>JAAIGF010027994.1_pt1 | contig 95594 bp, 80 predicted proteins | sample 6487441 | NCBI WGS metagenome assembly JAAIGF01 (sample SAMN13974129, study PRJNA590717) | phyllosphere metagenome | biome: pepper field; feature: multiple bacterial spot infested pepper fields; material: pepper leaves; isolation source: leaves from pepper fields | host: Capsicum annuum ... | reverse complement strand
TGACCTGCCCCCACTGAGCCGTACCAGCTGAAGCTATAAAGTCCGTGAACCCAAGAGGACGGACATGAAGAAGAGCAGATTCAGCACCGAGCAGATCATCGGGTTTATCAAACAGGCCGACGCGGGCATGGCCGTGGCAGAGTTGTGCCGTCGGCATGGTTTCAGCCCGGCCAGCTTTTATCAGTGGCGGGCCAAGTACGGGGGGATGGAGGCCGACGAGGCCAAGCGGCTGAAAGAACTGGAGGTCCAGAACACTCGATTGAAGAAGTTGCTGGCCGAGGCGCACCTGGACATCGAAGCGCTGAAGGTTGGCTTCGGGGTAAAACGCTAGCCCCGCAACGCAAGCGCGAGGCAATCCGACGAATGCTCGAACACACCCCGTTGAGCGAGCGCCGGGCTTGCCGCCTTGCGGGGCTGTCCCGCGATGCTTTCCGCCACGCACCCGTGCCGACGCCAGCCACGCAGGCGCTGTCGGCGCGGCTGGTCGAGCTGGCCCAGACCTACCGCCGCTTCGGCTATCGCCGACTGCATGATTTGTTGCGCCCGGAGTTTCCATCCGTGAATCACAAAAAGATTTATCGCCTGTACGAGGAAGCCGAGCTGAAGGTGCGCAAACGGCGCAAGGCCAAGCGTCCGGTGGGTGAGCGGCAGAAACTGCTGGCGTCCTCCATGCCGAACGACACCTGGAGCATGGACTTCGTGTTCGATGCGCTGGCCAACGCACGCCGCATCAAGTGCCTGACCGTGGTCGACGACTTCACTCGCGAGAGCGTGGACATTGCCGTGGATCACGGCATCAGCGGGGCTTACGTAGTGCGCCTGCTCGATCAGGCGGCGTGTTTCCGTGGCTATCCACGCGCGGTCCGCACCGACAATGGCCCCGAGTTCACCAGTCGCGCCTTCATTGCCTGGACGCAGCAACATGGCATTGAGCACATCCTGATCGAGCCGGGTGCCCCCACGCAGAACGCCTACATCGAAAGCTTCAACGGCAAGTTCCGCGACGAGTGCCTCAACGAGCACTGGTTCACCTCGTTGGCACAAGCCCGGGACGTGATCGCAGACTGGCGACGCCACTACAACCAGATCAGGCCGCACAGCAGTTGTGGTCGCATCCCGCCGGCACAGTTCGCCGCCAACTACCGTACACAACAAGCCAACAACGCAGTACCCTTCAACCCCGGGCTTTATCAGTAATCACTGGTACGGACGATGGGGGCAGGTCAGGTGGCCCGCTCGGGGCCTATCTCAGGAAGAGCGATCATATGAAAACCTCACTTCTCTATGCTGGTGTGATAGTTGCACTACCGTTACTGCTTAGCGGCTGTGCTGGTGTGAGTTGGAAGGCGGGTGCCTCGTGCGACACGACCAAGAAGTGTGAAATACATGGAGAAATATCGGGTAGCTCTGCGCGAAGTCAGTCTCTGATCGCATCCATGCTTTCTGCCTCCGAGGCTGCGGACGCGGCGCAGTTTGTCGTCGATGTAAGTGGATCGACAGTACCATATCCATCTCAGGGCACTGTAACTGTCAGCCTGGTGGAATCATCTACCGGCACAGTTCAAGCTTCTCGATTGTTTGATTGGACGAGGAGCGGTAACACGATTCGTCTTGTAGATCCGAATGCTGTGAACGCTTGGGCAGCCGCTAATGGCGGTTCGGCTGATGCAATGCGATACAGGCTGACTAAGTTCCAATCGGACTATGGTTCGGGAAGCCAGACCATTGCCGTCAGTTCCGCCTATGAGGGAGTAACAAATGCATCAGCGGTATCGACTTTCGAGTCATGTTCACCGCACGGCGTCTATCGTCCAACGCCTTGTCCGAATCAGTAGTCTGGTGAAGGTGTGGGGGCATTCAAAATTGGCCCCCATGCTTGTTTTGATGACTGCCCTTGCATGCGTATTGATTGGCTGCGCTACCACTTCACGATCCATGCGAGATCAAGTTTCAGATGCAGGCGCGCAGGGTACCGCTGTCGATGCGTTTGGATCTATATTTTTGTTACGAAATGTAAGCTACTTGCCGGGTGCGAGATCCATTCGCTCTGTAAAGATGCAAGATGTCATCTGCGAATCCGCTGATACAGGGGTGCGCGTCCGCATAAGGTTGAGAGACAATGCGGACTCGCAGCAAATGATTTGTCGAAAAATCGTGCAAGCTATTCGCTACGTGCTTCGCTTTCGAGAGCCGAAAGTTTTTCTTTCATACGAGATTCTACTGGTGCCATCTGGCGTCAAATTCTCTAAAAACCATATCGAAATTGGGGTGCGTGGACTAAGGCCGGTGTATGCGGTGAGGGAGCGATCCAGCGATATTGGAGATGTGATCAATACAATAGCGCACGAGACATTACATCTGACCGCTGGGCTGAATCGATTCGATGTACAAAGGAAAACAGATGAGTCCATGGCTTACTTTACCGGCGCATGCGCCCAGCTATCGGTCACGGGCACGCTCTCACGCAACGATCTCGCGAGTAACCGGTTTGCAGATGATAGTGGTGTACCTAATGAGGCGATGCTGTCAAGTCAGGCAGGAAGCAAGGTGCTGGAGGATGTGTTTGCAGGAAATCCGGAAGAAGCAATCCACGCGGACTCGGATGCAGGAAAACAGCTGCTGCAGCGATGTGAGATGAGATTGCAAAAATTTTTCACGGAAGAAGCGGTCGATGAGGATCGGCATCACTATTGACGGCTACTACGCGTGGCCTGCTAGCGCTTTGCTGTGCGGGTGCATGCGCTTGTGCTGATGGACAACCACGTGCATCTGCTGGTCTCGGCGGATAAGGCTGGCGCAGTGTTTTCGGCGATGCGTCTCAGCGGCCAATTGTATGTGCAGGCCTTCAACGTCAGGCACCGGCGCAGCGGAATCCTGTGGCAGAGGCGGTTCAAGTCCTGCTTGGTACAGACCGAATGGTATGTGCACACGGTCATGCGCTACATCGAACTCAATCCGGTACGCGCCTGCATGGTGGCATTGCCAACCGAGTATCGCTGGTCGAGCGTGCATACGCAGCTGAGGCGTGCGAAAAGCCAGCTCATCAAGTCCCACAAGGTCTATCTGCATCTTGGCTGCGATGCAGCCGAGCGGGTGTCTGTCTATGCAACTGGCTTCATACGGATAAAGCCTGAGAGGACGAGCATTCAATTCGCCACCACCTCGCGCGGGAGCGCGCCTTGGGCGACTCGCGCTTCCAGGCAATGGTAGAGCGTGCACCAGGCAGACCAACGTTAGTGCTGGCAGCAAGGACATCTCCCGAAAGCTGAAGCCGCACCTTGAATTTACATTGGAAGTGGAATTGTTTCCGTAGCTGATTTGGCTATAGATCTGATGAAATAACTAGCGTGCTGCTGAAATATATATATCCGGTCCGCCGCTTGGCGCCGGTTGCCGTTATCGGTGCTTTCGGAGATATAACTGATTTCCGCATGGCCGAGACTGTTTTTTTTCAGTAAAGTCCCAGCCCTATAGCCAATCCGCCGATTGCGCAGATCAAGGGGCTTTTTAATGACAGCTCAGAAAAAAGTCAGTAAACAGATCATGCGCTGTATGGTGGTGACCGCGATCACATTGAGTACTGCATGCTCGAACGCTTCGCCTCCTACCAGCGCAGCGGGCGCGAAATTCGCAGGGAAATGGGCCTATGCCACCCAGTGCGGTTCTGGCCACTTTCTTAGTCTCGACCTCCATCAGCAGAATAACCATGTTAGGGGCGAATGGAGCGAAGGCACCAACCTCCGTGGAGGTGGCGGAAAGTTGGAGGGGGATGTGCGTAACGGCAAGCTCTACGTTCGCCACTGTAGCGATGACGGTGAAGTGGGCTATGAGGCGTGTCCAAAGTTCTCCGGTGAGGAAGACTACTTCGTACTGGAGCAAGAGGCCTTGGTGCGCTATCAAAAATTTGGTTCTGAGTACAAACGGGACGTCTCCCTGCGTCCAGATGTTGAGGTGCAGCCGATTCCAGCCGAGAAATGTGCAGATACGGAGATCGGTTCATGAGCAAGCTCCCAAATCAGGAGTTGCGGGTGACCTTGTGCCCCGCTGTCGGCATGACATCCGAGAGCGGATATGCGGCTTATCGATCGGCAGCCGCTGGTGAAGGCTATCTCGTGCCGGAACAGGGAGCTTCGGTTCGTTAACAGGACTTAGGCACGGGTTGAAAACGAGATGTTGCATTGCGTCCTGCTGTCCAGGTACAGCAGATCCCAGCCGACACATGTGCACGCATAGGGCGGGGGGCCCTGAGCATGCTTACAGCGCTGAGTGCGCCCGGTGGGCCTTCAAGCCCTCAAGCGCTGCTAAGAAATGACATGCCAGCGCGTAAATGGATTGACGCCCACTACGCTTGCGACGTAGGGCGGATCACCAGGCTGCCGACCTCGACATCATCTGGCTGATCGATCGCATAGGCGATGGCGTGCGCGATGGCCTTGGCGGGCATGCCGCTTGCCTCGGACTGCGCTTGCAGGGTGTGCCGCAGCGTTGGGTCGCTTACGGTATGCAGCAATTCCGATTGCACCATGCCGGGTGAGACTTCGGTGACGCGGATGTGTGGCCCGGATTCCTGGCGTAGCGCCTCGCTGATAGTCCTGACCGCGTTTTTGGTCGCAGCATAGACGCCCATCGTCGGCACGATGCGCAATCCGGCTGTGGAGACCACGTTGATGACATGACCGCTCTGCTGGCGGCCCAAGACGGGCAGCGCGGCCGCAATGCCGTGGAGCACGCCACGCAGATTGACATCGATCATCGCGTTCCATGCATCGACCTGCAGGGCATCGAATCGGGACAGTGGACTGATGCCGGCGTTGTTGACCATGACGTCGAGCCGCCCGAATTGCGAGCAGGCCAGGTCCACCAGGGCCAGGACCTCCTGGTGCACGGTGACGTCGGTCGGCCGGTAGACCGCCCGCCCGCCGGATCGGACGATTTCCTTGGCGACCTCGGCAATGCGTGCCTGGCGGCGCGCACCGAGGACCACCTTGGCGCCGAGTGCGCCAAGGTGAAGCGCGGTGGCCCGGCCCGTGCCGCTACCGGCGCCGGTGATGACCACGACCTTGTCTTCGATCGTCATATGCGTGCTCCGTGATGGACGTGCCACCCACAGTAGCGCTGCCGATTGGATGGATTATGCTTGCGCGGCCATGATTTCATCGCAATCGTCCAAGGATGACCCGCTTTCGCAGGTTCTGGCTGCGCTGGGCGCCAGGAGCGCCGGACTCAACCGCCTGGAGGCGCGTGGCGATTGGGCGCTGTCGTTTCCGGAAAAGCATCGGCTCAAGCTGGTCGCGGCGATTCGCGGGGAATGCTGGATCCGCCTTCCGCGGCGGGCGCCCAAGCGCGTTGTCGAAGGCGACGTCCTGCTGATCGGCAATACGCCCTACGTGGTCGCCAGCGATCCGCAATGCGTGCCTGTCGATGGCGTCTCGCGTTATGCCGGGCAGGAGAGCCTGCGCCTGGGCGATGGCGACGACACCGTGCTGCTTGGTGCGGGCATTCTCTTCAGCGGCGAGAACAGTGGCTTTCTGATCGATGCGCTGCCGCGGCTCATGAAGATCCAGAGTGTCTCGCCATCCGCCTTCGCCGTGCGCACGACACTGGATCTGCTCGATGCGGAAATGGGCCGGCATCGGATGGGCAGCGCTCGGGTCGCGTCGTGTCTTTCCGAAGTGCTGGTGGTGGAGGCGATTCGCGCCTACATGCACGAGAATAAAGAGGCGCACACACAAGCGCACATAAGCTGGATTGGCGCACTTGGCGATCGCCACATTGGTGCCGCACTCGCGCTGATGCACGGCGATGTCGCTCATGCCTGGACAGTGGCCGAACTGGCCTTGCGCGTGGGCATGTCGCGCTCGGCGTTTTCGTCGCGCTTTTCGCAGACCGTCGGGCAGGCGCCGCTGCATTACCTGACGCAGTGGCGCATGCTGTTGGCGCACAGGCTGCTTGCCGAAACCGGTCTGGATATCGCCCACGTTGCCGAGCGCGTCGGTTACCAGTCGCCGAGCGCGTTCAGCCATGCATTCAAGCGCATGTTCGGGGCGGCACCCAGGCGCTTGGTGAGGCCGGGCGAGAGATAGCGCAGCAAGCAGCCGGTTGTGGCGATCATCCGGAGCCTTGTTTGCCTGTCCTGCGGCGCTGCCTGGAGAGGCGACCGTTGAAGTAGGCCTTGCGCGCGTCAACGCATGCGCGTGGAGCATGCCTGGCGGCCGCCACGCCGATGCGAGGCGTCCTCACACCGCACTGCGCAGCGGTGCATACAGTGGCCTGCGCACCACCGCAATCGCTCGCGCTGCAGTGCGGGCTCATCCATGCGCGACGCCAACACACTGTTGGTCTCATACAGAGGAACTGCCATGTCTATCGAACGGGAGCAGGCCCATGCCAACCATTCGCGCCGTCTGGTGCTACGCACCGCACTGCTGGGCAGCGCTGCGATGATCTGCGCCGGCGCAACGGCCAACGATGCGCATCCGGCAAGCGCGCGGCGCGACAAGGTGGCCTCAGATGCAGCGCAACTGACGCTAGGCATGCTGGTGTTCGAGGGCTTCCAGCTGCTGGATGTGTTCGGGCCGCTGGATATGTTCGGCAATCTTGAAGGTAAGGTGAGGATCGTGATGCTCGGCGAACGTGTCGGCGCAGTCGCCAGTAGCGCCGGCCCAACGGTTGCGGTGGAATACGCGCTGGATTCGGCGCCCCCAGTCGATATCCTGATGGTGCCGGGCGGCATGGGCACGCGCCGCGAGGTGGACAACGCCGCGTTGGTTGCTGGCATTGCGCGCCTGGCGCATACAGCGCCGCATGTGGCCAGCATCTGTACTGGCGCCGCATTGCTTGCGCGCGCCGGCCTGCTGGATGGGCGGCGCGCCACCACCAACAAGCGCGCCTTCGCCTGGGTGACGTCGCAGGGCCCGAAGGCGGAGTGGGTGAAGCGTGCGCGCTGGGTGGAGGATGGACATCTATTCACGTCCTCCGGCGTGTCCGCTGGAACGGACATGGCGCTGGCGCTCATTGCGAAGATCTTCGGCCACGACGCTGCCAAGGAAGTCGCCAGCATCGCGGAGCACGTCTGGAACGAAGATGCCGGCGACGACCCGTTTGCCACCGCCCTCGCTGCCGGCTGAGTGGTGGATGCGCTGAGACTGTCCTGTTGATCCGGCTCAGCGGCAAGATGCGACCGTAGCCGCAATGCACCAGGTGGGGCCAGGCTGCGCGCTGATGGAGCGCCGTGCAGCGCTTGATCCTGGTCCACCTGTCTACCAGCCCGCAGCAAGGAGCCGCGCCCCCATGCCATTGGCCATCTTCCGTCGTTACCTTTCGTTCGCGGCCGCCGTTGCCGTTGCCACGCTTGCAGGATGCGGCATGACCAAGCCCCCGATTTCAAAAAAGCAGTTTTCGCAGAATGTTGCGGCACTGCTTGCAGGTAAGGAATCGGCTGTTGTCGAAGCCGGGAAACTGGCCGATTTTGCCTGGAGTAGGCTGTGCTTCGAGCGCGAGGACAGTTTGTTGCTCACGTTCGATCAGGGCGGTGAGACATCCGTACTGCCGTTGCCTTACGAAGAGTTCTTCGTTGATGAAGCCCATGTAGCCAATTCGCTGGAAAATAGCTGCATCACGCCGGCCGACCGCATCCTGGTCAAGAGAAAATATTCGGGCGATCACGGGCGTATCGAGTTTCAAAAGGCGACGCAGGAGGGCTGAACCATGGCCGAGGTCACCAATTCGAACGGTGCAAGCGCGGTCATGGCGGCGACCATGTTCAGACGGATTCACATGCGCGCAGGTGATTGAGCAGGAGGACGTGCTGCACTGGCGGCATCGGCATATCGCGCTGCTCCCGGTCCCATCGCTGCAGGAATGGGCTCAAATACGCGCGATGCCAGGCATTCAGACGCGTACGCGCGGCATGGCGTGCGCGCACGCGCTCAACCACCGCTGCCGCAGCGACGTCGTCCCCATGTTCCAGATGGTGGAACACAAACGCCAGTAATGTGCTGTCGGGACTGGCAAGCAGCACATCCTGGGCGATTGCCCCGGTGCTGTGGCCTTCCTCCATCGTGCGCATGACCATCTCGAGGTCGCGATCGAAGAATGGCCCGGACAACTGCTGCGCGATCACATCGAAGTAGTACACGTCCAGGGCAGGGAGGGCAGCGGCCAGACGGTCGAAGGCGTTGCCCAGCTGCGCATCGCTGTGAGCCGGGTCCAGTCTTAAGCCGCCATACGTGCCGATGTCCTTGGGGTTGAGCGCATGCTTGCCGAGCAGCGGTGCGGCGCGATCGTATATGTGCAGGTCGTGCAGTTGGGTGGTTGCCGAACGTTGCTGCCAGTCCAGCAGCCGGGCGTGCTGCAGGCCTGCCTGGACAATCAACTCCCCACACGTCGTGTCGTGGGCGGCCCACAGACACTGGCGGCTGCCGTCGCGGTCGCGGGTCCAGCACCATGGGTGCTCGGGTGGCGCGGCAACCGCCGACCAACCTGCCTGCTGCAGCGCGGCGCTCAGGCGCTGCTCCACCAGCATCGGGATCAGCTCCTGCACGCGTGCGAGCTGGCGCAGGGTCCTGTTGCGTGCGGCCAGCAAGGCAGTGGGCGTGCGCTTGGGCTGCAGGAAGAAGCGCAAGCCGGCGTTTTGCTCGATCTCGCCAGGCTCCTGGCTCTCGCTGAGGTGAGGCAGCGCGAGATCTTCCGATACGCCGCGCCGGCGCTTGAGTCCACGCCGCGCGGCAATGCCACGGATCGCCTGCAGGTCGTCGCAGGCGACAAGACCGTCCAGCGACGACGCCAGGCCGTCCTCGGCGGTGAATGTGGCGTCGAGCCAGCCGTTGACCAGCAGGCCATGGAGGTCGGTGAATAACTCGCCATCGTCGGCCTGATCGGCAAGCGTCAGCACGTCACGGAACAAGGCGGAGACCGGCATGGCGTGGCCGGTTCCCGTTTGCTGGTAGAGCACGGATGCGTTTTCGTCCAGGTGTAGATAGCCCGTGCCACGATCGCTCTCCAGCCAGCACGATGTCTCGGCAGCCCTCGCTTGGGCGCGCAGCGCCGCATCGTCGATGGCCTCCACCGGCGTGCGCACCAGCACGCCGTGGCGCAGCAGCACCTCATGCATGCGCAGCCAGGTCAGGCCGGTGTCGTAGCGTGCCTGCAGGTGAAGCAAGGCGTGGATGAGCGCGGCCTGGTGCGCGGCGTTTTGCGTACTGCGATCGACCAGGTAGATGGCGCGTTCGATCACGTCCTCGATCGCGTGCTGTGACATGGGCAACGTCCTTGCTGGGGCAGCGACAATACGCACCATCGTAGCGGCTCCCGACAACCGATGAACGACTTCGCCGGCCTGAAGCGTTTTGCGAGTGCTTAAGTCCTTCTCTGGCGCTCATGTGACTCGTCACTGGCCCGGTGCAATGCCGCTGACAACAGGCATTGGTTTCACCTGCTGGAAATCGCGTCTTCAACGGTGTGTCGTGATGGCGTGAAGGGTGCGTGGTTGCGTGCTGTTGAACGCATCCGGGGCCTCCTGGATCACAGTGCGGCGACGGCCCAGCGCCGATCATTGCCTGCATGAATATCGGGAACCAGATCACGGCGCGCACCGTGACCGTCACCTCGGGCGACACCGGGCGCGCGCACAGTAAAGTCAGTGTGGAATTGTCGGCGCGCCCTGATCCGCGGTGGCAATCGTGCTTTCACTTCGTCGTGCAGGGCCGCGATGGCTTCTACATGGAAGGCCGCCCCATCTTCGACCAGTCAAACTTCGAAGCTGTCGTGCCAGCCGGGCAGGTAGATGCCTTTCGGCACGAATTGCCGGAGGTTTTGGCCTTGACCAACACGCTTGCGCGCGCGCAAGCCATCAAGGATGCGGATCGGCGATAGCGCAGAGCCCGGGACGATTGCAGCGTGAGTCGGCCATGCACCGCGCGGCAAAAACTGCACAAGGCACGGGTTCATCTGCTCTGCCACTGGAAGGAAGCTTCTTCCTTCTTGCGTAGATGCCAATGCAGGCGCGCCCGGCTGTTCGGAACACCTCTGTCCCCGCTTTACATCGTCAGATGCCGCTCAACAGCGAGGGCTGTCTGGAGACGGTGCGAACATGGCAGGTTTCTGTGTTGAAGGATGCAGAGCGTTGCGGCCATATCGCGGGTAAAAGCGCATCGCTCGGCCAGGCAGATGTAATGCCTTCGGTGATATGTGCCTCACTTTGGGCGTGGCACTTGCACCGGAGTTCAAGAATTCACGCAAACTGCCGCTATTCCACGCTCACCAGAAGGTTCGATGGAACCGTGGAGGCTGTGTTGAACGTGATGATTCGATTGCTCGTTGTGTCCTTGGCGGCTGCATGTGTCGCCCCCGTGCTGGCTGCCGAACAAGCGCCTGCGCAGATCGATGGCACGGGGGCGCGCATCCGGATGTTTGGTCAGAACGGCGTGGGAATCGTGTTGTACAAGGACGCTGTGTGTACCGCCACGTATGGCGAAAAGGTGCGTGCGTCCGGTTCGTTGGGGAGTGCGTTCGGCTCGCTGATGGGGTCGGTGAAGAACCAGGCGATCGGCATCCCGGAGACCCAGAACACGCGCAACCTGCACGAGCGCAAGATGATCGGTTCCAAGCCGTTCTACAAGGAATATGCGATCGAAGCTGGCAAGCCGGTGGTGGTGGAAGCCGGTGCCAGTTCGCCGGCGCATTGGACCAGCACCCCGGGCTTCAAAAGCGGTTGGACATGCTGGCCGTTGCTGGCGTCCACCTTTGTTCCGGAGGCGGGTGCCGATTACGAGGTTGCGTTGGACCTGGACTTTCGCAACTCGGTCTGCACCTTGGCGGTCAAACGGGTTGCCGTTGATGGACAGGTAACTCCTGTCGATGTGGCGCCCGTCTCCAAAGACTGCAAATAATCTCTAGCGTTGCATCAGCTCAGGATGTGGCCAGCGATGATGCAGGCCAATGACGAGACGTTGGCCTGCGTGATTGCGGCACGCGGATGAAAAAGCAGGAATGGCATCCCTGACGACAAACGTGGTGCTAGATGGACGACGAGTCGTTGATGCGGTCTGCCGCCTCAGCACGGATGTGTTGACGATATGGTCGACACGTTTCTTGCACGCACTTGCAGTCTGTGTCACTGCGCATCGCGCCAACAGCGCCGGATGCCGACAGCGTCAACCGAACACCGTTTTTGCTGGTGGTGAGGAATACGCGTGCCGGTATGGATCGCCAGGCCCCCGTCATCGCGCCTCACCAATCGGTCGGCGCGTAATCCTTCAAGAACTGCCCCCACACATGTTCGCCGGTGTTGAAGCCGTGGATGATCGGGTCGACGATACGCGCGGCGCCGTCGACGATATCCAGTGGTGGGTGGAAGCGTTCCTGCTGCACCTTGAGCGCGGCGATCTCTGCCGGGTCTTCGTCGGTGACCCAGCCGGTGTCCACACTGTTCATATGGATGCCGTCGTTCTGGTAATCGGCCGCCGAGGTGCGCGTCATCATGTTCAACGCGGCCTTGGCCATGTTGGTGTGCGGGTGGCGCGTGGTCTTGAAGTTGCGATAGAACTGGCCTTCCATCGCCGAGACGTTGACGATGTGCTTGTCGCGTTCGGGCGTGCGCAGCATCAGCGGCTTGAGACGCGCATTGATGATGAAGGGCGCGATGGCATTGACCAGCTGCGTTTCCAACAGCTCCACCGACGGCACTTCGGCCATCAGCAGGCGCCAGGAATTGCGGCCGCGCAGATCGACCTGCTGCAGGTCCTGATCCAGTCGCCCATCAGGAAACAGATGCTGTTGGCCTACCAGCTCGTCGTCCAGCAACGCGATCTGCGAGAGTTCGGCGGCACGGGTGAGGCCGTCGGCGCTGTCGAGCCCACGGCCATGCACCGCTGGTAACGCGGTGGCCGAGGCATCGCGGAGCAACTCCGGGGTGCGCAGGCCTTCGTAATGACCGACAAGATTCCGCACGGTCTCCGGCAATTCGTGCAATGCGGCGGTTTCGCCGGCCATCATGTGGGCGTAGAACTGCGGCGGGCGACGCACGGTCTGGCAGGCGTTGTTGATGATGAAGTCCAGCCGCTCGCGCGTGGCCAGCAGTTCATTGCAGAACGCTTCCACGCTGGGGGTATGGCGCAGGTCCAAGCCGAACACCTGCAGGCGATGGCCCCACTGCGCGAAGTCCGGTTCCTGCGCATAGCGCGCGGCCGAATCGCGCGGGAAGCGCGTGGTGACGATCAACTCTGCACCGGCGCGCAGCAGCTTCAACCCCGCCTGGTAGCCGATCTTGACGCGCCCGCCGGTCAGCAGGGCGACGCGCCCGCGCAGGTCGGCGGTTTCGGTGCGCTTGAAGAAATTCAACTCCGCACAGGTGGGGCACATCTGGTCGTAGAAATGATGCAGCTCGGTGAACTTCTGCTTGCAGACATAGCAATGGCGCAGCTCGGGCGAATGCGTGGGCTCCGCCGCGGCAGTGGCGTTTTCGCCGTTGTGGGCATCGTGCAGGCCGGCGGCATGCGGCGGGAAATAGTTTGGCGTGCTGAATACCGGTTTGCGTCGTAGTGCGCGGATACCGCGTTGTTCCAGCAGCGCTTCGGCCTTGCGCACCTTTTCCTGATGGCGCTCGCGCTCGCGCTGCTTGAGCAACTGCCGCCGCGCCTTCGGCTCGGGGTGATAGACCTTGGCAACCACTTGATGCAGCCGCACGCGGTCGGCTTCGGGCAGGGTGTCCAGTACGCTGCGGTCGGCGTCGATGGCCTCCAGCACGTCCAGGGCCGCGCGCAGGCGGTCGGTCAGGGGCAGCTCGTCGTTGGGCACGGGTGGGACGTTGGTGTTCAAGGCAGATCCGGAATGGGCGGCTGGCAACGCAGGCACGATGGCCGGCAGCCAGCAGGCGAAGACGATGACAGGAGCAGGCGGGCAGGGCGCCGCTGCGCTTGGCCGCTGGCCGGGATGTCGGCAGGTGGGCATTTTCGCCGATTGTGGGTGGTTGGCGCCAATACGGGCGGCTGAGCGGGGCAGCCAGTCTGTTGCCGCGCGCTCGGCTGGCGGCCTTGGGCGCTCCTTGAGCGACGAGCTGTGGGTGAACGTCGCTCAGCTGCCAGCAGGATGCGACTGGCCGGGTGTTTGGGTAATCTTCCACCACACCGGCGCGAATTGGCGCCCGGGGCATTCAAGGGGACATCGATGAAGACTTCCATGCTGGCCATCGGGCTGGCCGGCTTGCTGTGTGCGTGCACCGTTGTGTCGCCCGATCCGGGGCAGCAGGCCGTGTTGGTGGATAAGCCCTTGTTCTTCGGCAAGGGCGGCATCCGCCTGGACGATGTGCGCGATCCCGGGCGCACTTACACCTGGCTGACCACGTCGGCCAGCTATGTGGATGTGACGCCGCAAACCGTGCAGGTGGCATTCGACGATTTTTCCTCCAGCGACAACATCCTGTTGGACTTCTCCACCCAGATCCAATACAGGATTACTGCGCCGGCGCTGCTGTTGTCCAGGTTTGGGCAGGATTGGTTCAAGAACAACGTGGCCAGCCAGTACGCGTCCATCGTGCGCGACCAGGTCAAGCGCTACGACATGACCAAGATGATGAGCGACCCGGACACGGCCAGGAAGATCGACGATTCGGTGACACAAAACGTCAGTGCCTTGGTCAAGGAGCAAGGCCTGCCGATCCAGATCCAGAACATCACCTTGGGCCGCGCACGTCCGAATCCGGATGTGTTGCAACAGATGAATCTGACCGCCGCGCAGCAACAGCGGGTCAAGACCCTGGTGGAGGCGACCACCGCAGAACGGCAGCGCGAGCAGGAGCAAGAGGCCAAGGCCGACGCCGACAACGCGTACCGCAACCGCATGGGGCTGACGCCGGAGCAGTACCTGGCCAGCCAGATCGCCGAGCTCAATGCCGAGGCCTGCAAGAAAGCGCAGGCGTGCTACATGGTGCCATCGGGAACGGCGGTGATTGCAAGATAGGTGCGTCTTGCCGGCCGCCAGGCGCACGCACCGGGGATGCGCCTGCCTGCATTCTTCCACGGTGATCGCGTGCCACGCTCGCGCACCATCGCGCTGCTCACGCAGCCTGCAACATCGCTGGGCTACGGTCGCCAGTGAGCGTCGCGGCGGGAGAAAGCACGATGGGTCTGTTGGTCGATGGGAAATGGCAGGACAGGTGGTATGACACCAGCAAGAGCGAGGGACGGTTCGAGCGCTCGCAGTCGCAGTTTCGCAATTGGGTCACGCGCGATGGCAGCGCCGGGCCGCATGGCCAGGGCGGGTTCCAGGCGGCTTCGGGGCGTTATCACCTGTATGTGTCGCTCGCCTGCCCATGGGCGCACCGCACGCTGATCTTCCGGCGCCTGAAAGGGCTGGAGTCGATGATCGACGTGTCCATCGTGCACTGGCTGATGCGCGAAAACGGCTGGACCTTCGCCGATGGGCCAGGCGTGGTCGGCGACACCGAGAATCACGCGCAATATCTGTACGAGGTGTATCTCAAGGCCGACCCGCATTACTCGGGCCGGGTCACGGTGCCGGTGTTGTGGGACCGCGAGCGCAAGACCGTGGTCAGCAACGAGTCGGCAGACATCATCCGCATGTTCAATAGCGCCTTCGACGCGATTGGCGCTGCAGACGGTGATTTTTATCCGGAGCCGCTGCGCGAGCAGATCGATGCTGTGAACGCGCGTGTCTACGACACCGTCAACAACGGGGTCTACAAGGCGGGCTTTGCGACCACCCAGGCGGCCTATGACGAAGCGGTGTTGCCGTTGTTCGAAAGCCTGGACTGGCTGGAGGCGCGCCTGAGCGCACAACGCTATCTCTGCGGCGACCGGCTCACCGAAGCCGACTGGCGCCTGTTCACCACACTGGTGCGGTTCGATGCGGTGTACGTGGGGCACTTCAAATGCAATCTCCGGCGCATTGCCGACTACCCGCAGCTGTCTGGATTCCTGCGCGAGCTCTACCAGATGCCGGGGATTGCCGACACCGTGAACTTCCAGCACATCAAGGGGCATTACTACCAGAGCCACGACACCATCAACCCCACCGGTATCGTCCCGATGGGGCCGCTACTGGATCTGGATGCGCCTCATGGGCGTGGCGACTGATTCGCATGGTCGACATGGCACAGCGGGTATGGTGGCGTATGCTGCGCACCCGCGCGATCAACAGGCGACGTCATGCTCAATCATGTCATGGTAGGAACGAACGATATCGCGCGTGCGCGAGCGTTCTACGATGCAGTGCTAGGAGGTGTCTTCGGTGCGCCTGCGTCGTTCGTCAATCAGGCAGCAAGCGGGCACACGCGCCTGTTCTACCGGCATGCAGGCAGCACTTTTTGTGTGAGCGAGCCGATCAACGACGAAGCCGCCAGCCCGGGTAACGGTGCAACGGTTGGCTTCAAGTGCGACTCGCCGGAACAAGTGCAGCACTTTCATGACAGCGCGGTCGCTGCCGGCGGCATTTCCATCGAAAGACCGCCCGGTTTGCGTGAGAGCAGCATGGGGCCGACGTGGTTGGCGTACGTGCGCGACCCTGATGGAAACAAGCTGTGTGCGATCTATCGCCCGGCGTGAGCAAGGTCTGTTACGCGGTCTGTCACAGGCATAATTTGCTGAGTTGATAGCGGCGACGGAGCGCTATGCGAGCACGGCCTGCGCAACCCGTGGCAGGCCTTCAAGCATCATGCATGGATCCGTGGAGATGCGTTATCGCTTGGCCGCATCGCGCATGATCAGCGTCGCCGCACCCACCGTGATCGCATCTTCGACCACGCCGGTGCTGGTTTGGCCGTAGCGCTCGATCGCACGCATGCGTGCATTGAAGGTGAGATAGGCGGCGGCAACGGCCGTCGTCGCACCAAGCAGCGCGGCGATGCCACGTTGTTCGCGCGGCGCCAATGCAGTGCCGACGATCACACCGGTGGCGATACGCGCAATCATGCCGGGCAGCACGATGCGGTCGGGCGCGGTCTTCATCTTGTCGCCGGCCAGCTCGCCGCCAGCCAATGCCAACATGCCGGCCGATGCCAGTGGGTTGGCGAGCAGTGCCGGCGCGCCATTGTCGGCAGGCAGCTTGCCGGTGCGTGCAGCATTGGCGACGGCGGCCAGCGGCGTCATCGACCGCATGCCGGCGACGGCGCCCATCAGGATGGAGTGGATCAAAGCCATGTGCACCTCTGCATGTGCTCGACCATCGCAGGCGGAATGCCTGCGCGTGGCACGCTGTTATCGATCTGCGCAGATTAGGGCGTGGCGTGTGTGGGAGTTGGCAAGATGTTGTGCACGCTGCGCATCGGTTGTGCTCGCATGCCGGCGGCTGCCGTGTGCAAGCCGCTGGCGCAGCAACCGGTGGTGTCCGTGGCTGACCGCTGCGGTGCATGCCATTGCCTTGGGCACTTCAATATCCCGAGGGCATGCCTTGCGTCAGCGCTCGCTCCGATCGGCAGCCTTGCTCCCGAGCAATACCTTCAAGCCGTGGGTGATGCCGCGCGGCCCGATGCTCAGGTGGTCCTCATCGTTGAGAACCTCAAGCGTGAGATGCAACGACGGATAGCCACGCGCACGCAACGCACGCGCCATGTTCTGGGTATCGATGACCATGTCGTAGGTCTGGTGATAACGCACTTGCTCGTACTCGCCGACGTACATGTACACCTGCGCCGGCAGATCGCGATGCGTGGCTGCAAAGGTCTTTTCCTGCGCCACCATGGCATGTTCGCCATACCAGTACGACGGGCTCCCGAGGATATAGCCAGAAAACATCTCCGGGCTGCTGAGCAGGATGTCCGTGCCGAGCAGGCCGCCGTACGAATGCCCCAGATACAGGCGCCGCTGTTCGTCGGTTCGGTAGTGGTTGGCCACAAACGGCAAGACCTGCTCGCGCAGGTAGCGGATATAGGCAGCGCTCTGACCGTGGGTTGCCACCGGCGCCGCGGTAGGGCCGTCTTCCGGCGTCGGCGTATAGTCGCGCCTGCGGCTGGGCATGGGTTCCTCGCCGACGGCGTAGGACAGCCCAACCAGGATGAAATCCTCGATGGCCGGGCCTTCGCCATTCAAACGACGCGCGATCTGTTTGACCAGCGCAAACGCGTAGTCGCCGTCGGTGGCATACAGCACCGGGTAACGCCGCTGCGGATTTTCCGCATAACCGCGTGGCAGGGCGACGAAGACCTGATAGCGACGCCCCGAGACTGGATCCGGTACGTCCCAGACCTGCGTATCGGCCAGCTCATAAGGGTGGCCCTCGCCACGCTGGCTGCGCGGGGCGTGGGCAGGCGTGCGCACTGCGACCGCTGCCTGCGGCGTTGCTGCTTTAGCCGGCGCTGGTGCCTTGCCGCAGCCGACCAACAGCGCGATCCCTAATCCTGCCAACATCGCATTCTTCAAAGCAGTCTCCTGCAGGGTTACCCCGGAATCGTCTGGGGACATCGGCACGCGGCGTTTAGTTCAGCCGACCCATCGAGGTCAACGCCGCCGTCGTGGCCATATCGTTCGGATTGGTGCCCGGCATGTTCTGCGGCACAGGCATGCCCTTGCTGCGGTAGAAATCGATCCAGTATGGCGAAATCTTGCCGGTCTGCAGGTTCTTGAAGTTCATCGGTTGCAGGGCGAACACGTGATGCGCGCGGAAGGCGCGCTCGATGAAATCCGAGCAGTAATAGCGGTTGTCGTCCTGCACGTAAGTGTCGTTGTAGGGCTTGCCAAGCATGCGCCGTGCCTGGGCAATGGCATCGGGGATGGCAGGACGATGTTCGGGGGTGAGCCGATACACGAAGATCTGCCGCTGCTTGGCGGTGGCCTCATCGATGAATGCCTGCAGTGGCTGCTCGCGCGAACCGTGCTCGTCGGCATGCAGCACCACCGCAACGTCGCCTGCATGCGCCACCAGCGTGACATGGTCGAAGCTGGGTTGCCCCTGGGTGGCAGTTGCATCGTCGATGGCGCCGCTCAAGCCGGTGCGCGCCGCAGTGACGAACAGCAGATCGCCATCGCGCACCTTCAGCGCCAGCGCCGTGGCGGGCAATAAGGCGACCAGCAGGAACAACAGCGGTGCGATGCGCATGGTGCGAGGCTTGAGGACGACGGAGCCGGCATTATCGCCGGGATGTGCGGCGGCGGTGCCAAACGCATGTGGGCACTGGGCGCGTATCACGCGTATCGGTCGCAAGGCGCATGCGCTTGCCTGGCCATCTAACCTCAGCGTCGTTGAGTTGGACTGTAGACTGGCCTTGCCAGCGGGCGTCGCCGCCGCCATCGCGTCGCGGCAATCCCTGTCCGTCTGGAGTGGTGTATGCATGCGTCTTCTGCGTTGTCGCCGATCGGCCGGCTGTTTGCGTTGGCTGCATTTTTCGAAGGACTGACCTGGGCCGGATTATTGGTCGGCATGTTTCTGAAGTACGGGCTGCAGAGCACCGAGCTCGTGGTCTAGGTGTTCGGGCGCCTGCATGGCACGGCGCTCCTGTTCTATGTCGCGGTCAGCGTGATTGCCGCACTGCGGCTGCGCTGGCCGTGGTGGGCATGGGCCTTGAGTCTGCTGGCGGCGTTGCCGCCGCTGGTCACGGTGCCGCTGGAGATGTGGTTCCGGCGTCTGGGCTTGCTGGGCCAGCGGCAACCTGTTGCGCACTGAGCCGTTGCGCGCCCGGCGCGCGCAGCGCCCTGGCAGCACGTTCGCCGCTGACACCGGCCAATCCGATCAAGGTGCCGGTGCTTCTTGCGGCCGGTGGCAAGGACGAGCGCGCGCGGGTCGAACACACCCAACGGGTGGAGTGCGCAGTCAAGGGGGGGGGCGGCGGAATCGCTGTACTTCCCCAACGAGGGGCACGGGTTCTTCACCGAGCCGCATCGACGCGGGTACGACACGCGCGTGCTGGCGTTTTTGAGGAAGCACTTGGGTAGCAGTACGGCCAAGCGAGTGGCCGCCGTGTCATCCGAGTCTACCCGGATGACACGTGTGGTGCGGCACCTTGGCGCGATGACGCGTTAGCTGCGACATGGCGCAGCAGCGGCCACCACACCGCCTGCACGCCGCTCAATTGGCCGGCATCGGCTGCATTTGATACTGCGCCGGCGGGGTCGCACCGAGCAGGTACTGCACGAAGTAATCCCAGCGGCGACGGGTGACGTACGGGGTGAGATCGCCGTAGCCGTGCTTGGCGTTGGGCAGCATCAGCATGTCGAAGTTCTTGTTGGCCTTGATCAAGGCATCGGCCACCAGCAAGGTGAGGTACGGCGGCACGTTGTCGTCCAGGGTGCCGTGCACCAGCATCAGCCGGCCCTTGAGCTTGCTGGCGTGATTGGCGTTGGCCTGGTCGTCGTAATTGGAGGTGCCGTCGGTGTTGACGATGTGCTCGCCGTGATACTTCTCGGCCCAATCGTCTTCGTAGCCGCGGTTGTCGTGGTTGCCGCTTTCCGACCAGGCCACCTTGAAGAAATCCGGATAACGCAGCATCGCGCCGGTCGAGGCGTTGCCGCCGCCGGAATGGCCCCAGATGCCGACGCGATCCAGATCGATCCAGGGATAACGTTGACCCAGCTCCTTCAAGCCGGCGACCTGATCGGGCAAGGTGTTGTCGCCCATGTCGGCGTACCAGGTGTCGTGGAAGGTCTTGGAGCGCCACGGCGTGCCCATGCCATCGATGGCAATCACGATAAAGCCCAGTTCGGCCAGTGATTGATTGTCGCCATGGCCGGCGAGAAAGCTGCGCCCGCGCACCGAGCCGGTCTGCGGGCCGGGGTAGACGTAATCGATGACCGGATACTTGCGCGTCGGGTCGAAGTTGGTGGGCTTGAACATCAAGCCGTACAACGTGGTCTTGCCATCGCGTGCCTTCACCGTGATGGGCTCGGGCGGCACCCAGCCGGCGGCTTTGAGACGGGTGATATCGGCTGTCGCAAGGGTGCTGACGGTGCGGCCGTCGCCGGCTTCGCGCAGCAACGTGACCGGCGGCGTGACCGAGGTGGAATAGGTGTCGACAAAGCGTGCGCCATCGGGCGACAGCGCGATGCTGTGATTGGCCGGTTCCGGCGTGAGCAACACCGGCTCGCCGCCATCCAGGCTGACTTTCCACAGCTGCTGATAGTACGGGTCCACGCCTGCGCTGCGGCCGACGCCGACAAACCATGCGGTGCGCGTGACCGGGTCCACGCGTAGCAATTCGGTGACGTTGCCTTCGCCGGTGGTAATGGCGCGCTTGGGTTTGCCGGTGGCCAGATCGTACAGATAAAGCTGGCCCCAGTCGCTGCGTTCGGAGAACCACACCGCCTCGTTGCTGGCCGGCAGATACGCCCAGTTGGCGGCGACCTGGCCGCTTTCGTAATAGGTCTTGACGGTTTCGTCGAAGGCGGTGCGCACCGCGCCGGTGCTGGCATCGGCGATACGCAACCAGGTCTGCTTGTGGAAGCGCGAGGTGGAGGCGAATGCCAGCGTCTTGCTGTCCGGTGCCCACTTCACGTCGTCCCACAGGCCAGGCGAGCAACTCACGTCGTCGCAGAGCGTGGAGCGATGTTGATCCGGCGGTGTTTTCAGGCGCAGCACGCTGCCGGTGGGCACGTCGATGATGACGCGCTCGATCATGGTCACGTCCTTGTCGCCGGCCAGCGGATATTTCCACGCCTGCAGTTCCGGATGTCCCAGCTTGGTGCTGACCAGGTACATGTCGCCGGTCTTGCGCTGGTCCTGCTGGAAGGTGGCGATCTTGCGGGAGTCCGGCGACCACGCCAAGATGGCATTGTCGGTGTGCTGCCAGCCGGCGTTATCGGTGGCGTAACCGAAGTTTTCCACGCCATCGCGGGTGAGCTGGGTTTCCTGGCCGCTGGCAAGATCGCGTATCCACAGGTTCCAGTCGCGTATGAAGGCTTCGCTGCGCTTGTCCGGCGACAGCACGCCCGGTTCCGGTTTGTCCTTGGCGTACAGCTTGCTGCAACGCGCACGCGCATCGCAGACCACGGCGGTGTCGCGCACGTTGAGGCGGTAGCGACCATCGGCGGTGATCTTGACCACCGGTGCGAAGGTGTCGGCCTTGAGCGGCTTGTCGCCGGTCTTCAATAGCTTGTTGAGCGAAGCGACCAGCGCAGCCTGTTTGAAGAGCGGTCCGGTCTTGCCGGTGCTGGTGTCCAGCTGCAGCAGCCGGTTGCCCTTGGCATCGTGATCGACATACGCCACGTGCGTGGCATCCAGCCAGTCGATGCGGGTGAGGGCGTGGTCCACCAGTGGCTGTGCGGCATAGCTGATCAGCCGTTCGGCGCGCGCGTAGTCGGCCTCGGTGACGGCAGGGGCTTGCGCGCCGGCAAGTGCCGGCAGAGCGGCCAGGGCGACGGCGAGGCACAGGTGCCGCAGCGGCAGCGGGGTGGTGGGCATGAAGATTCTCCGGGATGAAAGGAGCGCGCAATGCGGTCGGCGCGACCGTCCGAAGCTACCCGCCACGTGGGCTGGGCGCCTCTGCCAGAAGTCGTGCCCGCGTGGCCGAGAAAGCGGGCCGGCAATCGAGCGGTTGCCCAGCGGATCGCCCAGGCCCGGCATCACCGCTGCGTGGCGGCGCGGGCTCGATCGCCATCGCCATCGCCATCGTGGGCGAAGACACCCACGGCCCGCACGTGCGCCGCTGCGCGATCAGCCACCGACGACGTGCCCTTGCGCGATGAACTACGCTTCTCCCGTGCCCCGGTATGGCCATGCGGCACGATATGGGGTGTTGCACGCACGCAATGTTGACTGGAGGCCGTCTGATGTCCTGGTTTCGCCGCTTGGCACTGTCCCGCTTCCTCAAGGCGCATCCGCCAGGCAGGACGCAGCCTGCCGCCATGGATCTGATTGCCGCATATGCGCCAGTGCTGCCTGCCAGTCTGCTCGAGCTATGGCGTAAAAAAGGGCTGGGGCATTATGGACGCATGCAATTGGCGCTGATCGACCCCCGGCACTGGCAGCCGGTGCTGGATCGCTGGATCGTCTCGCCACCTGACGCAGTACAGCGTATTCCGATCGCGCTCACGCCCTTCGGCGCACTGCCGTACTACCGCAAGCTCACTGCCACCGACGAAGACGTGGTCTATGTGGATCCGGTCTCCAAAGCCACCGGCGATCTGAGCTGGAACCTCGATGACTTCTTCAACCAGTCCCTCTGCGATGCGGCATTCTGCGATTCCCTGATTCCATCGGCCCGGCTTGCCGCCGCGCGCAAGGAGTGCGGCCCACTCGCTGCGGGCGAGGTCTACCAGATCGACCAACTGCTGCTCTCGATGCAGATGCTGCGGGTCGACAAGGTCGATGCGTTGGCGCTGCATACCCGGCTGCGCGACGCTGTCGATGCCCCCGCACCCGTGGCCGACGCGCCCGCGACCGTTGCCGATGCATTGCCTGCAGAGCAGCGCCCTGTGTTCGAGGGCATCTTCCAGCAACCACAGGCGAGCGGCGACCTGCACGGCCTGTACCTGTCGTCCTATATCGATTGGCATCGCATGCTGTCACTGGAACCCGGCGGGCAGTATCGCCTGCTGTTCTGGAAGATCGATCATCGCAGCCATGCCCGTACCGATGTGCGTGCGTATTCGGGGCGCTTTGAGGGGACGCAGACCGAAATGGGCGATCGCTACCTCACCCTGGACATCCGCTTGCGCCGTGATTCGAGCGGTAGCGATGCCAACGATGCGCAACTGCTGGTCATGCGCTCGGGTACGGAGATGTTCCTGCTGCGCACCGACGAACTGGCAGACATGGCAACGGCCATGGAGGGCTCGAAAACACTCGGACGCAGCGAGTACTACTTCCGCAAGGTGAGGTTGACCGATGCGTTCGTCCAGGAGCCATCCGGCGGGCGCGCCGCGCCACCGCTTGCCGATCTTCCACACGTGTTGCAGCAACAGGTGAATGCCGAGGCGATCATCGCCACCATCACCCATGTCGACGAGATCGACCCGGACGCTGAAGACGACGGCGCCGGCACCGTCATGTGCACGCTGGACCGCGGCCAGGACGATGGCCTGCGCATGAACATGCCGCTACGCTCGCCACCAGGCACAGGGCGTGCCCTGGTTGGCTGGGTATGGGAGATGGACCCTGCCGCGTGTCGTGCCGGCATCAGGTATCAACGCGGCAGCGATGGCAAGGTGGAAGACGGCCCGGTTGTCGGCGATGTGTTGACCAATCGCCTGAGCACCGAATGAGGCAACAGAGCGCAGCGCCGGCAGCGCGGTGGCCCGCTCGTCTACTTGCTCATGCAGCGCTTCCAGCGTTCGTTCACCCGCTGCGCAAACCAGGCGGTGGTGAGCGTGCGGGTGATCTTTGGGCTTTCCAGGGTGATGCCGGGCAACACGGCACGCGGCAGCGGCTTGCCGGCGCTGCGCTCTGCCAACGCGAACACCTGGCGATACAGGTCGGAGTCGGCGAAATCTGCGGTGTTGCCGGCCTCCAGTGCGCGGCGGAGCTGGCGGTCGCTCATCGCCAACTGGCTGCCCAGGCTGCGTGCGGCGCGCTCGGTGCTGCCCGGCGCATCCAGGCTGGCGCCCGGCGTGAGCAGGTCGCCGTCCAGGGCTAGCGCGATGCCGCTGGCCCTGCTCAGCGCGGCCTGGAAGGCGGCATTGCGGCTGGCGTACCAGCCGGCGTTGAAATCGGCGAAGCGGTACAGCAGCGCGTCGTAGTTGGCGGGATAGCCCAGCAGATGCTGGGTACCGAACCACAGCCCGCCACGGCGGCTGAAGACTTCGTGGCGGATCGAATCGCCGGGCGGGTAGGGGTAGCGCTGCGCATGCTGCTCGGCGAAGGCGATGCTCACCTGCATCGGCCCGGCGGTATGCACCGGGTTGAATCCGTCGAACAGCCGCGCGCCCAGCGGCACGCTGCCGGTGAAGTCTTCGAAGATGCGGCTCAGTTCCTGTTCGGTGCGCGCGGCAGCGATGCGCGTGGCATAGCTGCGCCCATCCGGCGAACTCAGACGCAGGGCGGCATCGACCATGAAGCCGGGAATGTGATGCGCGCTGGCGCGGCGGTCGATCTCGGCACGCGAGATCTTGCCCAGGTTGGGCACGACCGGATTGGCCTGGTAAGTCGATTCCTGCTCGGTCACCGCCAGCACTGCGCAGATGTGCTCGGCGCTGGTGTCCAACGCCTGCGAGGACAGCGCCACATACACATCGCTGGCCCAGCCGGCGCGGTCGGGCAATGTTGCCGGCAGGCGCCGCGCGATATCGGCCTTGACCGCATCGGGCGAGCGTTGCGGGGCGCGCGGGGCCTGTGTGGCGCAGGCCGACAGCAAGGCGATGGCGAGCAGGGTGAGCGCGCGGGGCAGGTGTGAGATCACGGCGTCTCCGGAAGATCGAGGGGCGGCAGCTGCCGTGCGGCAGTGTACGCGGCCGCGCCGGGGGAGCTTCACCCACCGACGCGTGGGGTTGCCGTCTCGTCGCATCGCGATGGCAGGCGATCGAGCAGATGGGGTGGACTGCGTGCCGCCGTGCCTCAGGCGCATCGCGCGATAGCCAGGCGACGTGCGGGTCTGGCTGCCGTCTGCGCGCCCATGCGATGTGCTGCACTCTCCCGTCATCCGGATTCAAGAGTGGCCCGCCTGGGTCGATAACGAACGCGACCGCTTGCGCGTCGATCACGTGCGCTGTCGTGTGCGTTGGTCATCATGACAGTCGCATCACATCGGAACATGGGCGTTTGGCCTGAAATTCCGCTGGATTCCATCGCCATCCAACCGTGGGAGTGCTTGAAATGCCGCAGCAACCAGCAAGCCGCCACGTATGCGCAGATGGCATCGGCTTGGCGTGCGCACGCTGCGGCCCGTCCTCGACGTGATGACGCGATGAGCATGTGCGTGGTCCAGTGGCGACATGGGCTCGCTGCGTTTGCCTTGCTGCTGGGCAGTGGCATGGTGTCGGCGCAGCCGCAGCCGTGGAAGACGATCGAAGCGGCGACCATCGACGATCCGGTGGTCGCCTTGCAGATCGCACAGGGCGCATTGCAGCGGGCTAGCGGCGACCACGACGTGGATGCCGAGTTCTGGGCCTTGCTGGCGCAGGCGCGCGTGCTTATTTCACTGGAAGACAGCGAACGCCGCCAGGTGGCGCTGACGCAGGCACGCGGAAAGCTCGACCAGCTGCACGGCAGCACCTCGCAGGCGCAGCTGTGGCTGGATATCGTGCAGGCGCTCAGCGACGTGCGCGAAAACCCCAATCGCGTCATGGTGGCGCGGCTGGAAGCGCTGCGCCAACGGGCCAGCGCGCTGGGCCGCAACGATCTGCTGTGCGAAGTCGAGGCGGTCGACATGTGGAGCATGCTCGCCTCCGGCAGCAGCGATGAATCCTGGAGTGCGGCGCAGGCCAGCTATCAATGTGCGGCGCGCGAAAAACTCCTGGGGCTGGAGCTGGATGCGTTGACGCAACTGGGCGCATTGGCCAGCCGCGTCGGTGGTCGGCCCGCCGAAGACAGCGAAACCGAAGACTATCTGCAGCGTGCGCTTGCACGCCTGCACGACCAGCCGGCGCGCTTCCAGCGCAGTCTGATCGAGTACGAGTTCGGCACTGCCTTGGCAACCAGGCAACCCGAAGCGGCGCTGCTGCATTTCAGGCGCGCCTTGGCGCTCAGCCGCGAACTGCGCGACCAGGCCGGCGTGGCTGCAGCGCTGACCAGCGCCAGCGAGGCCCTGATCGAAACCGGCGATGCCGCTTCTGCATTGACGATGGCCCGCGAAGCCCTGCCGTTGATGCAGCAGCAAGGCAATATCGGGCGCGTCGCGGCGTGTCATGCCGTCTTGCTGCAGGCCTTGATCGCGTTGAAGGCTGAGGGCCTGGACGCCGAAATCGTCGCCGCCAAGGCCGCGGACGATCCCAACCTGACCTTGAACCGTCGTGCGCAACTGGTGGACGCGATCGCCCAGGCGCTGGCATTCCGCGGCCGCCATGCAGAGGCCTACCAGGAACTGCAACGCGCCAACGCGCTGCGCGCGCAGAGCCTGGACCGCCAGCGCGATACGGTGATGTTGCGGTTGCAGGCGCGCTACGAAGACGCACGTCGCGGCGCCGAAACGGCCGAGCTGCGCCGCCGCAGCGAGACCGCGCAGCTGGCACTGCAGGCGCGCGAAGCGGGCCAGCGGACGCTGTGGATCGCGTTGTGCGCGGCCTGCCTGTTGCTGCTCGGTGCACTGGTGGTGCTGGCCTTCGGCGCACGGCACCGCCGCCAGTTGTCGCGGCTGGCGATGCGCGATGAACTCACCGGCCTGCCCAACCGGCGCGCCATTCGCACTGAGGCGCAGCAGCAGATCGAGCAGGCCTTGCGCTCGCACACGCCGGGCATGCTGGCATTGATCGATCTGGATCACTTCAAGCAGATCAATGACGTGTATGGGCACGCCACCGGCGATGCGGTGCTCAAGACACTGGCCAGTGCGTCCCGGCTCGCCTTGCGCGCGCAGGATCGCCTGGGCCGCCTGGGCGGCGAAGAATTCCTGCTGGTGCTGCCGGGCTGCGGCGAAGAGGAGATTCCCGCGGTGTTTACGCGCCTGCGCAGTGCGGTGGCAGCGATCGACATCGCCGGCCTGCCGCCCGACCAACCGGTGCGCTTTTGCATGGGCGCGGTGCGCATCGTCGCCGACACCGGCCTGGATGTGTTGCTGAGCCAGGCCGATCTTGCGCTGTACGCCGCCAAGACCGCTGGGCGCGATCAATGGGCGGTGTGCTGATCCTGGTGCACGCACCTGCGCTGCGACATCAAGGCGATGCTGCGGCACAATCTGCCGGCCGATGGCGACCGCTGGTTGCCGTGAACCGATCCAACGACCAGGACCGCATGCGCACCGATAGCCGCCTTTCCCGCATGTTGCACGTGTTGCTCCACATGGCCAGAAGCCCGCAGCCGATGACCTCCGAGCAGATCGCCAGCATGCTGTCGACCAATGCGGTGGTGGTGCGCCGGACCATGGCCGGGCTGCGCAGTGCCGGCTATGTGCAATCCAGCCGCGGGCACAACGGTGGTTGGCAGATCGGCTGCGATCTTGCGCAGGTGACGCTGCTGGATGTGCATCGCGCAGTTGGCGGCCCGCACCTGTTCGCGATCGGTGCCGATCACCCGAATCCGCAATGTGGGGTGGAGCGTGTGGTCAATGCGGCAATCGCCGATGCGCTGGCCCACGCCGAAGCGCTGCTGTTGCAGCGCCTGGGCACGGTGACGCTTGCCGCACTGGCGAGCGAGTTCGATGCCTTGTGCAGCGCGAGGGCGCCATCTGGCGGCAACGCGACGGGCAAGCGCACGCGGCAGCGCTGAATCGGGTCACTGGATGCGCGGCGCGATACCCGTGGTGTCTCCGCCGTCGATTAATGTAACATCGAAAGATACATTAATCGGTGTCGGCACCCAGGAGCGACCATGCAGCACGAGGTGATCATCATTGGCGGCAGTTATGCAGGGCTGTCAGCCGCCCTGCAGTTGGCGCGGGCGCGACGCCGCGTCTTGCTGGTGGACAGCGGCCGGCGGCGCAATCGTTTTGCCGAAACCTCGCATGGCTTGCTGGGCCGCGATGGCGCATCGCCCGCGCGCATCGCCGATGAGGCGCGTGCGCAGGTGCTGTCGTATGCCAGCGTGCAGTGGGCTGACGGCGAGGTCGTCCAGGTCCGCGGGCAGGCAGATGCGTTCGAGGTCGTCTTTGCCGATGGCAGCGTGCATGCCGCCCGCCGGCTGATTCTGGCCATGGGGGTGGTCGATCGTCTCCCTGCGCTGGCCGGTCTGGCCGAACGTTGGGGCAGGCAGGTGTTCGTGTGTCCGTATTGCCATGGCTACGAACTGCAGCAGGGGCGCATCGGTGTGATCGCGACCTCTGCGCTTGCTGCGCATCAAGCCGCCATGCTGCCGGATTGGGGCCCTACTTGGCTGTTCTTGAACGACACGCTGGTGCCGGACGAATCCCAGCGGGCGCAACTGGAGACGCGCGCGGTGCATGTGGTGACCGGCGCAGTGGCGGCGCTGCAAGGCGAGGGCGATGCGCTGGAGCTGGTGCTGCACGACGGCCAGAGGTTCGCGTTGGACGGGGTGTTCATCACCACCCAGACCGAGATCAGCCCGTTGGTGAGGCAGCTTGGATGTGCCACCAGCGAGGGGCCTTTCGGTCGCCTTCTCGCTGTGGACGCCATGCAGGCAACGACGGTGCCGGGCGTATTTGCCTGTGGCGATATCGTAAACCCGGCCGCATCGGTGGTGTTGGCGGCAGCCAGCGGCGCGATGGCCGGCGTTGCAACGCATCGCAGCCTGATCTTCGGCCTGGGTAGCTGACGATTGCGCCGGTAGCGAACGCGCGTGCACGCCAGTGGTGTGCGGGCTGCGACTCGGCGCCGCATCCCCGACTGACGCAGGTCCTGCATTGTAATCCTGTGCCTGGCGAAAACAGCAGTGCAAGAGCGCCGCAGCCGGTGACGAATGACGGCCAAGCCCACCTGACGACTTCGCATTGGTTGGTCGCTCTGAGTGGGGGGCGCGTAAACTTCGCTGCCATGTGGATAGAAATTCAGGCTTGAAAACACCTCGTCCATCACCGCCGCCGGCCTCTGAACGCAAGAGTTCACGCCTGATTGACTGGCTCGTGCGTGGCGTGGTTGGTATCGCGGTGATCGCATGTTGCGGACGTTTTTGGCTATTGGGTGAGGCAGTCTTCGAAGGGCGCTATGTCAGCGTTATTCGTGGCCGGCCGGCACGGATCTTTCTGGTCGACAGCGACCCGCATCGCTTCTGGATTGCTGTTGGCTGGGATGCACTGCTGAGCTGCGTACCGTTGCTGATCGTCGGCGGGTTTGCATATGCAAGTTGGCGCGCGCGCCGCCACGTGCGGTGATGGCACGGTTGGCGGCGATTGCAGTCTTCGTGCTGCATGACCCGGCGTGTGCGTGGCCGCCGATCATGCGACGTCGCTGCCATCCGACACCCAGCGGTTAAGGCGCGGCGGCAGGCAATCGTCTGCAGCGTGCAAATGCTGGTACGCGGCGCAAACGGCGTGTCGGGCAAACAGCGCTGACCAAAAGCAGGCCGGATTCGCATCGCCCCGCGGCGCTCGCGCAACCATCAATGCGCTTTTTGCTTGCGCGCAGGTCGCCGCGCACCGTGCCTGGGCCAGGTGTCGTAGCTGTAGACGAACTGCTTCTGGTCGGCGCCGGCGGTCGGGTCGCAATGCCAGGAACCGGCGACACCGCCGGGTTCCAGCACGCCGCCGATCTCGCGTACCGCCTGCGCTTCGAAGGCGCAGATGGGCCCGTAGACGGCCACATCCCAGTCTGGTCGCGACGTTGGATGCGCGTGCTGTACCAGCACGACGTCGCTGCCATGGAAGCGATGGACCTGCGCGGCATGTTGGCGATCGGTGCTGAAGTAGCAAGGTGCGCCGATGCTCAGTACCACGACGTCGCCGTCGCGCGACACCGCGCACTTGCCCTGGTGCTCGCCCAGGCGGATCACACGCCCGCCCACCGTTGCGGTGGTCACCGGATAGCGCGTGGTCACTTCCGACATCGGCTGTGATGCTGCGCTTGCCGATGCCGTCTGCGCGTGTGTTGGTGTCGCAGTGACCGGCAGTAGCCAGACCAGCAGGGCAATGATCAAATGGGCGCGCATGCAACGTCCGTGTCGAGGGCGCGGCAGTATCGCAGATCCCGCCGGCGGCACGCTGCAACCGCCGCGGTAACCGTCATGCCGGCCTCGCGTGATCATGCAGTGCGCATGCGTGCCGCGAGTGGACGCCGTCTTGCATTCGCCACGCGATGATCGCGCGGGCCGTATCGCCAGCGTCAATGGCGTGGAGGCACCACTCAGCGCCGTGCAGGCAAGCTCGCCAGCACGCCATCCAGGGCAAGTTGCGTGGTGAAGCCGGCCTTGGCCAGGCGCTTGCTCACTTCGTTGGGCACATCGCGCCCACTGGTGAGCTTGTTCGGCGCGCCGGTGTAATGAAACAGCCGCCCGCCTCGGCGCAACACGCGTGCCAGCTGATCGTAGAAAACCTGCGAATACAGCTCGCCCGCAATGCCGAAGCGGGGCGGGTCATGCAGGATGGCATCGACCGAATCGTCGGCCAGCGTGGCGATGTGCTGCGCGATATCGGCATGGGTCAGCTGCAAACGCCCGCCGGCAGCGGTGCCCTGCGGATCCGGCGACCACGGGTTGAGCGTGCGCAGCCACAGCACGTCGGCATTCTTTTCGAACGAGAACAGCTGCGCGACCCCGGCCTCCAGGCAGCAGGCGGCGAAGTAGCCCAGGCCGCCGCAGGTGTCCAGCACGATCTTGCCGCGCGGATCCACCAACGCCACCTTGCGCCGCGCATCCTCAAACGGGGACAGCTGCGCGGACGGCAGCATCTTGATGCCATCGATCTCGAACGTGGGCGCGCCCCATTCGGTAGGCACCAGCTTGATCAATGCGCCGCTGTAGCGCGAGATCGGCGCGAAATCCTCGCCATCCCAGAAGTACAGCGTGCGCTCCTTGAGTTTGCCCGGATACGGGTAGCCCTGGCCGCGCCATTGCCAGGTCTGTGCATCGAGCTGGGCGGTATCGGTACTGCGGCCCAGGTCGAGCGAGCCGGTCCAGTGAGTCAGACCACTGCCGCGCGCGGCAAGCAGGGCTTGGGCATCGGCGAGAACGAGTAGGGGGCCGGAGTAGTGGGGCACGGCTGACAGCTCTGTGTGCGGCGTGCGGCACGTGCCGCACCGCTGCAAGGAAGGGAGCGGCATCGTAACCGACCTGTTGCGGCCAGGCATCTGCTGCCGGGCCGCCACCATGCGCTCGCCACCGAGGTCGACTGCCCGCGCCGTTTCGCTGACACACGCTGCAACGCATACTGCATGCAGTCCGTATCGACACCTCGTCGGATCGGCGTCAACCGTGGAGTGTGGGCAATGCTGAAAGGTGTGTTGTTGGGGTTCGCCTGCTATGCGGCCTATTCGATCAGCGATGCGTTCGTGAAGCTGCTCGAGGGCACGCTGCCGGTCTATGAAGTGCTGTTTCTCGGCGCGCTGCTGATGTTGCTGGCGGTGCCGTTCCTGAAAAAGCCCGACGACCAGTTGCGCGAGCTGGTGATGGCCAAGCAGCCGGCACTGTGGCTGCTGCGTGCGCTCACCGGCGCCATCGGCAACCTCACCTCGGTGATCGCCTTCACCACCTTGCCAATGGCCGAAGCATTCGCGCTGATCTTCCTGATGCCGATCTTCGTCACCGTGCTGTCGGTGATCTTCCTCAAGGAAGAAGTGCATTGGCGGCGATGGTCGGCGGTGATCGTCGGGTTCATCGGCGTGTTGATCGTGCTGCGCCCGGGATTTCGCCATCTCACCCATGGGCATGTGGCGGCCATCGTGTGTGGCCTGGTCGGCGCCATCTCGGTGATCGCCTTGCGCATGGCCGGCCATAGCGAGAAGCGATTGACCTTGTACGGCGCTGGCGTGATCGGCCCGTTGGTGATGGGCGGGATCATGATGTTGCCGAGCTTCGTCTGGCCCACGCTGTCCCAGTGGGGCTTGTTGGCCGGCTACGGCTTGCTCGCCGGGCTGGCTGCCATCTGCATGATGTACGCCACGCGCATGGCCCCGGTCAGCCTTGTCGCACCGACCCAATACAGCCAGATGCTATGGGCCATCGCCTTCGGCTACCTGCTGTTTCACGATCATCTGGACTGGCCGATGGCCGTGGGCATCGCGCTGATCCTGGGCGCCGGTCTGTTCACCCTGGTGCGCGAGGAACAGGTGTCGCGTTGGTGGCGGCGAACCAAGATTGTTTGACGGCGGGGATTGGGGAGTCGGGATTGGGGATTTGTAACAGCGTTAGTCGACTTGACGTGCAGCTTTGCTGCTTTTCGAATCCCTAATCCCGGCTCATTCAGCGCGGCTGCCGCCAGCCTTCAACAATGCGTTGATAGTCGCCGCTGGCCTTGCTCAGGTGCAGCCATTGGTCCACATAGGCTTTCCAGGCGTGGTCGTCGCGCGGGAGAAGGAAGGCTTTTTCGCTGTATTGCAGCGGTTGCTCCGGTGCGATGGCGCACAGGCCTGGCAGCCTTGCCTGCTGATACAGCGCTTCGGAGGCGTCGGTGATCATGACGTCTGCGCGATGCGCCAGCAGTTCTTGGAAGATGGTGGTGTTGTCGGCGAACAGCCGCAACGTGGCCTGCGGTAACTGGCGGTGCGCGAAAGCCTCGTTGGTGCCGCCCGGTGGTTCGATGAGGCGCACCTCCGGCCGGTTGAGCTGTTCCAGACTGCGGTAGCGCGCCTGGTCGGCGCAGCGCACCAGTGGAATCTTGCCGTCCACATCCAGTACCGCGCTAAAGCTGGCCTGGCGTTGCCGCTGCAAGGTGACGGAGATCCCGCCAACCGCGATATCGCAGCGGTCGGCCAGCAAGTCCGGCATCAGTTGCGGCCAGCTGGTGCGCACCAGGCGCACGCGTGCGTCCAGGCTGGCGGCCAGCGACTGCACCAGGTCGATGTCGCTGCCTTCGAACTGCCCGTCGCCGCGCAGCAACGAATAGGGACGGTAGTCGCCGGTGGTGCATACGCGCAGCACCCCCGATTGCAGCACCGCATCCAGGCGCGACGCCGGTGTGGCGGCGTGCGCCGTGCCGCAGCTCAACAACAATGCAAGGCAGATGCGATGGCGCATGGCATGGTCTCGGCGAGGTCTGGGCATGATAGCGGTGGCTGCGGCGGCCTGCGCTGCAAGGCGTCGCATGCGCGCCAGGTCAGGCTTGCTTACCGGCTTGGACGTGGCCGTCTGCGGTTGTGGATGCGCGACCGCGCAAGAGGGCCTTGTGCGCCGTGCGATGTCGAGTGTGATCATTCGCGCCATGCCGACTGCGCCACGTCAACAGCATGTCACGCAAGCTCATTGCAGGCTCACGGCGGAGTAGCGCGATGCAGCCTAGCGTTAACGCTCCTGTCGAATTCCATCGGAGCTGCTCATGCATCTGAATCCACGCACCGCGCGCACCATGACCAACGCCGACGCCGCTGTTCTGGCACATGGCACGCCCGATCCCGATACCAACGAAGAAGACACGCCGCTGGAAGAACAGCCGCCGCAACGCGGTGGCCTGAACGATGAGGTGGGCGACCCGGAGCAGGAGGACGACGGAGCGCTGCCGGGGCGGGTAGGCGGCGGCCTTGCGGGTGGTTGAGTACTGACGGTGCGACTGCGCTGGTATGAGCTCTACCTGCCGTCACCGTGACAGCACGTCGCATGCCGGTCCCACTTGTCGGCGCGTGTCTTTCAAGACACGGGCGTCCACGCCTGTACCGCGTTTTGTTCTCTTGATAGTAGCGCCAACGAAGAGTAGGTCAGTGTCGCGTTTGGCCCTGCTTCCTGTTGGCCATTTTTTTCGCCTGGCGTCGTGTCTCTGCGTGCTCGTCCTCCGTCTTGTGCGCTCGACGTTGTGCGCTCGACGTTGCTTGTCACGCGTGCGGTCGGGAAAGCGGGCGGGAGCATGGCAAGTGCATGCCGCGTGCGGCTGCGCTGCAATGGGGCAGCGCTAGCGGCGCCATGTTGTGATCTGAGGCGCGGCTGCAGGCTCGATCTATTGCATGTGGTGCTGTTGGCGTCGTCATCAATGCCGTGCACTGCCTTGCTGCCCCGGCGATGACCTCGCGACAACGGGCATTGCGGCAAGCGATCCGTCAGCGCAGTTCCGACCGGCACGAGTTGGCGAATCAGGCGGGCGCGAGCCAGCTGTCCGATGCGCAGCGACTGGGTACCCGGGTGCCCAATGCGCACAGCGCCCACGCGTTCGGTGCTTGTCTCGACAGTGGGTGTCTACACGCCACCACCGACGCACCATGATGGGGCGACCTGCCCACCATGCGCTGGCGCATCCATGCCCTTGCGGTTGCCGCGGCGCAAACCCCTGGTATGCGTCGGCGCGATCTCGTATTTTTGACGGCTTGTTCACTTGCCGGTGCCGTGCCCATGTCTGACCCGTCCGCGCCCGATCATCTGCAACGCAGCCTGTCCAATCGCCACCTGCAGTTGATCGCCATCGGCGGGGCGATCGGTACCGGCCTGTTCATGGGCTCTGGCAAGACGATCAGTCTGGCCGGGCCGTCGATCCTGTTCGTCTATCTCATCATCGGCGCGATGCTGTTCTTCGTGATGCGCGCAATGGGCGAACTGCTGCTCTCCAACCTGGAATACAAGTCGTTCATCGATTTTTCCACCGACCTGCTCGGGCCGTGGGCCGGGTTTTTCTGCGGGTGGACATACTGGTTTTGCTGGATCATCACTGCCATTGCCGATGTCATTGCCATTGCGGCCTATGCGCAGTTCTGGTTTCCGGGATTGGCGCCGTGGATTCCGGCCATTTTGTGCGTGTTGTTGCTGCTGAGCCTGAATCTGGTCACGGTGAAATTGTTCGGCGAGATGGAATTCTGGTTTGCGCTGATCAAGATCATCGCCATTGCCGCATTGATTATCACCGGCGCCGGGCTGGTGGCCTGGGGCTTCCGTTCGCCGTCGGGCAACGTGGCCTCGCTGTCGAATCTGTGGAACGACGGCGGCATGTACCCCATGGGCATCGGCGGGTTCTTTGCCGGCTTCCAGATTGCGGTGTTCGCCTTCGTCGGTATCGAGCTGGTCGGCACCACGGCTGCAGAAACCGCCGATCCGCGCCGCAACCTGCCCAAGGCGATCAACTCGATCCCGGTGCGCATCCTGATTTTCTATGTGCTTGCGCTGATCGCCATCATGGCGGTGACGCCGTGGCGACAGGTGGTGGCCGACAAGAGCCCGTTCGTGGAGTTGTTCGTGCTGGCCGGCGTGCCGGCGGCAGCGAGTTTGATCAACTTCGTGGTGCTGACCTCGGCCACCTCCTCGGCCAATAGCGGCATCTTTTCCACCAGCCGCATGCTCTACGGCCTGGCCGAAGAACAGCATGCGCCCAAAGGCTTTGCCAAGCTGTCGCGCGCGGCGGTGCCGGCGCGCGGCCTGCTGTTTTCCTGCCTGTGCCTGCTGCTGGGCGCGATGCTGGTGTATCTGATTCCCAACCTGGTCACTGCGTTTACGCTGGTCACCACGTTGTCGGCGGTGCTTTTCATGTTCGTGTGGTCGCTGATCCTGTGCGCCTACATCGCCTACCGCCGCAAGCGCCCGGCGCAGCACGCCGCCTCGGCGTTCAAGATGCCCGGCGGCGTGCTGATGTGCTACGTCTGCCTGGCATTCTTCGCCTTCGTCATCGTGCTGCTCACCCTGCAGGACGACACGCGTCAGGCATTGCTGGCCAGCCCGGTGTGGTTCCTGCTCCTGGCCATTGGCTATGCAGTCAAACGCCGCGGGAACCGGCAGCGTTGAGCGATCGGTGCGGAACTCATCGCGTGTGCAGCGTGCGGCGGTGACCGCACGCTGCGAGCCGTCATGGCGATGCGCGTGGCCGGTGGATCATTCACCGCTTGGGTCAGGATGCGCCGCTTCGCCTTTCTCTGCCGGGCTCGGTGACGCGATGGCCGCCCCGGCGGGCACACGCTGCAACGGAATCTGTTTCTTTGCTTTCCATTCCGGCGTGACCGGCAGACCGTAGTGCTGAAAGAGCTTGGCAACGTTTTCAAGATGGTCTGACGTTCGGTCGGCATATTCGCTGAATCGCCCCGAATCGTTATCGATACAGAGCTCGCCGTCCGTGTTGTAGTACAGGGTACCGCTGATGCGCGCTTCCGGTATGCGGCGATTTTCCTGCCAGGGGGTCTTGTTCCATGGTTGGCCGCCCACGAGGGTGACATGGCCTTGCGCGTATGGCTGTTTCTTCTTGCGCGCGTCCTTGCTTGTCATCGGCTCGTCCAGGACCACGCCAGGATGCCCTTCGCCGATGACCAAGCTGCCATTGCTGGCGATGTTCCATTTGTACTCCACCTTCTTGTCGCGCAGATCGTCCAGGCGCAGGCGCTGAGCCAGTGGCGTACTGGGCGGGACGTCAGTTGCAGTCTGTCCGCGGAACGTCGGGGTGCTCCTGATGCGATCGATGGTGTCCTCGCTCAGCCCAAGATCGTTGGATAGCTTGGCTGGATCGAGACGATGCAGCGTCTTCAGTGCCGGACCGGTCGAGACGAACAGGCGTGTTGGATTGATCTTGACGTGCTCGGGAGCCTCCGTTATTTCCTGAGCCTGGATCGGCGTCCGGTGGGTACCGTCTTTCAGATGCTTTCCGCGCGCAGGCTGGGTGCTGCCGAACAGCGTATCGAGATGGCTGCTGTCTGCGACGAACGCCGGCGATCGCCCCTTGGCTGATGCGCTTCGGCGCAGGCGGGGCAGCTCGCGAAGCTGGGAATGGACGCCGATTTGGATGTCGTCGCACACCGCTGGGGCATGTCGCGGATCCACATGACCGATAGGCTCGTGTAGCCCGCGAGACGCCGAGCCGGAGATCTTCATGCGCGTACTCCTAGAATGCGTGAGCGGAAAATGTAAGACAGCCAGAAACTGCATACCGCGCACAGCAGAATCGATGTGCGATTTGGCGAACGCTTTCGCTGCCTTGCAGAAACCGCACGGCGAATTGCAGGTGTGACCAGGGACGGCCGTCGTCGCCGTCGCCGATGGGCATGTGCCGGCGTTGACGCCATGGTGGACGCGGAGGATGCTTGGACTCTTTCATCTCACCGTCGATGCATGATCACGATCCACCCGATTGCCGGAACCCAGCACACCCCAGGTTGCTGGGTCGACCTGTGCCAGCCAAGCCCGCAGGAGCTGGCGCAAGCCGCTGAGAAAGTGGGGTTTGCCTTGCCTGATCGTGCGGCGATCGGCGAAATCGAATTCAGCAGCCGGGTGCGTCGCCAGGGCGATGTGTTGTTTCTCAATGTGCCGCGTTTCCAGGACGAGGACGGCCCCACGGCGCCGTTGGGGTTTGCGCTGTCGCCCACCATGCTGGTGACCTTGCGCGAGCAGCGCATCGGCTCATTGGAGGCCCTGACGACGCGGCTGGAACACGAGCCCTGCCACAGCTCTGACGATTTGCTGCTACGCATGTTCGATCAACTGGTCGGGCGTCTGGCGGACCGGCTTGAGGGACTGGAAGCGGCGGTCACCGAAACCACGCGGCTGGTATTCGACAGCCCACACAAGACCAAGGGCCTGGAGCGCATGTTGCACCAGGTCGGCGACATGGGCCGCCAGCTTGGCGGCCTGCACAACGCAGGGCAAGGCATGCTGCGCCTGGTCACCTATCTGGATGGCGCCGCCCCGGACTGGTTCGGGGCCGATGCAGCCAAACGCATCACCCTGCTGCACAAGGACCTGACCACCTTGAGCGAATTCCAGCAGCACATGGACGACCGCATCGAGTTCCTGCTCGACAGCGTGCTGGGCATGATCAACATGGACCAGAACAACGTGATGAAGGTGATGGCGGTGGCGTCGGTCGTCGGCATTCCGCCTACCGTGCTGGTCGGCATCTGGGGCATGAACTTTTCTTACATGCCCGAACTCAAGGGGCACGACCATTACTTCTGGGCGCTGGGGATCATCGCGCTGAGCGTGGTGGTGCCGCTGGCGTGGTTTCGCAAGCGTGGCTGGGTGTGATGCATCAGCGGCCGTAAACCGTGGGAGCGCTGCTGGGCGCGCTATGGCGTGACCGGGAAGGCGCTCGCGCCCGGGGGCGCTCCTACAACGTGTCGTTAGCGCAATCATCTGTTGCGCGCGGTTTCCAGACTAGGCAATGCCGAGCTGGTGCAGTTCGGTCGCCCTGCAGCTCGCGGCAGAATGCGGGAAACCCGTAGGAGCGCCCCCGGGCGCGATGTGGGGTTACCGGGAAGGCCCTCGCGCCCAGGGGCGCTCCTACGGGGTTGGCCGGGAAACTGCCCGGGTGCATGGCGTGCAACCGGGCAATGTGCAGTGCTTACTGCTGTCGGGCGGCCTGGTCAGCCCTTGGCCTGGAAGCTCGCTTCTTCGTACGGCTGCACCACCACCCAGCCTTCGCCGGCAAAACGCATCTGCAGGCTTTCGCCCGAGCCGCGGCCGAACAGCGTGCCGATCGAGACGTCGGTGACCAGCTCGGGGGTCAGCGTGCCGGACCAGGCGACGGTGGCGTTGGGGTCGGTGAACACCGGACCGCTGGCGGCGGTGACCGGCAAGGTCAGCGGCTCGTAGTGCGAGGTGATCGCCACGATGCCGTGGCCGCTCAGGCGCACGTTGAACAGCCCACCGGAGAGCATGCCGGCCACTTTGCGCATCATGGTGATCTTGTGCTCGATGCCGGATTCGAACGCCAGCACGTCGTTGCCGTTGACGAAGATCGCCTCGCCGTTCAAGCGCAGCAGCGTGATCATCTTGCCGACATCGGCCAGATACACGCGGCCCTGGCCTTCGGCCTTCATCAACTGCATGCCTTCGCCGCTCACGGCTTTTTTCAGCAGATTGCCCAGGCCCTGTTCCAGCAGTCCCTCGCGGGTGAACTTGACGTTGCCGGTGCGCGCCACCATGGCGCCGGTCTTGGACCACACCATGCCGTCGAGGCGCACTTCCAGCAGATGCGGGTTTTCCAGTTCGAACGGATCGGGGCTGACGTCCTTTTCCTTGGAATGGGCGAGAAATTCGTTGAGCGTGCGTACGGCCATGGGTCCGTCCTGGAGTGAAAGAGTGCGCATGATACGCGGCCCTCTGCGGTGCAGTCGCGGGCCGGCGCCGGGAGCATAAGTGCTGCGCATCGCCGCACGCGATGACAGCGGCAATGTGGCGATCAGCAATCGCGCTCTAAGCTTGCGGGCGAACCAGGTGCGGATCGAAGAGCTGCGCTCCACGCGGCTGCGCACACCATCAGAGCGCGTCGCCGGTGCGCAGGATCGCCATGGTGGCCGTCTGCCACGGCTCGTGCGGGCAATGCCTCATTGCACGCCTGTTCGCGACGTGTTGCCAGCAAAGGCAGAGCGCGTCATGTCGCCGCGACGGCGGTGCTGCGCATCGGTGACGTGCACCGTCCGAGACCCGACGCCAATGATCCGACCCTGCCGCCGCCACGCACTGCGCGGCAGCGGCACCGCCCTCAGCGCGCGGCCGCCTCGGGCTTGCGCACGCGCTTGGCGGGTGCGGCTTTGGCATCCTTGCCCGGATACAGGTTCAGCAGCATCAAGGTGACGCCGTTGGTCCAGCCGAAGCCGTCCTGCAAGGCGTATTCGCCACCGCCGCCGCCGGCCGCATCGGTCTCCAGGCCGTACTTTTCGACCAGCTTGTGCTCGCGTGCGAACAGCGCCTGCACCTGGGCCAGAAAACGTTCGCCAATGGTGCGTGCCAGCGCGTCTTCGCCGTAGCGCCGCAGGCCATCCACGGCCACCCATTGCAGCGGCGCCCAGCCGTTGGGTTCGTCCCATTGCTGGCCGGTCTTCACTGCGGTGGTCGCCAGGCCGCCGGGGCGCAGCAGCGTTTTACGCACGGTGCTGGCGGTGCGCTTGGCGTGATCGTCCGAGGCCAGGCCGGCGAACAGCGGGTACAGCGCGGCGGCGGTGACCTGGTTGCTCAGCGTGCGCGTCTGCCAGTCGTAGTCGGCGTAGTAGCCGGCGGCATTCCACAGATGCGCGTCGATGGCCTGCTTGCGCTGTTGTGCAAGTGCGGCGTAATCGCGGGTGCACTCTGCGCCGGCTTGCGCGCAGGCCTGCGCCAGCGTGCGCTCGAGGTGGTAGAGCAGGCTGTTGAGGTCGATCGGGAGGATGGCCGTGGTGCGGATGGTGCGCAGGTTCTGGCCGTCGGCCAGCCAGCGGCTGGTGTAGTCCCAGCCACTTTCGGCGCCGGCACGCAGGTCGCGGTAGACCTCGGCGGCCGGGCGGTCTTTCACTTCTGCGGCGGTACGGGTGTCGTGCAGCCAGGCTTCCGGGCGCGGGGTGTCGCGCTCGTCCCAATAGCGGTTGAGCACGCTGCCGTCGGCCAGGCGCACCACGTGGCGCGCGGCCTGGCCGGGCTGCAGGTCATCGCTGCCCTGCATCCAGTAGGCGTATTCCTTCTGCAACTGCGGCAGGTAGCGCTGATACACCGCCTCGCCTTCCACGCCGGCCTGCAGCTCCACCATGTAGGAGAAGAACGGCGGCTGCGAGCGGCTGAGATAGTAGGTGCGGTTGCCGTTGGGAATATGCCCGTAGGTGTCGATCAGGTAGGCGAAGTTGTCCAGCATCTGGCGGCTGAGCGTGGTTTCGCCGCTCTTCACCAGGCCCAGCATGGTGAAGTAGGAATCCCAGTAATACACCTCGCGGAAGCGCCCGCCCGGCACCACATACGGATGCGGCAGCGCCAGCAGGCTGCTGTGCGGCGGCACGTGGTTCTGGCTGCGCACCAGCTTGGGCCACAGCAGGTCGATGTGCTCGCGCAGCGCGGTGTCCTGGCGGATCGCGTCGGTCTGCACCGGCGGCGATTCTTCGAAATTGGCATCCACGAACTTGCGCAGGTCGAAACCGGGGTGATCGTGCTGCGCCAGATAGTCGGCGTTGATCAGCGCCGGGTCGCGCAGCGGCAGGAAGTCGACAAAGTGCTTCTGGTCGTCGAACAGCTCACCGCGCTGCACGGCCTGGAACAGTTCCGGGTAGGCCAGGTCGGGCGTGGGTGGCGTGGGCGCCGGCGCATTGACGACCGGAGGGTCCAGCGGCGCGGCGGTCAGCGTGCCCGGCGCAACAAACATGCTCAGCGACAGGCCAAGCAGCGACGTGCAGCACGGGGGCGCGGCAGAACTCATGACATCTCCAGAACGGGCAGTGGCGTAGGGCATGGTAAACGACCGATGTGGCGGGCGGGACCGAGCGGGGTGCCGGCACGCCGACAGGCTTCGCACGGGGACGACTGGATTCAGCAAGCTGATCGGCGTGGCGCCGCAACGTGCGTCGGTCCAGGCATATCGGCGCGGCACTCAGGCAGCTTGAATGGTGGCGCGTCGGCCTCCCTGCAGCCTGGCTGCTGCAAGATGCGCGCCAGTGACGTGCCGGAAGACCGGCACCTGCCCGCGCTGCGCTAGCGCTCGTTCTTCAGCAGGCGCTGTAATTCCAGCGCATTGGAGGTGGCGCACCCGGCTGCGGTGTTGTCGAAGATCACCCAGCGTTCGGGCGGTGGCGGCGTGCTATCCGGGTGGCTGGCGCGCACCGTGGCGGCCAGCGCCTGCAGCGCGGTGTGCGCGTAGCTGCTGTAGTAGATACGCGGGGCGCCATGCCAGCGCCAGTAAAGCGGCGCAGCAGCCGGGCTCGGGAGGGAGGCCGCGGGCACCGGCGCCGGGTCGGCGGCGCAGCGTGCAATGCGATGGCGTGCCAGCAGCGCCTGCGCAGGTGCAGTGAACCAACTGGCGTGGCGTGGTTCGCAGACCACGCCACCGTCCCAGCGCCGGCGCAGCATCGTGAAAAACCGCGCGGCCACCGCGGCATCGAAGGCCGCGCTGGGCGGCAGTTGCAGCAGCAGGCAGCCCAGTCGTGTTCCCAACGCGCCGGCCTGCGCCAGGAAGGCATCCAGCAGCGGCCCGGTGCCGTGCAGGCGCGCGTCGTGGCTGATGCTGCGCGGCAGCTTGACCGAAAAACGAAAGTCCTCCGGTACGCTGTCGGCCCATCGTGCGTAGGTGCTGGCGCGATGCGGGCGATAGAACGAGGAATTGATTTCCACCGCGTCAAAACGCGTGGCGTAGCGCTGCAACACGCTGGCGCCCTCGCCGAACTGTGCACGGTCGGCGGCAGGAATCGACCAGCCCGCGCAACCACAACGCACACGTGCAATGGCACCGGATGGACGAGCTGGCATGGCAGGCAAGCGGAGGGTGGCAGCACTGTATGCATGCGCGTGCGTCAGGATGCCGTGTGCATCGCGATCACGGGCGAATCACGCAGCGCTTCGATACTGGGCGCATGCCAGAAGGTCCCTCACTTGTCATCCTGCGCGAAGATACCCAAGCGTTTGTCGGTCGCAAGATCGTGCGCGTGTCCGGCAACAGCAAGCAGGACATCGCCCGTCTGGACCAGCAAAAAGTGCTGGCACTGCGCAGCTGGGGCAAACACTTCCTGATCGAATTTGCGCACTTCAGCGTGCGCATCCATTTCCTGCTGTTCGGCAGCTACCGCATCAACGAAGACAAGCCCAACGCGGTGCCGCGCTTGGGCCTGGAATTTTCTAACGGCCAGCGGCTGAACTTTTATGCCTGCTCGGTGCAGTTCATCGAGCGCCCGCTGGACGAGGTCTACGACTGGACGGCGGATGTGATGAACCCGCTCTGGGACCCCGCGCAGGCACGCCGCAAATTACGCGCCGCGCCGGCACTGCTGGCGGCCGATGCACTGCTCGACCAGACCATCTTTGCCGGCGTGGGCAACATCATCAAGAACGAGGTGCTGCATCGTATCCGCGTGCATCCGGAAAGCACCGTGGGCGCGCTACCGGCGCGCAAGCTGGGCGAACTGGTCACCCAGGCACGCGACTACAGTTTCGACTTCTACACCTGGAAAAAAGCCTTCGTGCTGAAGAAGCATTATCAGGTGCACACCAAGACCAGTTGCCCGCGCGACGGCGCGCCTTTGCAGTACCGCAAGCATCTGGGCAAGGCCGGGCGTCGCGCGTTTTTCTGCGAGGTCTGCCAGCGCCTGTACCGCGCCGACGAGGCCTGAGCCGCGCCGCGCCGCGGCCGGGAAAGCGGCGGGCGGATCGGGTAAGGCCTGCCGACGGATTGCGGTCACTCAGCACCAGCCCGCACTGGCCGACACATGCGTGCGCCTGTCGTTGGCTTGCCAATGAGCGGACGGCGATGCGTCTTCGGTGGGAGCGCTGGCGTACCGGTGCAACAGCGTTCGGGCAGATGCACTGCGCGGTTGGACGTCGCCGGGTGCGCAGTTTTTCGCGGTGCTGGCGGTTGGCCTGCGCATCGCATGGCCGGCGATGTGCCTTGCCTGTTTTCGGATGTTGGTGTCGACAGCGCCGAGCCCGCTGTTTGGCCCGTGGCGCACTGGCAATTCGCTTGCGCAACCTGCCGCGCAATGTGAATGGCGGCTGGCCCTGCCTGGCCAAACAACGAATTCCAAACGCGCGCCGGCGCGGCGCCGGCTAGATTTGCGCGTCGCACACCAGGGTTCGCCGTGTGCGGCATCGGCACTCTCATCTCATCGGTCTCCCGCATTGTGATTACCCGCAGGAAGGAAGCGCTTGTCCCGCATGTCGCCGCTGTCGCATGCACGGGCGCCATCCTGTTCTTTCTTGCCTGCCTGTTGCTGTACATGCCGCCGCCGCGCGAAACCGCGCAACACGAGGACACGTTGCAGGTGTATTTCGTGCCGCGGCCGCAACAGACGCCGCCGGCACCGCAGCAACCGCCGCAGGAGCCCGAGCGCAAACCGCGCGTCGCATCGGCCGCGCGTGCGACGCCGCCGGCCACGCACACGCCGCCACCGCCGCGGCAGCCGGCCGCCGCCACTGCCCCTGCCAGCGATTCGATGTCCGTCCAGCTGTATACCCGTGACGGGCGCCTGCGCATGGCGCAGGTGGACCCCATGGCGCAGACCGGCAGTGCGGTGCCGCCGGGAATGGCCGACGAACGCGCGCAGGCCAAGGCACGCAAGATCATGGAGCGGGTCAACCCGGTGCAGTACCAGCAAACCCGCTTCGCCAAGGACTGGAAGAGCGATGGCACCCTGGGCGATGTGGCGGTGCAGGAAATGAATCGCGGCATGAAGAAGTTCAACGACATGCTCAACGGGCCGCAGACCCAGGTTGCCAAGGCGCGGCCGCCGCCGGATGTGCGCTTCAATCCCGCGCTTGCCGGCAATCAGGCCGAGATGGGCAGCGAGGCGACGGGCGATGCCTATAAATCGGCGCCGATTGCGCATGAAACGCTGCCCGACCTCAAGGGTGAAGCCAGCCGTCGCATCCGCGAGGCATTGGCGGCGCTGGAACAGCGCAGTGCGCGTTGCGATGCCTCCAGGCGCACATCGCTGTTGTCGCCGGTACGCACGCACCTGTCGGATCTGGAACGCGCCGAGCACGCCTTGAACAACGGCGCCGACCCGGTGATGGCCGCACAGATGTTGCCGCGTCAGGCCGACAGCGCCTACGACCTGGCCCGCCGCGCGCTGTGGTACGCCGATCGCCAGTTGAAGCAGTGCGCGCTGGGGTGAGGGTACGTCTGCGACGCAGCAGACCGGTTCGCAGGCCTCAGGCCAGACGCTGCCGGTAACGGTCCTTTTCTGCGCTCAGCGCGACCTCGGCACGTAGAAACACCTGGCCGATCGGCTCGTCCGGGGCAGTGGATTGCGCTTGGCCCAACAAGACGGTCAGGCCCAGCGCATGTTGTTGCTGGGCGATCTCGCGCAGGCGCTGCAAGGTGCGCTCGGCGTCGGGGCCGCGCAGCACGGCGATGAATTCCGCACTGTCGGTGACGCGGTCGATGCTGTTGCCTGGCCCCTGCACCAATGCCGCGAAGGCCTGGTCGAGCTGCTGCAGGTTGCGCCCGAGCAGACGTTCGCTCTGGCGCTCGGCCAGTGCGGCCAATTCCTGCACTTCCAGAATCACCAGGTGATAACCCGTGTCGGCAACGGCCTGGCTGGCGACCGGGACGACCGGCTGCAGGATGGCATCGCGCTCGAGTTGCAGCTCGCGCTTGCGCTCGTCGAGCAGGCGCATGGCCACCCGTGCAAGCGCCTGCAGGCCGGTGCGCTGCAACTCGGTGAGCGTGCGTGGCTCGGTGTCGAGCACGCAGACCGTGCCCAGTGCAACGCCTTCTTCGGTGACCAGCGGCATGCCGGCATAGAACCGCGCGCCGGTGTCGCCGGTGACCACCGAGATATCGGCAAACCGGCTGTCCTTGCGCAAGTCGGGTACTTCCATCAACTGATCGGGGCTGCGGATGGCGTGGTCGCACACTGCCTGGCTACGTTCGGTCTGCTGCAGGCCCAGCCCCAGCCGCGCCTTGAACCATTGGCGGTCGCGGTCCACCAGCGACATCAGCGCGATCGGTGTGTCGCACAGGGACGCGGCAACCTGCACGACGTCTTGATAGGTGTCCTCCGGCAGGCTGTCGACGATGCGATAGCCATCCAGGACGTGTTGGCGAGAGGATTCGTCAGCCACGGGCATGTCTTTCATCGAATAAGCCAGGCAAGCGCGAACGCGAAAGCCGCAAGCATACCGGCAGCGCCGGTAACGTGGCGTGGATGCCGCCCCGCGGAGCGCGCAGCGTGAGACACCAACACCGCATGCCGACAACGACCGCACGTGTCGTGGTTGCGTGCCGAGCGGGCAGGGCTGCCATGGCGCACTCGCTACAGGCGAGGTGTTCGACATGTGCTGGGTGTACCGCCCGCTCTGGCGAGGTTTCGCCCGGGCCGTCTGCAGCAAGATTGCACAGCGGCAGACGGGCCCACCCGGCAGTGGCGAGCCAATGCGATTGCTGCTTCAACAGCACAGCGCATGACAGGCACTCTGCCGTATCCCTGCTGCTGTCGAGCACGCCTGCAGGCCGCGATCTCAGGGCAGCGGTGCATGTGCCCCTGGTGCTGTCGCGCCACAGCCACGCGGGAACACCCGCGGTGGCGACGCTCGTTCGGGCAGCGACTGACGCGGCGGACAACCACACGCTGCATCACACATACCCCCTGCCGGCACCGGCCACGCTGCATGCAGCAGCGCAGCCGGTGCGGCAGGTGCGATCAGCGCTTGACCGGCTTGCCGTCCACGTCCAGCACCTGCACTTGGCCCAGCTTGAGTGCACGCACCGGGGCTTCGATCTTCTTCAGGTCGCCGACGATCACCCAGGTCATCGCCTCCGGCTTGATGATTTCCTTGATGGCCTTTTGCGCGGCCGGCTGGTCGATCGCTTCCAGGCGCGGCTTGAGCGTCTGCACGTAGTCGTCGGGGCGGTCGAACTGCACGATGCCTTCGATCGCACCGAGCACCGCACCGGTGGTTTCGAAGCTGCCGGGCAGGGCGCGGATGCGCTGGTTCTTGATCTTCTCGATTTCCTCGCTGGTCAGCGGCTTGTCGCCGATGATGGCGGTGGCTTCCTTGAAGATCTCGTTGGCCGATTCGGCGGTCTTGTCGGTCTGCACCGGTGCCGAGAACAGATAGGGCCGCTGGCCCTGCGCGTCCATCATGCGGGTGCCGGCGCCATAGGCCCAGCGCTTGTTCTCGCGCAGGTTCATGTTCAGGCGCGAGGTGAAGGTACCGCCGAAGGCGCCGTTGGCCACGCCGATCGCCAGGTTATCCGGCGCCTTGGTGGACGGAGCCAGCAAGCCGGCCAGGATCACCGATTGCGGTGCGTCCGGGCGGTTGATCAGGTACACGCGCGGCTTGGGCTGGGCGGCGACGTTGGCCAGGTTTTTCTTCGGCAATGCCGTGGTCGGGGCCTTCCAGTCGCCGAAGGTGGCATCGAGCTGGGGGATGATCTGCGCCAGCGTGGTATCGCCGGCCACCAGGATGCGCAGGTTGTCCGGGCGCAGCCACTGGCTGTGGAAATTCTGCAGATCCTGCGCGTTGAGGCTCTTGATCGCCGCCTCGGTGCCACTGCCGGTGAGCGGGATGCCGTACGGGTGCTGGTTGCCGAACAGCAACGGCGGCAGCGCCCGCAGCGCCAGGCTGTTGGGCTGGGTCTTTTCCTGGGCGATGCCGGACAGCCACTGGCCGCGGACGCGTTCGATGTCGGCGGCCTTGAATGCCGGGTTGCGCACGATGTCGGAGAACAGCTGCAGCGAGGGCTGCAGCTGGTCGTTGAGCGCATCCAGCGAAGCGCTGCAGCTGTCCAGATCGCAGCCGACCGCCGTGATCGCGCCCAGGCGCTGGCGGCGCTGCGCCACTTCCACCGAATCCAGCGCGGTGGTGCTCTCGTTCATCAGCGCGGCACTGAAGCTGGCGGTGCCGAGCTTGTGGCCCTGGTCGGCGGCGTAGCCGGCGTCGAACAGCAACTCCACCTGGGTGACCGGGATGGTGTGGCGTTCGGCCAGGATCACCTCGATGCCGTTCTTCAACTTGCCGCGCTGCAGCTTCGGAAAGCTCAGGTCCGGGAATCGATCGGTCTGCGGCACGCCCTTGCTGCGGTCCAGCGTGGAGGCGGTGACCTTGAACGTGCCTGCGGCCGGCAGCTTGGGCGCCGGCTTGCCGGGTTCTTCGCCACGTGCCACCACCGCCTTGTCTTCGGCGGCCGGGTCGAAGTCCTTGCCGGCCGGTAGCACGGTCAGCAGGTAATCGCCCTTGCCGAACCAGGTGGCCGAGGCCTGCTTGACGCTGTCGGCGGTGGCGGCCTGGGCGCGCTGCAAATCTTTCTTGTAGGCGCCGGGGTCGCCGCGATAGACCTGGCCCTCGGCCAGGATCACCGCCTTGCCGGTGAAGCCGCCGACCTTTTCCAGCCCGCGCACGAAGCCGGCGCGGTAGGCCACCTGCGCGCGCTGCAGTTCGTCGGCGGTGGGGCCCTGGGCGATGAACTTCTTGAGTTCTTCGTCGATGATTGCCTCGACCTTGGCCGGGTCCACGCCGTCCTTCACGTCGGCCTGGATCTGTACCTGGCTGGACAGCGCGAACGGCTGCACCGAGGCGGAGACGTCGTCGACCAGGTTGTCCTGATAGACCAGGCGCTGATACAGCCGCGAGGTCTTGCCGCCGCCGAGCACGGTGGTGGCCAGATCCAGCTGGATGAGGTCGTCGGTGCCCAGTTGCGGTGCGGCCCAGGTGCGGTAGATGCGCGGCTGCGAGACATGGTCGTGCTGCACGCCGCGCTTCTGCGCCGCCAGCGGGGTCACCCACGGCTGCTGGCGCGCCACCGGCTTGCCGGACGGGATATCGCCGAAGTACTGCAAGGCCTTGGCGCGCGCCTGCGCCACGGTGATGTCGCCGGCCAGTACCAGGGTGGTGTTGGCGGCGCCGTAGTTGTCGTTGAACCACTGTTTGACGTCGGCCAGCGAGGCCGCGTCCAGGTCTTCCATCGAGCCGATGGTGTCGTGCTGGTAGGGGTGGTTGGCCGGGAACAGGTTGGACAGGATGTTCTGGTCCACGCGGCCATACGGGCGGTTCTCGCCCTGGCGCTTTTCGTTCTGCACCACGCCGCGCTGGGTATCGAGTTCCTGCTGGCCGATCGCACCGAGCAGGTGGCCCATGCGGTCTGATTCCAGCCAAAGTGCGGTATCCAGCGCGGTGGTCGGCACGGTCTCGAAATAGTTGGTGCGGTCGAACCAGGTGGTGCCGTTCATGTCGGTGGTGCCGACCTTTTCCAGCGGCGCGAAGAAGCTGCCCTTGTTGTTTTCCGAGCCGGAGAACATCAGGTGCTCGAACAGGTGGGCAAAGCCGGTCTTGCCGGCCGGCTCGTCGCCGGAGCCGATGTGGTACCAGATGCTCACCGCCACCACCGGCGCCTTGTGGTCTTCGTGCACCACCACGGTCAGGCCGTTGGGCAGGGTGAAGCGGGTATAGGCGATATCGGGAATGGCGCTGCTGGCCGCGCTCTTGGACAGGCTGGCCGGGGCGGCAGCAACGGCGGGGGCAACGGAACCGGCAGCGACGCCAAGCACACCGGCGATCAACAGGGACAGCGGACGCAGCATGTGACACTCCAGGACAGGGCAATCGGCCGAGGGTAGTGGCTGCTTGGCGGCGGGGCAAATGCGGATCGGCAGGGGCCGGCCTGGCGGCTCACCGCGTTCGGTGCCGGGCAGGAGCCGGGCGCCGGCGCGTCGCTCGCGCGGCGCATTGCCACGGCACGACGGCCAGGCGAGCGCCAGCGCCACGACTCAAGTTGCTCGTCGCCTCGCCGTTACCTGGGGCGACCTATCCTGACCAGACGCCGCCTGCCGATCACGCCATGACCGTCCTGTTGCCGCCCGTGCCGATGCCCGTCGATGACGCCCTGCGCGTGGAGGCGGTGCGCCGGCTGGGCGTGCTGGACACCGAGGCCGAGGCCGAATTCGACGATATCGCCTGGCTGGCTGCACACGTCAGCGGCGCCACGATGGCGCTGGTGTCGCTGCTGGATGCCGACCGCCAGTGGTTCAAGGCGCGTTGCGGCACCGATCTGGAAGGCACCCCGCGCAGCGCCTCGTTTTGCGCCCACGCGATCATGGGCACCGAGTTGATGGAAGTGCCCGATGCCGAAGCCGACCCGCGCTTCGTCAACAACCCACTGGTGATCGCTGCCCCCGGCGTGCGCTCGTATGTCGGGGTGCCGTTGATCGGGCGCGAAGGCTACGCCTATGGCACCTTGTGCACGCTCAGCACCCAGCCGCGCATGCTCGAGGACAGCCAGAAGCAGGCCCTGGTCCGCCTGGCACGCCAGGCCGTCAACCAGTTGGAAGCGCGCCGCGACCGGCTGGACGCGCAGGCGCAGCGGCAGACCTTGAGCATGTTGCTGGAAGCCATGCCCGACGGTGTGGTGGCCTGCGGCACCGACGGCTTGCTGCGCGAGTTCAATCACGCCGCCCGGCAATGGCATGGCACCGACCCGCGCGTGCTGCCACCGACGCAGTGGGCGCTGCATTTCGATCTGTACACCGCCGATGGCAACAGCCTGCTGCCCACCGAGGAAATCCCGCTGCTACGTGCCTGGCGTGGCGAACACGTGCGCAATGCCGAACTGGTCATTCGCGCCACCAACCAGCCGCCGCGCAGCGTGCTCTGCAATGCGGACCCGGTGGTCGGCGACAAGGGCACGGCGTTGGGCGCGGTGTGCGTGATGCACGACATCACCCAGCTCAAGGATGCCTCGGCCGCACTGGCCGGCGAACGCGCGCGCCTGCAGGCTCTGGTGGACGCCTCGCAGGACGTGGCCATCATGGCATTCGACGTGCAGGGCCGTCTGGAACTCTTCAATCCCGGCGCCGAGCGCCTGCTCGGTTACCGGGCCGAGGAGGTGCTGGGCACCTGCCCGGCGCAGTTCCATCTGCCGGCCGAACTGGAGCGGCACATGGCGACGCTGGCGTTGTCGCCCCCTTCGTACCTGAAACTGGCTGCGGCCGCGGCTGGCGATGTGCTGGCCGAAGAACTCTGGACGCTGGTACGCAAGGACGGCGATCTGCGTCGCGTGCGCCTGTGTTTCAACGTGATCCACGATGCGCAGCAGGGCCTGGCCGGGTATCTGGCGATGGCCATCGACGTCACTGCCGAATTGCAGGCGCAAGCGGCCGCGCAGCTGGCCGCCGAACGGTTCACCGGCGCATTCGAAACCGCGCCACAAGGCATGGCCATCGTGTCGCTGGAAGGTGAGTGGCGCGACGTCAATCCGGCGCTGTGCGGCATCCTGGGCTATTCGCGCGAGCAATTGCTGCGCACCACCTTCCAGCAGATCACCCATCCCGACGATCTGCAGATGGACCTGCAATTGGTCCAGGACCTGATCGACGGAAAACGCGACAGTTACAGCCTGGCCAAGCGCTACATCAGCCAGCACGGCGCGGTGATCTGGGCGCAGCTGTCGGTGTCGCTTGTGCGCGATAGCAGCGGTGCGCCGGTGCATTTCGTTTCGCAGATCCAGGACGTGACCGAGCGCCACGTGGCCGCCGAGCGGCTGGCCGAAAGCGAAGCGCGCCTGCGCGCGATCAGCGACGCCACGCCCACCCTGGTGGCCCAGTTCGATGCCGGGCAGCGCTACCTGTTCGCCAATGAAGCGCATCGCCACTGGCTCGGCGTGGAGCCTGCCAGCCTGGTCGGTCGCCACATTACCCAGGTACTGGGCGAAGACCTCAGCACCGCCGCGCGCGCTGCGCTGGCACAGGTGGTGGCCGGGCAGCGTGCCAGTTTCGAACATGTCCTGGGCGGCAGCACACCGCGCGATGTGGAAGTCACCCTGGTGCCCGAAACGCAGACTGCCACGCCCACGCAGGGCTTTTTCCTGATGGCGCACGATGTCACTGCGCACAAGACCCTGCACCGCCTGATGCACGAGCGCGCCACCCGCGATGCCTTGACTGGCCTGCCGAACCGGCACGCGTGGTCCGAAGCGCTGCAGGTGGCGGTTGCGCAGGCGCAACAGCAGCAACGCGCGGTGGCCGTGATGTTCCTGGACCTGGACGGCTTCAAACGCATTAACGATGTCCACGGACACCGTGCCGGCGATGCGGTGCTGGTGGCGTTCGGCAGCTGCCTGCAACGCGCGGCAGGCGAGCGCTATCTGGTGGCGCGTCTGGCCGGCGACGAATTCGTCGTGTTGCTGGACGGGTTGGAAGATGCGCAGGCCGAATGCGCCGCGGTGGCAGAGCGTATCCGCACGCTTGCCGCAGAAGGCGCCACGTTTGGCGATGAGCATCTGCCGATCCAGCCCAGCATCGGTGTGGCCTGGCAACACGGCGCACAAGCCGAGGCGTCCAGTTTGATGCATGCCGCTGACGAGGCGATGTATGCAGCCAAGCGCGCGCGGCAGCCAGAGGGGCAAGCGCCTCGATCTTAGGCGTGGCGTGGTGTGGGTGCGGGGCAGCTCATGCGCACTGCCGGAAACTGCGTACTTCTGCTGTTAGGTGCAAACCCAAACCGCAAAACGCAAACCGCAAATAGCCAGTGCCTGACTGCGTGACGGTGGGCATCGGATCGGCGCGGCAGCCAACGGTTGCCGGCGGCGTCAAGCGAGTGGGACGACGCAGAGCACACCGATGGCACACGCCAACGGGCTATCGCGTGGGACAGCCTCGCCGGGAAGACGCCGCGCCCGCGTCGCAAAAAGGCAACGATACGCGTCCGTGCCTGGGGAACGCTCGATAGAGCGCGTCGAGACCGACCCCGGCACGTTGCGCGCCGCGGTTGATGCTCAGGTGCCCGGTCAGTCGCTTTACAGCACCCCACCATCGCTTCGCGCAGGCTGGCGTGGTGGGGTCGGCCCACGATTGCGGCGAACCCTGATGCGGACGCACGGCAGATGGCGGTCTTCTTGTGCCGATCCCAAACCATCAGTCGCCGTGATTGCTGCACATGCCACCGACATCGCCTGCCGCACAGGCGCGAGCGCTCGTGTGCGTGGCAGGCGATATCGCTCACGCACGTCGCCTGTGCTCGTGCACAGCGTGCTTGGCGGCCGCCGGCTTCGTAGCGGCAAGCGCGTTCGTTGCGCCACGTACCGGCGGTGTTCCGGCATCCGATGTCAGCCGGAACACCGCCACGGCGCGGGTCAGGTCTGCTGCCTGGTCTTCCATGCTGCGCGCGGCCGCGGTGGCTTCTTCCACCAGTGCGGCGTTTTGCTGGGTCATTTCGTCCAGCTGCATCACCGTGGTGCTGACCTGTTCGATGCCGGCGCTTTGTTCGGTGCTGGCCGCGGTGATCTCGGCCATGATGTCGGTCACGCGCTTCACCGAGCTGACCACCTCGGTCATGGTGCTGCCGGCCTGTTGCACCAGCTCCGAACCCTGCGCCACTTTTTCCACCGAATCGGAAATCAGCTGCTTGATTTCCTTGGCAGCACCGGCCGAGCGCTGCGCCAGGGCGCGCACTTCGGTGGCGACCACGGCAAAGCCACGGCCTTGCTCGCCTGCGCGCGCTGCTTCCACGGCCGCATTCAGCGCCAGGATGTTGGTCTGGAAGGCGATGCCGTCGATCACCCCGATGATGTCGGAAATACGCGCCGACGATTGCGTGATCGCCTGCATGGTGCTCACCACTTCCTGCACCACGCGGCCGCCGCTCTCGGCCACATCGCCGGTGCCCTTGACCAGTTGGTTGGCCTGGCGCGCGTTGTCGGCGTTCTGGCGCACGGTGGAGGTGAGTTCTTCCATCGAAGCGGCGGTTTCTTCCAGGTTCGCTGCCTGATGCTCGGTGCGCGTGGACAGGTCGGCATTGCCGCTGGCGATCTCGCCTGCCGCGGTATTGATCATCTCGGCCGAGTGCTGGATGCCCTGCACGATGCTGGTCAATTGGATGGCGGTGCGGTTGGCTGCATCGGCCAGGCGACCGAACGCGCCTTCGTAATGCGACTCCACGCGCTGCGACAGGTCGCCGTCGGCGATCGCGGCCATGATGCGGCCCACATCGTCCAACCCGGCGTCGGCCTGCTGCATCAGCCGGTTCAGCGCCTGCACCATTTCCGCAAACGCGAACTGGTAATGCGATTGGTCGCCACGTGCGGAGAAATCGCCGCGCGCAGCTGCATCGGCCAGGCGCGCGATGTCGCTGTTGATTGCAGACAGATTCTCTTTCACCGTATCCAGCGCCTGATGCAAGGCTGCGCGCTGGCCGGGCAGGCGACGCATGTCGCGGCGCAGATCGCCACGGCCGTAGTCGCTCATCACGTCCATCGCTTCGTTGATGGCATCTAGATGTTCGAATACCACCGTGTTGACGCCGTGCGCCAGCGTGCCGTAATCGCCGGGGAAATCTTCCGGAATGCGGTGCGCGATGTTCTCGCCCTGCTGCAGGCGGATCATGGTCTGCATCTCGCCGTTGAAGCGCTGCAGCTGGGTCTGCATCTGCTGCATGCTGTGCATCAGCTGGCCGGTTTCATCGCGCGATTCCACGCGGATGTCGTTGTCGAAGCGGCCCGAGGCGATGGCTTCGGCAGTGCGCGAGGCAGCGCGCAGCGGCGCGGCCATGGCCGAGGCGATCAGCCAGCACAGCCCGATCACCAGCGCCACCAGGGCGCCGCCGATCAAGGTCAGGGTGCGCGTGAAACCCCACGCCTGCACTTGGATGTCTTCGGCATACACGCCCATCACCAGCACCCAGTTCCAGGCCGGAAAGGTCTTGGCATAGCTGATCTTCGGTAGCTGTTCCTTCTTGCCCGGCTTGGGCGCGTCGTAATAGCTGAAGCCGTCGCCGCTATCGATGGCGGTCTTGATGTCGCGATACACGTATTGCCCGGCATCGCTCTTGTAGTCGGTCATGTCGGTGCCGACCGGGCGCTTGGGATGCATCAGGATGCGCATCTGCGGGTCGACGATGAAGAAGTAATCCACCCCGTCGTTGGTGCGCATGTCGGCCAGCGTGGTGCGCGCGGCTTCCTTGGCTTGCTCCAGGCTCAGCTCGCCGGCTTTGACCTTGTCGGCATAGTGCTGCATCACCGTCAGGCCCATCTCCACCTCGGTCTTGACGCTGAGCTTGCGCGCCTCCACCAGATCCAGATATTGCAGGCGCGCGGCGGCCATCGCCAGCAGGATCACGCCCACGGTCAATAGCGTGCACAACAGGACGAACTTTCGGGTGAGCGGGAGATTGGCAACAGAACGACGCAAGAGGGAAACAACAGGCATGACAACGACATCCAGAACGCGCGCACGGCGCTACATCATGGATAGCGGCTGATTCACATGCAGGTTGAATACTAACTGCGGCAGCGTCCGCTCAGGCGATGCAACAACGTGCCAATGCAATGTAGGAGCGCACCGGCCGCGACAAGACGTATCGGTAACGTTCCTCGCGCCCGCGCGCTGCTACGGAAGCATCAGCATTGGTCCATCGATGCAACGGCGGACACGCACTGCGTGTCCGCCGCATTGCATCAACCTGCAGCGCAGAAGCCGAACTCGGCAGTGGCGCCGGGCGCCAGCGTGCGGTTGAAGTCCACGCCGCTGGCCTGGAGTGTGGTGCCGCTCTGTGACCAGGTAACGTTCCAGGCGTTGTTGACGGTGCCGGTGACTGTCAGCGAGATCGACCAGTTGCCGCTGGCGGTGCCGGTATTGGTGACCTGCACGCGGTTGCAGTAGCCTCCGTTCCACCTACTGTCCGGGATCACCTTGGTACTGAAGCCCGCGCTTGGCGTCGGGGTTGGCGTCGGTGTCGGCGTCGGTGTCGGCGTTGGCGTCGGTGTGCTGTTGCTTACCGTTCCCCACAGCGTCCGCAACAAGGTCATCTTGTCTTCGCGCACGCTGATCCAGTCGTCGCGCAGGATGCCGCCGGTATCGCCGCTATTGGGGTTCCACGACCAATAGAACCCTTCGTTGATGCCCTTGCCACGCAGGTACTTCACCAGCGCGTCCTGCCAGACTTTGTCGCGCGCATCGCCTTCGCCGTACTTGCCGCCGAATTCGCCCAGCAGCAGTGCGTGATTGCCGGCAAACTGGCCGAAATGGCGGTCCCAGATCGCAGGCATGTTGTTGGGGAAGTTGCTGTCGTTGAAGTACGACTGCACGAACACGTCCGGGCCGTACACATGCGGTGCCAGCAACAGTCGGTTGGCCGGAATGTTCAATGGGGTGCAGGCCAGCGGCTGCAGGCTGCCACCCCAGAAGATGCCGCCATTGGTCGAACACACCGGGTTGTCGGTGATGCCTTCCACCGCAATGATCCACTTCGGCGCCACCGCAAGCACGGCGGCAGAACCGCGCTCGGCGGCCTTGTTCCAGTCGGTGGCGGCGTTGCCCGTGCCCCAGGTCGCGGCGCCGTGCGGCTCGTTCTTCAGATCCACGCCGATCACCCTCGGCACGTTCTTGTAGCGGTTGGCGACAAAGCGCAGATCGTCCAGCCATTGCGCTTCGGAATATGAACTGGTGTACCACAGCTCGGAAATCGCCGCGCAATCGGGCGTGTGGTGATCCAGCAGCACATACATGCCGCGTGCGTTGAATTCGTTGATCACCTTGTCGAGGATCTGCAGCGAGGTCAGGCCCTGCAGATCGGCGTTGCGGCTGTAGTCGATGCTGCTGGGCATCTGGCCGCTACGCAGCGTGGCCGGGCAAAACGGCAGGCGCACCGCGTTGAAGCCCAGGCCCTGCATCTGGTTGATCATCTCCTTCCAGTTGCGTGCCCACAGGCCATGCATGACATGGTTGCCGGTCTCGAAGCCGAACACGTTGACGCCCTTGAGCTGAACCACGTTGCCGTTGTCGTCGACGATCTTGTTGTTGCTGACCGAATAGCTGAAAGCCGGTGCGGCTGTGAGCGCTAACATCGTTGCCAATGCGAGCGTACTTGCAGTCCTGAAAATGGACATGATGGTCTCCCTGGATGACCGAACTCGACGGCCGAGTGCGGTGAGGGGGGCATCTTGGTCTTCGGCTGCGCCGTGTGGCGTGACCGCTGCCACAGAAGAGCGCAGTGGCGCACCGATCACACGCAAGCTGCGGGCGAGGTCGCTTTCCCGCACACTATCGCTGCTGCGTGCTGTCCGCAGGCTGTCCTTTTTGTCCCCCGGAGTGTCCCTCAATGTCCTTGTTGCGTGCCGAAATGGCGCAATGGCGCGCCTCCCCCGCGCGCGAACTCATGGCCGGTGCGGTCGCCACATTTGCGCTGATTCCCGAAGTGATTGCATTCGCGTTCGTCGCCGGGGTGGATCCGCAGGTGGGCCTGTTCGCATCCTTCGTGATCGGCATCGTGATCGCGTTTTGCGGGGGGCGGCCGGCAATGATTTCGGCTGCGGCCGGCTCGGTGGCGCTGGTGGCTGCACCGCTGGTGGCCGCGCACGGGTTGCCCTATCTGCTGGCCGCCGGCCTGCTCGCTGGCATGGTGCAGATCCTGTTCGGGTTGTTGCGCCTGGGCGTGCTGATGCGCTTTGTCAGCAGTTCGGTGCGCACCGGTTTCGTCAACGCGCTGGCCGTGCTCATCTTCGCAGCGCAACTGCCGCATCTGCTCGGGGCCAACCTGACCACCTGGGTCATGCTGGGCGCAGGCCTGGCCATCATCTACGGCCTGCCGCGTCTGCGCCTGCCGGGGCTGTCGGCGATTCCCTCGCCCCTGCTGTGCATCCTGCTGCTCAGCGTGGCCGGTACCGCGCTGCATCTGCCGCTCAAGACGGTGGCCGATCTGGGCAAGCTGCCCAACGCGCTACCGTTCCTGCAATGGCCGGCGGTGCCGTTGACGCTGGAGACGCTGCGCATCATCGCGCTGCCGGCACTGGCCATTGCCATGGTGGGCCTGCTCGAGTCGATGATGACCGCGCGCGTGGTCGATGAGCTCACCGACACGCCCAGCAACAAGAACCGCGAATGCACCGGCCTGGGCATCGCCAACGCGGCGGCCAGCCTGTTCGGCGGCATCGCCGGCTGCGGCATGATCGGGCAGACCGTGGGCAACGTGAAATACGGCGGCCGCGGCCGGCTGTCCACGTTGTTTGCCGGCGTGTTCCTGCTGATCCTGATGGTGCTGCTCAAGCCGTGGGTGTCGCAGGTGCCGGTGGTGGCGCTGGTGGCGATCATGGTGATGGTGTCGGCAGAGACCTTCGACTGGCGCTCGCTGCGCACCGTGGTGACCCACCCGCGCACCTCCAGCGTGGTGATGCTGGCCACCGTGGCGGTCACGTTGTTCACGCACAACCTGGCGGCAGGTGTGGCGGTCGGCGTGCTGCTGAGCGGGGTGTTCTTCACCTTCAAGGTGGCCGGGCTGCTGCAGATCGCGCATCACGATGGCACGGACGGCGTGCGCACCTACAGCGTGCGCGGGCAGGTGTTCTTCGCCTCGGCCGATGTGTTCATCGACGCCTTCGACGCACGCGAGGTGCCCGGTCGCGCAGTGGTGATCGATGTCGGCCGCGCGCACTTCTGGGACATCACCGCGGTGGCGGCACTGGACAAGGTGGTGCAGCGTTTGCGTCATCACGGGCTGGACGTGCAGGTGAAAGGCCTGAATGCCGGCAGCCGCCGCCTGATGCAGCGGCATGCCTTGGGCGAAGACGCGCTGGAATCGGCACTGCCTTAGAGCGTGTTATTCACGTTGAGATGGAATGCGCCTGGCAGGCCTGCGGCGCGTCATCCCGGGCTGTCCGTGCGCTGAGCGCGGCTGCGAGCGAATTCAAGTTCCGGCGGGCGACGCCGATGATTCGGCATCCTCATTGCCGGTCGTCGCTGTGATGCCAGTGGGTTTCAGCCCGAGATGTGTACCTGCGTGCCAAGCCCGGCATGACGGGTTCGTGTCCGCCCGCCGGAGGGCGCAGCCGTGACCAACGCACCGTTGCTGGAACGGATGGTGGACCTGACCGCCATCCGCGATGCGGACCTGCTCGATCTGAGCCTGTTGCGCACCGTGCGCGAAGTCTGCGCGGCCGAAGAACTTTCGCTGCTGCGCATCGCCCCGGACAGCAACAGCATCGCCGAAACGCGCCTGCGCGACGATGGCCGGCTGGCGTTGACGGTGGCGGAGATCCACGATGCGCGCACGCGCATCCAGCTGGCCGAGGTGCATGGGCCGGGCGATGTGGTGCAGCTGCACGAAGACGGCCGCGCCCTGCTGGTCTACCCGATGATGGAAGCGCGCGGCATCCGGACCTGCCTGCGGGTGGGCGGGACGCGTATTCCCGGCGTTGCCGAGCAAGCGATGCTGCAGGGCTTTGCGCGCTTCTTCCAGAACTACCGCAGCCTGCTCGACGACGCCCAGCGCGATGCGCTGACCGGCCTGCGCAACCGCAAGACCTTCGACGATGTGATCCTGCGGCTGTTTGCCGGTGGTGCCGACTCCGCCGCAGAGCAGGGCGTGTGGCTGGGCATCGTGGACATCGATCACTTTAAGCGCGTCAACGACACCTTCGGGCATCTGTATGGCGATGAGGTACTGCTGCTGGTCGCACAGCTGATGCAGCGTGCCTTTCGCCAGGACGACCTGCTGTTCCGCTTCGGCGGCGAAGAGTTCGTGATCGTGTTGCGCGGCGTGGACCGCGACACGGCCGTGAGTCTGTTCGAGCGATTCCGGCTGGCGGTGGCCGAGCACCTGTTCCCGCAGGTGGGGCAGGTCACGCTCAGCACCGGCATCGTCGAACTGACGCACGGTCGGCTGATCAGCGAAATGCTGGACGAAGCCGACAAGGCGCTGTACTGGGCCAAGCAGAACGGCCGCAATCGCGCGGCGGTCTATGCTGAGCTGATTGCCGGTGGGCAATTGCAGCAGGTTGCGCAACCAGTGGGCAGCATCGATCTGTTCTAGGCGCCAGCGCGGCGCTGAAACAGGCCAGAGCTCTTGGCCGTGGATGCAGACACGAAGCTTCTGCAGTATTCATCGCACCCGCATCGCATGCTTCGGCGCAGCCGCAGGTATCGGCCTGCACGCGATGCTGGCTACACTCCAGGGCTATCCATGATGCGGGGTGTGCAATGAAGCGAGTTGCCGTGGGACTTCTGGCAATGGCGGTCTCGACCGCACTGATGGCGGCCACGCCGAGTTTCGATGGCGCGCGCATCTCGCGCGACGTCAAGGAACTGGCCTCCGACGCCTATGAAGGCCGCGGCCCGGCCACTGCCGGCGAAGAAAAGACCATTGCTTATCTGAGCGAGCAGTTCGCCGAAGCCGGCCTGCAGCCGGGCGGCGACCTGGCCAACGGCAAGCGCGGCTGGACCCAGGCGGTGCCGTTGCGGCGCGCCGATATCGTCGGCACGCCGACCATTGCGGTGCAGAACGCGGGCAAGCCGCAAACGCTGACCCAAGGCAAGCAAATCGCCATCCGTGCCGCGCTGGATGGCTCATCCAAAGTGGAGATCGCCAACGCGCCGCTGGTGTTCGTCGGCTACGGCGTCAAGGCGCCCGAGCGCAACTGGGACGATTTCAAGGGTGTGGACCTGAAGGGCAAGATCGCGGTGGTGCTGATCAACGACCCGGATTTCGAAACCGGCAAGGGCGACTTCGACGGCACCGGCATGACCTACTACTGCCGCTGGACCTACAAGTACGAAGAAGGCGCGCGCCAGGGCGCACTCGGCGTGCTGGTGGTGCACGAAACCGCGCCTGCCTCGTATGGCTGGGACACGGTGGCCAGCTCCAACACCAACACCATGTTCGACGTGGTGCGCGACAACCCGCGCAGCGCGCATCCCACGCTGGAAGGCTGGATCCAGCGCGATCTGGCCACCGAGCTGTTCAAGCACGCCGGGCTGGATTTCGAGACCTTGAAGAAGCAGGCGCAGACGCGCGGGTTCAAGCCGGTCGAGCTCAAGGGCCAACGTTTGAGCGCCAGCTACCAGGTCAAATCCGATGTGATCACCTCGCACAACGTGGTGGCGCGGCTGGAAGGCAGCAAACATCCGGACGAGACGCTGATCTACAGCGCGCACTGGGACCATATCGGCGTGGGCAAGCCGGATGCACGCGGCGACACCATCTTCAACGGGGCACTGGACAATGCCAGCGGCACCGCCGCGCTGCTGGAGCTGGCGCGTGGTTTCGCCCAGGGGCCAACGCCTGAGCGCTCGGTGGTCTTCCTGGCGGTCACCGCCGAAGAAAAGGGCCTGCTGGGCTCGGAGTTCTACGCCTCCAAGCCGCTGTACCCGCTGGACACCACGGTGGCGGTGATCAACATGGACGGCATGAATCCGTTCGTGCCCTCGCGCGACTTCGGCATCTACGGCACGGCAAAGCTCGAGCTGCTCGATCAACTGAAGAGCGTGGCCGCGCAATCCAAGCTGCGTTACACGCCCGATCCCAAGCCGCAGGCCGGGTATTTCTTCCGTTCCGATCATTTCTCGTTCGCCAAGCGCGGCGTGCCGGCGCTGTCGTATGCAGCCGGCCAGGATTGGGAAGTGGGCGGCGTGGCGGCAGGAAAGGCGGCCGCCGACGACTACACCGCCAAGCGCTATCACCAGCAAGGCGACGAATGGAAGCCGGATTGGACCTTCGCCGGCGCCGCCCGCGACCTGGGCGTGCTGTATGCATTGGGCCAGCAGCTGGCCGACTCGCGCCAGTGGCCGAACTGGAGCCAGGATTCGGAGTTCCGCGCTACCCGCGACGCCAGCGCGGCGGCACGCAAGTAAGACAGCTCACAACGTCATTGCGTGAGGACCAGGGCGGCTGCCCTTGCGCGATGGCGCATGTGCCATATCGATATGCCGCGTTTGAATAAGCCTTGCCTGCCATGCGGCTTGTGCTTGCCGTTGTCGGTCAGCAAGCGGCGAACGTTCTGTGCAACGCCCTCGCTGCTGGCGGCATGGATGCCGCCATCGCGCCCCAGGATGGATTCACGGCGTGTCCGGCGAGCGGCGAGGGCACTGCGCACGCGACACGCCGGGCCTGAGGATCGCCGAGCGCTCGCAGACGTCATTGATGCCTCGATCAAGCGGTTGCATCAGCAAACAAACCACGTGCGATGAGCCGCTTTCCCGGGCATCGCGCAACTGTCTGGTGCGGCGAGGACGCCGCATACTCGACCAATCAAGCTGTTGCCGCAGGCCTTGAGAACGTTCGACCACCGCAATGCCTGGAATTCCAGAGCGCCTTGAGCGATGCAGAGCGACCAACCAATCGCTTGTCCCAACCTCTGACCGCATCGGCACAACGCAACGCCAGCGCCCCGTCGCCGCAACCGATTGCACGCCATGGCACACCAATTGCACCTCTCCGGCAGGATGGCCCGGCCAGCGGTCCGTGACAGCGTCTGCGCTAGGCTGCAATCTGTTGGGGTTGCGTTCGGTCGGTGCGGCGTAGTCTGCCGCGCGGTCCTCGTGGGGGAGGGCGAAGACCGTACGCGGCGTTCGTTCCTTTAACGGTCGATTCTTTAGGATGAGCTGCGAGGTGAGATTGCAGCCAGGAGAACTTGTGCATCGGAGTGGTTTCAGAGCGTCTTGGTCGTACACCGTCGGGCTCGCCCGCTCGGCCGCGTGCCAGGCAACATCGCACTGCATGGCGGGGATGGACCTCCCGTGTCAGCCCGCACTGTCGTCCTCGCGCGACGGGCAGCCCTGATGGATGGCACCGTGACTCCTTCCCCGACAACGACTGCAATGCCCCCCGTTTCCGCCCTCGATGCCGGCACGCCCACGCTGCCGCCGGAAGCACCGCTGGCGATGCCCGAACAGAACCTGCGCGAAGGCAGCCTGCAAGTGCGCCACCAGCGCACTTCGCCGCCCGGCATCGGCGTGCGCCGCTTCTATTTGATCGGCGGCACCTTCGCCACCACCGCCATCGCCGTGTGGGTGATGCTCAGCGTGCTGTGGCCCGACGGCATCAGCGTGCTGGAAGGCTGCCTGCTCGGCCTGTTCGTGTTGCTGTTCGCCTGGATCGCCATGTCCTTCGCCAGCGCGGTGGCTGGTTTCGTCACCGTGGTGGCGCGCGCCGGCCGCAAGCTCGGCATCGACCCGGAGCAACCCCTGCCCACGCTGCGTTCGCGCACCGCGTTGCTGATGCCCACCTACAACGAAGACCCGCGCCGGCTGTTGGCCGGCCTGCAGGCCATCTACGAATCGGTCGCCGAGACCGGCCAGTTGGAGCATTTCGATTTCTTCGTGCTCAGCGACACCACCCGCGAGCACATCGGCCGCGCCGAGGAGCTGGTCTATAACGAACTTTGCGATCGCGTCGACGGGCATGGCCGCATTTTCTACCGCCGCCGCGCCGACAACGCCGCGCGCAAGGCCGGCAATGTGGCCGACTGGGTGCGTCGCTTCGGCGGCAGCTACCCGCAGATGCTGATCCTGGACGCCGATAGCGTGATGACCGGCGACACCATCGTGCGGCTGGTCGCCGGCATGGAAAACAACCCGGACGTGGGCCTGATCCAGACCTTGCCGGCAGTGGTCAACGGGCAGACCCTGTTCGCCCGCATGCAGCAGTTCGGCGGGCGCGTGTACGGGCCGATCATCGCCTTCGGCGTGGCCTGGTGGCACGGCGCCGAGAGCAATTACTGGGGCCATAACGCCATCATCCGCACCCAGGCCTTCGCCGATCACGCCGGCCTGCCGTCGCTGCGCGGGCGCAAGCCGTTCGGCGGGCATGTGCTCAGCCACGACTTCGTCGAAGCGGCGCTGATGCGGCGCGGCGGCTGGGCCATGCACATGGTGCCGTACCTGCAGGGCAGCTACGAAGAAGGCCCGCCCACGCTGACCGACCTGCTGATCCGCGACCGCCGCTGGTGCCAGGGCAACCTGCAGCACGCCAAGGTGGTGAGCGCCAAGGGCCTGCACTGGATCAGCCGCATGCACATGCTGATCGGCATCGGGCATTACTTCACCGCGCCGATGTGGGGTCTGTTGATGCTGATCGGCATCGGCATTCCGCTGGCCGGCGGCGGTATCGATCTGGCCGGCGACCTGCCGTTCTCGCCCGCCCGTTACTGGCACGGCAGCAGCCAGGGCAATGCGATCTGGATCTTCATCTGCACCATGTTCGTGTTGCTGGCGCCCAAGCTGCTCGGCTACATCGCGTTGCTGCTCAACCCGCGCGAACTGCGCGCCTGCGGTGGTGCCTTCCGCGCTGCGGTGAGCATCCTGCTGGAGACCGTGCTGGCCGCCCTGATGGCGCCGGTGGTGATGTACCTGCAGTCGCGCGGTGTGTTCGAGGTCCTGGCGGGCAAGGATTCGGGCTGGGATGCGCAGGTGCGCGACGACGGCAAGCTGTCGTGGCCGGCGCTGTTTCGCAGCTATGGCGGTCTGACCGTGTTCGGCCTGTTCATGGGCGCGGTGGCCTACGCGGTCTCGCCCGCGCTGGCCGCCTGGATGGGGCCTGTGATCGTCGGCATGGCGTTGTCGATTCCGGTGGTGGCGCTGACCTCGCTGCGTCGCACCGGCATGGCGCTACGCCGCGCCGGCATTTTCTGCATCCCCGAAGAACTCGACCCGCCCAAGGTGCTGGTGCGTGCCTCCGAGCTGCGCCGCGCCGCTGCGCTGGAACCGTCGCTGATCTGAGTGTGCGTCGGCGCCGGCCTCATTGGCCGGCGCTGTGGCGCGGTCGCCTGCAGAGGCCCGTGGCGATCGGCGGGCCTCAAGCCTCTGGCGCCGGTTGATCTGGCCCACCCCTCGCGCAAGGCATAATGCCCAGCCCGCAAGCGGAGCTGGATGATGCTGGAAGTGATCGAACGCGAGACCGGACCGAACCCGCAATGGAGCGTGCTGTGGCTGCATGGCCTGGGCGCCGATGGCAGCGACTTCGCCCCGATGGTGCCCGAGCTGGTACGCCCGCAGTGGCCCGCGCTGCGCTTCGTGTTCCCGCATGCGCCGATCCGCCCGATCACCATCAATAATGGCGTGCGCATGCGCGGCTGGTACGACATCGTCGGCATGGATTTCGCCCAGCGCGCCGACAAGGCCGGCATCGCCGAATCGGTCACCCAGGTCGAGGCCTTGATCGCCCATGAGCAGAGCCGCGGCATCGCGCCGGAGCGCATCCTGCTGGCCGGCTTCTCGCAAGGCGGCGCCGTGACCCTGGCCGTTGGCCTGCAGCGCAGCGTGCCGCTGGCCGGGCTGATCGCCATGTCCACCTATCTGCCGGATCCGGCCGCGGCCGCCAGCCAGTTGCAGCCGGCCGCCCTGCGCCAACCGCTGTTCATGGCGCATGGCACGGCCGACCCGGTGGTGCCGTTCGCGGCCGGCCAGGCCAGCATGCAGACCTTGCGCACGCTGGGTTTCGCACTGGATTGGCACACCTACCCGATGGGCCACCAGGTCTGCCTGGAAGAGATCGAGGCCTTGCGCGACTGGATGCAGGCACGCTTCACCGCTGCCTGAGCCCATGGCCCAGCGCGCACCGCAGATCGCCTGGATGCCGGACCTGTGCCGGCTGCCGCGGTTGGGCGCGATGCTGGGCCTGGCCGAGTTGGTGGTGCTGGTGGTGACCTTGGTCCCCGACGCCGGCGCGCGCAACATCACGTTGTCGCGGTTCCTCTCCGCCAGCGGCCTGGCGCTGTGGCTGGCATTGGCGGTCACCGTGCTGCTGTGCGTGTTGCGGCCCACCTTGTCGCGATTGCCGCCACGGCTGGGCGGGCTGAGCGCCTTGCTGATCGCTGCCGTGGTGGCGATGCTCGGTGCCGGCATCGTGCATGGCCTGTATGCGGTGCTCGGGCAGGTCCCGCTGGGCGCGCAGGTCGGCTTCTGGCGGTTCACGCTCGGCAGTGCGGCCACGGTGGTGCTGATCACTGCGCTGGCGCTGCGCTACTTCTATGTCAGCGACCGCTGGGAGGCGCAGGTGCAGGCCAATGCACGCGCCGAGGCGGATGCCCTGCAGGCGCGCATTCGCCCGCACTTCCTGTTCAACAGCATGAACCTCATCGTCAGCCTGCTGCGGCGCGATCCGGTGGTGGCCGAACAGGCGGTGCTGGACCTGTCGGATCTGTTCCGCGCCGCCCTCGGCGCCGGCGAGGGCGTCTCCACCTTGCGTGCCGAATGCGAACTGGCCGAACGCTATCTGGCAATCGAATCGCTGCGCCTGGGCGAGCGCCTGCAAGTGCGCTGGCACCGCCAGGAACCGTTGCCGTGGGAGCTGCCGATGCCGCGCCTGGTGCTGCAGCCGCTGGTCGAAAATGCGGTACTGCATGGCGTTTCGCGCATGCCCGAAGGCGGTACGCTGTACCTGTCGCTGCGTCAGCGCGGCAACCAGCTGCAGATCCGCATCGTCAACCCGGCGCCGCAGCCCGGCACCCAGTTGCCGCTGCTGGCCGGCGCCGGGCATGCCCAGGCCAGCATCTCGCACCGGTTGGCGTTCCAGTTCGGCGCCGGGGCACGGATGGCGGCCAGCTGGGCTGAAGGCTACTATGCCTGTGAGATCACATTGCCGCTGCCGTGAGGGGAAAGTCACTGCAGCGAGGGGGAGTCCATGACGGCCACGCAAGTGCGGGTGCTGATCGCCGATGACGAGCCACTGGCGCGCGAGCGCCTGCGCATGCTGCTGGGCGAGCATCCGCAGGTCGAGGTGATCGGCGAGGCCGAAAACGGCCAGCAAGTGCTGCAGCAGTGCGAACAGCTGCGCCCGGACCTGGTGCTGCTGGATATCGCCATGCCCGGCGTGGACGGCCTGGAAACCGCGCGGCTGCTGCGGCAGAGCCAGCCGCCGCCGGCGGTGGTGTTCTGCACCGCCTACGACCAGCATGCCTTGTCGGCGTTCGACGCGGCCGCGCTGGATTACCTGATGAAACCGGTGCGCCCGGAACGGCTGGCATCTGCACTGGAGAAAGTTGCCACCTTCCTGGCCGGCCGCGTGCCCGGCACCGCGTCCAGGCCGCTGCGCACCCATTTGTGCGCGCGCCTGCGCGGCAGCCTGCGGCTGATCGCCATCGGCGACATTCGCTACCTGCAGGCCGAAGAGAAATACGTCATCGTCCATCACACGCGCGGCGAGGACTTGATCGAAGAGTCGCTGAAATCGCTGGAAGACGAATTTGCCGACCGCCTGGTGCGCATCCATCGCAATTGCCTGGTGGCCCGCGATGAACTGGTGGAACTGCGCCGCAGCGGCGATGGCCAGGTCCACGCGGTGCTGCGCAACGTGCCGCAGACCCTGGAAGTGAGTCGTCGCTGCGTGGCCAGCCTGCGCGATCAACTACGCCAACTGTGAGTTCGGTGCCGGCTCCGCGATAATGCCGGCATGACCACGCTCCGTATCGCCACCCGCAAAAGCCCGCTTGCCCTCTGGCAGAGCGAACATGTCGCCGCCGCGCTGCGTCAGCACCATCCCGGCCTGGAGGTGGTGCTGGTGCCGATGAGCACCCGCGGCGACGAAGTGCTGGACCGGTCGCTCGCCGCCATTGGCGGCAAGGGCCTGTTCCTGAAGGAGCTGGAGTTGGCGATGTTGCGCGGCGAAGCCGATTGCGCGGTGCATTCGCTCAAGGACGTGCCGATGGAACTGGACGCGCCGTTCGTGCTGCCGGCCATCCTGGAACGCGGCGACCCGGCCGATGCGCTGGTGTCCAATCTCTACGCCAGCCTGCAGGCGCTGCCGCTGGGCGCGCGCGTGGGCACCTCCTCGTTGCGCCGCCAGGCGCAGTTGCGTGCCGCGCGCCCGGATCTGGAATTGATCGACCTGCGCGGCAACGTCAACACGCGGCTGGCCAAGCTCGACAACGGCGGCTACGACGCCATCGTGCTGGCCTGCGCCGGCCTGCAGCGGCTTGGGTTGGAAGCACGCATCAGCGCGCGGCTGGACGCGCCGGAATGGTTGCCGGCACCTGCGCAGGGCGCGGTGGCGGTGGAATGCCGTGGCGACGATGCACGCATCCACAGTCTGCTGGCGGTGCTGGATGCCGGCCGCACGCGTGCCTGCGTGGAAGCCGAGCGCGCCATGAACCGTGCCCTGCACGGTAGTTGCCATGTGCCGGTGGCCGCCTTCGCGCGCTGGGAAGGGCAGGGCCTGTTCCTGCAGGGCATGGTGGGCAGCGCCAGCGACGGCCGCCTGATCCACGCCGATGCGCACGGCAGCGCCGAAGATACCGAAGCGCTTGGCCGCCGCGTTGCGCAAGGGCTGTTCGACAAGGGCGCCGCGCAGCTGCTGGCCGAGCTGTAACGCGCTGTCGCGTCAACGTGTAACGCGACCGACATCGACGCCGGCCCAAGCGCAAGCTCCAGACCCAGCCGCTACACACGCAATGCCGCCCCCACGCAGCGCCCGCTCTTCGTAGGAGCGGCCCTGGCCGCGAGAGGCCTTATCGGGAACGCCCTCGCGGCCAGGTCCGCTCCTACCGTTCGCGGTTGTTTACTTGAACGTGTAGACCAGATTGACCGTGGTCAGCGTATCGGTCTTCTTGTCGCCGTCGCTGACGTCGCTGTTGTGACGCATCTGCCACGCCGCCTTCAACGCAAAGTGCGAATTCATGCTGACCTGCACGCCGAAGTCGTTTTGCGCATAGGTGTTGTACTCGCCCGATTCCACCAGCAGCGTATTGATCAGATCGGTGTTGTCGGTGACGGTGTACTTCAGGTCGAACAGGCCGCGGCCGATCAACCCGGTTTCGTTACGGTCTTCGTCGCTGTTGTGCGCGCGGCGCACACCCGGGCCCACCTGCGCATCCAGGTAGAAGCGGTCGGCGTCGATCAGGCGCGTGCCATAGCCGATACCGAAGGTGGCCAGACGGTCGTAGGTGGCGAAGTCGTCGTGTTCGTAGCGGCCGGTGGCCGTGAGCTGGCGGTGTTCGCCCAGCTGCAGTGCGCTGCCGACGCTGCCGGTGTAACGCTCGGCGGTGGTCTGGCGCTCGCGCGTGGTGCTGCCGTCGTCGTTGGTGTTGGTGTATTCCGAACTCGAGCGCAACGCGGTGGCATCCAGACTATGGATCCAGTCACCGTCGGTGTAGCGCAGGCGCACGCGGCCGTTGAGGCTGTCGGTGGTGCTGTTGCCATGCGCCGCTGCGTAGCCGAGCTCGCCGCTGCTGCCGCTCCACGGCGACGGCAGCACCACGGCGGCCGGGTCTGCCGGCACCGGTGCGACTGCCTGGGCCCAGACGGAGGGCGTGATCAACAACAGCGGCAACAGGGCAGACAACGGGACACGGCGGGACATGGGCAGCTCGCTTTGGAAGGCGGGAGAGGGGTGGAAGCGATTTCATGATAACGGACTGTGCGGTGACGTCATCGCCAAGTGAATATCCGCTTCATTGCCGGTTGGGACGCCGAAGGCGGCATGGACCGGAGCGGCCCTGCAGACGGGCGCGGCGATGAAAGGCGATCTTGGAAGCGGTCGGCGATGTGGTCGCAGTGGCTGGAGCGACCTGCGAGGTCGTTGTCAGGGGAATGAATGGTGGTTCGGGGCGAATGCCCGGCGTGAACCGCAGCGACCTGCGCGGGTGCGCGTGCGCATGGCAGGCGGCCTGGCGATGTCATCAGGACTTCTGGCCAGCCAAGTGGCAGGAGCCTGAGCGGCCCGAGCGGGTCGCGTGCCAGCGTTATCGGCGATGCCTGCCACCCGGGCCTGCGCGACCGCGCGCACGACCCCGCCACGCAGTGGCTGTGCGACCGACCCAACAGACCAGGCCGCTGCATCGCACATCCTCCGGGCGCTTGCCGCTGTCTGCCTGCCGTCACATCGCGATGCTCACCCCGCCGCGCAAAGACTCGGACATAATCGACGCATGGACCGCTACGAACGCATCAACTCCCTGCATCGCTTGCTCAAATCGGCACGCTACCCGGTCACGGTTGCGCGGCTGCAGGATGAGCTGAGCTGTTCCCGCGCGACTGTCTACCGCGATCTGGCGTTTCTGCGCGACGCGCTGATGGCACCGGTGGAAGGCGACGGCGAATCGGGCTTTCGCTATCTCTCCGGCGAAAGCGACCGCTTCGAATTGCCCGGCCTGTGGCTGAGTTCGGAAGAACTGCACGCACTACTGGCCTCGCAACAGCTGCTCGCGCGCACCGGCGGCGGGGTGTTGTCTTCGATGCTGGCACCGCTGCAGCAGCGCATCGAAGGACTGCTGGCTGCCCAGGCCGGCGTCTCGCAGTGGCCGGTGGATCGGGTGCGGGTCATTCCACACCGCGGCCGCAAGCTGGACGAAGCCAGCTTCCGCACCGTGGCCTCCGGCGTGCTGGAGCGCAAGCAGCTGAGCTTCGACTATCGTGCGCGTTCCACCGACGAATCGACCAAGCGGACGGTGTCGCCACAGCGCATTACCCATTACCGCGACAACTGGTATCTGGACGCGTGGGATCACGGTCGCGACGGCGTGCGCAGCTTTGCGGTGGACCGCATCAACCACGCGCGTCTGCTCGATGCGGCGCCGCGCGATGTGCCCGACAGCGAACTGGACGAGCAGCTTGCCGCCAGCTACGGCATTTTTTCCGGGGCGCCCAAGGGGTGGGCGACCACCGTGTTCAGCTCCAAGGCCGCGCGCTGGGTTGCCGACGAACATTGGCATTCCAAGCAGCAGGGCCGCTTTCTGCCCGATGGCCGCTACGAGCTCAAGTTGCCCTACAGCAACTCGCGCGAATTGCTGATGGACGTGCTGCACTACGGCTCGGACGCAGAAATTGTCGAGCCCATGTCGCTGCGCGAGCAGGCCAAGGCGTTGTTGTCGCTGGCGCTGAGCAATTACGACTGAGCGTGGTAGACAGTTGACGCATACGGCATGGTGGCAGTTGCGGCAGGCACGTGCACGCGTCTGGAAGCTGCATCAGCCCTGGTAGGCGCAGATGCGATCAATGGCGTCCAAAGCCTGAAGTGGCCGAGGTGCGAAGCGGATTCGGCCTTATGACGTGTCAGGGCCCATCTTGCACCGCGAGCATCTGCTGCGGCTGCAAGCCCAGGCAGTGGAAGTCAGCCAAATCCGCACTCTGATGCCACTGCTTCTCTACCCAGGCCTGTCCCCACCGATCCACCTCGTAAACCTCGAACGTTTCGCCGAGCATCGAGAGAAGCCGGTCTCTTTCCAGTTGCGGCAGGTGGCAGACAGTGGACTGGTGGAGATGCGTGACCTGGACACGCGTGCCGACCCGAACGACCAGGCCGATGCTGTCAGTTGTGGTTTGCTCCGGCATGGGGCCTGATACCTGGATTAGCCGAGCCGCGAAGCGGCGTCGCCTTGGACGAATTGCCAGGCCGCGCGACAGGCACGATCGCAGGAGCTAGCGCTGCCACAGGCCGTGATCGTTTCCGCCGAGCAGGTAGATGGCACATCGACCCCGGCCGGGAAGTTCCATCGGTGGGACTGCGACCGTGCCGCCTGCCTCCACGATGGCCGAAACAGCCGACTCGATGTCTTCGACGAGCCAGTAGGGGCGAACAACGGGCCGTTCCGACTCGCGCAGAGGTGCGCGAACACCGACGAGGCCGCCGCCGGCCAGGTGTGCGGTGCGGGCGTTACCCAGTTCGGGTACCGGCTCGCCGAATTCAGCGCCCTGCATCGCGTAGGCGGCGCAGACCTCCTCCGTGTTGCAGGTAACGATCTCCAAGTACTGAACCTTCAAGCCACACCTCCAACGGATGACGTTCGATCGCGCTAGCGCTTGTTCGGCACTTCAAAGCCCAGGCGGTCCACCTGTTCGCGCAGCTGCGGTACCCGCTTGAGTTTGTCGGTATAGATGGAATAGTCGTCGCGCATCTTGTTGACCAACATGCGGTACTGGTCGCGGCTCATGTCCGGCTTGCGCGAGAAGATCCAGGCCAGGTCGCGGCCCGGGTAGGAGATCAGCATCCACGAGCCGTCGGGGGCGATCTCCAGGATGCGCTGCTTGGCCGGGATGACCTTGTAGAACCACACGCGCCAGTCGCGGTTGCCGCTGTCGGCATCCACCGAGGCGCGCGCATTGACTTGCTTTTCCGGTTCGCCGAACCCGTCGCGGTACAGATAGCGCACCGCCACCTTGCCGTCTTCGACCAGGGTGTATTCGTCGCGGCTGGTGACGTGGCCACGCTCGACCGCGTTGGGCATGCGCGCAATCACGTACCAGGTGCCCATGATCTTGGACAGGTCGATTGCCGGCTCCGTGGCGGACGTGTCCTTGGCATGTGCCACGGGCAGGCCGAGGACGAGCAGAACAGCGAGGGCGATCGTAACGGTCAGGCGCATCGCAACATCACAAAGAGGCAGTCGGAGCAGCACACTACCGCATGCAGGGGGCAAGTTCGCGTCAACGGTCCCGTCTGGCATCGGCAGCCGGGCAATCTGCGGCAGACGCCGGGCGGCTGGGGCCGGCTGGCGGGCGCCGATCAAGCGCTGGCGCCGCGACCGACCGGCTGGCCGCGCCGCGTCGGTCCGGTGCCGCGCGCCGACGTTGCAGGGGGCAGCAGCACTCGTGGAGGCCGGTGACGCGCCTGGGCAGGCACCCCAATCGCGCCCCGCAGGATGCCCGCGTCAAGGTCGCAGCCTGTGAGATGGGCTGCGGCAATCCTGCGCGCCTGTTGTGATCCTTCCTGCCACGGAGTGCCGCCATGTCGCATCGTCCTGCTTCCCGTTCCGAACGTCCCGACCCGCGCGTGCTTCGCCCGGTGCGGCAGATCGCCCTGGCCGGGCTGGCCCTGGTGCTGGTCTGGCCGGCCGCGCGAGGCAGCAGCGAGTGGATCGGCTGGTTGCCGCTGTGGCTGGTCGGCATGCCGATGCTGGCGTGGTGGAGCTTGCACCGGTTTGCCCTGCCTTCGTTGGCAACGCGTGGCGCGCACCGTGTTGCGCCCCGGCGGCGTGGCCCGCAGGCCCAGCGCCGGCGCAGCGCTTCGCGTACGGCGACACAGGCGCGCGCAGCCTGACCTTCGGCAGGGTTGGCCGGCGGGGCGCTGTGCTACGTTCCGGGCATTCGTGTTTCCGGAAACATTCATGTCCAAGTTCGCCTCGATCTGCCTGGTTGCCGGCCTGATCACCGCTGGCGCCGTCTCTGCAGAGGAACCCCCCGTGTCCAATGATCCCTACGCCTGGCTGGAAGATGTCACCGGCGCCAAGCCGCTGGACTGGGTCAAGACCCAGAACGCCAAGACCGAGGCGCGGCTGGCCAGCACGCCGGCGTTCAAGCAGATGGAAACCAGCATCCGCGAAGTGCTGGATTCGGACGCCAAGATTCCCGGCGTGCAGAAGATCGGCGCGTTCTACTACAACTTCTGGAAGGACAAGCAGCACGAGCGCGGCCTGTGGCGGCGTACCACGCTGGACGAGTACCGCAAGGCTTCGCCCAAGTGGGAAACGGTGCTGGACCTGGATGCGCTCAACAAGGCCGAAGGCGAAAACTGGGTGTGGCACGGTGCCGACTGCCTGCGCCCGGACTATCAGCGCTGCCTGATCGCGTTGTCGCGCGGCGGTGCCGATGCCGATGTCACGCGCGAGTTCGATCTGGGCAGCAAGCAATGGGTCAAGGACGGTTTCTTCCGCCCCGAGTCCAAGGGCGGGCTGGGCTGGATCGACCGGGACACCGTCTACGTGTTCACCGATTTCGGCGCCGGCAGCATGACCAGCTCCGGCTACCCGCGCATCGCCAAGCAGTGGAAGCGCGGCACGCCACTGACTGCTGCGACCGTGGTGTACGAAGGCAAGCCGACCGATATGTACATCGCGGCCATGCATGACGACACGCCCGGTTTCGAACGCGATTTCGTCAGCCGCACGCTGGCCTTCTACAACGACGAGCTGTATCTCAAGGGCGCCGACGGCAAGCTGGTCAAGGTGGACGTGCCCAATTCGGCCAGCAAGTCGGTCAAGCGCCAGTGGCTGACGCTGGAGCTGCGCGAGCCGTGGACGGTGGGTGGCAAGACCTACAGACCCGGCACCTTGCTGGCCACGCGTTTCGACGATTTCATGGCCGGCAAGCGCAACTTCGATGTGTTGTTCGAACCCACCGAGATCACCTCGCTGGCCGGCATGGCGTGGACCAAGTCGCATCTGGTGTTGAACGTGCTGGAAGACGTCAAGAACCGTCTGAGCGTGATCACGCCTTCGCGCGATGGCTGGAAAAAGAGCGCGTTCGTCGGTGCGCCGAGCTTCGGCACGGTGGATGTCGGCGCGGTGGATAGCGACGACAGCGATGCGCTGTGGCTCACCGTCACCGATTACCTGACCCCCACCACCTTGTCGTGGGTGGAGGTGGGCTCTGCGCCGCAGCCGCTCAAGACCATGCCGGCGTTCTTCGATGCCGGCAAGGACACCATCGAGCAGCACTTCGCCACCAGCAAGGACGGCACCCGCGTGCCGTATTTCCTGGTACGCCCGAAGACCTTGAAGCTCGACGGCAGCGCGCCGACCCTGCTGTACGGCTACGGCGGTTTCGAGATTTCGATGACGCCCAATTACTCCGGTGGCCTGGGGCGCGCGTGGCTGGAAAAGGGCGGCGTCTACGTGGTGGCCAATATCCGCGGCGGTGGCGAATACGGCCCGCGCTGGCACCAGGCCGCGCTCAAGCAGAACCGCCACAAGGCGTATGAAGATATGGCCGCGGTGGCCAAGGATCTGGTGGCGCGCAAGATCACCTCGACCAAGCATCTGGGCGTGCAGGGCGGCAGCAATGGCGGCCTGATGACCGGCAACATGCTCACCCAGTATCCGGAGCTGTTCGGTGCGGTGGTGGTGCAAGTGCCGCTGCTGGACATGAAGCGCTACAGCCACCTGCTGGCCGGCGCCTCGTGGATGGCCGAATACGGCAACCCGGACACCGACGACTGGAAGTTCATCCAGACCTTCTCGCCATACCACTTGTTCGATGCGAAGAAGACCTATCCGCCGGTGATCTTCCTGACCTCCACGCGCGACGATCGCGTGCACCCCGGCCACGCGCGCAAGATGGCCGCCAAGATGATCGAGGCCGGCAAGGACGTGACCTATTACGAGAACATCGAAGGTGGCCACGGCGGTGCGGCCAACAACGCGCAGGCCGCGCATATGGCCGCGCTGGCGTACAGCTTCCTGTGGGAGCGGTTGGCCGACTGAGGCGCCGTCCACATGCGGCATGATGCGTCGCGCGACACGAGGCCGCTGGCAGTTTGCAGCGGCCTCGTGTCGTCAGAGGGTTTTGTCGTGGGTCAACATGCCCAAGCGTGCGCGATGTTGGCCTTGCCGATGGCGTTGGCGGTCAGCGGGTGCGCAGTGGAGAACGCGCGTGCTACGCAATGCGCAAGGCGTCGGCGCCTTACGCAAAACGTCCGTGCAGCGCACTGCGGGTCACGCAGCCTGCTACAACCGCTTCAACCCACGCGCAATCCGCTCCACCGCCTGCTGCAGACGCGGCAGGCTTTGCGTGTAGGCAATGCGGACGTGCTGGTTGGCGCGGTAGTGGCCGAAGTCGATGCCGGGCGTAAACGCAACATGTTCGGTTTCCAGAAAATGCGCGCAAAACGCCTGCGCATCATCTGAAAATCCGCTGATGTCGGCATACAAGTAAAACGCGCCTTGCGGTTCGACTGCGATCTCGAAGCCCAGCGCACGCAAGGCCGGCAGCAGGTAATCGCGACGCTGCTGAAACTCACCGCGGCGCGCTTCGAAGATGGCGATGCTCTCGGGCGTGAAGCAGGCCAGTGCGGCGTGCTGGGCAATTGTCGAGGCACTGATGTAGAGATTCTGCGCAAGCTTTTCCAATTCCGGCACCGCGTCGGGCGGTGCGATCAGCCAGCCCAGCCGCCAGCCGGTCATGCCGAAGTACTTGGAAAAACTGTTCAGCACGAACGCGCCATCGTCCACCTCCAGCACGCTGTGCGCGTCCAGGCCGTAGGTCAGGCCGTGATAGATCTCGTCGACCACCAGATGGCCACCGCGCGCATGCAGCGCCTGCGAAAGCGCAGCCAGTTGCGTGCGCGACAGCACGCTGCCGGTGGGATTTGCCGGTGAGGCCACCAGGGCGCCCACGCTGTCGGCGTTCCAGGCGCTCTCCACCAGCGCAGGGGTCAACTGATAATCGCTGTCCGGGCCGACCGGGACCAATTGCGCGGCGCCTTCGACCAGGCGCAGAAAATGCCGGTTGCACGGGTAGCCCGGGTCGGCGAGCAACCAATGCTTGCCCGGATCCACCAGCAGGCTGCTGGCCAGCAGCAATGCGCCAGACCCCCCGGGTGTCACCAGAATCCGCTCCGGATCGAGGTTGCAGGCGTAGCGTTGCGCATAGAAGCCGGCAATCGCCTCGCGCAGCGCCGGCAGCCCGCGTGCGGCGGTGTAGCGGGTGTGGCCGGCTGCCAATGCCGCCTGGCCGGCAGCGACGATCGGCGCGGCAGTGGTGAAGTCGGGCTCGCCGATTTCCAGGTGGATCACGTCGTGGCCGGCCTGCTCGAGCGCATTGGCGCGCGCCAGCAGCGACATGACATGAAACGGGGCGATGTCCTGGCTGCGACGGCTATAGCCGCCTGCGTACGGAAGTGTGGAATCCATTGGCTCGATGATAGACCAGCATGACCCAGGACACATGGCGCCCGACAAGGGGCTCTTCCACACTCCGGTGCCGGGATGGCATTGCGTTCATCCAATGGACCCCAATCTGATTAAGCCGTCCTCACTCTTCTGATCGCCAGCCTGATGACCACATCCCCTGCCTTCGCCGCCCTTCCGTCGCCGCCAGACGTCGCCAAGCACCCGCATGTGGTCAAGGCGCCGTTCGGTGCGACCCGCAACGACGACTATTACTGGTTGCGCGACGACAAGCGCGAAGACAAGGCGGTGCTGGCGTATCTCGACGCCGAGAATGCCTACACCGACAAGGTGATGGCGCCGCTGAAACCGTTGGAAGAAGCGCTGTACACCGAGATCGTCGGGCGCATCAAGCAGGACGATGCCAGCGTGCCGTATCGCGAGCGCGGCTATTGGTATTACACGCGGTTCGAGACCGGCAAGGATTATCCGATCCAGGCGCGTCGCAAGGGCAGCATGGAGGCGCCGGAACAGATCCTGCTAGACGTCAACCAGATGGCGCAGGGCAAGGGCTACTTCAGCGTGGGCGATGCCGCAGTGAGCCAGGACAACCGCATCCTCGCCTGGGCCGACGATGCCGTTGGCCGCCGTCAATACACCATCCGCTTCAAGAACCTGGACACCGGCGAACTCTATCCGGACACCGTGGAAGGCGTCTCGGCCAATGTGGTGTGGGCCGACGACAACAAGACGCTGTTCTATGTCGAAAACGACCCGGAAACGCTGCTCACCGTGCGCGTGAAAAAGCATGTGCTCGGCACGCCGTCCAAAGACGATGTGCTGGTGTACGAAGAGAAGGACGACAGCTTCTACATGGGCATCGGCCGCACGCGCGACGACAAGTACATCACCATCGCGGTGGAAAGCACGGTTTCTTCGGAAACCCGCTATGCGCTGGCCGCCAAGCCGGACACCTTCACGGTGCTGGCCAAGCGCGAGCGCGATGTGGAATACCACGCCGAGCATTTCGATGGCCGCTGGGTGGTTCGCACCAATGCCGATGACGCCAGGAACTTCAAGCTGGTCACTGCGCCCACCGATGCGACCACGCGCACGCAGTGGACCGACTGGGTGGCGCACGACGACAACGTCTACATCGAAGACTTCGAATTGTTCGATGGATTCACCGCCATCGAAGAGCGTTCGGGCGGACTGGAGCGTGTGCGCTTGCTCATGCGCGATGGTAGCCATGAATACGTCAAGGCCGATGAACCGGCGTATTCGATGGGTCTATCTGTCAACGCCGAGCCGGATACCGTCTGGCTGCGTTATAGCTACACCTCGCTGACCACGCCGGCGACCACCTACGAGCTCAACACCCAGACCGGCGAGCGCCGGTTGCTCAAGCAGCAACCGGTGATCGGCTACGACGCCAGCAAGTACGTGACCGAACGCGTGTGGGTGACGGCACGCGACGGGGTCAAGGTGCCGGTGTCGCTGGTGTACAAAAAGGGCTTCAAGAAGGATGGCAGCGCGGCGCTGTTTCAGTATGCGTACGGCAGTTACGGCATGTCGATGGACCCGGCATTCAATCTGCCGGCGATCAGCCTGCTGGACCGCGGTGTGGTGTATGCCATCGCGCACATCCGCGGCGGCCAGGAAATGGGGCGCCAGTGGTACGACGACGGCAAGCTGCTGCACAAGCAAAACACCTTCAATGACTTTATCGATGTCACCCGCGGTCTGGTCGCGCTAGGTTACGCCGCCAAGGACCGGGTTGCCGCATCCGGTGGGAGCGCGGGCGGTCTGCTGATGGGCGCGGTGGCCAATATGGCGCCGCAGGACTATCGCGTGATGGTCGCGCAGGTGCCGTTCGTCGATGTGGTCACCACCATGCTCGACGCCAGCATTCCGCTCACCACCAACGAATACGACGAGTGGGGCAACCCGGAAACCCAGGACGATTACCAGTACATGCTGTCGTACTCGCCGTACGACAACGTGCGCAAGCAGGCGTACCCGGCGCTGTTCGTGGGCACCGGCCTGTGGGATTCGCAGGTGCAGTACTGGGAGCCGGCCAAGTGGGTGGCCAAGCTGCGTGACGACAACACCGGCACCCAGCCGATCGTGTTCCGCACCAATATGGAAGCCGGGCATGGCGGCAAATCCGGACGCTTCCGCCGCTACCGCGAGCTGGCCGAATCGTATGCGTTCGTACTGGATCAGTTGGGCGTGAAGTAGCTGGACGGGCGGGATTGGGGAGTCGGGAGTCGGGATTCGTTACAGCGGATGGCTTGGGCGGGAGCTGGCTGCTCGCTGGGATGCGAGCGGCTTGCGCGTCTTCCATCTTCCGCCTCACCGCCTTCGTTTTTCCTTATCGGCGTGGTGCGTTCGCTGCCTCGCCCTGCAGCGAGCCGGGCATCGCAGTCAGGCGTCGCTGCGGCTGGGGCTGCGTATCTGACCGCAGCGCGGTGGGGCGACGCGGCAGATCTGGCGGCCAGCGCGCGCTGCACGCCGCCCGCTGCGCAGAGCGCGCCCTTCTGCAGCGATAGAATCATCGCTGCAGGGCCGACTCACCAAACCGCAGCGCTGGCCGTATCATTTGCGCATGACGCGACCGACTCGATTCCGCTGGGCCTGGTGGTTGCTGGCCTACGCCAGCCTGGTTACCGGCATCGTCGGGATCTTCGTCCCGGGGCTGCCGACGACGGTCTTCATCCTGATCTCTGCCTGGGCGGCCTCGCATGGCTCCGAGCGCCTGCACAACTGGCTGCTGTCGCATCCGCGCTTCGGCCCGGCGATCGTGGAATGGCAGACCTACCGGGCAGTCAGCCGCAAGGCCAAGTGGATGGCGACGCTGACCATGACGGTCTGCGCCGCGATCATGCTGTGGTGCGTGCCGGTGTTCTGGGTCAAGTACCTGTCGATCGGCAGCATGGCCGTGGTGGCGATCTGGCTGTGGTTGCGCCCCGAGCCACCGCCGCGCCCGCTGCCGGGTGCGCACTGAACGCGGCGCGCCGGCGAGCGCACGGCCATAACGGCGTTCTGGCTATACTTCGGCCCATGAGCATCATGTCCCGACCGTCTGTTCGTCTCGCACTGGTTGGTGCGACCTTTCTCCTGCTTGCCGCTTGCGGCAACAAGGGCCCGCTGGTGATGCCGCAGAAGCCGGTGCCGGTGGAAGCCCAGCCGGTGCCGCAGCCGGCGGATGCGTCGCAACCGCTGGACGAGTCCACGCCTGCGCCTGCGCCGGTGGATGGCGATACCAAGCCCGCATCCACCACCGACCAGCCCGCTAGCAGCGGCAATGAGCGCTGACGGTCGCAGCGGGCGTCTGCGTTTCACCAAAATGCATGGCGCCGGCAACGACTTCGTGGTGCTGGACCTGCGCGACGGTACGCCGCCACCGGATGCCGCACTGGCGGCGCAGCTGGCCGACCGCCACTTCGGGGTGGGCTGCGATCAGATCCTGACCATCGAGGCACCGCGCAGCGAAGGTGCGGTGGCTGCCTACGGCATCTGGAATTCCGATGGCTCGGCCGCGCGCCAATGCGGCAACGGCGCACGCTGTGTCGCCGCCTGGCTGGTGCGCGACGGCACGGCCCAGGGCGAGCGCTTCATCATCGACAGCCCAATGTCCGCGCACGCGGTCGAGCGCCTCGACGGCGACCGCTACGCGGTGGCGATGGGTGTCCCGCAGTTCGAGCCCGCCCAGATTCCGCTGGCCGGGTTTGCGCATGCGCGCGACGAATATGCGCTGCCGGTGCACGGCGAGACCGTGCGCTTTGGCGCGGTGTCGATGGGCAACCCGCACGCGGTGGTCGAAGTCGGTCGCGTCGATGCAGCACCGGTGGAACGCGTAGGCGCGCTGCTGCAGCAGAACGCGGCGTTTCCCGATTCGGTCAATGTGGGTTTCGTGCAGGTGGTCGACCCCGCGCATGTGCGCCTGCGCGTGTTCGAGCGCGGGGTGGGCGAAACGCTGGCCTGTGGGAGTGGCGCCTGTGCGGCCGCGGTGGTGTTGATGCAACGCGGCCGTGTCGAGCGCGATGTGCAGGTGTCCTTGCCCGGTGGCGAGTTACGCATTCGTTGGCCCGGCGACCAGGAGCAGGTGGTCATGTCCGGCCCGGCGGTGTTCGTCTTCGATGGAGAATGGAACCGATGAGCGAGAACACGGACAAATTCGGCGCGCACGAAGTGGCCACCTGGTTGCGACGTCACCCCACCTTCCTCAAGCAGTTCCCGGATCTGGCGGTGAGCTTGCTGGTGCCGCGCGACGACGGCCCCACCGCTTCGTTGGCCACCTACCAGCTGGAAGTGCTACGCGACAAGAACCGCGAACTTTCGCGCCGCCTGCACGAGCTCGGCAGCAATGCGCAGGAAAACGAGCGGCTGGCAGTGCGCACGCATCAACTCACGCTTGCGTTGATGCGCCAGACCAGCGCGGCCGACACGCTCAAGGCGATGGCCGCCTCGCTGGCGGAAGATTTCAACGGCGAACTGGTGCGGCTGGTGTTGCTAAAGCCCGTCGATGCGCTGGATGCGGACTGGCTGCAGACCATCGCAATCGACGATGCACGGCTGGCGCCGTTTCGCGATTGCCTCAACGATGGCGAGCCCATCTGCGGCCGCCTGCAAGCTGAAAAACACACGCTGCTTTACGGCGCACAAGCGGGGCAGGTGCACTCCACCGCGTTGCTGCCGCTGCCGGGCATCGGCCTGATCGCGGTGGGGAGCAGCGATGCCAACCGGTTCTATCCCGGCATGGGCACGCTGTTCCTGCGCATGATGGGCGAATCGTTGAGCGTGGCGTTGCAGCGCTTCGACGTGTGAGGCCCATGGCTGCGCACACCGACGTTGGCGACATGGGGCGCTGGTGGTGGCGCTGCGTCTGCAGCAGGGAGAGTGAGGTGTTGGCAGTCGAGTCTCTGCGTTGTCTGCACCTGCAGGGCGCGCGCGTCGCGCGCGTGTTGCAGATGACGGCAGTCACCCCGCGCAATCGGGAGCGCTGAGGTGTCATCGGTCGACGAGTTCCTGACGTACCTGCAGGTCGAGCGGCAAGTATCGGCGCACACGCTGGACGCGTATCGGCGCGACCTCGCGGCCCTGGTCGTCTGGGCAGCCGAGCAGGCGACCGAAGCTGGCGTGCAGGACGCTGCAGTGCCTGGCGAGACTGCACAGCTCGACAGCGCGCACTTGCGGCAATTCGTTGCGGCAGAGCATCGACGCGGGCTGTCGGCAAAGAGCCTGCAGCGCCGCCTGTCGGCATGCCGCAGTTATTACGCCTGGTTGCTCAAGCATGGCCGCATTTCGGCCAGCCCGGCGGCGGCGCTGCGTGCGCCCAAGGCGCCGCGCAAGTTGCCGCAGGTGCTGGACGCCGACGAAGCCGTGCGTCTGGTGGAAGTGCCGACCGATGCGCCATTGGGCCTGCGCGACCGCGCGCTGCTGGAAGTGTTCTACTCGTCCGGGCTGCGCCTGAGCGAGTTGTGCGCGTTGCGCTGGCGCGACCTGGACCTGGACAGCGGCCTGGTGATGGTGCTCGGCAAAGGCAGCAAGCAGCGCCTGGTGCCGGTGGGCTCGCACGCGATCGCCGCCTTGCGCGAGTGGCGACGCGACAGTGGTGCAAGCGCCGACAGCCATGTCTTCCCTGGCCGTGCCGGCGGTGCGATTTCGCAACGTGCAGTGCAGATCCGCATCAAGCAGCTGGCCGTGCGCCAGGGCATGTTCAAGGACGTGCACCCGCATATGCTGCGCCACAGCTTCGCCAGCCATATCCTGGAATCGTCCGGCGATCTGCGCGGCGTGCAGGAGTTGCTGGGCCATTCGGACATCGCCACCACCCAGATCTACACGCATCTGGATTTCCAGCACTTGGCCAAGGTCTACGATGCCGCGCATCCGCGTGCCAGGCGCAAGAAAGCTGCAGAGTGAGCGCCAAGCTGTAAGCGGCCGGCAGCCGGCGTCATCGATTCGTGCGGTTCATTGCCGCAGGTCGGTCTGCATGTCGCGTGCAACCGTGTTGCTGTCTCGCAAGTGAGCGCCGCCATCCCTGCCTGCGGCGACTGGTCGCGGCGTGCTTGAACCCGGCAGGGGCGTCCCCACCTCCTTGGAAACCCTCGGAGGATCCATGGACCCTAGCCAGAACCCCAATATCGTTCACGCCACCACCATCATTTCGGTTCGACGCGGTGGGCATGTCGCCGTCGCCGGCGATGGCCAGGTCACCCTTGGCCATACGGTCATGAAGGGCAATGCACGCAAGGTGCGTCGGCTGGGGCGCGAGGGCCAGGTGCTGGCCGGTTTCGCCGGTGCGGCAGCCGATGCGTTCACCTTGTTCGAATTGTTCGAAGCCAAGCTCGACAAGCACGGCCAGCTGACGCGCGCTGCAGTGGAACTGGCCAAGGATTGGCGCACCGAGCGCCGGCTGGGCAAGCTCGAAGCGCTGCTGGCCGTGGCCGACAAGGAAACTTCGCTGATCATCAGCGGCACCGGCGATGTGATCGAACCGGAAGACGGCATCATCGCCATCGGTTCTGGCGGCTCGTACGCCTTGTCGGCCGCACGCGCGCTGCTGGCGCACACCGAGCTGGATGCCAAGACCATCGCCACCGAAGCGATCAATATTGCCGGCGATATCTGCATCTATACCAATCGCAACGTGGTGGTCGAAGAGTTGTGATTCGGGAGTGGGGAATCGGGAATCGCAACAGCGGTTTCGTCCCCACTTCGACGCCATAGGCTCTTGATGTTTGCTTTTGCGATTCCCCCTTCCCAATTCTCGATTCCCTAATGCCAAATCCCGATACCGCCACCATGACTCCGCGCGAAATCGTGCAGGAGCTCGACCGTCATATCGTTGGCCAGCACGATGCCAAGCGCGCGGTTGCCATCGCGCTGCGTAACCGCTGGCGCCGCATGCAGTTGCCGGAAGAACTGCGCAACGAAGTGATGCCCAAGAACATCCTGATGATCGGCCCCACTGGCGTGGGCAAGACCGAGATTGCGCGGCGCCTGGCGACGTTGGCCAATGCGCCCTTCGTCAAGGTCGAAGCCACGCGCTTTACCGAAGTGGGGTATGTGGGCAAGGATGTGGAGCAGATCATCCGCGACCTGGCCGATACGTCCGTCAAGCTGTATCGCGAGCAGGCCAAGGTGCGCGTGCGCAACCAGGCCGAAGAGCGTGCCGAAGACCGCATCCTGGACGCATTGCTGCCACGTCGCGCGGCCGGGATTGGGTTTGATCCTGAAGCGGCGCGCAACGAGCCCTCGTCGCAGGACAACGAAACGCGCATCAAGTTCCGTCGCATGCTGCGCAACGGCGAGCTGGACGAGCGCGAGATCGAACTGGACGTGGCGGTGAACGCCAGCATGGACATCATGACCCCGCCGGGCATGGAGGAAATGGGCCAGCAATTGCGGCAGATGTTCTCCAATCTGGGCAGCGGCAAGTCGCAGAAGCGCAAGCTCACCATCAAGGCGGCGCGCCCGCTGTTGATCGAGGAAGAAGCCGGCAAGCTGGTCAACGAAGACGACGTGCGCACTGCGGCCATCGAGGCGTGCGAGCAGCATGGCATCGTGTTCATCGATGAGATCGACAAGGTGGCCAAGCGCGGCGAAGCCGGCTCCAGCGGCGGCGATGTCAGCCGCGAAGGCGTGCAGCGCGATCTGTTGCCGCTGGTGGAAGGCTCCAACGTGTCCACCAAGTACGGCACGGTCAAGACCGACCACATCCTGTTCATTGCATCCGGCGCGTTTCATCTGGCCAAGCCCAGCGATCTGATTCCGGAGCTGCAGGGCCGCTTCCCGATCCGCGTGGAACTGACCGCGCTGACCAAGGCCGATTTCGTGCGCATCCTCACCGAGCCCAAGGCCGCCTTGATCAAGCAGTACGAGGCCTTGCTGCAGACCGAAGGCGTGGCATTGACGTTCGCACCCGACGCGGTGGATCGGCTTGCCGAGATTGCCGCGCAGGTCAACGAGCGCCAGGAGAATATCGGCGCCCGTCGCCTGCACACGGTGTTGGAGCGTCTGCTGGATGTGTTGAGCTATGAAGCGCCCGATCGCGATGGGCAGAGCGTGACCGTGGACGCCGCCTATGTGGATGCGCAGCTGGGTGAGCTGGTACAGGATCCGGACCTGAGTCGCTACATCCTCTGATGGTGCTGCACGGCGACGTGCGAACGGTTTAGAAAAGACCCGCCATTGGCGGGTCTTTTTGTTTGCAGAAGGCACTGCGAACAAGCCAGGTCTTGGTGCAGATTGGCACTGCGATGCAAGCCAAACAGCAGCGCCACTGCGCAGTGGCATTGCCTGTCATCTGTCACCGCGCACGGCTACGCACCTGCAGTGGCGCTGACCTCAATCCTCGCCAATATCTTCGTTCCACACATCCGGGTTGGCGGAAATATAGCCGCCAAGCAGGTCGATGCATTCCTGGCTATGCAGATCGATCACGTTGACGCCGTGCTCGCGCAACCATGCGATGCCGCCCTGGAACGTGACCGATTCGCCCACCACCACCGTGCCGATGTTGAACTGGCGTACCAGCCCGCTGCAGTACCAGCACGGCGCCAACGTGGTGACCATGATTGTGTCCTTGTAGCGGCGCTGGCGGCCGGCCTTGCGAAATGCGTCGGTCTCGCCGTGTACCGAGGGGTCGTTTTCCTGCACGCGGCGGTTATGGCCGCAGCCGAGCAGGCGCCCGTCGTTGTGGTACAGCGCTGCGCCAATCGGGATGCCGCCTTCGGCCAGGCCCTGGCGTGCTTCGGTAATGGCGGTGTCCAGCAATGCGCGGTAGTCGGGGGTGGTGATCATGCGAACTCCAAAGGGGCCGCGCCGGCGGGGCGCAGCAGGTCGAGATGTGGAATGCCATCTTCCAGGTACGGTGCGGAAGCAGGTGCAAACCCGTGCGCCGCGTAGAACGATTGCAGGTGCGCCTGCGCACCGAGCTGGATCGCGTGACCCGCCCACTGCGTGTGCACCAACCGGATGCCTTCGCGCAACAGCGCATGCGCAAGTCCAGTGCCACGAAATGCAGCGGCGACGACCACACGGCCGATGCTCGGTTCGGAATAACTCAAGCCCGGCGGCAGCACGCGCAGGTAAGCCGCCAACGCGGCGTCATTGGCGGTGCCCAGCAGATGCAGCACCGCCGGATCGGTATCTTTGCCATCCAGTTCCGGATAGGCGCATTGCTGCTCCACCACGAACACATCCGTGCGCAGCCGCAGCAGCGCATACAGCTGCGTGGTGTTCAGTTGCGCAAACCGCAGGTGCTGCCAGTGCAGGGCAGGAAGGGGCATGGTGGGCATCACTGCATGATAGCGGCAGTGCCGCCGTTGAGCTGCGACGTCATGCCGGTGTGGGGTACTGGCTGCCTGACCTGCGCCGACACTGGTGCCCACGCGCGGATACCGGTTTGTGCCTAGTCGACTGCGCTGTCGGTATCGACGGCCACCACCACCGACATGCCCGGCCGCAGCCGCGGCGCCAACGGCTGGTCCGGATCGACGCTGATGCGCAGCGGAATGCGTTGGGCAATCTTGACGAAGTTGCCGGTGGCGTTATCGGCCGGCAGCACGCTGAATTCGGAGCCGGCAGCCGGCGAAATGTCCTGTACGCGGCCATGCAGACGCGCGTTGTCCAGCGCATCCACGGTGAAGCTGGCGCGCTGGCCGATGCGGATCCTGGCCATCTGGGTTTCCTTGAAATTGGCCACGATCCACAGCGTGTCCGGCACCAGCGACATCAGCTGCGTGCCGTTGGTGACGTAGGCGCCCTGGCGCACGCCAAGCTGGCCGAGCTGGCCGTCGCGCGGGGCCAGGATGCGCGTGTTGTCCAGGTTGATCTGTGCCAGCTGCACGGTGGCCTGTGCATTGGCGAGCGCGGCTTCCAACGCGGCGCGGTTGACGGTCACGCTGCGGGCGTTTTCTTCGGCAGCCTGCACTGCGGCACGTGCCTGCGCCACGCCGGCATCGGCTTGCGCGCGCGCGGCAAATGCGGTGTCGCGGTCCTGCTCGGAGACCAGTTGCTGGCTGGCCAGCTGCTGCGTCCGTGCATAGGCCGAATGGGTGCGCTCGCGTTGTGCCTGGTTGCTGCTCAGCGCCGCGCGTTGCTCGGCGATCGTGGCTTCGGCGCTGTGGCGTTGTTGATCCCAGTTGGCAAGGTTGGCCTGGGCGGTCTGCACTTGCGCCTTGGCCTGTTCGAGTTGCTGGGCATAGATGCGATCGTCGATGCGTGCCAGCAACTGGCCGCGCTTGACGTGCGCAAAGTCCTGCACCGGTACCTGCGTGACATAGCCGCTCACCTGCGGCGCAATCACCGTGATCTGACCGTGCACCATCGCATTTTCGGTGCGTTCGATCGCACTGACGAACGGCGGCAGGCGCCAGGCATACAGCACCAGCGCCACGCCGATCAGGGCAAGCCCGCCGAAGCCGATGACCCCGGCCAGACGACGACGCCGACGACGTTGCCGGTCGGCAGGCGGGGAGGAATCTGCTGGTGTCTTCATGGGCGCGCAGTGGGAGCAGGAGGAGGAGGGGGCGATACCGAGGGGCGCAGATAGCGGCGCCACAGCAGCACGGACAGGATCCACACGCCGGTGGCGATGGCGATGCAGCCGATCAACAGGAACACGTCGTTGTACGCCAGCACATTGGCCTCGCGCGTGGCGACCGTGCCCAGCGTGCGCACGCCTTGGGCCTGACGCAGTGCCGGGTCGCCGATGCTGCGGCCATACAGGCTTGCATAGGCCTGTACGCGCGCGGCCACCTGCGGGTCGGTCAGCGCCAGATGTTCCACCAATTGGCTGGAATGGTATTTCTCGCGCACCACCTGCACGGTGCCGAGCAGGGCGCTGCCGAGCAGGCCGCCCATGTTCTGCGCCATGCCGAACAGCACGATGAAACTGATCAGGTTGCCCGGCTGCGCGATCACCCGGCCGATGCCGGCCACCATCGCCGGGCCGATGAAGAACGTGCTGCCGAAGGCGAGCAGGAACTGGCTCACATACATCTGTTCGGGGCGGGTGAGGCTGGTGGCATCGGCATCCATGAAGCAGCCCACACAGATGGCCGCCACCGCGATGATCAGATGTTCGGCAACCCGCGCCGGGTTGATCAGCCACGCGCTGGCCGCCACGCCGACCACCGCGCCCAGCAGCATCAGCGCAAACAGGGTCTGCAGTTGCGTGTTGGCCAGGCCCAGCGTCTGGAAGAAGCCGATGGCGCCGGTGCTTTGTTCCGACAGCACCAGGCGGATCAACAGGATCGCCAGCCCCAGCCGCAACATGTCCGCACTGGCCAGCCAGCGCGTGTTGATCATCGGATTACGGCGGTTGTGTTCGATCCAGGCCGCCGTGCACAGCAGCACGATGGACGCGGCCAGCACCACGCCCAGCCACGGCGTGCTGGTCCACCACAGCAGGCGCCCGAGCGAGAGCACCGCGGCCAGGCCGGCGGCGCCGGCGGCGAACAGGCTGAAGGTGAGGAAATCCAGCGGCTCGAACACGCGATACCGGTCGCTTGGCGGTAACTTGAGCGCCAGCACGCAGGCCAGCGCGAACACCGCCAGCCCGCACTCGAACAGGTACAGGCCTTGCCACTCGCCAAATTCCAGCAGGTCGGTGGAAAACACCCGCGCCAGCGGCAACGCCAGCTGGGTCATGCCCAGGCCCAGCACCACGGCCTTGAGCCGATATTTGCTCGGGAACGCCTGGATCACGTAATACAGACCCAGCGAGCTGAGCGCCGCGCCCACCAGCCCATGCGCGGCACGCACGGTGATCGCCGAGCTCAGGCTGTGCACGAACAGGTGCGCGAAGGCGATGAGCGCGTACAGCGCCAGGAAGATTTCGGTGAACCGGCGCAACCCGAACTGCTGGCGAAACTTCACCAGCAGCAGGTTCGCCGACATGTTGGTCATCACATAGGCGGCCGGCAGCCACGCCATTTCGGTGGCATAGGCGCCCAGCGTGCCTTGCAGGTAGGGCAGGTTGGCGGTGACCAGGGCGTTGCTCAGCCCTCCGGTGAGCGCCACCACCGCGCCCACCAGGCCGTACTGAATACGCCGCCGGATAGGGTGCAGGGGGGTGGAGGCCGACCCGGGCAGGGTGGGCCGCTCGTGGGGCTGCCAGTCGCGCTGGACGTACTTGTCGCGCACTGAGTGCTCGCAGGGCCGGTCGCAGGTGAAAACGCGATTGTGGTCCGGTTGCGGTCATGGCGGCGTCAGCAGTGCGATAATCCAGCCATGAGCGAATCCCCCTATACCTCCGGTACCACCCATTTCGGCTTTCGCGATGTCGCTGCCAAGGACAAGCAGAAGCTGGTCGGCGAAGTGTTCACCTCGGTCGCGCGTAACTACGACCTGATGAACGATCTGATGAGCCTGGGCGTGCACCGCGCATGGAAACGCTACTTCGTGGCGACCGCGCAGGTGAAGCCAGGCGACTGCGTGCTGGACCTGGCCGGCGGTACCGGCGACATCGCCGTGCTGCTCAAGGAGCGCGTGGGCAATGAAGGTGCGGTGGTGCTGGGCGACATCAATGCCGGCATGCTGTCGGTGGGCCGCGACCGGCTGACCAACCGCGGGCTGGTGTCCGGTTTCGACTACGTGCAATGCAATGCCGAAGCGCTGCCGTTCCCGGACCAGAGTTTCGACCTGGTGACCATTTCCTTCGGCCTGCGCAACGTCACCGACAAGGACGCCGCCTTGCGCGAGATGTACCGCGTACTGAAGGTCGGCGGCCAGGCGCGCGTGCTGGAATTTTCCGAAGTCACCGCCGAGTGGTTCAAGCCGATCTACGACTTCCACTCGTTCAAGATCCTGCCCAAGCTGGGCCAGTTGTTCGCGCGCGATGCCGATAGCTACCAGTACCTGGCCGAAAGCATCCGCAAGCATCCGCCGCAGGAATCGCTCAAGGGCATGATGGGCGAGGCCGGGTTTGCGCGTTGCCACTTCAAGAACCTGACCGGCGGCATCGTGGCCATCCACTCCGGCTACAAGATCTAAGCAGGTCGTTTCAGCCTGGTTGGCGTCGGCGCGCGTAGCGTGCGCTGGCGCTCGCCCGCCGCGTGCACGGGATCGCGCGTGGCGTGGAAGCGGTGTCGCACATGGATACACCAGCGAAGTTCTGAGACTTCCGTCGCGTTGGCTCCACACGCTCTCGGCGACACTAAACGCTCTTTTGCCGGAGTGTTGGATGCGCTTGTACGCCGGGCTCTCGCGCGTGTTTCCCCGCTCCTTCAGCGCCAAACTGCTGGCGGTGACCTTCCTGGGCATCCATCTGCCGTTGCTGTTGTTGATCGCCTGGTTGGCAGCGCAGAGCGAACTGGACGGGCGCCCGCTGTGGTCGGTGGTGATCGTGGCATTGCTGGCCACCCTGGCCGGCACGGCGCTAACCTTGGTCGCGCTGTACCGGCTGCTGGCGCCGCTGCGCATCGCTGCCGATGCGCTGGATTCGTATTACGCCGATCAACGCCTGCCTACGCTTCCCGAACAGGGTGACGATGAATTGGGCCGCCTGTTGCGCGGCATCAACCGCAGCCTGCGCGGCATCGATGCCGGCATGCGCGATCTCAAGAAACACGCCTTGTTCGACCCGTTGACAGAAGCGCTGAACCGGCGCGGCTGCGAACAGGCGATGCGCGATTCGGTGATCGCCTCCCAGCGCGAAGGCTGGCCGTTCGTGCTGTTCGTGCTGGACATGGACAACCTCAAGCAGATCAACGACCGCTTCGGCCATCTGGCTGGCGACCGCGTGCTGGTGCGTCTGGTGAACTCGGCGTACGGCTGGTTGGGCGCGCAGGACTGGGTCGGGCGTTGGGGCGGCGACGAATTCCTGATCGGCATCCATGCCAGCGAAGACGACGCCACGCTCAAGCTCAACCAATGGCTCTCGATGCTCGAGCGCGAAGATGCCGACGAGGCGCCGCTGCATGTGAGCGCCGGCAGTGCGGTGTGCGAACAAGGGCTGGATGCCACCGAACTGTATCGCCGCGCCGATGCGGCGATGTACCGCGCCAAGTTCTCCGGCGGCCGGCGTCTGGTGCGCGACGGGCACGACGCCCCGCGCGGCCATCCGGTGGCCTGACCTGGGCAAGCCGGTTGCGACAGCGCGTGGCAGGCCATCGCGCGCATGGCCACCGATGGCACGGGCAGGCTGCGGCGCAGGGCGCTAAAATGCCTGATTCTCCTTGCTGCGGTGCCGTCGATGCGCTTCCCGTTCCTGTCGCTGTCCCTGGCCGTGTCCATCGCGCTGGCCGGCTGTTCCAATGACTCCACGCCGTCGGCCTCCCCCACCGCGCCGGCCGCCACTGCCAAGGCTCCCGTGAAAGCAGACGCCCGCAACCACGACGAAAGTTCCTACGCCCAGCCGCAGCTGGTGGTCATCAAGGACCTGGCGCTGGACCTGAAGCTGGATTTCGATGCCAAGCAGATCGGCGGCACTGCCACCTACACGCTGGAGTGGAAGGACAAGGCCGCCAAACAACTGGTGCTGGATACGCGCGAGTTGAGCATTGCGCAGGTACAGGCGGACGATGGCAAGGGCGGCCTGTCGCCGCTGCAGTTCGCCCTGGCACCGGCCGACAAGACCTTCGGTAGCAAACTCACCATCGAAGCGCCGAATCAGCCGGGCAAGGTGGTGATTACCTATCACACCGCACCCACCGCCTCGGGCCTGCAGTGGCTGGAGCCGTCGATGACCGAAGGCAAGCAACTGCCTTTCATGTTCAGCCAATCGCAGGCGATTCACGCGCGCAGCTGGGTGCCGCTGCAGGACACCCCGAGCGTGCGCTTCACCTATAGCGCGCATGTCACCTCGCGCCCGGACGTGATGGTGCTGATGAGCGCCGACAACGACCCCAAGGCGGCACGCGACGGCGATTACAGCTTCAAGATGCCCGAGCCGATTCCGTCCTACCTGCTGGCGATCGCCGCCGGCGACGTGGTGTTCAAGCCGATTTCCGCGCGCTCGGGCGTGTGGGCCGAGCCGGCCATGGCCGACAAGGCCGCCAAGGAATTCGAAGACACCGAAAAGATGATCGGTGCCGCCGAAAAACTGTATGGCCCGTATCGCTGGGGCCGTTACGACATGCTGGTGCTGCCGCCGTCGTTTCCGTTCGGCGGCATGGAAAATCCGCGCCTGACCTTCGCCACGCCTACCGTAATCGTCGGCGACAAGTCGCTGGTCTCGCTGGTCGCGCACGAACTGGCGCATAGCTGGTCCGGCAACCTGGTGACCAATGCCAGCTGGAAGGACATCTGGCTCAACGAAGGGTTCACCACCTACGTGCAGGGCCGCATCACCGAGGCGCTGTACGGCAACGAGATGGCCGAGATGGAGCGCGAAATCGACCAGGGCGATTTGCTGGCCGAAGTCAAAGACATGCCGCCGGCCGACCAGGTATTGGAGTTGCCGCCGCTGGCCCAGCGCGACCCTGACGAGGCCTTGAGCCAGGTTGCCTACGTCAAGGGCGCGTGGTTCCTGCAGTTCCTGGAGCAGCGTTTCGGCCGCGAAGTATTCGACCCGTTCCTGCGCGGCTGGTTCGACGATCATGCCTTCCAGAGCGCCACCACCGACCAGTTCGTCGATTACCTGAAGAAGAACCTGCTGGACAAGCATCCCAACACGGTCAGCGCAGCCGAAGTGGATGCGTGGCTGAAGCAGCCGGGCATTCCGGCCTTCGCCGCCAAGGCGCGCTCGCGCAGCTTTTCGATCGTGGATACCGCACGCATCGCCTGGAGCGGCAGCGGCACCTTGCCGAACAAGCAGGTCACCAGCGAGTGGGGCACGCAGGAATGGGTGCACTTCCTCAGCGGCATGGGCGCCACGCTCAAGCCCGAGCAGCTCAAGCAGCTGGATGAGGCGTACCACTTCACCGGCACGCCGAATGGCGAGATCGCCATGCGCTGGTATCCGCTGGCCATTCGCAGCGGCTACACCGATGCGCGCGCTGCCGCGGGCGAGTTCATCGAACGCGTCGGCCGCCGCAAGCTGGTGCTGCCGATCTACGCCGAATTGTTGAAGACGCCCGACGGCATCGCGTTCGCCGAACAGGCCTTCGAAAAGGCCAAGCCCAGCTATCACCCGATCACCACCGCATCGGTGGCCGAGATGATCGCCAAGGCCAAGGCGACACCGCCGGCGCAGCCGTAAGGGTAGCGGAGGGCGTTGCAGACGCCCTCCCGCCACCTCCATCGCTGCCGTAGGAGCGCACCCGGGCGCGAGGTGGCTTTACCGGGAATGCTCCATCGCGCCCAGGTGCGCTCCTACGGTCGCCGGCGGTTTGATCGCGGGTACGGCAGGCAGGCTGGTATCGTTGAGATTGAATTCTCTCCGGAGTCGACGATGAAGTATCTGCTGAGCGCGGCCTTGTGCGTTGCCGCCTTGAGTGCCTGCACCGACCGCGAGGCGCAACGTCAGGCGCAGGCCACCGCGCAGGCGCAGGCCAGGGAAGCCCAGGCCGATGCGCTCGCCAAGCAATACGACGAAGCGGTGAAAGCGCAGAACTGGGACATGGCGCGTGCGCATGGTGCGGCCTTGATCGAAGGTTATGCCGGCACCGCGGCTGCCACGCGTATCGAACCGGGCTATGCCGATATCAAGGCCAAGGGCGAGCAGGCGCGCGAGCTGCGCCGCATGCAGGCACTGTGGCAGTACTCGCAGGTGCCGGCCAAGGGCGGTACGCAGCGCTCGGCGATGATCGATGCCAAGCAACGTGTGGATGTGGATGGCAGCGGGCCCAAGCCGGTCAGCCTGGTGCTTCGCGATCATCCGCAGTGGAAGCGCCACAGCTACCTCGTGCTCAAGGCCGGCGATTTCAATTGCTATGGTGGCTGCAAGGTGCAGGTGGCGGCCGATGGCGGCGCGCCGCGTGCCATGGCGGCGCACCGCCCCGACACCGACGAAGCCATTGCCATATTCATCGACGATGACAAGGCGTTGTGGAAGCTCGTACGCAACGCCAAGCGCATCAGCATCACGTTCCCGGTCAAGGCCGGCGGTACGCGCACCGCAGAGTTCGAGGTCGGCGGCCTGGACACCACGCAGATGCCCGGGTGGAAGTAGGCCGGCTCGCGATGACATGCCGGCGTACATCGAACGTGTGTGCGGGCTAGTGCAGCACTGGCGGGCTTGATCGACTGTGCGGTACCCCGGTGTGATGGCGCTGCAGCGCGTCGGCACTGCGCGCTCGCGGCGGTCGGCGAACCTGACGCGCATTCGTTCGGTGGCAGGGGCGCGCGCGTGTTGGAGTGTCCGCGCAAGTACATGCCGACCGGGCGCCACACGCACCGGCTTGGCGGTGCGTGCAGACGCCATGTCGACCGCGCTGGGCCAAGTCGCTGATGGCGCCCTGCAAGTTGGCCGCACCGCCGCATGCCGCATCGAATCGATCACTTTCATGTCTTTGCACGGATGGACAGCATGACACTCACCGCGCGCGCTCCCACGTTGTCCGACTACCGCCATTGGGTCTTCGACATGGACGGTACGCTGACCGAGGCTGCGCACGATTTCGCCCTGATCCGCCGCGCGCTGGACATCCCGCCAGAGGCGGACATCCTGCACCACCTGGCCGCGCTGCCGGCCGACGAAGCGGCGGCCAAGCATGCCTGGTTGCTCGAACACGAGCGTGCGCTTGCCCAAGGCGCACGCGCCGCGCCGGGCGCAGTGGCGCTGGTGCGCGCGCTGCATGCTTCTGGTTGCCGGCTTGGCATGCTCACCCGCAACGCACGCGAGCTGGCAAAGATCACGTTGCAGGCGATCGGTCTGGACGATGCGTTCGCCTGGGACGACATCGTCGGCCGCGACGAGGCGGCCCCAAAACCTGCGCCCGACGGGCTGCACTATTTCGCGCAGCGCTGGTCGATGCAGGGCAGCGCGCTGGTCATGGTCGGCGACCATCACAATGACCTGGCCTGCGGCCGCGCCGTCGGTGCGTGCACTGTGCTGGTCAATACACCCGGCGATCCCTGGCCCGGTTTCGCCGACTGGCGCCTGCACGATTGCACGCAGTTGCTTGCACGCTGGAAAGGCTAAAGTCGGTGCTTTGTGCCTGAGCAAAGCGCGGGACGCCAGCGTACAACGCGCTGGTGGAAAGCTTGAATAAGCCGGCTTCGGCAGAAGTGTTTGAACGAGCATTGCTTCTCGTCCCTAACCGATGCGCAGAGCAAATCGAAGCGTGGCTGAGCTTCTATAGCGAGGAAAGCATAGGCTCGCTGTTAGTAAACGTACTGACCGCAATTCTTAACACGTTGACTTGATGAGGGTCTGGCCGGTGACATAGAGCTCGACAGGATCGATGAGTTTCTGGATGAGCTGAAAGAGGCGCTTCCAGCGATGGTTGTTGAAACCCGGACCAGGATGATTCTGGCCCGCTTTTGCCGACCAAAGCGATGCGATCCATGACAACGCTGGTCCGTTCCAGGAGTTGGTGCGGCAGCGTATCAGTGCGATGCTTTTCGCCAATGGCTTTCCCTGACAAGTTGAGGTCAGCGGATCGGAGTTAAAGGCACCAGGCAAGGACCGGAAGAAGATGAAAAAATTGCACACCCATCCATCGCTCGAAAAGCTGGCTCAGGAATGCCGAGAGTGGCTGGAACAGGCCCAAGCAAAGGGCAAGGCTGAGCAAGCAGAGGCTGCGATCCAAAAATTCTTGGACATGCCAGGTGAGCTGGACCCAAAGGCAGGCCTGCAGTTAGACCGCCTGGCGCTCTATTTCGATGTAGCAAGCTGCGATGGTTTTTTTCGCTCTGACACAGAAGATCTCTCCCGCCTGATCCAGCACGCAGTTCAGCTGCGTGCTCTTGTTTTTCGCTGGGATGCGATGTATTCCGACATGCGTCAGGATCTTGGGAACTGGCCCAGGGAGTTCTCAGACAGCATGAAGGCTATGGGGCCTTCGATGCTTTCGTGGTGGGGCCAGGCTTCGACTTGCGCTCAGCTTTATATTGAAATGGCAGAGAAGGATCAGCGCATCAATACGATGCCTGAGATGCGCAAGGTCAAGAACGCTACTTCGGATGTCTTTGCGGTGGAACTCTTCTCAACACACTTTAATATTCCAACATGCTTTAAACCTCTCAAACCACTCATTCCTGAGTACCAAGCGGTGCTCGATGCCTGGAACACGGTAGATGAAGTGAAGTTCCAGGCCCTGATGCAAATGGCTGCTGACTTCCACATCTCACGTAGCAAAGAGAACACTGATCGGACCCGCTATGAGTTCGATGCCACGATCGATCGTGTTTTCCCGGCAGAGCTGCTGGCCATCCAAGCACTACGACGCAAGCACCACCTTCCAGAGTTCGATGCTGATCACGCATTGATCGATACGCCTTGGAAAGTGCTGCGCGAGATCAAGAGTGTGGATGTCCATCCGCTTGACAAGGCCGTTGAAGAACGTCTGATCAAGGACTACCCGCAGTTCCGCTAACCCATGCATCATGAAGAGAAGGACTTTGACATGAATGACTCAATCCGCCAGACGCGCAGCGCAGACATTGCTGCCCTCGCCCAAGCCACTGATGCAAACAGCCAAGTAGATCTCACCGCTTATCAAGCCTACCGACTGATCTACTCGCATCAGTCCATGGACGGGTTGGATGCGAAGGGTGTTGTCAATGACATTGTGAGTTCGCCGGCTTACGCCAGTGAACGTGGGCGTGAGCAACTTGGATCATTGATTGATGCCATTAGCTCCAGGCTTCCGCCTGCTGATTGCAAGCGGCTAGATGCGGCTTTGGATGCTGCAAATGTCAACGAGTCTTTGGCCGAACGGACTTACGAGCGCTACATCGAAGAGCCTGTTGTTGCTGGTTACGAGACGGCGAAGCTCAGAACGGGTGAAGCGCTCGACTGGACGGACAAGCAGATCAGCGACAACCTGGCAGAAGCTAGGAGGTGGGCCAATGACGCCCGAGACAATCCGCAAAATAGCTACCTTGAACGCGCCGCCGCTGGATTAGGCGGCTACGGCACCGGTGAAGCGCAGAGCAGCTACGGTGCCATGAAAGGCGCAACATCCCGTGGCCTTGGGATGATTGGCGACACCATTGACCTGGCTAAATTCGCCCATCAGTTCAGCAATGATCGCGACTTCCGCAATCTGGTCATGGGCGCGGCAGCGGTCTACGCGAACTCCGCAGTTGAGGATCCCGCGAAAATTCCCCGCGACATCAAGAGTGCCGCGGTCGGTGCCTGGAACGAATGGGAAGCCGGATACGAGAAAGCGACGAAGGAAGGCAAAGAGCAGGAATACGTAGGTGGGATCAAGGGTGCAGCCGCGATTGAAATCATCGCAACCTTTGTTGGGTTCTACCCCGATATCACGGACGGTTGTAAAAGAGCTGCAACCTTCTGATCCTGCTTGGCCGCCCTTCGCCGCATCCTTGGGTTGTGGCGTCGCTCGATGTAGTCAAACACATCCGCTCTTGCTCCATCCAGTGTGGC
>JAAIGF010003194.1_pt1 | contig 95896 bp, 84 predicted proteins | sample 6487441 | NCBI WGS metagenome assembly JAAIGF01 (sample SAMN13974129, study PRJNA590717) | phyllosphere metagenome | biome: pepper field; feature: multiple bacterial spot infested pepper fields; material: pepper leaves; isolation source: leaves from pepper fields | host: Capsicum annuum ... | reverse complement strand
GGAACGTTGCGATATCAATCCTGCGAGTGCCCACACAGATTGTCTGATAAATTGTTAAAGAGCAGTGCAGTCAGCGGCTTCGCCTGCTGCTGCGAGGTGGCGTATATTACGCTTTCCTCTTTCAGAGTCAACCTCTTTTTTAAGAGCTTTTCTCTTTCTGACCGGCCGACTGTGAAGCCGTTGTTCCGTGTCAGTGGAGGCGCATTATAGGGAGCCTCTTCAGGATAGCAAGCACAAATCGAAACTTTTTTGCTGTCCGCCGCAACTTTGTACGAAACGCTGCTTTTTAGCCCTGTTTAATACGTAAAGGCAGCTCTGCAAGGCTATTAATCACCCAATCAGCCGCGGCTTCACCTTCCGCAGTCACTGGCTTACCACTACGCACCAGAACTTTTTTACCAACACCCGCAGATTTCGCCGCCAGCATGTCCTCCAGTTTATCGCCCACCATATAAGAAGCCGACATATCTATATGTAGCTCCTGCTGTGCAGCAAGCAACATACCCGGCTGAGGTTTACGGCAGTCGCACTGCTGACGGTAAGCTTCTTCACTGGCATCAGGATGGTGAGGGCAGAAATAGATGCCATCAAGGTCGACATCGCGATCGGCCAGCGACCAGTCCATCCACTCGGTCAGCTGCATAAACTGATCTTCACTAAACATACCGCGAGCAATGCCGGACTGGTTGGTGACCAGCACCAGCGCAAAGCCCATCTTTTTCAGTTGCTGCATGGCTTCAATCACGCCATCAATAAACTGAAAGTTATCGATTTCATGCACATAGCCATGATCAACATTAATGGTGCCATCACGATCAAGAAAAATTGCCGGTACAAGCTGTGTCACGTAGAAACTCCTGCTACTAAATTTGCGCCACAGTATTGCATGATTGCAATAAAAGAGAGAATGCCAGATTGAATGACTTAGATTGATTTAGACGTCTGGATGCCTTAACATCCATTCCAGTTTCGCGCGGCGAAAATCGACATACTGAGATACACCACGGCCAACCATTAGCACGATAATAAATAAATCAATGATAAAACTTTCAAACATCACCAAAGTGTTCCAGCAGGGTTCACGCACCATCAAGGCGCTCTCTGACGTCAGCCTGCATGTGCCTGCCGGACAAATCTACGGCGTTATCGGCGCTTCAGGCGCGGGTAAAAGTACTCTAATCCGCTGCGTTAACCTGCTTGAGCGCCCGACCTCCGGCAGCGTGCAGGTTGATGGTCAGGAGCTGACCAGCCTTTCCGATAGCCAGCTGACGATTGCTCGTCGCCACATTGGCATGATTTTCCAGCATTTCAATCTGCTGAATTCGCGTACCGTGTTCGGCAACATCGCCCTGCCGCTCGAACTGGGCAATATGTCACGCGATGAGATTAAAACCCGCGTTGACGAATTATTAGAGCTGGTTGGTCTGCAGGATAAGAAAGATAACTGGCCTGCCAATCTGTCCGGCGGACAAAAACAGCGTGTGGCGATTGCCCGTGCGCTGGCCAGTAATCCTAAGGTACTGCTGTGCGATGAAGCCACCAGTGCTCTCGACCCAGCAACTACCCGCTCGATTCTGGAATTGCTGAAAGATATTAACCGCCGCCTGGGCATCACCATTCTGTTAATCACCCACGAAATGGACGTGGTAAAACGCATCTGCGATCAGGTGGCCGTGATCAGCAATGGTGAACTGATTGAGAAAGACAGCGTCAGCGAAGTGTTCTCACATCCGAAAACGCCACTGGCGCAGCAGTTCATTCAGTCCACGCTGCATCTCGATATTCCCCAGGATTATCTCGACCGCCTGTCGCCGGAAGCCAAAACCGATACCGTGCCGCTATTACGCCTTGAGTTCACCGGTCAGTCTGTTGATGCCCCGCTGCTGTCGGAAGCCGCACGCCGCTTTAATGTGAATAACAACATTATCAGTGCGCAGATGGATTACGCCGGAGGCGTTAAGTTCGGCATTATGCTGGCGGAGATGGATGGAGAAGAGGCCGATGCCGCGGCCGCGATAGCTTTTCTGCAGGAACATCATGTAAAAGTTGAGGTATTAGGGTATGTCTGAGGCAATGATGTGGTTACTAGGCCGGGGCGTATGGGAAACCCTGATGATGACCTTTGTCTCCGGCTTTTTCGGGTTTGTCCTCGGCCTGCCGGTGGGTGTGCTGCTGTATATCACGCGTCCGGGCCAAATTATTGAGAATGCGAAGCTGTACCGCACCCTGTCGGCACTGGTGAATATCTTCCGTTCCATTCCATTTATTATTCTGCTGGTGTGGATGATTCCGTTCACCCGCGCCATTGTCGGCACCTCGATTGGCCTGCAGGCGGCAATTGTGCCGCTGACCGTCGGCGCCGCGCCATTTATCGCGCGTATGGTGGAGAATACCTTACTGGAACTGCCAACCGGCCTGATCGAAGCATCACGCGCCATGGGTGCCACGCCGCTGCAAATCATCCGCAAAGTGCTGCTGCCTGAAGCACTGCCAGGTCTGGTCAATGCAGCGACCATCACCCTGATTACGCTGGTCGGTTATTCAGCAATGGGCGGTGCCGTTGGCGCAGGCGGCCTGGGACAGATTGGCTATCAGTACGGTTATATCGGTTATAACGCCACAGTGATGAATACAGTATTAGTATTATTAGTGGTTTTGGTGTATTTGATTCAGTTTTGTGGCGATCGCATTGTTCGCGCGGTAACCCACAAGTAAACAGCAACATCTTAATTTCATTTTGAAGGAACGGATATGTCTTTTAAATTAAAAACGCTTGCCGCTGTGGGTGCTTTGGTTGGTTCGCTGGCGCTGGCGGGCTGTGGTCAGGAAGAGAAAGATCCAAACCACATTAAAGTCGGTGTGATCGTCGGCGCAGAACAGCAGGTTGCTGAAGTGGCGCAGAAAGTCGCGAAAGAGAAGTATGGCCTGGATGTTGAGCTGGTCACCTTTAACGACTATGTGCTGCCAAACGAAGCACTGAGCAAAGGCGATATCGACGCCAATGCCTTCCAGCACAAACCATACCTGGATCAGCAGATCAAAGATCGCGGTTACAAACTGGTGCCGGTCGGCAACAGCTTCGTCTACCCAATCGCTGGTTACTCGAAGAAAATTAAAGCACTGTCTGAACTGCAGGATGGCGCTCAGGTTGCGATTCCTAACGACCCAACCAACCTGGGCCGCAGCCTGCTGCTGCTGCAGAAACAGGGCCTGATCAAACTGAAAGACGGTGTTGGCCTGCTGCCAACTTCTCTGGATGTGGTCGAGAACCCGAAAAACCTGAAACTGGTTGAACTGGAAGCGCCACAGCTGCCACGTTCACTGGACGATCAGCAGATCGCACTGGCTATCATCAATACCACTTATGCCAGCCAGATTGGCCTGACGCCAGCGAAAGATGGTATCTTCGTGGAAGATAAAGACTCACCATACGTTAACCTGATCGTTGCGCGTGAAGATAACAAAGACGCGGAAAACGTGAAGAAATTCGTGCAGGCGTATCAGTCTGACGAAGTGAACGAAGCCGCCAACAAAACCTTTAACGGCGGTGCGGTAAAAGGCTGGTAATCCTGATATTTAGCGGATTAGTACCAGAGGGCGACGGCAACGTCGCCCTTCTTTTTTTCGGCGTTCACGCCCTGTGATCCCGTTTCCTCGCTTGTCATTTCCCTTATAGCTTGCTTCAATAACGCCACTTTTTGAAAGATGAGGATTGTCCGATGCGTGTTCTACCGCTCTGTTTATTAGCACTGTCGCTGACAGGGTGTTCTTTGCTGCAAAAGCCATCAGAACCGATTCGCAGCTCTGGCACGCAATCGAAGGCAACAGAGCCTGCGCAAACGAAGCCCGCGCCACGCCCGCAACCGGTAAAACTGTACACCAATGCAGAAGACCTGGTCAGCAAGCCGTTCCGTGATTTAGGTGAAGTCTCCGGCGACGATTGCCAGAGCAGTAACCAGGATTCGCCGCCAAACATCAACACTGCACGCAAGAATCTGCAGATCCGCGCCTCTTATATGAAAGCGAATGCGGTACTGCTGCATAAGTGCGAAATCGTCACCAACAGCCAGGGTTGTTATCGTCAGGCTATCTGCCAGGGATCTGCGCTGAAAGTTTCCGCGCAATGAGTCAATTTTCCTTTGAGCAAATTGGTGTTATTCGCTCACCCTGGAAAGAGAAATTCGCTGTTCCCCGCCAGCCAGGTCTGATACAGGATGGCGGCGGTGAGCTGCATTTGCTGCCGCCGTATAACCAGCCAGAAGCCGTGCGCGGGCTGGAAGCGTTCAGCCACCTGTGGTTACTGTTTATTTTTCATCAGACCATGGACGGCGGCTGGCGCCCGACAGTCAGGCCACCACGCCTCGGCGGTAATGCGCGCATGGGCGTGTTTGCCACCCGTTCCACCTTTCGCCCGAATCCCGTTGGTATGTCGCTGGTTGAGCTGCAGTCGGTCCGTTGTGAGAAAAACACGGTGATTCTGCAGCTGGGCAGCCTCGATCTGGTCGATGGCACGCCGATTGTCGATATCAAACCCTATCTGCCGTTTGCTGAAGCGCTACCGGAAGCCCGGGCCGGTTTCGCCCAGTCCGCGCCGGACGCCGATATGTCCGTCAGTTTTACCACCTCTGCCCGGCAGCAAATTGCCAGCCAGCAGGCCCGCTATCCCCAACTGGAGCGCTTTATCAGCCAGGTGCTGGCGCAGGATCCGCGTCCAGCCTACCGCAAAGGAGCGGAAGCAGAGCGTGAATATGCCGTCTGGTTGCTGGAGTTTAATGTGCGCTGGCGTGTAACCGTGACGGGAACCGAGGTGATTGCCGTCGATCCGCGTTAATATCTTCCCCGCTCTCTTTTGGCGCTGGCAACAGGCTGGTACACTAGCCGATTATGTTTCAGGTCAGTATTTTTCGATAGTTTTCCGTTTAAATGGAACCGTAACAACATGCGTACTACTCAATATCTGCTCTCCACTCTGAAGGAGACGCCTGCCGACGCCGAAGTGATCAGCCACCAGCTGATGTTGCGCGCCGGGATGATCCGTAAGCTGGCTTCCGGACTTTACACCTGGTTGCCGACCGGCTTGCGCGTACTGAAAAAAGTCGAAAACATTGTGCGCGAAGAGATGAATAATGCTGGCGCCATTGAGATCTCCATGCCGGTGGTTCAGCCCGCCGATCTGTGGCAGGAGAGCGGCCGCTGGGAGCAGTACGGCCCCGAGCTGCTGCGCCTGGTTGACCGTGGCGAGCGCCCGTTTGTACTGGGTCCAACCCATGAAGAAGTCATTACTGACCTGATTCGTAACGAACTGAGTTCTTATAAGCAACTTCCGCTGAATCTGTTCCAGATCCAGACCAAGTTCCGTGACGAAGTGCGCCCGCGCTTTGGCGTGATGCGTTCGCGCGAATTTATTATGAAAGATGCTTATTCATTCCATACCACTCAGGAGTCGCTGCAGGAAACCTACGATGCAATGTATCGTGCGTACAGCAACAGCTTCAGCCGTATGGGCCTCGATTTCCGTGCGGTTCAGGCTGATACCGGCTCGATTGGCGGCAGTGCGTCGCATGAATTCCAGGTGCTGGCGAACAGCGGTGAAGATGATGTGATCTTCTCCACCGAGTCCGACTACGCAGCAAACATCGAGCTGGCTGAAGCCGTGGCGCCTGCGGGCGAGCGTCCGGCGCCAGCGGCAGAGCTGCGTGAAGTGGATACGCCAGATGCCAAAACTATCGCTCAGCTGGTCGAGCAGTTTAATCAGCCGATTGAGAAAACCGTAAAAACCCTGCTGGTGAAAGCCACTGAAGAGAGCGGCCATTCCCTGGTTGCCCTGCTGGTACGCGGCGATCACGAGCTGAACGAAGTGAAAGCGGAAAAAATCGCTATCGTGGCAGCGCCACTGACCTTTGCGACCGAAGAGGAAATCCGTGCTGCGGTTGGCGCAGGTCCAGGTTCGCTGGGTCCGGTCGGTCTTAAATTGCCGATTGTCGCTGACCGCACCGTCGCGAAAATGAGTGACTTCAGCGCAGGCGCTAACGTCGATGGCAAACATCTGTTTGGCATCAACTGGGGTCGCGATCTGCCGGAAGCACAGGTTGCCGATATCCGTAACGTGGTGGAAGGCGATGCCAGCCCGGACGGTAAAGGCACACTGCAGATTAAACGCGGTATCGAAGTCGGTCATATTTTCCAGCTCGGCACCAAATACTCTGAAGCGATGAAAGCTTCCGTGCAGGGTGAAGATGGCCGTAACCAGATTATGACCATGGGCTGCTACGGTATCGGTATTACCCGCGTGGTGGCGGCGGCGATTGAGCAGAACTACGACGATCGCGGCATCATCTGGCCTGCCGCGCTGGCGCCGTTCCAGGTCGCGATTCTGCCAATGAATATGCACAAATCTTTCCGGGTGAAAGATCTGGCGGAAGAGCTGTACAACACCCTGCGCGCGAAAGGCATCGACGTGATCCTCGACGATCGCAAAGAGCGTCCGGGCGTGATGTTTGCCGATATGGAGCTGATTGGCGTGCCGCACACCATCGTGATCGGCGACCGTAACCTCGATAGTGAAGAAATCGAGTATAAAGCGCGTCGCGAAGGTGAAAAACGCATGATTAAGACCAGCGAGATCGTAGATTTTCTGGTTGCGGAAATCAGCAAGTAATAGCGTTCATCGCGTGTATTACAGCTCCCAGCGGCCAGCCACTCTGGTCGCCGGATAAAAAAAGCCACCGCAATGCGGTGGCTTTTTTTAACTTTCAGCGGCAACTGACTCCTGCTGTTCCTGTGCCTGCCACGCACGCATACTCTGGTGGCGCTGCCAGTAAACATTTAGTGTTGCCTTATAATTGTCGATTTCCTTCTTAATGCCCGGCAAGCGAATTGCGCTGCGCTTTTTACCCTGCGCATTCGCCTGATAGTGCTGGAGATAAATGATGTCGGTACCAAAACGGCGCACATGGTTAATCGCCTTAATCTCGTCCCAGCCAGTCAGCTGTCCGTTCTGCGGATCGACCACACCCTGGTAGTTAATCTCCGCTTCACTTCCCGCTTTTAACGGGAATGTCACCGCCGGGAAATACTTCAGCACCAGCGCGGTTTCTTCCTCGCCCATCGGCTCATAACGCCACGCCAGGCTCTCCTCATGCGCTGCAGAGAAATGCTGCTCATACGTCTGCCACAGGCGCTGTTCTATATCAGCGGCTACAGGCATCAGATCGACCCAGCTTTGCTGCGGTAACTGCGCGGCAATTTCAGCATAACGTTGCTCTTCCACTACGTGACCTACGTTATGCATCCTTTCTGCCAGCGGTGGGTGGGAATCAAACGGGGGCGGTACATTCTGCTCACGCATCATGCTGATAAAGCCGTCAGAATGCACATGCTGTACCAGGCCACTGGCGATCGCCTGACTGATGCCAGGTCCGCTATTGTGCCGTGTTTTATGATTAAACAGGTCCCGTTCCACTTCTGCGCGATATCCGGCGTAAGCCGACACTTTGATCAGTGATTCGATAATCGCTGCAGGCGCAATGACCTGTGCCGCCGCGCGGTCAGCAACAAATTCGCGCTCACGGCTGTTACGCTGCCAGGCCAGTTCGAACAGCATGCGGTACAACGCCAGCGGATAATAAACTACCAGCGTCGCCACATTCTGGCTCATCAGTTGGGTGTAGAGGTCAAAACGATGCAGCTTTGGCCCCAGCAGTGCGCCCGCAGCGGTATCGCCTTCGCGCAAGTGAGTAAGCTCATGCACCATCACGCCATCAGCCTGCTCCTGATTTAGCTGGCGTAATAACGGAATGCTGACATAGAGTTTGCGCCCGTTCAGCTGCTGCTGATTAACCGTCAGCGGCGCTTCGGTCACGTAAAAGTTGGTATCGATACCGGCGACAATATGATCTGGCGGCGCGGTGCCCGTTTTTTCCGCCAGGGCATCAATGCGCGCCCACAGCGCCGGGGCCGCTTCACGCGTGACCACTTCGCCTTCGATACCTTCCTCCGGCGGCAGCTTTTTAAAGATGCCTTTCACGATATGCCAGATACCAAACAGCACCAGTAAAGCAGCAATAATGATCAGTTTCGGGAAATAGCTCTGGGTAAAGAACGCGGTCCCCCAGAAAGAGAGCCAGACCAGCATCGCCCCCTGCACCAGCACTTCCAGCGTACTGCTCAGCATCAGGAAGCGGCGCGCCAGCGTCAGGCTCAGGGACTGACCTTTTCGGCTGACAAACGCCAGCGCGCTGAGCAGCAGCACCATCGCCAGCACCACACCACCCGCGATCAGCGTCCAGAAAGCGACTTTATCCATCATATGGAATTGCCACAGCTCCGAGCCTTCAGCGCAAACCGCCTGCTGATAATTGCGCAGATCGTCAGACTGAAGCGTGCCACAAACACTGGAAGGAGGGTTTTCCTGCAGGAAAAGTCGAATACCATTCACATCCTGGTTTTCTTTTAGCGCATCGGTAATAAAATATTCGGTGTATTCACTGTTGAGCTGATGCTCGCCATATTCCGTGAAAACCAGCGTAATCCCAGGAATAAAAAACAGCGTTACCAGAAGCAAAAGAAATACTTTTGCATATCCTTTTTTCAATGCCATTAAGTCGTTCAAAATAATAAACTCGCTTGCTGTCTTGTTAGAGGACACAGCTGCTTATATCAGGCAAAACCGAAAGGCAGATCTCCCGGCAAACCAGGGAGGATGGCGCGAGATCCGTCTCAGCATGCATCAGCTATATTGATGGGTTAAAGCGCGAATATGAGACACCTTTTGCATAAATGATGCAAGATGAGGAATGAAAATTCAGAGAATTACGAAACAGCCAGGCTCTAAGCATCGCCTCTGCAGAACGATTTATCCTCATCGCCCATTAAATTTACCTTAAGTCAGATTAATATTGTGCGCCATAACCTGCTCAGGCATCACGCACTTTACCACGCAGGGATTTGGTCGTGCTTTTGCGCGCTTTGCCTTCCAGCCGGCGCTTTTTCGATGCCAGTGTCGGACGCGTCGCGCGGCGGGTTTTCTCCACCACCGTTAATTCCCTGATCAGATTCTCCAGCCGTTTCAGCGCCGCTTCGCGATTTAATTCCTGACTGCGATACTCCTGCGCTTTGATCACCACCACGCCGTCCGGCGTAATCAGATGGTGGCTGGTCGCCAGCAGACGCTCTTTATAAAACTCTGGCAGCGACGAGGCGCGAATATCAAAGCGCAGATGGATAGCCGTCGAACTCTTATTCACATGCTGCCCACCCGCGCCCTGCGCGCGGATGGCGGTAATTTCCAGTTCGTTATCATTAATCACAGCGTGACGCGACAGCACAATCATGGCGCTTTGCCGTTAATCAGCCAGTCAGTGAAAGTGATTTCCAGATGATTTTGCTGGTCCGACAGCCAGATCACACCATCCTGAATCGTCGCCTGCAGCGTCATGCTGCGCGCCGCTAACGCCACCAGCGCCTGCAGCTGTTGATCGTCGAGAAAACGAATTGTCAGATTCTCCTGCTGCATCAGTTTTCCCTGCTGTTGCTGCCACCAGATTTGTGCAGCACGCGCGTTGTAGGCATATAAGTACACCTGCGCGGCGCGGTTACAGGCTTTGCGTAAACGTCGCTCTTCCGGCAAACCCAGTTCAATCCACTCTTCAATCGCATTATGGTCGTTCATACGCCAGATTTCCGGCTCATCATCCGCGCACAGACCACGGGTGAACTGCAGACGTTCGCTGGCGTGACACAGCCAGGCCAGCAGCCGCAGCATCATCCGCTCTCCGGTTTCCGACGGATGACGCGCCAGCGTCAGGCTGGTGTCGAGAAAGACGTTGCGATCCATATCTGCAACATTGACGCTGGCTTTGTAAATCGTTGCTTTAAGTGCCATGAGACCTCTCATTATCAGACCTGCTATTGTAACCTGCGCTGAGAGCAAATCACTCTGTTGCAGGCTGATTTCACGTAAAAGCCTGTGTTATAGTCGCTTATCAGCCAGAGAGTTATGCTCTGAAGGAGGTGCAAGTGCAAAAGTATTGTGAATTAGTTCGCCGCAAATATGCTGAAATCGGCAGCGGCGATCTGGGATACGTGCCGGACGCAATCGGCTGTGCGTTGAAAGCACTGGACGAGATAGCTGCGAATTGTGAGCTAAACTCTTCTATCAGGGAACAGGCAGCGTTTGCTGCTGCAAACTTATTGGTGAGCGATTATGTTGACGAATGAAGCCTACAAACCGATCAATTGCGATGACTACGACAACCTCGAACTCGCCTGCCAAAACAACTGGTTGCTGTCGCTGGAATTGAAAACCGGCGAAAAGCTCAGCGCGAAGGCGAAAGATATGGTTTCGCGGAAAAACGTCGAATATCTGGCCATCGAGCTGGCAGGCGAACAACGCGAACTGCGGCTGGATCATATTGCCAGCTTCAGCCACCCCAAACTGGGGACGGTAGTGGTCAGCGAGTCAGACTAATGCTGCAGGGCGGAACTCAGTTCCGCCCTGTGTTTTTCAGGGTTTCAAACCGCTGTAGTACGCTGCCAGATCGTCCATATCCTGCTCGCTCAGTCCCGCGACAAAGGCTTTCATCACTTCTGCCTGACCGCCGCTACGCTCTCCTTTCTTATACGCCTGCAGAGCGTGCGCCAGATAAGCACTGTTTTGTCCCGCCAGATTCGGATATAGCGGCACGGAGGCTTTACCCTGTGCACCGTGGCAGGCCATACAGGCCGCGGACTTTTGCTGGCCTGCGGCGGCATCGCCCGCTGCCCATGCACCACGGCTGCTGACAGCCAGCAACAGCGCCAGAAAATAACGTGTTTTCATTGCTCTCTCATTGCTTTTTGCGCCAGTTAATACACCAGCTGTGATTATTTTCAGGACTACCTTCTCGGGTCACAAAAACCCCCAATGCGGCAATCAGCTGTTCGCCATAAAACAGCAGCGGCGTGCGTTCACGCTGCCAGACTGGAATAGCGAATTCCTGCCACAGTTTCTTCACGGAGCGCCGACCGGCGCGGCCAACTATATGCACCTCACCCTGCGCGGCAAAACGCACCGAGACCGCTTCCCCGCCCTCGGGCCGGCGCAGCGCCACCCCCTGCTTATCAACACAGATCACGCCCAGCTGCTGTGGCAGGCGCAGCGGCAACCACGGCGCAGACCACGCCACAACACAGTCACGCAGCGAAGCGTAAAGCGGTAACCAGTAAATGGCCTGTCGGTAGCGGCGAATTTCATGCTCGCCAAGGCGGATACGTGGTGCAGCATCCTCGCGGCTGTTGATCACTTCACGCCAGATACGCTGCAGCGCATCGCGCGATGGCATAAGTCCGCCCTGTCCACCAATCCAGCGGCGCAATAAGGCGTAACGGCGGGCTTCGCTGAAGGATTGCAGCGGTGCAATTAACAGGGAACCGTCTGGCTGCACCAGCTCTGCCAGCGACTCGGCCAGCAGTTCATCCAACAGTTGTTCCTGTTCAGCGCACAGCGCAGCGCTACGCGCGGTTGCGCTGGCGAAGTGCGGCCAGCGCGCCTTCAGTAGCGGCAGCACCTGCTGACGCAGGAAATTGCGCTCATAGCGCACATCCTGATTGCTCTCATCCTCAATCCAGCTCAGCTGGTGCTGCTGCGCCCAGCTTTCCAGTTGCTGGCGGCTGTGTGCCAGTAAAGGGCGTAATAACGGATGATCATCAAGGGTGGCGATGGCAGGCATTGCCGCCAGCCCAGCCGGACCACTGCCGCGTTTCAGCGCCAGCAACAGGGTTTCGCACTGGTCGTCGAGATGCTGAGCAACCACCAGCGCTTCGCCCGGCTGCAGATGGCGGCGAAAAGCGCCATAGCGGGCGTCACGCGCCGCCGCTTCAATACCCTTGTCGCTGCCATCCACCAGCACCTGTTCACACACCAGCGGCAGTTGCCAGCGTTCGCACTGCTGCTGGCAATGGCGCCGCCAGCTGTCGGCATTGCTGCTCAGGCCATGATGAATATGAATCGCGCGCAGCTGCAGTTGTGGGTGGCAGGCGCGTAGCTGTACCAGCTGGTGCAGCAGCACCGTCGAGTCGAGGCCACCGCTGTAGGCCACCAGCAGACGCTGATGTCCGGCAAGCTGTTGTTGCAGAGTGACAAGCGGTGACATAGTGATAATGTGGCCTCAGATAACCCGGTAAAAGTCAGCGGGTATTCTACGCCTGATACAGTTCCAGCGGCAAACCGTCCGGGTCGTTAAAGAAGGTGAAAGGCTTGCGGGTCAGCGGATCGATGCGCACTGGTTCATAGCTGACGCCCCGCTGCTGCAGATGCGCACAGGCTTGTTCAATATCATCAACACTGAATGCAAGATGGCGTAAACCACAGGCTTCCGGCTGGGTGACGCGCGCAGGGGGCTGAGGAAACGAGAACAGTTCGATGGTGTAGTGGCCGTTGAGCGCCAAATCCCCTTTCCATGAATCACGCTCCGCTCGGTACACTTCATCAAGCAGGGTAAAACCAAGCACATCGCAGTAGAAGGCTTTGCTGCGTGCGTAGTCGGTGGCAATGATGGCGATATGGTGAACCTGTTTTAACCCCAGCATAAAATGTCCCTGAACATGAAAGTAGACCAGCACCATACCCCTGCCCGGTGCTGGTCACAAGTCGCCTTAATCCGTAATAATGCCTTCGCTGTTTTTCAGCACCCGCACCCGATATCGGCCCTCCTCAGTCAGTGTGGCGCCGTGGATATCGGTTTCAAACCCCGGGTAGTGCTCACCGATGGTGCATAACATCAGCAGAAAATCGAGCACCGCGCGGCTGGACTCGGTGATCATCTCACCAGGCATCACCAGCGGTACACCCGGTGGATACGGCAGGATCATGTTGGCTGATATGCGTCCCACCAGCTCGCTAAGCTCCACCGTTTCGACATTGCCTTTCACCTGCTGCTGAAACATCTGGTGCGGCGTCATTTTCATCTCCGGCAACACATCAAATGCCTGGCGCATCAGACGTGGCAAGTCATGCTGACGGATCAGCGTATGAATGCCCTGCGCCAGCGTCTGGATGCGCATATTGCGATAGAAGTCGGGATCTTCCGCATACAGGTCGGGCAACATGTTTTTCACCCGCAGATTGAGATCGTAGGCGCGCTTAAACTCCGTCAGCCCACGCAGCAGACTCATCGCTTTGGTCTTATCAATGCCAATGCTGAACAGGAACAGCAGGTTGTAAGGGCCGGTTTTCTCCACCACCACGCCGCGCTCATCAAGGAACTTCGCCACCAGCGCCGCCGGAATGCCTTCGTCGGCCATCTCGCCCTGCTCGCTCATGCCAGGCGTTAAGATAGTGACTTTAATCGGGTCGAGGAACATATGGTCGCTGTCGGCATCGCTAAAACCGTGCCACGCTTCGCCCGGCGCAATCGGCCAGCATTCGGCTTCATCAATGGCTTCAGGTTGCCAGATATCAAAGAACCAGCTGTCACTCTCTTCACGCAGGCGCTGCACTTCACGACGAAAATGCAGCGCGCGCTCTACTGAACGGTTAATCAGCCGCTTGCCCGGATTACCGCGCAGCATCGCCGCGGCCGTCTCAATGGACGCAACAATGGCATAGTTTGGCGACGTGGTGGTATGCATCATATAGGCTTCGTTAAACGTCTGTTCATCGTACGCGCCTTTAATATGAATCAGCGATGCCTGTGAGAAGGCCGCCAGCAGCTTATGCGTCGACTGCGTTTCATACACCACTTTCCCTGGCGTGCGTTCGCCGCTCATGCCGCTTTTACCGGCGTAAATCGGGTGAAAATTGGTATAGGGAACCCAGGCGGAATCAAAGTGAATCGACGGCACATCCAGCGTCTGTTTAATGTAGTGGGTGTTATACAGCAGGCCGTCATAGGTTGAGTTGGTGATCACCGCATGTACCGGCCAGCTGGCGCGCGGTATCTGCCCCACTTTCAGCGCGATGCTCTCTTTGCTGAACTCCTGGCGCGGAATCCCGCCAAGGATGCCCAGCGCATTGCGCGTCGGCTTCAGCCAGATGGGGATAATATCGCTCATCATCAGCAAATGCGTCAGCGACTTATGGCAGTTGCGGTCAATCAGCACCGTGCTGCCCGCAGGCGCCGCGTACATGCCAACTATTTTATTCGCCGTGGAGGTGCCATTGGTCACCATATAACTCTGCTCTGCGCCAAAGGTGCGCGCCACATACTCTTCGGCTTCCAGATGCGGACCGGTATGGTCAAGCAGCGACCCCAGCTCAGTAACCGAAATCGAGATATCTGCTTTCAGCGTATTGGCGCCAAAAAAGTCATAAAACAGACAACCTACCGGACTTTTCTGGAAAGCCGTGCCTGCCATATGGCCAGGCGTACAGAAGGTATATTTCCCCTCCGCCACATAGTTAAACAGCGCGCGCGTCAGTGGCGGCGTGATGCTGTCGAGATATTCATCGGTGTACTGGCGAATACGATGAGCAATATCATCTGCGGCATTGAGCGCATATTCAAAGAACCACAGCGCCATGCGCATCTCATTAATGCTGACATCCAGTGACGAGTGGGTGTTGATAAAGGCATACAGTGGCAGGTATTCGTTGAGCTGATTGATTTCACTGCACAGGTCGAGACTGTATTCGTCCCAGTCAAAAATCACGCCGCAGATGCGCGGGTTATGCTCAATCAGTTTCAGTAGGTCGTTGGCATTATTCGGGTAAATCAGCTGAAATCCCTTTTGCTGCAGTGCAGCATCAAGCTCGCGTATCGGCTGGTCCTTATAAAAAGCGCCATGCGGTCCCATAATCGCAATAATATTCAATCGTGCCTCCTGGTGAATGTACTTCACCATTAAGCATAGCGGATCGTAACGGCAGGCAGAGCGGAGGCTGGCGGGAGAGGTGAGCGGGCCGGTGACGACCGGCCCGAAAAGCGTTATTTTTTCGCTGGCAGGGTTACCCAGTAACCCGGCTTGTACTCCACCGGCAGGAAGCGCTGATGGAATTCGCGGAACGTGGCGTCCGGATCGATATCTTTAAACAGATCCGGGTGCATCCATTTCGCTAACGCCTGGATAGCAACGAACTGATACGGGCTGTCGTAGAACTGGTGCCAGATAGCATGGGCATTGCCATTGGTCGCCACCGGCAGGGTTTTAAAGGCGGAACGTTCCATCAGCTTCTGCAGACGCTGCGTCGCTACGGTCAGATCCGCGCCAGGGCCAACGCCCACCCAGCCGTTGGCGGTGTTGTAGTTTTTCCAGTTAGCACCGGTCACCACCACCACATCCGGGCGTGAGCTGATAATCTGCTCCGGGTTCAGCGTTCCGAAAGTGCCAGGGATCAGGTCTTTCGCGATGTTACTGCCGCCCGCCACTTCCACCATGCGGCCGAAGTTCTCATCACCAAACGACATGCAGCACTCTTCGGTATAACCACCGGCGCGGTCGATCATCACTTTCGGACGCGGGCCTTTGTAATCCTTCAGGCGGTTAATCACGATGTCGATCTGCTGGCGGCGGAAATCGATAATTTCCTGCGCGCGCTCTGGCTTGTTCAGCAGCTGGCCCATAATGTGAATGCTTTTTTCCGCGTTCTCAAACGGTTTTTCCCGGAAGTCGATAAACACCACCGGAATCCCCAGCGCCGCCAGTTTTTCGGTCAACTTCGATTCGTCGGTCGCAGCCTTGGATTCCAGGTTCATCAGCACCAGATCGGGCTTCAGCGTCAGCGCCTGTTCAACATTAAAAGTGCCATCTTTCGCACCGCCGAAGGTCGGCAGTTTAGTGATTTGTGGATACTTGTTCGCATAAATCTGGTAGCTGTCGAAGTCTGCTTTCGGCAGATCGTCACGCCAGCCAATTACGCGCTTGAAAGGCGCGTCAGTATCGAAGGCGGCCAGCAGATAAATCTGGCGTCCTTCACCTAAAATAATGCGTTTCACTTCGGATTTAATTTCAACTTTGCGGCCGCTGACATCTTCGACCACGATAGGGGCAGCCAGCGCGCTGTGCGCCAGTGCTAACGCGGCCAGTAAGCCCGCGAGACGACTCCATAGGTAATGCATGATTAACCCCGTAAAGACAATGATTATTATTATCAAAAATGCGTCAGCATCTTATCTGCTGGCTAAATCGGCGGCAATCAGTTTCTTAGAGTGACTATTGATAAAACAGGCAGGCGGTGCGGGGAATGGCGGCAAGGGAAAAACAAAAAGAGCGGGTGTTATCCCGCTCTTTATTGCATAAAGGTATCCGTCAGCCAGAAAACAGCGTGAGAGATTATGCGTAACCGTAGCTCATCAGACGCTGATAACGACGGTTGAGCAGCTCTTCAGTGCTCAGCACATCCAGCTCGGCCAGATCAGCCAGCAGCTGCGCCTTCATCGTCTCGCCAATGGCGACAGGATTACGGTGTGCACCGCCCAGTGGCTCAGCCAGGATACTGTCGATCAGTTTCAGCTCTTTCAGACGCTGGGCAGTGATGCCCATCGCTTCTGCCGCCAGTGGCGCTTTATCGGCGCTTTTCCACAGGATAGACGCACAGCCTTCCGGTGAAATCACTGAGTAGGTGCTGTACTGCAGCATGTTGACTTTGTCGCCGACGCCAATTGCCAGTGCGCCGCCGGAGCCGCCTTCACCAATCACGGTACAGATAACCGGCACTTTCAGGCCAGACATCTCACGCAGGTTACGGGCAATCGCTTCAGACTGACCACGCTCTTCCGCGCCAACGCCCGGATAAGCACCCGGCGTGTCGATAAAGGTGATGATGGGCATGTTAAAGCGCTCAGCCATCTCCATCAGACGCAGTGCTTTACGGTAGCCTTCTGGTGCTGGCATACCGAAGTTGCGGCGGATTTTTTCTTTGGTTTCGCGGCCTTTCTGATGACCAATGATCATCACCGGACGACCGTCCAGACGAGCAATACCACCCACAATCGCTTTATCATCAGCGTAAGCGCGATCGCCAGCTAACTCATCAAAGTCGGTGAACACGTTACGGACATAGTCCAGCGTGTACGGACGCAGCGGGTGACGCGCTAACTGCGCGACCTGCCATGCGCCTAAATCGGAGAAGATTTTACGTGTCAGTTCAACGCTTTTTTCGCGCAGACGCTGCACTTCTTCATCCAGATTAATATCCAGTTTTTCATCCTGACGGCTAACCGCAGTCAGCGAATCAATCTTCGCTTCCAGTTCTGCGATTGGCTGTTCGAAATCCAGGTAATTAAGACTCATAATAATCCTGTTTTAGTCAAACTCCAGTTCCACCTGCTCCGATCCTACCAGCGACCGCAATTCGTTAAGTAAACGATCGCTGGGCGACACGCGCCACGCTGCGCCAAAGCGCAACTTCGCCCGCGCATCCTCTCTCTGATAATAGAGATGTACCGGAATGGTTCCCGAACGATGGGGTTCCAGGGATTGACGGAGACGGTTCAAAAGCTGGTCATCAATTTGCCTGTCCGTCAGCGATATAGCAAGTCCACGCGCGTATTTTTCACGTGCTTCATCGATGTCCATCAATTCGCGGGCGGTCATCTTAAGCCCTCCGCTGAAGTCATCAAAGCTGACCTGTCCGCTGACGATCAGGATACGGTCCTTCTCCAGCAGTTGCTGGTACTTATCCAGAGCATCTGTAAACAACATCACTTCCAGACGACCAGAACGGTCGTCCAGGGTGCAGATGCCAATGCGGTTCCCGCGTTTGGTGACCATCACGCGGGCCGCCACCACCAGACCGGCTGCCGTGGTGATTTTACCACGATCGGTCGGGTGCATGTCTTTCAGGCGCGTACCGCCAACGTAGCGCTCAATCTCTTTCAGATACTGATTAATCGGGTGACCGGTAAGGTATAACCCTAAGGTTTCCCGCTCACCATCCAGCTGAATCTGTTCCGGCCATGGCGTGATATCGGCGTAGGACTTCTCGACCTGCTCTGGCTCGTCCGCCAGCACGCCGAACATATCCGCCTGGCCAATCGCTTCCGCCTTTGCATGCTGGTCGGCGGCTTTCAGCGCATCGCCCAGCGCACTCATCAGCGCTGCGCGGTGTGGTCCAAGACGGTCAAACGCCCCGGACATAATCAGTTTTTCCAGCACCCGGCGATTCAGTTTTTTGGTGTCGGTACGCGCGCAGAGGTCAAACAGCTCGCGGAAATAACCGCCCTCATTACGCGCTTCAATAATCGCTTCAATCGGACCTTCGCCGACACCTTTAATCGCACCAATGCCATACACAATCTCGCCGTCATCATTGACGTGGAAGTGGTACAGCCCGGAGTTAATGTCCGGTGGCAGGATTTTCAGCCCCATGCGCCAGCACTCATCCACCAGCGAAACCACTTTTTCGGTGTTATCCATATCGGCGGTCATTACTGCCGCCATAAACTCGGCCGGATAGTGCGCTTTCAGCCACAGCGTCTGGTAAGACACCAGCGCATAAGCCGCGGAGTGTGATTTATTAAAGCCGTAACCCGCGAATTTCTCCACTAAATCGAAGATTTTCATCGACAATTCGCCGTCGACGCCCATACTCTTCGCGCCATCCTCGAATACCGAACGCTGCTTGGCCATCTCTTCCGGTTTCTTTTTACCCATCGCACGACGCAGCATATCCGCGCCGCCAAGGGTGTAGCCGGAAAGGACCTGGGCAATCTGCATGACCTGTTCCTGATACAGGATAATGCCGTAGGTCGGCTCCAGCACCGGTTTCAGCGTCTCATGCTGCCACTGGATATCGGGATAGGAGATCGCTTCACGACCGTGCTTACGGTCGATAAAGTTATCCACCATCCCCGACTGCAGTGGACCGGGGCGGAACAGCGCGACCAGTGCGATCATATCTTCGAAGCAGTCGGGCTTCAGACGCTTAATCAGGTCTTTCATGCCGCGCGATTCAAGCTGGAATACCGCGGTGGTTTCCGAGCGCTGCAGCATATCGAAACTTTTCTGGTCATCAAGCGGAATCGCAGCGATATCAATCGGCGGCTCGCCGCTTTTCGCCCGACGCGCGTTAATCATCTCCAGCGCCCAGTCGATGATAGTGAGCGTACGTAAACCGAGGAAGTCAAACTTCACCAGTCCGGCATATTCCACGTCGTTTTTATCAAATTGGGTAACCGGATGATTACCGTTTTCATCGCAATACAGCGGCGCAAAATCGGTAATTTTGGTCGGCGCGATCACCACGCCCCCGGCGTGTTTACCGGCGTTACGCGTGACGCCTTCCAGCTTGCGCGCCATATCGATCAGCGCTTTAACCTCTTCATCCGCCTCATAGATTTCCGGCAGCTGGGGTTCTGCCGCGAAGGCTTTCTCCAGCGTCATCCCCGGATCGGGCGGCACCAGTTTCGAGATACGGTCGACAAAGCCGTATGGATGGCCCAGTACACGGCCCACGTCGCGAATTACCGCTTTCGCCGCCATGGTACCGAAGGTGATGATTTGCGATACCGCTTCGCGGCCATACATCTCGGCCACGTGCTCAATCACCTGGTCACGCTTTTCCATGCAGAAGTCGACGTCGAAGTCGGGCATCGAAACACGTTCCGGGTTAAGGAAACGTTCGAACAGCAGGTCAAACTCCAGCGGGTCGAGGTCAGTGATTTTTAGCGCATATGCCACCAGGGAACCCGCACCAGAGCCACGACCCGGGCCAACCGGCACGCCGTTATCCTTCGACCACTGGATAAACTCCATCACGATCAGGAAGTAACCCGGGAACCCCATCTGGTTGATGACTTTCAGTTCAATATCCAGACGTTCGTCATATTCCGGACGACGCTCCGCACGCACCTGCTCGTCCGGGAACAGGAATTCCAGACGCTCTTCCAGCCCCTCTTTCGATTTCATCACGAGGAAATCTTCGGTGGTCATCTCCCCGGTCGGGAACTGCGGCAGGAAGTACTCACCAAGGCGAATGGTGACGTTACAACGCTTAGCAATTTCAACGCTGTTCGCCAGCGCTTCCGGAATGTCCGAGAACAGCTCGCACATCTCCTCTTCGCTGCGCAGATATTGCTGAGCACTGTAGTTACGTGGGCGTTTTGGGTCGTCGAGGGTAAAGCCGTCATGGATCGCGACGCGGATTTCGTGCGCGTCAAAGTCATCTTCCGTCAGGAAGCATACTTCATTGGTCGCCACCACCGGCACGCCTTCGGCAATCGCCAGTTCCACCGCGGCGTGCAGGTAGCTCTCTTCATCCGAGCGTCCGGTGCGGATCAGCTCGAGATAATAGCGATCCGGGAAATATTCCTGATAAAACGCCAGACACTGCGCCACCAGCGCCTGGTTGCCGCGCAGCAGGCTTTTGCCCACGTCACCGCGTCGTCCGCCGGAGAGCAGAATGATCCCTTCCTGCAGCTCGATCAGCCAGTCGCGATCGATAATCGGCCCAGCCGCACCGTAGCCGCGCTGATAGGCGCGGGAAATCAGTAACGTCAGGTTCTGGTAGCCAGTGTTATTCGCCGCCAGCACCGTAATGTGGCTCAGCTCATCCCCCATCAGCTCGCTGGCCATCAAAAAGTCAGCGCCGATAATCGGTTTTACACCCGCACCATGCGCGGTGCCATAGAACTTCACCAGTCCGCACAGGTTGGTGAAGTCCGTAATGCCAATCGCCGGCATGCCCAGCGCCGCCGCTTTTTTCACCAACGGACCGGTCTTGGCGAGTCCATCGATCATGGAGTAGTCGCTGTGGACACGCAGGTGAATAAAACGAGGTTCAGCCATAGGGGTTTCCGGCTCCGGTTAAAGCGTAAAAAGGATGACTAGCGTAATGCCCGGACTTCAGCGTCCAGCAGGGCATTACGAACTGGCGCGAAGCTGCGGCGATGGTGAGGCGTCGCGCCGTGCTGCGTCAGTTTTTCCATGTGCAGTGCAGTGGGATAGCCTTTGTGCTGAGCGAAGCCATATTCTGGAAACAGCAGGTCAAGTTCCGCCATTTCCCGATCGCGCGTCACCTTAGCAATAATTGAAGCCGCGCTGATCTCCGCGACCAGACTATCACCTTTCACCACCGCCAGAGAGGGCATTGGCAGCGCCGGGCAGCGATTGCCATCAATCAGCACATAATCCGGCACAACGGCCAGACCTGCCACTGCGCGCTGCATGGCCAGCATGGTAGCGTGCAAAATATTGAGCTGGTCGATCTCTTCCGGCTCGGCACGGCCCAGGCTCCACGCCAGCGCATTGGCTTTGATTTCATCATACAGCGCCAGACGACGCTTTTCGGACAGTTTTTTAGAATCCGCCAGACCCGCAATAGGTTTCGCCGGGTCAAGGATCACCGCCGCAGTTACCACTGCCCCCACCAGCGGGCCGCGCCCGACCTCATCCACACCGGCAATCAGAGTTGCCTGCGGGTAAATAAATTCAGCCATTTGCCAGCTCCAGCACCGCCTGTGCCGCTTGTTGATCGGCATCCCAGCGGATTTGTTCATGCAGTTGATAGAATGCCGCCAGCTGCGCATCACGCGCCGCACCATCGCTCAGCAACGGCGCCAGCGCCGCCGCCAGCAGTTCAGGCTGACATTCTGTCTGCAATAACTCTTTGACCAGCTCGCGGCCAGCCAGCAGGTTCGGCAGCGAGACGTAATCGGTTTTCACCAGCTTTTGCGCCAGCCAGAAGGTGAAAGGTTTCATGCGATATCCCACCACCATCGGACACTTCGCCAGCATACACTCCAGCGCCGCCGTACCGGACGCCAGCAGTGCGGCATCACTGGCCACCATCGCTTCGCGGCCATGACCATCCAGCAGATGCATCGGCAGCTCAGGCGCCACCTGCGCTTTGATCTGCTCAAACTGTTCGCGACGGCGTGGATTGACCAGCGGCACCACAATTTCCAGATCCGGCCAGCGCTGACGCAGCAGCTGTGCGGTTTTCAGAAAATCGGCGCTGAGCATTTCCACTTCTGCGTGGCGACTGCCAGGCAGCAGCGCTAAACAGCGGGCATTTTCCGCAATCCCCAGCGTCTGGCGCGCCGCCAGCTTATCCGGCTGCAGTGGCATGGCATCCGCCATGGTGTGGCCGATAAAACGGCAGGGAACGTTAAAACGATCGTAAAACGCCTTTTCAAACGGCAGGAAGGCCAGTACCAAATCGGTTGAACGGCCAATTTTGAAAACGCGTTTTTGCCGCCATGCCCAGACGGACGGGCTGACGTAATGAATGGTGCGAATTCCACGCTGCTTTAAGCGCCCTTCCAGCGTGATGTTGAAGTCAGGGGCATCGATACCGACAAACACATCTGGCCGCAGCGCGCTAAAGCGTTGAGTCAAATCGCGGCGGATCTTCAGCAGACGCGGCAGACGGCCGAGCACCTCAACGATGCCCATCACCGCCAGCTCTTCCATCTCATACCAGGTTTCGCAACCTTCCGCCTGCATCAACGGCCCGGCCACGCCGACAAAGCGCGCATCCGGATGAGCCTGCTTTAAGGCGCGGATCAGACCGGCACCAAGAATATCGCCGGAGGTTTCTCCGGCGACAAGGGCAATCGTTAAAGGACGCTTCTGCATGAGTTAACGAATCAGACCCCGCGTGGAACGCGCAAAGAAGTCATAGAACGGCTGGACTTCAGGATGCTGCTGCGCCAGCTGTTCGATTTCCGGCTTCACTTCATCCAGCGAACGTCCGCTGCGGTACAGTAACTTGTATGCGTTACGAATCGCATGCAGTGCTTCTTTACTGAAGCCACGACGTTTCAGACCTTCAATATTGATGCCGAACGGCGTCGCGTGGTTGCCCTGGGCAATCACATACGGTGGAACATCCTGCGCCACACCGGAACAGCCGCCCACCATCACATGCGCACCAATAATGCAGAACTGGTGCACCGCCGTCATACCGCCGATAATCGCGAAATCATCAACCGTCACATGACCACCGAGCGTGGCGTTGTTGGCAAAAATACAGCGGTTGCCGACCACACAGTCATGGGCAATATGCGCATTGATCATCAGCAGGTTATCGCTGCCGATACGCGTCACATCGCCACCCTGGGTGGTGCCGCGGTGAATGGTAACGCTCTCGCGAATGCGGTTGCGATCGCCAATCTCAACGCGGGTCGGTTCACCGGCATATTTCAGATCCTGGTTCACTTCACCAATCGAAGCGAACTGGTAGATCTGGTTATCTTTGCCAATACGGGTGTGGCCGTTCACCACCACATGGGATTTCAGAACGGTACCTTCACCAATTTCCACGTTAGCGCCAATAAAACAGAATGGCCCAATGTGGACACGAGGGCCAATAACGGCGCCCTCTTCAATCACGGAACTCGGATGGATTACGGCGGTTGGGTCTATCACAGATTAAGCCTCCCGGCTGCGGGCACACATCATGGTTGCTTCGCAGACAATTTTACCGTCAACGGTGGCGACGCCTTTGAAACGCGTCAGGCCACGACGGGTTTTCTCAAAAGTGACTTCCATGATCATCTGATCGCCTGGCACCACTGGGCGCTTGAAGCGCGCTTCATCGATACCAGCAAAATAGTACAGCTCACCAGGTTCCAGTTTGCCGACGCTTTTAAACGCCAGAATACCGGTGGCCTGCGCCATCGCCTCCAGGATCAGGACACCTGGAAAAATCGGCTTACCAGGGAAATGTCCCTGGAAAAACGGTTCGTTGACCGAGACATTCTTTACAGCGCGCAGATACTTATGCTCTTCAAACTCGAGCACGCGGTCTACCAGCAAAAAAGGATAGCGGTGTGGTAGTAATTCTAAAATCTCTTCAATTTTCAGAGTATGAGTTTCAGTAGTCAAAATACTCTTCCTGTCCTAAAAATCTGATGGCATTAATAACACGGCCTGCAAAGATCCGCAGGATCGTCAGCAGGCCGCAAATTCTGTTTCCGTATGCCTGGCTTTCCCTGCTTCGTCTATTGTATTTATGAAGCCGGACAGACGTTCGGTGGTCGCTTAGTCGTCTTTACCAACCTTGCGTTCGATGCTTTTTAAGCGCTTGCTTAACTCATCAATGTTCATCACCAACGCGGCAGTCTTACGCCAGGTTTTGTTGGGTTGCAGCGGAATTCCGGAGGAGTATACCCCAGGTTCGGTGATGGGTCGCATCACCATGCCCATTCCGGTCACCGTCACTTTGTCACAAATCTCCATGTGACCATTAATGACGCTGGCGCCACCAATCATGCAATAACGGCCAATCTTCAGACTGCCCGCCATGATGACACCACCCGCAACTGCGGTATTGTCACCAATTACAACGTTATGTGCAATCTGACACTGATTATCTATGATAACACCATTGCCGATCTGAGTGTTATCAAGTGCACCACGGTCAATTGTCGTACAGGCGCCAATCTCGACCCGGTCACCAATGATGACGCTGCCAATTTGCGGGATCTTAACCCAATTGCCGCGATCGTTAGCGTAACCGAAGCCATCTGAACCGATAACGGTACCAGACTGAATCAGACAATGTTCACCGATACGGATTTCATGGTAGACGGAAACATTGGCCCACAGGCGGGTGCCCGCGCCAATACGGGTGTTTTTGCCGACAAAGCAGCCAGCACCAATCACCACGTTATCGCCCAGCTCTACACCAGACTCAATCACCGCATTCGCACCAACAGACACGTTAGCGCCAAGTTTTGCCGTCGCGTCAATCACCGCGCTGGGGGCGATATTCTGCGCCGGTTGCGGCGTGGTATCCAGCAATTGCGCCATGCGCGCATAGGTAAGATACGGGTTTTTAACGATCAGCGCGGCGCTATGGCACCACTCCAGATCCGCTTCCGTCAGCACCACGGCGGAAGCCTGACAGCTGGCGAGCTGCTCGCGGTAGCGGCTGTTTGCTAAAAAAGTGATCTGACCGTTCTGGGCGGATTGCATAGAAGCAATGCCGGAGATGGCGATATCGCCATCTCCGTGCAATTCTGCATCCAACTGCTGGGCTAAATCAGCCAGTCGAATTGAAGACATGTCTTATTTAACCTGTTTCAGAACATCAGCAGTGATGTCTTTAGCGTTAGATGCATAAGCTACCGCGTTTGCATCGATAACAACGTCGTAACCTTCGTCGTCAGCCACTTTCTTCACAGCATCCTGGATACGGCTGAGGATTTTGTTACGTTCTTCAGACTGGCGACGGCGGTTATCCTGCTCGAAAGCCTGCGCTTTAGAAGCGAAAGTTTCACGCTGCGCCATGATGTCTTTTTCCATTTTGCTGCGATCGCTGGCTTTCATGGTAGAACCATCGCGCTGCAGACGCTGCATTTTGGTTTGCAGGTCACGTTCCTGGCTCTGCAACTCAGTTGCACGGCCTTTAAACTCATTCTCCAGCTGCTTAGCAACTGTCGCACGCGCCGGTAACTGTTGGAAAATGCTGGAAACGTTTACCACTGCAATTTTGTCAGCAGCCTGAGCGCCAGCTGAAACAGCTAAAGCAAGACCCAGACCTGCGGCACACAACAACTTTTTCACTATAAACTCCTTACCATCACCGTTTGTGTCACAGACACATGTTTTGCCTTGCCACCGGCAGCTGAGTGGCTGCCGTCTGACAAGGCGATACTTACTTGTCTCGCTTCCTTGCGCAGCACATTACCAGGTTTTACCGATGTTGAACTGGAATTGCTCTGCCTTATCTCCATCATACTTCTTCACTGGCTGCGCGTAGGAGAACACCAGTGGACCCAGTGGTGACATCCATTGCAGCGACAGACCAGCAGAAACGCGGATATTGTTCGGCTTGCTGTAGTCAGGAATACCTTCAGCCAGCGTTTCGCTGGTGTTTTCCCAGTGGGTATCCCACACCGTACCAGCATCGACAAACAGCGAAGTTCGTACTGAGTTAGAGTACTTCTCGCTGAGGAATGGCGTTGGCGTGATCAGCTCCATACTGGCGACCGCCATCGCGTTCCCCCCCACCGCATCGTCTGAGTTACAAATCGGGCTAGAGCCAGAACAGTAAGACGAATTGTTATTCAGGTATGCCGCTTTCGGACCGATGTTGTTCGAACGGAAACCACGCACGGAACTGGAACCACCGGCATAGAAGTTCTCGTAGAACGGCAGCTCTTTACCGCTTAAGCCATCACCGTAGCCCACACGACCACGTCCCAGCAGCACCCATGTACGATCTTCGTTGATCGGCATGTACTGCTGGCTGTCCAGCGTCACTTTGTAGAAACTGTTGTCCGATCCTGGGATGGTCACTTTACCATTCAGGTTGGTACGGTTACCGTCCGTCGGGAAGAAGCCGCGGTCCAGCGTGTTGTACGTCCAGCCATAGTTGAAGGTAAAGTCGTCAGCCGAGAAATCTGCGCCTGGCGGATTTTGCCCTACAGACTCAAGATAACGCCACATGGCAACCTGAGGCTGCATATCCGACAGGTCGTTATGCACATAACCGAGGCCAACACGCAGGGTGTTGTTCTCGTTGATCGGGAAGCCCAGCGTACCGTCTACACCATAACTGCGGTTGGTATAGTCAGAGAGATCCGCATCATCCGCTTTAAAGTCGTTGTAGAAAATACGTCCGCCAAGGCTGACGCCATCCACTGTGAAGTATGGATCGGTCAGAGAGAACTCAGCGTAGGTCTGGTAGTCGTTCTTGGTGCCGCTAATACCCACGGTATTACCGGTGCCCAGCCAGTTTTCCTGCTGTACGCCAACCTGGAAGCTGACGCCGCTCTCGGTGCCGTAACCAATACCGAAGTTAAAGGTACCGGTATTGCGCTCTTTCACCTTGTACACCACATCAACCTGATCGGCGGTGCCTGGCACGCGCTGGGTATCGGTATCTACGGTTTCAAAGTAACCAGTACGGTTCAGACGCTCTTTGCCCTGCTCAACCAGATCACTGCCCAGCCATGCGCCTTCCATCTGACGCATTTCGCGGCGCAGAACGGCATCTTTCGAAGTGTCGTTACCTTCGAAACGCACTTTACGTACATAGTAACGGTTACCGGCATCAACGTTTACGTGCAGCTTCACGGTTTTATCCGCGTCGTTGATTTCCGGCTGCGTCACCACACGCGGGTAAGCATAGCCATAACGGCCGAACATCTTCTTGATGTCATCTTCCATGCGGGTGACTTTCGCGCCGTTATACAACTCGCCCGGCTCGATTTTGGTCAGGCTTTCCACTTCCGCAGAGTGCCCCGCCATGCTGCCATTCACCACCACGCCAGAAAGCTTGTACTGATCGCCTTCGGTGATGTTGACGGTGATGTAGATCCCTTTCTTGTCCGGCGTCAGGCTGACCTGAGTGGAGTCGATATTGAAGCGCGCATAACCGCGATCCAGATAGAAGCTGCGCAGGGTTTCAAGGTCACCGGCCAGTTTCTGTTTCTGGTATTTACGATCGCCCACCACGTTCCACCACGGCACTTCGTCACGCAGCTGGAAACGGGAGATCAGCTCTTCAGAACTGAAGGCTTTGTTGCCGACCACGTTGATCTGCTGAATCTGCGCGGACACCCCTTCGGTGAACACCAGCTTCAGGTCAACACGGTTACGTGGCAGAGGTGTCACCACGGCTTTCACGCTGGCGCTGTATTTACCGACGCTGTAGTAGAAATCTTCCAGTCCTTTCTCGATGGACGAGATAGTGGTGCGGTCAAGGGCTTCGCCCACGCGCACGCCAGAAGCTTCCAGATTCTGCTTCAGCATGTCCTCTTTCACCGCTTTGTTACCGGAGAAAGTGATGCTGGCAATGGTTGGACGCTCTTTTACCTGCACGATCAGCGTTTCGCCGTCACGCAGTACCTGCACGTCTTCGAAGTTTCCGGTGGCGAACAGGGCGCGGATGATATTACTGATATCTTCATCAGATACCGTATCACCTGGGCGCACGGGCATGCTGAGCAAGGCCGCACCGACGGCAACTCGCTGCAGCCCTTCGAAATGAATGTCCTTCACTACGAACCCGTCTGCACCGTATACGGTGGCGCTGCTAAACAGCAGCGACGCTATGAGCAACTTTTTCATCGCCATCGTTGTTATGCGTTCTTCCTAACACGTCCCGTGCCTGCAGGCGCCTTGCGGCGGTTACAGGCGTGAGAAATCATTGAATAGTGCAAGCCCCATTAACAGCACCAGCAAAATTGAGCCGATACGGTAGCTGAAGTCCTGAACTCGCTCGGACACCGGTCCCCCCTTGATCTTTTCGATCGCCAGGAAGAGCAGATGCCCACCATCTAAAACCGGTAACGGGAACAGATTGATAATCCCGAGGTTCACGCTGATTAATGCGAGGAACATCAGGTAATAAATCACCCCATACTCTGCTGACATTCCGGCGCCCTGCGCGATCGAAATCGGCCCGCTCAGATTGTTCAGCTTCACATCACCGGTGATCAGCTTGCCAAGCATGTTGACCGTCAGCTTCATCAGTTGCCAGGTTTTCGCCGTGGCCTCACCAATCGCTGCAAACGGACCATACTGACGCACCGTCTTATATTCGTCCGGCAGAGGCAGCACACGTGGTATCACGCCAACAAAGCCTTCCGCACTGTTACCCGGTTTTGCCGCTGGCGTCAGGTTCAGCCTGATAGCTTCCCCCTGTCGCTCAACGTCCAGCGCCATCGCCTTACCCGGGTTATCACGCACCAGGGTGACAAAATTTTGCCATTGCCCTAACGGCTGACCATCGACTTTAACGATCCTGTCGCCTGCTTGCAAACCTGCTTCACTGGCAGGTGAGCCGGCTTGCACTTCAGCCAGTACCGATTCAATCTCAGGTCCGCGTGGGCGGATACCTAACGATACCACCGGGTCCTGCCTGTCAGGCTCGAACTGCCAGTCGCGTAAATTAAGCGTCCTTTCCGTAGTCTGTGCAGAACCAAATGGCGCAACGCTGATGGTGGTCTGGTCATCGCCAATTTTCGCCACCAGCGCCATGCGCACAGCTTCCCAGTCAGGCGTTTCGATACCGTCGACTGCTTTTAGTTCCATACCGGGGGAAATTTGCGCTTCCGCCGCCACCGAACCGCTCAGAATTTCGCCAACAACCGGACGAACACCAGGGACGCCGTGGATAAAGACCAGCCAGTAAGCGAAGATGGCGAAAATAAAATTGGCGATGGGACCGGCGGCAATAATCGACGCGCGTTGCAGCACGGTTTTATTGTTGAAGGATTGATGACGGAGTTCAGGCGGTACGCTTTCCACACGCTCATCGAGCATTTTGACGTAGCCGCCCAGCGGGATCAGCGCAATCACATACTCCGTTCCCTGACGGTCACGGCGACGCCACAGCGCCTTGCCAAAACCGATAGAGAAACGTTCCACTTTGACGCCGCAACGGCGCGCCACCCAGAAATGGCCAAACTCATGGACGGTGATTAACACGCCCAGCGCAACGATAAAGGCGGCAAAACTCCAGAGTACACTTAACATGGCAACCGCGTCCTCTACAGGGTTCTGAACACCAGCAACAGCAGGCAGGCAAATACTGGCACTGCCGCCGTCAGGCTATCGATACGGTCGAGAATGCCACCGTGACCGGGGATCAGGTTGCCGCTGTCTTTAATCCCGGCTTCGCGCTTGAACATGCTTTCGGTCAAATCGCCCAGCACCGAGGCCAGCGCCGCCGTTACGGAACAGACCAGCAGTGCGACAGGTTCCACGCTCAGAGGCGCCAGCGCGCCGAACAGCACGGAAATCAGCGCCGAAGTCAGCAGACCGCCAAAGAAACCTTCCCAGGTTTTGCCCGGAGACACCTTCGGCGCCAGCTTACGCTTGCCAAACAGGCGGCCAAACATATACGCGCCAGAATCCGCGCCCCACACGAGGAACATCACATACAGCAGCCACCAGGCGCCCGCAAAGTGATCCAGATCGTAGTGATAATGACGCAACGCCAGCATGCCCCAGAAGAAAGGCACGATAGTCAGAATACCGAAGGCCAGTCGCAGGAAACGTGACTGACGCCAAAGAGACGCGGATGCCGGATAAAACAGCACCAGTACCAGCGCCGCCAGCCACCAGACGAGCGATGCCCACAGCCACAGGCTGATTGCCGGGAATTGCACATCATGAACGGGAAGCGCCAGCGCCATCGCGGCGAGCAACAGGCCGCAGATCGCGGCCAGAGAAAGACGCTGAGGACGAGAAGTAAAGCCCGCAAACTGGCCCCACTCCCATGCCGCCAGCATGCAAACCGCTAAAGTAATGATCATAAAGCCTGATGGAGGCAGCAGGAAAAGCGCCGCGATCACCAGCGGTATCAATATGAACGCTGTAATCAGACGAGACTTCAGCAAGAGTTACCCCCAGTGCGCTCAGGCGCCACCAGGTGCTGCGCCGCCATACCGGCGCTCTCGGTGAGAGAAAGCATTCATTGCACCTTCAAAAACTTGTTCATCAAAGTCAGGCCAGAGAACATCGGTAAAGTAAAACTCAGCATAAGCTACCTGCCACAGCAGGAAGTTGCTGATACGATGCTCTCCCCCGGTCCTTATTACCAGATCCACTGGCGCCAGTTCGTTCAGACAAAGATGCTGCGCCAGGGTTTCTTCTTCGATTTGATCGGGACGAAGTAATCCTTCCTGCACCTGTTCGGCAATGTGTCTGACGCCGTGAATGATATCCCAACGGCCGCCATAATTCGCGGCAATGTTGAGAGTTAATCCATTATTTTGTTGAGTAAGTTCCTCTGCGCGACGAATACGCTCCTGCAGGCGTGAGTTAAACCGGCTCATGTCACCGATAATTCTCAGACGAACATTATGCTTGTGCAGACTTTTCACTTCGCTGTCGAGCGCCCAGCTAAAAAGCTCCATCAGCCCCAGCACTTCCTGCGGCGGACGGCTCCAGTTTTCACTACTGAAGGCATAAAGCGTGAGTGCCTCGAGCTTATTACTCACAGCGAAACTGACGGCACGACGTACCGACTTCACTCCCGCTTTATGACCAGAGATGCGCATTTTGCCCTGATTCTTTGCCCAGCGACCGTTGCCATCCATAATGATGGCCACATGACGGGGCCCAGTCCCGGGTTGGTCATCGGTTTTTAATAGATTTTCGGACGACATAACGCGTAATTATTTCCTTTAATCAGAAATACAACGGCTTCTGAATACTCTGCGCGCTGGCGCAAAAAAGCCGTGTTCCACACGGCTCTCTGCAAGCGCTGCTTAGCTCAGCGCTAGCCGGAGACTATATCATTTCCGGCCGCGTGAACAAATAGCGACTCCGCAAATCGTTGAATTACCGACTGGCGGCAAAGCGCGGCAACAACTCCTGCGCAGCGGCGCGCGCCTGCTGATCGACAGCCAGTACGGCTTCAACGCTGTCAGGCTCCGCACAAGTCAACGCCGTCAGCACCGCCGTGTTGATAGCGGCGATATCGGTGAAACGAATCTGTGACTGCAGAAACGCCGCGACAGCCACTTCATTCGCCGCATTCAGCGCGGTGGTTGCTGCCTGGCCCTGCTCGCAGGCTTCCATTGCCAGTTTCAGGCAAGGATAGCGCGCAAAGTCAGGCTCAGAGAAGGTGAGCGCCCCCATACGGGTGAAATCCAGTGGCGTAACACCAGCGCTGACGCGCTGTGGCCAGGCCATCGCATGGGCGATCGGCGTACGCATATCAGGGGATCCCAACTGCGCAATCACACTGCCATCCCGGTAACGCACCATGGAGTGGATCACCGATTGCGGGTGCAGAATCACTTCCATCTGAGCGTCAGTCGCATTAAACAGCCAGCGGGCTTCGATGTATTCCAGGCCTTTATTCATCATGGTGGCCGAATCGACAGAGATTTTACGTCCCATCGACCAGTTCGGATGCGCACACGCCTGATCCGGTGTCACACTGTGCAGTGTGTCCAGCGGCGTGTCACGAAACGGGCCACCCGATCCCGTGAGAATAACGCTGTCAATGCCGTTACCCCTGAGATCAGCGTACCCCAACTGCTGCTGGATGGCAGCAGGTAAACTCTGAAAAATGGCGTTGTGTTCGCTGTCTATCGGCAGCAGTTGTGCGCCGGAATGACGCACTGCGTCCATAAATAACCGGCCACAGGTGACAAGCGCCTCTTTGTTAGCCAGCAGCACGGTTTTTCCGGCGCGAATCGCCGCCAGCGTCGGTAACAGACCAGCAGCGCCCACAATCGCCGCCATGACCTGATCCACATCCTCCAGCGCCGCCAGCTCACAGGCAGCCTGCTCCCCCGTCAGCACATCAGTGGCGATATTCAGCGCGTTCAGCTGCTGACGCAACGCCTGTGCTGACGCCTCGTCACTCATGCAGGCGTATGCAGGACGAAATTGCTGGCACTGCTCCACCATCTTCGCGACATTGCGTCCGGCGACCAGCGCCTTCACCGCATACAGATGGGGATTTTCACGCACCACCGCCAGCGTACTGACGCCAATGGAACCGGTTGAACCGAGGATGGTCAATTGCTTCATGTTTTGTTCTGCCTGAGGGCCAATGCCTGCCGCATTGACGTATCAAAATGCAAAACGCCGCCAGATCCACCATTCTGTCTGAACGGGGATCTGGACGGCGTTTCAACGGCGCATACAGGAATCAGAATTCCATCAGTTCCGCTTCTTTTTCCGCCAGCGCGACATCAATCTTCTTGATGTAAGCATCGGTCATTTTCTGGATATCATCCTGTGAACGACGCTCTTCGTCTTCGCTGATCTCTTTGTCTTTCAGCAGCGCTTTGACTTTGTCGTTCGCATCGCGGCGCACATTACGCACGGAAACACGTCCCTGCTCCGCTTCGCCACGCACCACTTTGATCAGGTCTTTACGACGCTCTTCGGTCAGTGGAGGCAGGGGAACACGAATATCGGTGCCTGCTGAGCTTGGGTTCAGACCCAAATCAGAGGCCATAATCGCTTTCTCTACCGCCGCGCTCAGAGAACGGTCAAAGACGTTAATTTTCAGCGTACGAGAATCTTCTACGGTGACGTTAGCCAGCTGACGCAGCGGCGTTGGCGTACCGTAATACTCCACCACGATGCCGTCGAGGATGGAAGGAGAAGCGCGACCGGTGCGCACTTTGCTGATATGGTTTTTGAATGCTTCAACGCATTTATCCATGCGCGTGTCAGCATCTTTTCTGATGTCGTTAATCACGTTTGGAACCCTTGGATTCTGGTTACCAGGCAGGCCTCAGCAAGGGAGACCCGTTTAAATAATCCTGAATGGAGCGCATGACTTCGCCGCGCGCCTCCAGAATATACCCTATTTTATGCCCTGACTGATATTAATGCGTAATCAGCGTGCCTTCTTTTTCACCCATCACTACACGACGCAGTGCACCCGGCTTATTCATATTGAACACGCGGATAGGCAATTGATGGTCGCGCGCCAGCGTAAAGGCTGCCAGATCCATCACTTTCAGTTCACGTTCAAGCACATCGCTATAAGTCAGCTGTTCGTACAGCGTGGCATCCGGGTTTTTCACCGGGTCGGCAGAGTAGACGCCGTCAACTTTGGTGGCTTTCAGCACCACATCGGCTTCGATTTCGATACCGCGCAGGCAAGCGGCGGAATCAGTGGTAAAGAATGGATTGCCGGTACCCGCGGAGAAGATCACCACGCGGTTGTTGCGCAGCAGGCTGATCGCTTCTGCCCAGCTGTAGTTATCACACACGCCATTCAGCGGGATCGCTGACATCAGGCGCGCGTTCACATAGGCACGGTGCAACGCATCACGCATCGCCAGACCATTCATTACCGTTGCCAGCATCCCCATATGGTCGCCGACCACACGGTTCATTCCCGCCTGCGCCAGACCAGCGCCGCGGAACAGGTTACCACCGCCGATCACCACGCCCACCTGAATGCCGAGCTCGACCAGCTCTTTCACTTCTTGCGCCATACGATCGAGTACGCTTGCGTCGATACCAAAACCTTCGGCACCTTGCAGTGCTTCACCACTCAGTTTTAGCAGGATACGTTGATATACAGGTTTTGCATTGGTAGCCATGGTCATTTTTCCTGGAAGCTAGCATCAAATTGGGAGAGTGTTACCCTAAATAATTCGAGTTGCGGGAAGGCGGCAAGCCCGCGAATCCCGGGGAGCATAGATAACTATGTGACCGGGTGAACAGGCGCAGCCAACGCATCTGCAACTTGAAGTATGACGGGTAAAATCTGATGTATCATCCGCTTAGTCATTAAAAATTACTATTGGGATGAGACTGAAAAGCGTGGCCCTAAAAGACGGGCAAAAAAGAGCCGCCCTGCGGCGGCTCTTTCAAAACCATGCTTACTGCTTAGACATGGCCGCAACTTCTGCTGCGAAGTCAGTTTCAACTTTCTCGATACCTTCGCCCACTTCAAAGCGGATGAAGTTGGTAACGTCAGCGTTTTTCTCTTTCAGCGCCTGACCAACAGTTTTAGCTGGATCGATAACGAAAGCCTGACCGGTCAGAGAAACTTCGCCGGTGAATTTCTTCATACGGCCTTCAACCATTTTCTCTGCAATTTCTTTTGGCTTGCCAGACTGCATCGCGATGTCCAGCTGAACCTGGTACTCTTTCTCTACGACTTCAGCAGACACGTCTTCTGGCTTAACAAACTCAGGCTTGCTTGCAGCAACGTGCATAGCAATCTGCTTGCTCAGCTCTTCATCAGCGCCTTTGGTCGCAACCACAACGCCGATACGTGCACCGTGCTGGTAGCTGTTCAGCTCTGCGCCTTCCAGGATAGCAACACGACGGATGTTGATGTTCTCACCGATTTTCGCAACCAGTGCTACGCGCTCTTCTTCGAACTGCGCTTTCAGAACTTCCACATCAGTCACTTTACCAGCAACAGCTGCATCAACAACTTTGTCAGCAAATGCCTGGAAACCAGCATCTTTTGCTACGAAGTCGGTCTGGCAGTTCACTTCCACGATCACTGCGAAGCCGTCAGCGATTTTGGTTTTGATCACGCCGTCAGCAGCCACGTTGCCTGCTTTCTTAGCCGCTTTGATCGCACCAGATTTACGCATGTTCTCAATTGCCAGCTCGATGTCGCCGCTCGCTTCAGTCAGCGCTTTTTTGCAGTCCATCATGCCTGCGCCAGTACGCTCACGCAGTTCTTTTACCAATGCAGCGGTAATTTCAGCCATTCCAGAATCCTCGATTCGTCTCAGAGTGCTTAATACACTCGCAGAGAGTTGTTGCGGAAAATTTACTCTGCCCCGCTTGCCACTTCGGCCAGCGTGACAGACTTGGATAAAATAAAGGGGCCTGAGCAGGCCCCTTACAGATCGTTATCTGATTTCTAAGGGCTCTGTAACGAGCAAACCTTATTATTCAGCTTCAGCGAAGCTCTCTTCAGCCTGCTCAGCGATGTTCTGAGAGCGACCTTCACGTACAGTGGTAGCCACTGCAGTCAGGTACAGGCTTACAGCACGGATCGCATCGTCGTTACCAGGGATAACGAAATCAACGCCATCTGGATCAGAGTTAGTATCAACAACCGCGAATACTGGGATACCCAGGTTGTTGGCTTCTTTGATTGCGATGTGTTCGTGATCAGCATCGATTACAAACAGTGCATCCGGCAGACCGCCCATATCTTTGATACCGCCCAGGCTGTTTTCCAGCTTAGCCAGTTCACGAGCACGCATCAGTGCTTCTTTCTTGGTCAGTTTGTCGAAAGTACCGTCCTGAGACTGGGTTTCCAGATCTTTCAGGCGTTTGATGGACTGACGAACAGTTTTCCAGTTAGTCAGCATGCCACCCAACCAGCGGTGGTTAACGAAGAACTGGTCGCAGCTCAGAGCTGAATCTTTCACCGCTTCGCTTGCAGCGCGCTTAGTACCAACGAACAGGATTTTACCTTTACGAGATGCGATCTTGTTCAGTTCCGCCAGAGCGTTGTTGAACATTGGTACGGTCTGCTCAAGGTTGATGATGTGAACTTTGTTACGTGCGCCGAAGATGAATGGCTTCATTTTCGGGTTCCAGTAACGGGTCTGGTGACCGAAGTGAACACCAGCTTTGAGCATGTCGCGCATGGAAACAGTTGCCATGATTACCTCTAAATTAGTATTGGGGTTAAGCCTCCACGTACCCCACACTGCCGACCTTGTTACAGGCACCCCGGCGTATGGTGTCGATACGTGTGTGTTATTTACACATAATGAGATTATATGCGTTTCCTGTCCGACATTGCTGTCATACAGAGAATCGTCGGCGCGCTTTATACCATAAAGTCACCTGTGACGCCAATAAATGTTCAGCCGTCCGCTGCGGCACAAACTGCATTTGGCACGGCCTGGGCAGGCTGATAACATTGCACCACTAGCATCATTATTGTCGAAAATGACGACAACAACGGACAAAAGTAATGGCAATTTCAATAAAAACCCCGGAAGAAATCGAAAAGATGCGCGTCGCTGGTCGTCTGGCAGCCGAAGTGCTGGAGATGATTGGACCGCACGTCAAACCAGGCGTCACCACGGCGGAGTTAGATCGCCTTTGCCATGAGTATATTGTCAATGAGCAACAGGCGGTTTCCGCCTGCCTCGGCTATCACGGTTTCCCGAAATCAGTGTGTATCTCTGTGAATGAAGTGGTGTGTCACGGCATTCCCAGCGACGAGAAAGTGCTGAAAGATGGCGATATCGTCAATATCGACGTTACCGTGATTAAAGATGAGTACCACGGCGATACCTCGATGATGTTTATCGCCGGTAAGCCAACCATTCAGGGCGAGCGTCTGTGCCGCGTGACTCAGGAGAGCCTGTATCTTGCCCTGCGTATGGTGAAGCCGGGAATTCGTCTGCGTGAACTGGGTCGTGAGATCCAGAAATTTGTTGAAGCGCAGGATTTCTCCGTGGTGCGTGAATACTGCGGCCATGGCATCGGTAAAGGTTTCCATGAAGAGCCACAGGTCCTGCACTACGATGCGGATGATGGCGGCGTGGTGCTGCAGGCTGGCATGACCTTTACCATCGAGCCGATGGTCAACGCAGGCGATTACCGCATTCGCAGCATGAAAGATGGCTGGACGGTAAAAACTAAAGATCGCAGCTTGTCCGCGCAGTACGAGCATACTATTGTGGTGACAGAAAACGGCTGTGAAATTCTCACGCTGCGTAAAGACGACACCATCGAAAGAGTGCTGGTCAACGAGGGCTAATCCCCGCCCAAAGCGCAACGTAAACTGAAGCCGGCTCCGCAGCCGGCTTTTTTATGGCCGCAACCTTCCCACAGAGAGAGCGCAGATGAGCAATAGCGTGACAGAAAAAATAAACCGTGGGCTGCGCGAGTCTCCCCTGCAGTGGGATGACGCGCAATTAACGCGGGACATCCTGAAACAGCATCTGGACGCGTTTAATCAGTCGCTGGCGGATGCCTTTGACACCGGCACGGCGGCGGAAGAGTTAATCGCTGCACGCACCAAATTTATTGACCGGCTGTTGCGCCGCCTGTGGCGTTTCTACGGCTTTAAGGCGATGAAAGATATTGCCCTGGTCGCGGTGGGCGGTTACGGGCGCGGAGAACTGCATCCACTGTCGGATATTGATGTGCTGATCCTCAGCCGCGCGCCGCTGGATGACGATGCAGCGCAGCGCAGCGGCCAGCTGCTGACTCTGCTGTGGGACCTGAAACTGGAGGTCGGCCATAGCGTGCGTTCGCTGGCAGAGTGTCTGCAGGAGGGGCTTTCCGATCTGACGGTCGCCACCAACCTGATCGAATCACGCATGCTCACCGGCGATGTCGCGCTGTTCCTCGAAATGCAGAAGAACGTCTTTAGCGACGGCTTCTGGCCTTCCGCCGACTTTTTCGCCGCCAAAATCACCGAGCAGCAGGAGCGCCACACGCGCTACCACGGCACCAGCTACAATCTGGAGCCGGATATCAAAAGCAGCCCGGGCGGCCTGCGTGATATCCACACGCTGCAGTGGGTCGCGCGCCGCCACTTTGGCGCCACGTCGATCAATCAAATGGTCGGTTTTGGCTTCCTGACGCAGGCCGAATGCAACGAACTGCTGGAATGCCAGTGCTTACTGTGGCGTATCCGTTTCGCCCTGCATCTGACGCTGACGCGCTATGACAACCGTCTGCTGTTTGACCGCCAGCTGAATGTGGCGCAGCGCCTGAATTATCAAGGCGAAGGCAACGAACCCGTTGAGCGGATGATGAAGGATTTTTATCGCGTCACCCGCCGTATCACCGAGCTGAACCAGATGCTGCTGCAGCTGTTTGATGAAGCGATCCTGGCGCTGGGTGCGGATGAAAAACCACGACCAATTGATGATGATTTCCAGCTGCGCGGCAATCTGATCGACCTGCGTGATGAAACGCTGTTCGAACGCCAGCCGGAAGCGATAATGCGCATGTTTTACACCATGGTGCGCAATCAGCATATCAGTGGCATCTATTCGACCACCCTGCGCCAGCTGCGCCATGCACGCCGCCATCTGAAAGAGCCGCTGTGTACGATCCCGCAAGCGCGTCAGCTGTTTCTCGATATCCTGCGTCATCCCGGCGCCGTCAGCCGCGCGCTGGTGCCAATGCATCGCCACAGTGTGCTGTGGGCCTATATGCCGCAGTGGGGCAATATTGTCGGTCAGATGCAGTTTGACCTGTTCCATGCCTATACCGTTGATGAGCATACGATTCGCGTCCTGCAAAAGCTGGAAAGCTTCGCGAATGAAGCAACGCGGCCGCGCCATCCGCTGTGCGTCGAACTCTGGCCGCGCCTGCCGCAGCTGGAATTGCTGCTGATGGCGGCGCTGTTTCACGATATCGCTAAAGGGCGCGGCGGCGACCACTCAATTCTTGGCGCGCAGGATGTGCTGGAGTTTGCTGAACTGCACGGCCTCAATTCACGCGAAATGCAGCTGGTCGCCTGGCTGGTGCGTCATCACCTGCTGATGTCGGTCACCGCGCAACGCCGCGATATTCAGGACCCGACGGTCATCCAGCAGTTTGCCGAAGTGATGCAGAATGAAAACCAGTTGCGTTACCTGGTATGCCTGACAGTGGCGGATATCTGCGCCACCAACGAAACCCTGTGGAACAGCTGGAAGCAAAGCCTGTTACGCGAACTGTTTTTCGCCACCGAAAAACAGCTGCGTCGCGGCATGGACAACAGCCCGGATCTGCGCGAACGCGTGCGTCACCACCGCCTGCAGGCGCTGGCGCTGCTGCGTATGGATAATATTGATGAAGAGGCGCTGCACGATATCTGGGGACGCTGTCGCGCTGACTATTTCCTGCGCCATACGCCAAACCAGCTGGCATGGCACGCGCGCCACCTGCTGCATCACGATCTGAAACAGCCGCTGGTGCTGGTCAGTCCGCAGGCAACCCGCGGTGGCACAGAGATCTTTATCTGGAGCCCGGATCGCCCCTATCTGTTTGCCGCTGTCGCCGGTGAGCTGGATCGCCGTAACCTGAGCGTGCATGATGCGCAAATCTTTACCAGCCGCGACGGCATGGCGATGGACACTTTTATTGTGCTGGAGCCAGACGGCAGCCCGCTGGCACCGGATCGCCATCCGCTGATCCGCCAGGCGCTGGAGCAGGCTATCACGCAAACAACGTGGACGCCGCCGCGCACCCGTCGCCAGTCGGCGAAGCTGAAACATTTTAACGTCGATACCGCCGTCAACTTTTTGCCTGCCCACACTGACCGACGCACCTATATGGAACTGGTGGCGCTGGATCAGCCGGGCCTGCTGGCACGGGTCGGTGAAGTGTTTGCCGATTTGGGCGTGTCGCTGCATGGCGCACGCATCAGCACCATCGGCGAACGCGTGGAAGATTTATTTATTCTTGCCAACAGCGATCGTCGCGCACTGGATGGCGAATTATGCGATGTGCTGCAACAACGGTTGACAGAAGCACTTAATCCAAACGATAAAGTGTGACCGAGATTTACTTTTAGATTCTCCGCAACCTGTTTCTTCCCCTTCCCCACCTGTGGGGAAGGGTCAGGGTAGGGGAACAAGCTGTCGCGATTTGGCGTTGTTTGCTCCCCCATCCCAACCTTCCCCCATAGAATGGGGGAAGGAGCAGTTTCGGGAATATGTTTAGCCATACAGAATTTGATACAGGAAACGTTACCTCATGCAACAATTGCAGAATGTTATTGAAACGGCTTTTGAACGTCGTGCTGAAATCACCCCAGCCAACGCTGACACCGTCACCCGCGAAGCGGTTAACCAGGTTATCAGCCTGCTGGACAGCGGCGCCCTGCGCGTGGCAGAGAAGATCGACGGTCAGTGGGTCACTCACCAGTGGCTGAAGAAAGCAGTACTGCTTTCTTTCCGCATCAATGACAATCAGGTAATTGACGGTGCTGAGAGCCGTTACTACGACAAAGTGCCAATGAAATTCGCCGATTACGACGAAGCGCGTTTTAAGAACGAAGGTTTCCGCGTCGTGCCGCCAGCGGCAGTACGCCAGGGTGCGTTTATCGCCCGCAACACCGTACTGATGCCGTCTTACGTCAACATCGGCGCGTATGTCGATGAAGGCTCGATGGTGGATACCTGGGCAACCGTGGGTTCCTGCGCGCAGATTGGTAAAAATGTGCACCTGTCTGGCGGCGTGGGCATCGGTGGCGTTCTGGAGCCGCTGCAGGCGAACCCAACCATCATCGAAGATAACTGCTTTATCGGCGCGCGTTCTGAAATCGTGGAAGGCGTGATCGTGGAAGAAGGTGCGGTGATCTCTATGGGCGTGTACATCGGCCAGAGCACCAAAATCTACGATCGTGAGACTGGCGAAGTGCATTACGGCCGCGTACCAGCAGGCTCCGTGGTAGTATCCGGCAACCTGCCTTCCAAAGATGGCAGCTATAGCCTGTACTGTGCGGTTATCGTGAAAAAAGTCGACGCCAAAACCCGTGGCAAAGTGGGCATCAACGAACTGCTGCGCACCATCGACTAAGTTTTTCCCCGGGCCACGCCAGTGGCCCGTCATCTTTTCTTTACACTTCACCAGCCGCCGAGTTGTTTTGCGCAACGAATAAACAGATGCGTTTGTTTATATTCCAGGCGATAATCCGCGCCAGTTAAGCGCAGGTCGCTCTTCCGCATGCTTTTTTCATTTTCACATATACTCAGCTGAGTACGGGACGAGCAAATACGCGCGCAGCCGAATTCACATTTTTCCGCAAAAGGAATCAAGACTATGTACGATAATTTGAAGAGCCTCGGTATTTCCAATCCCGACGATATCGACCGTTACAGCCTGCGTCAGGAAGCCAGCAACGACATTCTGAAAATCTATTTCCGTAAAGATAAAGGCGAGTTTTTCGCGAAAAGCGTGAAGTTTAAATATCCACGCCAGCGCAAAACTGTGGTCGGCGACAGCCTCGGCCAGGGTTATAAAGAAGTGCAGGAGATCAGCCCAAATCTGCGCTATGTGATTGATGAGCTGGATCAGATTTGCCAGCGCGATCAGGTGGAAGTGGATCTGAAACGTAAGATCCTCGACGATCTGCGTCATCTGGAGAGTGTGGTCTCCAATAAAATCACCGAGATCGAATCCGACCTGGAAAAATTAACCCGCAACGGTCGCTAATCCGCATCACGGGCGGAAATCGTTCCGCCCGCTTCTCACTCAGGGCTGCTCATCCAGCTGCAGCGCCACATACAGCAAGAGCCTGTCGTCAAAGTTACTCAGATTTAACCCCGTCAGCTCAGAAATACGGTTCAGCCGATACTCCAGGGTATTACGGTGGATAAACAGCGCCTTCGCTGTCGCAGAGGGCTGGACGTTATTACTGAACCAGGAAATCAGCGTACGCCGCAGCAGGCCATTGGTGTCCAGCGCCTTCAGCCTGGCCAGCGGACGCGATAACTCATTCGCCTGCCAGCCGCCGCGCAGACTGTCCAGCAGCACCGGCAACACCAGATCCTGATAGAAATAGCTGCGCTGGTCCGGCATGCGCTGTTTACCGACCAGCATGGTGGTATGCGCGGTGCGGTAAGAACGCGCAATACTGCCCGGCCCGGTAAAGTAATTGCCCAGCGCAATGCGGATGCGCAGATGGCCGCTCTCTTTCATACGCGACAACAGCTGCTCCACACGACGCCGGTGATCGTCCTGATCGTGACGGCCATGCACATTCAGCGCCGGTTTCAGCACCACCATCTCGGTCAGCGAGACAATGGCGATCAGGTTATCGCGTTCCGGGGTGGTCAGCAGGGTCTGCAGCTGCTGCAGTTCGGACATCGCGCTGTCGACGCCAAGCTGGCCGCTGTCCACTTCAACCACCGCCACCACGCGCGGCTGATTGAGGTCGATGCCCAGCCGCTGTGCCCAGTCGGTCAGCGCTGGCGTCAGGGTTTCGTTGCGGATCAGGTTCAGCACCAGCTCTTCACGCAGACGGCTGTCCTGCGCCAGCATATGCAGCAGACGCGCCTGCTCCAGCATCATCTCGGCGGTCATGCACACCAGCTCGCCATAGTGGCGCAGCGCGACAGGGTCGCCGGTCAGGCCAATCACGCCGACAATCTCACCGTCGATGCGCAGCGGCAAATTCACCCCGGGACGCACGCCATGCAGGTGCTTCGCCACTGCGTCGTCAATATCCACCACGCGCGCCTGCGACAGCGCCAGCAGTGCGCCTTCGTGCATTTCCCCAATACGTTCCCGATCGCCGCTGCCCACAATACGGCCCCGCGCGTCCATCACGTTGACATTGCTGTCAATAATTTTCATCGTCCGGGCAACGATATCCTGGGCAAGGCGGGCGTCGAGATGATAGGTGGCCATCAAACACTCCTGTAAAGCATAGGGATATTCAGCATACCGGGGACTATGGGGTGAAACATTGTGCAAACGCACAGAGCTGTGCATTAGCTGCAAAAATTGCGGGGGGCATCACAAATGAAGTGCGGGAAAGCCAAGAAACGCGCCGCGGTCAGAACCGCGGCGCGCCAGGGATTACTGCATGACCAGATAGATAGAGCTGTCGCCGCGCAGAATGTTCAGCGCCAGCACCGACGGTTTGCTGTCGAGGATTTTACGCAGCTCGCCAAGGTTGGTCACCGGCTGCTGGTTAACCCCCAGGATCACGTCATCCTTCTTCAGACCAATACGCGCCGCCGCGGTATTCGGCTTCACGCTGTCGACCTTGACGCCTTTCTGACCTTTCACTTCCGCATTACTCAGCTCAGCCCCTTCAATACCGGTGTAGATATTGCCGGACTCCACTTTGTTCTGCGTGCTCTGCTGCAGCTCAACGTTAACGGTAACCGGTTTGCCGTCACGCAGCAGGCCCAGTTCCAGTTTACTGCCCACCGGCAGCGTACCGATTTGCGCACGCAGCGCCGAGAAGCTGGAGATCGGTTTTTTGTTGATCGACACCACAACATCACCAGCTTTGATGCCAGCTTTCGCCGCGGAAGAGTTTGGCAGCACCTGGCTGACAAAGGCGCCGCGCTGGGCATCCACCTTCATCGCTTTCGCCAGTTCGGAGTTCAGCTCGGTGCCCATAATGCCCAGCTCACCGCGTTTCACCTGACCGTACTCCACCATCTGCGTCGTCAGGTTCTTCACCATATTACTCGGGATCGCAAAGCCGATACCGATGTTGCCGCCATCTGGCGCCAGAATCGCGGTGTTGATACCGATCAGATCGCCGTTCAGATTGACCAGCGCGCCACCGGAGTTACCGCGGTTAATCGCCGCATCGGTCTGGATAAAGTTTTCATAATTCTCGACGTTCAGGCCGCTGCGGCCAAGCGCAGAGACGATGCCGGAGGTGACGGTTTCACCAAGACCATACGGGTTACCAATCGCCACGGTATAATCACCGACGCGCAGATCGTCGGAATCCGCCAGCTTAATCGCCGTCAGATTTTTAAAGTCCTGCAGCTGGATCAGCGCGATATCAGAACGCGGATCTTTACCGATCACTTTGGCGTCATATTTACGCCCGTCGCTCAGCTGTACCTGAATTTTCGTCGCGTTATCCACCACGTGGTTGTTGGTGACGACATAGCCTTTCGCAGCATCAATCACCACGCCGGAGCCGAGCGCACGGAATTTCTCCTGCTGGGTGTTATCGCCATCCTGGCCATCAGCGCCACCGCCCTGACACATGGGTGAGCTCTGGAAAGGCGAGCCGTCCTGACAGAAAGGCGAATTATCACCAAAGAATTGCTGGAACTGCTGTGGCAAACGCGGTGTGCGCACCGTCGTGCTGCCTTCCACGTTGATGCTCACCACGGAAGGCATCACTTTTTCCAGCATTGGCGCCAGACTTGGCAGTTGCTGGGTGGAGGAAGACGCCGTTTCCGCGGCGCTGGCTGTCACTGGATTCATCGCCATACCCAGGCTCAGAGCCAGTGCGCTCAATACTAAGGTTGTTTTTTTCATTCGTAAGTTTCTCGTCTCTGACAATGAAGCAGACCATTGCTGTGGTCACGATGGTAAGATTAAATTTTTAGCGCGAAGTTCATGTTTAAGTATTTGGTAATGGTAAAAATTTATGCTTAATCTTTACAAAACTACGCGCGTGAAAAGTTACTCTACCGCCATCAGCCGACGATATTCATCCCAGGCATACAGATCGGTCATCCCGCTAATATAATCCTGCAACAGTCGCGCACGATAATAGCGTTCCCACAGCAGGCGCTGGTACTTGTGCTCCACAATAATGGTGCGCATTTTTTGCTGATAGGCTTTGCGGTGTTTCGCGGACAGCTTATGAAACAGTCGTGTCTCAATCGGGCGTCCTTTGAGGAAATCGTCATTCATCAGCGCGGTGAAATCTTCATAACTTAAATCCAGCAGCGGCTTATAAATATCCAGCAGCCCTTTCATCACGCGATAACCCTGCAGTTCCAGCTGTTCGACTTCCGAATGGTTAAACACATGCCTGCGCGCTACCGCTTTAAATATCGCCAGCAAGCGCCCTTCATCGCCGTCATCCTCTAATAACGCATGATTGAAATGACCGGCGAAAATGGCGTCCAGATTCTCCACAAAACGCTTTACCGCATAGCTCACCAGCACATTCTGCACGCTGACGCGCAGCGACATAAAAAACTGATCGCTCTTGCTGCGGAAACGCCCGCTGCCGTTCGCCATTTTCCATGCATAACCCACCGTGCGAGAAAACGCATCGCCAGCGCGCGATTTACCCCACGCCTGCTCCAGAAACTCATACAGCGCATCGACATTGAATATCGCTTTTTCCACGGCATCATCAAGGTCTGCAATACAATAAGAAATATCGTCCGCCGCTTCCATAATATAGGTCAGCGGAAAGCGATGATGCTCGTCAATATTGGTCGCGGCGCGCAGCTCGGCAATATACTCTTTCTCCGAAAGATAGAAGCCGGGCTTTTTCATCAGAACGCTATATTGCGCCGGTTTTTCACCATGCCACCAGGCGGGTGCGGTGTATTTTAAAATACAGGCGACCTGGGCATAGGTAAGATTTAATTGCAGCAAGGTGTGCACCAGACGAATCGCTTGCGCATTCCCTTCGAAATGACATAAATCCTCGCGGATCATATCATTCAGCTGACCGAATGCCGCGCGCTCGTCTTCACTGAAAACATCACATATCTGTTGCGCCACCAGCTCGGCGGGTAAATTATCATCAAACCAGTCATTAATCGCTGATTCGCCAAAATGACCGAATGGCGGGTTGCCAACGTCATGCAACAGACAGGACATCTCCACCAGGCTTTCAAACGCTCCAGCGAAATCATGCAAGCCATATTGCTCCAGTCCGCCGGCAGATTTCAGCGTTTCAATAATCTCTTTGGCGATGTAGCGCCCGGTTTGCTGCACTTCCAGCGAATGGGTCAACCGTGAGCGCACCGCCGCATTGCGTTCCAGCGGAAACACCTGGGTTTTTTGTTGCAGGCGACGAATAGCTGCCGAATTAATAATTCGTCCACGATCACTTTCAAAGTGACGGGTAATATTATATTCACCCACCAGCGGCTCTTCACGGTTATTGTATGGCCGCTGGAAACTGATTTTCTTCCTGAAATTAATCTCTGCCATAAATCCTCTCACCGGGTGTGTGAATATTATCAGGACAAACGTGGTAAACTATACCCTAAATAATTCAAGTTGCAGCAAGGCGGCAAGCCCGCGAATCCTCGGGAGCATAGATAACTATGTGACCGGAGTGAGCGGGTGCAGCCAACGCAGCTGCAACTTGAAGTATGACGGGTATATGCATCACTTTAACTCACCAAATCCATACCTCAAGCGAGTTCTCACTATGAAAGCAGGCATCATTGGTGCAATGGAGCAGGAAGTCACCCTGCTGCGCGACAAAATTGAAAACCGCCAGACGCTGACGCTGGCTGGCTGCGAGATTTACACCGGCACCCTGAATGGCGTGGAAGTTGCGCTGTTAAAGTCTGGTATCGGTAAAGTCTCCGCCGCACTGGGTACCACCCTGCTGCTGGAGCTGTGCAAGCCTGACGTTATTATTAACACTGGTTCTGCTGGCGGTCTGGCGTCAACGCTGAAAGTGGGCGATATCGTGGTGTCCGATGAAGTGCGTTATCACGATGCCGATGTCACCGCCTTTGGCTATGAGCCAGGCCAGATGGCAGGCTGCCCGGCGGCGTTCGCGGCAGATGAAAAACTGATTGCCGCAGCGGAAACCTGCATCGCTAAACTGAATCTGAACGCCGTACGCGGCCTGGTGGTGAGCGGCGATGCCTTTATCAACGGCGCGGAACCGCTGGCGCGCATCCGTAACACGTTCCCGCAGGCGATTGCGGTTGAGATGGAAGCCACCGCGATTGGCCACGTCTGCCACCAGTTCGGCGTGCCGTTCGTCGTGGTGCGCGCCATTTCTGACGTCGCCGATCAGGAATCCCACCTCAGCTTCGACGAATTCCTGGTTGTCGCGGCGAAGCAATCCTCATTGATGGTCGAAACGCTGCTGAACCACCTGCGTGGCTAAGTTCTTCGCCACCCTGCTGTTGCTGCTGGCGCTGCCTGGTGCCGTGCTGGCGGCCACAGCGCCACGGGTTATCGCGCTGGCGCCACAGCTTACCGAACTGGCTTTCGCTGCCGGTATTACACCGGTGGGCGTCAGCACTTACTCAGACTATCCGCCCGAAGCTCAACAGCTGGAGCAGGTCGCTAACTGGCAGGGCATCAATATTGAACGCATTCTGGCGCTGAAACCGGACGTGATTCTGGCATGGCGTGGCGGCACGCCTGTGCGTCAGGTGGAACAGCTGCAGGCGCTCGGCATCCATATCGTCTGGCTGGACCCGCAGTCCATTGACGATGTTATCGCCAGCATTCGTCAGCTGGCAGCATGGAGCGCGCAGCCCCAGCTGGCGCAGCAGCATGCCGATGAGCTGGCCCAGCGCTTCGCCGCTCTGCGTCAGCGTTATGCCCATCCGCAGCGGCAAAAGGTGTTTCTGCAGTTTGGTATGCAGCCACTGTTTACCGCCGCGCAGGCCACGCTGCAGAACCAGATCCTGCAGCTGTGTGGCGGCGACAATATATTTGCCGACAGCCGCGTGCCCTGGCCGCAGGTCAGCCGTGAGCAGGTGCTGATGCGCCAGCCACAGGCGGTGATTATTACCGGCGATGCCACACGTATCCCGGCGGTGCGCCAGTTCTGGCAGCCACAGCTCAGCGCCACCATTATTGCTCTCCATGAAGACTGGTTTAGTCGCGCCGGACCGCGTATTATTCTCGCTGCTGAACAACTTTGCAGCAGTTTGCAATCCCCATCATAATTCGCACCACAGATGCGTTGGCTTCACCCGTTCCCCCTGGTCACATAGTTATCTATGCTCCTGGATTCGCGGGCTTGCCGCGTGACTCGTTCCTTTGGGTCTCGCCCCTGCTGGGCCAGCGCAAGCGCGGTTGAAAACGCAGCAGGCGTTTTTCTCCTGCGGCACGAATTATTTAGGGGATACGCAAAGCATGTAAAGACGGCTTAAAAATTGATTAAAGATTCAGCAAGAATTGCCGTTAATCAAAAATGACGCTGAGGGAATTGTTATTCTCACAGCGTTTTTTTAGTTGCGTGATTACGCATTTGTTACACCAGGAAAGAAATAAATATGAAAGCCGTTATCCTGGCCGCTGGCCTGTTGATGGCGGGTCAAGCCTGTGCAGCCGCAATTACTGGCAGCATTGGGGTGAAGCTGGTGATCTATTCACGCTGTGAAGTGAATGGCAACGTCAGTGGCAACCAGAAAATGCCGCAGGTTGATTGTGGGCCTCAGTTGTCCGCCCAACCAAAGGTGACCGCGAGCAAAACCGTCGTGAACAACAAGCAGGAACAGCGACTGGTCACTGTTGAATGGTAAGTAAGAGGCGAAGAGCAATCTTCGCCTTTTTTTTATCTCAGATACTGAAGGACGAACCGCAACCGCAGGTGGTTTTTGCGTTCGGGTTGGTGACAACAAAGCGCGAGCCTTCCAGTCCTTCGGTGTAGTCAACCGAACCGCCAACCAGATATTGCAGACTCATCGGATCCACCACCAGCGACACGCCTGATTTCTCAATGGTCATATCGCCATCATTCATTTTGTCATCAAAGGTGAAGCCATACTGGAAACCGCTGCAACCACCGCCGGTAATATACACGCGCAGTTTCAGATCCGGATTATCTTCATCGGAAATCAGGTTTTTCACCTTTTTTGCTGCCGCATCAGTAAATTGCAGAGGCAGTGCTGCTGCTACATCGTCACTCATTTAAACACTCCAGTAATGCATGCAGGCTGTCGCCTGACAGGTCATTAGTTGACCAATTATTTCGTTATTATCTACCAGCCTGGTAGCGTGATCAAGTCTTGCTCCCCGCCGCAGTATGCACAGATTGTGCTGCCTGTTGCGACTGCTGTCTGGATAACGTGCGTGCCAGCAGGGAAGAATACAAGGGTTTACCCCCTAAAAATTGCGCCAGCAGCGTTGCCCCGAGACAGGTAATGATCATCGGCAAAATCAGCTGATAGTTGTCAGTCATCTCCAGCACCAGCACGATACCGGTTAACGGTGCACGCACCGAAGCCGCTAACAGTGCGCCCATCCCGGCAATGGCAAAGGTGCCCGGCTGCAGTTGCCAGACGGGAAACAACATGCTGCTGACGCTGCCAAAGGCGGTGCCCAGCAGCGTACCCAGCGCCAGCATCGGTGCAAAAATCCCCCCCGGAGCGCCGGAACAAAAACAGAGCAAGGTCGTAGCCATACGCAGCAGAAAGATAAACAGCAGCATGCCCACGCTATACTGCCCGGCCGTCGCCAGCGGAATCAGGTTAAAACCGCCGCCCGCCGCTTCAGGTAACAGCAGTGACAACACCCCGCAGCCGCCCCCCAGCACTGCGCCAATCGCCAGCGCTTTCGTCATGCGTCCGCCATGCAGTTTCTGGAACAAATCCTGGGTGCGAAAAACCAGCTGATTAAACAGCACGCCCACGCCGCCAATGATCATCCCCAGCAGCAGATAGAGCCACAGCGTCTGCAGCGGCGCATTGCTGAGTTTCCCGACCTCAATGACAGCGTGCTCGCCATTAAAAAGCCGAAAGACAATGCTCGACATAATCACGCCGATAAACACCGCTTTTATCGAAATCAGGCTATAGCGGAACTGCAGGCGCATCTCTTCGATGATAAACAGGATGCCCGCCAGCGGCGCATTAAACGCTGCGGAAAGCCCCGCCGCCGCGCCCGTTGCCAGCAGGGTATGACGCGCTTCCGCACTGCGCAGACCGAACAAGTCCAGCACCATACGGCCAATATTACCGCCCAGCTGCACCGTCGGCCCTTCACGCCCCAGCACCATCCCGGCGCCCAGCGTCCCCATGCCGCCGATAAATTTCACCGGGATAACCCGCCACCAGCGCACCGGCCGCAACGCCTCCAGCGCGCCTTCAATCTCAGGAATCCCCGACCCCGCCGCTTCCGGGGCAAAGCGCCGCACCAGAAAATAGCCCACCAGCGCCAGCAAGGCAGAGAGAATAAAGGCCAGCCATAAGTTACCGCCCGCATCGGCGATGGTTGCGTGACGCAGCGCCTGAACGGCATTAACCGCTTTCTCAAACGCCACGCCCACCAGCCCGGCCAGCGCACCAACAACACCTGCCACCAGCAGAATCGCTACCGGGGTTTTGTCTTTGCGCAACAACAGGCGCAGATAATCACCGCGCCGCGCCGGTACCACCGACAGCTGTTCAGTGGAATCAGGGAGACTCATGTCAGCTTCATTTGTCAGGAAATGTATAGCGTCATGATACGTATGCGCTACGGCCGCGTCGCGGATAAAATCCTTTCTGTCTGTATCAATCGTGCGTCGCGCCTTTCAACAGGCGGCTATGTTCCCTAGAATAGCAGGGATTTTTCTTATTATATGATTCAGGAGCACGATCCATGAGTAAGTCTGAAAACCTGTATGCCCAGGCGCAAAAGTTAATTCCCGGCGGCGTTAACTCTCCGGTGCGTGCATTTACCGGTGTCGGCGGCGTACCGCTTTTCGTCGAACGTGCAGATGGCGCTTACCTCTATGATGCGGATGGTAAAGCGTATATCGACTACGTCGGCTCCTGGGGTCCGATGGTGCTGGGTCATAACCACCCGGCAATCCGTGATGCGGTGGTTGCCGCCGCTGAGCGTGGCCTGAGTTTCGGCGCGCCAACCGAGATGGAAGTGAAAATGGCTGAGCTGGTATGCCAGCTGGTGCCGACCATCGAAATGGTGCGTATGGTGAACTCCGGTACTGAAGCCACCATGAGCGCCATTCGCCTGGCGCGTGGTTTCACCGGCCGCGACAAACTGATCAAATTTGAAGGCTGCTACCACGGCCACGCTGACCACCTGCTGGTGAAAGCCGGTTCCGGCGCGCTGACGCTGGGCCAGCCTAATTCTCCAGGCGTACCGGCGGATTTCGCCAAACATACGCTGACCTGTACCTATAACGATCTGGCCTCAGTACGCGCCGCCTTCGAACAGTACCCGGACAATATCGCCTGTATCATCGTTGAACCGGTTGCCGGCAATATGAACTGCATTCCACCACAGCCGGACTTCCTGCCGGGCCTGCGCGCACTGTGCGACGAGTTTGGCGCACTGCTGATTATCGACGAAGTGATGACCGGCTTCCGCGTGGCGCTGGCCGGTGCACAGGCGCACTATGGCGTGAAACCGGACCTGACCTGCCTGGGCAAAATCATCGGCGGCGGCATGCCGGTGGGCGCGTTTGGTGGCCGTCGTGACGTAATGAACGCGCTGGCGCCGACCGGTCCGGTGTACCAGGCGGGAACGCTGTCCGGTAACCCGATTGCGATGGCAGCAGGCTTTGCCTGTCTGAGCGAAGTGGCGAAAGCCGGTAATCATGACACCCTGACCGCACTGACCACACAGCTGGCTGACGGTCTGCTGAAAGCAGCTAAAGAAGAGGGTATTCCATTAGTGGTGAATCACGTTGGCGGCATGTTTGGTGTGTTCTTTACCAATGACAAGAGCGTGACCTGCTACCAGGATGTGACCCGCTGTGACGTTGAGCGCTTTAAGAAGTTCTTCCATCTGATGCTGGAAGAAGGCGTGTATCTGGCTCCTTCCGCCTTTGAAGCGGGCTTTATGTCACTGGCGCATACCCCGGAAGATATTGATAACACCGTCGCTGCGGCAAAACGCTGCTTCGCGAAGCTGTAATTCAGACCTCCCCACCGCGATAGCCTGATGTCTCCCTCCCCCACCTCGTGGGGGAGGGTTGGCGAGGGGGAGCCAGCCGCTCCCCTCTGCTTCTGAGCCGCTGCCCCCCCCTCCCAGCCTCCCCCCGCCACGCGGAGGGAGGAGCAATGCAGGCTTCCGCCACTGGCAATAAAACGACTCAGCTTTTCCGCAACAGATAGACAAAGTAAGGCGCACCAAAGAAGGTTGCCAGCAAGCCTGCCGGGATCTGATCCGGGAACGACATCATGCGCCCACACCAGTCAGCAAACACCATCAGCACCGCCCCTAACAGCGCAGCCATCACCAGCTGCGGCAGCGCGCGACGGAACCCGAGCATCCGCGCCATATGCGGCGCCATCAGACCAATAAAGCTTAGCGGGCCAATGGTCAGAGTGGCGGCAGCGGTCAGCGCGGCAGAGAGCAGTAACAGCGCCAGACGCGACGGGGTCAGCGCCATACCAACCGCACGCGCCGTTGCCCCGCCCAGTGGCAGAATCGTCAGCCAGCGCGCGGCCAGCGGCGCGATGACAATAAGCACCACCGCAACCAGCGCCGTGCGCAGCGCCTGCGCGCCATCCACCTGGTACGTGGAGCCAGACATCCAGGTCAGGATACTGGCGGTACGCGGATCGCCGCTGGCTAAAAATAGCATCAGCAGCGTGGTGAATGCGGTACTCAGCGCCATCCCGGCCAGCAGCATCCGCTGCGGCGAGAAGCCGCCACGCGCAGACACCAGCATGATAATTAACAGCGTCACCGCCGCCCCCAGGCTGCCCGCCGGCAACGCCCAGCCAAATGCGCCGCCACCTGGCACAATAAACAGCATCACCACCACACCAAACGCGGCACCGCCGCTGATGCCCAGCACTTCCGGACTGGCCATCGCGTTACCGGTCAGGCGCTGGATAATGCATCCCGCCACCGCCAGCATCACACCCGCCGCCAGTGCGGCAATCAGACGCGGCCCGCGCCACGGCAGCAATTGTTGCCACATCTCACCACTGGCCCACAGCCAGCCACCAGCGTTACGGCCAAAGGAGAGCGCCACCGCCACCATCAGCAGCAGTACACCCAGCGTCAGCAGTGCCCACCACAGGACGTGGTGACGTTCAGCCGGCACGCGATCGCCCTGATCCAGCGCAGGCGGCACCGATCCGGTACGCAGACGCGGCAGCAACCACAGCAGCAGCGGTGCGCCGATCATCGCCGTGACTGCGCCCGTGGACACTTCGAGCCAAACGCCCGCCAGCCACTGCACACTCTGATCCGCCAGCCACAACAACAGCGCCCCAATCGTCGGCGCCAGTATCATCCGGCTAAGCAAACGACGCGCGCCAAGCATACGCGCCAGCAGCGGCGCAAACAGGCCGATAAAGCCGACGATGCCCACGGTGCTGACCAGCTGCGCGCTGAGCACAATCGCCAGCGCCAGTGCAGCAAAGCGCACCAGCCCCAGAGCCAGGCCAAGGTTTTTCGCCACGCCATCATCCAGCCCCATCAGCGTCAGCGGTCGCAGCAATAGCAGCGCCAGCGCAAACCCGATCAGCAGGCGTGGCCACAGCAGCAGCACATTACTCCAGTCCAGCTGGTTCAGCGCGCCGGTGCCCCACAGGAAGGTGCTCTGCAACTGGTCATGGTTAAAGATGGCGATAATCTGGTTCACTGCGCCGCAGTAAAGGCTCATCACCAGACCGGCAAGGATCAGCGTCACAGGCGACAGGCGTCGCCCCCACGCGATGCCAAACACCACCACACCAACCAGCAGCGCGCCGATGAGCGCAGCGATTTGCGGTGTCAGCAGCGCCCCGGCCGCGCCTGACAGCGTCACGAGGGTAATCCCCAGTTGCGCGCCGGAGGCCACGCCAAGCGTGGTCGGCTCCGCCAGCGGATTACGCAGCACCTGCTGGAACAGCAGACCCGCCAGTCCCAGCCCCGCCCCGACCAGCAGTGAGATTGCCAGCCGCGGCAGCAGGCTATAATGGAACACCATCTGGCGGACATTATCGCTGTCCGGGCTCAGTAACGCGGCGTGCCATTGCGCCAGCGGCAGCTGGTGGGTCAGGTTATAAACAGTCAGCGCCAGCGTGGCAAGCAGCACGCTCAGCAGCAGTACGGCGGAGAAACGATGATTTCTGAGCATCATGCCTCCAGCGCCGCGGCAATGACGCGACAAAGATGCATCGCCGTCAGCGTGGCGCCGTAGAACCAGACTGCTGGCGCACGTTTAAAGCGCTGCTGACGCACAAAGGCGAAGGATTGCCACAGTGGCGAGGCGGACACCTGCGCCATCAGTTTATCGTCATCGTGACCGAAGCAGATGACATCGACATCTTTGATGTTCGCCAGCCGCTCAAGACCGACCACCGAACTGCCCCAGAAGCCGGTCTCCTCCTGCCAGGCATTTTCCAGCCCCAGCAGTTCCAGCACTTCATGGAACAGCCCCGGACGGCCAAACACCATAGCGTGATGGCTGTCGAGCAACGACATCAGCAGCAGTGGCCGCCGCTCGCGCAGGCTTAGCCGCGCACGCATGCTGGCGATAAAGGTGTCGAATTCCGCCAGATGCTGCGTAGCGCGCTGCGCAAGTCCCAGACGCTGACCAAGGTCAGTCACCGCCTTGCGCGCTGCCGTCAGCGGCTTGCCATCCTCACCGCTAAACACAAAGCCCATCGACGGCGCAATGCGCGCCAGTTTTTCCGGCGAGGCATTATCCTGGTAATAGAGGATCAGCGAGGGTTGCAGCTGAGTGAGCAGTTCGAGATTGGGTTCCGTGCGCAGGCCCAGATCAACAGTATCTGCCGCTAATTCAGGCTTATCTACCCATATGCGGTAGTTATGAATTTCCGACACCGCCATCGGCATCACGCCCAGCGCCAGCAGCGGTTCGACAGGTAACCAGTCCAGCACCGCAATGCGCTGGAGATCCGGTGTGGACTCTGCAGCCCGCACCGATAAAGGAAGCCACAACGGAGAGGTGGCCATAGCCGCCAGCAAACGGCGGCGCAGGTAATCCGGCATCAGAATATCCTGTAATCAGTAAACGAAGCTGACCGGGGCGCCGCCTTGCGGATGCGGCAGAATACCCATTGGAATGCCGTAAATCTTCTCCAGCACTTCACCATGCATAATCTCATCCGGCGCGCCCTGGGCAATCGCCTCACCGCCGCGCAATGCCACCAGATGATCGCAATAACGCGCCGCCATATTGATATCATGCAGCACCGCTATCACCGTCAGTCCGCGCTGATGGCTTAAGCGCTGGATCAGCGCCAGCACATCGACCTGATGAGCGATATCCAGCGCAGAAGTTGGTTCATCAAGCAGCAGGCAGCGGCTGTTCTGCGCCACCAGCATAGCGATCCACGCGCGCTGACGCTCACCGCCGGACAGGCTGTCCACCAGACGCTGGGCAAAAGGTTTCAGCCCGACCAGCGCAATCGCTTCTTCCACCCGTTCACGATCTTCCACGCCATAGCGCCCTAACGCGCCGTGCCAGGGATAGCGGCCTATCGCCACCAGTTCACGCACTGTCATGCCCTCTGCCGCAGGCAGTTGCTGCGGCAAATAGGCCACCTGACGGGCAAAGGTTTTGCTGTTCCAGTCACCAACCGGGGCATCATTAAGCAATACCCGGCCATCGCTGGCGGCATGATGACGGCCGAGCATTTTCAGCAGCGTCGATTTGCCGGAACCATTGTGGCCAATCAGACCGGTCACCTTCCCTGCCGGGAAAGTCAGCGAGAGCGGATGGAGCAGCGTGCGGCCGGGAACGGTAAAGCTGACGTTATCCAGCGAGAAAGTAGTATCCTGGGTGTGCTGAGCTTGCATGGCTGTCTTCAACATTGGCGGACGCAGCGAACCGCGCCGGGTTAAACATTAAGGTCGAAAAGAAGTCGCACTACGATACCAGATGTGAATGTAAACGATAATGATTATTAGAACGAAAAATGGCGGGAGTGGGGGTAAAAAGACGACGTCTGATTGCCGGGAAACACTGGGCGAAGAGCGGTCGCCTTTCCATCGGATACGTGATAAGCGCTGGCTCAGAGCTAAAGCGCCTTCCCCGGGGAATGGCTGAAGGCAGGGATCGGGGCGATAAGCAGAGACGCTGACATCTGCTCCTCCCAGCCCTCCCCCTTGTATGGGGGAGGGGCGGGTACTGCGATATTGCTGACAGCAAGGTAAACACCCGGCCTAATCAGTTACCGCCGAACATATCCTTAATCCAGCCCGCGACGCCATCCGCGTCTTTTTGCTCAGACTGCGGTTGTTGCTGCTGCTGCTGTTCCTGCTGTTGCTGCTGAACCTGCTGCTGTTGCTGCTGGCACAGCGCATTAGCGTCAGTGGTCCAGACCGGCAGGGTACGCCAGCTGCTGGCGCCGCCGCAGACAAAGTTACCGGAGTAATCGACGCTCATCGCCGCGATATCTTCCGGTGGCGTCAGCAGCAGCGGCATCGGCGTCTGGTTAGTCAGGTAACGGCTGTAGATCTGCATCGCACCGGACGCACCATACAGTTTGGTCGGCTGGTTGTTATCGCGACCAATCCAGGTAATCGCCACCTCTTTGCCATCAATACCGGCGAACCAGCTGTCGACCTGACTGTTGGTGGTACCGGTTTTCGCCGCCAGATGCGCATTCGGGAATTTCGCCCCCAGCGCACGCGCAGTACCGTGATCCGCCACCTGCTGCATGGTGTAAAGCGTCAGATACGCCGCCTGCGACGGTACCGCACGCTCCGCCTGCGGGAAGCTCTGGTACAGCACAGTGCCATCTTCTGCGATCACTGAACGCAGCGCAGATAGTGGCGCGCGGTTGCCGCCGCTGGCGATGGTCTGGAACGCCTGCGCCACTTCTACTGGCGTCAGGTTCAGCGCACCCAGCAGCATCGCCGGATTTGGCTGCAGCTGATCTTTCGGCGCGCCGAGTTTAGTCCAGGTATCAATCACCTGTTGCAGACCCAGCGTCATGCCCAGATTCACTGTCGGTACGTTCATCGAACGCGTCAGCGCATCCACCAGCATCACCTGACCGCTAAACTTACGATCGTCGTTCTGTGGGCTCCACACCTGGCCATTAGGCTGTTTCAGCGAGATCGGATTATCGGCGATCCAGCTGTTCAGACGGTATTTATCCGGCTGGCTTAACGCCGTCAGATAGGTGGCGGGTTTCGCCAGCGAGCCAATGGAACGGCGCGCCTGCAGCGCACGGTTGTAACCTGCAAACTGCGGGTCAGAGCCGCCGACCATCGCGCGCACTTCGCCACTGAAACGGTCAACCACCACCATCGCGGTTTCCAGATCGTTCAGACCACGCTGTTTACGCAGAACCGGAATGCCCTCTTCCACCGCTTTTTCCGCCGCATCCTGCGATACGGAATCCAGTGTGGTGAAAATTTTCACCCCGGAGAGATCCTTCACCTTATCGCCCAGTTTCTGCTGCAGCTCATTACGCACCATCTGCATAAAGGCAGGCTGTGGCGTAATCACGCCTCCCTTCGGCTGCACGCCAAGAGGACGCGCGCTGAGCATGTCGTACAGCTCCTGGTCGATCACGTTCTGCTGCTGCAACAGGCGCAGCACCAGGTTACGTCGTTCCAGCGCCAGTTTCGGGTTACGCCATGGATTATACAGCGACGCCCCCTTCACCATCCCCACCAGCAGCGCCTGCTGGTCGAGGCTGAGTTCATCCACCGGACGGCCAAAGTAGTACAGGCTGGCCAGCGGGAAACCGCGAATCTGATCGCTGCCGCTCTGGCCGAGATAGACTTCGTTCAGATACAGCTCAAGGATGCGATCTTTGCCGTAGCGCGCATCCATAATCAGCGCCATATAGGCTTCATTGGCCTTACGCCACAGCGAACGCTCGTTGGTAAGGAACAGGTTTTTCACCAGCTGCTGCGTCAGGGTACTGCCGCCCTGCACCGCGCGACCGGCAGTGATATTGGCGAGGAAGGCGCGGCCAATCGAGTACAGGCTGATGCCATCATGCTCATAGAAATGGCGGTCTTCTGTCGCGATCAGCGTATCCACCAGCAGATCCGGGAAGCCGGAACGCGGCACAAACAGACGCTGCTCACCGTTCGGCGACTGCAGCATGGTGATCAGGCGCGGATCGAGGCGGAAGAAGCCAAAATCACGGCCATTCTCGAGGTTTTTAATCTCGCTCAGCGCGCCATTGCTGAATGACAGGCGGGCACGAATCTGCCCCTCTTTGCTGTCCGGGAAATCAAATGGACGGCGGATCATCTCAATGCTGTTGGCCTGCACGGTAAACTCGCCGGGACGGGTCATGCGCGTCACCTGACGATACTGCGTGCCTTCCAGCAGTGCTACCATCTCCTGCTTGTTATAAGACATGCCTGGCTCAAGGCTGACCATGCGGCCATACACCGTCGCCGGCAAATCCCACACTTTGCCGTCAATGCGGCTGCGAATTTGTGAATCGAGGTATACGCCGTAAATCGCCATCAACACGACAAATACCAGCAGCAGCTTAATAAACAGCCCCAGCCAGCTTCTTCTTTTCTTACGCGGCATCAGTTCCGGTTCCTCGTCATAATCGTCATCATCCTGATAATCGTCATAATCATCCTCGTCGTACTCTTCTTCCCTGCGGCGACCTTTTACCGGCTTACGTGACGGCTTGGGCTGTTTCCCTTTACGCCCAATAGGTTCGCGATCATTCCCAGACATTCGTTTCTTTTCTCCAGGGATTGCCATCGGCAACGCCGACTACTCTGTTCCTGTTCTGCATCACGAAGTAGTGGAACCTTCCGAAATGCAGCGTGTGCAATGGCCGTTCAGGACGGCGGGGAAAACTTTTTTGTCCGCCGCGTGGGCAGCGTATTGGCCGGATCGTCCGGCCAGAGATGCTTCGGGTAACGCCCTTTCATCTCTTTCTGTACCTGCGGATACGCGCCGCGCCAGAATGCCGCCAGGTCGCGGGTGATTTGCAATGGACGCTGGGCAGGCGACAGCAGCTCCAGCACCAGCGGCACCCGACCGTCGGCGACGCAGGGATTCTCCGCTTCGCCATACATCTCCTGCAAACGCACCGCCAGTACCGGCGGCAGGGTGGCGTCATAACGCAGCGGCAGACGACTTCCGGTCGGCACAGTGTAATGAGTTGGCAGCGCACTATCCAGCCGCTGTCGTTGTGACCACGTCAGGAATTGTAATAATGCGTTGGCGAGGTTGATTTGCCGCAGCCCTTTCAGATCGCGCACGCCGTCCATCATCGGCAGCAACCAGCGCTCCAGCGTCGCCAGCAGCGCCCGATCGTCGCAGGCAGGCCATGCCTCTTCCGGCAGCCACTGCGCGGCGCAGGCCAGCCGCATCCGCAGCTGTTCCGCTTCCGGCGTCCAGTTCAGCACCGCCAGTCCTTTTTCGCGGATCCAGTTCAGCATAGCTGCATGTAACTCTTCCGGCTGCGGTTTCGCCAGCGGCTGCGCCTGTAGCACCAGCGAGCCAATCTGCTGACGTTTCCAGGCACGCAGAGTGCCCTTTTCCTCGTCCCACTCTACGGCGGTCACCGACTGCACCTGCTGCGGGCACTGACGCACCAGCGTATCGATATCCACCGGCAGTGCCTGCAGGATACGCGCATCAGGCTGAGTGCCGCTCTGCAGCAGCAACGGCGCGAGTAACCATTCGTAGCGCGTTAATGCGTGGTCATCATCCAGCTGCGCGCCGATGCCATTCGCCAGCTGGTAGCGCCCCTGCTGACCACGGCGGCGCGCCAGCCGATCGGGAAACGCGGACATCAGCAGCGGCGCAATCAGTTCGCTGTCCGGCTCGCCGCCACTGACGCCGAGACGCTTCTGCAACTGACGCGCGCGCCGCTGCCAGTGTGACTGCGGACGCGAGAAACTGTCACGCACATCGCCGCTGCCGTTGCGCGGCGGCTCTTCGAGGATCGCCACCAGCCGTGCGGCGGTCGCCACGCGATCGGTATCACTGCCCGCCGCAATCAGCAGCGCGGCATAGCGCGGATCGCTGCCGAGCTGCGCCATTTTTCGCCCTTTCTCCGTCAACTTACCGCTGTCGTCTGTCGCGCCCAGCAGGTGCAGCAGCGCGGCGGCGGCCTGCAGCGCGGCGGCTGGCGGTTGATCGAGCCAGTTCAGCTGAGCAATATCGTGACAGCCCCACTGCAGCACATCGAGCCACAACGCCGCGAGATCGCTTTGCACGATCTCCGCGTCAGCATGGCTGGCGGCGCGTTCCGCCTGCTCTTTACCCAACAGATGCAGGCAGATGCCCGCAGCAAGACGCCCGGCACGTCCGGCGCGCTGCGTCATTGATGCCTGGCTGATGCGCTGGGTTTGCAGGCGGGTCAGGCCGGTGCGTAGATCAAAGCTGCCCACCCGCTCCAGCCCGCTGTCCACCACCAGCCGGATACCTTCAATGGTTAAACTGGTTTCGGCGATATTGGTTGCCAGCACCACTTTGCGCCGCCCGGCAGCCGCAGGCAGAATCGCGCGCTGCTGTTCGTTTAACGGCAGCGCGCCATACAGCGGACAGAGATCGACATCCGCGCTGACACGCTCTTCCAGCAGCGTTTTAATGCGCTGGATCTCGCCCACGCCGGGTAAAAACAGCAGCAGTGAGCCGGTTTCATCGCGCAGCAGCTGGCTGACTTCACGCGCCACGGCGTCGTCGAAACGCAGATGCGCGGGCAGCGCACTGTAGCGACGTTCCACCGGAAAACTGCGCCCTTCAGAGACAATCACCGGTGCCTCCGGCAGCAGCTCGCTCAGCCGCTGGTTATCCAGCGTGGCCGACATCAGCAGAATTTTCAGATCGTCCCGCAGCCCCTGCTGCACATCCAGCAGCAGTGCTAACGCCAGATCGGCCTGCAGGCTGCGTTCATGGAATTCATCGAGGATCACCAGTGACACGCCGTCCAGCGACGGATCCTGCTGCAGCATACGCGTCAGAATGCCTTCGGTGACCACTTCCAGTCGGGTATGGGGTCCAACGCAGGTCTCTGCGCGCATGCGATAGCCCACGGTTTCGCCCGGCTGCTGACCGAGCAGTTCCGCCAGCCGCTGTGCCACATTGCGCGCCGCCAGCCGACGCGGCTCCAGCAGCAGAATGCGACCGTGAAACGCCGACTGTTGCAGGATCTGTAACGGCAGCCAGGTCGATTTACCGGCGCCGGTCGGTGCCGCCAGCAACACCTGCGGCGCCTGCTGTAACGCAGCGAGCAGTTCAGGCAGAACGGCACTGACGGGTAAGTCACTCACAGGAAAACTCCGTAACAACGTGGTCATAATGGGGCAGGCATTGTAGCATTCATCCACATTCATTACCGGAGGCTGCCATGTCCATGCGCCGTTTATTCTTTGGCATCGGTTTGCCGCAGACAATCCAGCAGCAGATTGTCGCCTGGCGCGCCAGTGCCTTCAGCGCCGATGCGGGCCGTCCGCTGGCGGCGGCGAACCTGCATCTGACGCTGGCGTTTCTCGGCGAAATCAGCGACGAAAAAGCCAGCGCCATCAGCCGCATGGCCGGGCGTATCCGCCAGGCGCCGTTTACGCTGCATCTGGATGATGCTGGCCACTGGCCGCGTCCGGGTGTGGTGTGGCTCGGTCCGCGCCAGGCACCGCGCGGGCTGGTGCAGCTGGCGGAGATGCTGCGCTCACAGGCGGCACGCAGCGGCTGCTATCAGAGCCCGCACCCGTTTCACCCGCATATCAGTCTGCTGCGCAATGCCACACGGCCGATTGCCATGCCGCCGCGCAACTTTCACTGGCAGTTTGATGTCACTGAGTTCGCGCTGATGGAGTCGGCGTTTACCCAGGGACGCAGCAGCTACAACATTATTGACAGCTGGTCACTGACTCAGGATTAACCATGGATTATTTCCCGGCGCTGCAACCGGCACGCCTGATTAAACGTTACAAACGCTTTCTGGCCGATGTGGTCACCCCCCAGGGCGACACCCTGACCATCCACTGCGCCAATACCGGCGCGATGACCGGCTGCGCTACGCCAGGCGATACCGTCTGGTACTCCACCTCCGCCAGCACCACGCGCAAATACCCACACAGCTGGGAGCTAACGGAGACCCGGCAGGGTGACTGGATCTGCATCAATACCCTGCGCGCCAACACGCTGGTGCGTGAAGCACTCGAAGCCGGGACTCTTGCAGAACTCGCGGGTTACAGTAAATTGCAGGCGGAGGTGAAGTACGGCGCAGAACGCAGCCGCATCGACTTTTTGCTGCAGGCAGACCAGCGTCGCAACTGCTATATTGAAGTGAAATCCGTGACGCTACTACAGCAAGGCAAAGGGTATTTTCCGGATGCGGTGACCGTACGCGGCCAAAAACACCTGCGTGAGCTGGCGAAAATCGCCGCCGGGGGTGAACGTGCGGTTCTCTTTTTTGCCGTTTTGCATTCGGGGATTGAGGACGTCTCCCCGGCACGTCACATCGACGCGCAGTACGCAGAACTACTGGCACAGGCACAACAGAGTGGTGTGGAGATCCTCTGTTATAAGGCGCAGTTATCACCTGCTGGCTTGACGTTAAAAAAGTCGCTTGTCGTGGAGTTGTAATATTTAACGCAATTTGCTCTGATAGGATGGTCGCTGGCGACGCGCTAAATACGCTTTTACTCACAGGCTTGTCAAGTGATGTTGAGGAATAATTGCCAACCTTAGTCGCTTCTGTTATTTATAGCGGCCTGTTTTTTTCCCCGTTGGGGATCGATAGTGCGTGTTATCCAGGAGAAACAACATGCAAGAAGGGCAAAACCGTAAAACATCGTCCCTGAGTATTCTCGCCATCGCTGGGGTGGAGCCATACCAAGAGAAGCCAGGCGAAGAGTATATGAACGAAGCCCAGCTGGAGCACTTCAAGAAGATTCTTGAAGCTTGGCGCAATCAACTCAGGGATGAAGTAGACCGTACGGTTACGCACATGCAGGACGAAGCTGCTAACTTCCCTGACCCGGTGGATCGCGCCGCTCAGGAAGAAGAGTTCAGTCTGGAACTGCGCAACCGTGACCGCGAGCGTAAGCTGATCAAAAAGATCGAAAAGACGCTGAAAAAGGTTGAAGAGGATGATTTCGGCTACTGCGATTCCTGCGGTGTTGAAATCGGTATCCGTCGCCTTGAAGCGCGTCCTACCGCCGATCTTTGCATTGACTGCAAAACGCTGGCGGAAATTCGCGAGAAACAAATGGCCGGCTAACGGCACTGGGTTATGTGGTGAGGCGGGGATACATTGTTGTCCCGCTTCACTGCATACCGACACTGAAAATCATGTCACGACGTTATATCGGGCGCTTTGCCCCCTCTCCTTCCGGCGAACTTCACTTTGGCTCACTGATAGCCGCCCTTGGCAGCTACCTGCAGGCGCGTGCGCAGCATGGCCAGTGGCTGGTGCGTATCGAAGATATCGATCCGCCGCGTGAAGTGCCTGGCGCAGCCGCGCAAATCCTGCGCCAGCTGGAACACTACGGCCTGCACTGGGACGGTGACGTGCTGTGGCAGTCACAACGCCACGATGCCTATCGTGCTGCCCTCACGTGGTTACGTGAGCAGCGACAAAGTTACTGGTGTCGTTGCCCGCGCAGCCGTATTCAGCAGCTGGGCAGCCACTATGACGGTCACTGTCGCGAATTACAGCTGACGGCAGACAATGCCGCACTGCGTTTGCGCCAGCATGCGCCCGTTACACAATTTACCGATCGACTGCGCGGCGAAATTATCGCCGATCGCGCGCTGGCGACAGAGGATTTTATTATCCATCGCCGCGATGGGTTGTTCGCCTATAATCTGGCCGTGGTGGTCGATGACCATTTCCAGGGCGTCAGCGAAATTGTACGCGGCGCGGATCTGATTGAACCCACCGTGCGACAAATTGCGCTTTACCAGCAGTTTGGCTGGCAAGTGCCGGATTATCTGCATTTGCCGCTGGTGCTCAACCCGGATGGCAATAAGTTATCCAAGCAAAACCATGCGCCTGCGCTGCCAGAGGGCGACCCGCGCCCGGTACTGGTCAGTGCTCTGCGTTTTCTTGGGCAACAACCACCGTCAGGCTGGCAGGATGATTCACTGGAATCGCTGCTAAACCAGGCAGTTCAGCAGTGGAATTTAGCGAAAATTCCACGTAACGACGTCGTGCTCAACGATGCGGCGACAACGGCATTCTCAAATGGTTCTCACTAAGCTATGATTAGCCGCTGTTTTTACCACCTAAGTTTCTTAGTCACTATCGAGGTGTCCCATTTTTACCCGAGTTGCTAATTTTTGCCGAAAAGTCCTGCAGCGCGACACTGACACGCCAGTCAGGGTTGAGGAAGTCAGCCAGATGGCAGTGATCCCTCGCGACAGCCACAATATTTCGCGCAAAGATATTAGCGAAAATGCCCTCAAGGTACTTTATCGCCTGAACAAAGCCGGATACGAAGCCTATCTGGTCGGCGGCGGCGTTCGCGATTTGCTGCTGGGTAAAAAACCGAAAGACTTCGATGTGACCACCAATGCCACGCCGGAGCAGATGCGCAAACTGTTCCGCAACTGCCGTCTGGTTGGCCGTCGTTTCCGCCTGGCGCATGTGATGTTTGGTCCGGAAGTGATCGAAGTGGCGACCTTCCGTGGTCATCACCATGCCGATGAAGAACAGGACGATCGCAATAATTCGCAGCGCGGACAAAATGGCATGCTGCTGCGCGACAATATCTTTGGCTCGATTGAAGATGACGCCCAGCGCCGCGACCTGACCATCAACAGCCTGTATTACAGCGTGGCGGATTTTACCGTGCGTGATTACGTTGGTGGCCTGAGCGATCTGCAGCAGGGCATTATCCGTCTGATTGGCGATCCGGAAACCCGTTACCGTGAAGATCCGGTGCGGATGCTGCGCGTGGTGCGTTTCGCCGCCAAACTGGAGATGCGCATCGCCGAAGAGACCGCTGAGCCGATTCCACGTCTCGCCACTTTGCTGCAGGATATTCCGCCTGCGCGTCTGTTCGAAGAGACATTAAAGCTACTGCAGGCGGGCTATGGCTACGCCACCTATCTGCAGCTGCGCGAGTTCCAGTTATTCCAGCCGCTGTTTCCAATTATCACCCGTTACTTTACTGAACAGGGTGACAGCGCGATGGAACGGATGATCAACCAGGTGCTGAAAAACACCGATAACCGCATCCATAATCAGATGCGCGTCAATCCGGCGTTCCTGTTTGCTGCCATGTTCTGGTATCCACAGCAGGAAGCGGCGCAAAAAATCGCGCAGGAGAGCGGCCTGGCCTATTACGATGCCTTTGCACTGGCGATGAATGACGTGCTGGATGAAGCCTGCCGCGCGCTGGCTATCCCGAAACGCATCACCACGCTGATCCGCGATATCTGGCAGCTGCAACTGCGTATGTCACGCCGCCACGGTAAACGCGCCTGGAAGCTGATGGAGCATCCAAAATTCCGCGCCGCCTATGACCTGCTGGCGCTGCGCGCCGAAGCGGAAAACAATCACGAACTGCAGCGCCTGACCCACTGGTGGGGCGAGTTCCAGGTTGCCGCGCCGCCGCAACAGAAAACCATGCTGAATACCCTGGGTGACGATCCGGTGCCACGCCGCCGTACCCGCCGTCCGCGCAAACGCCCGCCACACCGTGACGGTGGCGCCAGCGCATGACACGCGTCTATATCGCGTTAGGCAGTAACCTCGCTGATCCTTTGCATCAGGTGCAGAATGCACTTGATGCACTGGCGACGATCCCCGACAGCCAGCTGATCGCCACCTCTTCCCTGTACCGTACGCCGCCGTATGGCCCGCCGGATCAGCCTGACTATCTCAATGCGGTGATTGCGCTGGATACCCGGCTTGCGCCAGAGGATCTGCTGGACCATACCCAGCGTATCGAACTGGAACAGGGACGCGTGCGTAAAGCGGAGCGCTGGGGGCCACGCACGCTGGATCTCGACATCCTGCTGTTTGGCGATCAGACGATCAATACCGCGCGGCTAATTGTGCCGCATTACGATATGAAAAACCGCGCCTTTATGCTGGTGCCCCTGGCGGAAATCGCGCCTGATATGCGTTTTCCCGATGGATACCGGGTGGCGGACAGCCTTGCCCTGCTGGACAGCAGCGCCATCAAAACATGGTAATCACGTCAGGAAATTATTTACCTGACGTGCTTCCTGACCTGTTGCCCCTTCCCTCTGACATTCACAATCCATTACACTTGCCCATCAGAAATTTCGACCTGAGAGGCCGTAATGAAACCGACCACTATTTCTCATCTGCACCAGTGGAAACAGGCAGGCCGTAAATTTGCCTCCATCACTGCCTATGAATACAGCTTTGCCAAACTGTTTGCCGAAGAGGGCATTCAGGTGCTGCTGGTAGGGGACTCGCTGGGCATGACGGTGCAGGGGCACGATTCCACCCTGCCGGTTACCGTTGCCGATATCGTTTACCATACCCATGCGGTACGCCGCGGCGCGCCGGGTGCACTGCTGCTCTCTGACCTGCCGTTTATGAGCTATGCCACGCCAGAGCAAACCTTTGACAGCGCCGCACAGCTGATGCGTGCCGGCGCTAATATGGTGAAACTGGAAGGCGGCAAATGGCTGGCGGAGACCGTGCAACAGCTGACAGAGCGTGCGGTGCCGGTCTGCGGTCACCTTGGCCTGACGCCGCAGTCAGTGAATATCTTTGGCGGCTATAAAATCCAGGGACGCGAAGCCGACGATGCTGACCGCCTGCTGGCGGATGCGCTGGTGCTGGAACAGGCTGGCGCGCAGTTGCTGGTACTGGAGTGCGTGCCGGTTGCGCTGGCGCAACGCATCACCGAAGCGCTGACCATTCCGGTGATCGGCATTGGCGCGGGCAACGTCACCGACGGCCAGATTCTGGTGATGCACGACGCCTTTGGCATTACCGGCGGCCACATTCCGAAATTTGCCAAAAACTTCCTCGCTGACAGTGGCGATATCCGCAGTGCGGTACGCCAGTACATTACCGAAGTGGAAGCGGGCAGCTATCCTGCCGCAGAACACAGTTTCCAATAATTCAGGAGAGAACCGTGCTGATAATTGAAACCCTGCCGATGCTGCGCCGTGAAGTTCGCCGCTGGCGTCAGGAAGGTAAACGCATTGCGCTGGTGCCGACCATGGGCAATTTGCACGATGGTCATATGACACTGGTCGACGAAGCGCGTGAACGTGCGGACATCGTGGTGGTGAGCATTTTTGTCAATCCGATGCAGTTTGACCGCCCTGACGATCTGGCGCGTTATCCGCGCACGCTGCAGGAAGATTGCGAGAAACTGAACCGTCGCGGTGTCGACCTGGTGTTTTCCCCTTCCCCGGCGGATGTTTATCCGAAAGGGCTGGATACCCAGACCTTTGTCGACGTACCGGGTCTGTCATCTCTGCTGGAAGGCGCCAGCCGCCCGGGCCATTTCCGCGGCGTATCGACGGTGGTCAGCAAGCTGTTTAACCTGGTGCAGCCTGACCTCGCCTGCTTTGGCGAGAAGGATTATCAGCAGCTGGCGCTGATCCGCAAGATGACTGCGGATATGGGCTACGATATCGAGATTATCGGCGTACCCACTGTGCGCGCCAAAGATGGTCTGGCGCTGAGTTCACGTAATGGCTATCTCACTGCTGAGGAGCGTAAGCTCGCGCCAGGCCTGAGCAAGGTGATGAACAGCATGGCGAACAGACTGTCTGACGGTGAACGTCATGTGGACGAGATTATCGCCGCCGCCGAAGCGGAGCTGGCAGAGAAAGGCTTCCGTCCTGATGGCCTGGCAATTTGTGATGCCGACACCCTGCTGCCGCTGAATACCGAAAGCCAGCGTGCAGTGATTCTGATGGCGGCCTGGCTCGGCAACGCGCGCCTGATCGATAATCAGCAGGTTGATCTGACGCAATAGACAAGGCAGGCAGATCGGCAGATACTGTCGTTCGTTTTTTAATACCCTGATGTGATTATCAGGGGTTGAAGCTGAATAAGGTAACTACGTATGATTCGCACCATGCTGCAGGGCAAACTGCACCGGGTAAAAGTGACCCAGGCCGATTTGAACTACGAAGGTTCCTGCGCCATCGACCAGGATTTCCTTGATGCCTCAGGTATCCTTCAATATGAAGCGATCGATATCTATAACGTCACTAACGGCCAGCGTTTTTCCACCTACGCGATTGCCGCAGAGCGCGGTTCAAAGATTATCTCGGTGAACGGCGCGGCGGCGCGCTGCGCCTGCGAGGGCGATATTCTGATTATCTGCGCCTACGTGCAGATGCCAGATGAACAGGCACGCGAATGGCAGCCAAAAGTGGCCTACTTCGAAGGCGACAACCAGATGAAGCGGCTGGCGAAAGCGGTGCCAGTTCAGGTGGCCTGAATCAAACTGCCGGGCCAGGCCCGGCAGTTTCTGTCCCCCTCCGGAATAGCAGTATACTGCCCTGCCAAATCCAATACCTTTTTGCGTCTGTTAAAAGTAAAGGGTATTTCAAATCTTCATTTAACGTTTGTAATGCTCTGCTATCGATTACTCCGTCAGCATGACTAATTCCCTTAAGCGGAGTAAGATAAGCATTTACTTGAATATGTTTTCTAACCTAAACTTTCCTGTTTCAGCTAAAAATTCGTTTTAGGCGACATGGGAAAGGATTAAAAGGAGTCTATTTTGTCGAATACATTTTTCAATAACAGCAGTATTAATAACGACATCAAGACATTGCTCTCGGATGAGCTGGAAAAATTTGGTCATTTTCGCTTTGCTTATACGATTTTGAAAAAAAACAATCCGAGCTGCTTTACTGGTCTGACAAACTATCCGGATGAGTGGGCCGCAACCTATATGGGTAACGCCTATCAATATATAGACCCTGTAATGACCACCGCGCTGAACAGCATTGACCCGTTTTTATGGGATGAGCAATTCTTGTTTGACGGCAAACGCAAACTGAAGAAAGGCTTTGAATTCGCGAAAAAATATAATATCACAGATGGTTTCACCCTGACGGTGCACGATCCCAATAATCATCTTGTGACACTGACGATTCTGATTGATGGAGAGCAGAAAGAGCAAACCAAAAAATATCTTCTCAGCATCAGGGATAAATTACAGATTTTGCTCATTGACACCCATGCAAAATTAATTAATCGCTATGGAGAAGAAGACCTTAAGATCCGCAGCAATAAAGATAAAAATAAAGAACTATCAGCACGCGAGAACGAAGTATTATATTGGGCCAGCATGGGGAAAACGTACCCGGAAATATCGACTGCTTTGGGCGTTAAAACCAGTACGGTAAAATTTCATATGGGCAATGTGGTCAAAAAACTGGGCGTATTTAATGCGAAGCAGGCAATAAGATTAGGATTAGAATTACAGCTCATCAAACCGATATAAGTTGTCATAAATACGGGTAAACGGGTTCAAATCTCCGCGACATAAACGATTGCGCCTGACGATATCATTCCGGCCACCTGCCCATCATGTTTCAACTAACGGATGAACTGCAGCGTGACAAACACCTCCCTGTGTTTGCTGCTGCCATCGGCTTAAGTCCGCAGCCCGCGCCCACGTTGAATAAACCACCAGGTCAGCGCATAGAACACCACAATAAACGCCACCAGCACCGTCAGGGTAAACACCAGCGGCACATCGTTGATGCCAAGAAAGCCGTAGCGGAAACCGCTAATCATATACACGATTGGGTTCAGCTTCGACACCATCTGCCAGAATGGCGGCAGCAGCGTCAGCGAGTAGAACACGCCGCCCAGATAGGTCAGAGGCGTCAGCACAAAGGTCGGGATCAGGCTGATATCGTCAAAGGTACGGGCAAATACCGCATTCAGCAGACCCGCCAGCGAGAACAGGATCGCCGTCAGCAGCAGCGTTACCGCCACCATCAGCCACGAGTGCACATGAAACGGCACAAAGAACAGTGAAATCGCCGTCACCAGTACGCCAACGCAGACACCACGCGCCACACCGCCGCCGACATAACCGGCGATAATCACATGGGTAGGCACCGGCGCCACCAGCAGCTCTTCAATATTGCGCTGAAACTTAGCGCTAAAAAATGACGACGCGACGTTAGCATAAGCATTGGTAATCACCGCCATCATAATCAGCCCTGGTACGATAAACTGCATATAGCTAAAGCCATGCATCTCACCAATACGCGAGCCAATCAGGTTGCCGAAAATAATAAAGTAGAGCGTCATGGTGATCACCGGCGGCACCAGGGTTTGCACCCAGATACGCGCAAAACGGTTGATCTCTTTGCTCCAGATGCTCTTCAGCGCCACCCAGTATAAATGTGTCATGCCTTGCTCCCCTTCTTCTGCGTCAGGCCAACGAACAGCTCTTCCAGCCGGTTAGCTTTGTTACGCATACTCAGTACCTGAATCCCCTGCGCACTCAGCTGACTGAATACCGCATTCAGTCCCTGCTCACGCATCACTTCCACTTCCAGCGTTGAGGTATCCACCAGCCGGTACTGGAAACCCTCCAGTTGCGGCAGCGGAGTTTTTGGCGCCAGGTCGAGGATAAAGGTTTCGGAAGTCACTTTCGCCAGCAGCGCTTTCATCGAGGTGTTTTCCACCAGCTCACCGCTCTGAATAATGCCGATATTGCGGCACAGCATCTCAGCTTCTTCCAGATAATGGGTGGTGAGAATAATGGTGGTGCCTTTGGCATTCAGCTCTTTCAGGAACACCCACATCGAGCGGCGCAGTTCGATATCCACACCCGCCGTCGGTTCATCGAGGATCAGCAGCTTAGGCTCATGCATCAGCGCACGGGCGATCATCAGACGGCGTTTCATCCCGCCCGACAACATACGCGCCCGTTCATTGCGTTTTTCCCACAGATCGAGCTGTTTCAGGTATTTTTCCGCGCGCGTCAGCGCATCACGCTTTTCGACGCCATAGTAGCCCGCCTGATTCACCACAATCTGCATCACGGTTTCAAACGGGTTGAAGTTGAACTCCTGCGGCACCAGCCCGAGCTGGCGTTTGGCATTCACCACATCCTGCTGCAGGTCGTAACCAAATACCCGCACTTTGCCGGCACTTTTATTTACCAGCGAGCTGATAATGCCGATAGTGGTCGATTTTCCCGCCCCGTTAGGGCCGAGCAGCGCATAGAAATCACCGGCCTCGACACGCAGATCGATCCCCTTTAGCGCCTGAACGCCGCCCGGGTAAGTCTTGGCCAGTTTTTCAAGTTCCAGTGCATAAGTCATGAAAAGAACACCCTGTTTGTGTGGTTTTCTTGTTTGCCGTTTTAAATCCGATGGCGTTGGCCTATAGTAGCTGCCACGCACATTGCCGTGTTACAGGCCAATAAAAATAATGAAAGACATTCACACCCTTATCAGCAATAACCGCGAATGGTCGAAACTGTTAGTGGAAGAAGACCCCGGTTTTTTCGCGCGCCTTGCTGATGCGCAAAAGCCCCGCTTTCTGTGGATTGGTTGCTCCGACAGCCGCGTGCCAGCCGAACGTTTAACCGGTCTGGAGCCAGGCGAACTGTTTGTTCACCGCAATGTGGCGAACCTGGTGATTCACACCGATTTAAACTGTCTGTCCGTGGTGCAGTACGCGGTTGAAGTGCTGGAAGTCGAACACATCATTATCTGCGGCCACTATGGCTGCGGCGGCGTGCAGGCGGCGGTTGAAAACCCGGAACTCGGACTGATCAACAACTGGCTGCTGCATATTCGCGACCTGTGGTACAAACATAGTTCATTGCTCGGCGAACTGCCGCCGGAAAAGCGTTTTGATAAACTGTGTGAAATCAACGTGGTTGAGCAGGTCTATAACCTCGGCCACTCGACCATTATGCAATCCGCCTGGAAACGCGGGCAGAAAGTCACGATCCACGGCTGGGTGTATGGCATCCACGACGGCTGCCTGCGAGACCTGGAAGTCTCCGCCACCAGCCGCGAAATTCTTGAGCAGCGTTACCGCCACGGCATGTCCAACCTGCTGAACAAACCAGACAGCCATCGCTGATTCGCGCGGCATGATATACCAGGCCGGAACCTCCGGCCTTGGTTGATTGTGCTGTCAGCTGGCGGGTTACTCTTCCAGCATTACCACATTGCCGATATACGGCAGATGGCGATAACGCTGAGCATAATCAATGCCATAGCCGACCACAAACTTGTCCGCGATCGAGAAGCCGACATACTCAACGTTGACCTCGACTTCGCGGCGTGACGGCTTATCCAGCAGCGTACAGATTGCCAGCGACTTCGGTTCACGCAGGCGCAGGATCTCGCGCACTTTGCTCAGGGTGTTGCCGGAATCAATGATATCTTCGACGATCAACACATCCTTACCGCGGATATCTTCATCGAGATCTTTGAGGATTTTCACATCGCGCGTGGAGGACATACCGCTGCCGTAGCTGGAGGCTGTCATAAAGTCGACTTCGTGCGGCACATCAATTTCGCGACACAAGTCAGCCATAAACATAAAGGAGCCGCGCAGCAGGCCAACCAGCACCATATCGCTGCCGCTGTCACGGTAGTGTTCAGAGATCTGTTTGCCCAGTTCGGCAATGCGGGATTTGATCTCGGCTTCGGAGATCATCACTTCTACGGTATGTTTCATAAAATTCACGCCCTCGGGGCGGCCTGGATTGAGAACCACAAATCATTCAGGGGCGAAGTATATCAGACATTACGGTGGGTTCGCGAAAGGGGCGCAAATCTCAACTTTTGCGCCCCAGTCACACTGGAGACGATAAGACAAAAGCGGTGGAGAAACCTGATAAATCAGTGGCTGAACAGCGAGAAAGTACCTGAATAATAGTTGACCATCCAGGCTACATAGCCCAGCCATACCAGCAACACCAGTCCAATACTCATTTTACCTGTCATCTTTCTGCCCTCTGTTACCTGGATACTGCGTTGTACTGCTGCGTTAACAATAAATTGACAGATGCACGCAATGCGCATCTTGCGCTGGATCAAAAGAGCAGAGAAAAGCCACGGAAAAGGAATTGATCTCTTACCCGCTGGTCTCATTTTTTTTCCGGCATTCTGTTTCCGACGGGCAAAGTTGCCAGGTTGGCTTATGATCAAGATATCCGCGTGATACACGCCTCAGAGGCAGGAGATCTCATGGCTTCCCGACATTCCAAAACTACCCACCTTGGCAACCGCCAGCTGCAACCCGAAACCCAGATGCTGAATTACGGTTACGATCCGGCGCTGTCGGAAGGGGCAGTAAAACCGCCGGTGTTTCTCACTTCAACGTTTGTGTTTACCAGCGCCGAAGAGGGACGCGATTTCTTTGATTATGTCTCTGGCCGACGTCAGCCACCGGCGGGCAGCGAATCCGGGCTGGTCTACTCACGCTTTAATCATCCCAACAGTGAGATTGTTGAAGACCGGCTGGCGATTTATGAACGCTGTGAAAGCGGCGCGCTGTTCTCCTCCGGCATGGCAGCGATTGCCACCACCCTGCTGGCGCTGGTGAAACCGGGCGATGCCATACTGCACTCGCAGCCGCTGTATGGCGGCACCGAAACACTGCTGCTGAAAACCTTCCGTAATCTGTCGGTGGCGACGGTGGGGTTTCACGATGGCGTCAGCGAGGCGTCGGTGCAGGCCGCCGCCGAAACAGCGCTAAGACAGGGACGCATTGCGGTGATTCTGGTGGAATCACCCGCCAACCCGACCAACAGCCTGGTCGATCTGCAGATGATTGGCCGGGTAGCCGACGCCATCGCACAGCAACAGGGACACCGGCCAGTCATTGCCTGTGACAACACGCTGCTGGGGCCGGTATTTCAGCGGCCAATTGAACATGGCGCCGATATTTCGCTCTATTCACTGACCAAATATGTCGGCGGCCATTCCGATTTAATTGCCGGTGCGGCGCTCGGCAGTAAGGCGTTAATCAGCCAGATAAAATCGCTGCGCGGCGCGATAGGCACCCAGCTGGACCCGCACTCCTGCTGGATGATTGGCCGCTCGCTGGAAACGCTGTCGCTGCGTATGGAGCGCGCCAACAGTAATGCGCTGGCGGTGGCGCAATATCTGCGTGACCATGCCAAAGTGGAAAATATTCACTATCTGTCGTTTCTTGACCCGCAATCCGCCGCTGGCGAGACCTTTCAGCGCCAGTCCAGCGGCGCAGGATCGACCTTCTCATTTGATGTGCATGGCGGCCAGGAAGCGGCGTTTCGTTTCCTTAATGCGCTGCAGCTGTTTAAGCTGGCGGTCAGTCTTGGCGGCACCGAATCGCTGGCCAGCCACCCGGCCAGCACCACACACTCCGGGGTGGCGGCGGAGGTGCGTGAGCAGATAGGTATTGGCGCGGCGACCATTCGTCTGTCGATTGGTATTGAGGATAAGGACGATTTGATTGAGGATTTGCGGCTGGCGCTGGAGAGAGTGTGAGGTGTGGTACGGCCTGAGCTAAAGATGCCTTCCCCTGTTTGATGGGGGGAGGTTTTCCTGCGAGGGTTTTATTACCTGATTACGGCTCGAGAGATTCAATTCGGAACTGCCTGTACGGCAGTTAACCTTCTCCAGCTCAGCATTGCGTGCGGTAAGCTTTTCTAAGCTGCCTGAACGGCAGTGCACAACCGGGCGATTGAGTATCTCTGCCACCTGGCTTTCTAAGCTGCCTGTACGGCAGTGCACCAGATCTCTTTAAACGTCGAAACGCCATCTCATTTCTAAGCTGCCTGTACGGCAGTGCACCATGCGTTTGGTTCTGAGGTTCCCACTCGTCTTTTCTAAGCTGCCTGTACGGCAGTGCACTGCAGCCACAATCGGTCAAAATCTTCGTTGATTTTCTAAGCTGCCTGTACGGCAGTGCACCAGGCCACAGTTCCAGCGCCGTGCCTATTTTCTTTCTAAGCTGCCTGTACGGCAGTGCACAAGGGACTGTGGAAAGCTGGTGGACGTATGAGTTTCTAAGCTGCCTGTACGGCAGTGCACACGATCCAGCTCAATGCGCTCACCTTCATTACTTTCTAAGCTGCCTGTACGGCAGTGCACGCTGAATTTGTGTCCGCGCGGCGGTTTATTGTTTTCTAAGCTGCCTGTACGGCAGTGCACCGTACCGGATGGCTTATTGGCCCAATCATCCATTTCTAAGCTGCCTGTACGGCAGTGCACCCTGGTATTTTTCTATCGAGGCATTCGAAGACTTTCTAAGCTGCCTGTACGGCAGTGCACGGGGTGCGTTATGCCTGCTGGGCTTCAATGCTTTTCTAAGCTGCCTGTACGGCAGTGCACGCGCGCAGTAAGCTCCTTTACCTGCGCCATAATTTCTAAGCTGCCTGTACGGCAGTGCACCTGCGTTAATTGGCGCAATCATCGCTGTTCTTTTTCTAAGCTGCCTGTACGGCAGTGCACCACAGAGCCAGCACCAACGAATGGTTCTATCATTTCTAAGCTGCCTGTACGGCAGTGCACAAAGACCGCGCAGCACTGCGGGCAGAGCTGCATTTCTAAGCTGCCTGTACGGCAGTGCACAAATGGCTTCACGCTTTTCTTCCAGGTGTCCATTTCTAAGCTGCCTGTACGGCAGTGCACCATACTCAAGAATATGTTCAAGTTTATCGCGTTTTCTAAGCTGCCTGTACGGCAGTGCACGTTGTTAACCTGGCGTGATAGCCAACCGGCAATTTCTAAGCTGCCTGTACGGCAGTGCACGAGGGTTTCAAGTGGGGGCGCGCGGAGGTACTTTTCTAAGCTGCCTGTACGGCAGTGCACTTGGCTGCACGAATCCCTCACGATGAAGTGATTTTCTAAGCTGCCTGTACGGCAGTGCACAATATCTGCCTCAGCAGCAGCAATCAGCTGCTTTTCTAAGCTGCCTGTACGGCAGTGCACTTCAGGCTCTCGATGATGGATGTCGTGACACTTTTCTAAGCTGCCTGTACGGCAGTGCACTGATTGGCGACGAAGCGACGGCACGCATTGCTTTTCTAAGCTGCCTGTACGGCAGTGCACAACAGGCTGGCTCCGGCCAGCTTTCCGATACTTTTCTAAGCTGCCTGTACGGCAGTGCACGTCAATAAAGTCGTCCGGCTGATTAGTTACCATTTCTAAGCTGCCTGTACGGCAGTGCACCCAAAGTCGAAGTTTTTCCGTGTGGCGGTCGATTTCTAAGCTGCCTGTACGGCAGTGCACCTTCGCTTGCGTCGCGGGCTTGGTGCGAGGGTTTTCTAAGCTGCCTGTACGGCAGTGCACTGTTGTATAATAACACTAACCCATTATTTTTTAATAAATTTACTTCATTTATAACGCAAAACCCTTTTTTTAGGCACCAAGTTAAATTCATTTAAAATCAATACATTATAATTACAGGTAAAAAAAAGGTCTCTGGTACTCAGGCAATTGAGAAGCGAGTCATAAGGCAACTTATCCTCCTCATATGACCCAGATAGATAGCCCCATGGCCGAAAACAGTATGTTCCGAGATATTCAGAAAAGAAACGAACAGCCCCAGTATCAAGTCCCTCATGCAAAAAGACTTGTTAACAGGTCTCATGAAGATTAAAATTTCAGCTAATCAGGTTAGAAATCTACTACAGGTTGAGAGAGAAAAATGGCAAGCGTAATTTTGAGCGATATCAGCGCAAGTGTCAGTGAATTAAAGAAAAATCCAATGGCGACTGTTAATGCTGGCGCAGGCTATCCAGTGGCTATTTTGAACAGAAACCAGCCTGCATTTTACTGTATCCCTGCCGCGCTTTATGAACAGATACTAGAGGCTCTTGACGATCAGGAACTCGTCGCCCTGGTTAAGGCGCGCCAGGATCAACCGCTACATGACATGGATCTGGACGACTGGCTATGAGCTATAAGGTTAAAATCAGGGAAGATGCCCAGAAAGAGTGGAATAATCTGGATAAAACCATTAAACAACAGTTCGCAAAAAAGTTAAAAAAATGCTGTGAGAATCCTCATATCCCCTCAGCTAAATTAAGGGGGATGCCAAATTGCTATAAAATTAAACTGCGAGCGTCCGGCTTCCGTCTGGTGTACCAGGTTATCGACGACCAGTTAGTTATTATTGTCGTTGCGGTAGGAAAAAGAGAACGCAGTGAGGCCTATAATCTCGCAAGTGAGAGGCTACGATAATTAGTGATAACAAAACAACCTGATAATACGGTTAATTCTGATGAAAATAATATACTTCAGAATTAACCGCCAAAGGTTCAGAACCAGGGAATGGTCGTCGTCGAGCTTAAACCGTAACTGCTAAAGTGCCCAACAACACCACGATGCACAACCGGACCATGTTCGATAAACAGTAAAAACACCTGTCCGGTCGAAGTACTTTTCATCTGTATCGCAGGCAAAGCCGTGCGTTTCTCCTGCGCAAACGTAATTTTCTCCTGCGCCTGCTGTTCGGTTAACCATCCCTTTTTAACAGAACGCCGCCGCAACCTTTCCGCACTACTTTTCACCTGTACTCGTCGCACCGTGCGAAACATCGTGTCAGCAGGAATCGGTAAAATATCACTTTGTTCAGTGTAATCGCTCAGCCCTTTATACCAGTGAGAAGCCTGCAGACTTCGTAATGCTTCCGCTGTGCCATGTAAGCGCAGCACACTTCCCAGAAGGCGGCCATGTTCAGGGAAACTTACTCCCACGTTACCCTGACTTAATTTCCCCAGTGAGCGATGAAGCTTGGCAAACAAGGCATCCATCAATACCGACGCAGTAAATTCAGGATCGGGTAAGACACGGATATTAATATAATGATCCATATCCTGACTCCTATTCTGCCTTTTCGCCAAACACCCCACCACGAATTAACGTCGCCATCACATAGTGTTGCTGCTTAATATCGGGAGCATTGCCTTTCGTAACCCAGTTATCCAGCAACGTATAAAAATCCATTTTATCTTTCGGCTGGCGGAATGCCTTACCCCTGCTGGTGACGGAACCGTAAGGCTCAACCGCAATCGGCCCCAATCCGTGTTCCACAGCATCAGGATACCAGTCATCAATGGTGCGTAATGCATTGCCAATCTTTTGTGAATGCATAGCTGCAATACCATCAACCTGATACAGCACTTTGCTTTTTTTACTATTGCTATCCAGCACCAGTTCCTGGGAAGGAAACACTTCCTGCCCAGCGCCAAGACGCACGAATGCTTCGACGTGGAAGAGCGCGAAATCCTTCCCGGTCAGCCCCTGCTCTATTTCTCTGGCTAACTCGGCAAGATCATCACCCGATTTAGTGAACTGGCGCAGGCTATACACTCCGGCATCAAACACCCAGGTTTTCGTTTTACCTTTAACATGGACTTCAATTTCTTCCGCGCCGACACGATTACGCCACAGGAAACGTCCATTGGCCAGATTCTCAGCATAGCGCTCTGCCAGTTCGGTAAAACCATAGTGAGCAATGTAACCATCAATGACGCTTGCCAGTTCAGCCTGATAGTCCTGATCGTTACAGACCGATGGCGTGGACAAGCTACCTAATACACGCAAGGTGAAACTGACTTTTAATGTATCTGCATTATGTGGCAACGCCGCCACATCCACACGCTGCAGGTTTGCTTTCTGAATTTCGGCATCCAGTTTTATGGGGTCACTGGCGAGAGCATTCTTTAAACGGTTAGAAATAGTACCGCGTACCGCTTTTTCCTGGATAGCAACCGGCTGCCAGCTATCCTGCTGCCAGTTACCTGCAAACATGATTGCGTCTGAGTTTGCCAGTTTACGCTCAAATGCCAGTACAGAAGCCGTTTTAATCGTCGTTTTAGCCATGTTAATTTCCTTATATCCCAGTTAGTCGATATCTATTTCACTATAATCCTGAATGTTGACCGCTCCGCGGGTGCTGCAACGATACTCATCGTCGTGATTGTCATATTGCCAAAACAATTCATTTAGCTCGCGAATACGATGTAATCCCCGCCATTCACCTAAACCATAAATCGGTTCGGCAAACCGAAATGGTGTTGAGGTATCTCGGGTATTGATAACTTCCCCGGCAGGATAAAGTGGTGAAATAGCGCGATAGCCCGTCATTAATGGCACTAAATAACCTGGTGCTGGCTTAGGTTTATATTGCCAGCTAATCTCTTCCGAACTGCCATTAGGGTCTCCAGGCCTGGCATGCCATTTGATAGCGGAAAAATCGAGCCATGCATCAATCATTTCCACCTCGGGCTGGCTATCCTGCAATCGGGCAAGATGCTCCGACAGTAGTGAAGAACGATCAAGCAGCGCAAAACCTGGTAATAAACGGCGCAATATTTTGCGGCTCGCCCGTTCATTCTCCGGCCAGCTCATTACACTAATCTGGCCGATCTCTTTAATCGTCCCGCCAGCCAGACGCTGCACGGGACATATTCCCGCCAGATGCGTTTGCAATGCTTCCCCCCCATTTTCACCGGCAGGAATCACTCCGTGGCATTCCAGTAACAGCGAAACCGTCATATGCATTCGGCCCTCTTCATTAAAGGCCGAGGTTTTTGCTTCTTTTGTCAGGGGATTACGTGTCAGAGCAAATACACTGTCGCGACCAGAGGAGTAAGCATGTACTTGCTGCTGATGACAAATGACCCCGCAGCCGCTCAGAGTAAGACCATGGCTTTGCTCCAATTTGCGCGAAAGCGCATGGGTATAACCAAGGAAATGGGTGATCGCCGGAAATCCCCAGGTCAGGCCGGATATCGCGTTCGCATTTTCGACCACAATATGCCGTAAAATAATCAACGCACTCATGCAAGATCCTCCGCGATATCATCTTCAAACTCACGCAGACGCTGCTTAAATAGTGGATCCGTTGCCCATTGACGAAACTCTGTTGCGCCCAGCTTTAATTCATCATCACTGAGTTTACGGTTCAGCCAGTGCGCAAAATCCTGTGCCAGCTCTACTTTCCAGTCACCGGTTTCACGTTCCAGACGAAATACGGCATCATTCTGGCAACGCCACGGGTTCAGCCAGAGTTGCTGAGTACGTTTTAATTCGCAGTCCTCAGCTGCAGTCCAGTCTTCCCAGTCCGTTTGATTCTGTATGCTGGCGGCATAGTTAAAAAGAATGTCGATAATTTCATCAGTCAATGCCAGCCGACGCTGCCGAATGTCAGCATTATTCTGTTGCGATTTAACACTCAGCAGGAACTGGCGAAACTGCCATACGATATTTTTTGTTTGCCAGCTAAATTCACTATTGTCGTGAAAAATCGAACGGTGGTTGCAGGGAGGCTTGCTAATACTACGCCAGGCCGGAGTTGCGCAGGAAAGCAGGAAAGCTTTACCGCCTCGCACACTATTCAGGTAAGAGATATTTTGCGGTTTGGTCCCACCAATATTGAGCACCGCTGTATCCGCATATTTTATGCGATCCCCAGAGTGCCATTTTCCGGCCTTAAAGGCGGCATCGATTTCTTTACTGGCCTCGCTAAAACGCGCATTGATAATGCGTTGATGCAACGCATCAGCCATAGAGGAGGAAAACAGTGGGCTTAGCAGGTGATATTGTCCGGAACCAACCGGGAAATAGAGCTGTTTTGCCAGTTTGTGTGTTGTCAGTTGTTTAGTACCCAGCACCTGTTTGAAACCCACAATCCACTCTGCCAGTTGCAAACCATTTTCCGCCAGAGCAGCCAGAGCGGAATAGTCTCCCCGATTCAGACAGGCTATTAACGACTCTCCCTGATACTCAGTCTGCAACAGCTTAGCCACATCCAGTGCGGCAGCATTCCCAACCGCATCAATTGCCGGTTTACGCAGAGTGGCGGATGAAAGATAGCACGCATTTTGTTCTACAGCGGGGATGCTAAACACGCTACTGCCTTTCGCATCACTGTGGGTAAATTTGAGCGCATGGGTAACTAAACTGATTTGCCCTGCGCGGCTGGCAGCATCCGTTAACCAGTTACGCACCTCATAGCGCTTTTCCAGTTCCTGTCGCTGCTCGCGTAGTTTTTGCTGAGTGCTGGCAATAGCGTCTGCCGACGTCAATGCAGCCAGTTGCTTTTCAGCATCCTTATCAAATGCCTCCAGCTTTGGCTGTTTACGGCTTTCAATATAAGCACAAATAAACTGGCTTAACGCATTTTCATTTTTATCCATAAATCCTCTTAATTTCATCCATAGAGAATTAATCGAGTGCGCCAAACACCCCAGTTAAAGGGTGGTAAAACCACCGTTCACCATCTTTCTTTTCCGGCAACGACAGCTCACCAAATCGCTGGCTAATCTGGTTCAACTCCATACCCAACGCATCAGCGAGTTGCTGGTAAATGGCATCCGCATCGGTCTCAATCCAGACACTGACGCCCGATGCCATTGTGACGGTAGCATCCCCAATCCCCGCACTCTCTTTCCATCCGGCATAACCGTCATCAGGGAATTTGAAGAGCGGCTGATCCCCCTCCTCTTCAAGCCATAAATAATGCAGTTGCCGGGCAACAGACTGGCGAAACGGTTTGCGGCGCTGTAGCTCCGCACACCAGGTTGCCTGTTGCCGCCACCAGAATGCAGCGCAATATTTACTGTAATCTTTGGCTTTGCCCTGCAGCTCACTCCATAAGCGGGCATGTTCCAAATCGACCCAGTTGCTAAATGGTGAAGCTTTACCAGCATCGCATCGTTCCTGTACGCGTGGTACAGCACTGACGTGCTGATACTGGCTGGCCTCAAGTATCTCATTGAGGTCGTGACTGGAAAGCCGGAACGCGGAGGACTCAAAGCCTGGCCGACAATACGCTGGCGTCTCGACATTATGATGACGCAATGCCTTTACATTAAGCTGTAAGATATGGAGATTCGCAGCTACAGGCTGATGCTGTCGGTGCCGCTGAACTCGACCAGCAAGCTGAATAAGCGCCCGCATGGAGCTGGGCTCAGCGATTGCCCAGTCATAGTCGTGATCTCTTCCGACTTCGGCCACTGCCGTCGCCAGTACAACGAACAGATGATGCTGCTCAGGAAAGGCACTCAGGGCGCACTTAATCTCTGCCACCCGCCAGAGAGCCTGTTGATCATAACGGGTGAGCGTTTCATCCAGCCGTTGCTCAATATGAGAACGTATCGCCAGCGGATGCTGGCTGTGATAAATGCAGTAGTGGATACGGGTATTGGCTGGCGCGGGCGTATTAAGCAGGTATTTTGCAACCCCCACCAGTGGATCAATATTCGCCATGCGCACCACTCCAAGGGAGACCGTTTTTCCTGCCTCGTTCTGCTGATGGTGATGTGCATGCAGTTGTTGCATTGACTGATGAATCGTCATAGCGACAGCATTCAATACATCGTCAATGCGCCGGCTGTCAGGTATTACTGGCCTGAGTTCCGCAACGCGAAGTCCCGAAGCCTGCTGTAATCGCCCCACGCGACGGGTAACAAAAGTATCATGATGATGCTTAAAACTTGCAGCATCCTGAATATCCTGCTGCGCCACATCATGTTCATCATACCAGGCACAACAAATCTTCAGTTCTGCGTCCGGTTGCCCCCACACTTGCTGGAAGTCAGCACGCCCCGCACGATAAGCATTAAACAGAGCCTGTACCAGCGCAGGGGGCAACGTTGCCGACGACAGTAATACGCGTGAACCCAGCATGCCTGCCCAGTTGACTAAACGGCATAATGCAGGCAAATCATCAATATCGAAGTCGTCAGGCTCATCAAGTACCAGATCAGAAGTAAATAACCGCAGCATGGGAGCAATCTGTTTTCCGCCACGGATACCTTCGGTCGCAGGCATAAAGTGATCGATGGTGGTCACCAGCACAGGCGCACTGAGCAACTTATTAAATTTATCATTTCCAGCCAGCCAGCGGCTGAGACGCCCATCATCCAGACTACCGTCGTAGCTGACGTACTGATGTTCAGCAAATAATGACTCAGCAGATTCGCTTCCCGCCGGGTTGCCCTCCTCTGGCTCACGACGCAGTTGATGGAGTTGCGTGACGGACTGTGATCCAATCAATACCGCCAGATCATCATCCTGCAAATTGAGCTTTTGCCGCATGGCATCCCCCGTCTGCAGCGTCAGGGTGCGTAATCCCAAAGCAACTGAAAAACGGCACCCCTGCTTTTCATCAGCAAGAGCATACATGATGCGCGCATTGGCAAAGGTCTTGCCGCAGCCAGTTGAGGCCATATTAATGCCAAAAAAACCCTGCACCGCAGCACGTTCCCGCAATGCGCGGGTAAGGTCCCACGCCCGATCCTGCCAGCGGAACTTTTCCTGTTCACTGCGTTTTTTGAACCCTTTATGGCGTGTGATCGCAGGTAATGTCTTGCGTACATTGGCAAGGCTGCGCCCCAGCAGCAGGGCGTTTTGCGCCACACCAATATTATGTTCATCCAGCCGTTGCTTAAGTGCTCCACTACTACGATCTGTGTTAGCAAAAGCAGGATAGGCGGCATCCTGCCACCCCATGGTGCCGGGCAGCGACGAGTAGAAGTGATCAGCAAGCATCAGTACCAGACGCGCCATATGACTGGTGAAACGCTGATTAAGGCTGGAGAATCTTTGCCAGGAAGATTGCTTTATGGCACGGATGGCAATTTTTTGCGCTTTTGCACGCCAGGTTTCGCTACGAAGTGGTGTTCCGTAGGGGAAGTGCCATACGGCCTGCCTGTCCTGCTCACACCATGCCTCATCGAGATCATTTGCTGCATTCCAGAGTGAGGTAAGTTGCTCAGTCAGCCAGTTTTCCATATGCGCCAGATCAGGTGGGTTTTCTCCCTGATAAGGGTAAACAGGTAAACGATGGTGGGACAAAATTAGCCAGGCAATGACGGATGCCAGTGGAGGAAGGTTTTTAAAAGGATTTAAGTATGTATCAAGCGAATCTTTATGGAGTGATGCGAGGATTCGTTCCTCATCGTCCTGATGTATTGTGCTCAGAGCCTGTAACCATTGATTATCATCGCGATCGCCGACCCAGGCACAAAACAGACGCAGGGAAACCCATTCATGACGATAGGGTTGCCAGCATTTTCCTTCGCCTTTCAGCCCCAGCTGAAATAAGGCATTTGCTTTGCCAAAATCGTGAAATAATCCGGCGATCGCCGCCAGCAAACTGACCGTTTCCAGACTGTGCCACTGATTCTCATCCTGGCTTCTGAGAATATCCCGTTCAGTTGTTGCCGTCGGCACACTCCCCTCAGCATTAAAACAGCGTAGATTACCAACTATCCATAACAATTCGGTCTGGTTTGCGCCTTTGATCCAATGGCAGGCGACTGCTGTATTACGTCGGGCTGTTTTGCGTAATAATTTACGTAAGGTATTGAGGCCTTCAAGGGTGATTGCCGTCTGCCAGCTTCTTTCACCTTTACGCTCAGCAAATTGATCGATAATGCGTCGGGTTTCCGTTAACGCTCTTTTGCTGCATTGCGAAATCAGCAAAATATTCATCGGTCAACCTGACTGAGTTGTCTTGCTGTTGATTGCAGTGCATCAATCAGCACATCCAGGGTTTCTGCACGCTGAAAACTATTCAGGCAGCGCTGGCGAAACTCCTGCTCCTCTTCCCCGGCCATAGCGGCGATAAAAGCTTGCGGTAAGATCAGCGCATCTTTAATCATGTCTGCCACATCAAACACCAGCCCACCCCGACGGGTTTTTCCATGTAAGACAGCTAAACCATGCGGCAAACCTATAACCCATGTTGCGACGGCTGCCATCCCATACGCAAGATAATTACCATGATCCAGAAAGCGATTCGCAATATCGGTACCACCACCGCGCTTTGCACGAGTAAAATCACCATAACTGACGGCATTCGCTGCCAGTTTGTATAATGCTTTGGTCATTACAGCTTCATGCAGCATCAGTTCCTGACTGGTGTAACAATTATTCAATCCGCCCTCATAAGCCTCCAGAAGACCATTTAATTTTTCAGGCACGAGTTTAAATGACTTTTCACGCTGCATATGGCTGTTAAGCCAGTGCTGGCGAATTTGTGAAATGCGTATAAGTTGAAACGCTTTTGCTGCACTCAGTCTTTTCTCTTCATCAAACCAGAAGCTTACCCAGTCCTGCAGATATTCCGTTGGCCGGTATTCGCTTTGCGATGTCAGCCAGGAAACATTTACCTCGACTTCGTTAGCAGCGTAAAGTGGCGTACCTCCGCCACCGCAAAATCCGACCAATACACCAGCTCGAGCGAACTCCCTCATTGCCGCTTGTGTCACGGATGTTCCTGTACCAAGTAAAATTACCGTAGTATTCGCGATGGGTATATTCCAGTAAAGCGACTGTTTTCCTTCATCAGTGACATACTCAACCCGCCCACCGTTGACTAACACCCGGCAATACTGCAAATAGTAAAGATTTGCCCGTTTCGAATGCAGAATCGTTTTCAGGTCAGAAGGTCTGATGGCATCCAATGCTATCCCCTTAAGGTCAATTTTCAGGATAATGTTCTGCCGACTTGATATTAAACAAACGCGTAAAATCAAGAGCAGGAAATAAAATAACAATAATATAAATTGCAGAGTCAAAAACACTATTTTGTTTAGTGACAATAAACAACACACTAGTTACTTAGGGTATTTTTTATCAGCCTCGCTATCTGGTTATCATTTCTGGAGAATGGCTGTTGCAGAATGGTAAAGATAAACGTATGGACTGCGGCCTGTACACAGCTGGCTCCCGTTCCTGTTCTTTCTAAGCTGCCTGTACGGCAGTTAACAAGGCTGTCACTGTCAGCACGGCGTACAGCGATTTCTAAGCTGCCTGTACGGCAGTTAACGGGACAGAACGTGGGTTCGCGATCCAGTCGCTTTTCTAAGCTGCCTGTACGGCAGTTAACGTCAGTGCAACGCCTGAGCTGGAAGCAACAGATTTCTAAGCTGCCTGTACGGCAGTTAACCTCGCCGCTCAGCGTCGCGCCCGGTTGATGGATTTCTAAGCTGCCTGTACGGCAGTTAACGACGAGTTCACGAAGCTGGCGTGTGAATATCTTTTCTAAGCTGCCTGTACGGCAGTTAACTGTCAGGCTTAGGCGCAGTGCGCCCATCGGCATTTCTAAGCTGCCTGTACGGCAGTTAACGCATCACCCTCCCCTACAACGCCTTATTCCGTTTTCTAAGCTGCCTGTACGGCAGTTAACCAGGTTCACGGATGTCTTGCCGTCAATCGTCATTTCTAAGCTGCCTGTACGGCAGTTAACAATCGTTTTTACTGAGCGTCGCCCAGCCGTCATTTCTAAGCTGCCTGTACGGCAGTTAACTTCTCCAGCTCTGCATTGCGCGCGGTCTGTCGTTTCTAAGCTGCCTGTACGGCAGTTAACCTAATCAGCGCCTGCTTAGTGCCAGAGGGATATTTCTAAGCTGCCTGTACGGCAGTTAACCTTGGCGAAGCACTTCGCGGTCCGGCACTGGATTTCTAAGCTGCCTGTACGGCAGTTAACTTTCTTTCTTCGCTGGCGGTGCTTTTTTGACTTTTCTAAGCTGCCTGTACGGCAGTTAACCCACACAGACTTGCTGACTTTCGACAGCCACTTTTCTAAGCTGCCTGTACGGCAGTTAACCTTGGCCGTGCAGCTGATGGTTCTGTGGCTCATTTCTAAGCTGCCTGTACGGCAGTTAACTGTCCAATGGCTAAGCGCATCAGCAATCGTGTTTTCTAAGCTGCCTGTACGGCAGTTAACAGCTTCTACAGCGTCAACCGTGAGATGCAGAATTTCTAAGCTGCCTGTACGGCAGTTAACATTTTGGTAAAATATCTCCACTGCCGATGGTCTTTCTAAGCTGCCTGTACGGCAGTTAACTCACCATCATCTATGCTCTGGTGGTGGTTGCTTTTCTAAGCTGCCTGTACGGCAGTTAACTTTATATTTGTGCCAGACAGGGCATGGCTTAATTTCTAAGCTGCCTGTACGGCAGTTAACATCACCAGCGCTTGCACCACCAGAAGCTGGCGTTTCTAAGCTGCCTGTACGGCAGTTAACGATCACTGGCTCAGCTTCAGGACCAGGCAACATTTCTAAGCTGCCTGTACGGCAGTTAACGAGGGTGTGTCTGTCCATTAGATTGCCTGGTTTTTCTAAGCTGCCTGTACGGCAGTTAACATCAACTACCGGAGGCCAGTCACCAGTAACCATTTCTAAGCTGCCTGTACGGCAGTTAACATGTACCCATGCCACTGGCTCCATCGCATCCCTTTCTAAGCTGCCTGTACGGCAGTTAACTGTTCGACAATAACACTAACAGATTAATTTTTCGCAAATTCCCCCAATTTAACCCTAAAAACCCTTTTCCAAACCTCGAAAAAAATACCCATTAAAATCAGTTAATTAAATTAACAGCAAAAAAAAGGGTCTGAAGCTACTGGGAATTGCTCCAGACCACGATGTAGAGAGATTTTCAGTGGTTATCCAGCCATCAGCTCACCGTAAACCCAAGCATCATGCCGGTATCTTCATGCTCCAGCAGATGGCAGTGCGCCATATAGGCGTTCTGCGCATCCGCCACATAGCGGAAGCGCACCAGCACTTCACTGCGCCAGCCTTCCACGCGCACAATATCTTTCCAGCCGCTGCGGTGCGCTTCCACCGGTTTACCGTTTTCCGACAGAATGCGGAACTGCGCGCCATGAATATGGAATGGATGCAGCATGGCGTCGCCCTCACCGGAAATGGTCCACTTCTCCCAGGCATCCAGTTGCGCGGCAAACATCGGCTTGTTCATATCGAATGCCACGCCGTTGATTTTATTACCGTGGTGGAAATCGTAAGCCGCTTTTTGCCCCTCTGCGCCATGTCCCGCTCCGTGCGCGTTGTGATCCATCGCCTTATCATTGTCCATCTCCATCGCACCATGGCCGTCCATTGCCATCCCCGCCATCGCTTTATGACCATGCTTCGTCATCAGCGCCTGCATCCCCTCACGGTCCAGCTGTGGATCCATCATCAGCTGCAGCCAGCGGTTGGTAATGCCTTCCGTGGCAGGCAGCGCAGGCACATCCACCAGTTTGTCCGGCAACTGCCCGCTGGCCTGAATCGCCAGCGGCAGGATATTCAGCAGCGGCAGCGGCTGGTCGAAAGGACTCAGCGTCATGCCCATCTGGCGCACCGGCAGCGTCACCAGATCAAATGCCTGGCCGTCTTTGGTATCCACCAGCACTTCGAAGCGCTCACCCGGCAGCAGTGAAAGCTCACTCACCTGCACCGGCTCGGCCAGCAGGCCGCCATCACTGGCAATCACATACAACGGGCGTTGATCGCTGGCGGCGATACGTAACGAACGCGCATTACAGCCATTCAGCAGCCGCAAGCGCAGCCAGCCGCGCGGCGTCGCATGCTGCGGATATGGCACACCGTTAGTTAGCATCAGATTGCCAAACCAGCCCACCGCCGCGCCCAGCACATCGAGCTGATAGTCGATTTTGCTGCCGTCGGCGCTGAGCTGCTTGTCCTGCAAAATCAGCGGAATATCATCAACGCCCCACTGTTTCGGCAGCATCAGCTGTTCACTTTCGGTATCCTGCAGCAGCACCAGCCCCGCGAGCCCCTGCGCCACCTGATAGCCCGTCGCGCCATGCTGATGCGGATGGAACCAGCAGGTTGCTGCCGGCTGGTCGGGAATAAAGCTCACGGTACGGCGCTGGCCCGGCGCAATCACGCCCTGGGGGCCGCCATCGACCGCGCCTGGAATCTCCAGCCCGTGCCAGTGCAGCGTGGTGGCCTGCGGCAACTGGTTGTCGATATTTACGGTGATGGCTTTACCCCGTTCCAGCAATAACGCCGGACCCAGCAGGCTGCCGTTATAGCCCCAGCTTGGCACCTGTTTACCGTTCCATGTTGAGAAACCGCTTTGCGCACGCAGGGTGATCTCCCCGCGCGGATCGGCGCTCAGCAGTTCCGGGATCGGCAGTGCCGGACGGCTCGCCGCCATCAGCGAACGGCTCCACAGCGGCAGCGCGCCCGCGGCGCTGAGAATGGCGCTCAGCCTGAGAAAATCACGACGTAGCATGCTGGTCTTCCTTACAGTCAAAATCAGGCTAAACGGCCCGTTAAACAGAGTCTGATAAGCAGACTTTAAACCCTTCCCTTACGGTAAGGTCAAGTTCAGTTAAATTCACCCTGGATTGAGAAACAGATGAAATTCACTGTCGAAGCCATTTTAACGGGCAAAATTGTCGGAATAGTGGCGCTGAGTGTGCTAACGTCAGGTTATTGCAACCGTATGAGATGAGTTATGAAGAAAAGCATCAAGGCGCTGCTGTTGACCGGATTGCTGGGCTTTTCCAGCGCCAGCTTTGCGCTGAGTGAGTCCGAAGCGGAAGATCTGGCCGATCTGACGGCGGTGTTCGTCTACCTGAAAAATGATTGTGGTTATCAGGACCTGCCGGATGCGCAGATTCGTAACGCATTAATGTTTTTTGCCCGGCAAAACCGTTGGGATTTAAGCAACTACAACAGTTACAACATGAAAGCGCTGGGGGAAGACAGCTATCGCGATCTGAGCGGCATCGCCATTGCGAATGACAAGAAATGTAAATCTCTGGCACGTGACTCCCTGAGCCTGCTGGCCTACGTTAAATAATCCCTCTCCCCCCGCTCCTCTGCTGAAAACTTGACCGTGCAACCACGGTCAGAGTTAGCTATGATGTGCCGCCCATTTTTCATGGCTATTCTGAGGAGACCCACCATGGCCCCAAATGAAATATGGTATGAAACCCTTCATGCCGGTTTCGGACAATACTTCTCGGCTGACAAGCTGTTATACCGGGAAAAGACCGAACATCAGGATCTGATTATCTTCGAAAATGCGGCGCTGGGTCGCGTTATGGCGCTGGACGGCGTGGTACAAACCACCGAGCGCGATGAATTTATCTACCATGAAATGATGACGCATGTTCCTTTGCTGGCGCACGGCGCAGCGAAGAAGGTGCTGATCATCGGCGGCGGCGATGGCGCGATGCTGCGAGAAGTCACCCGTCATAAAGGGATCGAACAGATCACCATGGTGGAGATTGACGCTGGCGTGGTGGAATTCTGCAAACAGTATCTGCCGAATCACAGTGCGGGCGCATATGACGATAAGCGCTTTCAACTGGTGATCCAGGACGGCGTGAAGTTTGTTAACGAGACCACGGAAACCTTCGACGTCATTATCTCCGACTGTACCGACCCGATTGGTCCCGGCGAAAGCCTGTTCACCTCAGAATTCTACAGCGGTTGCCACCGCATTCTGAATGAAAACGGTATTTTTGTGGCGCAGAATGGCGTCTGTTTCCTGCAGCAGGATGAAGCCGTTCATAGTCACCGCAAGCTGAGTCACTACTTTAACGATGTCAGCTTCTACCAGGCAGCGATCCCGACCTACTACGGCGGCATCATGACTTTCGCCTGGGCCAGCAACAATCCTGCTTTGCGCCAGCTTGATAGCGCAACGCTGCAGGCGCGTTTTACTGCAGCGGGTCTGACCTGCCGTTACTACACTCCGGCAATCCACACTGGCAGCTTTGCCCTGCCGCAATATCTGCTGAATGCCCTGTCAGACGCGAGCTGACCGGCATCTCTAAGGGGGTGATCCAAATTGCAAAAGCTGAAACTACATGGCTTTAATAACCTGACGAAAAGCCTGAGTTTTTGTATCTATGATATTTGCTATGCGAATACCGCTGCTGAGCGCGACGGATACATTGCCTATATTGATGAGCAATATAACGCTAACCGGTTAACTGAAATCCTGAGCGAAACCTGCTCGATAATAGGCGCGAATATCCTGAATATCGCGCGTCAGGACTATGAGCCACAAGGGGCCAGCGTCACCATTCTGGTGAGCGAAGAACCTGTTGATCCGCGAGATATCGACACCTCGGAACATCCGGGGCCACTGCCGGGTTCGGTGGTTGCGCACCTGGATAAGAGCCATATCTGCGTCCACACCTATCCGGAGAGTCACCCGGAAGGCGGACTTTGCACCTTCCGGGCCGATATCGAAGTTTCCACTTGCGGCGTGATTTCTCCGCTAAAAGCGCTGAATTACTTAATTCATCAGCTGGAATCTGACATCGTCACTATCGACTATCGCGTGCGCGGGTTTACCCGTGACGTTAAAGGCGAAAAACACTTTATCGACCACGAGATCAACTCGATTCAGAACTTTATGTCCGAGGATATGAAGGCGATGTACGACATGGTTGATGTCAATGTGTATCAGGAGAACATCTTCCATACCAAGATGTTGCTGAAAGAGTTCGATTTAAAACACTATCTGTTTAACACCAAACCGGAAGACCTCAGCCCGCAGGAGCATAAACGCATTACTGACCTGCTGTGGAAAGAGATGCGTGAGATCTACTACGGGCGCAATATTCCGGCGGTGGGACTGAAAATGCAGTAAGCAGTGAACCGGGCGGCGCGTTTGCCGCCCGTGTTACGCCGTCAGCATCAGCTTAAACGCCTGCCCATCCAGCGCGCTGCGTGCTTCGATGTCGAGATGCCTGTCGGTAATAATATCGGTCAACGACTGCAATGGCGAGACGCAGAACAGCGACCAGGAGCCATACTTGCTGCTGTCCGCCAGCAACACGCGACGACGCGCATTGCCCAGCAAATCCTGCTTCAGCCCGGCCTTCTCTTCGGTTGGCGTGGTGATGCCTTTCTCCAGACTCCATGAGTTACAGCTGACAAACGCGACATCCGGATACAGCGTGCGCAGGAAACGACGGCCATGATCGCCAATGCACGACTGGCTGGAGTCATCTATGCGACCACCAATAATGGTCACTTCAATCTGCTTAAATTCGGAAAGAAACAGCGCGATATGCAGATCGGCGGTAATCACCCGCAGCGGCAGATGCGTCAGCTGGCGCGCCAGCTCCAGCATGGTGGTGCCGGCATCCAGCACCACTGCGTCGCCCGCTTTCACCAGCATCGCCGCCTGATGGGCAATCGCCTGCTTCTCCGCCAGATTACGCTGTGATTTCTCCAGCGTGGTCGGCTGCGCGGGAATAAAGCGGTTCAGCGTGACGCCGCCATGGGTGCGGCTAATCACCCCTTCCTGGTCGAGCTTAATCAGATCGCGGCGAATGGTGGCGGGCGATGCGGAGATCGCCGCAACCAGTTGATCAACAGTGACCAGATTATGGCTTTTCAGATAATCCATAATCTGATCGAGACGGCTTTGTCCCTTCATATGTCCTTATGCCAGCTGCATCGCGAGTTGGATTGAGATCGCCATGCTCTCAGACTTCGCTTTACCTGTCCAGGCAATATCAAACGCCGTGCCGTGGTCCGCAGACGTACGGATAAACGGCAGTCCCGCGGTGATATTTACCCCGTCATAGAAACCTAACAGCTTCAGCGGAATGTGCCCCTGGTCATGGTACATCGCCACCACCATGTCATACATCCCTTCATAGCACTGCAGATAAACGGTATCCGGCGGGCAAGGGCCGTAAACATTGATGCCCTTCGCTTTCATCGCTTCCACGGATGGGCCAACGATAGTGATCTCTTCATCGCCAAACAGGCCATTTTCCCCCGCGTGCGGGTTAACCCCGGCTACCGCAATACGCGCGTTATCGAAGCCGACGCGTTTCATAAAGGTGTCCGCCATGCCGATCACCGTTTCCACGCGCTCACGCCCCAGCGTATCAAGGAACTTACGCAGCGCAATATGGGTGGTGACGTGAATCACTTTCAGGCGCTCGGTATACAGCACCATGGCGTAATCTTTGCTGTTGGTCAGCTTCGCCAGCAGTTCGGTATGGCCTGGATAGATATGTCCGGCAGAGTGCAGCGCTTCCTTATTCAGCGGCGCGGTGGCGATAGCCTGTACTTCACCGGCCAGCGCCAGTTCAGTGGCGCGTTTCACGCAACGGTACGCCAGATCGCCTGCCGTCGCCTGCACCACGCCCGGCTGCAGCGCCTGCGGGTCGGCCAGCGGTTCGTCGATGATATTGATAATGCCGGGAGCGAAATGGGCGTCAGAGACCTTATCCAGCACGCGCAGCTCGGCCGGAGGGGTAATTTTCAGGTCCAGAATGCGGCGCAGCGTACTGGCGCAACCCACCACCACCGCTGGCGCGCCGGCCAGTTCGCCTTCCGTCAGGGATTTAATAATGATCTCAGGACCGATACCTGCCGGGTCGCCCATGGTAACCGCAATAATCTTACTCACTCGACTTCTCCTCAATAAAACGAATAACTTCTACCAGGGTGTTTTCATCACCAAAGCCACCGGCTTTGGTCATCACCAGCAACTGTTGATAGGCATTGAGCAGGTGGCCGTAAGGCACGCAGCCCGCAACCTGCCCGTGAATCTGAAATCCGTGAGCGCCCAGCTGACGGGCGATCGCTATCGCCACATCACCGCCAGAGAGGTACAGCGCAGCTGGCGCGACCTGTGCCAGAATGGCATCCGTTAGCCTGCCGAGCTGCTGGCAAATCTGCTCGCCTAACTGCTGACGCGAGACATGATGCTGCTCACACAGCGCGGCTATCTGATGGCGTTGCTCCGCCTGCTGACAGGTGCGGATCACGCAGTGCTGTCCCTGACGCAGCGCGCTGGCCGCCTGCTGCAGCCACTGCGGGTTGTCAGCCCACGCGGGGTACTGAAATAGCTGGCTGATATCCACATCCACCAGCGTCAATGTCGCATGTGCCTGCAGGCGGGCGATCTGCTGTGCAGCAATCTCGCTCATCGAACCGACCACCGCCAGCAGCGGTGTGGCGGCCTGCTTCCCCTGCGGCGCAAGGCTCAGCGCGTTTGCGTCGGGGCCTGGTATGGCTGATGTGGCACAGTGTCCGGCACTGTTTGCTGGCGTGGTCGCTGCCTTAGCCGTTGTCAGCTGTGCGCCTAATGCCTCGCTTAATCCCGATGCCCCCGCCAGCAGCGGTTTCTCTGCCAGCTGCATCGCCGCGGACATCAGGCGCTGTAAATCGTCATCCGACTCCGCGTCCGCCACCAGCAGTCGCGTGCCCTGCTGAATATGCCGTTGCAAAATGGCCCGTAATTGTGGGGAGCGCACCTCCGCCAGCGTTAACACCGCGCCCGGCAGCGCACTCTGTTCGTGCAGACGTACCAGCACGCGCGCATCACTGACCGGCGTTTTCGGATCGCTGGCAAATTCGGTCTGCGTCAGCAGGCGCCCCTCAATCAGGCAGTAGCCGTCAATGGTGGTGCGGCCCAGTTTCGGTACCGCAGGCGCCACCAGCGCCAGTGCTTTACCGCTAGCCTGCAACGCCGCGTCAATTTCTGCGCCGGGATTACCGCGCAGAGTGGAGTCGATTTTCTTAAACAGCCAGCCCTGGCGCACTATCGCCGCGCCCGCTTCCGTTGCCTGCTGAGTACGCAGCGCCGCCTGCTGCGCGCTAAGCGCACGGCTGTCGGTGCTGATTACCCAGACATCCGCCGCAGACGGCTCAGGCGTACTGGCGCTGTCAAACAGCACATTTACTCGCGCACCGGCTCGTGCCAGTCCGCTACCGGCATCATTCGCGCCGGTGAAGTCATCGGCAATTACCCATACCGGGGTTATCCACTGCGTCATTGGTTCTCCATCAGGAGGGTGAGAAAGCTCTGAGTATCATGCCACACCGTCCGATAATGATTATATTCAATCACGATTGATTATATGTGAGCAAGATCAAATTAATCGAAATCAATATGTCTTATAAAATTAGCCAGCGAATGTGACAGACATCGCGCAGAAATGACGAAATACAATCACCCGCGATCGAACAGCGGTCGTCCGGAGAAAAGGCAAAAACCATGAATATCAACAGCACCGTGATCAGCGGTTATCAGGCACTTAACGACATTAGCTATCTGCTGAAAGATAAAAAGAGCGTACTGCTGGTCACCGACAGGAACATTGTGGCGATCCCGGCAGTTCAGCAGGTGATTGCGCAGATCACCTCCCATGTCAGCAGCCTGAAGATGGTTGATAACGTGCCGCCGGAGCCGAGCCAGCATGATGTCGCCGCCATTCTCACCCCGCTGGAAACCCGCGGTGTGGATCTGGTGATTGGCGTCGGCGGCGGCAGCGTGCTGGACGTGGCGAAACTGCTCTCCGTGCTGTGCGTGGAAAACGCCCCGACGCTGGACGCACTGCTGGCCGGAGAAAAACCGACCACGCGCACCGCCTCGTTACTGATCCCGACCACCGCCGGAACTGGCTCAGAAGCCACGCCGAACGCGATTCTGGCGATCCCGGAGAAAGAGACCAAAGTCGGCATTATCTCGCCGGTGATGCTGCCGGATGTGGTCGCGCTGGCGCCGGAACTGACCACCACCATGCCAGCGCATATCGCCTCTTCTACCGGCATCGATGCGCTGTGCCATCTGATTGAGTGCTTCACCGCCACCGTCGCCAACCCGGTCAGTGATAACTATGCGCTGATTGGTCTGAAGAAGCTGTTCGCCAGCCTGGAAACCACCATCAATGAGCCGGGCAACCTGCGGGCGCGCCTCGATATGCTGTGGGCGTCTTACTACGGCGGCGCGGCGATTGCCCACGCCGGTACGCATCTGGTGCACGCCATGTCCTATCCGTTGGGCGGTAAATACCACATTCCCCACGGCGTCGCCAACGCCATCCTGCTGGCACCGTGCATGCGCTTTGTGCGCGCGGCAGCGGTGAGCAAATTTGCCCAGGCCTACGATCTGCTGCCGGATGCGAACCACGCGCTGAGCGAAGAAGAGAAATCCCACGCGCTGGTCGACTACTTCGCCGCGCTGGTGAAACGACTGCAACTGCCTGCCAGCCTCGATGAACTGGGTATCAATGCCGACCATCTGCCGTATCTGGTTGAAGCCGCGCTGGACGTGCAGCGCCTGATGAAAAATGTTCCGGCCAGCGTCAGCGCCGATGATGTGCGCGCCGTGTATCTGACGCTGTTTCCGACTCTGAATCACTGAATATCACGAGGACATTATGAGCAAGAAAATTGAGGGCGTATTAACCGCTATCGTCACCACCTTTGATCACCACGGCGCATATAAAGCCAGCGCGATGCGCCAGCAGATCCAGCGTCAGCTGCAGGCAGGTAATGGCATCTTCTGCGGTGGCACCAACGGTGAATTCTTTGTGCTGAATGAGCAGGAGAAGCTGGCGGTCACCGAAACCTGCGTCGATGAAGTCGCAGGCAAAGCCAATGTGGTGGCGCATATCGGCGAGATCTCCACCCGTGAAACCATTCGCCTCGGCAAGCAGGTGGCAAAACTGGGCGTTGATGCGGTTTCGGTAATCACCCCGTACTTTGTGCCGCTGAAACAGGAAGAGCTGATTGCGCATTACCGTGCCGTCGCTGATGCGCTTGAGGTTCCGGTATTCCTCTACAACATTCCGGCGCGTACCGGTAATACCCTGCAGCCGGACACCGTGCGTACCCTGGCATCGCACCCGAATATTATCGGCATCAAAGACAGCGCGGGCAGC
>JAAIGF010088092.1_pt1 | contig 96622 bp, 80 predicted proteins | sample 6487441 | NCBI WGS metagenome assembly JAAIGF01 (sample SAMN13974129, study PRJNA590717) | phyllosphere metagenome | biome: pepper field; feature: multiple bacterial spot infested pepper fields; material: pepper leaves; isolation source: leaves from pepper fields | host: Capsicum annuum ... | reverse complement strand
GAAGTGGATCCACAACCTGACCCTGCGTGCCGGCTTCCCGGTGAACGATGCCAGCGAGATCTACATCTACACCGACTGGGCGTACAAGAGCGCGGTGAATTTCTTCCTGTACGAGTCGCCGGAGTTCCGCAGCCGCAGCTCGCTGGAAGGTGGTCTGCGCCTGGGCTACAACTGGGATTACGGTCAGTACGACGTGGCCGTGTTCGGCCGCAATCTGACCAACCAGACCCGCGTGGTCGGTGCGATCGATTTCAACAACCTGACCGGCTTCCTCAACGAGCCGCGCACCTATGGTGTGGAATTCACCGCGAAGTTCTGAGCCCCGTACAGCCGGGTCATGTGCAGCGGGGCAGAGCCCCGCTCTACGTGCAGCTCATGTAGAGCCGGGCTCTGCCCGGCTGAAGCATTGCCGCGCAGCGGGGCAGAGCCCCGCTGTACGTGTCGCCTTACAGCGCGCTCTGCGGGCGCACTTCCAGCACCGCCTCTTCAGCCGCGCAATCGCGGCTGGAGTGCCTGCCGGCCTTGCGGGCCGCCTCGATCTCGCGGCGGGCCGCGAGCAGGTCGGTGTTGAATGCGGCGTTGCCATGCAGGCGCGCCACGGCGGCCGCACCCATGAAACGCCCCTCCAGGATGTCGCTCTGCCAGTGCACGTTGCAGACCAGCCGGCTCTCGCCGTAGTTGCGCCCACGCGCCACGATGGCGTCAGCGCGGTCAGGCACGATTTCCGACAGGACCAACGCCCATGCCCAGCCGATGGACGTGTGTCCGGACGGATACGAACCATTGCCGCGCAGACCGGCCTCGTCGTCGGGCGTGCACGTCGGTTCACCATTGACCATGAACGGGCGTGGGCGCTGGTAGTGCTTCTTCGCTGCGCGGGTGGCGGCGCTGGCATCGATGCGGCTGCGTTCCAGCAGACGGTACAGCGCGGGGGTGTGCTGCGCATCCACATCCAGATCGATCGCGCAGGAGAACTGGTTGGCACCTTCCGGGAAGCCAAGTTCCGCATCATGCGTGGCCTGCACGAAACGAGGCGTGCCGCGCAGCGCGCGTGCTTCACGGTTGACCTGTTCGTCCAGCGCGAAGCCGGCCGAACCTGCCGCCGGAGGTGAAGGGACCAGTGCAAGGCTGGCCGGTACGGCAGCTGTGTCCAGATAACCCACCGCCTTGGCGGTGCCGCCGCTGTCATCCGGCCTGGCGGTGGTAGTGGCGCACCCTGCCAGCAACATCGTCATGGCAAGGCCGAGCAGCGGGCGGCGGGATGAAGCAATCGGAGGCATGGATCGGCTCAACGTGGGGAATATCAGGCTGCATGATCGCAGCCACGAGCATGGCCCGCAGCGCCCATCGGTCATGCGGCCAGATCCGGCAAGATATGACTTTCCCTCGACCAGGCTGGCCTGCGGGCCGGATTGGCCCCCCATACGAACGGGTTGCCGCCTACCCGGCAGAGGCGTTCAGTCGGCCGGATTGCTCGAAGACCTTGACCGTACCTCCGAATGCTGCCGACAGCGGCGCATCCTGCAGCAGCGAGGAGCGGGGCCCATCGGCGAGTATCCGGCCCTCGCGGAGCAGTACCACGCGTGTTATCTCGGGGATGATCTCTTCGATGTGGTGGGTGACCAGTACCAGGGTGATGCCCTGCCGTGCCAGCTTCCGCATGATGTCGATGAGCTGTTGGCGTGCCACCAGGTCCAGGCCCGTGGAGGGTTCATCCAGCAGCAGCGCCTGTGGCCGGTTGACCAGCGCACGGGCGATCAGCACGCGCCGCGCCTCCCCCGCCGACAGTTCGGCATAGGCGCGTTCGCGCAGGGCCAGCGCACCGGTCATCGCCAGTGCCTGCGCCGCGCGCTCGCGCATGTCGGCGCTGATCTCACGGAACGACGGCACCACATAGCTGGCGAAGAAACCGCTCAGCACCGCCTGTTCGGCAGTCAGGCCAGGCATGCCGGCCAGGTTGCTGCTCAGGTCGCCGCTGACCATGCCCAGCTGCGCGCGCAGTCTGTCCACCTGCCAGCGCTGCTGGCCAAGCACCTTCACCGGGATGCCACCGCCGGCCTGCGCCAGCGGATACAGCTCGCGGGTGATCAGCTTGATGAAGGTGGACTTGCCGCAGCCGTTCGGCCCCAGCAATGCGGTGTGCTGCCCCTGGGCAATGCGCAGGCTGAGTGCGTGCAGGACCTTCACGTGCCCGCGCACCACCGTGGCGCGGTCCAGTTCGATCAGTGGCGCCGCATCCGTGGGCGCTTCGGCAGGGCTTGTGGTGGCGACGGGATCCAGGCAGGACAACGGACGGTTCCAGTAACAGGAAGGAGACGGCGCTTGCCGCAGATGCAGTTTGCTACGACAGCCGGCATGATGTCTGCCACTTCGTTGCCCCCGGCCCCAGGCCGGCGAGGAGCCCACCTTGCCCGATCCGCACAGCTGCCGGCGTCTATCCGGGCCCCGCCGCGATGCCGGCAGTAGATGCACAGGCATGCTGGCCCTGGTGGCCGGGTTGTGCCTGGCAGGCGCAGGCCATGCGCAGGTCACCGATACCGCCAGTTACCTGCAGCGGATGGACGTGGATGGCGACGGACGGGTCAGCGAGCAGGAGTACGTGCAGTGGATGCTGTACGCGTTCGATCGCATGGACACCGATGGTGATGGCACCCTGGCCCCGCACGAACTGCCGGGCGGAAAGGGACGCCCGATCACGCGTGCGCAGCATCGGCAGACGCTGGTGCTGCGTTTCCACCGTCAGGATGCCAACGGCGACGGTTACCTTGATGCCCGCGAACTGGCGGCCCCGCCCCGCTGAGCGGCCGCTCCACGGCGGCGTAGAATCGGTTTCATGCCCGAGCTTCCCGAAGTTGAAACCACCCGCCGCGGCCTGGCCCCGCATCTGCTGGGCCGCGCCATCCACGGGGTGATCCTGCGCCGCGCCGACCTGCGCTGGCCGATTCCGCCGGAGGTGGCCACGCTGCTGCCGGGGCAGCGCATCGACGAGGTGCGTCGGCGCGCCAAGTACCTGCTGCTGGATACCGCCATCGGCAGCGCCGTCCTGCACCTGGGCATGTCCGGCAGCCTGCGCGTGCTGCCCGGCGACACCCCGTTGCGCAGCCACGACCATGTGGATATCAGCCTGGACAATGGCCAGCTGCTGCGGTTCAACGACCCGCGCCGCTTCGGCAGCCTGCTGTGGCAGCCGGCCGGTGAGGTCCATCCGCTGCTGCGGGGACTGGGGCCGGAACCGCTGGAGGACGCCTTCGATGGCGACCATCTGTTCGAACGCAGCCGGGGCCGTCGCGTGCCGGTCAAGGCCTTCCTGATGGATCAGGCGGTGGTCGTGGGGGTCGGCAACATCTACGCGGCCGAGAGCCTGTTCCGTGCCGGCATCAGTCCGCTGCGCGAAGCGGGCAGGATATCGCGCGAGCGTTACCGGCGGCTGGCCACGGCGATCAAGGACATTCTCGGCCATGCCATCGTCCGCGGCGGCACCACCCTGCGTGATTTCATCAGCCCTGACGGTGCGCCGGGCTACTTCGAGCAGGAGCTGTCGGTGTACGGCCGCGACGGACAGGCCTGCCCGGCCTGCGGGCGGACGCTCCGGCACGCGATGATCGGCCAGCGCGCCAGTGTGTGGTGCAGCCACTGCCAGCGCTGAACCGACCCCCACCTGCCGCTGCTGACCGTTAACGAATGTGTTCGCATAATGGCCGCTCCCCACGCACCGGCGGCTTCGAATGCAACGACGCGATTTCCTCCGCAACGCTTCCCTGGCTCTGGCGGCCCTCGGCCTGCCCGCATTGTCGGCCGCAGCGGACAACGGGCGGCAGCTTGGCCTGCGCCGGCTGGGGCAGCCGCAGCCGTTTGATTTCGCCACGTTGAAGGGCCAGGCGCGCGCGTTGGCAGCAACGCCCTACCAGACCCACAAACGTACCTTGCCGGGACCGGTGGAGGCGCTGGACTGGGACCAGTACCAGTCCATCAGCTACCGCCAGGACCACGCGCTGTGGGCAGACCAGCCAGGAAAATTCCAGGCGAAGTTCTTCCATCTGGGTCTGTACTTCCATTCGCCGGTGCGGATGTTCGATGTGGTGGGCGGCAAGGCCCAGGAGCTGGCCTATGACGGCGCCGCGTTCGATTATGGGGAGAGCGGCATCAAGGACGGCCAGCTGCCCGCGGACCTGGGGTTCGCCGGCTTCCGCCTCAACACACGGAAGGACACCGACCGCGACTTCGCTGCGTTTCTCGGTGCCAGCTACTTCCGTGCCGTCGGCAAGGAAGGCCAGTACGGACAGTCCGCGCGTGGTCTGGCGATCGATACCGGGCTGGGGCGGCCGGAAGAATTCCCTGACTTCATCGCTTATTACCTGGAACAGCCCGCAGCGGATTCCGATACGCTCATCGTGTACGCGCTGCTGGATTCGCCGAGCGTGGCAGGTGCGTGGCGTTTTGCCATCACCAATGGCGATGTGCTGCTGATGGACATCGACAGCGCGCTGTACCCGCGCAGGAGCATCGAGCGGCTGGGCATCGCGCCGTGCACCAGCATGTACCAGGTGGGTGAGAATGATCGGCGCATGGGCTGGGACTGGCGGCCGGAGATCCACGACACCGACGGACTGTCGATGTGGACCGGTGGCGGTGAGTGGATCTGGCGGCCGCTGTGCAACCCCCGCGAACTGCGGTTCAACATGTTCGTGGACCGCAATCCACGCGGCTTCGGCCTGCTGCAGCGTGATCGTGATTTCGATCACTACCAGGATGACGGCGTGTTCTACGAGAAGCGCCCCTGCCTGTGGGTGGAGCCCAAGGGCGAATGGGGCGAAGGATCGGTGCAGCTGGTGGAGATTCCCACCGTCGACGAAACGTTCGACAACATCGTCGCTTTCTGGAATCCGAAGGAAAAGCCACAACCGGGCAAGGAGCTGCTGATCGGTTATCGGCTGTATTGGGGCGCCGAGCCACCGGCGCGCCCGCCGATGGCGCGATGCGTAGCCAGCCGGACCGGCCTGGGTGGCGTCATCGGCAGGAAGCGCAGCTATTTCTCCTGGCGTTTCGCGGTGGATTTCGCCGGTGGCGAACTGGCCGGGCTGATCGACAAGGCCGAGGTGGAAGCGGTGGTGGAAACCAGCCGTGGCCGGGTCGAGATCGTGTCGGCACGGCCGCTGCGGGAGATCGACGGCTATCGTGCGATGTTCGATCTGGTGCCACCGGACGAGGGCACGCAGCAGATCGATATCCGGCTGTTCCTGCGTAGCGGTGGCAAAACGCTGACCGAAACCTGGCTGTACCAGTACAGTCCGCCGCCGGCCGGCGCACCGGAACGCACCCTGTACTGAGGGGTGCTGGCCGGCCCGGGGCAGGCCGGCCGCTTCACAGCGGCAGGCTGGGCTGCACCGGTTCGACGCGGCCCTCGCCGCGGGTGATCTTCTTGAATTCGGCGCGGCTTACCGACACGTAGCGTTCATTGCCACCGATCTCCACCTGCGGCCCATCCTGTACGGCATGGCCATGTTCATCCACACGTACGGTCATCGTGGCCTTCTTGCCGCTGTGGCAGATGGTCTTGATCTCCTGCATCTCGTCGGCCCACGCCAGCAGGTACTGGCTGCCCTCGAACAGCTCGCCGCGGAAATCCGTGCGTAGCCCGTAGCACAGCACCGGGATGTGCAGCTGGTCCACCACTTCGCTCAGCTGCCAGACCTGCGCGCGGCTGAGGAACTGCGCTTCGTCCACCAGCACGCAGCCCAGCGGCCCGTGCGCGGCGATGTCCCCGGCCACCAGCCGCTGCAGGTCGCTGTCGCGCTCGAAGGGCATGCCGTCGGCCTTGAGGCCAATCCGGGACGCCACCACGCCACTGCCGGCGCGATTGTCCAGCCGTGGCGTGAGGATCGCCACGCGCATGCCGCGCTCACGATAGTTGTGAGCGCTCTGCAGGAGCGTGGTGGTCTTTCCGGCATTCATCGCCGAATAGTAGAAATAGAGTTTGGCCATCGATGGATTCTAGCGGCTGCAGGCTGCCTGTCAGCAGGATCGCCCGGAGCAGGGTGCGCATGGGCACTGTGTTCCGGTTCCTGGCAGCAACTCCTGCATTTGATCCAGACCACCCCTGCGCGTGTTCCCGCGCCTTGCCATCTGCCGGCGGTCGGGGACATCCATCCACAGGAGCCAGGTCGCCTCGTCGGTGAACTTCTGGCCGTCCCATCCCATTGCTGCGTGTGCGGTAGGCCCTCCGAGGAGCCAGCGAAGGCACCGCCTCTGAATTCTCGCGTATCCATGATTTGTCTGCACATCGCGCCATGACGCACGGACAGCGACGAAGGCTCCCGGCTTCAATGATGGTGCAGCGCCGTCGCATGACATCGCCTGCACTCCTCCTTATAACAGGAAAGTCGTATGAAGATCCGCCGTGTTCTCGCCGCCATCATGCTGCTGGCTCCTTGTGCCGCATCGGCGATCGACAACCCGATCAGGCCGCAAGCCTCTACCGAAGACTGCCGTGCCGAATGGGCGCGGTCCACCGCCTCCAGAAGCTGTGATGCAGGTGTTTTTGGCCGCCCGGGCCTGATCTGCCGGATCCAGGCTTCGTGTGCCACCAGTGACGGCAGGCGTGTGGAAAGCCGGTACAACCTCGACTATCTCCAGGTACGGAACCTGGTCAACTGCAATGGGCATCTGAAGGCAGGGGGCTGCTGAAGCGGACAGAAGCGATGGCGGGGCGGTTGATCAGCCACCCCGCTACAATGGGCGCCATGCTTGGCCTCAATCCTCCCCAGACGGCGGCGGTCCTTCATGTCGAGGGCCCCCTGCTTGTGCTTGCCGGCGCGGGCAGCGGCAAGACGCGCGTGATCGTGGAGAAGATCGCCCATCTGATTGGCTGCGGGCGCTATCCCGCCCGCCGTATCGCGGCGATCACCTTCACCAACAAATCGGCCAAGGAGATGCGCGAGCGTGTCGCCAAGCGGCTGCGCGACCAGGATGCCGAAGAGGTCACCATCTGCACCTTCCACGCGCTGGGGCTGAAGTTCCTGCAGATCGAGCATGCGGCGGTAGGAATGAAGCGCGGTTTCTCCATCTTCGATTCCGATGACAGCAATGCACAGATCAAGGACCTGATGCACGGCGCCAGGCCGGATGACATCGACGACGTCAGGAACCTGATTTCCCGCGCCAAGAATGCCGGTCTGTCGCCCGAGCAGGCGCTGCGCGCCGCGCGCAGCAACCGCGAGAAGGAAGCGGCCAGCGTCTACGAACGCTATCAGCTGCGCCTGACTGCCTTCAACGCGGTCGACTTCGACGACCTGATCCGGCTGCCGGTACAGGTGCTGGAAGAAAACCCGGAGATCGCGCTGGCCTGGCGCGAACGCATCGGCTACCTGCTGGTGGATGAGTGCCAGGACACCAACGATGCCCAGTACCGGTTGCTGAAGCAGCTGGCCGGTGAGCGTGGCAACTTCACCTGCGTGGGCGATGACGACCAGTCGATCTACGCCTGGCGTGGTGCCAACCCGGAAAACCTGCAGCAGATGGCGCGCGATTATCCGGCGCTGCAGATCATCAAGCTGGAGCAGAACTACCGGTGTTCCAACCGTGTGCTGCGTGCGGCCAATGCACTGATTGCCAACAACCCGCACGAACACCTGAAGAAGCTGTGGAGCGACCAGGCCGATGGCGAGCGCATCCGCGTGTGGGAGTGCCGCAACAGCGAACACGAAGCAGAAAAGGTTGCTGCCGAGATCGCCTTCATCACGCAGTCGCGCCGGGTGCCGTGGGGTGATTTCTGCATCCTGTTCCGCGGCAATTTCCAGTCGCGGCCGTTGGAGAAGGCGCTGCAGCTGGCGCAGGTTCCCTACCATCTCTCCGGTGGCACGGTGTTCCTGGAACGCCAGGAAGTGAAGGACACCCTGGCGTGGCTGCGCCTGCTGGTGAACCCGGATGACGATACTGCCTTCATGCGTGCGGTGCAGGCGCCGCGGCGCGATGTCGGCGCAGGTACGCTGGCAAGGCTGGCCGAGCTGGCTTCGGAAAAGGGCATGCCGATGGCGCAGGCGGCCGAGGCCATCGGTGCGCTGCAGCAGCTGCCGCCGCGTGCGGCCAACAGCCTGGCGCGCTTCACCGACATCCTGCGCGACCTGCGCGCGCAGCTGCGCGAGATCTCCTCCGGCGACATGATCCGCCGGGTGGCCAGGGAATCCGGGTTGCTCAGCGAGCTGCGCCAGCAGGCCAAGGAGGAAGCCAGCTACCAGCGCCGGGCCAACAACATCGAAGAACTGGCGCAATGGTTCGAAGGGGGCCCGCGTGGCGCCACCGCCGCCGACCTGGCCGGCCAGCTGGCGCTGCTGTCGCGCAACGACAAGGACGACGGTGGCAACCAGGTGCGCATGATGACCCTGCATGCGTCCAAAGGGCTGGAATTCCCCTATGTATTCATCGTGGGCTGCGAGGATGGCGTGCTGCCGCACCAGGTGAGCCTGGACGAGGGCAACCTGCAGGAGGAGCGCCGCCTGCTGTACGTGGGCATCACCCGTGCCAAGGTGCAGCTGTGGATGAGCTACAGCAAGCTGACGCGCAAGTTCGGTGAACACATCCGGCTCAAACCCAGCCGCTTCTTCGACGAAATTCCCGCCGAGGAGATCCAGCGCGATGGCGCCGATCCGGTGGCCGATGCGGCGCGCAAAAAGGAACGCGCCACCGCCGGGCTGGCCGCCATCCAGGCCCTGTTCGACTGACGCCTGAGCCGAGCCGAGCCGGGCACGGCCCGGCGCGACGTTGCACAATCGGGGTGGTTCTCCCTGGAGTCGTGCGCGTGCATTCCATACAGAGCGAACGCCTGCGGTTGCGGCCCATCGATGCGGACGCAGACGCCGCGTGCATGCTTGCCCTGCTCAACGATCCCGGCTTCGTGCGGTTCATCGGCGACCGTGGCGTGCGCGACCAGGCACAGGCACGCGAGTACATCGCCCTGCGCGTGCTGCCCAGCTATGCGCTGCACGGCTACGGCATGTACGCGGTGGAACGCAGGAGCGATGGTGCCTGGCTGGGTAATGCCGGACTGGTCCGCCGCGATGGCCTGCCGGGACCGGACATCGGCTATGCGTTGTTGGCGGCCCACGCAGGGCGGGGATACGGCCGCGAGGCGGCACGCGCGGTGTTCGAGCACGCACGCGGACACCTTGGGTTGTCCGATCTGTACGGCATCAGCGATGCCGACAACACTGCATCGGCGGCAATCCTGCGCGGCCTGGGCATGCAGCAGCGCGGACTGATCCAGCTGCCCGGCAGCGAAGCGTGGGTGAGCCTGTTCGCCACGCCGGGGGCAGACTGAGAGCAGTGGCGTGAATCAGGCAGTGCGTAACGCGGCCAGCTCGGCCTGCAGTTCGGCCACCGCCGCCTCCAGCAACGCCACGCGTTCGGCGAGGCCCGGTTCCACCGCCTGTGACGGCGCTACAGCGGCGAACGTCGCTGCCAGTGCCTGGCCATCCACTTCGCCGCACAGCAGGTGCATGTAACGGTCTTCGCGCTGGCCACCAGCACGTGGCAGGGTCACCACAAGTTCGCGTTGCTGCAGCCGCTCGATGGCGTGTCGGGCTTCGTTGGCGTCGGCGAAAAGGTGCAGGCGTTCGCTGCGGCTGAGCAGTTCGCCCAGGGTCTGCGGTCCGCGCAGCAGCAGCAGCGCCAACAGCACGGTCTGCTGCCGGGTCAGGTCCAGAGCGGCCTGCAGGCGGTGCTCGTAGCGGTCCGCGCGCGAAGAAAAATGCTGGCGGGCCAGGCCCAGCGTTTCCAGTTGGCGCAATGCGTGCTGGACATCGCCGGCGGCCAGGTTCATCAGTGGCTCGCGCGCGGTCTTCTGGTTGGCCGCGGACTGCGCCGCGTTGACGGTGAGCGGATAGGTGTCCGGCGTGGTCGCCTCCTTTTCCACCAGGCAGCCCAGCAGGCGGGCCTGCGCTGCATCCAGCAGGGGGCGGACACGGGCATCGGCGGCATCGGTCATGGCAGGCTCCAGACAGGGAAGACGGTCAGCCGCAAGCATAGCGGCTGTGTCCGGCAGGTTTGTCGCTAGAATGGCGCGGTTCTGTACAAGGTGAAGCTCATGCGTTGTCGTATCGCCCCCCTGCCGATGTCCCTGCTCGCCGTGGCATTGATCGGCCTGTCCGCCTGCACGCGCGTGGAAACGCCCGCCCCGGCCATTACGCCGGCTACCGCCGAAACCGCAGCGGCGGACAGCGGAGACGATAACCTGAATGCGGTGCTGTGGGTGCAGCGGGCCGAGGAATACAAGGCCAGCGCCGAACAGACCTATCGGGCCGCCGCCGACCGGCTGGATGTCGCTCTGAAGGAAGCCAACTGGGATGCGCTGGTGCCCGAAGAGCGCGGAAACGATGCCAAGGGATTGAAGCCGGCCGTGGTGCTGGACCTGGATGAGACCGTGCTCGACAACTCGCCTTACCAGGCGCGGTTGGTGCGCGACGGCAAGGAATACGACGAAGTGTCGTGGGACCAGTGGGTGGCCGAGAAAAAGGCCCGGCCGGTGCCGGGAGTGGTTGATTTCGCCCGTGCCGCCACCGAAAAGGGCGTGACCCTGCTGTACATCTCCAATCGCGCGGTCCACCTGAAGGACGCCACGCTGGCCAACCTGCGCGCGGTCGGCCTGCCGGTGGCCGATGACAGCGTGTTCCTTGGCCTGGGCACCGTGGTGCCGGGCTGTGAGCAGGCGGGCAGCGAGAAGAACTGCCGCCGTCGGCTGGCCGGGCAGAAGTACCGGGTGCTGATGCAGTTCGGCGACCAGATGGGCGATTTCGTGGAAGTGACCGCCAATACGCGGGACGGCCGTGCCGCACTTCTGGAGCAGTACCACGACTGGTTCGGTGAGCGCTGGTGGATGCTGCCCAATCCGACCTACGGTGGTTGGGAGGCGGCGCAGTTCAACAACGACTACAGCCAGCCGCGACAGGCCCGTCACGATGCCAAGCGCGCTGCCCTGGATTACGCGCCGTGAGCCGCACCCCGCTGCCGCTGCGCGATGACGAGCGCCTGATCTTCGCGCTGGACGTTCCCGATCGCCTGCAGGCGCTGGAATGGGTCGACCGGCTGGGCGACAGCGTGTCGTTCTACAAGATCGGCATGGAGCTGCTGGCATCCGGCGAGTATTTCCAGGTGCTGGACGAATTGGCGCGGCGCGACAAGCGGGTCTTCGTGGACCTTAAGTTCTTCGACATCCCGGCCACTGCGGCGGCGGTGGTCAAGCGCCTTTCGCAGTGGCCGGTGAGTTACTGCACCATCCACGGCTGGCATCCGGCGATGATGGAAGCCTGCGCCGCTGTGGCAGGTGCCGACATGCGCCTGCTGGCGGTTACGGTGCTGACCTCGATGGGCCATGAAGACCTGGCACGGATGGGCATCGACCGCGAACCGGTGGATGTGGTGGTGGAGCGCGCGCTGGCTGCCCGCGCTGCCGGCATCGATGGCGTGATCGCCTCGGGTCAGGAGGCCGCACCGATCCGCGCGGCGACGGGAGCTGGGTTTTCCATCGTTTGCCCGGGCATCCGTCCCGGTGGGCCGGTGGGCGATGACCAGAAGCGCACCGTAGGCGTTGCCCAGGCCTTCGCCGATGGCGCCGATGCCATCGTCGTCGGCCGTCCGATCCGCCTGGCGGCTGATCCGGTCGCCGCTGCCCGCGCGATCCAGGGCGAGATCCTCGCCGCACGGGGCCGCTGAGGCGCCTGCAGAGCGAAGGTACGTCTACGCTCTGCCGCATACCCTGTCAGGGCGTGCCCACGATGCGCTGGATGAAAGCATCGATTTCCGCGGATGCCAGCCGTGCGTAGACGCCCGGCGATCCTTCGCGCGCACAACCGAAACCCCAGCTCACCACGCCCAGCTGGATCCAGCCGCGGCTGGCGGCCTTGACGAACAAGGGGCCGCCTGAATCGCCCTGGCAGGCATCCCTGCCGGCCCGACTGGCGCACATTTCCAGCTGCCCATCTACGGGCGCACGCCCGGCATACTGACGTTGGCATTCGCCGATGGGTATGAAAGGCACGCTGACTTCCTGCATGCGCGAGGGACCATTGCCGCCCTCGCTCAGTGCTCCCCAACCGGCGACATCCAGCAGGCGACCCTGCTGTTCGTAGCCACTGCCCTCGGTTCCCAGCAAGCGTACGGGTTCGATTTCGGTGATGGGTGTCGCCAGGCGCAGCAGGGCAATGTCCGCTTTCTGCGATGAGACGTAACGGGGATGAATGTGCACTTCGGAGACCGCGATCGTTGCTCCGGAACCGTCGTCCAGCTGGGTCTGTCCCACCCGCACACCATAGGCGGCGGGGGCGGGATTGTAGTCCACGCAGTGCGCGGCCGTGAGGACCCAGGACGGTGCGACCAGACTGCCGCCGCACCAGTGCCGCTGCAGGGGTGAGGTACCCCTCTGGAGCATCTGGACGCTGACCAGGAACGGGTAGCCACCGTCGGGTACATCGACGCCACCGACGATCAGCGGCCTGGCCGACGAGGGCGTGGTGGTGCCTTCGGCACCGACGACCGGCCCAGCCTGCAGGGCCAGCAACACGGCGGTCGTTAGAAGGAAGCAGGTACTACGCATGATCGATCTCCGCAGCGTCGACACAGCGTCGACGCCCCATCCCAGTCGCATTCGACAATCGAAGCTGTGACCGGCAGCGCATCGCATAACCCGTCAGCATGCGTCCTACATGAATATCAGAAGATGCCCAATCTGCCGGACGCCTTCGGCGCGCTTTCCTTCCGGCCTTGTGATTCAATGGTTTGGAACAACCGCAAGGGGTATGGATGACCCTGTCTTGCTGCCGCCACGCGTCACCGGTCAAGATGCAGGCCGGTCTGGGGAGTCCGAACCATGATGTCGACAATCAATCGGCGCACGCTGCGCCACGCATGGGCCTTCGGTGCGCTGGCGCTGCTGTCGCTGGTGGCCTGCCGCCGCGATGCACCTGATCCTGCCGTTCCCCCCGCCGAGCCGGTAGCCGCGGTGCAGGCGATGGCGCGGGCAATAGCCGACAACGACCTGGTCGCCTACGCCCGGTTGTCGGTGCCCGCCGACCAGTTCACCCGGCTGGAACAGGCCTGGGTGCAGGGACACAGCCGCTGGCCACTGACCGAACTGCCCCTGCATGACCAGCTGCTGCCGCTGCTGCAGGCACTGTCAGCGGAGGGAGCGAGCCAGCAACTGCAGCGCAGCTTCGACCGCCAGCTGGCCGGGCAGGCGGCGGCAGTGAGGCAGGCGGCGCAGTCGATGGGAGCGTTCGGGGTCCAGTACCTGCGCCATCAGGCGATCTACACGCCCAGCCAGCAGGCGCATTACATCCAGGTGGTGGAAACCCTGGCGGCATGGGCCGGCGGTGCGCCGCTGAGCGACCGCGCGCGGGCTCGCGCAAGCATCGCTGCGCTGGTCGGGGCGGGGCAGGCGGCGGGAATCGTCGATGATGCCCAGCTGGCCCAGGCGGGAATGGTGCCCAGCCTGGGCCAGCTGCGACCGTTCATCGGCACCCTGAAGACCGTGCTGGCCAGCTACGGGCTGGACCTGGATGCCTCGCTGCGGGGAGTGACCGGCGAGGTGCTGTCGATGCAGGGCGACAATGCCCTGGTGGGCCTGCAGTATCCGCTGGCCGGAAAGACCATCACCCTGCAGATTCCGCTGACCCGTCGCGACGGGCACTGGTACCTCACCCGCACGCTGGCCGATACCGACGCATTGCTGCGTGGCACGCAGGCCGCATCGGGGACCGTTTTCCGGGCTGCCGACGGACACCGGAAACGCTGCGGACCCCCGGGCTAAGCCATAATGGTGCCGATGCCGAAACAGAATCCGCTGCCGTTCCCCGGCGAACAACCCGAGCAGACCCCCGCCGATGCGGCGATGGAGTCCCCGAAATCCCTCGATGGCACGGTACCGCCGCCGGTCGCAGCGCACGTGGCGACTGGTCGACGGCCATGGTGGGCGCGCCTGCTGGGCCGTCTGGCCGAACCATGGCTGTCGCTGGATATCGAGCCGGAAGACCCGGGCCAGTACAACGATGGCCGCCCGGTCATCTACGTCCTTGAAGACTATGGGCTGTCCAATGCGCTGATCCTGGACAAGGCCTGCCGCGAGGCGGGCCTGCCTTCACCCCTGGTCCCGCTGCCGGGTGATCCCACCGGCCGCCGCCGCGCCTATGTGGCGCTGTCGCGACGCAGTTCCAGCAATTCCCTCATTCCCGAACAGCGCGGTGCCAGGACCCATTCGGATTCGCTGGCCAAGGTGCTGCAGGCGCACCGTGCGCGAGGTGACCTGGACGTGCACCTGGTGCCGGTGTCGATCTTCGTCGGCCGCGCGCCGGACAAGCAGAGCGGCTGGTTCGCCGTGCTGTTTTCGGAAAACTGGGCGCTGGTGGGACGTTTCCGGCGCCTGCTGGCAGTGCTGTTGAACGGACGCAGCACGATCGTCCGGTTCGCGCCGCCGATCTCGCTGCGTTCCACCGTGGACGAGGGGCTGGATCCCGAACGCACCGTGCGCAAGCTGCAGCGCGTACTGCGCACGCATTTCCGGCGGATCCGCGAGGCCGTGATCGGGCCGGACCTGTCCACCCGTCGCCTGCTGGTGGACAAGGTGCTGGACGCGGATACCGTGCGTGAAGCGATCGCCGCCCAGGCACGCCGCGACAACAGCAAGCCGGCCGATGCATGGCGCAAGGCACACGCCTATGCGTGGGAAGTGGCCGCCGATTACTCCAGTCCGGTGGTGCGTTCGGCCAGCTTCATGCTGAGCCATGTATGGAACCGCATCTATGCGGGCGTTCTGGTCCACCACCTGGACAAGTTCAAGGCAGCCGCGCCGGGCCACGAAGTGGTATACGTGCCCAGCCACCGCAGCCATATGGACTACCTGCTGCTGTCCTATCTGCTGTACGACCGTGGCATCGTGCCGCCGCACATCGTGGCCGGCATCAACCTCAATCTGCCGGTGGTCGGCACCCTGCTGCGCAAGGGCGGTGCATTCTTCATCCGCCGCTCCATCCGCGGCAATGCGCTGTATTCGGCGGTGCTCAGTGAGTATGTCGCGCAGCTGGTGGCCGGCGGTTACTCCATCGAATATTTCGTCGAAGGTGGGCGCTCGCGCACCGGGCGCCTGCTGCAGCCCAAGGGCGGCATGATCTCGATGACCCTGCGCGCGTTCCTGCGCCAGCCACGCAAGCCGGTACTTTTCCAGCCCATCTACATCGGTTACGAGAAGCTGATGGAAGGCGGCAGCTACCTGGACGAACTGTCCGGCCGGCCGAAGGAAAAGGAATCGATCTGGCAGCTGCTGTGGGGCATCCCCAAGGTGCTGAAGCAGAACTACGGCCAGGTGGTGGTGAACTTCGGCGAGCCCATCGCGCTGAACGATGTGCTGGCCACGAAGGCGCCGGAGTGGGATGGACAGGCGGTGGCCGAGGATGAAAAGCCGGCCTGGCTTTCAACGACCGTGGATACGCTGGCCAATTCCATCCAGGTGCGCATCAACGCCGCCGCTGACGTCAATCCGATCAACCTGATCGCGCTGGCGCTGCTGTCCACGCCCAAGCATGCCATGGGCGAGGTCGATCTCATCGCGCAGATCCAGCTGTGCAAGATGTTGCTGGAAGAAATGCCGTATTCCGGACGGGTGACGGTGACGCCGCATTCGCCCGAACGCATCATCGCCCACGCCGAGGACATCAACGTGCTCACGCGCGTGAAGCATCCGCTCGGCGATGTGCTCAGCGTCAGCGGCGACACCGCGGTGCTGCTGAGTTACTTCCGCAACAACGTGCTGCATCTGTTCACCGCATCGTCGTGGGTGGCGTGCTGCTTCCAGAACAATCGGCGCATGGGCCGTGCCGGGCTGGTGCGGCTGGGACGCATCGTCTACCCGTTCCTGCAGGCCGAGCTGTTCCTGCCGTGGACCGAAGACGAGTTCGCGCAGCGCATCGAACAGACCATCGACCTGTTCATCCGCGAAGGACTGCTGCAGCAGGTCGGCGAGGATGAGGGCGGGGTGCTGGCGCGCAACACCGGGCAGACCGATGAGGTGTTCCGGCTGCGGGCGATCGGTCATTCCTTGCAGCAGGCCTTCGAGCGTTACTACATCACCATTTCCGTGCTGGTGAAGAACGGTCCCGGCACGCTGGGTGCGGCCGAACTGGAGAGCCTGTGCCAGCAGGCCGCGCAGCGGCTGAGCCTGCTGTACGCGCCGGCCGCGCCGGAGTTCTTTGACAGGACGCTGTTCCGTGGCTTCATCCAGAAGCTGCGCGAGCTGCGCCTGGTATGGCCCGATGAGAACAGCAAGCTGGTGTTCGATGAACGCCTGGACGCATGGGCCAAGGATGCCAAGTTCATTCTGGGGCGCGAGCTGCGCCACACCATCGAACGGGTGAGCCCCGAAGCGGCCCGGCCGGAAGAGGCGGCGCCGCAGGATTGAGCGCCGCGCGGGGGCTGGCATTACGCGCCCTGGCTCGCGAACCGGCGTTGCCTTACGCCGGTTCGTCGGGGATCTGCAGGCTCTCCAGCCGTGCGATGCAGTCCTTCAGCTGCAGCCTGCGTTTCTTCAGGCGCTTGGATTCCAGGTCATCCTCGCCGTTGGCGGCCATCCGGGTGATGCGTTCATCCAGGGCGCGATGCTCCGCGTGCAGCGCCAGCAGGCGTTCGACGATCTCGGCGGGCGAATAGGTGTCCACCTGCCGAGCATACACAGCCGCGATGACCGCCGGGAGAACCTGCCGCGACCCGGGTGCCGGCGGCGGCGACCGAGCCGGTAGAATAGGCGGATGAGCGCCGTCGTTCCCCTGCCCGATCCGCTGCCGCGCGCCAACCGCGCACCTGCAGACGACTGCACGCAGGATGCCCGGGTCCGGCGCCTGCGCCGCCAGGTCGGCCAGGCCATTGCCGATTACCGGATGATCGAAGCCGGTGACAAGGTGATGGTCTGTCTGTCCGGCGGCAAGGACAGTTACACCCTGCTGGACATGCTGCTGCAGCTGCGCAGGAAGGCGCCGGTACCGTTCGAACTGGTGGCCGTCAACCTGGACCAGAAGCAACCCGGCTTCCCGGCGCATGTGCTGCCGGACTACCTGGCCGGGCTCGGCGTGCCGTACCAGATCATCGAACAGGACACCTATTCGGTGGTCACCCGGGTGATCCCCGAAGGGCGCACCCTGTGTTCGCTGTGTTCCCGCCTGCGTCGCGGCGCCCTTTACCGGCATGCCGAACGCCATGGTTTCACCAAGATCGCGCTGGGTCACCACCGCGACGACATGGTGGCGACCTTCTTCATGAACCTGTTCCACCACGCCCGGCTGTCGGGCATGCCGCCGAAGCTGCGCAGCGATGATGGCCGGCACGTGGTGATCCGCCCGCTGGCCTACGTGCGCGAACATGACATCGCTGCGCATGCGCAGGCGCGCGGTTTCCCGATCATTCCGTGCACCCTGTGCGGCAGCCAGCCGAACCTGCAACGCGCCCAGGTCGGCAGGATGCTGGCGCAGTGGGACCGTGAACACCCGGGGCGGGTCGACCAGATCGCCCGCGCCATGGCCAACGTCGAGCCCTCGCAGCTGGCCGATCCGCAGCTGTTCGATTTTCTTTCGCTGGCCCGCGACCCCGTCGCGGCCTCCGATGTTTCCCCGTCGCCGGCCGGCATCGCATCGCCGCCTGGCGCAGCCCGTGAGACGGCCGCCGGTCAGGCTGGCGTGTCTTCGTCCTCTTCTGCCTTTGGAAATCCATGTTCTTTCGCAACCTGACGTTCTTCCGTTTCCCGACCGCCACCGATTTCTCCGAAGTGGACACCCTGCTGCCGAACGCGCTGCTCAAGCCGGTCGGTCCGCTGGAAATGAGTTCGCGTGGTTTCATTTCACCGTTCGGCCGCGAAGAGAAGGAACAGTTCTCGCACCGCATCGGCGAGCACCTGTGGCTGACCGTCGGCGGCGAGGACAAGCTGCTGCCGGGCGCGGTGGTCAACGACCTGCTGGAACGCAAGCTGGAAGAGATCGAATCCAACGAAGGCCGCCGCCCGGGTGGCCGCGAGCGCAAGCGGATGAAGGACGACCTGCTGCATGAACTGCTGCCGCGGGCTTTCGTGAAGAACACGCGCAACGATGCCTTCCTGGACCTCACGCACGGTTACGTGGCGGTGGATTGTTCCAGCCGCAAGACTGCCGAATATTTCATGTCCGACATCCGTGGGCTGCTGGGCAGCTTCCCGGCGATGCCGCTGAACGCCGAAGTGGCGCCGCGCTCCATCCTTACCGGCTGGATTGCCGGCGAGCCGCTTCCGACCGGGCTGGCGCTGGGCGAGGAGTGCGAGATGAAGGACCCTGTCGAAGGCGGCGCAGTGGTCAAGTGCCAGCACCAGGAGCTGCGCTGCGACGAGATCGACAAGCACCTGGATGCCGGCAAGCAGGTGACCAAGCTGGCGCTGGTGTTCGAGGACAACCTGTCGTTCGTGATCGGCGACGACCTGATCGTGCGCAAGCTGAAGTTCCTCGATGGCGCCCTGGACCAGCTGGAGCACAGCGACGATGACGGCCGTCGCGCCGAGCTGGATGCGCGCTTCGCGCTGCAGAGCGCGGAGATCCGTCGCCTGTTCCTGCTGCTGGAAGACGCGTTCAAGCTCAGCAGGGCTGACTGAACAGGCGGCCGCGGGGTTTGCTGACATCCAGCCTGATCCGGCGGCGTATGCTGGTGCCATGCCCTTGATGCTCCGCCGCCTGCTTGCCTCCACGTCACCGTCTGCCGTGCAGCGCGATACCGTGCGCCTGCGCGTGGATGATGATGCGGAGATCGAAGTACTGCGCGTGCGCGACCCACGTGCGCGCCGCATCAAGCTCAGCGTGGATGAACGTGGCGCACGGCTGACATTGCCGTTGCGCGCCAGTCTGGTGAGCGGCGAGCGGTTCCTCGAAGAGCACCGTGCCTGGCTGGTGCAGCAGCTGCAGCACTACCGGTCCGACCGGATGCCATCGCCGCTGCTGCCGGGGCAGGACGGGCAGCTGCCGCTGCGCGGCGAACTGCTGCCCCTGCGCTGGCAGGACGGGCGCTATGCGAAGCTTGTGCTCGATGATGCCGGTGCGTGCGTGCAATGGCCCGCCCGCGCCACGTCCGCAACGCTCAAGCGCGTGCTGCGCGAGTTCTATGAAGCGCAGATGCGCGCCGACGTCGGCCGGTGGCTGCCGCGTTACCTGCCCGGGCTGCCGCGCGCGCCGGCACGGGTGCGCCTGAAGGTGATGTCGTCGCAGTGGGGCTCGCTGGCACCCGATGGCAGCATGGCGCTCGATCTTGCGCTGGTGCTGGGACGGCCGTCGGCGTTCGAATATGTGCTGGTCCACGAGCTGTGCCATCTGTTGCACGCCAATCATTCGCCGGCGTTCTGGCACGAAGTGGAGCAGCGTTTTCCTGCCTGGCGCGCCGAGCGCGATTACTTCCACCAGGACGGTCGGCGGCTGAAGGCGATGCTGCGGCAGTTGCTGTGATCCGGCTGCGCCGGATCACAGCAACTGCCCGCGCATTCCTCCTCTAGCCCCGCCTTCGACGCGCCCCTGCAGTGGCTTCACCCCGGCGTTGCCGGGCTGCAGCAACTGCCCGCGCATTCCTCCTCTACCCCCGCCTTCGGCGCGCCCCTTCAACAGAAGGGGCTCTTCTTCCGGTCAGGTGCATGGGGGGGGCGGGTCAACTTCGTTGCGCGGCGGCCTGGGCCCAGCGTGCGGCTACGCGCGGTGCGGTGATGCACACGGCGTGGTCGGTCATGGTGGTCACTGCCCGCTCCAGCAGCTGGATGTCCGCTTCATGCTGGCGCGCGACATGCGGGTCTTCGAAGAAGATCACACGCTGGCAGCGCCCTTCCAGCACCAGGTCGGCGATCTGTGCATCTCCGCCCATCGGCCCGCTCTGGTAACGCGTGACCCATGCGGTGCCGGTCGGCCAGCCCCGGCTCCAGGCCAGTTCGTTCAGGCGCTGCCCGGTGGTGCCGGTGGCAACCCGCTGCGCAAAGCGCGACAGCACCTGGAAATGCTCGTCGGCGAAGGCCAGCATGGCCGGTTTCATCGCATCATGGGCGATCAGGGCCAGCGTCTGCTGCTCGAAGGCATGCAGCGATGCCGCTCCCGGGTCAGCCGCCAGCCCAGCATGCATGCGCTCCATTTCCACCCAGTCGCGTGCGCTGGCTACCGTGGAGAGGAACGGCTTGCCATGGATGACGCATTGGCGTTTCAGGGCCAGCGCTTCGGGAAAGATCGAAGACGGATCCACCGGATCGATGAGATAAAGGGCACCATCCAGGCTGCGGTCGGTGCCCATGCCCACCACTTCGGCGACCAGCTTCATCAGGCCACCTTCGCGGCCGTAGGGATAACGGACAAGCCACTGCAGATCGGCGGGGCGGCCATGGCGCTCGATGGCGTCGAACGTCCGCCCCACCGCATGCAGGTGCAGCTGCAGATCGCGCAGACCCGCCCTGCAGGCATTCAGCCAGCGGAACAACGCAGCGTTTCCGTCGTGATGATGCAGCCGGTTGGCGGCCAGGCCAAGTCGCATTCGATCGACTCCACAGTAGTATTCCCAGAGTGTATGACGGTGATCACGTCGAACACAGGCGCAGATGCAGCAAATCTGGTGGCACTGTACCCAATCCCTGATAGCGTCGATCAGTCATGGCCTGGACACCACTCATCCCGCGGCGCCGGATACCGCCCTTGCCCTGCCGGCGCTGCATGCAGCCGCCAGGTCGATGCAGCCGGTGATCGCCACGGCATTGCTGTCGAGCGTTGGCCTGTCGCTGGCACTGGCGGCCGTTGTTCTGCTGCATGTGGCCGGTCGGCTGCGGCTGCGCCGCGAGCGTGGGCGACGGCACGCCCTGCAGCGCCGTCTTGATGAAGTGTCCGACAACCTGCCGGTGGTGGTCTTCCAGGCATGGTGGGAGCATCGCGGGGAAATCGAACTGGAACTGATCGCCGGTGATGCGCCGCAGCTTTTCAGCGCATCACCGCGTGAGCTGCGCAGCGATCCCGGACGAATCATAGCCGCGGTTGCCCTGCCGGACAGGCGGCGGGTACGGGCGGAAATCGCACGAGCGCTGCGTCGCAGGGAGCGGGTATCGCTGCACTTCACCGCGCAGGGTGTGCGTGGCCCGCGGCAGGTCACCATGCACGCGTGGCCGACCGGCATGTCCGGGAAAGGCCAGCATTGGACGGGCTACTGGATGGATGTATCCGATGCGTGCGCGCGTGATGAGGCGATTGCCGCCGCGCATGCCCAGGCCGAACTGGATGCTTCCCATCGGGGACAGCTGCTGGCCACGCTGGGCAGTGGCATCGGCAGGCCGATGCATATGCTGCTGCAGCGACTCACCGCCCTGCGCGAAGGGCCGCTGGATGCTTCCCAGCGAGTAGCGCTGGATGCGCTGGAGGACGCGGCTGCAATGCTCGCGCGGATCCTCGATGATGTGCTTGCCCTGTCCGGGACGGACGATGCGGAGCTCGGGCTGGACGCCACCCCGGTCGATCTGCGCGCGGTAATGGGCAGTGTGGAGCACCTGCTGCTGCCGGTGGCCTGCGCCAAGGGGCTGCAGTTGCGGCAGCAGGCCGATGCACGCTTGGCCAGAGGGTTGCTGGCCGATGCGACAAGGTTGCGGCAGATCCTGTTCAACCTCGTCGGAAACGCCATAAAATTCACCGACCGCGGTTATGTGGCCTTTGCCGTGCAGGTGCTGGAAGACGCGCACGACATGCAGCGCCTGCGCATCGAGGTGAGCGATACCGGTGTCGGCATTCCATTTGAGCGCCAGCATGCCGTGTTCGAGCCGTTCACCCAGGTCGATGCGTCCACGCCACGACGCCATGGTGGCACCGGGCTGGGGCTGGGCATCTGCCAGCGACTGGTCCGTCTCATGGGCGGGCGAATGGCCCTGCGCAGTGCACCGGGGTGCGGCACGGTGGTGTCCATCGAGCTGGCGCTGCAGCGTGTCATCGGCCCCCTGCAGGTGGCGCCGGCGCACGCTGCGGCGCCGCCGGCAGCGACGTCCGTGCAGGCATCCGCGGCGCGTGTACTGGTCGCCGAGGACCATCCGACGCAGCAACTGTTGATGCAATGGTGGCTGCGCGGAATGGGCCTGGAGGTTGACGTCGCCGGCGATGGCGGGCTGGCGCTGGCGGCATGGCGTGAAGGCAACCATGCGCTGCTGTTCACCGATGAGCGCATGCCGGGCCTTGACGGTGTCGAGCTGGTCGCGCGCATCCGCGCCGAAGAGCGATGGCATGGCCGGCCGGCGATCCCGGTCATCGGCATGAGTGCCGATCCCGGTGGCATGCAGGGTGCCGACGTGCAGCACGTACTGGTCAAGCCGATCAGCCGGCGCACGCTGCATGATGCGATCGAGCGTGTCCTGCCCGGGTTGCTGCCCGTTACGCCACCGGCATCTACCGCAGCGTCGTCGGCACCTGGCGACGATGTCCCCAGTCTGGCGACATTGGCTGCGCGGTTCGGCAGCGAAGAAACCGCGCGTGCGCTGGCACGTTCGCTGCAACAGAGCCTGGAAGAAGACCTGCAGGCTCTGCAGCTGGAGCAAAGCGGTGCGGATGCGGGTGGCGTGGACCCGCATGTCCTGTCGCAGCGATTGCATCGCATGGCGGGCGGCATCGGCAGCATCGGTCTGCATGCGCTGGCCATGCAGGTGCGCGAGCTGAGCGAGGAAGAAGGGCCTGTCGATGACCAGCGGCGACGGGACCTGCACGTACGGCTGCAGGACTTCCTGCAGCACCTGCGTGGCATCCAGGCCGGGTGACGCTCAGTGCGCGAGCAGGCGCACGATGCTGGCGGCGGCATCGCGGCCTTCGGCCACTGCGGTGACCACCAGATCCGCACCACGCACCGCATCGCCACCGGCGAACAGGCGCGGATGCGCGGTCTGGAAAGGCAGGCGATCCCTGCCGCCCACCTGCAGGCGGCCATTCGTCTGTGCCTGCACGCCGTGCGCGTCCAACCATTCGGGTGCGCTCGGCGAGAATCCGAAGGCGATGATCACCACGTCGGCCGCCAGCAGGGATTCGCTGCCTTCGATGGCGACTGCGGCCTGTCGGCCGTTGGCATCGGGCTCGCCGAGCTGTGTCTCCACCACGGTTACCCCGATCACTTCGTCATCGGCGCCGGCTTCGATGGACAGTGGCTGGCGGTTGAACAGGAAGCGCACGCCTTCCTCGCGCGCGTTGGCCACCTCGCGCGCGGAGCCGGGCATGTTGGCCTCATCGCGGCGGTAGGCGCAGGTCACCCGGGCAGCGCCCAGGCGTATTGCGCTGCGCACACAGTCCATGCCGGTATCGCCACCACCGAGCACCACCACCCGCTTGCCGGTGAGGTCGGGTAGGGCGATCTGGTCTTCCCAGCCCGCGATGGGCCGGCCGTGCGGATCGTCGCCGCTGACGATGCGCGCGTTCTGCACCAGGAACGGCAGGGCCGGCAGCACGCCCTTGAGATCCTGCCCATCCAGTCCACCATCGGTGTAGCGGTAGGCGCCGGTGCCCAGAAAGACGGCGTCATGACGCTGCAGCAGGTCATCCACGCTGATGTCGCGACCGATCTCCACACCCAGCCGGAACTGCACGCCCATGCCTTCCAGCACCTCGCGCCGGCGGCGGATCACTTCCTTGTCCAGCTTGAAGCTGGGGATGCCGAACTGCAGCAGACCACCGATCTGTTCGTAACGGTCATAGACCACGGCGGTGATGCCGGCGCGCGCAAGCCGGTCGGCACACGCCAGCCCGGCCGGACCTGCGCCGACCACCGCGACGCTGCGCCCCGTCGCTTCCACCGCCGTGAGATCCGGGCGCCAGCCCTGGGCCAGGGCGGTATCGACGATGTACTTCTCCACCGCGCCGATGGTCACCGCACCGAACTCCTCCAGCGTGCAGCTGCCTTCGCACAGACGATCCTGCGGGCACACGCGGCCACATACCTCCGGCAGCGGATTGGTGCTGTGGCACAGCGCGGCGGCCTCCTCGATGCGGTTTTCCTGCACCAGCTGCAGCCACTGCGGAATCGCGTTGTGCACCGGGCATTTCCAGCTGCAGTAAGGGTTGCCACAATCCAGGCAACGGCCGGACTGGTACTGGGCGTCTTCCTTGCCGAACTTTCCGTACAGTTCGCCCCAGTCACCGGACGTACGCAGTTCGACCGGGATGCGCTGCGGCATGGTCCGGGGCAGGTCGAGGAACTGGAAGGCGTGCTTGCGGCTCATGGCGGGCTCTGTTTTTTTCCGGTTGCCGGCCAGAGGCCGGCATTACAGCAAGGGGAAGGCAGGGACACCGGTGGTCGGCAGCGTCCCAGCTGCACTACGCGGCGCGGCGCAGCGTTTCGGTGAGCGATTCGATACTGGCGGCCTTCGGTTTCACCAGCCAGAAACGGCCGATGTAATCGCGGAATTCATCGAGTATCTGCTGCGCCCAGATGCTGCCGGTCAGCTCGCGGTGACGGCCGATCAGCCGGTGCAGGTGCTGGCGGTAATTCTCGAAGCCCTCGGCGGACACGCGGTGGATGTCGATCAGCTCGTGGTTGTAGCGGTCCACGAAATCGCGGTCGGTATCCAGCACATAGGCAAGGCCACCGGTGAAGCCGGCGCCGAAGTTGAGGCCGACCTTGCCCAGCACCAGCACCACGCCGTCGGTCATGTACTCGCAACAATGGTCGCCGGCGCCTTCTATCACGGCCAGTGCGCCGGAATTACGCACGGCGAAGCGTTCGCCAGCGCGGCCTGCGGCGAACAGCTCGCCGCCAGTGGCGCCGTACAGGCAGGTGTTGCCGATGATCGCGGTGCTGCGCGCTTCGAAGCGTGCCCCGCGCGGCGGGCGTACCACCAGGCGCCCACCCGCCATGCCCTTGCCCACGTAATCGTTGGCTTCGCCTTCCACTTCCAGGTGCAGGCCGCCTACGTTGAACGCACCGAAGCTCTGCCCGGCCGTGCCGCGGAAACGAAGTTCCAGCGGTGAATCGGCCATGCCCTGGTTGCCGTGCGCGCGTGCGATGGTTCCGGCCAGGCGCGTGCCGATGCTGCGGTCGGTGTTGTGGATCAGGAAGCGATGTTCGCCGCCGTGCTTGCCGGCGATGGCTCCGGCAAGCAGACCGTCCATCTGCGTGGCCAGGCTGTCCGGCGATTCGTACAGGCGCTGTGCCGCGCAGTGGCTGCCCGGGTAACGCGCATCGGCCAGCAGGCGCGAAAGATCCACGCGCACGCCCTCGCGCGGCGCGACATCCAGCTGCCGCAGCAGGTCGGTCCGGCCTACGATCTCCTCCAGCGAACGCGCGCCGAGCACGGACAGCCAGCCGCGTACTTCCTCGGCCAGCAGGCGGAAGAAGTTCTCCACGCGTTCTGGCTGGCCGATGAAGTGGTTCCCGCGCAGGCGCTCGTCCTGGGTGGCCACGCCGGTGGCGCAGTTGTTGAGGTGGCAGATGCGCAGGTACTTGCAGCCCAGTACGATCATCGGGCCGGTACCGAAGCCGAAGCTGTCCGCGCCCAGCAGCGCGGCCTTCACCACATCCAGGCCGGTCTTCAGTCCGCCGTCGGTCTGCAGCAGCGTGCGCGTGCGCAGATCGTTGCCTACCAGTGCCTGGTGCGCCTCGGCCACGCCCAGTTCCCATGGCACGCCGGCATAGCGGATGGAGCTCACCGGCGAAGCACCGGTGCCGCCGTCGTGGCCGGAGATGGTGATCAGGTCCGCACCGGCCTTGACCACGCCCGCAGCAATCGTGCCCACGCCGGCATGGCTGACCAGCTTCACCGACACCAGCGCGCTGGGGTTGACCTGCTTCAGGTCGTAGATCAGCTGCGCCAGGTCTTCGATGGAGTAGATGTCGTGGTGCGGCGGCGGCGAGATCAGGCCGATGCCCGGGCGCGCATAGCGCAGCCGCGCGATCAGCTCGTTGACTTTGTGGCCGGGCAGCTGGCCGCCTTCGCCGGGCTTGGCGCCCTGCGCCACCTTGATCTGCAGCACCTCGGCGTTGACCAGGTATTCGGCGGTGACGCCGAAGCGGCCCGATGCCACCTGTTTGATCTTGCTGCGCCGCTCGCTACCGTAGCGCGCCGGGTCTTCGCCACCTTCGCCGGAGTTGCTGCGTCCGCCCAGGCGGTTCATCGCGATGGCCAGCGCTTCATGCGCTTCCGGCGACAGCGCGCCCAGGCTGATGGCCGCGGTATCGAAGCGCGGAAACAGCTCGCTGGCCGGGGCCACTTCATCCAGTGGCACAGGGGTGGCGGCAGGCACCAGTTCCAGCAGGTCGCGCAGCGTCGACGGCGGGCGCGCGTGCACGGCCTGGCAGTACTGGCGCCAATGCGCGGCATCGCCGCTGCGCGACGCGCGCTGCAGGGTCATGACCACGTCGGGGTTGTACATGTGGTATTCGCCGCCGTGCACATATTTCAGCACGCCGCCGACATCCGGCTGCACCTGGTCGTCCCAGGCCTGCGCGGCAAGCTCGCGTGCTTCGGCGTCCAGCCGCGCGAAGCCGACGCCAGCCACGCGCGAGGGCGTTTCCGGAAAGCACAGCTCGACCACCTCCGGCTCCAGACCGACGATTTCGAACAGCTGCGCACCGCGGTAGCTGGCAACCGTGCAGATGCCCATCTTCGAGATGATCTTCGACAGCCCCTTGTAGACACCCTTGCGGTACCGGCGGCCGATCTGCGACTGTTCGCCGCCCTTGCTCAACTTGAGAATGCCGCGCCGGCCCAGGTCGAACAGGGTCTGGTAGGCCAGGTACGGATACACCGCAGTGGCGCCGAAGCCAAGCAGGCACGCCATGTGATGCGGATCGCGCGCGGTGCCGGTTTCCAGGATCAGGTTGACGTCGCAGCGCAGGCCTACGCGGCACAGATGATGGTGGACCGCGCTGGTAGCCAGCAGCGCGTGCACCATCGGGCGGTCGGCGACCGGGTAGCGGTCGGACAGCAGCAGCATGACCATGCCGTCGCGCGCGGCCTTCTCGGCCTCGGCACAGATGCGTTCGATGCCGGCACGCAGGCCTTGGTCCTCGCTGTAGGACAGGTCGATCAGCCGGTTGGCATCGACGTATTGTTCCATCTTCAGCAGCTGGCGCAGCTTGCGCTGGCTGAGCACCGGCGAGTTGAGGATGACGTGGTTCACCGTCTCCGCGCCGGCATGAAAGATGTTGGTTTCCCTGCCCAGCTGGGTGGACAGGGACATCGCGCAGTCTTCGCGCAACGGATCGATGGGCGGGTTGGTGACCTGCGCGAAGGCCTGCCGGAAATAGTCGTACAGCGGACGGCTGCGCTGGCTGAGCACCGCCATCGGAGTGTCGTCGCCCATCGAGCCGGTGGCTTCCTGCTCGGTTTCCGCCAATGGCCGCAGCACCTGCTCCACTTCCTCGATGCTGAGCTGGTAGAGCTTGTGGTAGCTGCGCAGCGTGCGCGCGTCGAACGGCTCCTCCACCAGCGAAGGGTCGATCAGTTCGGTCTGCAGGTAGGTCACGCCCTGCTGCAGCCACTGCTTGTAGGGCGCGCGGCCGCGGTTGATGCGGTCCACCGCGTCCGAATCCAGCAGGTCGCCGCGCTTGAGGTCGATGGCCATCATCTCGCCCGGGCCGAGCTTGCCCTTGCGCACCACGCGTTCGGTCGGTACTTCCCAGACGCCTGCTTCGGACGCGACCAGGAAATGGCGGTCGGAGGTGAGCATCCAGCGCGCCGGACGCAGCCCGTTGCGGTCCAGTGTGCACACGGCATAACGGCTGTCGCAGGCGACGATGCCGGCCGGGCCATCCCACGGTTCGCTGTTGAGACCGTGGAACTCGTAGAACGCGGCCAGGTCCGGATCCTTGAACTCCAGCGACTGGGTGGCGGGCGGTACCAGGATGCGCAGTGCCTGGATGAGTTCCATGCCCGCCGACACCATCAACTCCAGCATGTTGTCCAGGCTCTGCGAGTCCGAGCCGTGCATGGAAATGACCGGATCGAACTCGGCGATGTCGAAGCGCGACGTCTTCCAGACCTTGCTGCGCGCCTGGGCCCAGCGGCGGTTGCCCTCGATGGTGTTGATCTCGCCGTTGTGGGCGAGCATCCGGAACGGATGTGCCAGCGGCCAGCGCGGCAGCGTATTGGTGGAAAAGCGCTGGTGGAACACGATAGCGCTGGACGCCAGGTCGCTGCGCTGAAGATCCGGATAGAAGCGGCCGAGCTTGTCCGGCAGCACCATGCCCTTGTAGCTGATGGCGTTCGGGCTCAGGGTAGTGACGTAGTAATCCTCATGCCCGCGCAGCTTCTGTTCGCTGCGGCGGCGGGCCAGGTACAGCGCCAGGGTGAATCCCGCCTCGTCCTGGGCATCGCCCGCATCGACGAACACCTGCTCGATGCGCGGCAGCGTGTCGCGTGCCAGCTGGCCGCAGACGCTGTCATCGGTGGGCACCACGCGCCAGCCGCACGGACGCGCGCCGGCAGCCTGCAGTTCGGATTCCAGGACCGCGCGGCAGTGCGCGGCGGCATCGACATCGTGCGGAAGGAACACCACGCCGGCGGCGAAGCGCGTGCCGACGGCGATGCCTGCTTCGCTGGCAATGGTTTTCAGGAAGGCCTGCGGGCGACGCAGCAGCAGGCCGCATCCATCCCCGGTCACGCCGTCGGCGGCCACGCCCCCGCGGTGGGTCATGCGCGAAAGTGCCGCGATGGCGGTATCCACCAGCAGTCGCGAAGGCTGGTCGTCGAGCTGGGCGACCATGCCGAAACCGCAGGCATCGCGCTCGTGTCGTGGATCGTAAAGCCCTTGGCGGTTGCGGGGGGCCATCTGTGCCTCGTCGTCAGGTGAGCGGCGACACTCATCCCCGCCCATTCCCTGGAGCGCGCATCAGGAGGCCACCGGATGGCTTCGACTAGAGCATAGATGCTGCGTTGCCGCAACACACGGTTGCACGCGCAACCAAGGCGCTGGCAAGTGCCTGCCAGCGCTGAAAAAGATCAGCCGCAGCGCACGCCGGTGACCATGTTCTTTTCATCCACTTCGACGTTCAGCCGCTCGCCCACGAACTCCATGGTGGTCATGTCGCCGGGCTTCAGCACACGCAGTTCGCGCGAGCCTGCATCCTGCTGCGCCTGGTTGCCCAGGGCATCGTCATACGGCTGTCCCACCAGGCTCTGTACCTGGGTGGCATCGCAGTTGCCGACAGGCGGCGCTTCAGTGGCCTTGCCGGTTTCATCAGCCGGGGCCGATGCCTCCTGCGCGGCCTGCCGGGCGCTGGCGGTCGCGGCATCCTGTTCGTCCATCGAGGGTGCCGAACAGGCGGCCAGCAGGAGGGGCAGCAGGAGCAGGGTGGGGCGGAACAGGCGTTGCGATGACTTGAGCGACATGCGGTCTCCGGAAGCATGCGAATGACAGGGATGTGAGGATAACGGTTGGCGTCCGTGCATGTGTTGTCCTTGCGTTATTGACGCCACGCAGTAGCCCTGTCCGCCACACTCGCGGCATGACTTCCGCCCCCGCGACACCTGAAAAAGCCGCCGCCCGCGATGCCGGCCTGCGCCATGTGGATGACAGCCAGCCGGGCTACCGGCGCAGGAAGGCGGGCAAGGGCTTCAGCTACCGCGATCCGGACGGCCACACCGTGCGTGATGCCGATACCCTTGCACGGATCCGCTCGCTGGCCATCCCGCCGGCCTACACCGATGTCTGGATATGTGCCTGGGCCAACGGCCACCTGCAGGCAACCGGTCGTGATGCCCGTGGCCGCAAGCAGTACCGGTACCATCCGGACTGGGCGAAAGTTCGTGGGGAAGGCAAGTTCGACCGCATCATCATCTTCGGGGAAACCTTGCCGAAGCTGCGCCGGCGACTGCGAGCCGACCTTCGTCGCAGCGGTTTTCCGCGCGAGAAGGTACTTGCCATCGTGGTGGCGCTGCTCGCCGAGACGCTGGTGCGCGTGGGCAACGAAACGTATGCGAAGGAGAACAAGTCCTTCGGCCTGACCACGCTGCGCAATCGTCACCTCGCGCTGGTGGCCGGTGGACGCGTGCAGATGCGATTCCGCGGTAAATCCGGCCAGCCGCATGAGATCGAGATTGGTGACAAGGCACTGGCCAGGCAGGTGCGGTCCATCAAGCAACTGCCCGGGCAATCGCTCTTCCAGTATCGGGATGACGACGGCGCGCTGCAGCCGGTGGACTCCGGAGAAGTCAATGAATACCTGCGCGAGGTCATGGGCGAGGAGTTCACCGCCAAGGACTTCCGCACCTGGGGCGGCACCGTGGAAGCGCTGCGCGTGTTCGCCGCCACCGAGCTGCCCGAACCGGCCAGCAAGACCGCCCTGGCCGCCGCGCAGCGCACCGTGGTGTGCAAGGTGGCCTCGTTGCTCGGCAATACACCGGCGGTGTGCCGCAAAGCCTACATCGATCCCTGTGTGTTCGATGGCTGGGAGCGCGGCGAGCTGGCCGCGCTTGCGGGACTGCGTGGTGAGCGCCAGTGGGAACAGGCCACGCTGCGCTACCTGCGCCGTGCGCGCCGGCTCAACCGCAGTAGATCGCGGTGATGTTGTTGGTACGTCCGGTTTCGATGGTCAGCCGCTCGCCGCCCTGGTGAGCCGCACCGGCTGCCGGATCGGCGCTGCCGCTGGCGGTGGCGCCGCTGCGCTCCAGCGTGCCGCGCAGCACCTGCACCTGCAGGCTGTCACTGTCCACCCGCGCACGCTCCACAGTGATATCGGTGGCGGCCAGGCCGACCGCGCCCTGCACCTTGTCCAGATGGCATTGGCCGGAGATGACTCCGTCGATGGGCTGCACCTGCGCCACCGGGGCGCTGCTGCAGGCGGCCAGGGAAGCGGCCAGAGCGGCCACGCTGAGGTAACGGATCATCGGTGCTGCTCCAGGGTATGGGGATATCAGGGTGCCCGTCGGCGCGTGGTGCCGCGATGAAGTCGTTTACGCGGCGACCACGGTGCATTCACCGTGCGCGACAGCACGCGTGGCCAGACTGGGGTTCCTGTTCCGACGGAGTAGCCCCATGTCCATCTGCGATGTCTGCGGCAACGACTACGACAAGAGTTTCACCCTGACCCAGGGCGGCAGGAGCGGCACCTTCGATTCCTTCGAATGCGCGATCCATGCTTTCGCGCCGCGCTGTGCCCACTGCGAATGCAGAGTGATAGGCCACGGCGTGGAAGGGGGCGGGGCGATCTACTGCTGTGCCCACTGCGCCAGCCATGCCGGTGTCGAGGGCGTGGCCGACCGCGCCTGACACTACGCCTGACCAGAGCACGCAGGCAGCGGCCTCGCGGTAATCGATCCAACTGGAAAACCGGTCCATCTGAAAAAAGGAGAGAATCTCCATGGCAACGAAAAAGGTGCCCACCCGCCAGAAAGCAGCTCCCAAGGCTCGCAGGAACGCCAAGGTGGCACCCGCAGCGGCGGCAGCGCCCGAGCGCAAGCGCGTGGTGAAGACCGCTACCCGCAAGGCGGCACAGACCGATGAACGTGCGGCACGCGTCGCCGCCCGTCAGCGTCGCCTGCAGGATCAGGAAAAGGCAAAGGATGCGCGTGCCAGCAAAAAGGCTACGAAGAAGAAGGTAGCCCAGGCCGGCACCCGCAGCCAGCCGGAGAAAATGCCTGCGCAGACCCTCGCCAAGCCGGGCAACGAGCACGAGCTTTCGCTGGCTCCGCGTTTCCTGGCGCCGGATTATGTGGGCAGTGGCAAGCTGAAGGGTCTGCGGGCGATAGTCACCGGCGGCGATTCGGGTATCGGCCGTGCGGTGGCGGTGCTGTTCGCGCGCGAGGGCGCGGATGTTGCAGTGCTGCACCTGGACGAGCATGAGGATGCGGAAATCACCCGTGGACACGTTGAACGTGAGGGCGGGCGTTGTGTGGTGATCGCCGGCGATGTGCGCGATCCCCGTTTCTGCAACCGGGCAGTGAAACAGGTGGCCAAGGCCTTCGGCGGCATCGACATCCTGGTCAACAATGCGGCCTTCCAGCTGCACTGCCACCGGCTGGAAGAGCTGGAGGACGAACACCTGCAGGAGACCCTGCAGACCAACATCGGTGGCTACATCCAGATGGCACGCGCAGTGCTCCCGCATCTGGATGAAGGCGCCAGCATCATCAATTCCGGATCGGAGACCGGGCTGTTCGGCAGCAAATCGCTGGTTGACTATTCGGCGACCAAGGGCGCCATCCATGCCTTCACCAAATCGCTTGCCAGCCAGCTGCTGCCGCGGGGTATCCGGGTGAACTGCGTGGCGCCGGGGCCGGTGTGGACGCCGCTGAACCCGGCGGACAAGGCGGCACCGGACGTGGCGGAGTTCGGCCAGGACAGTGACATGGGACGCGCCGCGCAGCCGGAAGAGCTCTCGCCGGCGTATGTGTTCCTGGCTGCACCCAGCTGTGCCAGCTATATCAGCGGCGCGATCCTGCCGGTGATGGGCGGCCCCAGAGGGTAGACGCGAAACCGGCCATCGCGCTCACGGGGGCGGCGGTAAAGCCTGCGTGAGTGCCTGATGGCCGGTCTGCGACATATCGGGAACATACGGTCTGGGATAACGAGAAAAGCCACGGGATGCCCGAATCCACTGGAGCCACGCATGGAATTTGTCGTCAACGGTGCACCGGTCAGGGCGGACGTGGATATCCGCACGTCGCTGCTCGATCTGCTTCGTGAGCATCTGCAGCTTACTGGTACCAAGAAAGGCTGCGACCAGGGCGCGTGTGGCGCGTGCACCATTCTCGTGGAAGGCACGCGGATCAACAGCTGCCTGGCGCTGGCTGTGCAATACCAGGGTCGTTCCATCACCACGGTGGAAGGCCTTGCCGGTGCGGGCGGCCTGCATCCCCTGCAGGAGGCATTCATCGCCCACGACGGCTTCCAGTGCGGCTACTGCACACCGGGGCAGCTGTGCTCTGCAGTGGCCATGCAGGAAGAACTGGCATGCGGCATTCCGAGCCAGGTCACCGATGACCTCGTCGATGAGGCAATCCAACCATCGCGTGATGAGATACGCGAGCGCATGAGCGGTAACCTGTGCCGCTGCGGGGCGTACAACGGAATTGTCGAGGCCATCCGCTCGACGATGAGCGGGGTCGACGCATGAGGACCTTCAGTTATCACCGGCCCGTGGATGCGGCCGCCGCCATCCGGGATTCGGCGTTGGCGGGCTCAAGGTACCTCGGCGGTGGGACCAATCTTGTCGACCTGATGCGGGAGGGCATCGAACACCCGGCGGCACTGGTGGATGTGACCGCACTTTCGCGGACGATTCAACGACGGGAAGACGGTTCCCTGCTGCTCGGTGCGGCTGCCACCAACACGGCGGTGGCCGCGCATCCACAGGTGCGCACGCATTTTCCGCTGTTGTCGCGCGCCATACTGTCCGGTGCCTCGGCTCAGATCAGGAACATGGCGACCGTTGGCGGCAACCTTCTACAACGAACACGTTGCACATACTTCTACGACCAGGCCGCACGCTGCAACAAGCGCATGCCTGCAAGCGGTTGTGATGCGGCGGAAGGCTTCAATCGCATGCACGCCATCCTGGGCGCTTCATCTGCCTGTGTTGCCACGCATCCTTCGGACATGTGCGTGGCACTGGCAGCTCTGGACGGGGTCGTAAACTGCGAAGGCCCGGAGGGAAAACGCTCGATCCCGCTCGTAGACTTCCACCGTTTGCCAGGCACCACGCCGGAGCGCGATACGGAGCTGAAGCCAGGCGAACTCATCGTGTCGGTAGCCGTACCGCAGCCACCGCCGACCATGCGATTCTGCTACCGCAAGGTACGGGATCGCGCCAGCTACGCCTTCTCGCTCGTCTCGGTGGCGGCGGGCCTGCAGCTGGATGCGGAGGGCGGCATTGCCGACATCCGCTTGGCTTGGGGAGGGCTTGCCCACAGGCCCTGGCGTGCCACAAGGACGGAAAGCGCTCTTCGAGGCGCCTTGCCGGACGCGCGGGCGGTAGGCGAAGCCGTGGCGCTTGAACTGGCGGACGCGGTTCCCTTGAACGACAACGGTTTCAAGGTCGAGCTTACACGCCGCACCACGGCGGCGGTCCTGGCCGGGCTGGCTGGAGCAGCGCCATGACGATGCAGGAAGTCATGAAGACGATCATCCGACATGTACCGGCGAAGCTGCTCCCGGGCACGCAGCCGCAGCTGCTGGAAGGACGGCAGACGCACATCGGCGTTGCCACCTCACGGCTGGACGGACCGAAGAAGGTGCAGGGCCAGGCGCGTTTCGCGGCGGAAGTGTCGTTGAAGGGAATGGTGTACGCAGCCGTGGTGCACAGCCGGATCGCACGCGGCAGCATCGAGACGCTGGCGACAGCGGAAGCCGAATGCGCGCCGGGGGTGGTCGCCGTCATGACCTATCGCAATGCGCCGCGCATGCGTCGCCCGGGTGCCTTCGGCGAAGGCGACGGTGTGGCCGGCAGCAACCTGCCGGTAATGCAGGACGCATCGATCCACTGGAATGGCGAAGCGGTTGCGGTGGTGATGGCCGAGACCCAGGAACAGGCTGACCACGCCGCCGCGCTGGTCACGGTGGCCTATGACGCGGCCGCGGGCAGGGTGGATTTCGAGCAGGCCAAGCGCACTGCGCGCCATCCGGATTCCGTGCTGGGCGAGTCCGCTGTGCTGGACCGCGGGGATGCCGAGGCGGCCTTGGCGAAGGCTCCCTACAAGGTCGATCAGTTCTATCGAACACCACGGCACAATCACAATGCCATCGAACTGCATGCGGTAACCGCATGCTGGGAGGAAGGCAGGCTCGTGCTTCACGATGCGACACAGATGCTCAACGGAACCGCCAAGACGATGGCCAAGGTGTTCGGTCTGGCGCCGGAGCAGGTTCATGTCAGCTCGCCTTATGTAGGCGGCGGATTCGGTGGAAAAGGCCTGTGGTCGCACCAGATACTCGCGGCTGCCGCGTCGCGCCTTGTTGGACGGCCGGTACGGCTCGTGCTGAACCGCGAAAGTGTGTTCCGACTCATCGGTGGGCGTACCCTGACCGAACAGCGCGTAGCACTGGGAGCGAATGCAGAGGGTGCCCTGACCGCGCTGATCCATACCGGTGTCGCCGCGATGACGCCCCACAACAACTGTCCAGAGCAGTTCACCTTCGCTACCCGGCATCTCTATTCGGCTGAGACGTTCCACCTGGAGCAGCAGGTTGCCGACATGGACATGATCGCCAACACGTTCATGCGTGCGCCCGGAGAATCGGTAGGCACATTCGCGCTGGAAAGCGCGCTGGATGAGCTGGCCGAACAGCTTCAGATCGATCCCATCGAACTGAGACGACGCATCGAGCCGTCGAAGGACCCCACCAGCGGTGCCACGTTCTCCTCGCGTCATCTGCTTGCCGCCTACGCCAACGGTGCCAAGGCGTTTGGCTGGGATAGACGCGCGCCTGTGCCACGTGCGCGCCAGGAAGGCGAATGGCTGATCGGGATGGGCGTTGCCACGGCCACCTATCCTTATTACCGGATGCCGGGCGCGGCCGCACGCTTGCGCGTGGACGCTGATGGCACGGCCACGGTGTCTACGGCCGGGCATGAAATGGGCATGGGAACTGCAACCGTGCAGATCCAGCACGCGGCCGATCGCCTGGGGCTGAAGCTCTGGCAGGTCGCATTCGAATACGGCGATACCTCGCTGCCGGCGGGTGCGATGGCCGGTGGCTCATCGCAGACCGCAAGCACACTTGCCGCAGTGGAGGCGGCCTGCGAGGCGCTGACCGGTGCGCTGCTCGACCTGGTACCCCGGAACTCTGTCCTGCATGGACTGAAGACGGGGCAGGTGGAACTACGGGATGGGGGAATTGGCCGTATTGATACGCCGGGGGCCCATGTCTCCTATGCCGACCTGCTGAAGAGCGCCGGGCGGGCCCATGTCGAGGTGGAAGCCAAGGCGCCCATGCCCATGGAACTGATGAAGTACTCCATGCACTCCTATGGTGCACAGTTCTGCGAAGTACACGTGAGCGCCGTGACCGGAGAGGTCCGTGTCGCACGCTTTCTCGGTTCGTTTGACGTTGGACGCGTTCTCAATCCGAAGACCGCCGCCAGTCAGTTCCGGGGCGGCATCATCATGGGTCTGGGCCTGGCATTGAGCGAGGAGACCTGGTTCGATGCACGCACGGGCAGGATCATGAATCCCAGCCTTGCCGAGTATCACGTACCAGTCCATCTGGATGTGCCGGAAATCGAAGTGATGTGGACCAATGAACCTGATCCACATGCGCCGCTGGGGGCCCACGGCATCGGCGAGATCGGCATTACCGGGGCCGCTGCAGCAGTGACCAACGCCATCTACAACGCGACCGGCAGACGCATACGCCATCTGCCCGCAACCCTGGACAAGCTCATCTAGCAAGCGCGGGAGCGAAAAAGGAGCCGCCACCGGCGGCTCCTGCAGGGGGATCAGCCGCAGCTGGCGCGCTCGATCCGGTTATCAGCATCCACGCTGATGGTGATGCGGTCCTCGCGGTAATCCATGGTGACGGCCATACCCGGCTTCACCACGCGCGCGGTGCGGGCGCCGGCATCGCGCACGGCCTTGTCGATGACCTCCTGGCTGGCCGTCTTGCCCACCAGCGCCGGCAGGGTATCGGCGTGGCAATGGCTGCCCACCCCTGCCACTTCCGGCTTCGGCTGGCTCGGTGCGGTGTCCACGCTGGACGGGGTGCTGCTGCATGCCGCGAGCGGCAGTGCACAGCCCAACAGCAACAGAAGTTTGCAACGCATGGCAGGACCTCCCGGTCGTGAAGAGCCTCCAGTGTGCGCGTCGGCGGTGGACGAAGCGTCAATGACGCTTCACCCAGGCATCGACAGCGCCAGCGTCTCCCGTTCCCGCTGCTCTTCCAGCACCAGCCGCTGCACCAGCAGTGACAGTGTCACGACGTCCTGGTGGTTGTGCTCACCGACCCGCCGCAGGTCTATCGCATCACCGCCGCGCAGGTAGCGCAACCAGGCGGCCGGCGCCTCCGAACCGGGCAGATCGTCTTCGCGCACCACCTGCAGCAGCTGGCGCTCGATGGTGGACAGCTTGCAGTTCTCCCACGTGCCGCGATATCGGCGGCGGGTGGGGTAGAGCAGGTCCACATGGTCCAGCGCGCTGATCGGATCGCGCTGCCGGGCCAGCCGGTAGCGGGCCTTCAGAAGCGGTGCATCGTAGCTGCGGCCGTTGTAGCTGCAGAACACGGTGGATGGCTGCAGCCAGCCGGCAAACGTGGCCAGCATGGCTTCTTCGGCCGCCATGGTGGACATCAGCAGCTGGCGGATGCGCAGGCCTTCGCCGCGCTGCGGACACACGAACCAGTCGGCCGCGCCAATCATGAAAGCGCGGGTGCCGGTGCCACCGGCCAGACCGGTGGTCTCGGTATCGAAGAACAACAGGTCGCGCGCGGCCACGTGCTTGCCTTCACGGCGGGCGAAATCCAGCGACAGCGGCTGCGCCGGGATCGGCTGCGGCTGCAGCGATTCGATCAGGAACAGGCCGGGCGCGATCTCCTCGCCGGGCAGCTGGCGGTCCTGTGCCCTGGCCCGGGCAGGCGCGGGACCACCGCGCGTGCGCAGGCCGAGCAGGCGATGCAGGCTGCCCACTTGCGGCCGCCGCAACGGTGCCGGTGGCGGCGCAGGCGCGGCCGCACCGGCTGGCTTGTGGCGGATCTCCCGTTCGACCCAGGCGAATACCGAGCGCTCGGCCGGCGGTTGCCGCGCATCGTTGGCGGCGACCGGGGCCGGCGCTGCCGGCGGCGGCTCAGGTGCGGCCGGCATCCCCGCCTTCGGGTCGCCGGCCTGCTTCCGCAGCAGACGCAGCTTGTCCAGGCTCAGGCTCACGGTGCCAGCAGCTCCATCGCATCGCGGGTGGTCACCACCACGTCGGGCACGTGCCTGCAGGCATCTGCGTCGAACAGGTCCAGCACGCGCAGTGCCAGAGCACGCGGCGAGGTCTCGTCCTCTTCCTGCGCAGCCAGCACCGGGCCCACGCAGGCCGGGCAGCCGGCCTTGCAGTCACAGCGCTGCACCAGCTCACGCGCGCGCTGCACCAGTTCGGCCTGGCGCTGCCACAGCGGCTCGCTCAGGCCGACGCCGCCGGGGAAGTTGTCGTACAGGTACACCGTGGGCACGAACTCCTGCAGCAGTTCCACCACGCCGGGGTCGCCATTGCTGCCACGCAGCTGGCCGCGGCCGCTCTGGTCGGCAATCGCGAACCAGGCTCCATCGCCGTTGCCGACCGACTTCTGCAGGTCGCGCGCATCGGCCATCACCGCCACCGTGGCGACGATGTGCAGCGCATAGGCCGCCCCGAGGAAGCCATCCAGCGCATCCTGCCTGCTGGCGAACGCGCGCAGCAGCAGCGCCTGCGGCAGCTGCCACCACACCGCAGTGGTATGCAGTTCCTGGTCAGGCAGGTTCACCGGGCCATAGCCGATGTTCTCGTGCGTGTAGTAGCGGATCTTCTTGTAGCCGGCTACCCGGCGCACCACGTGCACTTCGCCGTGGTGCGAATCGCCACGCCCGGCCACGTCGCCGTCGAAGCGGTCCAGCACCTTGAGCTTGGTGAAGTCGATGCTGTCGGTGTAGTAGTCCACATGTGTGCGGGTGACATAGGCCTTGCGGCCCTCCCAGTCCAGCGTTTCCACCTGGTAGGGCGTGGACTGCACCATGTGGATCGCGCCCTCGTACAGGGTGAGCGCGGCGGCGGAATAATCCACTTCGGCGATGATCTGCTGGCGGCCGTCGCTGCGGTCGACCACCACGAAGTTGCCGTCAGCCACCGAACGCAGGCTCACCGCGTTGGCCGGGTAGCTGTCGGCGATCCATTCCCAGCGGTCGCCTTCGCGGTGGATCACCTCGGTTTCGGCCAGCGCTTCCAGGAACACCTCTGGATCGATCGGGCCAAAGCCATCGCCCCTCCGGAAAGGCAGCTCGAACGCCGCACAGCGGATATGGTCGAACAGGATCAGCGGCTGGTCCGGGGCGATGCGCGCATGTTCCGGCGATGAACCGGCAAAGAAGTCCGGATGGCGCACCACGTACTGGTCCAGCGGCTGCGAGCTGGCCACCATGACGCCCAGCGCCGGTTGCTGGCGACGGCCGGCGCGCCCGAAGCGCTGCCAGGTGGCGGCGACGCTGCCTGGATAACCGTTGAGGATCACCACGTCCAGGCTGCCGATGTCCACGCCCAGTTCCAGTGCCGAGGTACTGACGATGCCGTCGATGGTGCCCGCACGCATGGCGCGCTCGGTCTCGCGGCGTTCGGTGGGCAGGTAGCCGCCGCGATAGGCGCGGATGCGTGGTGGCTTGCGCGGATCGTGGTCGAAGATGTCCTTGAGGTACTTGGTGAGCACCTCGACCATCAGCCGGGTCTGCGCGAACACCAGCGTTTTCAGCCCGGACTTGATGGCAATGCGGGCGATGCGGTTGCTCTGCGAGCGTGCCGACGCCCGCAACCCCAGGTCCGGGTTGATTACCGGCGGGTTCCACAGCAATACCTGTTTCGGCCCGCTGGGAGCGCCGGATTCGGTGATCGCCGTGACCGGTGCCTCGATCAGCGCCTCGGCATGCGCCTGGGGGTTGCCGATGGTGGCCGAGCACAGGATGAACTGCGGTTGCACGCCGTAGAACGCACAGATGCGCTTCAGGCGGCGCAGCACATTGGTGACATGGCTGCCGAACACGCCGCGGTAGGTATGCACTTCGTCGATGACCACGTAGCGCAGGTTCTCGAAGAACTGCGCCCACTTGGTGTGGTGGGGCAGGATGGCCTGGTGCAGCATGTCCGGATTGGAGACCACGATGTCGCCATGCAGCCGGATCGCCTGGCGTGCATCGCCGGGGGTGTCACCATCGAAGGTGAAGGCCTTGACGCCCAGTTCGCCGGCCCGGTTGAGTTCCAGCAGCTCGGCCACCTGGTCCTGGGCCAGCGCCTTGGTGGGGAACAGGTACAGCGCCTTGGCCTTGTCCTGCATGGCTGCGCTGACCACCGGCAGGGTGTAGCACAGCGATTTGCCGCTGGCGGTGGGAGTGACAATGGCCACATGCTCGCCGCGCTGGCTGGCCTCCCAGGCTTCGGCCTGGTGGCTGTAGAGCTGCTCGATGCCGCGCGCCTGCAGCGCCGCGGTCAATGCGGGCGGTACGCTGGCCGGAATCGGAGCATGGCGGCCTTCCCGCCCGGGAATGGCGAAGCTGCCGGTGATGCGGTCATGGTAGCGGCGCTGCAGGCGCGCTCCGAGCAGGGCGCCATCTCGGGCGGGCAGACCGTCGCGGGTGGCGAGCTGGTGTTCGGCATCTGCGGTGCGCTTGGCGAGTTCGTAGGCCATCGGGACGTCGTGCTGCAAAGAGGTCATGGGAACACGGCAGTGTCGCAGGATGTGAGACGCCATGGCATTGCCGGTCGCGGCCGCGTGCGCGTGGGCGCCAACGGAATCTGAAGCCTTCATGCGTATTCTTGCCACAGGACGCAACAGGCAGGGAGAAACGGCCGTGGCACGAGCTGGAAGGCAGGGAGCGCTGCTTGTGGGCATGCTGCTGGCGGGACCGATGCAGGCGCAGCAGCAGGCCTCGTCTGTCCTGCAGGATGCACAGGGGCGGATGCAGGTCAGTAGCGACCAGGGGGTCACCACGCTGGGGGAGGTGCGGGCGATCCGGCCGGAGGAGGAGCAGCCGTTGGACCTGTACCGGTTCAACAATCCAGTGCAGGTGCAGCCCAACGCCTTCAACCGCAGCTGGCGCGAACCCCCTTCGCTTGAGCAGGTGGGCATGAGCGGTGGCTACGTGATGATGGGCATCTACTACGCCATCGCCCGGACAGCGCAGGGCCTGCACACCATCACCGGCGCGCCGGACCCGGTGCAGGCGGCGATCGCCCGCCCGCCGCCGGAACTGAGTGCGGACCAGCGCCGCCGCGCTGCGCAGTTCTGCGAGGGCCGTGAGTGCAGCGACAGGTAGAGCGCGGCTCTGCCCCGCTGCGCGGTCAGGCCCCAGCCAGGTAGAGCGGGGCTCTGCCCCGCTGCACGGTCAGGACGCAGCCGGGCAGAGCCCGGCTCTACGGTTGCGCCAGCGGCCGCCGTTCCAGCCACCACAGCAGGCTGGCGCACAGCACGAAGGCCATCCACCAGGGCCAGCGCGAGCCGGGAAGCCGCCGGACGTCGTGTGCGCCGGCTCCCGGGTTGGTGGACAGCTTCCGCGCAGTGGCTTCGATCACCGCCTGACGATGCAGACCCTGTGCCGTGGACGGATCGAAGACGTAGCGCCAGAGTTCGCGTTGGCCCAGTCGCAGTGGTTGCCACCCTGCCTCGCGCGGCCACCAGGCAGCACAGCGTGCATCGCCACTGGCCGGGTCCACCACCAGAGGCGTGGCCGTACTGTCGGCCGCCAGCGCCTGCAGCGGTTCCTGGACGCCACACACCAGCTGGCGCTCACCGGCCCAAGTCACCGGCTGCGGTGACCAGAGCGGGTCGGTGCGCGACTGCGGCCGTGCCAGCGTGGAAACAAGACCGCTCCATAGTTCGCCGTGTCGGTCATCGCGGCCAGCCAGCACCATGCGCCAGCTGTCGGTGATGGGGAACAGGCCGACGCGACCCTTGCCGACGTTGCGCCAGCCACCAATACCGTTGCCGTGGCGGTCGTGCAGCAGCGCCTGGCCTGCGGCCGGGCGCAGTGCCAGTTGCTCCAGTGCCGGTACGGCAGCACCGTGCGCGGTGCGGTCGGCATCCATGCCATCGGCGGTAGGCAGAGTGGCAGCGGCCAGCGGGCCCCGCCGCGCCTGCAGCATCGCCATGTCACCATCGCCGGGGAGTTCCACGCTCTGGCTGCCGCCGTCGCCCTGCAGCGGCAGGCCCAGTTCGCGCAGCCGCCGCCGCGCGCTGGCCGAAGGCTGGCCGGTGCTGCGCACCAGCACGCCCAGCCCCGCATGCAGCGCATCGCGTAGCGCCACGAACTGGCCGGCTGACAACGATGCGAGGCTGCGCTCGTCAAGCAGCAGCAGATCGGTGCGTGCCAGCGATGCCGCGTCCATGGCGATGCTGCCGTCACCCACGCTGACACCGGCGCCGGTATCGGACTGCACCTGTATATCCATACCGCTGTCGGTCGCCCAGCGCCGCAGATACTTCAGTTCGGCACCGGGTGCGCCAGCACGCACGCGCACTTGCAGCGGCGCCGCGGCGATCGTCTGTTGCGGCACTGGCAGGGTATCCACAACGTGGCCATCGGCATCGAGAAGGCGCAACTGGAACAGGCTGCGGCCTTCGGCACGCGCGACGCCAGTCAGCAGTACGCGGCCATTGGCGGCCAGCGGGGCGCGATCCACCACCGTATCGGCGGGATCGAGCAGCTCCGCCCGCGCACTCGCCACCCCGCTGGCGCGGGCACGCACGTCGAAGCGCGCACCGGGCGCGGTCACCGCTGGCACGTCCAGATCGACCCAGCCACGAGGAGGCGGGCTGGCCTGCCAATGAACCTGCGATGGCAGCGCCGCATCGCGGTCGCGCGCAGACAGCCCGGCGCCGACAAGGGTGAGGGTGGATGCGGGGTGCTGGCGCAGCGCGGTGGCCAGATCGGGGACACGCTGGCCACCGGCCACGTCGTCGGCCTCCGGCAGCAGCAGCGGCGGGGTACCGGCGGCTGGCAGGTCACCTGCATCGGCGGCGTCGGCGGCCAGTACACGAAGACCGGTGGCCGGCACCTGCCGCGCGGGGGGGACCAGCACCGCGTACAGCAGCGTGGCTGCCAGCACCTGCAGCAGCGGGATGACCAGCAGCCGCAGGCGGCCGCGCCTTGGTGGACGCAGCTGCCGCACGCTGGCCACCAGCACCACCGCAAGCAGCACGGCGGCAATCCACATGGCATCGCCGTCCAGGCTCATGGTTGCGCCTCCAGTGCATCAAGGTAACGCTGGCCCATCGCATCGCCAGCACTGCGGCGCATGGCCCGTGGCACGGGACGCTGCATTGCGCGCCACAGCTGCGCGCGCAGGCGCTGGCGGCAATCGCCGCAGTCCGGTTCAATGCGCAGCTGTTCGATGGCGGCGGCAAGATCCAGCGCATCCGGCAGGACGGCGGCATTGCGCTGCTGCCAGGCGGCCAGCGCGTCCAGGTCGGCTTCACCGTGCGCCTCACCCAGGCGCTGCCATGCTTCCACGATGGCCGGATCCGCAGGGCTGCGCGTGCCCAGCGACAGCACGCGGCTGGCCAGCCCATCACGCTCCCCGCCCAGACGACGGCCCTCGTCGATGGGGGGCAGTTCCGGGCCTACCCGTGCCAGGTAGATGCGCTCGGCCTGCTGCACCTGCTTGATGAAGCCCAGCGCCTTGTAGGCATACGGCAGGGCCTGCGCGGGGCGGCCTTGGCGGAGTTCACCTTCCGACGACCACATCTGATCCAGCGCGGCCTTCAGCGTGGCGCGGGTCTGTGGATCGAGCAGGGTGGCTGCCTCGGCGTGGTCATGCGTGTGTCCGTATTCGGACAGAACATCGGTGGCACTGCCGAACACCGCTGCAGTGCCGTCGCCTGCCGCGCCGTGATCGTGGTCATCGTGCGCGTGTGCCTGTGCGCCGTGCTGATGGTCGTGATCTTCGTCCTGCGCAGCATTGGTGGGCACATCGCTGGTCGGCAGGTCGTCAACAGGGGGCGGCCTGGGCGCACCTTCGCTTTCCTCGCCAAGGAACTGCCCGTAGCGCAGGCGCAGGATGCGCTGATCGACACCGATCGCATCGCTGCGCTTGAGGAAGGCATCCGGCTCCAGTTGTCGCTGCTGGCGGAGCAGCGCCTCGGCGTCGAGGATGATCTGTCGCTGGCTGCGGAAGTAGGCCGGCATCGCTTTCTTGATCTGCCCTTCCAGTTCGGCGCCACGTATCGCCTCGCTGCTGGGCAGGCGCAGGATCACGCTGCTGCTGCGGCCGGACTGCGCGACCGGCGCATGGTTGTCGCGTACTTCAAGCTGGGCGATCACATCACTACCGGGCTGCGCGCCGATCGCCGCCAGGTCCAGGGTATGGCGGAACTGCCGCACGGTCGCCGTGCCGCTGCCGGACAGGGGCACATCGCGGCGCACGAATGTGATGTTCTCGCCGCTGCCCTGGGTGACCGTGACAGAAAGCGTGGCCTGCGCGGCGAGGCCATGGTCGTCGCTGGCCTCGAAACGCAGCGACCAGCGCTGCTGGCCCGGCGTACCCACGATCAGGCTGGCTGCCGGCTCCAGCACGCGCACGCTGGGCGCACGGTCCGGCACCACGTCCAGGCGGTACAGCCGCGTCTGCGCCAATGCCGGTTCGCTGACTACGCGGTACAGAACCGGGGCATGGGCAACGTCCTGCGCCCGCCACCATCCATCGTGCTCGCTGAGCGGCAAGCGGCGGCCATCATGGAACTGCAGCCAGGCCTTGCGTGGAGCACGGTCGAAACGCAGCGACCAGGACAGGCGGCTGTCCATCGCTACCTTGGCATCGAGTGCGTCCTGCACCCGTTCGGCCTGCCCGGTGTACGCCGGCGCCTGCACCCGCAGGCGGGACGACCGTAGCTGCAGCGGTCCCGCGCCGGGCTGCACGACCTGCGTGGGGTGCGACGGCGGTGACAGCAGTACGGTGGACTGCGGCCAGTTCAGCGCCAACACCATCGCCAGCGTGGCACCGACGCCGCTGCCAAACAGGGCAGTGCGTGGCCAGCGCGGGCGGAGTTCCGGCATGGTCCGCTGCAGGCGTTCCAGCACGCGGCTGCGCTGGCGCTGCTGCAATGGATTCAATGCAGCGGCGTCTGCGAACAGCAGGTCGGCGCTGTCCTGGCAGGCGCCACTGGCATCCAGCTGGCGCTGCAACCAGTGCAGGTCCAGGCGCCGTGAACGCACGGTGGCATGCGCCGCGCTCGCAAGCAGGCACGCGGTGGCTACCAGACAGGCGGCGTCGAAGCCGGCGATGCGCAGGGGGATCGCCGCGGCGGCCAGCGCCCACGGCACACCGAACAGCAGATCGATGGCCGCACGTCGGCGACGTGCACGCTGCCACGCGCGCTGCAACATCTTCATGGCGCTCGCCTCCGCCGTGGCGAGCTGGCCATCCAGCGCTCGAGCGCGAACATCAGCAGGATCAGCGTGGCCAGCCATGCTGTCGCCTCATGTGGCACAGGTTTCTGTGCCGGCAGCGACACCTGTACCGGCGTCTGATCGTCGGCATCGCCCAGCCGTGCCATGGGTTCGCCCTGCAGGACCAGCTGCAGACGGCGTGGCAGGTCGGCCTGCCGCAGGGCGGGGGTTTCGTTGATATCCCAGGCACCCGGCAGATGCAGCAGGCGACCGCGGCCGATCGGCTGCTGCAGCACCAGGGGCGCACCGTCATCATCGCGCAGCATTACCCGTGCCGAGTCCGGCGCGGTGGTACGGGTCAGTACGCTGCCGCCTGCTTCCACCCAGTCGTGCCAGTTCGCCGGCAGGGCCTGGGGGCTGCTCCAGACGCCGATCTCACCCGTCGGGGGCAGCGCATCAGCCGCCAGCGGCGGAGCCAGAGGTTGCCCGTTCCATGCGCGCTGCATGGCCTGCAGCCAATGCCGGGCCTGTGGCGGTGCGTCGTCGCGAAGCCGCAACCGCGGCGCGCCCTGGCCAGTCACCGATGATCCGCCCGCAGGTGCAGCGGCGTGTGGAACCCACTGCACCGCGCGCGACAGCTGCAGGCGCTGGCCATCCAGGCCAGGCACCGGATCCGGTACGTGGACCACGAGCGGGGTATCTGCGGGCAGGCGTGCATCGAGTTCGCGCAGCAGGCTCGACAGCGGCACCTGCTGCCGCGGCGCAGGCTGGTCGATGCCGGGGAAGCCGGATGCCAGCCAGTACCAGCCGTCGCTGTCGGCATCCGTGCGCAGGGCTTGTGCATCCAGGCCTGGCGCAACCACCGTCCACGTCGTTCCGGCAGGGGCCGTTCCGGTGAATGCCGGTCGCGCCAGCAACAGCGCCAGCAGCACCAGCAGCAGCATGCGCACCAGCAGCAAGGGCCAATCGTCGAAACGGATGCGCTGGCGCGGTCGCACCTGTGCACGCAGCCAGCGCAGCGCAGCGAAATCCAGGGGTGTATACGGATGACGCCGGGCAAGATGGACAAGCAGCGGCAACAGGACCCCAACCAGCGCCAGCAGACCGAGGGGAAACAGCAGGCTCACCGGCCGCCCCCACGTCCGAACAGCATCTGCAGTGGCTGGTCCAGGGGCTGGTCCAGCCATGCGGTGGCATGGCCGATGCCACCTGCCTGCAGGCGTGACTGCAATGCCGTGTGCGCTTCGGCAAAACGGCGCAGGTAATCGGTGCGGATGGACGCGCCGTCGCCCAGCAGTTCCTCGCCCGTCTCGGGATCGCGGAAGCGATGGCCGGCATCGAACGGAAAATCGCGCTCATCTGCGGTCAGTACCTGTAGCAGCACCACCTCGCGCCGGGTGCTGGCCAGCTGCTCCAGCAGCACGATGCCTGCTTCGTCGAAGCCATCACCGATCGCCAGCAGCAGGTCGCCCAGGCGCACGCGTTCCCACAACGGGCGCAGGCGATCTGCCGCTGGCCAGGCGCCGCTGGGCTGCAGTGCCTGCAGTTGCAGATGCACACGGTCGCGTTGGCGTGCTCCGTGTGCGGCGGGAACCAGCTGCAGGCCTTCGCCGTTGATCGCCAGCAGACCGAAGCGGTCGCCCTGCTGCAGCGCAAGCTGCACCACGCAGGCGGAGAGTTCACGCATGTGCTGCAGGCGGCTGCGCGCTGCAGCGCCACGATCGGTCTGGCCCGCCGAGGCGGTAGCATCCAGCAGCAGCCAGACGGTGATCGGGCTTTCGCGTTCGGATTCGCGCACGAAGAAACGGTCCGAGCGCGCGTACAGTTTCCAGTCGACCTGCCGCAGCTCATCGCCGGATTCGTAGGCTCGGTACTGGGCGAATTCCAGGCCCGAACCGCGGCTGCGGCTGGCGTGCTGGCCGATGCCGTGCGCAGCGCTGGCCAGGCGCGGCCGCAGGCGCAGTGCCCCCAGGCGCGCGCGGAGTTCCGGTGGCAGGATCAGTGCAGCGGCATCAGCCATGGTGCATCAGCCGGGGAAAGGTACGGCCTGCAGCAACGCCGCGACTACATCGTCGGCGCGCTTCTGTTCGGCCTCGGCTGTGAAGGACAGCAGCAGGCGATGGCGCATCACCGGCGGCGCCAATGCCTGCACGTCCTCGCGGGTGGCGGCAAAGCGGCCCTGCAGTAACGCGCGCGCCTTCGCCGCAAGTACCAGCGACTGCCCGGCGCGCGGGCCCGCGCCCCACTTCACCCACTGGTTGATTGCCGTCGGCGCACCTTCGCCGGGCCGGCTGGCCCGTACCAGCCGGGTAATCCACGCCAGCACGTCCGGCCCCACATGCACCTGGCGCACGGCGGCCTGCAGCGCGATGACCGCTTCGGCATCCATCACCTTGGGCACCGCTTCGCTGGCACCGCCGGTGGTCTGTTCCAGGATCTGCCGTTCCTCGTCCTCGCTGGGGTAATCCACCAGCACGTGCAGCAGGAAGCGGTCCAGCTGTGCTTCCGGCAGCGGGTAGGTACCGGCCTGCTCGATCGGGTTCTGCGTGGCCAGCACGAAGAACGGTGCGGGCAATGCGTAGGTGGTGCCAGCGTAACTGACCGTGCGTTCCTGCATCGCTTCCAGCAGCGCGGCCTGGGTCTTCGGTGGCGTACGGTTGAGTTCGTCGGCCAGCAGCAGGTTGGTGAACACCGGGCCTTGCTGGAAACGGAAATGGCGGTGGCCTGTGCCGTGGTCTTCTTCCAGCAGTTCGGTGCCGAGAATATCGCTGGGCATCAGGTCCGGAGTGAACTGCACGCGGCGGAACTGCAACTCCAGCGACTGGCCCAGCGAGCGCACCAGCAGGGTCTTGCCCAGGCCGGGTGCGCCTTCCAGCAGGCAGTGGCCACCGGCCAGCAGGCCGATCAGCAGCTGTTCCACCACCTGCTGCTGGCCGACAACGGCGCAGGCCAGGGCGCGGCGCAGATCGTCCAGGCGCGGCAGCAGGGTGTCGATGTCGGGGGCGGTCATGCAGGACGGTCCTTTCAGTTGTTCAACGCGTACATCACGATGTTGACGCCGAAGCGGGTATTGTCCTCGGCCAGGAAGCGTTTGTTGCGCCAGTCATAGTCCCACTCGCAGCCGTAGTCCTTGTTGCTGTAGAGCACGCCAAGGCGGCCATCCACTTCAATACCCTTGAGATAATCGTGGACCAGGTCATCGCCCCAGCCGTTGAGTTCGAAGCCGGTGGCGGGCGGGCCGTCGGGGAAGCGGAAGAAACTGCGGTACAGGGCGTGACTGTTGGGCAGCTTCTTCAGGGCTTCCGGCCCGAACAGGCGGGCCATCTGTGCCTCGAACGAGGTGGCGAACAGGCCGTCGATGTCATGGTTGCAGTCGTCGACGAAGACGAAGCCGCCGTTGCGCACGTAGCGCACGAAGTTCTGCCGCTCGGCGGTGTTGAACTCGACCAGGGTGTGCCCTGCCAGGTAGCAGAAGGGCGCTTCCAGCATGCGCGGGTCAGCCAGCGCCACCACGTGTTCCTGCGGGTCCACCCGCAGCGAGGTGTAGTCGATCAGCGAAGTGATCAGGTTGGATGGCATCCGCGCGTCCACGTCCCAGTCACCGGAATCGTACTGCAGGCGGGTAAACCAGAAATCGAAGCGTGAACTGCGCGGCCCTGGCTGCGCCCCGGCTGGGAACGCTGCCGCCGAAGCGGCGGCGGCCAACCAGCGCAGGCAGGTCCGGCGATCCATCAAACCGCGTCGGACAGCGAGGTAAAGGTGAAATCGCGCAGGCGCATCGGCGGAATCATCATCACCAGGCTGGATTCGTCGCCGGCCACGCGTACCGGCTTGCCCAGTTCGTCGATGTTGTTGAGCATGATCACCGGCGATTCGTTGAAGCGGAAATTCTTCACCGGATGCTTGATCTGTCCGTTCTCGATGTAGAACGTGCCATCGCGGGTGAGGCCGGTGAGCAGCACGGTCTGCGGATCGACCATGCGGATGTACCACGTGCGAGTGACCAGGATGCCCTTCTGCGTGCCGCGTACCAGTTCGGCAGTACTCTTGGTGCCGCCGCTCATCAGCAGATTGCCGGGACGCGCGTTCGCTGTCCTGCCTTCCTTCTGTGCCCAGAAGCGCGAGTAGTTGAGGTTGGCGACCTTGCCGTTCTCGATGATGGCGATCTTCTCGCGCGGCATGCCTTCATTGTCCCAAGGCAGCACGGGCGCTTCGGGATGCCACGGATCGGCGTACATGCTGACGCGTGGGTCGTAGACCTGTTCGCCCAGCTTGTTGCCGCCGCCCTTCTTCGACAGGAAGCTGCGGCCTTCGTCGGCCGCGCGCGCATCGAAGAAATTCATCATGAAACTGATCAGGCCGGCGGCAGCAGCCGGCTCCAGGATGACCGTGTACTTGCCCGGTTCCAGTGCCTTGGCCTCGGCCGATTCGGTGGCCTTGCGCATGGCGATGCGGATGTCCTGGTCGGCCTTGAAATCCGCCGCATCCTTCAGGTTGCGGCCGACCCAGCCCGAGCCGCGACCATCTTCGGTGCGCACGGTGCAGGTGTAATCGAAGCTGCTGGTGCGCTGGTAGCCGAAGTTGCCGTTGCTGTTGGCGGTGGCGACGAACCCCTGGCCGTCTTCCAGGAAGCCGGCGGCGATGACCCCGGCCTGCCGGCACGGCAGGATCGAGTCGGCCGCGACCTTGGCGCGGAACGCCGGATCGATGGCGGCGGTGGACTCGCTGAAGGTCGGGCTGGGCTTGTAATCCTGCTTGCCGATGGCCGGAATGAATTCCGGGTTTTCCGGTGCCAGCCTTGCCAGATCCTCGGCGCGCCGTACAACGCGCTCCAGCGCGGCATCATCGAATTCGTTGATGGAGGCGGTGCCGACGCGCTTGCCGAATGCCACCTGTACGGCCAGCGAGGCATCGCTGACCACACCGCTGGTGGAGATGTTGTTCAGGGCGAAGCGGATGTTGCCGTCGATGGAACCGGCCAGGGTGGCGGTGCATTCGTCGGCCTTGGACAGGGCGATGACCTTGTCGAGGATGGCCTTGGCCTGCTGTTCGGTGAAGATGCTCATGGGTATCGGGCTCCAGGCCGGTCAGCCGAGGCTGCGTGCGGTGTTGATGACGTTGATGCCGTCGAAACGGGCGGTGGACGAACCGTGGGAGACCGCCGAGACCTGGCCCGGCTGGCCCTTGCCATCGAAGAACGAGCCGCCGAGGCGGTAATCACGCTCATCGGCGACGGCACTGCAGGCATTCCAGAACTCCGGGGTGCGGATCTGGTAGGCCACGTCCTCCAGCATGCCGGTGATCTTTCCGTTCTTGATCTCGTAGAACAGCTGGCCGCCGAACTGCGCGTTGTAGCGCTGCTGATCGATGGAGAACGAGCCGTCACCGATGATGTAGATGCCGTTCTCCACGTCCTTGATCATCTCCTCGACGCTGAGCGGCTTCCTGCCCGGTGCCATGGACACATTGGCCATGCGCTGGAACTGCACGCTGGACCAGGAATCGGCATAGCAGCACCCATCCGATTCGGTCTTGCCGAGAATATGGGCCTGGTCGCGGATGGTCTGGTAGTCCACCAGCCTGCCATCGCTGATCAGGTCCCAGCGCTTGCACTTCACGCCTTCATCGTCGTACGCCACCGCACCCAGGCTGCCCGGCTGGGTCTTGTCCGCGAAGATGTTGACGTGTTCGCTGCCGTACTGGAAATGCTGTTCGCGCTTGTCCAGCGTTGCGAAGCTGGTGCCGGCATAGTTGGCTTCATAGCCGAGCACGCGGTCCAGTTCCAGCGGATGCCCGATGGATTCGTGGATGGTCAGCCAGGTGTGCGAGGGGTCCAGGATCAGATCGTACTTGCCCGGCTTCACCGATGGGGCCTTGAGTTTCTCCTGGGCCTGCTTCGCCGCCGCGATGGCGTCTTCCTTCATGTCATAGGACGAGGAATAGTTGACCACGCCGTTGGGGGTGCGCACCTTGCCGGCGGCACTGCCATCGAGATACTCGTAACCCATGCCCATCGGCGCGGACAACCCTTCGCGCGTGCGGAACTTGCCGGTCGTCTTGTCGATGGCGGTGATGGTCATCGGCACCCAGATGCGGTGCACATCCTGGTCGATGTAGGAACCGTCGGTGGATGCGAAGTACTTCTGCTCGTTGACCAGGAACATCATGGAATTGACGAAGCTGGCGCCTGCGTTCACGGCCGCCGCATTGACGTCCAGCAGCAGGTCGACCTTGTCCTTGACCGGTACTTCCATCGCATTCCTGCGGATTGGCGTGCGCCAGCTCACCTCGCCCACGCCCGGCGCTGCGGCGAGCTGCACCGGCGCGGTCTGGATGCTGGCGTTCGCGCGGGCGATGCCGGCTGCCTGCTGGGCGGCCTTGGCAATGTCGGCGGTGCCAAGCTGGTTGGTGGCGGCAAAACCCCAGGCACCATTGACCAGCACGCGGATGCCAACGCCCGTCGATTCGGTGTTGACGACGTTCTGCACCTTGTCTTCGCGGGTGATCACGAACTGCCGCAGGTAACGGCCAATGCGTACGTCGCAGTAAGTGGCGCCGGCACTGCGTGCGGCCTGCAGCGCAGCATCAGCCAGGCGCTTCTTCAGTGCAGGGTCGAGGGTGGACTGCAGCTGTTCGGCGGCAATCGCCCTGCCGAAGAACGACGGCACCAGCAGGCCGCCCGCGGTGAGCCCGGTGAGGGCGAGGAAGTCACGTCTTTGCAAGGCTGCTCTCCACGTAGGGAAGTTGGACAGGACTCATGCGCCAAGGCTGCGCGCGGTGTTGATGATGTTGATGCCGTTGAAACGGGTGGTGGACGAGCCATGCGATACCGCAGATACCTGCGCGGGCTGCCCCTTGCCATCGAAGAACGAGCCGCCGAGGCGGAAATCACCTTCGTCGCAGATGGCCGCGCAGGCATTCCAGAACTCCGGCGTGCGGATCTGGTACGCCGCGTCCTCGACCATCCCGGTGATGCGGCCGTCCTTGATCTGGTAGCACAGCTGAGCGCCGAACTGGGCGTTGTAGCGCTGCTGGTCGATGGAATACGAACCGCGGCCATGGAAGTACAGCCCGTCTTCCACGTCCTTCATCATCTCCGCCACGCTCAACGGTGCCTTGCCCGGTGCCAGCGAGACGTTGGCCATGCGCTGGAACTGCACACTGGACCATGAATCGGCATAGCTGCAGCCGTGCGAGGCATCGCGGCTAAGGATATGCGCCTCATCGCGGGTGGCCTGGTAATCCACCAGGATGCCGTCGCGCACCAGATCCCAGCGCTGGGTGCGGACGCCTTCATCGTCGTAGCCCACTGCGCCCAGGCTGCCCGGCTGGGTCTTGTCGGCGAAGAAATTGACGATGCCGCTGCCCCAGCGGAATCCGGCATCGCGCTTGTCCAGGGTGGCGAAGCTGGTTCCGGCGTAGTTGGCTTCATAACCCAGCACGCGGTCCAGCTCCAGCGGATGGCCGACGTTCTCGTGGATGGTCAGGAACAGGTTGGAGGGATCCAGCACGATGTCGTACTTGCCGGGCTTCACCGATGGTGCGGTGAGTTTTTCGCGGGCCTGTCGCGCGGCGGCAATGGCATCCTCGCGCGGTGCATAGGAATGGCCGTATCCCACCACGCCACCGGGCAGTTCGAAGCGGCCGGAAGGGTCGCCGTCCAGGAACTCGTAGCCCATGCCCATCGGCGCGGACAGGCCGTTGCGGGTGCGGAACCGGCCGCTGGCCTTGTCCACTGCAGTGGCGGTGAACGGCAGCCAGATACGGTGCACATCCTGGTCTATCCAGGATCCATCGCTGGAGGCGAAGTACTTCTGCTCGTTGACCAGGAACAGGGTGGAATTGAAGAAATCGGCGCCGGCTTCGAGGCCGGCGGCGTTGATATCCAGCAGCAGCGCCACCTTGTCCTGCACCGGCACCGCCATGGCGTTCTTTTTCAGCGGGGTGCTCCAGCTGACTTCTCCCACGCCCGGCGTGGCCGCCAGCTGCACGCGGCGGGTCTGCACACGCGCGTTGGCGCGCGCGATGGCCACGGCCTGCATGACCGTCTGTACCACCTGTTCGGGCGTACGCTGATGGGTGGCGGCAAAGCCCCATGCACCGTCGACGATCACGCGTATGCCGACGCCAGCCGATTCGCTGTTGGTGACGTTCTGGACGTTGCGCTCGCGGGTGATGACCGCCTGGTTCAGATAACGGCCTATGCGCACATCGCAGTAACTGGCGCCAGCGCTGCGCGCGGCCTGCAGTGCAGCGTCGGCCAGGCGTTTTCCAAGGACCGGATCGCCCGGTTCGAGCAGCTGCTCGGCGGCGATCAGCCGCGTATGTGGCAGGACCAGCCCAGCCAGGCCCAAACCGGAAAGCGCCAGGAACTCACGACGTTGCACCGCCACCACCCCACAGACCGCATAGTGATCTCCGACTGTCGCCAGCGGGCGGCGCAGGCACAAGTGACTGCAGTCATGGTTCGGCCGCATCGTCATCCTCGCCGGTGGTGCAGGCTGCGCTTGGGCGATCCAGCCATGCACAATGGTCAACCCGTCCCGGATGCCGCGCCGATGTCTGAAAAACCGTACTCAGAAGCCTGCGAACGCAACCGGGAGCCGATCGCCGCAGCACTGGAGCCGTGGATGACGCAGCGCCGACGCGTGCTCGAGATCGGCAGTGGCACCGGCCAGCATGCGGTCTTCTTCGCGCAACGCTGGCCGCACCTGCAGTGGCAACCCAGCGACCATGCGGATCATCTGCCGGGTATCGAGGCGTGGCGCACCGATGCGTCGCTGCCGAACCTGTTGCCACCGTTCGTCCTGCAGGCCGAGCTTCCACCATTGCCGGCGCTGGCCGTGCCACGCCGAACAGAGCGCTTCGATGCCGTGTTCAGTGCCAACACGCTGCACATCATGGGCTGGGCGCAGGCAGGTGCCCTGTTCGCCGGCCTGCCATCGGTGCTGGCGCCAGACGGGCTGCTGGCGGTGTACGGACCCTTCAACTACCAGGGAAACTTCACCAGCGACAGCAACGCGCAGTTCGATGCCTGGCTGAAGATGCGCGATCCGCGCAGCGGCATCCGTGATGTGGAAGCCGTGCAGGAACTGGCTTCCACGCAGGGGTTCAGGATGCTTGAGGACATCGCGATGCCAGCCAACAACCGCCTGCTGCTGTGGCGATTGGGATGAATCGGGCGTCAGCTGGCAATCTGTCCCGGCCCCATGAAACCGCAGCCTGCAGGTTGACGAACTCTTCCAGCGCAAGCGTTCGGTTACATCCGTAAAAGACATAACCGAGCGATCACATCAGGCCACCTGCACGATATGCAGGGCCTTTGGATTCCGCCATTGCGCCAGCAGTGCAGCCTCGCGGGCCTTGGCCTTTTCCAGATGCGCTTCCTTGACGTGGCCGAAGCCGCGGATGTGCTCGGGAATGCTGGCGATCTCCACCGCCAGCGCCAGCCGTCGGTCGTCCAGACCGTCGAGCAGCATCTTTACCGTCGCCTCGTAATCTGCGATCAACTGCCGCTCGCTGCGACGCTCGGCCGTGCGAGCGAACGGATCCAGGCGGCCGCCGCGCAGGAACTTCAGTCGGGCCAGCACGCCGAACGCCTTCAGCATCCAGGGCCCGTACTCCTTCTTGATCAACCGTCCCTGTTCGTCCTTCTTCGCAAACAGGGGCGGCGCCAGATGGAAACGCAGCTGGTAGTCGCCCTCGAACTGCTGCTGCAGGCGGCGCTGGAACTCGCCACTGGTGTACAGCCGGGCGACCTCGTACTCGTCCTTGTACGCCATCAGCTTGAACAGGTACCGGGCCACGGTTTCGGTCAATGCGGTCGAGCCACCAACCTTGTTCTGTTCGACAGTGCGCACGCGTTCTATCAGCGTCCGGTAGCGTTCGGCGTACGCCTTGTCCTGGTATTCGACCAGAAACGCGGTGCGCCGCGCGATCATCTCGTCCAGCGAACGCGACAGCCGCGCATCGTCCAGTGGCAGGAACGCCACATCGTCATCGCTCTGCCCGTGCGAAGGCAGGCCACGCAGCTCGCGCTCGTTGGCCGTATCACGTGGCGCGGCCGTCGCGCCCCATTCGTTGCCCTCCCATTCCCCGGGGGGCAGCGCATGCAGCGGGCCCGGCGTGGTTTCCGCGTCGGTATGGCGGTTGCTGACCAGCCCTGCCGCCTGCTGCACTGCCAGCGGATCGACCGCGGCCAGCCGGCCCCATGCGAATGCCTGCTGGTTCATCGCCACTGCCGCGCCATTGAGTTCGATGGCACGCATCAACGACTCGAACGACAGCGGGACCAGTCCCTGCTGCCATGCATAGCCAAGGATGAAAAGATTCGACGCGATGGCGTCACCCAACAGTGCGGTGGCCAGCTGCGTGGCATCCAGCAGCAACGGCTGCTGGCCACCCAGTGCCACGCGGATGCCGGCGATGATGTCGGCGGCGGGGAACTGCATGTCGGGCCGGGTGGTGAAGCCACCGGGCATCGCCTCATAGGTGTTCAGCACCACCTGCGAACGACCTGCGCGCACCTTCGACAGCGCCCAGTAATCGTTGACCACCACCATGTCGCAGCCCAGTACCAGGTCTGCTTCGCCCGCCGCGATGCGCACGGCATGGATATCGGCAGGGGTTCGAGCGATGCGGATATGGGTGGTGACCGCGCCCCCCTTCTGCGCCAGACCGGTCTGGTCGAGTACGGTCGCGCCCTTGCCCTCCAGGTGGCCGGCCATGCCCAGCAGGGCGCCGATCGTCACCACGCCGGTGCCACCGACGCCGGTGATCAGGATGTTCCAGGGCTGTTCAAGCGTGCCGCGCACGATGGGGGCCGGTAGATTGTCCAGCAGGGTGGATGCATCACGCCGGCTGCCCTTGCGTGGCTGGCCACCGTGCACGGTGACGAAGCTTGGGCAGAACCCCTTCACGCAGGAATAGTCCTTGTTGCAGTTGGACTGGTCGATGTCGCGCTTGCGCCCGAACTCGGTTTCCTTCGGCAGCACCGAAACGCAGAAGCTCTTCCTGCCGCAGTCGCCGCAGCCCTCGCACACCAGCGAATTGATCATCACCCGCTTGGCCGGATCTTCCAGCTTGCCGCGCTTGCGACGACGACGCTTCTCGGTCGCACAGGTCTGCTCGTAGATCAGGATGGAGACACCCTTCACTTCGCGCAGCCGTTTCTGGAGGGTCTCCAGCTCGCTGCGGTCGTGGAACTCCACGTCGCTGGGGAAGTGCTCGCGCTGGCGCGTCCATTTGCCGATGTCGTCGGACAGCACCACGATGGTGTGGATGCCTTCGGCACGCATCTGCCGGGCGATGTCCGGCACGCTCAGCGGGCCGTCCACCGGCTGGCCTCCGGTCATTGCCACCGCATCGTTGTAGAGGATCTTGTAGGTGATGTTGACGCCGGCCGCGACCGCCTGGCGGATCGCCAGCGAGCCACTGTGGAAGTAGGTGCCGTCGCCCAGGTTCTGGAACACGTGCGGGGTGTCGGTGAACGCCGCCTGCCCGGCCCAGGTCACGCCTTCGCCGCCCATGTGCGTGAAGGTGTCGGTGCTGCGGTCCATCCAGGTCACCATGTAATGGCAACCGATGCCGGCCAGCGCCCGCGAGCCTTCCGGCACGGTGGTGGAGGTGTTGTGCGGGCAGCCGGAGCAATAATGCGGCACCCGTGGGAAGCTGGCGCGCGGTAGCGCCAGTTCAGCTTCCTTTTCCTGCATCCACTGCAGCCGCTGTTCGATGGATCCGTTGCTGGAGAATCGCTGGATCCGGCGACCGATCACCCCGGCGATGGTGGCCGGGGTCAGTTCGCCCGTGGACGGCAGGATCCACTCGCCGCTTTCGTCGTACTTGCCGACGATGGAAGGACGTCGGCCCCAGTCCTCCGGCCAGTTGAAGAACTGCTCCTTCATCTGCCGCTCGATGAAGGCGCGCTTCTCTTCCACCACAATGATGTCTTCCAGCCCGCGCGCGAAGTGCGCGATGCCCTGCGGTTCCAGCGGCCAGGTCATGCCCACCTTGTAGACGCGGATGCCGATGTCAGCGCAGGCAGCTTCGTCCAGGCCCAGGTATTCCAGTGCCTGCAGTACGTCCAGGTAACTCTTGCCGGTGGTGACGATGCCCAGCCGTGCGCGCGGGGAATCCATCACCAGGCGGTCGATGCCGTTGGCGCGCGCGAACGCCTGCGCAGCCTTCACCGCATAGCGGTGAAGGCGCATCTCCTGGTCAAGCGGGGGATCCGGCCAGCGGATGTTGAGACCACCGGCCGGCATCTCGAAATCTTCCGGCAGCACGATGCGGCGGGCCAGCGGGTCGACGTCCACCGAAGCCGATGATTCCACCGTCTCGGCGATCGTCTTGAAGCCCACCCAGCGCCCGGTATAGCGGCTCATCGCCCAGCCGAGCAGGCCCATGTCGAGGATGTCCTGCACGCCGGCGGGATTGAGCACCGGCATCATCGCGCTGACGAATTCGTCTTCGCTGCCGTGCGGCAGTGTCGAACTGCGGCAGGCATGGTCATCGGCGGCCAGTGCCAGCACGCCACCATGGCGCGAGGTGCCGGCGGCATTGGCATGCTTGAACACGTCGCCGCAGCGGTCCACCCCCGGGCCCTTGCCGTACCACATGCCGAACACGCCCTGCACGTTGGCGCCGGGGAACAGGTTGGTCTGCTGTGTGCCCCACACCATGGTCGCACCCAGGTCCTCGTTGAGGCCCGGCGTGAACTTCACCTTCGCTGCTTCCAGGTGCCTGCGCGCACGCCACAGCTCCAGGTCGAAGCCACCAAGCGGGCTGCCGCGATAGCCGCTGATGAAGCCGCCGCTGTCGATGCCTTCGGCGGCGTCGCGCAGGCGCTGCATCAGCGGCAGCCGGACCAGCGCCTGCACGCCGCTCAGATAGATCCGCCCGGTTTCGCGTGTATAGCGGTGGTCGAGCGTGTAATCACGGTCGATCAGATCGGCGGAGACGGGGGACGTGAGCTGCGCGGTGCTGGTCATGGCTGGCCTGTTTCGGATCGGCTGGCATCGCCCGCGCTGGCGCAGGCCGAAGGCGCGGATTGTAACAGCGGGGGCATCGCCGGCCGGAACCTGCGGTCTGCACTCGCATCCGCGGCCCCCTTCCGGTTAGCATCAGGCGGTGGGAGGTTGTTGTTGCAACCTGGGGAAAAACGATGTCATCCGCAAGACAGTTCCTGGCCGGCATGCTGCTGGCCTCTGGAGCGGCCGCTGCATGGGCCGCGCCCGCTTTGCCTGCACCGCAGGAATTCTATTTCGATGTCGATCCGGTCGCCGAGCCGGTTTCGGTGGCCGAAGGCCAGGGCGATGCGCTGGTGAACCAGCTGATGCGCCAGCGCGAACGCGGCCGCAAGGCGCTGGAAGCCACCGTGCAGCTGGCCGGGGTGGCCATTGCACAGGGCCGTCCGGAGCTTGGCCAGCAGCTGTACGCCGAAGCCATGCAGGCCACGCCGCCGGCATCGCCAGCCGGGCGCATGGTGCGCTGGAACCATGGCTGGGACCTGTTCCGCCAGGGCCAGGCCGAAGACGCTCTGGCGCAGTGGCAGGCCGCTGCCGGCGCGCTGCGCGGCAACCCTTCCTGGGTGCCGCCGACCTATGCGCTGGCGCTGTGGCAGCTGGGCGACCGGGGGCAGGCCATCAGATGGTATGCCGCTGCGGTACGTACCGAGCCCGGCAGGTGGAGTACTGCCGCCAACCATGCCGCGCTGCTCCCGGATTGGCGCGACAGCGAGCGCGCCACTCTGGCGGAGGTGCAGCAGGCGTGGGCGGCCAGTCCGCCGGCCTGGCCGTAGCGACCTCTGCTACGCGGGATGAGGGTGGGTGACGACGCTGGTCGTCACCGCAGCGCAGGTTTCCGCCCGGGCAACGCACCGCTTGCGCCTGCGATGACCACCCACGACGGGCTGCGCCGTTTGCCGGATCCCTCAATCGTCCGCGTTCACCGTGCGTGCCGACGCCCACTCCCGCAGCGCCTGCACCTGTTCGGCCATCAGTACCGACAGCGGGCGGCTGGTGCGGATCTCGGCCATCAGCAGCTCGGTATCCAGCGGTCGTTGTTCGGCGTGCGCTGCGTACAGTCCGGCCACGATCCCCTGTTCGATCTCGGCGCCGGAAAACCCTTCCGAGGCGGCGGCCAGGGCCGGCAGCGCGAAATCGTCGGCGTTGAGCTGGCGGCGCGTCAGGTGCAGGCGCAGCAGTTCCACGCGCACGTCAGGGGTGGGCAGGTCGACGAAGAAGATTTCATCGAAGCGCCCCTTGCGCAGCAGTTCAGCCGGCAGCTCCTGCACCTGGTTGGCGGTGGCGACGATGAACACCGCCGACCTGCGTTCGGCCATCCAGGTGAGCAGGGTTCCCAGCACCCGCCGCGATACGCCCCCATCTTCGCCGCCAGTAGCCAGGCCCTTCTCGATCTCGTCGATCCACAGCACACAGGGCGCCAGCTGTTCGGCCGATGCCAGCGCCTGGCGCAGGTTCGCCTCGGTTTCACCGTGGTACTTGTTGTACAGCGCACCCACATCCATGCGCAGCAGCGGCACCCCGAAGCCGGCGGCGGTGGCCTTGGCCAGCATCGATTTGCCGCAGCCCTGCACACCCAGCAGCAACATGCCGCGTGGCGGATCGAGCCCGGCCGGGGCCGAGCCGGCGAGGAAGGCGATGCGCCGCTGGTTGACCCAGCGTTTCAGCCGGTTGGCACCGGCCACGTCGCCGAAGCGCGCGGTGTCGTAGTCGTAGGTAAGGTGGCCGCTGCGGTTGAGCAGTTCGAATTTCAGCCGCGCCAGCTGCGGCAGATCATCATCATCCAGCACGCCATCGGTATAGATCAGCTGCCGGGCGATACGGCGGGCATCGACCAGGCTCAGGCCCTGCAGGTTGCGCAGGATCTTCTTCACGGCCTCGTTGTCCACTTCCACCCGGCGGCCGCCGTGTTCGCGGGCGTACCCGGCGGCCTCCTCGCGCAGCATCTTCAGCAGGGCGTTGGCGTCGGGCAGGCGCGGGTTGAAGCGGGTGGCCAGCGCTTCCAGCTCATCGGGCAGCGTGACCTTGGCGCCGATCAGCACGATCACGTGCGGCTGGCTGTGGCGGCGCTGGATCAGGTCGCGCAGGGCCCGCTGGTGGCTGGCGTAGCCCAGGTAAGGGTGGAAATCGAGCAGCAGGTAGATGCCGCGCTGGTTGGCCTGCTGGATCATCTGCAGTGCCGCACTGGCATCGGGTGGTCCGAATGGTTCGTCCTCGCGTTCCAGGTCGATGCGGCGCAGGCCTTCGGTGATCGACCAGCGGTACAGGGCCCGCCATACATTCAACAGCGTCTGCCGGAACAGCTCGATGATGCGACCCTCATCCTGGGTCTCGATCACGATCAGGGGGGTGTTGGCGCGGATCAATGCGCTCAGGTCCTGCAGTTCGCTCATGCCGGTTTCGATCCTTCGGGGCCGTCACGATAGCAAAGCGGATCGTCAACGGTTCAGCCCTGCGACTATCTCCGTCACCTGCGCCGGTGTACGCTCGGGCAACGTTCCCCCGGAAGCGAGGCCTGCATGAAGACCATCCTGGTGGCCGGTTCCAAGGGTGGGGTGGGCAAGACCACCATCGCCACCCACCTGGCCGCACATGCGGCGCTGCAGGGAAAGCGCACGGTGATAGCCGACGCCGACCCGCAGGGTTCCAGCACGCGCTGGGCCCAGCGTCGATCCGAGCTTGAAAGCGCGGTACTGCCGATCGATGTATATCGGAAGAAACAGTGGGCACAGAAGCTGCCCGATGGTACCGACACGGTGGTCATCGATGTCCCTGCCGGCGCGCTGGCCGAGGATATTCCGCATTTCCTCGATGCCGCCGACGCCGTGGTGGTGCCGGTACTGCCCTCGGCGCTGGATATCGAGGCCATCGTCGGCTTCCTCAACAGCCTGGCCCAGGTCCCGCGCGTGCACAGCCGCAAGCTGCCGGTAGGGCTGGTGCTCAACCGCACCAAACCCTGGACGCAGACCTCGCAGCAGGCCATCCAGATGCTGGCCGACTGGCCCTACCCGGTGGTGGCGCAACTGCGCGACAGCCAGAGCTACGTGGTGATGACCGGCCTGGGTCGCAGCCTGTTCGATTACCGCTCGGCCCAGGTGCGCGAACACCAGGCCGACTGGGAGCCGCTGCTGCGGTGGCTGGAGAAAGCTTGAGTACGTTCCCTCCAACTTTCATGGAAAACGCCCGATGCGTGAATTGATCCTGCTGCGCCATGCCCACGCCGAACCGGCCGGAACCGGCCAGGCCGATCTCGACCGGCCACTGTCGCCGGTGGGCCTGGCCGAAGCCGAAGCGGCCGGCAAGTGGCTGAAGGAAAACAAGCTGCTGCCGGACTGCGTGCTGTGCTCGCCGGCGCGCCGTACCCGTGAAACGCTGGAAGCGGTGGTTGGCGTCACGGGTTTCTTCGAACACCGGCTCGAAGATGCGGTGTACGACGCCACCCCCGGCACCCTGATCGGCCTGGTGGCCGACCGCAGCGACATCGAACGGTTGATGATCGTCGGCCACAACCCCGGCCTGGAACGGCTGGTGGCGCTGTTGAACACCGGCGAAAGCAGCGATTACCGCGGCATGCCGCCGGCCGGCATCGCCGTGCTGCAGTTTCCCAAGGACGGCCCCATGGAGCCGGGCGTGGCTACCCTCAACGCATTCTGGTGGCCGTGATCCCATGAAGCAGGTGTGGCAGGGGGGGCTGCTGCTGCTCGCACTGGCCGGATTCTGCAACGGCAGCCTGGCGGCGCAGGCGCCTGCCGTGCCCGAGCGCCAGCCAGTGGCCATGCCTGCCCTGCAGGTGGTCCGGCAGGCACCGTTGATGCTCGATACCCAGCGTTCGCAGCTGGGGTTCGAGGTGCGTACGCGGCTGGGACAACGCATCGAAGGCCGCTTTCCGCACTTCGAGGGGCGCATCGAAGTACTGTCCGATGGCCGTCACCAGGTTCACCTGAAGATGTATACGCGCTCGGTGGAGATACCGGGCAAGTCCCGCTACACCGGCTGGATGCGCGGCGAGGACTTCTTCGACGCCAGCCGGCATCCGGTTGTCGAGTTCGACTCGATTCCCTATCCGCCGGAGCAGGTGGAGCAGGGCGGGGATATCCAGGGCAGGTTGATGCTGCGTGGGGTCAGCCACCCGGAAACGCTGCGGGTGGAGAAACCGGAATGCGCCAGACCGGGCTATGATTGCGATGTCGTCAGCCGCGGCACCGTCCTGCGGGGCCGCTATGGCATGGACAGTTGGCAGCTTGCCCTGAGTGATCGAGTGACCTTTGTACTGCGAGCGCGCCTGAGCGAGGCGCCGAAACCGTGAATCTGCTGATCCGCCTGATGCTGCTGGCATCCCTGTTGCTGGCCGGGGGATGCGCATCGCTGTCCAGCGGCGAGCGCGCGCGTGCAGCCGATATTGCGGCCCAGGCCCGTTCCAGCGTGGTCGACTGCACGCGGGCTGATCGATGTGCGCAGGATTCGCCACTGCGGGCACTGGCCGGCCGCGCCTTCAGCGAATCGGTGCCTGATCGTCCCCGCCACTATGCCGTCATCCTCGACGAGGGCGAAGAATCGCTGGTGGCGCGCCTGAACCTGCTGCGCAGCGCCACCCGCAGCATCGACCTGCAGACCTATATCTTCGACAAGGACGACAGCGCGCGGCTGGTGATCGATGAACTGCTTGCCGCCAGCCGGCGTGGCGTGAAGGTCCGGGTGCTGATCGACCAGCTTTCGGCCATCTCCGATCTGCAGATCCTCGGCGCTCTCTCCTCGGCGCACCAGAACCTGCAGCTGCGCGTCTACAACCCCACTTTCGGCAAGGCGCGGCTGAACTATTTCGATTACGCCGGCAGCGTGCTGTGCTGTTTCCGGCGCTTCAACCAGCGCATGCATAACAAGCTGCTGGTCATCGACGATGCGATCGGCGTGGTGGGCGGACGCAACTACCAGGACGACTATTACGACTGGGACAGCGAGTACAACTTCCGCGACCGAGACGTGCTGGTAGCCGGGCCGGAGGCGCGCACCATGGCGTTGAACTTCGAGGCGTTCTGGAACGCGCCACGCAGCGTCCCGGCCGAACGCCTGAACGATGTCGGCCGCACGCTGCTGGAAGGCGGCGCGCCGGAGATGCCGGTGGCGGAATTCCGCCGCCCGGAACGGGTGCAGCGGGTGAGCCGGGAGGCCAACGATGCTGGCTTCATCGCCCGCAGCTTCGTGGATACCGCTCTACCGGTCGCCTCGGTCCGTTACGTCGCCGACCTGCCGCGAAAGCACCGGCGCGAACGCCCCGGGAACCCCGATCTGGGCCAGCATGTCACCGAGCCGCAGCTGGACAACCTGATCGCCCATGCGCAGTTCGAAGTGTTGCTGCAGACCCCGTACCTGGTGCTGTCCAAACCGGCGCGTCGGCTGTTCGCCGACCTTCGCAAGCGCGAAGAGCCGCCGCGCGTGCTGGTATCCACCAACAGTCTGGCGGCGACCGACAACCCGATCGTCTACGCGCTTTCCTACAAGTACAAGCGCCGCAACATGCGCGAGCTGGGCTTCAACATCTTTGAATACAAGCCCTTCCCGCTGGATGCGCCGGTGGATTACCGCAATCTGCTGCCCGATCCGATCACCGGCGACGAGCCGGCAGGTCGGGGCGGCCTGCTCGGTGGCAGCGCGGCGGGCAGCAATGCCCGCCCGCCCGGCAGCAGCGGTGATGAGAGTGGCCCGCCGCGCCGGCACAATCCACGTGCCGGCAGCGCCTACAAGAACGCACGCGAGCGGCGCCGTGCGTCCGGCAGCGCGGTCGAGCGCGATCTGCTGCGCACCGAAACCCGTCCATCCTTCCTGGGCGGCAAGGCAGTGAACCGGCCGTTGCCGGTCACCCGTTCGGGCGCACGCATGGGGCTGCATTCGAAATCGCTGGTGGTGGACCGCCGATTCGGTGTCATCGGAACCCACAATTTCGACCCGCGCAGTGAAACCTACAACACCGAGGGCGCGGTGATCATCGATGATCCGGCGTTCGCGCAGCGGCTGGCTGACAGCATCCTGCGTGACATCCGTCCACAGAACTCCTGGACGGTGGCGCCGCGCAGCAAGCCGCCGGTGCTGTCCGGCCTGAACTACAGCATGGGCAAGGCGTCCGAGGCGCTGCCGATCCTGGACTTCTGGCCATGGCGCTATGCCACCGATTACGAGTTCCAGCCCGGCCCCGGTTGCCCGCATCCGCTGCCGCGCCAGCATCCGGATTTCCTGTCCTGCTATACAGCGGTAGGCGATTTCCCGGAAGTCAATGTCGGGCCGAAGTGGCTGCTGGTGCGCATGCTCACCGCCTTCGGCGCCGGCCTGGTGCCCATCCTCTGAACGGAGTTTTCCATGCCCGGTGTTTTTCGCGGACCGGTGTCCCTGCAGGACCTCAACGCACTTAGTGCCGGTACGGTGATCGAACGCCTGGGCATCGTGTTCACTGCGGTCGGCGAGGACTGGCTGCAGGCGACCATGCCGGTTGACGCACGTACCCGCCAGCCATACGGCATCCTGCATGGCGGCGCTTCGGTGGTGCTGGCGGAAACCCTGGGCAGCAGCGCCGGTAACCTGTGCGTGGACAGCAGCGAAAGGATCTGCGTGGGCCTGGAGATCAACGCCAACCATGTGCGCGCCAAGCGCGACGGGCAGGTGACCGGTACCGCGCGGGCGCTGCATGTGGGCCGCAGCACCCAGCTGTGGGATATCCGTATCGAAGACGAGCAGGGGCGTCTTGTATGCACATCCCGTCTGACTCTGTCTGTGGTGGCCGCCGGCCACGGTGGCTGAAGCTCGGCTCTGCCACGTCGTGCTGGCAGCGGCTGCGGCGCTCTAGTATCGTTCGCGAATGAACTCCCCCACCCCGGCTTCGCGCGGTGGCGTGGCGCGTGTGTGCCGTTATCTGTACCGCGTACCGCTGCTGCTGGTCCATGTGTTTCTGTTCCTGCCGCTCACCCTGCTCGGCATGCTGGTGCCGGAGGACATGCTGCGCGTGGGCGGCCAGCCGCTGGCCTACAAGGTGGTGAACTGGTGGTCGGCAGGCCTGATGTGGATCTTCGGGTTCCGTCTGGCGCGCATCGGCGAGCCGTTGTCCGGCGCCGTGCTGTTCGTGGCCAACCATGTCAGCTGGGTGGATATCTGCGTGCTGCACAGCCAGCGCATGATGGGTTTCGTGGCAAAGCGCGAGATCGCCGGCTGGCCGGTGGTCGGCTGGCTGGCGGCACGCGGGCAGACCATCTTCCACGAACGTGGCAGCACCGAATCGTTGGGTGGGGTCATGCAGGTCATGGTCGGCCGCCTGCGCGAGGGCAAGGGCGTGGGCGTGTTCCCCGAGGGCCGTACCCGCGGTGGCCACGAGGTGGGCCCATTCCATGCGCGCATCTTCCAGGCCGCGGTGGAAACCGGCGTGCCGGTGCAGCCAGTCGCGCTGCGCTACGGCGCCCATGGCGATGCCCAGACCGTTGTCGCCTTCGGACCCCGCGAAAGCTTCTTCGACAATTTCCTGCGCCTGCTGGGCGAACCGCCGCGCCGCGCTGAAGTGCACTTCCTGGAACCGATCGGCAGCAGCGACCTGGAAGGTCGTCGGCGCATCGCGGAAACATCGCGTTCGCGCATCCTGGCCGTGATGGCGGGAGGTTGAGCGAACGGTGTCTGTCTCCGCGCCCGCGCTTGCATTGGATCCGGGGCCGCCGGCACTGCCGACCGCCGCCGACTACCAGCCGCCGCGTTGGCTGCGCAATGCGCATCTGCAATCCATGCTCAGTTCCAGCCGGTTGCGCCTGCGCCGTGGCCAGGAACTGCTGGCGGCCACCGGTGCCAGCACGCGGGAACTGATCCTCGATGGCGGCCATGGCGTGCGCCTGCAGGCTTGGCACAGCGCGCTGGAAGGACGCCCTGCACGTGGAATGACGTTGCTGCTGCATGGCTGGGAAGGCAGTGCCGAGTCCAGTTACATGCGCATGACGGCCGCGCGTATGCTGGAGCAGGGCTTCGACGTGGTGCGGCTGAACTTCCGCGACCATGGCAATACCCACCACCTCAATCCCGGCCTGTTCCATTCCAACCGCATCGAGGAAGTGGTGCACGCGGCCGGGGACATCGCGCGCCGTTGGCCGCAGCTGCCGCTGGTGGCCGCCGGCTACTCGCTGGGCGGCAACTTCGTGCTGCGCCTGGCATTGCATGCACCCGCCGCCGGCGTGCCGCTGAGGCGGGTAGCCTCGGTGTGTCCCGTGCTGGATCCGGCGCTGACCATGGACAGCATCGAGAACGGCCCGGCGATGTACGACTGGTATTTCCGCCGCAAGTGGGCCGGCTCGCTGCGCCGCAAGCAGGCGCTCTACCCGGAGCTGAGCGACTGGGATGAACGTGTATTGCGCCTGGACATCCGCGCGCTGACCGCCTGGCTGGTGGAGCACCACACCGACTACGGTTCGCTGCAGGCCTATTTCGATGGCTATTCGATCGCCGGCGAGCGGCTGCTGGATCTGCAGGTGCCGGCCGATATCCTGATGGCCCGGGACGATCCGGTCATTCCCTTCGTGTCCTTCAACGATTGGCGCCTGCCACTGTCGGCCAGCCTGCAGACGGCGCAGTGGGGAGGGCATTGCGGGTTCCTGGAAAACCTGCGGGGAGATGGCTTCTCCGAACGCTGGGTGGCCCGCCATCTGGCCCAGGCGGGCTTGCCGGGCTGATCGGTGGCGATCGGCCGGGGCCGCTACAATGCCGGTTTGCCCTCAACGCTGGACCGTCATGCAAGACCAGATCCTTCAAGCCCTGCGTCGCCGCGACGCCGATGAGGCCGTGCAGTTGGCCGAGGCCTGGACGGCCGCCGAACCGCAGTTGGCCCAGGCCCATCGCTGGCATGCCCTGGCGCTGCAGCAGCAGGGCCAGCTGCAGCTGGCCGCTGAACGTCTGCAGCGCGCGCTGGCCCTGGCGCCGGACGATGCCGACCTGCACCTGCAGAACGCCGGCCTGCTGCTCGCCCTGCACCAGTTCGACGATGCCGGTGCGGCGCTGGAGCGCACCACCGGCCTCAACCCGAATGAACTTTCCGCCTACCTGATGCAGGCGCACCTGGCGCTGTCGCGCAATGATGTGGATGAAGCCGACCGCCAGGCTCGCCTGGCGGCGCGCCTGGATGCCGACCACCCGGAAGTTGCCGCGTTGACCGGCATGGTGGCGCTGCGCCGCGGCGCGCTGGACGAAGCGCTGGCGCAGCTGACCGCCGCCACCCGTGCCCTGCCGGACGATCCGCGCATCCTTTATGCGCTGGGTTTCGCCTACCTGCGCAAGGACATGCTGGCCTTCGCCGAGCAGGCGTTCCGCCGCGTGCTGGCCCTGAACCCGAAGATGACCAGCCTGCACGGGCTGCTGGTGCAGCTGGCGCTGCGCCAGGACAACCCGTCCGCCGCTTCGGAGATCATCGAACAATCCCTGGCACAGCCCGGCCAGGACACGCTGCCGATGCGCCGCCTGGCCGCACAGCTGGCGCTGCAGTCCGCGCAGCCGCTGCAGGCATTGGAACACCTGCGCCCGCTGCTTGCCGCCCATGCCGACGACCGCCAGCTGCTGCAGATGCTGCTGGTGGCCTGGCAGCGCCTGGGGCGCGAAGAGCAGGCCCGTGCGGATCTGGATGCTGCGCTGGAAACCCACACCGGACTGCACGACCTGTGGCTGGCACGGCTGGCGGTGGAACCGGTGGGCGGCGACACCGCCACCGCCGTGGTGGAGCGTTGGCTGGCCGCCATGCCCGACCATCTCCCCGCGCTGGAAAGCCGCATGAGCCTGCATGACATGGCCGGTGAAAAGGACGCCGCCGAGGCGGTGGCCGCGCGCATCGTGGCGCTGGAGCCGACCCGGCTGAGCGGCCAGGTGCGTCTGGTGGATGCCTTGCTGGCACGCGATCCGGACGCTGCCGTCGCGCACGTGAGGGGTGTCATCGAAGACGCGCCGGAAGACGCCCGCCCGCAGCTGCGCATCTGGCTGGGCGAGATCCAGGACCGTGCCGGCAGGCGCGGCGATGCGCTGCGCACCTGGCTGGACCTGCAGGCCGAGCTTGCACCGCAGCGCCTGCCGCTGCCGCCGCAGGCCAAGGCACCGCCAAGCTGGCCTGCGCTGGGCAGCGCGCCGGAGGTGAAGGAAGGCGAGGCGCCATCGGTGCCGATGTTCCTGTGGGGTGCCCCGGGTTCCGGTGTGGAGCGGGTGGCCACCACGCTGGTGGGCGTCTCCCCGGTGATGCGCACCGACCGCTTCTCGCCGGATCCGCCGGACGATGCCTTCCAGAACTATCACACGCTGCAGGACCTGGCGTCGGGCACATTGAGCGCCGAGGCGCTGGTGGCCGGCTGGCGTGCGCAGCTGGCGCAGCGTGGCCTGACCAACGACACCGTGATCGATTGGCTGCTGTGGTGGGACAACGCGCTGCTGTGGGCGCTGCGCCCGCAGCTGCCACAGGGACGCCTGCTGGCCGTGGTTCGTGACCCGCGCGACATGCTGCTGGACTGGATCGCCTATGGTGCGGCGGTGCCGCTGGCGGTCACCTCGCTGGCTGAAGCGGCCGAATGGCTGGCCCGTGCGATGGCGCAGCTGGCAACGCTGCAGGAACAGGATCTGTATCCGCTGGTGGTGCTGCGTATCGACGAGGTGGGCAACGATCCCCGTGCGATGGCTGCGCTGCTGCAGGATGTCTTCGGCGTGCGCATCCCGCCGGCGCAGGCGATCGGCACGCCGCGTTTCCCGGCCGGTCACTGGCGCGCCTACCGTGACGTGATGTCCAGCGCGTTCGAGCTGCTCACACCGGTCGCGGTACGCCTGGGCTATACCGAAGAGTGAAGGAGAAGAGGATGCAACTGCACAGCGACAGTCTGCGCAACGGCGCCCCGATCGACCGCGAATTCGCTGCGGGCGATGGCAGCGGTTTCGCCCCCGATCGCAACCCGCACCTGGCCTGGAGTGGCGTGCCCGAGGGCACCCGCTCCTTCGCCCTGCTATGCGTGGATCCGGATGTGCCAACCGTGCCGGAGACCGTCGGCCGCACGGACGTCACCGTGCCGGTGGAGCAGCCCCGCTGTGATTTCGTGCACTGGGCGATGGCCGACATCCCCGCCGATGTGCGCGAACTGGCCGCAGGCAGCTGCAGCGATGGTTTCGTGGTAAAGGGCAAGCCCGCACCGGCGGGCCCGGCGGGCAGCCGCCAGGGACTGAACGATTTCACCGGCTGGTTCGCCGGCAATCCGGACATGGCCGGTGACTACCTGGGTTATGACGGCCCGTATCCGCCGTTCAACGACGAGCGCGTGCACCGTTATTTCTTCCGCGTGTTCGCGCTGGACGTGGCCAGGCTGGAGTTGCCCTCACCGTTCACCGCTGCGGATATGCACCGTGCCATGCACGGCCATGTGCTCGCCGAAGCGGCGCTGCATGGCACCTACACGCTGAACCCGGACCTGTAGCGCCGGGCTCTGCCCGGCGCGGGCTCGCCGCGCAGCGGGGCAGAGCCCCGCTCTACGTGATGCCCGGCTATTTCTCCATGGCGGATTCGATCACCATGTCCAGCACGTAGGCGCGCGAGGAGGCATCGGCCGGCGGGTTCTTCACGGCGAAGCGCTTCACGCGCAGCACGTTGCGTACGCCGTCTTCGTGGTCATAACCTTCGATGGCGTCGTAGAAGTTCTCGAACTCGCCTGGCTCGCCCTGCTTGATGCCATTCTCGTCGAAGCGCACTTCGCGGACCTGCAGGCACTGCTTGTCCTTGATCAGCGGATGCGGGCAGGGCCGGGTGTGTGCGGCCACTTCCAGGAACTCGGTTTCCCCCGGGCCGCCGTAGCGGGTCTCCGCGGTCGCTTCGGGCACGAACACCAGCACATCGTTGCTGGCGGTATGCAGCGTCAGCTCGCCATTTCCGGCCACCTCGGCCTGCAGCGGGCCTTTCAGCCGGCTGCCCACCGCCTCATCCAGCGCCATCACCGCCGCGTCGCTGCAGGCCATCTCGGTGGAAGCCAACTGGGTGACGGTGAGCGTGCTCCCGTCCAGCTGGTAGCCGCCGCCCATCCGGTTGCAGGTGTTGGAGACCGACACCCGGCCATCGGTGAAATCCAGAGTGACCGGCTTGTCTTCGCGTGCGAACAATGCCTCGATGCGCTTGCCGCCCGCATCGGTAGCCTCGCGCAGCTTCCAGTGCTGGCCCTGCAGTCGCTGGGCCTGCAGCTGCTGCTGGGTCTTCAGGGTGGCAGCGGCGGTCGGCGCCGGCGCGAGGTCATCGCTGCTGCCGGCCGGTGCCGGATTCTGGCCGCAGGCAGCCAGCAGCGCCAACGGAAGGGAAAGCATCAACACATGTTTCATGGAAGTCTCCTCGGGTGACAGGGAGCAGGAACGGATGAATCCGGCCAACGGGGTCCGGCACACCCACCTTCGTTCAGTTGCCAGCCGGCAGCCACAGCAGCAGTGCCGCGCCCAGCGCGATGCGGTAGAAGGCGAAAGCCGTGAACCGGTGGGACTTGATGTAACCCAGCAACCACTTCACTACGACGAAGCCGGTGATGACCGCGGCAACGAAGGCCACGCTGACGTCGGTCCAGTTCTCGCTGGCCAGTTTGCCGTCCTTGGCCAGTTCCAGGAACGCGTAGGCACTGGCGGCGAACATGGTGGGAATACCGACCAGGAACACGAACTCGGTGGCCGCAGCGCGGCGGCTCAGGCCCAGCAGCATCGCCAGGAAGATCGCCGAGGCCGAGCGCGAGGTGCCGGGGAACACACCGGCCACCACCTGCGCGATACCCACGCCGATGGCCACGGTCCAGGTCACCTGGTCGCGGTCCGGCAGGCGCGCGGTATAGGCCTCCACCAGCAGCATCCAGATCCCGCCGATGATCAGTGCCCAGGCCACCGGGCTGACGGTCTCGGGCAGTTCCCAGCCCGCCAGCCGCACCGGCAGGCCCACCACGGCGGTGACCAGGAAGGCGGCGCCGAGCTTGAACACGTAATCCCGGTGTTCGCGCTGGTGCAGGCCGGTGGCCAGCGTCCACAGGCGCTGCCGGAACACCAGGGTGATGGCCAGGATGGCACCGGCCTGGATGATGATGTTGAAGAAATCCGAGCGCGCACCCAGCCAGTGCTGGGCGATGAGCAGATGCCCGGTGCTGGAGATCGGCAGGAATTCGGTAAGGCCTTCAAGAATGCCCAGCAGCAGGGCGGAGAGCAGATCGGACATGGTCGGGGGGCAGGTGATGGACAGCGGAGTAACGGGAGAGCATAGACCATCCACGCATGCACCAAAGCAGGGCATGAATCCAGCTACGCACCATCCAGGTGCATCCGGTACGGTCCCAGTACAGCCGCTCACTCATGAAAATCAATGGCTTGTGAGCATCACGCGGTTGGCACGGAGATTGCTCTGTAGTCCACAGGCATTCATTCCATCCGAGGTTTCACCTGATGTCCGTGGAAAACGTTGAGAAGCTGATCAAGGACAACCAGATCGAGTTCGTCGACCTGCGTTTCGTCGACATGCGTGGCGTGGAACAGCACGTCACCTTCCCGGCCAGCATCGTCGAACCGGCGCTGTTCGAAGAAGGCAAGATGTTCGACGGCAGCTCCATCGCCGGCTGGAAGGGCATCAACGAATCGGACATGGTGCTGCTGCCCGATCCCGCCAGCGCCTATGTGGATCCGTTCTACGCCGACCCGACTCTCGTCATCAGTTGCGACATCCTCGACCCGGCCACCATGCAGGCCTATGGCCGCTGCCCGCGCGGCATCGCCAAGCGCGCCGAGGCCTACCTGAAGTCTTCCGGCATCGCCGAACAGGCCTTCTTCGGCCCCGAGCCGGAGTTCTTCATTTTCGATTCGGTGCGTTTCGCCAACGAAATGGGCAACACCTTCTTCAAGGTGGATTCCGAAGAGGCGGCGTGGAACAGCGGCGCCAAGCTGGAAGGCACCAACAGCGGCTACCGTCCGGGCGTGAAGGGTGGCTATTTCCCGGTCCCGCCGACCGATTCGCTGCACGACCTGCGCGCGGAAATGTGCAAGACCCTGGAACAGGTCGGCATCGAAGTGGAAGTGCAGCACCATGAGGTGGCCACCGCCGGCCAGTGCGAGATCGGCACCAAGTTCAGCACCTTGGTGCAGAAGGCCGACGAACTGCTGCGCATGAAGTACGTGATCAAGAACGTCGCGCACCGCAACGGCAAGACCGCCACCTTCATGCCCAAGCCGATCGTCGGCGACAACGGCAGCGGCATGCACGTGCACCAGTCGCTGTCCAAGGGCGGTGCGAACCTGTTTTCCGGTGATGGCTACGGTGGCCTGAGCCAGCTGGCGCTGTGGTACATCGGCGGCATCTTCAAGCACGCCCGCGCCATCAATGCCTTCGCCAATGCCGGCACCAACAGTTACAAACGCCTGGTGCCGGGCTTCGAAGCACCGGTGATGCTGGCCTATTCGGCGCGCAACCGTTCGGCATCCTGCCGCATCCCGTGGGTGTCCAACCCGAAAGCGCGCCGCATCGAAATGCGCTTCCCTGATCCGATCCAGTCCGGCTACCTGACCTTCACCGTGCTGATGATGGCCGGCCTGGATGGCATCAAGAACCAGATCGACCCGGGCGCGCCGAGCGACAAGGACCTGTACGACCTCCCGCCGGAAGAAGAGAAGCTGATCCCGCAGGTCTGCTCCTCGCTGGACCAGGCACTGGAAGCGCTGGACAAGGATCGTGAGTTCCTGAAGGCCGGCGGGGTGATGACCGATGACTTCATCGATGGCTACATCGCGCTGAAGATGCAGGAAGTGACCAGGTTCCGCGCCGCTACGCACCCGCTGGAATACCAGCTGTACTACGCCAACTGAGCACACGCGGCGATGGCGGAGGACCTCCCTCCCACCTCCGTCATCGCCGTTTCTGTTCCGGCTGGGGAGCCGGAGCGGAAGACCGCCCGCCGGGTTGCCGGATATCCGGTTTCCGGTGGCACGCAGGACCGGACGCATGCCATGGGCCTTCCTCCCTCAGCATCACCGGCCGTGCAAGGAAAGATGCACGTCCAGCAGACCCAAGGCTACGTCCGCGCAACAGCTACGGCCATCACCCTGATGGCCCGTGGTTGCCTGACGCCACGGCATGCACGCGCCGTGGATCCATCCACCATCGGGACATGCGCATGAAACTGATCTCCGCCATCATCCGGCCGTTCAAGCTCGACGAGGTCCGCGAGGCCCTTTCCGACGCTGGCGTGTCGGGCATCACCGTGACCGAGGTAAAAGGGTTCGGTCGCCAGAAGGGACATACCGAGCTGTACCGCGGCGCGGAGTACGTTGTCGATTTCCTGCCCAAGATCAAGATAGAAACGGTAGTGACCGACGACCGCACCGATGCAGTGATCGAAGCGATCCAGAGCGCGGCAGGCACCGGCAAGATCGGCGACGGCAAGATTTTCGTCACCCCGGTCGAGCAGGTCGTCCGCATCCGCACCGGCGAACTCGGCGCAGACGCGCTGTAATCCACTCGGAGATCTCCCCCATGAAGATTCGACTGTTCGCCGGGTGGCAGGCCCGGTTTCATCTGGTGTGCCTGCTGATGCTGCTCAGCGCGCTGGCCGCCGGTGCCTTTCCGGGCAGCGCCCACGCCCAGGCACAGGTCACCCCGCTGCCCAGCGAAGACGTTGCAGTGGAGCCGTTGGCTGCCGAGGCCACTGCCGAGCCGGCAGCCGAAACGGTGGCCGCTGCAGTGGCATTCGACCATGGCGACGTGGCCTGGATGCTCACCTCCACCCTGCTGGTGCTGTTGATGGTGGTTCCGGGGCTGGCGTTGTTCTATGGCGGCCTGGTGCGTTCGAAGAACGTGTTGTCCGTGCTCAGCCAGATCCTGGTGGTGTTCTCGCTGGTGCTGATGCTGTGGGTGGCCTACGGCTACAGCGCGGTCTTCAGTGGCGGCAACGCCTTCTTCGGTTCCTTCACCCAGTTCGCCTTCCTGAAAGGCTTCACGCCCGACTCGGTGGGCAACACGCCGATCACCGGCCTGCCGGATTATCTGTTCGTCGCCTTCCAGTCGACCTTCGCCGGCATCACCACCGCACTGATCGTCGGTGCCTTCGCCGAACGCATCAAGTTCCGTGCGGTACTGCTGTTCTCGGCGCTGTGGTTCACCTTCAGTTACATCCCGATGGCCCACATCGTCTGGGGTGGTGGCTACCTGGGTGAAATGGGCGCCATCGATTTCGCCGGTGGCACCGTGGTGCATATCAACGCCGGCGTGGCCGGGCTGGTGGCTGCCTGGTTCGTGGGCAAGCGCATCGGCTATGGCCAAACCGCCCTGAAGCCGCACAACGTGCCGTTCACCTACATCGGCGCGATGTTGCTGTGGGTCGGCTGGTTCGGCTTCAACGCCGGCTCCGCTACCGCTGCCGACACCGTGGCGTCGCTGGCCTTCATCAACACCATCCTGGCCACCGCCGCTGCAGTGCTGGGCTGGACGCTGGTGGAAGCCATCACCAAGGGCAAGCCGTCGGCGCTGGGTGCCGCATCCGGTGCGGTGGCCGGGCTAGTCGGCATCACACCGGCGTGCGGCTCGGTAGGCCCGCTGGGTGCCATCGTGATCGGCGTGGTTGCCGGTGCGCTGTGTGTCTGGGGGGTCACCGGCCTGAAGCGCCTGCTGAAGGTGGACGACACCGCCGACGTGTTCGGTGTGCATGGTATCGGCGGCATCGTCGGTGCGATCCTCACCGGTGTGTTCAGTGCGCAGTCGCTGGGCGGTACGGAAGCCGATCTGGATATCGGCCACCAGGTGTGGGTACAGGTGATCAGCGTGGCATTCACCATCGTCTGGTGTGCCGTGGCGACTGCGTTGATCCTGCTGGTGGTGAAGGTGGTGGTCGGCCTGCGCGTCACCGAGGAAGCCGAGCGTACCGGCCTGGATGTCACCTCGCATGGCGAATCCGCTTACGAGGCATGAAGACCGGACGGCCGCATGATCACCTGAGCGGCCCGGACAGGGTGGTGACGACCGTTGGTCGTCACCCACCCTGCATGCCAGGATCGATCAGCACTACACTGGGGCATGTCTTTCCTGCGCCTGTTTCCAATCCTGCTGGCCACCGCAGTGCTTGCGGCCTGCGCCGGTGCGCCGGTGGAAGAGCGCAACCCGCTGGCGACCTGGGTGCCGTCGCAGAACCACAACGCGCGCGCCCCGGTCATCATCGTGCTGCACCATACCGACCAGCACTCGGTGCAGCAGAGCCTGGATACCCTGCGCAGCGCCAACAGCGGCGGCAAGGTCAGCGCCCATTACCTTATCGGCGCCGATGGTCATCGCTACCAGCTGGTTGCCGATGATCGCCGCGCCTGGCATGCCGGGCCGGGACGCTGGGGCACCATCACCGACCTCAACTCGGCGTCGATCGGCATCGAGCTGGACAATGACGGCGACACGCCTTTCAGCCAGGCGCAAATTCAATCGCTGATCGTGCTGCTGCAGGACCTCACCACCCGGCTGCGTATCCCGCCCCGGCAGGTGATCGGCCACGCCGATCTGGCACCGTCGCGCAAGCAGGACCCCAGCCGGTTCTTCCCCTGGCAGCAGCTGGCCGAGGCCGGATTCGGGGTATGGCCGCGTGCGGCCGATGGCCTGCCACCACAAGGCTTCGATGCATGGCAGGCACTGGCCGCGTTCGGTTATGCACTGGATGACCGTGCACTGGCGGTCGCTGCATTCCACCGCCGTTTCCGTGGCCGCGACGACCTGCCGCCGGAACTGGATGTGGAGGATGCGCGGATCCTGCATTCGCTGCTGCTGCAGTCCACGGGGCAGTAGCCACTCCTGCACACGCGTAATTCCCCACGCCGTGGTTTCGATGTAGCCGATATTCCAACGCGGGCTAGTCGCAGCGGGGTTGCGACGTCCGCCGATATGCCGCGTCAGGACGCTTTCACAGACTGAACCTTGGCAATTTTGCCTGGCTTCCGAGTGTTCCGTCATGCAAGCTTCGCCCCCAGCGCACTGCCGTACAGCGCTTGTGCTCTTGGCCGTCACCTGCCTGTCCGGACCCGGCGCGTATGCTTCAGGGCATCCTGATGCCTCGTCGAATCAGGTCCAATCCTTCCTGGTTCATTCGGACACGCAGTACCGGTGGTATGACGACGGCAGGAATCCAGACCCCAAGCCCACGCTTGACGCGCAGAGCAATGCGATCGCTGCGTGGCTGGCCCGGCAACCGGCGGGCACGCCGGTATTTCTCAACGGGGACGTCACCGCGTATGGGCATGGTGACGAGTGGACCGCCATGCGCGCTGACCTCGGTGATCTTCGCATCCCGGATCGCTACTGGGGACTCGGCAACCACGATTATCAGAACAACATCCGCCTGCCAGACGGCTCCGGGTGCTTCAACAACGGCTGCGCGCGTGATTCGATCACCCACCTCATATCAGCAGCCCGGACATGGAATCTTGACTCGTTTGATTTCAAGGTGACAGACCAAGGGCTGTTCAAGCTGCACAGAGGCAGCCTGGCATACAGCAAGACCATCGGAGACATCACGTTCATCCAGCTGCACAACCATTACGCGTACGCCGTGGATTTCGTCAGCAGTTCCGGATTGCAGACATACGATTACAAGATCAGCTCCTCGCTTCCCTGGCTTGAAAAAGAGCTGAAGCGCGCCAAACAGGCGGGAAAGTTCGTCGTCATCCACCAGCATCGGCCGCCTACCATCCTGGGCAGCGGGCCACAGATGGAGGCCGCACGTAAAACGTTTGCCAAGCTCGTGAAGGACTATCGCGTGCTCGCCGTGTTCCATGGGCATACACACAAGATTGGCAAGCGCGCAGCCATTGGGGAGACACCGGTTTTCGACTCGGGTGCTTCCTTCAGGAAAACGTTCATGACAGCGGAGCTTGACCTTGGCAAGGATGCGCTGACGGTCTATGAGGCCAAGAACAACGCCGTCGCCGCAGTTCCCGTGCAGACGATTCCGCTCACCCGGGTTTTCGCTCCGGATGTGCAGGTCGGAAAGGATGCGCGGGGCGAACCGAGCGTCTTCTTCTTTTTCGGAGACACACGAAGGGACGTAAAGATCGGGTGGGCCTCGCTCCAACTTGCCGGTGAGAGCACCAGCAGAGAAGGGACACCGGGTGAAGGCTTCTCGCAGCTCAAGCCGATGACCGACTATGAGTACACACTGACGGCCTTCGCGGCCAAAGGAGGGGAGCCGTTGGCCACGTTCAAGGGCAGATTCAACAGTGGATCAAGGAACGCCCCTCCAACCAACTTGTGCGTGGACGACATCAGCGGCAGTGATAACTCGCTGCGGCTGCGCTGGGACCGTCCCGCGACTTTCCCGCCCGGGCAACTGAGTTTCGTTGAAGGCCTGCACGGCGGGCGAGTTGTCAGGTTTCGCGGCCCGAACAGCAGCAATCAGCAGAGCACGGTAGAGACGATCCGCTGGCTCGATCACGGTGTCAGTTCCCCCACTGAGTTTGATTACGCTGTGTACTACTGGTCGCCATCTGAAGGGCACACACCACGCGCTGTCCTCCGTGGTGCTGACCTGTTCGTGAGTGGCTGTCCTGGCAGATAGCGTGCCCGTGCGTCCACAGGGAGGTGGGCGGCGCGGTTTTGCACTACATTGGTGCAATGACTGCTTCTGCATTGCTCCCGGCTCTCGACCAGCTCGGCACCCCGGTCGCCTGGGCCGATCCTGAAGGCCGCATCATCGGCTGCAATCCCGCGTTCGGCCGCTGGTTGGGTGTCAGCGGCCGCCGCCTGCTGGGCCAGCCGCTGGCAGCGTTGGAAGCGCAGGGCGAGGCACTGGCCCATTTTCTCGCCCGCGATGAGCGCGACAGCCTGCGTCTGCATCGCCTGGCGCTGGCCATGCCCGGCGAAGCACCGCGGTTCGCAGAAGGCTGGATGAGCCGGCGCGACGACGGCGGCTGGCTGCTGGAAGCCCATCCGGTGGATGAGTTTCCAGGGCTGGACCCCACCCAGGCGCTGCCAAGTGCTCTCAGTGCTGCATTGAAAGGACTGGCCCACGAGCTTCGCAACCCCTTGGCCGGCCTGAAGGGCGCCGCCCAGCTGCTTGCCCGCCGCGCGGCTCATCGCGATACGGGAGAACGTGAGCTGGTGGAGCTGATCGGCACCGAGATAGAGCGCCTGAACAGCCTGCTGGACCAGCTGTTGTCGCCATCTCCGGCTGCGCCGCACGCGCCGCTCAACATCCACGCCACCCTGGAACGCGTGCTCCGCCTGGCCGAGGCCGAGGCGGGCTGGGCGGTACGCCTGCAGCGTGATTACGACCCCAGCATCCCGGAATTCGCCGGTGATGCCGACCGCCTGAACCAGGCGGTGTGGAACCTGGTGCGCAACGCCATGCAGGCCGGCGCGGGCACCATTACGCTGCGCACGCGCGTGGAACATGGCGTGCGCATTGCCGAGCGGCTGCATGCGCTGGCGTTGCGGCTGGAGATTGCCGATGACGGCGGTGGGGTGCCGGAGGAACTGGCCGAGCATCTGTTCCTGCCACTGGTGAGCGGCAGGGCCGAAGGCACCGGCCTGGGCCTGGCGCTGGCCCAGCAGGTGGCCCGCGAACACCAGGGCACGCTGACCTACCGCTCGCGGCCGGGCCATACCGTATTCACGCTGCTGCTGCCCATCGGTGGCGCAACGCAGGGCGAGGACGCCACGCATGATTGATTCGGTTGCACGCGCGCAGCGCATCTGGGTCGTCGATGACGACCGCGCGGTTCGTTTCGTACTGTGCGCCGCGATGCGCGAGGCAGGCTACCAGGTGGAAGGGTTCGACAGTGCCGCGGCGGCATTGGCCGCCCTGGCCGACAACCCGCCACCGTCGCTGCTGTTCACCGACGTCCGCATGCCCGGCGAGGATGGCCTGGCGCTGCTGGACAGGTTGAAGACCGCGTATCCGCAGCTGCCGGTCATCGTCATGTCAGCGTATACCGATGTCACCAGCACCGCTGGCGCGTTCCGTGGCGGCGCTCATGAGTTCCTGTCCAAGCCCTTTGATCTGGACGACGCGGTTGCGCTGGTGCGCCGCGCGCTACCGGGCACTGACACCCCGCTGGCAGATGCCGGCGATGCCGCAGCGGGCGCGGCATCGCAGCAGGCGCCGCAGCTGATCGGCGATACCCCGCCGATGCGCGCGCTGTTCCGTGCCATCGGCAAGCTGGCCCAGGCACCGCTGGCCGTGCTGATCACCGGCGAAACCGGTACCGGCAAGGAACTGGTGGCCAGTGCGCTGCATCGCGAATCGCCGCGCGCGCGCGCGTCATTCGTGGCGTTGAACACCGCCGCCATCCCGGCCGAACTGCTGGAAAGCGAGCTGTTCGGCCATGAGGCCGGTGCGTTCACGGGGGCACAGCGACGACACATCGGCCGATTCGAGCAGGCCGATGGCGGCACCCTGTTCCTTGATGAGATAGGCGACATGCCGCTGCCGCTGCAGACCCGGTTGCTGCGCGTACTGGCGCAGGGCGAGTTCTTCCGCGTCGGTGGCCGTGAGCTTATCCGGGTGGACGTGCGGGTGATTGCCGCCACCCACCAGGACCTGGAGCAGCGCGTTGCACAGGGGCATTTCCGCGCCGATCTTCTGCACCGCCTGGATGTGGTGCGCCTGCAGCTGCCGCCGCTGCGCGACCGCCGCGATGATATCGCCCAGCTTGCGTCCACCTTCCTGGCGGCGGCCGCGCACCGTCTGGATGGCGGCGGCAAACGGCTCACCGCGTCGGCCCTGCAGGCGCTGCGTGAGCACGAGTGGCCGGGCAACGTGCGGGAACTGGAAAACGTGTGCTGGCGACTGGCGGCGCTGGCGGCGGGCGACACCATCGGCGCGGCCGACGTGGAGATGGCCCTGAACCGCAGCGGTGCACGCGGCAAGCGGCCCGGCGCTGGCGATCCCGGTCAATGGGAGGCGCTGCTGTCCGGCTGGGCACGGCAACGCCTGGCCGAAGGCGTGGAGGGCCTGCACGCCGATGTCCGCGAACGCGTGGACCATGTGCTGCTGGAAGCGGCGCTGCAGGTCACCCATGGCCGCCGCGCCGAAGCGGCAGCGCGGCTGGGCCTGGGGCGCAACACGCTCACCCGCAAGCTGGGCGCCGGCCGCCGCCGCGGCCATTCCTGAATCGATAATCGATGCGCTTGCCCGCGTGGCGCATGGTGTTGATGCGTCATGGACAGGGAAGTGGTTAACGTGACCTGCAAGGAGTCCATGATGTCCTCGATCCGTCTCATACTGCCCGCTTCCGCGCTGCTGCTTCTGGCGGCCTGCAGCTCCACGCCGCCACCACGCGCAGCGCCGCCGACCGTACCTGCGGTGAGCACGGCCAGCATGGCTGAAAGCAACCTGTCGCCCGCTTCGGCCAGTCTGGTCAGCGGACGCCTGGCGTTGGTGCCGGAACCCGGCGGGGTGCACATCAGCGGGATGATCGGCGGCCTGCAGCCCCTGCAGCAGCCTGCGTTCCATGTGCATGAACGCGGTGATTGCAGTGCCGTGGATGCCAGCAGTGCTGGCGAACACTTCAATCCCACCGCGCAGCCGCATGGCCGCCCGGATGCCGGGCCGCATCATCTGGGCGACATGCCGAACCTGCGTGCTGACGCGCAGGGACGTGCCAACGTGGATATCCATCTCAAGGGCGTTACCCTCGGCGGCGGTGCCGCCAACGACATCGCCGGACGTGCACTGGTCGTGCATGCACGCACCGACGACCACCGCAGCCAACCTGCCGGCAATGCCGGCGTACGCATTGCCTGTGGGCTCATCCGCGTCACGCGGTGAGCGCACCACGGCCCTGCATTCCATCCCAAGGAGATCGACCGATGCGCCTGATCCATACCTCGCTTTTCGCTGCCGTCGCGGCACTGGGCCTGAGTGCCTGCAACCCGTCGTCTTCCGGCCCGGTCAACGCAAACCCGGCAACGGACGACGCCGCTCCGGCCGCTGCCGCCCCGGGCGCCATGGACCCCTCGCCCGCCGATGCCACCCCGGGCGCCATGGACCCCTCGCCCGCCGATGCCACCGCGCCGGCACAGGACGCCACCGCCATGGCCGAACTGGCACCCACCCAAGGCAACGAGGCGAAGGGCAGCATCAGCTTCAAGGTGGTTGATGGCCGCGTGCACGTTACCGGCCAGGTCACCGGCCTGAAGCCCGGCAGCGAACACGGCTTCCACATCCACGAAAAGGGCGATTGCAGCGCGCCCGACGGTGAGAGCGCCGGCGGTCACTTCAACCCGGCCACCCAGGACCATGGCAGCGTCGCCAGCGATCCGCACCATGGCGGTGACATGCCCAACATCACTGCTGATGACAAGGGGGTGGCCACCGTGGATGCCCCGGTCTCCACAAACGTCAACATCGGCAAGGGTGACGATTTCGACATCATCGGCCGCGGCCTGATCGTCCATGCCGACCCGGACGACTACACCACCCAGCCCACCGGCAATGCCGGCGCCCGCCTGGCGTGCGCGGTCATCAGGGCGCAGTAGCCGTCTTCCTGTAGTGCCGGCCTCTGGCCGGCGAGCAGGAAAGCGCATGACCCGTCATGAGGGTGCCGGCCGAAGGTCCGCACCCTCAGGCGCGTTCAGCGCGCCAGCAGTTCCCGCGCGTCCGCGCCCGCCTCGCAATGCACGAACAGCACCGGCACGCCATGCGCCTCCAGCACTGCGGACATCTGCCGCTGGCGCATCAGGAACTGCTCATAGATGCCTTTCAGCTGCTCGCAGTTGTCCTTGCCGTGGGCGTAATGCGCGCACCAGCCTGCCGGATCGAACAGGGCCATGCGTGCCTCGCCATGGGTATAGCGCAGCAAAGGCTCCGGTGCCGCATCCAGCCACTCATCCGTCGCCGGTGCCATCACCGCTGTTTCAATAAGCGGCCACAGGGCGGCCAGCCCCTGATTGTCGTATTGCATCGACATCATCGCGGCCAGATCGTTCACGGTGAAATAGCGCGCGTGCTCCACCCGCGCCCCGAATGAATTCTGTGCCAGCAGGGCGGTATCGGCCTGCGCCATGCCCTCGGCCAGCAGCACGTTCTCCAGTGCATCGGCGACCGCAGAAGTGACAGCCGGCTCGTTGCCGGTCAACACGAACGGCACCACCCGCAGGCCGCCGCCGGTCAGCGCGGCATCGGCCTGGAAGGGCAGTGGGACCTCACCATCGGCATCGGCACCAAACGCCAGCACGCGCGGGCCTTGGCTGCGACCGGGTGCGCGCATGTGCAGTTCCTCCAGGCGGCGGTGGATCGGCCAGCCCGGACGCAGCACCTCGGCCGGGTCGAAATGCGCCGCGGCGAAGACCAGATCCAGTCCGCTGGCCTGCGGCACCAGCGCTGCCAGGTCACGGCCCACGCGTTCGGCCAGCTCGCCGGACTGGGCGGCGCTGAGGGCGGCATGGCGCGGTGCCTGGCCGTCGGCCAGCTCAAGGGCGAGGACGCCGAGGGCGTTCATGCCCGGGTCGGTTTTGCTCATGGTTCCACGGTTGGCCCGTCACAGGGCGGCAGCTACACTTGATGCCATTATGCCTGCACCCTCGTGCAGGCCATGTTGCAGACACCCTTCCCATGCCAGGTATCTCCATGCCCAATGCCCGTCCCGTCGCCATCCTCGGTGGCGTCCGAATTCCGTTCTGCCGCCAGAACACCGCGTACTCGGATGTCGGTAACCTTGGCATGTCGGTACGCACGCTGGGCGCGCTGGTGGAACGCTTCGGCCTGCACGGACAGCAGCTTGGCGAAGTGGCGATGGGCGCGGTGATCAAGCACCCCAGCGACTGGAACCTGGGCCGCGAAGCCACGCTGTCATCGGGCCTCTCGCCGCTCACGCCGGGCATCACCCTGCAGCGTGCCTGCGGCACCTCGCTGGACAGCATCATCACCGTGGCCAACAAGATCGCCCTGGGGCAGATCGAATCGGGCATCGGCGGCGGTTCGGATACCACCTCCGACGTGCCGATCGTCTACGGCAGGAAGCTGCGCGCGCGGCTGCTGGCCGCCAACCGTGCCAAGAGCACCGGCGACAAGATCCGCGCGCTGACCCAGGGCTTCAAGTTCTCCGAACTCAAGCCGGAATTCCCGGGCGTGGCCGAGCCGCGTACCGGCAAGAGCATGGGCGAACACTGCGAGGACATGGCCAAGCAATGGAACATTTCGCGCGATTCGCAGGATGCGTGGGCGGTGTCATCGCACAAGAAGCTGGCCGCCGCCTATGAGCGCGGATTCTTCGATGGCCTGATTGCGCCGTTCCGCGGCGTGGAGCGCGACAACATCCTGCGTGCGGATACCTCGCTGGAAAAGCTGGCAACGCTCAAGCCCGCTTTCGACAAGGTGTCAGGCCGCGGCACGCTGACGGCCGCCAATTCCACGCCGCTCACCGATGGTGCCGCAGCGGTGCTGCTGGCCAGTGAGGACTGGGCGCGCGCGCGCGGGCATGAGCCGCAGGCCTACCTGCGCGATGCGCACGTGTCGGCAGTGGATTTCGTGCACGGCGAAGGCCTGCTGATGGCGCCCACCATCGCGGTGCCGGAAATGCTCAAGCGCAACGGACTGAGCCTGCAGGATTTCGATTTCTACGAGATCCATGAAGCATTCGCAGCGCAGGTGCTGTGCACGCTGCGCGCGTGGGAAAGCGAGGACTACTGCCGCAACCGGCTGGGTCTGGACGCGCCGCTGGGTCGCATCGATCCTGATCGCATCAACCTGCTGGGTTCTTCGCTGGCAACCGGCCATCCGTTCGCGGCCACCGGTGCCCGCGTGATCGCCACGGCGGCAAAACAGCTGGCCGAACGCGGCGGCGGCCGCGCACTGGTATCCATCTGCACGGCAGGTGGCATGGGCGTGGTGGCGATCGTCGAGCGCTGATCTTTCCGGTGACGACCAACGGTCGTCACCCACCGAGGGAGTGGCACTCAAAGAGGGAGTGATACCCCCCCGAGGGGCTGATACCCACCGGGCGGGGCTATCACCCACCCGGTGGAGGACTGTCAGCTGCCGGGCGTGGGGCGGGTACCCAACGGATACCCGTTGCTGTCGCGGGTGTCGTTGGCGTCGTACACCGGCGGCGTTGCACGCACCACCTGTTCCTCCACGGTGGCGCGCGTGCCACCGTAAGCCTCCGCGGGCTCGCTGCGCACCAGCGCCACACTGCGCTCGCCACGCTGCTCGCGCAGTGCGTTGGCCAGGCATTGTGCGGCCAGTGCGGTTTCCCCGCGTGCCAACAACGATGCGCCCAGTGATTCCCACGCCGGTGCACCGGCTTCGGCAGCAACTGCCTCGTGCAGCAGCACTTCGGCTTCCTCGTGGCGGCCCTGCGCCAGCGCTACGCGGCCCTGGGCCAGCAGCAGCGCAGCCGTACCACCCTGCGCCTGCCGCCAGCGTGCCAGGTTGGCTTCGCGGGTGGCCAGCCGCGAGGCGGGCAGGGCGCCGTAAAGCGCCACCAGATCTTCATCCCAGCGCTGGTCCAGTGCCTGCTCCAGCGCCAGCAGCGCCGGCTCGTCCCACTCCAGCGCCACCGCGCGCGCCGCGTAGGCAGACACCACCGAAGCGTCCGCGCGCAGCGCCTTCGGCGTTGCTTCCCACTGTGCCGCCAGTGCATTCACATCGCCTGCTTCCAGCAATGCCTGCGCGGCCAGCCGTGCTTCCAGCGTGGTGAGTGCGTCGGCTGGCAGCACCTTGCTCTGCCGCAAGGCCCCCAGCTGGCCGTAGGCTTCATGGGCGCGCCCGGCGCGGGCAAGTGCCTCGCCACGCAGCCACAGTCCGCGCGGCGGCAGCGGCTGGATATTGCCGGCGTCCAGCGTGTTGATCGCATCCACGGGCAGATCGTCGGCCAGCAGCTGTTCGGCGCGCAGCAGCGCCTGGCTTGTGGCATCGGCGCTTGCCAGCCGCTGCAGATAGGCCTGGCTGGCCGCAGCGTCGCCGCGTGCGGAGGCGCTGCGGGCGGCATTGGCCAGCGCCACCGCCGTGACTTCCTCATCCTGCGCCGCACCGTCCAACAGCTTTTCCGCACGCTGCCAGTGGCCGTGTTCATAGGCCTGCAGGCCATCCACCAGGCGTACCCGGTCCTGCCTGCGGCGATAGCGGCCCCAAGCCCGGAAAGGCGACGCCAGCAGGCTCCACAGCAGCCACAGCACCAGCAGCACCACCAGGCCCAGCAGCAGCACCTGCGGCAGCGTGCTGCGGTAATCGGTACCGCCGTAACGGAAGATCACTTCGCCGTACTGGCGCAGGTCGCTGGCGCCCAGCCACTGCGCGCCCACCACGCCAAGTGCCACGGCCAACAGCAGCACGATCAGGGATTGCAACGGCTTCATCAGGGGTTTCCTCCATCTTGCAGGGAGCGTAGTTGGCGCAGGGTACTGCCCAGTTCCGGAGCGGACAGCCGAAGCGGTGCCGAGCGCATCGCACGCAGTTCAGCATGCTGCCTGCGCAGGGCCGGTGAATCCGGCCATAGCCGGGTCATCCCGCGTTCAATCCGGTCCAGGGCCATGGACAAGGTAGCGGCGTCACCGCGTTCGATGGCCGCCCGCGCAAGCGTCAGTTCCACCTGCAGCGCTTCCCGGCCCGTGGTCCGTTCGGCCTCGGTCAAGGGTCCCTGCAGGCGCGTCGGTGTCATCACCACGAACGGCGCCAGGGCTTTCTGCCACCACGGCATGCGCACAGAGGCAGCGGAACCACCGCCGCCTGGCGGCGGCAGCTCCAGCGGCAAGCCGTCCAGCGCCCGGGCGAAAGCCGCCAGGCGCTGCAGCATCTGCATGCGTGGGCCCTTTCCGGCGGCTTCCAGCACGCCGCTTTCCTGCAGCAGTGCCTGGCGAAGGTTCAGGCCGTCCGTCGAGGGCAGGTCTTCCAGCTGGGTGGCTGCCAGCGCATACAGGCGACGCGCGCCCTCCACGTCATCGGTCGCATCCAGGCGCTGGCCGGCCTGCACCAGCAGCAGTTCGGCGGCATCGCGATGCAGCGCCTGGCTGTCCTGGCGTGCGCTGTCGGCCAGCCGCGCCACGTTCTGTTCCAGCAGGGCACTGCGCTGGCCAAGCCCCAGCACTTCATCGCGCAGTACGCGGTTGGTGCTGGTGGCATCCTGCAAGCGCGCGCTGCTGGCGCGCTGGTCGCGACGCAGGGCCTCCACGCTGTCCAGCAGGCCCTGCACGCGCAGCGCATCGGCCTGCGCCTGCAGCAACGCCTGTTGCCGGTGCTGCTGCCACGCATGCCAGGCCCAGCCGCTGCCGGCGACAAGCACCGCCGCGACGAGCGCGACGATCAGCCATGACCGGCGATGGGTCGGGGAAGTGGGGGATGTTTCGTTCATGGGGGGAGATCCGTGTCGGCCACCTGGACCGGCGCACAGCATTACCGTTGCGCGGGGCGCCGGCAAGCCATTCAGGTCGTGCGATTCAATGGTCTTCGATGTGCCCGAGCAGCGTTCTGCAGCCGGCCATCAGCTGGGCCGTCGTGGGGCCCGTTGCCTGCAGCACGCGCGCGAAGCCCAGCGCGTGCGCCTGTGCCTGCAAGCGTTCGCTGGCGGTCACCACCGACATCCGCGCGCGCCACAGGTCCTGACGGTGCGGGTCGAGCTGCGCCCACACACGCTGCAGCGCCTCGCCGCTGCTGACCAGCAGCAGCCACGGCGTCGGTGAATGCGACAGGCGCGCCAGCGCACGGGCGGGCACGCGCAAGGGCACCCGCCGGTAGACATCCGCCCGCAGCACCTGCGCACCGCGTGCCTGCAGGGCCGCAGCGATCACGCCACGCCCGCCCGGTGCCGTCACCAGACCTACCCGCAGGCCGCCCACCCCGGCAAGCGCGGGCAAGGCCAGCAACCCTTCGCTGTCCATGCGCGATGGCGCCTGCGCATGTTCCACGCCGGCCGCGCGCAGGGCACGCAGGGTGCCGTCGCCCACCGCCAACCACGGCTGCGCTGGTGACTGGCGAAACACCGGTGCCAGCGATGCAGCGGCCACCACCGCCGCCGGGCTGGTGAATATCACCCGCGATGCCTGCAGGGCGGCGTGCAGCTGAACGGCGGCAGTGATCGAAGCAAGCCGTTGCAGCCGCCACGGCGGGAGCGCCAGCGTGCAGGCGCCCATCGCAGCGGCCGTCGCGCGCAGCGCAGCCTGTTGTCCCTGCGGGCGCAGCGACACCAGCGTCCAACCACACGGTTTCGCATGTTCGTCCATTGCCTGCATTATGCGGGCCCGCGTTGTTTCAGGTTGTCCCAACCGATGTCCGTCGAACCCGTTACCTCCTCCCTGCTGGTCCTGCAGCAGGTGCTGGACAGCATGCCGCCGGTGCGCGCCATGCAGCTTCGCCTTGAAGGCTATGTCGATGGCCAGCTGCAGCTGACCGCGCCGCTGTCGGCCAATGTCAACGACAAGGGCAACGCCTTCGGCGGCAGCCTGGCCTCGGCCATGACCCTGGCCGGCTGGGCACTGGTGACCCTGCGCCTGCGGCTGGCCGGCCACGATGCCGAGGTGTACGTGGCCGACAGCCAGCTGCGCTATCGCGCCCCGGTGTACGGCGACCTGCACGCCAAGGCCGAGGTGGCCCCGGACAGCGACTGGGACACCTTCCTGGCAACCTTCCTGCAGCGCGGCAAGGCCCGCATCGGCGTGGTGGCCGTGCAGCCGGGCAGCGACGGCAAGGCAGCCGCCGAACTCACCGGGCGTTTCGTGGCCTTCGCCAAAGGGTAGGATGGCAGGCTGGTGCCCTTGGGGGGCATGTTCATAGGGGGAGCCTGCCAATGCGTCGCGTCATCCAGTATCTGATCCTGGCCAGCCTGCTGGCCTCGGCCGCCACGCTTGCGGCGGATATCAGCCGCAAGCAGCGCAAGCTGCTGGAAGAAATCCAGACCGCCTACAGCGCCACCATCCGCTGGGGGAGCATGGAAGACGCGCTGGGATACCTGGACCCGGAGCAGCGCCGCGCCAACCCGCCCAGCGAATTCGAACTGCGCCGCTACAGCCAGCTGCGCGTTTCCGGCTACCGCGAACGCAGCTCGGCGTCGCTGCCCGATGGCACCGTGGAACGGCGTGTGGAAGTGGCGGTGATCAACGTCAATACCCAGGCCGAGCGCATGGTGGGGGTGGTGGAGCGCTGGCGCTGGGACCCCAAGGCCAAGCGCTGGTGGCAGACCGCCGGCCTGCCGGACCTGTGGCAGGGTCAGTAGCCTCGCGCGGGGCTGGAATGTCCCGCCCAACCGCCTTGTGCGACAATCGGCGCCCGCTTATCGACCCGTGACCCGCGTGAATTACGAAGAGTTGGTGGCCTTTGCCGGCCGAAACCCGATGCTGTCCATTGCCCTGGTGGGCCTGACCGCAGCCATCATCGTCACCGAAATCCGTCGCCTGACGCGTGGCTACAAGTCCCTCAAGCCGGGTGAACTGGTGCAGCTGGTCAATGGCGGCGATGCCGTGGTGGTGGACCTTTCGTCCAGCAGTGATTTCGAAAAGGGCCATATCGCCGGCAGCAGGAACGTGCAGCCCAGCCAGTTCGGCCCCGACCACAAGCTGGTGGCGTCGGCCATGCAGCGCCCGGTGGTGCTGGTGTGCCGCAACGGCAATGCGTCGGAAACGGCAGCAAAAGCCCTGAAGAAAGCCGGCTTCGAGCAGGTTTCCGTGCTGGAAGGTGGCTTGCCGGCCTGGCAGCAGGCAGAGCTTCCGCTGGTGAAGGGTCGCCATTGACCCGATGCGGGCGCCGGGGGTTGTGCGCCGCGTAGCCCGCCCCCATCGCTATTGATGCAACATATCGTCTAAACATTACGTCCAACGAATTCATCTGGAGCAACAGGAAATGTCCGAAGAGAACACCAACGGCGCCGCCGCGCCGGTCGACGCCGCCAACGGTCCCGCGTTCACCGTCGAGAAGATCTACGTCAAGGACGTTTCCTTCGAATCGCCGAATGCTCCGGGCATCTTCAACGACCAGGTGCAGCCGGAACTCCAGCTCAACCTGAACCAGCAGGTGCAGCGCCTGGGCGAGAACGCCTTCGAAGTGGTGCTGGCCGTCACCCTGACCTGCAAGGCCGAAGACCGCACCGCCTACGTGGCCGAAGTGAAGCAGGCCGGCGTGTTCGGCCTGGTGGGCCTGGACCCGCAGTCCATCGACGTGCTGCTCGGCACCCAGTGCCCGAACATCCTGTTCCCGTACGTGCGCCAGCTGGTCAGCGACCTGATCCAGGCCGGTGGCTTCCCGCCGTTCTTCCTGCAGCCGATCAACTTCGAAGGCCTGTACGCGGAAACCCTGCGCCAGCGTCAGGAGCAGGGTGAAGCGCCGTCGCTGGCCAACTCCGAGCCGGCCGGCAACGCCTGAGCGGCATCGCCACGCACCGCATGAGCGATACCGCCGACAAAGTAGCCGTACTCGGCGCCGGTTCCTGGGGAACCGCGCTGGCCAGCCTGCTCGCCCGGCACGGTATGCATACCGTGCTGTGGGGCCGCGACGCGGCGATGGTGGAATCCATCGACCAGCGCCACGAGAACACCCGCTACCTGCCGGGCATCCCGCTGCCGGAATCGCTGCGCGCGACCACCGACATGGCCGCTGCCGTGCAAGGTGCGGCCTGGGTACTGGTGGTGACGCCCTCGCATGCGTTCAACGAAACCGTGACCGCACTGGCACCGCTGCTTCCCGCTGGTGCCGGCGTGGCCTGGGCCACCAAGGGATTCGAGCCGGGTTCCGGCCGTTTCCTGCACGAAGTGGCGCGGGAAATCCTCGGCGACGACGTGCCGCTGGCCGTGGTCACCGGACCTTCGTTCGCCAAGGAAGTCACTCAAGGATTGCCGACCGCGATCACCGTGCACGGCGACGTGCCGGAGTTCGCCCAGGCCGTGGCCGAAGCGATGCACGGCCCCGCGTTCCGCGCCTACACCGGCGATGACATGGTGGGCGCCGAGCTGGGCGGGGCGATGAAGAACGTGCTGGCGGTGGCCACCGGCGTGGCCGATGGCATGCAGCTGGGCCTGAATGCCCGTGCCGGTCTGATCACCCGTGGTCTGAATGAAATGCTGCGGCTTGCCGCGGCGATCGGCGCGCGCCCGGAAACCCTGATGGGCCTGGCCGGCCTGGGCGACCTGGTGCTGACCTGCACCGGCGACCTGTCGCGCAACCGCCGCCTGGGGTTGGCCCTGGGGCGCGGACAAACCCTGCAGGATGCCGTGCGCGAAATCGGCCAAGTGGTGGAATCGGTGCAGACCGCCGACGAGGTGATGCGCCAAGCGCGCCGCCACGGCATCGACCTGCCCATTTCCGATGGCGTGCGTGCCGTGCTGCACGGCGAACAATCACCCGAAGAGGGCCTGCGCACCTTGCTGGCGCGCGAACAGAAGCCGGAATATCCGGACACCCTGTTCAAATGACCTGAGTACCCCGGCCATGCCGGGGTTTTCTTTGCCTGCTGTTGCAGCGGGCTGAAAGCGACCTTTCCTCGCGGACAAAAAAAGCCCGGCACAGAGGCCGGGCTCGGGTGGCGTGTGGGAGAGAGCACACGCCGGTCACGCACTTGCACACCACCATGGTAAAGCCGATCCACCATCGGCTTTACCCACACACATCACGGTTTACCAGGTAAAGCGCGGACCCACGAACCACTCGCGGTCGCCGGCCTTGGCCAGCTTCACTTCACCGGTCAGGCCCCAGTTCGGATTGAACCTGGCGGTGGCACCGACGCGGCCATAGAACTCGCCATCCGGGTTGATACCGTGCTTCTTGCTGTAATCCTCATACCCGGCCAGCGCATAGCCCTCGATCATCGGCGAGAACGCAGTACGCACGCCCACTTCGGTGGAGTAGCCGTTGAAATCCAAGCCGCCCTTCGGATCGAACTTCTGGTACGCCACGCGGGCCACCAGATCGGTAGTCGGGGCGATGCCGTAGTTGTAGCCCACACCCAGGCGCCACTGGTCGACGTCGGCATTGCTGCGGTCGGTTTCCTGCGCGGTGTAGTCACCAAAGATGTGGAAGTTCGGGTGCACCGCAACCGAACCCTTCACGCCCCAGCCATCGGCATCGCCGCCACGGGCGTCGGTGTTCACATAGCCGCCTTCCACATAGTTGTACGACAGGCCATCGGCGGCGGACGCGGCGAACGGAGCGGCAGCGACCAGGGCGAGGGCAAGCAGAGACGTCTTGTTCATCGGTATACACACCTTTCTTGTCTGGTTGAACGACGCGCAATGAATGCGCGCTCGACAGGTGTGAATTATCCGTTTGCCGACGCAATCGCCCCTGAATATTGAACTGACCGGTACATGAATATGGGGTGGGTTCAGGGAACTTGGGCAGAGGCAGTAGTGCCGCTGTCCATAGTTCGTGCCGAATGCATCTACTATCGGGATACACGCGTGCTCAAACTTTGGAAAAAATGTTCATCCTGCCGGATGTGCTGCTCCTCACGCCTAGCAGGGAACACCCTGGATTCAACTTCCAAATGGAACCCTCGCGACCAGCACATATCTGAGCTTAGAGTCAATGCATTTTATTATCGCCGCTGATAATTACGCTAATTATCGCATCTCGATAACGCGTGATCCCAGCGCCCACCTCTATCATGACAGTCATCTATATCAAGCTCGTGATTAAGTAAAATTGCGATGATGAGCATGAGCAATATAATTCCGGAAATTTTCAAAATTAACCCCCGCGCCTTCATTTTAATAATTTCCCGGCAAGCCATTGGGCCTATATCCTGAGCAAACATCTACACACGCGCTCTCCAGTGCATGAGTTCGCCCATATATATTTGCCAACTGATCTGCCATAGACGCATCTGCAGAATCGCCCTTTACCGTCTGATCGAAAAATTCTCGCGCGTTACTTATGTTGCATGCTGCATCCATTCCACCTCGACCTCGACGAGCCGCTTCGCAGTTCGCTTTGCAGTGAAAATATTTGTCTTGCTCTTTCGTATTTGCTGATCGCATATCAAAATAGTTACTCAGAAAATCACTGACACCTCCAGCGTAATCTCCAAAATATGGGCTTGGCGGCGGCGGGGTAGCGCCGGATCGCTTATAGATGTATTCAAAATCGCGTGACCGACGTCCGAACTCATCCGTAAACATCAATGGATTTGCGGATGCGTACAAGTACGTACTAAGCCCGCCTGCTAATCCAGAAGGGTCACTTTGGATATATCGACCAGTAACTGGATCGTAGTCTCGGTGGTAATTGTGATTCAAGCTGGTACCAGTCATTGTCAGTTGGCCTGGAAACCTGAGGGGAAAATCGAAAGATATCCCGTCACTATCAGGATCTTTGTATGCCGAATCCGCCCCGAACGGTTCTCCTAACAGTGGCCATTGCCAGATGGATACGTCTCGCGTGGCATCTATTATATTTCGCGGCGTCCCAAGGTGATCCGGTTGAATATATTTAATCTCAGGGCCTCGTTCGAGTGAATCGGTGAACACCGCCACCGGATAGTTATCCAACCAGACTACCTGCTGAAGCGCCCGCGCGCCATCATGGTATTCACCGAGCCAATGGCCCCATTCATCGTATAAAGCAGCGCTAATACGTTCATCAGCCCATGACAATAACCGCTCGCCCCGATGGTTATATTCGTATGTCCCCAACAGCGCTTGCCCTAGCTTCACTTCGCTAAGTCTCCCAGCATTGTTGTAAGAAAGTGCCAACCCGCTCATCTGCACTGCATTCCCTGCGTCGTCATAAGTACGATCCTCCTCTCCCACGCCGGTCAGGTGATGTGTGGTCGCAGGATAGTGATACGCAAGTGTACCGTTACCTCCTCCCGCATACATGCGGTTTCCGGAGGCATCCCATCCATAGGTATACGTAGGCATGCCGTCCACGCCTGCCACTCTCAGGAGTCGCCCCATGCCGTCGTATTCATATTGTGCGAATATACTAGATTCGCCTTCCCGAACCTGCGTAAGCCTTCCCGCCGAATCGTAGCCAAGTTCAAGTCGCAAACCACCAATTCCTTCGTCATTAATGGACTTTGGACGGTAGTTCATATCCAGTGGACGGCTCAGCGCTCGACCATTTCCATATACCCAACCCGTTATCGGACCAAATGGTGCGTAACTCAGGTCCCTAATCAGCACCTGTCGTGGAAGCGACGCGCGCGTCAGTCCGATCTCGATAATACGCCCACTCATATTACGAACATAATCAACCAGCGTGCCATCGGGGTACGTTACCGACGAGAGATCCCCAGCCTTGGTGTAACTGTAAGCCAAAGTTAAAGCTCGTCCGTTTAGCATCTGAATCTTGCGTCTAGTCCGTCCGAAGCGATCGTAGCAGTACTCTGTCGTGCCGCCGGGGTGCAGGACTCGACCAATCCGCCCGGTACCAAAACTCTCGAAAGGCATGCATGTCCGTGGCTCGGAATCGTACTGCATCAATATATTTTGACTGGAATCTGGAAATGAAACTGATACAGGTCTATTCAGTGAATCATAACTATAAATAGCTGTTATGCCCCTCGCATCGGTACGGGTCGCCAGGGCGCCGACGGAATTCAAGGTCATCGTGACAACTCCCGCGTCCGGGCTTGAAATGCCGGTCATCTCGCCAAAGCCATTGTATTTAAATCTAGTAAGCAACCCCTTCGGATCGGTAATATCCACTACATTGTTTAATGTGTCATAATTAGCTGACATTTCTGCAGCAATGCCATCGTCATCCCGCAGCATATATACGGGACGACCTAGCGCATCGAAAGTTTGACTGCTTCGGCGCATATCGGCATCGACCAATCCGGTGATGTTTCCGCCAGCGTCATAAGTGTATGTAGAGCCATTCCCCTCCGCATCCCTCTCGATTTCAACCAGCCCTCGTTGATTATAAGATCGCGAGGATAATCGTTTCGTTTCATTTGATTCATCGGTGACCTCTTCACTTATGCGATTGCCCGCATCGTCTAACGTGTAGTGAATTCGATTGCCATCACCGTCCATGATATCCGTAAGCCTGTGCGCTGGATCATATAAATAAGATGTAGACCTTCCACCGGGAAATTTTATGGAACTGATCAAGCCAGTTGCATGGTGCTCGATTCGTGTAACGAGATCATCCATTTCGCTCCCATCATCCAAGCCTCGAACCTTAAGTGCTGTTAGCCAGCCACGGGGATTGTATTCGTAGTCAGTCACAACGCCGTTATAATTTCTGACTGACAACACTCGGCCAGCACCGTCATAAAGAAGCACCTCCATAAATTTCCCAAGCGCATCGATCACTTTCCATAGGTCCCCCTTACGCCAAGAACAGCTTGCTGGCCCCGCAGCGCAGCCGGGACTATCTGACGCGTAGTATTCGAGCCGGGTTATATCTGCGACGTCTGCTCGAGGGCCATCGATAGATGTTTTTAGCCCTATCAGCGGACATCTTCCGGCGTCCACATCAGACTGTTCGCAGTAACTTATGGTAGTGGTTCTGCTTTGCCCGGACTGAGGGTCGTAGTGAACAAAAGAGGCCTTCTGTCCACGCTTGTTGTAGCGGACGTCGGCCCGTGAAACCATCTTATCGGACGCATCAATAATACTGCTTGAAAGCGGCATCATAAGTTCGAGATCCCATTCAATCCTTAGTTTTCTACTAAGTGTCGGGTCCCCAGCGGCTTCCAGAATCTGCTCCAAAAGATTGTTCGCACCATATCGAAAGCTCGTCACCAATCCATTAAAATCCTTGACGGACGCGATCCTCCCCGCACCATCAAACATCCGCTCCTTCCACGCCACGTCACAAAGAGGTGTGCATGGAGCGCCGTTAGTAATCAGGCGCTTTCGACCGTTGACGTCAGTATATTTTTTCGGGGCTGTCATGCCTGATGGATAGGAGACAAATGTCACCCCATCAGAGTTGTAATCAAATGTGTGACTTTGCACTCCTCCCGCATGGAAGGATTTAACTACTCGCCCGCGAGAATCATAGCGAAAAGATGCAAATGTGACGCCTTGCTCATCAACTATTTCCTCAAGATAAGGGACATCATCCACGGTTGATCTTTTGTACCCTTGGCCATAAAGATACGCACGGGATCTTTTATCCTGATAAACTACCATCGAAAGCATCGAGCCACTGTATCCATCGTAATGGCTTTCGTCATACAGGTATGATATGTACTGGCCGTCGGGAAGTTCGACTTGCACCACCCTCGCATACAGGTCATATGAAAATCTTATACTTCTACCGATAGTATCCACTGCGCTGATTAGCAGCCCCGAATGGGGCGCTATACTTTTGGGTGTTGATGAATCACTATAGTTCAATACAATTCGGAGTCCATCGCTGCCAACTATCTCCTCAAGCGATCCGCTGGCGGAGTATTTCTCCCATCCCCCCAACGCCGGGACTTGATATATCCATCCGGAAGGCTCCCCCGACGCTCCCTTCAGTTGAGTAAGTTTTTCTGCAGTATCTGTAGGGCCCAGCAGTCGACCTTTTTCTTCTCGAAAAATGATGGTGCGACCATCGGCTCTGAGTGCAGCCACAGCTCTGGGTAAATTCGAGCTGGACGACAGAACGACGATGCGCGAGTCGAAGTTGCTGCTCCACCGATGTCCGAAAATTCCCGGCGCGGCACCTCTCCTGCTGTTGTAAAAGCGCTCTAGAAGGAGCCAAGCCCCTGAATTGAAATCAACCTCATGCTGATATTTATTTCCCACAGCCGCATTAACGGGGTTTCCTTCCCCGCAGCAGCCGGGGTCTCCTGAGTCAAACCCCCATTTTTCGTAATAATATTCGGCATTTATTCCGCCCCATGTCTGCAGTGGATCGTCGCCACATATCTGCGGGTCGCCTGCGCCATGTGCCGTGGCTTGATTGGCATTTATGATCGTTAGCTCCAGCCGACAGCCCTCGGCCCACCCCGCATCAACTATATCAATCTGCCACCAGGCTTTTGCCGCTGCCTCCATGGTCGGATAATGTCCGGCGTACAGGGTTTCGTTCGAGGAGCTCAAGCGGAAAGGTGGTCCTCTGTAGACCTGTGCGTGAGCTGGAAAAGCACTGATTAATAGTAATGCCGCCGATATAAGTGGCCTGATTTCTCTCCCAGGCTTGCCATGCTTAGCTTCCACAACTAATCCTCCACGCCGCCCTATCAGGATGGCGTCGGAGACGCGAGCTAGAAACTCTTAAAGCCCGTAGTAGACGTCAGATAAGCCCGCCGCTGGATACCAGGTAATTGGCAAGAAGGTTGTCCGCGTGTTCACGCCGCGACCAGCGGTTCCGATAGAGTCGGATTGGTCCCTTATTGGCGGGCCTTCACCCAATGAACAACATCCCCGATCAACCGCGGATCCACCTGCCCAGATTGCGAGTATTCCCGAACCGAGGCAGGTCCAGAGCCCGCAATACCAAGATGGTTGAGCGCCGGATACTCCTTCAGTTGCACCTGCCGGTGCCCGTCCAATGCTTCATGCCACAGCTGCCAGTCCGTAGCCGTCACCTGGAAGTCGGGCCCGCCGTGCAGTAGCAGCACGGGCTTTCCAAGCGCCTTCGCGTCGCGGCGTGCATCGGTAATCCCCCCACAGGTTAGCCGCAGTCATAAGTGGAATTTTCTCGTAATCTAACCCCGAGGAGATCCCATGAAGAAGTCACGATTCACCGACAGCCAGATCATCGCCGTGCTCAAGCAGGCCGAAGCGGGCACCCCGG
>JAAIGF010257915.1_pt1 | contig 97005 bp, 82 predicted proteins | sample 6487441 | NCBI WGS metagenome assembly JAAIGF01 (sample SAMN13974129, study PRJNA590717) | phyllosphere metagenome | biome: pepper field; feature: multiple bacterial spot infested pepper fields; material: pepper leaves; isolation source: leaves from pepper fields | host: Capsicum annuum ... | reverse complement strand
TTTGATGACATTCTAAAAAAGCACATTTCAAACAAAATTCAAAACCAACAACTTAGCTCTCTGCGCGACTGGCTTTTACCTATGCTAATGAATGGGCAGGTAAAAATTGAATAAAATAGTAAGATAAATTATCATTTATTTCAATCTTAAAAAGGATTCACAAAAAAACAAGCCAAAGATAATTCGCTTCCCAGTCAAACAGCTAAATTCTATCAAGGTCAAGTCCTCCGGATTTTCAGAAAAACTTTTTCCGTATAAAATCTACGCAAAAACTTCTTCCAAAAAACCTTGACAGAATGCCACGCTCATTTTCAAAAGGCTTTCTTTTTTTCTTTTTTTTAATTTTTTTTCTTCGTTTTCTTTTAGAAATTTTTCAACTAAGAAATTTCAGGCGCAAAGAGAAGGGTTAAATTCTTGATTTAAACTCTAAAAAACTTGTTCAAATTTTGGACTTTTTATTTGCAGATTTGAGCAAAAAATTTCTATCTTTACTACGTAAAATTTAAATTAGGATTTTACCACTTTTTTGCAAATGTCCTATTTAGGGCCACTTACAAAGATGCCACAGCAAACGCTTATCAATAAAGCGATGAGGAATGGGTACAAAATCCCTCACTCTCCGCCAGGTTAGAAACCAAAATAAGCTAAAACGCTGTAAACATGAATGTTTACAGCGTTTTTTTTAGCGCAGTATCAAAAAAATCCTTATTCCCTTTTAAAGATCTGGTTACTGCCCTATTACCAGACATTGCGGTGCCGATCAAATCCATGCTCTTCACAGATCATACGAATGGGGAGATGGAAGCGGCTTTAGCTTATCCGGTTAAACTGGGCATCAAATGATCCACGCAGATTTGCCTTTAAAGGCGTCAGGTCATATACCAACAGGACGAGGTAATTTGTTTTAAACCGTAATTTCTTTGCCTTCGGCATAACTTTTTCCCCAATTGCACAGGCTCTCCAGAATGGGTACCAGCTCTTTTCCTTTATTCGTCAGCACATATTCAATACCGGGAGGAACCGTTTGGGGAAGCTCTTTCTTTACGATGATGGCGTGTACTTCAAGCTCTTTAAGCTGCCTCCCCAAAACCTGCTCGGAGATATTGGGCAATTCTTTTTTAATCAAATGAAAACGATTGAAACCTCTCGAAACCGAATACACGATCTGCGATTTCCAGCGTCCGCTAATCATGGATAATGCCGAATTTAATTCGCAAATCTGAAATAAGAATTGCTCGTTGATCGAATTGGTTGAACTTTGTTTTCGCATATGACTCACAATTTTGTTCCTTATTTTCCAGTTGTCTGATATTGCAGACCTTTATAACAAATTTACGAAAATGAAAAATTTGATTTGTATGCTCTTCCTATCGTATGCTATCCATGCGAAAGCACAGGAAAAGTGGATGCTGTCATCGCCAAACCTGGCAGAATCCGATACCGTTTTAATTTTTAAGCCAAAGGCCTACGATAAGGCAAAAGCATATCCGCTGGTTTATCTGTTGCACGGGTACAGCGAAAATTACAGGCAGTGGTCACAGACAACGGATTTACAGCAATTGGCTGACCGATATGGTTTTATCATCGTTACTCCGGAGGGATTTACTTCTTGGTATGTAAACAGCCCTCTTGACAAGCATTCAAGGTATGAAGATTTTTTCTTCAAAGAGCTGGTTCCGAAAGTTCACCAGTCATTCAACATTGACAAGAAAAATATTTTCATCAGCGGTTTGAGTATGGGCGGTTACGGCGCTTTGCGGTATTTCATTCTGCACAACGATTATTTTAATACGGCAGGGAGTACGAGCGGTGCACTTGAAGTAGATTTTAATAACCTGAAAACAGCCAGCTTCCATTTTTTTGGAAGTGCAAGACTTACCAATGATCTGGAACGATTGCTCGGAAGCCATCTGCATCATAACTGGAATCAATATAGCATTGCCACACTTTTAAAAAATGATACGCCGAAGAAAACATTTTTACTGGACTGTGGCACAGCAGATATTTTGTGTCCCGCCACATTGGAAGTGAAATCATTAGCGGAAAGTCTGAAAATCCCTATAACTTTTATTTCCGGTCCCGGCGGACACGATACGGAATACTGGAAGAAATCGATTGACTACCACTTTGTATTCTTTCAGCAACATTTGAAAAGATAGGATGGATAAGCTTGTTCTTCTGCTAGGCAGATCAATACTTTGCTGTGTTGCCATTTGACTCTCCCACAGATATCTTTATTTGATTACATCAACAATAACCCTCCATCCACTGTGTAGGAGCTTCCGGTAACGTAGCTTGCCTCGTCGGATAATAAAAATGCAGCAACGGCAGCAGCTTCGTCGGGAGTGCCTACACGTTTTAACAGAACAACTTCTGCCAGGTCATCTTCAAACTGTCTGCGTAGCATTTCCGGGAGTGCCGAACGCAGGTTGCTTGTTATGGGGCCTGGGACGAGCGAGTTCACCCTGATTTTTCGGGGAGCAAGTTCAGTTGCCCAACAACGGGCTGCAGCTAAAACGGCGGCTTTGGTCGCTGAATAAAGGGAAACCGAAGATTGTCCCTCATAAACAGCACTTGAGGAGGTAACCAGAACAGCACCACCGTCTTTGATATAAGAAGAAAGTGCGCCCATTTGGAGCATTGGTGTAACCACATTGACCCGGAACATATCGGTGATGGTCTTATTGTCCATTGTTTCCAGATCTCCGCCAACCACATACGCTGCATTTAGCCAGAATCCGTCAAGCTTACCTACTTGCCTTACTGCTGAAACCAAGCTGTCGGGAGAATAATCACCGGCCGCATTGTCATTGATGATGATCACATTTTTACCTAACCTTTCTTCCGCAGCCTTCAAATGCTTTTCCGTTCGTCCGGTAATTAAAACTTTGGCTCCTTCGTTTAATAGCCGTTCCGCTCCGGCCAGACCGATCCCGCTGCTGCCTCCTGTAATCAGGATGGTTTTATTTTCAAATCTTTTCATAATGCCAATTTAAAAATAGATTAAGTTGGTTATAATTCAGTCTTTTTTCCGGAATTTATGTACTTCATTTTTCTTTTACAAAAAGAAATATGGTCCCCCTTTAAGAAGTCAGTCGTCATTACTATAAACAATTAAATTTATTAGGATGGAGACAAACAGAATATTCAGTACAGTTTTATCTAATAGTATAGGCAACGATTGCCGATGCATTGAACAACTTAAAAACAAAAACGGCCTATCCTGAATGGTAAGCCGTTTTGCTGTTATAATTTTAAATAGACTGTACAACCTCATTCAACGGGAAGCGCTTTTTTGGGTAGACAGCCGGATGCATCGAATCAGCTGAATCAGCATAGCCTACCGTAACGGCAAATAAAGGAGCATATCCATCCTGTGGCAGGATCTGTCGATAGGCTTCTTTATTAATTCCTTCCATTGGTGTAGTATCAAGTCCCATACTTGCACAGGCACTCAAAAAGAAGCCTAAGGCAAGATATACCTGATGTTCCATCCATGATTTTGTCAAAATATCGCCATGGGATTTCACCATTGGCTCATAAAATCCACTTACCCATTCAGGCGGAACGACAGAAAGATTCCGTTGCTCAAAATGCCCGATATCTTCCATTACGCTAAAAACAACCAAGAGCCCGACATCATTAATTGAATTTTCGTTCATATACGATTGGGCCGCTAATGCGCTTTTAACAGTTTTGCTCGTAACAAATGTAAATTTCCACGGCTGGCTGTTGATGGAAGACGGACTGAGCCTTATAATTTCCTTCAGTTCTTCAATCTGCTCATCCGAAATCTTTTTGGATGGATCATACTTTTTGGTCGCATATCGACGTTTTGCAAGGTCTAAAAAATTCATATTTTGGTTTTTTAAGTGAATACTATACTTTTTATTGCTACAAAACTAAATATAGCTTATCAACTTTGCAATAACGGTCAAATTTGATAGTAACAGCCGCATATGAAAGACAATGAGTAACATCTTTACAGAACTAAACCGACACTGAACTACTGCATCCCCGCAAAATAAAGCATATAGCGCAAATACTTAAAAATGAATTTCAATTAGATGGATAAATGACCGATTGAATAGAATTGATAAAGAAGAGATTGTAGGAAATTGAAAAGAAGTGATTATTGTGTAAATTTGATAGTTAATCGCTAATTACTAGAATATGTTAAGAAGCCTGGGCGTTTTTTCGGATTTTGAACTGCAATTGTTTGATCAAAACATTGAAACTAAAACCATTGAAAAAAATGAAGTTCTACTTTCTGAAGGTGAAATTTCAAAATCGATTTTTTTTATCAAGACCGGAGCTCTTTTTCAACTCCAAAAAATCGATGATGAAGAAAAAATTATTGATTTGAATATTCAGAATGACTGGGTTTTCAATTTTGATAGTTTGACGAATCAAATTCCTTCCAACACCATGATGAAGGCGTTTGTTCAGTCTGAAGTTGTTGAGCTTAAGCTGGAAAGCATACATAAACTGATTTCGGTTTCTCAAAACTTTTTGCAGCTCAACAAAATTTTTAATGCAATGTCTACCAAAATTCATATTTATGACAGCAATCTGAATCCGACTGAAAAATATGATTACCTTCTTAAAAACAAGCCTCAGATCATTAAAATTTTTCCTTTAAATATGATTGCTTCTTACCTGAAAATGCGCCAGGAAACTTTGAGCCGGGTAAGGGCTAATGTGATTTTTTGATTTCAATCAAGTGTTGTTTCAAGATTAATTACAGACATTTGAAAGAAAAAAAATGATCATTGATATTATTGCAAAATTGCCAATGAGGCACAAACAACTTACTTCGGATTTTTATAAAAAATTAGGCTTCACCGTTTTCGGAAATGAATTTGACCATTACTTAATGCTACAAAGAGATGGTCTGCAATTACATTTTTTTGAATTTATAAATCTTGTTCCGGACGAAAATTACGGACAGATCTATATCCGTACAACATCCATTGAAAATTTGTACAATACTTTCATCAAAAATAAAGTGCCCATCCATCCCAATGGACATTTAGCGGAAAAACCCTGGGGACAAAAAGAATTTTCCATTCCCGATCCCGATAATAATCTGATAACTTTTGGAGAAACATTGAACTAAAAAAGGCCTATATATTAATTATTCGAATAGCTTTTACAGGTTCGCACATTGTTGTAAAAATTAAATACATTTGTTCAGGATAAGGCTTTATTACAGTTTAACGAATTTGTTTTGCCTTAAAAAGGCTACTGATTTAATTTTAACAATTGGAAATATGGAAGGTTATAGTAGTTACCGAATATCTGCTCCTGCAGAATTTGAAGATGTTTTTTCGCATTTCTATTATGCCGAAAACAGGTCCGGAGAACTTGTAGAAAAGGCCCTGTTGCCTTCGTATCAGACGATAATGATTTTCAGTTTCGGTACTCCCGCATCTTTTATTTCTAAAAATAACGAGGAAATTGAGGTCGAGAAATGTATGGTGTTAGGGCCGATAAAACATGCTTTTAACTATATTCTACCCGATGGAGCGGAAATCGTGGTTTGCAATTTTAAAGATGATGCTTTTTTCAGATTCTTTGGAAGCAGGGATCTGACAGAAGGCCTGGCGATGCATCCTGATGAATTACTCCATCAAAATTGTTTTACCACACTTTGGTCTGAACTGAAAAAGATCGATTCTAATGAAAATCGGGTTACGGCTGTGCTGGATTTTTGTAAACCTTATTTACGGGACCGCAACGAGATTGCCGAACAAATCGCTTCTTTTGACCGGACTGCCTTCAGCCCGATAAAAGAGATTTCCAGAATGAACCAATTATCTGAAAGATCTCTCCAGGCTAACCATAAAAAACATTTTGGGTACAGTTCAAAAGAGATCTGTCGATATCAACGTTTTTTAAAGGCAATTCAGATCATTCAGGATATTTCCTGCCGAAGCAATAAAGTAGATTGGTTTGATATCATCAACCAATGTGGCTACTACGATCAGAGCCAGCTGATCAAAGACTTTAAGTATTACATTAATATCACTCCGTCCAAATATCTGAAGTTCCAGGAATCTATCTGTGATCCCAAAAATTAACTAACCATTTACCATTCTTTTCCGGAACATATACAGTCAATTTAATCATTGATTGGCCTCATTATGTTTTTCAACCAACATTCGCTAAAGGAGGAGACTTCGTTTTCTTACAATTTTAGCTCCGTTGATAGACCGAATTTTGGAGTATTAAAAAAACAGTATTATGAAACAGACCAATCTTCTGATTACAGGAGCAACGGGAAGTGTAGGAACACAGCTCGTTAAAAATTTAGTGAATGCGAACGTCTCTTTCAGAGCACTTGTCCGAAACAATGACCAGGGGGACCTGATGGCGGATTTCCCAAAGGCTGACGTAGCCGTTGGTGATCTATCGGATAGCAAAAGCCTCAAGCAGGCTTTGCATGGAATTGAAAAAGCATTTTTGCTCACCAACTCCTCAGCGTATGCCGAAGAGCTTCAACTCAACTTTGTAAATGCAGCCCATAAAGCGGGCGTAAAGCATATTGTGAAGTTATCTCAATTGGCTGCCGATAAGGAATCGCCGGTACGTTTCCTCAGATATCATGCGGCAGTTGAAAACCGGATCAAAGAGTTGGGAATGGATTACACATTTTTACGTCCTAACTTATTTATGCAGGGTCTTATAGCATTTGGACCATCCATTAAACACGAAGGAAAATTTTATGGTTCATTGGGAAATGCTGCCGTTAGTGCGGTGGATATCCGTGATATTGCAGAAGTTACGGCGAAAGTATTAACAGAGGCCGGGCATGAAAACAAAATTTACAATATCACAGGAAAAGAGTCCCTCACCCATTTCCAAATGGCAGAAACATTTTCCCGCCTGTTGGAAACCAAAATTACCTATGTGGATCTGAATTCAGAACAAATGCAGGGGGCACTAACTGTTGCGGGGTTTCCGGAATGGCAAATCGGCGGCCTTATTGAAGATTATGCCCATTATGCAAGAGGGGAAGCCTCCGAAATTTTTAATACGGTTCAGGATATAACCGGAATACCGGCGATCGGCTTCGAGCAATTTGTTCAGGACCATTTAAAGTTTTTTAAATAGTTTAATCCTCCAGAAAATAATAAAAAAATGAAAAAGTTAGTTTATAGTCTGCTTTTAATCACAGGTATACTTACCATAATCATCGCAGGCCTGGAAATATTCAGTTCATATACCGTTTCAGATTCTATCCATAAGGAAGCTCCGGTGAAAACCTATCAGGAAATCACTGTAAATGCTCCTGCCCAAAAAGTATATCAGATCATGAGTGATATAGACCATTGGGAAGATTGGCATAGCGACGTTGAAGATCCTAAGTTGAACGGAGTATTCAAAAAAGGAAGCAGTTTTAACTGGAAAAGCGGCGGATTGACCATTCATTCCACTCTCCATACCGTACAGCCCGGGCATAAGATCGGCTGGTCGGGTAAGGCTTTCGGAGCATTTGCCATACACAATTGGTCGTTTATTGAGCATAATGGAAAAACCACAGTGAAAGTTGAAGAAAGCATGGAAGGATGGCTGGTATCGCTAATGAGGAGTACATTTCAAAAGGGTTTGGAAAGTTCATTACAAATCTGGCTAAAGAACCTTAAAATTCAGGCAGAAAAAAATAAAATTTAACCGATAGTAATTCCAATAGATCATACAAAAAATATAGAATCCGGAGAGAATCTGATTCTTCCGGATTCTAACAATAATGGGAACAATATACTTCAATGTGCCAAATTATATTTGTTACTTCACTAAAGAATCATTTTATCAGGGATTATTTTGAAAATCAATTTTTTGTCTTAACTATCTTTATTGTAGAAAATCTTGTTACTTTTTATGTAACAGAAAAGCACCACAAAATTTACTATAATAACCCGTTAATTAACCGGTAAAGCATATTAATGACTTAATTTCATATCGCTATTGTTCGATATTTACAAACCATAAATTTTATAAAATGTCAAGACAAAATTTATATCTGGAAAATGGATGATTCATGCTTGAATTTTATAACTTTAGAATTGAAATAGTTTCCCATCAATGCCCGAGCCAAATGAAGAAGCTTAAGCCCATTGCAATCCGGAAAGGAGATCGTTTAAAATAGACAAAGGTAAAGTGAACAATACCGATATCACATTTAAAGAATTTACAAAGACCTACATCAGAGATTTTCCTGATAAGTTTCGGTATTTGGAAACACCTGTGCAAATCTATAATCTGGACGATTTATTTAGTAAAAACATTCTCACACCGACACCTTTATTAAAAGCGAGTTTTAATTTCATTGTGTTTGCTACAAGCGGAAAATTTGAACAGCAGGTTGGAAACGAAATAAAAAAAGTGTCTTCAAATGAGGCTTTGCTCGTCATGCAGGGTGAGGTAACCTCACTTTTGCGGCAATCTAAAAATGTTACAGGTTACTACATCGCCTTTGATGATAAAATCCTGCAACAATTCAACGACCAGAGCTACTTTATCAGACTGTTAACCGTTGCTCCAATCATCCGGCTGCACAACAGCGACGGCCGGTTTTTTGAGCAGGTTTGTACACTCATCATTCAGGAATTGAATACACCACAACCTGATGAAAAAATTATATTTTATCTTTTTCAAACCCTATTGCTGAAGCTCTTGAAATTTTCGGAACTGAAGAAAGGGCTATCCAGGCAGTTCGATATCGCTATTTCTTTCAGGGATTTAGTCTGTAAGCACTATTCCGAACATTATCATGTACAGGATTATGCGAACCTGCTACATATCTCTCCCAATTATTTAAATCGGTGTGTTCGGAAAGTTTGGAACAAATCAGCCAAACAGTTGATACAGGAGTTTGTTATCATACAATCCCAAAAGTACTTACAGGATTTTTCAGAAACCATATCCAGTATCGCCTATCATTTGAACTTTAGCGATCCCTCTTATTTTGGAAGGTTATTCAAAAAAATAATCGGCATTTCACCTCAAGAATATCGAATAAGAATAATGCACGATTTGTCCGAGTAAAGGAGCTGTCAGTCCGTACCTGTTTTATTTGAAATTGTCAATTTTGTATCAATAAGTGATAGGGTTGATGTCCATAAAAACCTACGGCATCACATACAAAAATAAAACAGCGAATATGAGAATTAACTTTGTTGCTCTTTTTTTACTTTCCATTTTTACAAAACCCTTGTATGCCCAAATACAGCATAAAACCGATAAAATTATGGTAAATAGATCCAACAAGGACGTGGTCAAACGTATGTATCAGATTATTTTAAATCAAAAGGAATTTGAAATGATCAGTCAATTTGTCGATAGCAATTACATCGAAACATTTAACAGTTCCAACAAACCCTTAATGCATGCATTCCCGGATATTCAGTTTACAATTCAGGAAATTTTTGAAGAAGATAATAAGGTTATTACCCTATACAACTGGACCGGGACCCATTTAAACAAATATCAAGACATACCTGCTACAAACAAAAAAATTACGGTAGAAGGGATGAGTATCTATGAACTTGAGAATGGCAAAATCTTCAACAGCAGTGCCAGGCCGGATAAGTTGTCCTTCTTCCTTCAATTGGGTATTGTTCCGGCAGATTTTATGCACAGAAAAGTGCTGAAAGAAGATTTGGTCTATTTTGTAGACGAGTTTGAAATCCCTCAACAATCCTATGAACAGTTTAAAGAAAGATTAGACTACAATAGAAAGTTCATCAAAAAACTAAATGGTTTCGTGCAGGATCAAGTGATAAAGAAAAATGGCGAAGCAAACAACGTAATAATAATGACAATAGCCATTTGGGAAAATGAGCAAAGCTTAACAAATGCAAAAAAAGCCGTTCAGGCAGAATACAAAAGAATTAACTTTAATCCAACGGTGTTTAATGAAAAGCTCAATATCAAAATGAAGCGTGATACGTATTTTTCCCTGGACTGAAAACAAAGAATTTGCTTATAGGAAAGTATTTCTGTTTGGAGCTTTAAATATCAATCATTTAATATAAAACAGGCTTAAATAATTCCGGATTTAAAAACAGAATAGCTACCAGCGAAGAATATCTTCAATATTGAACTGCCGGCGCTTCGGGTAGATTTTGAAAAAATCGTATCGGGAAGTTGCTGAACTACAAACCGGAGGTCCTGCTTTACACGTTCTTGATACATTTTTCTCCACTGAGCTGCAAAAAACCCTCGAACTGACGTTAATTTAATGCAAAAAAAGATGTTATCGCAAGTAATACCTTCTTGGATCATTTACTTTTTGTGCTTATTCTCGAGATTTTCCGGGCGTTTTTTTGATAAAATTTAGACAGCTTCCTGAAATCATCATCTCTGTCAGATCACGCCGGCAAATAGCATCACGCAGATCTGCATCCCAGCGAAAAATCTGGAAATGTGGGAATACTAAAATAAAATAGCAGCCTATGAGATATTTACGTATATTTAGATAGTCAGAAATAACTGAATATAATCAAACTAATACAACCTATCATGAAAAACCTGATAAAGCAATCAAAAAAGCTTACCAAAAAAAATCTGAAGACAATTCTTGCAGGAAACGATCCTGATTTATCACATCCTTTTTGTACACTTACGCAGTGTGAGACTTTATATGCCAACTGTGATTACCGTAACTGCCCCGGTGTATTTCCAGATCCGGAATAGAAATAGTAATAGAAATCCCGTAAGTCAACCATTCTTAGAAATTGTTCACATAATACGTTTCAAACCCAAAGATATCGGAGCAATTTTCACTTGGAAAAAATCCAACGAATTCATCAGGAATTGAAAATATATTTGATTCCCTAATCAGCATTAGCTTTTCTTTCAAGCAGATCCCATAAATTACCGTATAAATCAGTAAATACAGCCACGGTCCCGTACGTTTTAACAACCGGCTTACGGACAAATACAATTCCGTTTGCCAGCATGGCATCATAGCTTTTATAAAAGTTGTCTGTTTCCAGAAACAGGAAAACTCTGCCACCGCTCTGATTACCAACCGCTAAAAGCTGTTGTTCATTCGCTGCCTGAGCCAACAGAAGACAGCATCCGGAGGAACCGGGAGGCTTAACCAGTACCCATCGTTTGGTTTCTGAAAGACGGGTATCTTCCACAAGATCAAATCCTAATTTCCGGAGGTAAAAATCAAGAGCTTCATCGTAGTCCCTGACTAAAAGCGAAATATGAATGATGGACTGTTTCATTCTTTATATAGGTAATGGTTTATGCTGCACCATCTGAAAATTTTCATTTCCATGCGTCTTTAAATAATTGGTCTTCTTGAATTCTGACATTTAATAGTTAAAAGGGCGACTGACAGGAAATTAGTTTTTTAAATACTTTACAGAAATGCCCAGCTGGCCCATGTGGTACAAGTCGTGATGGATAAGCCCTTGCAGGAAATACCGGAAGTCTTTGCCATCATCGGATGAGATGGTATCGAGATAGGCATCTTCTTTACCGTTCAGGATGTCGATAATTTCCTGCTTGCTTTGGTACAGTTCCTTCTTAAGCGCTTCCCATCCGGCAGGACGCAATTCATCGTTGGTTTTCCAGTTGGAAGGATCATCCAGTTCCAGCCGAACCGCGGCACCTTTCAGCCGGCCCATAACTGCCCTGCGCCAGACAATAAGGTGTGAGATCAGTTCCGCAGGGCTATGCAGATCAGGCAGCGGCCGGGTAAACGCATCCGTTTCACTGATCTGTTCAAATTTCTTTGCAAAAGTTTCATCCAGCCATACGTCGCCATCATGCAGGTCATTGATTTGCTTTATAATATCTTCGATCAGGGTTGTTGCCATCATTTTCTCGTTTAAGTTTATAAGTTATGAAAAATTTCCGGATATCCGGCTGAAATCTACAACAGCGTAAGAATTTTATTTTAAGGATCGTCGTTTTAAATATTTTTATTTCCAAAACTTTTATTACATTTAATGCCGGGGACTGATGCGCAAATTTTCTTTTAATAATTATGAAACTGCCAATCGATATAGAGGATCAATACCTTAACGAAGTTCTTGCCAACCGATCTTTGGAGGATCTCCCCGGTGAAGAATGGAAATTGATCGAAGGTTTCGAAAACTACGCCATTTCCAACTATGGCCGGATCAAGAGCCTGGAGCGTAATGTGATCAATTCAACGGGTGGCGTATGGAGGCTGAAAGATACGATTAAGAAACCTCGTGTCTACAAATATTTCAACAAACAACTGAATAAGGATTTTTACACCGTCCGGGGTACTTTGTCTTCGGAAGGAAAATATTATGGAAAATCAATCCCCCGTCTGGTGTACTATCATTTTGTCGAAAAATTTGATATGGAAGACCGGTCATTTCTCATATCGTTCAAGGACAACAACCAGTTTCACGTGCATGCCGATAACCTGGAAAAATTATCTGTAAGTGAACTGCATTATAAAACCATGAAGCTCAAAAGGGGTAAAAAAGAGATTTTGACCGGCCCGTAAGCCAGTATACTGTAGAAGGTAATTTTGTTGCTTCTTATGACAATATGGATGCTGCCGCAGAAAGCCTGGGTATCAGCCGTACCAATATTCTGGCTGTCATTGAAAAAGAACAGCTGACTGCCGGGGAATTCCGGTGGTTTTTAAAAGGCGATAACCCTTTAAAAAAAGATATGATGCCGGCTGCAAAAAACAAACCGGATAAAATACTGAATACCTCTCTCTGGAACAAGCTCGGCCGGCCTGATATTGATAGAAAGAATCCGCCGGCATGCATGAACCTTTCCCTCGCCGATCTTCCGGATGAAGTGTGGAAACGGATTCCCGGTATAGAGGACCGGTTTCATATTTCCAGCAAAGGAAGAATAAAGCGCCTTGATACCTGGACCCACGATAAGTGCAAAAGATTTATAAGTGAACACATTATGGCTCTTTTTCTCAATTTCTATTCGGATGAAGTCTATTATTTTTATGTCAATCTCAACTATAAAGGCAAACGCGTCCAGATCAGGATCAATAAATATCTTTATTATTGTTTTATAGAAGAGTTTGATCTGAAAAACCGGACAAATGTCGTTATAAATGAAAGTAAGCCTTTGTGGAATATTGATATGGCTAATCTTTCATTACGCCATATTTCTTCGCATTTCAACAAAAATAAAACAGAATAAACAAGTTGTTCTTACCCAACGGTTTTCTGCTGAAAATCTTTTCTGAATGAGAAAATTAATCAGCACTAACTCCCGGACTCGAATAGATTCAAAGATTAGATAATCATAATGACCCCCACAGGTTTTTCCAGAATCAACTACAAAACCTGGAGCCTAGGTAAACTCTTTTTTTATAGGACAGAGTTCATTTTTCAAGCTATTTAAAGAAAATACATGCGTAATTATATCAATATTTTAACCATTAATATTTTGCAGAAGATGTGATAAATTAATCTTTTATTTTTCCGGATAATGGACCGCTTTATCTATTTCGATAGGATTGTTATTTTCTCTGATATATCGTTGCCGGGATTCAGTCAACTCTTTAAACTGATTGATGTTTTTTACATCTACACCATTGATACTAAATGTTGTAGTAGGATATTTTTTGAATTCTTCACGCGTTTCGTGATATGGATCTTTATATTCATCCATCAGCATTTTATTAATGTTTTCGTGGGTTGTTTTTATTGGTTTTTGTCCGTAAAATCTTTCGATAAACGGAGTTTTATAGGTATCTTTTAATTTAAAACTTTTCACTAAAGTAAAATCAAAATTATTTTTATCATCATATAATTGAAAAATCATTCCCGGTAATCCCCGAAATTTATAAGGACCTTCAGAAATATTAATATCCTTGGCAAACCAGGCTGTCCAGTTTCTTCCGCCAAAAGTTGTTGTTGCTTTTTGCAAGGTATAATTTTCAAATTTTTTAGTTTCATTTTCGAGTTTCCAATTTATTTTATCCTCAGTATCGAAAACGAATACATCGTTGATAAGAAGATAATTACTGTAAATGTTGGAATCTTTTGATCGAAGTAAAACTGGAGTAGAAGTATCCCAAAGCTGACTATTCTGTCCTTTTGTAATATTGGTTGAATCAATGGTAACATAATGATAGTTATAAAATTTTATATCATCAGGATTTATATCCAGAGTCATGTTTTCTTTTTTAAACTCAGTTTGTTTTGGATTCTGTTTAAATTTAAATTCATAAATGAAGCGATGCGTTTGGGCATTGATTAATCCAAAAATCAGGATAAAAATAAATATTTTCATGTTACATTTTTTATTGGTGATTGATTAACAATTACTTGCTGTAAGCAAATTTAAATCTTCCGGTTAAATTTAGCAAGGTTCAGATAATAACTTTTTCAATAAATGAGTTTAAAAACAAATTGTATGTAAAAGGATAAAAAATATCCCATATAATATCTCATTCATACGAGTACTTTATGATTTCTTTTCTCTTTTATCAAGCTTAATTCGCCAAAAGCAGCAATATTCCAGACAATCATTATTATCGAAAACGCATACAACTCCATCGTTAACCCAATAAACAAGTGCATCGATACTATTGCAGCCAAAATAATTTTTCTTGTTTTTTTAAAATTAATTAAAATTGGATAAGACAACTCAAGTAATACAGTTAAAATACCACCAATAATATAAATAATTGGTATGGGATAATAATTGCTATCGATTGATACAAGGGCATTCCAAACAGATTTACCATTCCACCAACCGGAATCTAAGGCCTTTGCCAAACCAGAGAAAAAATAGGCAATACAAAGATGTACCTGTAAAACAGTCTGATAATTAAAAAATATTTCAATATTTTTCTTCTTAAAAATCAAACGATCACAGGAATAATATTTTCCAACAGGAAATATAAAACAATAAAATAACGACATGGTCACAAACTGATCATATCCGTAATTAAATTGGGAAAAACTTTTAAAAATAATTAATTGTAAAATCAGCGCGAAAAATGCAGAAAAACGAGTTAAAAATCCAATGACCAAAAATAGTAAAGAAACTAAATAAGCAGACAAAATAAATTGATAAAAAAAATCAAATAACCCATTTTCTTTAAGGAATAAACTCATAGGATAAAGATATCTGAAAACACCCGTTTCCATATACATTAGCTCTTGGGGCATCAGCGTATTATTTGAAGAAAATAATAAAAATAAATCTCCTTTTAGGGATAATATTTCAATGATCGCTACCAAGCCTATCATAATCCTGAAAAAGAGTAAAAAAGAAGCTTCTGGATATTCCCTTTTAAAATAATCAGATAGCCTATTTGGCATGGTATAAATTGCTTTGTAGTGCATATAATTTTATTTTTTTATTGATATCTTTGTAATAATCAGGAACTACGGTAAGAAGTTCTACCCTATATGAACTGCAATTTGAAATTGAATATGCCTTTTTCTTTCCTAACCATTTCATGGATTTTGTAATATATTCTCTCCTGAACTTAACCTGATCGGATAAACTATCTTCCTTCATTAATTTTTTTGTACCTTCTACATAGTTTGCCATGTAGGAAGAATACCCTCCCAATCGTTGAATTCCGTTTACGCTATTTAATCCAAAATATCTGTCGGTTGTTATAACATTATTTTTCTCATCATAATAACTAATCTTAAAATATTTCTTTGAGGATGTTTTTATACCATAAAAACCATATCCGGTGTTGATACCTGTTAGAATATAATACCATTCATTATTTTCATTTTGTGTGAAAAATCTTGGTAAATCAGGCTTTGATTGATAATGGAAACTCCAAAAATTATCTACCGTAGTATTTATTCCTTGGAAAAAAATTAAAACCAGATGTACGATGAAAAATACCGTTAATAGAAGCTGCTTTGATTTTCCCATATTGTTTAACTTTTATTTTTTATTAAAAATCGATTCTATCTTTGGAAATATTGATTCATTGATAGTTATAAAATTTATGAGGTAACAATTCATAAATATTTAAATAAAAATAGAGGTCATTAATCAATTTCATACTAAATTTATTTTTACCATAGATTTTCAGTAATGTAAATACGGCAGTTTTATGCTTAATGCATTTTTACAAAGTTTATTCTGAATTTCTCCAAAATACACGAGCAGCAACGGCCTAAATGTGTATAAAATCAAGTTATGACCTCTCAATCAAAAAATTTTGAAAAGAAATGTCCTTTTTCAAAGAACATTTCTTTTTACTAAATCATAAGCCTGCAAGCGCAGTACCCTGAGATTTTGTAGGTGTAGTTGGCGATTCAGTCCATCGGGTATCACATTTACTAAATGTCTGATTTGTCTGAAACTTAGCATCACACGCTCCTGTTGCTATCTTTAGTTTAGAAGCAATCTCTGCCTTGTTAATAGCGTTGTTGTTCTTCTTAGCAGGAGAAAAAGAAAATACCACAAAAGTAGCTGCGATAGCTGCTGTTGAAAAAATTATTTTTTTCATAATAATAATTGCTGTTTCCAGTTGGTTTAAATAAGCAAAGTCGGAAACTTTTTCTTTACTTATATGGTGTAGAAGTTTTAACTTTATTTATAATCCGTTTCTTTTGAATTGCGCACTGCAAAATATTCAGATGACAAATCATTCTTATGGTTTCCAGTGTCCGCCATCCTTAACGGGAGGCTTTATACCGCCTTCCAAATGATGGTTTGTGCTGTCTTTTAGCATATTATTACTGTCTTTCAAAACAGAATTATTTTTCTGGCCTACTGCCTTACTAATAACTTCAGTTTCTGTGTCGGAAAAATTTTCTGCTAAATCATCTGCATTATTTCTGCAAGAAATCAATACCAATAATGTTGCAGGAAGGATAAACATCTTTTTCATATTTTTATAATTCATGATTAAATGGCCTATCCGGTACCGGAAATTTATATAAGCTTAATGAAACGAAATTAGAGATTAAAAATTCCAACATTCACTAAACTTTGATATAATTTATAAATCACACCATCAGATTTATAAATTGAATCAAAAATAACAAATTGATAATCAAATGATTAAAATTAAATAAAAGCATTTTATATAGACTTTGATTTTTAACTTATTTTAATTAATTTAGTGGATAAAACTAAACTTTGAAACTCTTCATACATCATATCACCTTTTTATTTTTATTCTCTGCAGTGATATATACTCACGGGCAGAAGCTAAAAATTATAGATAATACCACTTTTTTGAATATTCGGAAGTATTATGAAGATTTGCCTGAAAATGACAAACAGGCATTACCGTGGGTAAATGCTTATTTGAGAAAAGCCAAAAAAGAGAATGATTACGTTGAAATACTCCAGGGCTATCACGATGCGCTCTTCTTCTCCAGGGATAAATCTCAAAAACTAAAATATGCAGACAGTTGTGTGAGTTATATGCTGAAGTCAAAAGATAAAAATCTCATCAGCAAAGCCTATCTTGAAAAGGGTGTTGTTTATTATTTTTTTTATAAACAATATCAGCCCGCATTAAACGAATATCTTAAAGCTTACGAATATTCTGAAAATATCAATGATGATTTTTTAAGATATAGGATTATTTATCACTTAGGCGTAGTCAAAAGCTATCTGGGATATTACAATGATGCTTTAAAACTATTTAAAGAATGCTTAGCACATTTTGAACCGCTTACAAAAGCTAAAATCCATCCTAACCTTATTTTTAATAACAAAAAAGGCTACCTGAATAGTCTGCATCAACAAATTATCTGCTACATGCAGCTGAAAGACTATTCAAAAAGTGATTCCTTAATACGGCATGGCTTATCATTTTTACAATCTTCTGATGAATACGATCTTGAAAAAGCATACTTTCTAAAATGTCTTGGTATTTCCTGTTTTAGAAAGCAGGAATATCAGAAAGCGATTCAAAGCCTTAATCTTGCATTGCCTCAACTAAAAAAGATTAATGATTTCACAGGAACTTCCGTCAGCTATTATTATATTGGTAAGTCCTACGAAAAAATGAATAAAGATAATCCGGCAGTCGTTTTTTTTATAAAAGTAGATTCTATTTTTCAAAAAGAAAAATCTATTATTCCTGAATTGAGAGGCAATTACGAAAGCCTTATTAATTATTATCACAAAGTAAATATCCCAGAAAAAGAGTTATATTATACAAAGCAATTATTAAAAGCAGACAGTATAATAAATAAAGATTTTCGATATCTCTCTGATAAAATCCATAAAGAATATGATACAAAATCTTTACTGATAAGACAAAAGCAATTGGAGAGCAAAAATTCCATTAGTTTAATCATTCTGATGATTTCTTCCGTACTTATTATTAGTTTAATTACAGTTATATTATATAGAAAAAAGAAAGAAAAGGAGATTCACCGCAAATATATTGAATTGGAAAAAAGAATTATTGACTCAAAACGGTCACCTGAAAAAACAACTGTGATATCCTGTTCTGTTAAAGAAAATAAAACAGGCGTTCCGGACGCTGTAATCAATGATATTTTAGAAAAACTTAATGATTTCGAAAAACGTAAAGGTTTTATAAAAAAGGGGCTTACCCAACAAGAACTGGCTAAAAATTTTAATACCAATACCAGTTATCTTTCGCAGGTTATCAATGAATCAAAAGGTAAAAATTTTAATACATATATAAATAAATTACGCATCAAATATATTACTCAGGAACTGTATCATAATCCTAAGTGTTTGGATTACACTGTGGAAGGGCTAACACAAAAATGCGGTATTTCTTCTCGCAAAAGTTTCTCTGACCTCTTTTATGAGATTAACGGCATCCGTCCGACAGATTTTATAAAACAAAGGAAAAAAGAGCGGGAAGAAAAAGCAAATGTATAACATTTATAATTTAATCAAACAATTACGTCATTGGATATTGTATAGAGTTTTCTATAATTTGTCTTTAGTATAAAATCTTTAATTTTGGAATAATTTCAAAATTCTGACCATTTTTAGTTATTGTTTATACAAGCATCATAAGATACTATAAATCGACCGCTTACGGAAACCCGTAAAAACCGTTCTCTGAATATCCCTACCTTTAAAAAACTAAAAATTATTAACCGAAAACAATTTGAAATTATGGGATGGAGTTACAGAAAAAGAGTGAAGCTGATGCCGGGCGTTCACCTGAATATCAGCCGAAAAGGCGTCAATACCACCATCGGTAAGCAGGGTGCCAGTGTCAATTTCAGTTCGCGGGGCGCGCGGGTCAACAATAAATGGGTCAGCCTTTTCAAAAAACTGTTTTGATGGTTGTTTGATTTAACGTCAGTTCGAGTATTTTTTGCAGTTCAGAGGAGAAGTCGGTGGCTATTCTGTTTTTAAATCCGGGGTCATTTAAGTCTGTTTTATATTAAATGATTGATATTTAATTTATTTTCAGTAATTTAAAATACAAATAATCAGGATTCTATATCAAGTTTTTCCTTCGAAGTATAAAACGAAATTATTTGATATTTGAGACCGTTATTGATAGGTTGACAGAAGAAACTTCCAGCATACGGCTTTCCTTCTTCCAGCCTTTTAACCCCTATTTTTACTTCGAGTTCACGTTAATTTAAAGAAATGCCGTCTCAGATCTGAAACGGCATTTCAATAGCTTCGGCCTCATCGGTTACAGGCGTTTATTCAATTCTAATAACCTTTTTTTACTCTTAATTTTCTGGGATTTCAATGCCCGACAATACTTTCCTGTTTTCTTTCAGTTGCCGGAAGATATTCAGATCTGTCTTAAAAAATCCTGTTTTCTGGAGAAGGTCTTCATAATATTCAATTCCTTGGAGTACATTTTCTTTGAAGGTATTCCATTTTTTGATCTGTGACCGGGTTAATGTTCCTGAAAAATTACCGATCTCTTTTCTAAGATGATCAATATACATTTTAAGTTCATTGATCAACATATTCGGACGGTCCACGGTTTCCAGCAGATCATCATTTCCATAAATATGCTTCACCATTCGGGAAAGGGAAACTTCTTTATCGAAATACGCAAGATTAGGTCCCGGACAGATTACCACGCCCTGCTTTTCCCCTTTGACGTCCAGACCGTTTTCCAGGTAGGCCGCGTTTACCAATCCTACACAAAGGCAGGCCTTTTCGGAAATTGTTTCCTTTTTCTTTTCATACAACACTGCAGAAATCTGCTCTTTTTCCTGTTCCAGTTCCGCGAATTTAATGTCCTGGTATTTTTTTGAGGCGGTGCACATTCCTTCCGGTGAATATTCTTTGCTTAAGGCCAGCAGTTTTTTCGGACACGAACTTCCGAACCGGTTTTTCTTCTGCTTTTCTTGTCTGATTCTTTCATTCGAAGTTCCTTTCACCGTATTGAAAGGCACCCCCAGCGGAGATAGATGGCTAAGGTAAAAATCTTTTTCTTTGGAGGTGGCAAGCAGTTCCCTTGTTTCTTCATCTACGGAAGTGGCCTCCCTAACTAATAGAAAAGGAGATCCCCAGCCGACGCTGTCGGCGCCATATTCTTTCAGCAGAAAATTGTGTTCTTCAGCAGTTCCTACCCCACCCTGTACGGTAATCTTCATTTCCAGAGGTTCGACAATAGTATTCTTCCCTTTTTCTTCCCTTGCTTTTGTCATCAGTGAATGGGCAGACGTTATAAGTTCCGTTTTCTTCTGTTTGAATTCTTCCATAATCGGTCCCAGCAGCAGGCCTTCGGTCGCAAAAGCGTGGCCGCCGCAGTTCAGTCCGGATTCAATCCTGTATTCCGAAACCCAGAGCCCTTTTTTAGCCAGGAAATTTCCCTGGATCATGGCCGACCGGAAATCACTTACTTTCAGGATAATCTTCTTCTTTAGGTTTCCGTTCTCATCCGGAAAGAAATCATCGAATTCTTCAAGGTAGCTGTACAAACGCGGATTCATCCCTGCCGACAGAACCACCGACGAGGACAATTTACTGTTGGCAAATCCCCGCAGTGAAGCATGGGCATCATTATACATGACAGGAAGCGGTTCATGACCGCGAAAATTTTCCTTGTCAACCTTCGTCATGATGTTGACATCGATATTTCCCTTTACAAAATGGTCATCGATAAACATTTTAAGAGATGAAGAAAGATGATCAGTACCGCTCAGGAATTGTTGCAGTCCCGCTTTTAGCTCAGAGGTGCCGGGAAGCATTTCCATAAAGCCTTTTAATGCTTTTTTATTTCTGGAAATCTCTTCTTTGAAAGCTTCAAATTTTTCATTGACAATGTCGTCCATCATGTCCAGATAATCCGTGATCCTCTTCGCACGATAATCATCCGTCTTCATTGAAATACGCGGGTAATTCAATTGAAACTTTTTGCTGTAAAAATTTTTCATTTTTTCTATAATTTCATCATCGATTATAGAAACTACGGATGAAATACCGTACTGTGCTACACGGATAGGGCTGTCTATCGTGTAGGACAATCCCATCACGGGAATATGGAAATTGTGTAAAGGTTTGTTGTTCATTATTACATGAATTTATAATTACGTACCTCTAAATTCCCATCAACTGATTCCCTGCAAAAGTACCGGTTTCCTACCAATTATGCAGTAAATAACAAATATTTCTTTAAATCAGGGTAAAAATCATTTCTGCTTCAGCCGATTTCATCCATTAAGTCAGGGAACGGCAAAAGTATGTAACCAGAATTTTTAATTTTAATAAAATAAGCTATTTAACGTGAGTTCGATGATATTTAATTTATTTCCAGTAATTTAAAATAGAAATAATCAGGAATTCTATATCAAGTTTTTCCTTCAAAGTATAAACAAAATCATTTGATATCTGAGATTGTTATTGATAGGTTGACAGAAGAAACTTCCAGTATCCGGCTTCCCTTCTTCCAGCCTCTCAACCCCTGTTTTTACTTCGAGTTCACGTTATTTATCAAAAAGGTTCATCACCAATAAATTATTATGTAATTCTTTATTAATTTTATTTAAACTTCACCGAAAAATATAATTTCCGTTTTATTATTATTACATTTACGTATTATTCATATTTAAGTGCAAAAAATTACAAATGTATGACGAGTAAAATCACCGGTGTCGGCAATTACATACCTTCTGAAACCATAACCAACCTGTTCTTCGACAATCATGTTTTCATGAGTCAGGAGGGGGTGCATCTGAAAGAAGATAATGCGTCGATTACCAGTAAGCTGCAAAAAATCACAGGCATCGAAGAAAGAAGATATGCAGGCAACGATCAGGTAACTTCAGATTTGGCATTCATTGCTGCTCAGGCGGCCATAGATGATGCGGGGATCGACCCTGAAACACTGGATTACCTTATTGTGGCTCATAATTTCGGTGATGTGAAGGCAGGAACAGTTCAGTCTGATGCGGTGCCCAGCCTTGCCGCAAGAGTAAAGCATCAGCTTAAGATAAAAAACAATTTCTGTGTAGCCTATGATGTTCTGTTCGGATGTCCGGGATGGATCGAAGGAATGATCCAGGCCAACGCTTTCATTAAATCCGGAATTGCTAAAAAATGCCTGGTGATCGGTGCAGAGACGCTTTCCAGAGTAGTAGATGTGCACGACAGAGACAGCATGATCTATGCAGATGGGGCCGGCGCAGTCGTTTTGGAAAGCAGTGAGGACGGATCGGGAATCCTGTCCCACCTATCCGCTTCTCATACTTTTAAAGAAAAAGATTATCTGTATTTCGGAAAATCCTATAATAATGAAAGCTGTCCGGATACCAAGTATATAAAAATGGACGGAAGAAAGATTTATGAGTTTGCCCTTGTACACGTTCCTGAAGCCATGAAACAATGCCTGGACAAAAGCGGGTATTCCATTGATCAGCTGAATAAGATCATCATTCATCAGGCCAACGAGAAGATGGATGAAGCCATTGTAGACCGGTTTTATCAGCTGTATGGTATGGATGCACCGGATCATATTATGCCGATGGTCATCAACAAGCTTGGGAACAGCAGCGTGGCAACCATCCCTACCCTTCTGACCATGATCCTGAAAAACGAATTGGAAAACCATACGATCGGAAAAGGTGATGTTGTTCTGTTTGCTTCCGTAGGAGCAGGCATGAATATCAATGCCATTGTCTATAAATTTTAAAAATAAAACCCGGAATCAATTTCAACTGATTCCGGGTTTTATTTTATTTCCGGGTATAAAATCTTTCAGATCTTTGATGTAAATTTTAAATCTTAACCAAAAGTGAGTTGTAAACTTAAAATTGATAACTTATCACTTTACTTTTATTCTATCGAACTTCAGTTCATCGTTAAAATCAGGTAAATATTTTTTAGCTTACCTGACTTTTCCCGGAATATCTCGATTTTAAAAATAGATAGGTTAATCCCAAGCCAAGACCAGTCAATAAAGCGATTTTCGTTTTTTTTGAAGGAACAGGAAGAATGGTTTCTCCGTAAATCCGGTGCGGAGACGGCGAAGGCTGCAGTACATTTCCGGAATCTGAAGGGGCATTTTTTAATTTCATCATCAGCCTCATCCCGGCAGAAGCGGTATTGATCACCGGTTTTGGAAAGAATTTATACATTCCGGTCAGTACTCTGGACATTACATCCGGGAACATTTCTTTTCTTGGATTTTTTGCCAGTTCCACCATCTTTGCTGCAGTATCTCTCGGATCAGCCGCAAAAGGAGGAATCTTGAAATCAAGCCCTGAATATTTTGCCGAATGCATATTTCCTGTAGAGCGCTGGATCTGTGGATACATATTGCAGATGTATACTTCCGGGAAATCGGAAATTTCACCGTGAAGGCATTCCATCATCCCGCGGATTCCGAATTTCGTAGCCGAATAAACCGCACTGTACGGTGCCGGCATAAACCCGCCTATTGAAATATTATTGATAAGAATTCCTTCCTTCTGTTTTTTGAAAACCGGTAGAACACTGTACGCGCCATGCATATAGCCGAAAAGATTGGTTTTGATTACCTGTTCGTTCAGATCCATCGGGATGTCTTCAAATTTCCCGCTGGCCATTACCCCTGCATTGTTGATCCATATATCGATCCGCCCGTTGAACTGGAGGGCTTTGTTGGCCAGATTCTGAACATCGCTTGCAATAGAAACATCTGTAGGGACCGCTATCGCAGAAACTTCAAGGTCGTGACATAACGCCACGGTTTCATCCAGCGCTTCCTTACCCCGTGCAGCCACTACAATATTACAGCCTTCAAGGGCAAATGCTTCAGCAGCAGCTCTTCCTACCCCACTGCTTCCCCCGGTAATAACAACGGTTTTACCCCTGAGACTTTGCTCTGATTGATCTTCTGATTTCATTTTGTGATTGGTTTTTTTGATTAATTACCTAAAAGCCACCTATTTTTATGCCAATGGCCTGTTTAAAACTGACTTTCGCAATTATATTTTATGCAATAGAATAAGAAGATTTTCACGGATGATGGCGTGGCTCCGTTCAGCCACCGGAGGGACTGTTATTTAATCACGGTACGTAAAAATCTTTGATTTTTAAACTTTTGTGCGCTTACTTTAACACACAGCATTGAACTTTTATTATGCAACATCAATATCTTTTGAGTCTTTTGTGGTAAAAGTTTAACCACAGATTTGCTCAGATTTTCACAGATGATTGTGCAGAATTGTGTATTTTAATTATAAAGCAAAAAATTCAGCGTCCTGTTTGTCATCCCATAGGGGTCTTACCATAATATTAGAGATTCGCATGGAAAGCTTGCGCGTGAATTTCTACGGAAATTATAGATTTCACATACGATGCGTGGCTTCGGCTCCGCTCAGCCATCGGAGGGACCATTATTTAATCACGGGACGTAAAAATCTTTGATTTTTAAACTTTTGTGCGCTTAATTTAACACAGAGCATTGAACTTTTATTATGCAACATCAATATCTTTTGAGTCTTTTGTGGTTAATAATCAGCGGTCAGGCCCGTGGCTTCGAGTAACCTCAGCCACCTTACCGGGGTAAAGCCTAACCCCTAAAAAAATCTCTGATTTTTAAAAAACTTTTGTGCGCTTATTTTAGCGTTGGATATTGAACTTTATTAAGCAGTATCAATATCTTTTGTCCCTTTTGTGGTTAACCATCAGAGGCATGGCCGGAGCTTCAGGAGCTTCAGCCCCTGAAACATCAATCTCATGTGGCTCATGTGTTCAATTATTCACTGATTAGACCCGGTTACAAATAAAAAAGCTGCTTCATCAAAGAAACAGCTTTGTGTTATTATAAAATTAAAGATTTAGTGTCCGGACTTGGCATCAGCGTCCTGCTTGACATGGCCGAGATATTTGGTACAGTAGGCCCCGAAAATCAGGATAACTATATAACAGAATACCGGAATGATAAACGAATGCTGAACCCCAAACTGATCTGCCAGAAAGCCCTGGAAGATCGGAACAATGGCACCGCCCAGAATCGCCATTACTACCAGTGAAGAACCCTGGCTGGTATATTTACCCAATCCTGAGATGGCCAGCGTATAAATGTTAGAGAACATAATGGAATTGAAAATTCCGATCCCCAAAATGCTGTACATGGCCAATGCCCCGTGGTTCAGCATGGCAGAGATCAACAGCAATACGTTTACTGCCGCAAAGATAGAAAGGGTTCTTGCCGGAGCTGATTTTCCGATGAAGAATGCGATAAAATTCAAGGCGATAAACACAAGGAAAAAGCTGATCTGGGAAAAGGTAAGATCCACAATACTGAAGATCACAAGGAAAACTGCAGCCGCTGCCCCCAGCATATACAAAGCTTTTTTCCCCTGGCTGATGGAATGGTTCAGTGAAATAGCACCCAGGAACCGCCCGATCATCGCACCGCCCCAATACAGGGAAAGGTAGTTTTTGCTTACGACTTCGGAAAGATTCATCACCTGAGGCTGCTCCAGGAAGCTGATGATAAAGCTTCCCACCGCCACTTCCCCGCCCACATAGCAGAACATGGCCAGCACACCGAATTTTAAGTGGTTGTGCTTCAAAGCACCGAAACCTTTTACCACTTCTTCCCCCGCCACTTTAAAATCCGGGAGTTTAACCCTGGAAATAATCAAAGCAACCAATAGCAGGATTCCTGCAAAAATCAGGTAAGGAATTTTAGTAGCTGCTGCCGAAAAAGATCCATCCGGAGCAGAGAATAATTCGAAAATAAGATGTCCGCCCAAAACAGGGGCGATCGTTGTTCCGAAAGCATTGAAAGCCTGCGTCATATTCAGACGGCTTGAAGCGGAATCTTCAGGGCCTAAAAGGGAAACATAGGCATTCGCCGTGATCTGCAATACCGTAAATCCAAGCCCTAAAATAAATAAAGCCCCCAAAAACAAAGGATAGGAAGCCAGGCTGGCAGCCGGATAAAACAGCACACAGCCCAATGCAGCGAGGAAAATCCCGAAGAGGATCCCTTTCTTGTACCCTACTTTATCAATCGGGTCTCCACTGGAGGTGGAGATGAAAAAGTAAATCAGGGAACCGATAAAATAAGCTCCGAAAAAACAGAACTGCACCAGCATCGATTCAAAGAACGTCAGGCTGAACAGCTGTTTCAGGTAAGGAATGAGGATATCGTTCATGCATGTGATGAATCCCCACATAAAAAATAAAAGCGTAATGGTAATCAGCGGAACGGTATAGCTCCGGCCTTTGGTCTTCACTTCATTGATCATAACAGTTATTTTTTTAAAGGCGTTAAAGATAGTCTGTTTTACTGATAAAAACTCAATTTGAGATATTAAATTTTACAGGACTTATCATATTTTTGGCAAATAAAAACTCAGGAATTTCATCAGCATTAATAAATAAGAATTCATGACAGACTGAGCCATATTCATATAAAAAGCCCCGCAGATTTTATTGATGGAGACGGCTTTATCATCATCTGCAAAATATTTAATCTGTGGGGCTTGTAATTAAGGTTTCATATCTTCAAACTTTTGATCTGCCGGAAGAATAGGCCGGACTTCTTCTGCCACTATTTCGGAAGGAACGGAAAATGTGGCCGTTTGCCTGATGTCCAGGGAAGAAGCGCCGATCCTGATCTGATAATCTCCCGCTTCCGCTACCCAGGCCGATTTTGCCGTTTCAAAAGAAGCCAAATCTTTTGGGGTTAAAGTCAGGATAACAGTCTGGGATTCTCCCGGCTTCAACGCTTTGGTTTTTGCATAAGCCTTCAGTTCAGCAACGGGTTTATCGATTGTTTTTCCCGGAGCGGAAAGGTAGAGTTCGACCACTTCTTTTCCGGATACACTTCCCGTATTTTTTACATCGACCTTTATCTCCAGCTTATCACGAAACGTTTTAGAACTTGTTTTGAGATTGGAATAGGCAAAATCCGTATATGATTTACCAAAGCCGAATTCGAAAGAGGGCTTTACCTTAAACGTATTGAAATAGCGGTAGCCGACGTAGACCCCTTCTTCATAGGTCACCTCTTTCGGATTATCTGCCGGAATTCCCGGGAAATTCTTGGCTGAAGCATGATCCGAATAATTCACAGGGAATGTCATCGTCAGTTTTCCGGAAGGATTTACTTTTCCTGAAATCACATCCGCTACGGAATGACCACCCTCCTGTCCCGGCTGCCAGGCCAGCAGAACAGCGTCTGCCTTGTCTTTCCAGGAGGCCGTTTCAATAACCCCGCCGATGTTCAGGATGACTACCACTTTTTTACCTTTTGCATGGAATGCGCTGGAAATTTTATCCAGCATCAGGATTTCTTCCGCTGCTAAATTAAAATCATTGTCTATAACCCTGTCGCCGCCCTCGCCCGAATTTCTTCCTAAGGTCACAAAGGCAATGGCTGAAGTTTCTGCTTTTTTGGCGATAAAGGAATCCTCCATTTTTATTTCGGGAAGCCTTTCCGGCAGCGCCAGGATCCCTCTTTTCTTCCGGTTTTCCTTTTCGGCAGCCGCTTCTTTTTCCGCATAAGGCTTATAGAGATCAACCAGCTCTTTATCCAGCTGATAGCCTGCTGAGGTAAGACCTTCCAGCAGGGAAACGGTGTGCCTGTTGTTGACACTGCCGCTTCCTGTTCCGCCCGTAATCCAGGCATAGGAAGTCACTCCGAATAAGGAAACCTCTTTCTGCTTCTTCGCAAAGGGCAAAGCATTGTTTTCATTTTTAAGCAAAACCATCCCTTCCGCCGCAGCTTTTCTCGTCACTTCTGCATTCCGGCTGAGAAGCGGCTTATTGCTGTATTGGTACTGGGCAAATGTGGGCGTTCTAAAAATATATTCCAGGATTCTTTTCACATTGAGATCAGCCGTTTCCCGCGATACTTTTCCTGAATTGAGCGCTTCGAGCAGCACTTTTTTCTGAGCAGGAATTCCCGGCATCAGCAGATCGTTGCCGGCATTCATTTGTTTTACGACATCGGAAATGCCTCCTGTCCTGATGGATTCAAATCCCGGGAATCCGCCGAACCAGTCGGTCATCACGATCCCTTTGAAGCCCCATTCATTTCTCAACACCTGGGTCAGCAGGTCTTTGGAGTCGGAAGTATAAACGCCGTTCACTTTATTGTAAGAAGACATCACCGTCCAGGGTTGGGACTCTTTTACGGCAATTTCAAAATTTCTGAGATACAGCTCCCGCATCGCCCGTTCAGAAACATGAGCATTGATCGTGAGACGGTTGGTTTCCTCGTTATTGGCTGCAAAATGTTTGATGGATGTGCCGACTCCCTGAGACTGAATTCCGTTGACTACAGCCGCTGCCGTTTTTCCGGAGATCAGCGGATCTTCGGAATAATACTCGAAATTCCTGCCGTTGAGCGGATTTCTCTGGATATTCAGGGCCGGTGCCAGCAGTACGTCGACGCCGTATTCTTTCACTTCGTTTCCCATCGCTTTTCCGACCTCTTCCAGCAGAGCATTATTCCAGGTGGAAGCCAGTGCCGTCCCTACAGGGAAAGCCGTGGCATAATACGTCTGGGAATCATTTTTCCGGGTTGGGGAAATTCTGAGACCGGCAGGGCCGTCCGCCACTACCGTAGCCGGAATTCCGAACCGTTCCAGAGAAGCAGTTCCGCCGGCTGCTCCGGGAACCAGCCCCTGTTTGGAATCTCCTACCGGACCGGTAAGCACTTCAATTCCGGGCATTCCGGTTCCGATCAGAAGCTCCGCTTTTTCAGCGTTGGTCATCTGCCGGATGATCGCATCGATTCGTTTATCCGCGGCAAGCCTGGTATCTTCCCAGACATCCAGTTTGCCGTTTTTGTTAAGGTCCTTGAATACTTTTCCGTCAACGGTAACCGTCGGATGATTCTGCGCTTTCACAAAAGGCGATGCTGCCAGTAAGGCAAGGAAAAGCCCTGAATATTTCGCTTTTTGGGAAAACTGTAATAAGGTTGATCTGTTCTTCTTCATTTCGTTCTGTTATAAAAATTGATGAAACCTCAGCCAATCCAGATACACCTCAGACCACTGGTCTACAGGCAGATTCTGCTTGCCCATTCCGAAACCGTGTCCGCCCTTTTCATAAAGATGAAGCTCTGCCGGCTGTCCGGCTTCCTGCCACTTGCTGTACAGCTGAACCGATTTCGGCGCCAACTTCAGCTGATCGTCGCTAGCTGCACAGATAAACAACGGAAGCGGGGATTTCGGAATGGCCGTCTCCAGGATTTCACGGCTGGGCCCTCCATAAATCGATGCTGCAAAATTAGGTATCGTTGAAGCATCTTTGCTGTGAAACACCGTTTCCAGGATCACACTGGCACCCGCCGAAAAACCGATTACCCCCAGTTTTTCCGGATTGATCTTCAGTTCTCCGGCGTGATTCCTGATGTAGGAAATTGCCGTTCTGATATCATCCCCGGCCATCGCTTTGATCGGTGCCGTCCGGGTATCAAAATCCACCCTGTTTTTAAGATTGTCCATCATTTCTTTTGCCGGATCGTTAGATTTGGTTTCCAACAGCCTGTATTTCAGGACAACAGCTGTGATTCCGTTTTCAGCTAATTTTTTAGCCATATCGATTCCTTCCCGGTTGATGGACAAGCTCTGAAATCCGCCGCCGGGCGCAATTACGATTACCGTTCCGTTAGCCTTAGCCTTATCAGCTTCAAAAAGCAGCATGGAAGGTTGGGTAACATTATAAACGACTTCCGTTTTAAACAGCTGACTGAACTGCTGGGCTTCTTTCTGCGTCCAGTTTTCGGTTCCGGGTGCTTTACCCGGGTACAGCGGAATGGTTTTCTGGGCATGGACTGCCATAAGACCGGCAAAGAACAAGCCTGTTATGAGGAATTTTTTCATTTTAAAATATTTTGTTTACGTTTTGAAATTTTAATATTAATTATTTAACCCTACCGGTAACCAACCGATGGCTGACCAGTGTTCAATCACAAGAAGATAAACTACTTTTTGTATTTTTCCGTTCTGGCATCTTTAATGACACCGGACCAGTTCATCCCGTATCCGAAATCATAAGCATGGCCTTCGGAATCTTTGTGTACAACCATATCGTAAGGCACATCTTCCTGCTGTTTTTCCACAGTGATCATATCTGCCGGCATCTGGAGCGGAAGCAGCCCGGACGGTTCGTATTTTCCGGTAATCAGGTCTACTACAGCCTGGCTGGAAACATTGAAGTTCACAAGAATGGCATCCGCATGTTTCTCAAATTCATTAAAGATCATCGGTTTTGAAGCGGTAACAGAAACAATCACAGGTTTGCCGTTCATGGCTTTGTAGGTGTTTTCAATCGTCAGCAGATCGGTAAAATTGGCAGCTGTAGACGTTTTATTTTTAAATGAACGGTTATGTACATTGGGTGCTACGACCGGGTCTCCTGCGGCCATACTTTTTTCCCTGGCTTCTGTGGCGGTGTAGGTTTTGTACTGAAGCGAAATCGGAAGATAGCCGTTGCCGCCTTCCGCTGCATCAATATCGCTGTATCCGCCTTCTTCGCTGTGCGGACTTTTCACAAAAACCAATGCAAAATCAGCTTTGGAAGGATCTTCCGTTACGTTATAATGCTTTTTTATTTTTTCAATGTCAACGGGATATTCCAGCGACGGAGCGGTATAGACCCCCCACCAGTTGAATGTTGCCGGGGAATACCTTTTCGGGATATATACCGTTTTCCGTTCTTTTACAGGAAGTATTCCTCCTTTGTTCTTCAGCATCACGACCGATTTTACCTGGGCTTCGTAGCCGGCTTTCATGAACTCCGGATTGCCGACCGTCTTCACCGTCTCTTCCACATTCACATACGGATTTTCAAACAGTCCCGTTCTGAAAAAGTTTCTCAGCAAACGTACTGCAGACTGCTCAAACTTTGCGCGGTAGGCTTTTTCGCCATGTTCTTTTACCCCCATTTTGTAAGCTTCCAGCACCGGACCTTTATCATTGTTTCCTCCGAACTGATCTACCCCGGCTTCCAGCACTTTATAATGCCGTTCCGCAACCGATAATTTTTCAGCACCCCAAGGTTTTCCGGCAAAGCCTCCCGGTGTTTTCGGTTCGTCTGCCGTTATCAGCCAGTCGGTACAGACCACACCATCATATTTGTATTTCCCGCGGAGCAGGTCGGTAATCAGGTATTTGCTGTAGCCGTTTCCTACGTTTTCACCGTTCTTCGTATCCTGGTTAAAACTGATTGTGTAATAAGGCATTACCGCCGATGCTTCCTTTGTTCCGCCGGATAATTTAAAAGCCCCTTCTGTAAAAGGTTTTATATGATTCTGGAAATTATTCCCCGGATAGACGGCAAATTTACCCATCGCCCAGTGGCCATCGCGTCCCCCTTCTTCCGAGCCTCCGCCGGGCCAGTGTTTAACCATCGCATTTACACTTTTATTTCCCCAGCCGTTTTTGCTTCCGGAAGTTGTCTGGAAACCATCGATATATCCTCTTGCCATATCTGCCGTAAGCTCGGGGCTTTCGCTGAAAACATAGGCAATCCGGTACCATCGGGGTTCGGTACCCAGATCGATCTGTGGCGACAGGGCTGTTGAAATCCCCAACGCCCGGTATTCCTGTGCCGCAATATGTCCGAATTTTTTCACCAGTTCCGGATCGAAGGTCGCTCCCATCGCCAGCCCGTCCGGCCAGAGGGAGATCTGTCCTCCTGCCCCTTCGTTGAATTCTGCAGTTACTGTGGCGGAATGTCTCGGATCGGTACTGTTGTTGGCAGGAATTCCCAATCCGAGTCCTTCAATATAGGCCTGAATATTATTGCTCCATCGGGCAGCCACCTCAGGAGATTCTACCGTCGTTACCAATACATGGCGAAGGTGGTCTTCCTTCAGAAATTTCTTCTGCTGATCCGTTAAGTCATAGGCTTTGGCACCGCTCTCTTTGTAAAGCAGCCCGTTGTATTTTCCGGCCCTGATGCCCTCCGCCGGCGCCGGAACCGACTGGTGTCCGCTGTAAAGCATCAGACCGGCGATTTGCTCCACCGACATTTTGGATGCCAGATCTTTCGCTCTTTCGTCTACCGGAAGCCGCCAGTCTTCATATTTATCGAGTTTGCCGTTCCGGTTCAGATCCTTGAATTTTTTTCCGCTTATCGTCAGAATCTGTACTCCGGATTCGGGAGAATATCCTAACGTCGGTCCTTTTGCATTGGCCACCGTTCTGAAATTTTGGGAAGATGCGGTGATTCCCAAAAACAAGGCGGCTATATTGAATACTGATTTTTTCATTTTTTATTTTTAAAAATTAAAGCTTACGGAGAACTGACCGGTTAATGGCATAATGTACGTTCCCGTTAACAGTTTGCCATAGTATGGGCTCGCGTCGGTAATTAGTTCTGCACCGTTAATGGTTCCGCTGGCTCCTCTTTGGTTCAGGAAGTTGATGACCGTTGCGCCAATGTTGATGTTTTTATTAACCGTATAGCTTACGCCGCCGAAAGTTTCCCATCTCGGGGCGAAATAAAGAGCGTTCGTCAGGTTCGCATATTGCTTTGAGAAGTATCTGAAACTTGCCCAGAATCTCCATTTATCGACGGTATAGCTTGGATCGATTTCCATCAGCACTTTAGCAACCCCTAATACATTGTTGTCACTGTAATCGTAATCTTTTCCGAAGGCATTGAAATTAAATTTTTTATAAACCGGATTCTGGAATGTTACCAGGTAATGTAAATTGAATCCTTTGAAAGGTTTTACCACGAAATCCGTTGTCCAACCCAATGTCTGAATATCATAATAAACGGTTGCAACTTGTGCCTGAGAACTATTCGCAGGATTTACAAGGTTGTATCTGTTCAGGTTATTATTTTTTTTCAGGTAAGTTGCCTGTGAAATCAGCTGGATCCAGTTGGTGTTCCAGAAAACTCCGAATGCACCGAGCGGACTTTTAATTTTATTGGTGTTGGGTTCAAAAGCCTGGGAATAACTTTCAAGCCTCCTGTTTTCCTCGGTGTACAGGAAGTTCGCCAAAACCCCGAAATTCTTTGTGATGTTGTACGTTGCATTCAGACTCCCGGCAATCTGGAAGAAGCTTCTATTGATCTGATCAAACTGACCGGCATCGGTAAAGCTGAAACCAACGGTTCTCGGCGTCAGGGAATATTCGCCGTCAAGGATATGGTTTCTTAAATGTAGACCGTAGCTCAAATTGAAATTGTCCGTTACTTTCCATTCATCGGTACCATAGACCGAAAGCTTGTTTTCTGTTCCGCTGTGATATTCTCCGCCTGCATTGTAATTGTAGAAACCGTCTGCATCCGTATTCGGCCCGATTAACCGTTGCGGCTGCGGCTCTACGCTCTGGAAGAAGAAAGAACGGTTGGAGGTGAATTGGTCTACATGGTAAAACTGTTCCAGCACGCCGAAGGTTACGTTATGATCCCCCAGCTGCTTGTTTAGGGAAAAACGTCCGGCAACACTGGTAATCGGAGTTTCCGGCGTATACATTCCAAGAATTGTTCCTACAGGTCCGGAGTAAGCCTGACCGTTGGAGGCCAAAGTATATCCTGCCGCAGCATCTGCATTGAAGATGCTTAAAGGAATCATATTGGACATTTTTGCCCTGGCAAAATGAGCTCTTGTCGAAAACTTAAAATTCCAGCCGTTGTCTAACAGATAGTTACCGAAAATATCAATGTTGTGCGAAGTGGTCCTGTTATCATTGCCACTCATCGATCTCCAGGAATATTCTCCTGTGAGGATATCTTTGATTTTCATCTGGCCGTCTCTTACAATGTAAGAATCCCGGCCGATTTTGAAATTGTCAAGCTCTGTAACTTTCCCTTCAGGCCCGTACTGGAAAACGGCATAATTGGTGATGCTGTACGAATCCGCGTATTTGTATAAAATCGAAATTTTGCCTTTGTCATTATTAAAATATTTGGTCAAGCCTGCACGGAATATCTTGGTTTCATCGGCATTTCTTGCAAATCCTAATTTATAGGTACTCGGGTCAAAATTGGCAAAAGCACCTACCGTGTAGGTCCACCCGTTTTTTGAAACCGGTCCCGAAGCATTCACATCGCCCTGCAGCCAGCCGAAAGTACTCGTCGTCAATTTACCTTTCAGCTTAAAATCTTTAGTCCCCGTTTGTGAATAGGAATTCACGGCAAAACCGAGGTCGCCCATGGTATTGGCCAGCTGATCCATTTTCAATAATCCTGTTTTCTCCAGCCCGACACTTTGTCTCCACGTTTTATTCGGAAGCTCGGGCCAAAAGAAATAAACGGCCGGAAGGTCGTTTTCCAGAATGGTAATTCCACCTACGGTTGAAGGCAGACCGATATTCACATCCCGCGGGCTTGTATTGTTAGCGGCGTTCAGCATTACGTTTCTGTTGTTATCTTCTTTCGAAGACGTTGTCACGGTTTTAACACCCTCTTCCTGTTTAGCTACTGCATTTACTGCATTTTTAACAGCCAGTGTATCCGTCTTTTCCTGCCCGAAAGCCATCGCAAAGGAAAACATCAATCCCAATGCTGAAATTTTTAAAGTTGATTTTCTCATCGTACAGTTCGTATAATTTCTTCTAATATTTAAAAGATTGTTTCCATTTAATCACGTTACCGGCTTTTATTAAAAAGCACAGCGGTTCCTGCATCCGGAAAAAAGCCGGATGGTTCTTACTTACATGGCCGGATCATTTCCCAATGACCGGTTCACCGTCAACATTCAGTTTATTCTGGTATCGTAAGATGTTTAATACGATTCCTTTATGGTGAGGGAACTGCTGTTCCCCAACCGGATTGATGCCCTGAGAAAAGAGCATCTTTCAGAAGTAATTTTTACTTACCGTGTGTTTTATTTCATTGCTTCTATACGAAGCATTACAATACTACATTCTTTCGTTTGAATTACCAAAAAAAATGTTAATTAAATTTAATATTTATTATAAAAAATTGAAATTCAAATATTTATTTTTATATTTTTAAATAAAAATTCATTGATTCATATAGAAACAATGATATTTATTACCTGAAAATTTCCCCAAAAATCATTCTTGCCTTAGATTTTTGCCTCTGTTTCGATTTTTTTATCTGTACTTTTGTTTATCCAAGATTTTAGTTTTTACATGGATTCCAAACAATATATCATCAATAAATCGGAGGAAGCAAAAGACATTTTTCTTCCTCATCTGTCGGCAGATTCCGTAATTTTCGGTTTTGATCAGAATGAACTTAAAGTTTTGCTGTTAAAAATGAACTACCGCAAACAATGGCTTCTGCCGGGCGGGTATGTCCGGAAAGATGAAGATCTTGATGAGGCCGTGGTAAGGATCCTGAAAGACCGTGTAGGAGTAACGGGAATTTACCTTCAGGAGTTTGGGGTATTCGGGAAAAAGAACAGGAGCGAACTGTATTTTGAGGATTTTGATGAAACGCTTTTCCATAAGCAGCGGTTTGTGTCGGTCGGTTATTATGCGCTGTACAATCCGGATAAGGTAAGCCTTATTCCCGACGAATTCAGTGAAACCTGCGAATGGATCTATCTCAGTAAACTTCCTGAAATCGAACTTGCAATGGACCATCGTGAAATCATTGAAAAAGCTTTGCTTACTTTGAGGGAAACCATCTCCCATAAACCGATCGGATATAATCTTTTACCTGAAAAATTTACGCTTTCAGAACTTCAGAAACTGTATGAAATCATTTTGGGAAAAGAACTCAACCGGGGAAATTTTTACCGGAAAATGAAAAATCTCGCCATCCTTAGAAAACTGGACGAAAGGAGAACGGGCGGTGCCCACAAAGCACCCGACCTATATTCATTTGATGAGGAAAATTACCTGAAAGCATTAGAAAACGGACTTAACAGCTGGTAAATCATGAAAACAAGCGCAGGCATTTTATTGTTTAAAAGAGAAAATGAAAAGTTCTTCTATTTTCTGGTACATCCGGGAGGACCTTTCTGGAAAAACAAAGACCTGGGTGCCTGGTCAATCCCGAAAGGGGAAGTTTTGGAAGATGAAAGTCTTATAGAACGCGCTTTCACGGAGTTTTACGAAGAAACGAGAAAGAAAATAAGCGGCGAGCTCATCGAACTGAAGCCTGTAAAACAAAAAGCAGGAAAAACAGTTTACGGATGGGCTTTGGAAAGCGATCTGGAAACGAATGGATTGTACAGCAATACCATCAGCATCAATTGGCCTCCAAGATCCGGACGAACCCTGGAAATCCCTGAAGTCGATCGTTGGGAATGGTTTGAATCTGAGGAGGCTAAAAAGAAAATTAACCCCGCTCAGTGTGATTTTATTGTTCAGCTGGAAAATCTGCTGGATCCTGAACAGCAATAATGGGATTAATCAGCAGTCTCCCTTTTAAAGCTTACTACTTCATAGTCATCATCGGAGCTGTACTGCTTACAGCTTTCATCGTCAAACGAGTCCGGAGATTTTAAAAAATCTTCAATAAATTTTGCACTTTCATCCGTATTGGACGGTGTAATCACAATGTGAAAAAGTTTCGCCACGGATTCATCGGCATTCTGTTCGGATTCTTTTTTGTGCCGAAGGGCTTCCTGATAGTTCATAATTTTAATTTTACAATTTACAGGCGTAATGAATAAATTATGCCAGCGGTCTATTTTTGCATCATCTGTGGTATCGTTCGTATTTCAATACAGTTGCCATGGCTTGATTTTAGATGCCAGTAAAATATTTATGCTAAAATTAAGGATCATGGAACTGTTAAAAAAAATACTGCTGAAAATTCTGAAATGGGCAGGAATTTCAATTGCATCTCTTCTTTTTCTGATGTTTATTATTCCGATCTTATTTCCCGGAACCATTTCCGCACAGGTAAAAATCTTTGCCAACAAACATCTCGCGGGCAAACTCGATTATAAAAAAACCCATCTTACCTTTTTCAGGCACTTCCCTTCCCTTACCGTTTCGGTGGATGATTTTTTACTGAAAGGCTCCAGGCCTTTTGAAAATGATACTTTGCTGGCTGCACGGGAAGTATCGGTAGGCATCAACCTGAAAAACCTGATCTTCGACCGCCAGGTAAAAATCGATGAGATTTATGTTACGGATGCTTACGGAAATGTTTTCGTCAACAGCAAAGGAGAGGCAAATTATAATGTATATGTTTCAAAACCTTCCAGTCAGCCTAAAGATACAACCGGTTCGGGCACTTCCATAAAACTTGACCTGATTAAATTAAAAAACTGGAACATCACCTACCGGGATCATTCCGCAAGAGTGCTGGTAGATGCAAAAGGACTGAACTATACCGGAAAAGGCGGACTGAGTGAAGATATTTTCGACCTGGAAACGGATCTGGACATCAATAAGCTGGATTTCAGTCTGAACAGGACTTATTATGCAAAACAGAAAAGCCTCCATGCCGATTTAATTACGAGAATCAATACCAATGCATTAACGTTTGTCTTAAGGAAAAATGAATTGAGGATCAATGATCTTCCGTTGAAGTTCACCGGTTTTTTAAGTATTTTAAAAGACGGGTATAATCTGAACATCAATGCAGCTTCCGAGAAAACAACCATCCGGGATATGATTTCCGTTTTGCCGCCGCAATATCTGGATTGGGCAAAGGATACTAAAATCGAAGGAAACAGCGACCTGTTTTTCAGCCTCAAAGGAAGATTCAGCGAGCCCAAAAACCTGAAACCACGGTTGCAGGCCAGATTATTTGTTAAAGACGGGTTTGTCTCAAACGGCAAGGCTCCGGTTCCGATGAACAACTTCAATATGGACCTGAATGTGGATCTCCCGGATCTGAATACGGAACAGCTCGGACTGGATCTTAAAAACCTGAGTTTTGATTTAGGACCCCATAACAGTTTCAGAGCGGTGGTAAAAACCAAAGGGTTAAATGAAATGCAGATCAACGCGGATGTAAAAGGAGCCTTAGACCTCCAGACTCTCGATCAGGCTTTGGGGCTTAAAGATATTGACGCCCGGGGTTTGATGAATACCAATATCAAAGCAAACGGAATCTTCAGCTTAGACAAAAAGCTGTTTCCCAAAACCAAGGGATCCCTCAATCTGAAAAACGGCTGGCTGAAGACGAAATATTACCCGAATCCGATCCAGAATATTAATATTGCGGCCAATATAGTAAACACGGACGGAACTTTCAAAAGTTTAGGCGTAAAGCTTGACCCTTTCAAATTCGATTTTGAAGGAAATCCGGTTTTCGTTAATGCCGATCTTCAGAATTTTGAAGATGTCCTGTACAAAGTACGGGCGAAAGGAGTTCTGAACGTCGGTAGAATCTATAAAGTCTTTGCCAAGAAAGGGCTGGATGTAAGCGGACTGATTATGGCTGATCTCTCTCTGAACGGGCGGCAAAGTTATGCGACCTCCGGACAGTACAGCAAACTTGATAATAAGGGAAATTTAATTTTAAAAAATATCAAAGCCACGACCGAGTTCCTTCCTAAGTCATTTTATATAAAAGAAGGAAATTTCCGTTTTGAAAATGAAAAAATGTGGTTTCAGAAATTCTATGCGACTTACGGTAAATCTGATTTTGCCTTAAACGGTTATCTTCTTAATACCATCAATTATTTTATCGAAAGAAAAGGAACACTCCATGGAAAATTCGGACTGAACTCAAATTACATCCTCATCGATGAATTTATGGCGCTGAAAAACGGGGATAATCCCGATCAATCGATTGAAGTGGAATATGCGAAAATAGAAAACCCCAAAAGCAGCGGCGTGGTCATCATCCCGAAAAACCTGGATGTTGCTTTGGCCGTTAATGCCCGAAAAGTTGAGTTCAAAGGATTAGGCTTAAACCATGTAAAAGGAACGGCATCTGTAGAAAAAGGCCAGGTATATCTTAAAAATACCTCCTTTGATGTAATCGGAAGCCGGATGGGGATTGATGCCCGATACCAAAATGAATCCCCGCTTACCGCCAATTACGATCTTGCACTTAAAGTACTGGATTTTGATGTCCAGAGGGCTTATAAGGAAATTGATATGGTCCGGGAAATGGCTACCGCAGCTAAAAATGTAAAAGGAGTCGTATCGGTGGATTATAAACTGAAAGGGGACCTGGACAAAAATATGAAGCCGATCTACCCTTCCCTTGAAGGCGGAGGCATCGTCAATCTGCGGGATGTGGAGGTGAAAAATTTAAAAATGCTTTCTGCTGTCGGCGATAATATCGGCGCTAAAGCATTTAATGATCCGGATATGAAAGGGGTAAATATTGAAACCCATATCAAAAATAATTTGATCCACGTAGATAAATTTACGTTTAAAGTTTCTATCTTGAGACCCACAATCAGCGGTACGACGAGCTTTAACGGTCTGCTGGACCTGAGGATCCGCGTAGGCATCCTTCCCGGCGGGATTATCGGTTTTCCGGTGGTCGTAACGGGTACCCATGAAAAGCCGAAAGTGAAAATTTTCAGCAAAACCGGCCAGGGAATCATCGATGCCCTGTATAATAAAAAGACCAATAAAGTGATCCGCCAGGAGCGTCGCGCCGAGAAAAAGACGAGACGCCAGCAAAGAAAAGAGAAAAAGGCGCAGGAACAGAGAGCAAAAACAGCGGAACAACAGATTAATAAAGATCTTAAAGAAAAATAATTCAGGCAAAATAGTGAGTCAGTTAAGTTTATTTGATGCAGATGAATACTACCGGTTTCCGGAAGAATTGCTGGAATATACAGGAAATTTTCTATCCGAAGCCGCCGCTTCCAGGCTTGAAGAAAAGTTGCTGAATGAAACGCCATGGAAACAGCACACGCAGAAAATGTACAACAAAACCGTCATTACACCACGCCTGACGGCCTGGTACGGTGACGAAAGCAAAAATTACCATCTGGGAGGAAATGAATTCGGCGTCAACCAATGGTCCCCGGAACTGCTGAACCTGAAGCTTAAAATCGAAAAATATTCCGGCTATAAGTTCAATTCGGTTTTGCTGAATCTTTACCGCGACGGAAATGATTCGGTAGCCTGGCACCGTGATAAGGACAGTGAACTGGGCGAACGTCCGGTCATTGCCTCCGTCAGCCTGGGGCAGATGAGAAACTTCGATTTCCGGAATGTGGAGAACCATCAGCAAAAACACAGCCTCGCGCTGAAACACGGGTCGTTGCTTATTATGAAAGGTGATTTACAGGTGAATTGGGAGCACCGCATCGCAAAATCCACAAGACCAATGAAGCCAAGAATCAATCTCACTTTCCGCCTGATTCGTGAATTATCGTCTTCATCATTATAATTCTCATATTAATTTTCATCATCATTAAAAAATAATATATATTTTAACAAAATTTGGCAAAGAAATTGTGTATATAATTTTGAAACGATTAAAAAACAGCAGCTATGAACATTTCATATTACGATTTTAAAAATATGCCGAACCAGGAGCAATGCAGTTTTGTAATGAACGAGGGACGTATCATGAATGAAAGAATGATAAAAACAACAAAATACATTCTTTACGAAGTTTCGCATTTTTCTGTTGAGGTTATTTACAACACGGTAAATAATAAGATTGAAGGCATCAATGTTTATCAGAACAGAGGAGCCTATGCCATATAATGAGTCACTACTTTCGTTATAAATGGAGGAACAGTTTTTATAAGCTGTTCCTCTTTTATTTTTTCCTATTGCATTCAACCGACAAATCCGTCAGGTTTATTTATTCCCCCGAATTCTGAAAGCAGCCCCGTATTTTAATCGGTAATCTCGATGACAAAAACAGAAAATCAAACTAACCTTAATAAAAAGAAATTAGTCTAAAATCCAGAAGCTGATCGGTTGTTACCACAAGGCTTATTAAAATAACGTCAGTTCGAGTATTTTTTGGAGCTCAGCCGAGAAAAATGCATCGGGAACGTGTAAAGCAGGACCTCCGGTTTGTAGTTCAGTAACTTCCCGATACGATTTTTTCAAAATCTATCCGAAGCGACGGCAGTTAAATATCGAGAGTATTCTTCGTTAATCTATTCTGTTTTAAATCCGGAATTATGTAAGTTTGTTTTATATTAAATGACTGATATTAAAATAAATATCATCCAATTCACGTTAAAATCCTTGCGATTAAGACAAATCTGACGGATTTCAAAAACTAGTAAGGTAATACCAAGTTCCGGGATTTCTGAAACCGCTCCGTTTCCCTGTTTATATTACCTTTTATAAACAAAAAAAATCCTCAGAAAGAATCTGAGGATAAAAACTAATAACCATGAAAACTCAAATTAAACATGAGTTACTTAACTACATTAAAATATTGTGCCATTTAAATTTCTAAATTAAAAATTTAAGGTTATTTAAGACTTTTTAAGAAAAAATAAGAGAATTTTCTTTGGCACGGTTTATTCTATATCTCAAACAACATTAAAAAATAACAATCATGGCACATAAAATTTTTAAAAAGGAAGATTTCAGAAGGGACGAAACCGGAATATACATTCTTGAAGTACCCAAGGCAATTGTCGGCATAGGCGCAGATCTGATTATCGAAAGAGAGACCGCTGACGGAGAATACGAAATTGTCCAGGCCGACATACACCGGCATAATGATGACATCCTGATCAAGTGGAGCGAACCGTTCGATGGAAGACTCCTCTATGATGCATAAAAAATAAAGACTGTCCAAGCGACAGTCTTTATTTATTTAAATGTCTAATAGGTATTATTTAAGCCGCCATCCAGCGGTATGCTTGTTCCGGTAAGATAAGCGGCATAATCTGAAGCCAGAAAAGCAACCAGGTGGCCGTATTCTTCAGGTTTTCCCAACCGCTTCATCGGAATCTTATCTTCCTTTTTCTTTTTGATCTCTTCAACAGAAGCTCCTGTTTCTTTGGCTTCATGGTCGATAAGATCCTTGATTCTTTTCGTATCAAACGATCCCGTCAGAATATTATTAATCGTGACATTATGTTCGGCTACTTCCGTAGACAATGTTTTCGACCACGCAATTACCGCAGAACGGATGGAATTGGACAGTGCCAGATTGGGTATAGGTTCTTTAACCGACAATGAGGATACATTGATGATACACCCACTCCCCTTTTTAATCATATAAGGAAGCGCGAGGTTGGTGGTTTCGCATACGGTTTTAAAAAGCAGGTCGAATGCCGACTGGTAATCCCGTGTATTTTTCTCTGACGCCAAACCCGGCTGCGGACCATTGGTATTATTCACCAGAATATCTATTTCATGATTCTTAAAATAGTCTGCAATAATTTTTTGGAAGTTTTCAAAATCGGTAAAGTCGGCGACCAGATAATGATGTTCCTGTCCATCGTTTACTACAGGAAGCGAGCGGACAAAATCCTTTAATTTTTCTTCATTGCGGGCCATGATGGTAACGTTGGCCCCGCATCGGGCAAGTTCCGTAGCAATCCCCGCTCCTATTCCCTGAGTTGCAGCACCTACTAAGGCGTTTTTTGAATGTAATTGAATGTTCATGTGTTTTGATGTTAATGTGTTGTACAAATGTATTATTAATTTAACAGAGCGTTGTTGGCTGAACATAGATATTTAATTAATTGAACACAAAGCCCACGAAGATTTTATTTGAAGACTAATTGTTTTTAAGTATCACAGAGCCGTTTCACTTAGTTAAGATCGCAAAGAATTTTCGATGAATAGTTTTATAATATTGTCAGGATGAGCCTGCCGAAGCCTGGTTGATTACATAAACTCTTGAACACAAAGCCCACGAAGATTTTATTTGAAGACTAACTGCTTTTAAGTATCATAGAGCCGTTTCACTTAGTTAAGATCGCAAAGATTTTCGATGAATAGTTTTATAATATTGTCAGGATGAGCCTGCTGAAGCCTGGTTGATTACATAAAATCTTGAATACAAAGCCCACGAAGATTTTATTTGAAGACTAATTGTTTTTAAGTATCACAGAGCCGTTTCACTTAGTTAAGACCGCAAAGAATTTTCGATGAATAGTTTTATAATATTGTCAGGATGAGCCTGCCGAAGCCTGGTTGATTACATAAACTCTTGAACACAAAGCCCACGAAGATTTTATTTGAAAACCAACTGTTTTTAAGTATCACAGAGCCGTTTCACTTAGTTAAGACCGCAAAGAATTTTTCGATGAATAGTTTTATAATATTGTCAGGATGAGCCTGCCGAAGTCTGGTTAATCACATAACCTTTTTTAACATACAGTTCACGAAGATCTTGCGAAGTCTTTTTGATTGCTTTCGATTTAAATTTATCAAACAAAAAAAGCTGTCCGGCGAGCAGACAGCTTTATTTTTGTTTAATGATATTTTACGGCTGACCGCTTCCTCCGGCAGCACCGTAGATGTGTCCGGTAGTAAAACTGGCATTGTTATCGGCGAGCTGTACGAAGATGGAAGCTAATTCAGCAGGCTGTCCCGGTCTTCCCAGCGGTGTATCTTCACCGAATTTCTCGATATTTTCCTGGGTCTGTCCGCCACTTACTTCAAGTGCCGTCCAAACCGGTCCCGGTGCCACACCATTTACCCGGATGCCTTTTGGCCCGAGTTGTTTTGCTAATGATTTTACATAACTTGTTGTTGCTGCTTTGGTCTGCGCGTAATCGTACAGATTTTCTGACGGATCGTAAGCCTGCACGGAAGACAAACCGATGATGGATGAACCCGGCTTAAGGTGCGGTAAAGCTGCTTTGGTAATCCAGAACGGTGCATAGATATTGGTTTTCATCGTTCTTTCGAATTCTTCGGTACTGATATCCAGGATTGATTCGTGTGTTTTCTGGTGTCCCGCATTGTTCACCAGAATATCTAGTCCGCCAAGTTCCTGAACGGCCTGAGCGACTAATTTTTTACAGAAATCTTCCGTACGGATATCACCGGGGATGGCTACGGCTTTACGTCCGGCCTGACGGATCAGCGCGACCACTTCTTTGGCATCCGGCTCTTCTTCCGGAAGGTAATTGATGGCCACATCAGCACCTTCTCTAGCGTAAGCAATGGCAGCCGCACGTCCGATTCCGGAATCTCCTCCGGTAATCAGTGCTTTTCTTCCCATCAACCTGCCTGATCCTACGTAGGTTTTTTCACCATGATCCGGAACGGGATCCATTTTGCCTGCTAATCCTGGAAACGGCTGAAACTGTCTTTTAAAAGGCGGTCTCGGATATTTTGTTGTCGGATCGGTAAGGTCCGGCCCCATGGCAGGGTTTGTTTTTTTATTTTGGGACTGTGCAAAAGTTCCCGGTGCTACTGCGGCTACTGCTAAAGTGGTTGCAATTTTTCCAATGGCATTTCTTCTTGTGATTTGCTTTTCCATTATTTTATATTTTGGTGTGATTGGTTTTAAGAATAAACTTCTGCCTAATGGCAGGAATAACGGTGATATTTCTGCAAGTATAAGACCATCGATGAAAAAAAACTGTTTTATGTTAAAAATGTGGTATTTAAATTTCAATATGTGCAAGTGATCATCGAGATGGGTAATTATATCATTTATATTAATTTTTCCTTATAACTGATTTTATCCAAACAATTTTTTCAGTTTAAATATTTATTTTAAGTATAATTTTAACTATTTAAAACAAAGCGACGAAAATGATTTTTTTATTGCGATCTACCCGATATGGATTCAATAGAATTAATGAAGCCTAATTTTTTTAACTCATTTTAAATTTTACTAAAAAATTCCCTGAAATGTATTACAGACTTATTCTGTGTAAAATCTGAACCAACGCATTTATTTTAAAAGCATACCACACCCTTATCCTCATGCTTCTCTTGGCAGATTATTTGTTTGGGTAAAGAAAATTGTTGTTATGAATAATAAAATAAAAATCGCCTTAGGCTTAATCGCAGGAGGATCACTGATCTATTTCGGATTAAAAAAGAGAAAAGAAGAAACAAAAACATTTACGGCACCTGACGGAAATACCTACGGTGAAAATCAGCTGTACCGTACGATTGACAATAAGGTGTACAAAAACGGGAAAGAAGTTCATTTCAATATACCGGAATCACAAGGTAAGAGCAACGCTTCCAACCACTACGAACCGAATAATGAAAAACTAACGAAAAACTATCAGACAGGAAACCAAGGGGTAAATTATCATCAGAAAGGGGTAAGACATCATTGATCCGTTTTTAACTTAAAAAATCTCCATTTACACTTGTAAACGGAGATTTTTTTATGAATTTATTTTATTGAACAGGCTTTACAGAAACTGCAAAACCACCGCTCCTGGCCATATTAAAACTAATTTTAGACTTACTGGTAATGACCTTCTTATAAATATGATAGCTTTGAGGATTATCGATGTAATCTGCCTTTTGTCCATCTTCATATACCGTCGCTTCATATTTCCTGCCTTTATCCAGAAACGAAAAGTCTACGGTATAAGACCTTTTATTTTCATCGGTAATTCCGCCCACAAACCAGTTTTCCGTACCTTTCGCCTTTCTGGCCGTAATGATATAATCACCCGGTTCGGCCGATAAAATCTTTGTATCATCCCAGTCTGCAGCCACATCTTTGATGAACTGAAAAGCATCCATATGTTTTCGGTAATTTTCCGGCAGATCGGCAGCCATCTGTACCGGCATATACATGACCACATAAAGGGCCAGCTGTTTCGCCAGCGTGGTTTTTACAAAACGTTTGTCACCCGGGAAATAATAATCCAGCTTCGTCTGAAAAATGCCCGGCGTATAATCCATTGATCCGCCCATCCAACGGGTAAACGGAAGAATGGTCTGGTGATCCGGATTGTTTCCGAGAAATGCCTCATGTTCAGTCCCGCGCGCCGATTCTGCGGACACCCAGTTCGGATAGGTCCTGCTTTCGCCCCCCGGCCGTACGGATTCATGGGAATTGACCATAATTTTATATTCATTGGCTTTTTCGGCAATCCGGTAGAAATGGTTGATCATCCACTGCGAAAAATGATGCTCGCTCCTCGGGATAATATCGCCCACATACCCGGTTTTTATGGCATCATAGCCGTACTGGTTCATCAGCTGAAAGGCTTTGTCGGCCCATCTTTCATAATTCGCGGCAGATCCTGAGGTTTCATGATGCATAATCAGTTTAATTCCTTTGGAATGGGCATATTCATTCAGCATTTTAATATCAAAATCCGGATAAGGTGTTATAAAATCAAAAACAAATTCCTTGGAATGCCCGATCCAGTCTTCCCAACCGATATTCCAGCCTTCCACCAGCAAACCGTTGAACCCGTTTTCCGCTGCGAAATCAATGTATTCTTTTACTTTGGTATTGTTGGCTCCGTGCTTTCCGTTAGGGGTCAGCTTTGTAAAATCCGTACCGTCAATATGAACGTTTGTTTTGGGCTCGCCATAAGCCCACTGGGATTTTCCGATGATCATTTCCCACCAGACGCCCATGTATTTCGTAGGATGGATGTAGGAAGTATCTTTGTATCGGGTAGGTTCATTCAGATTAAAAAGCATTTTCGAATCCAGCACTCCCTCTGCCTTCGGCGAAACAATAACAGTTCTCCACGGACTGACCGAAGACGTCTGGATATACCCTTTGGCGCCGTTTTTATCGGGAGTGAGATGGGTTTTGAATTTAAAATCTTTAACATCCACTTCCAGATTTGATGCCGGATAATCCAGTACGGCAGCTTCGGCAATATTGATGTACAAAGGATCTCTGCCTTCTTTTTTAAGCATCAGCGGCGACTGCACGGCATCCTTCACCAGCGTCTGCGAAGAATGCTTATCAACACCCTGGCTCCATCGTGCAGGGATTTCCGAAATCTTCGTGGTCTGGGAAGGATATTCCTGAGAATCGTAATCGGCCACGATCCACCAGGCTTTCATATCCGTAGGAAGATCGAATTCGGTATCTTCTTCTTTAATGGTAAAATAATTCAGGTTTTTCTGTTGGGGAAATTCATAACGGAACCCCAGGCCGTCATTAAACAATCTGAACCTGACAATAATAGAACGGTCTGTAGAAGCCTGATTAAGGGTTATGGCAAGTTCGTTATAGTGGTTGATATAGTTCTTCTTTTCGCCCAGCACCGGCTGCCAGATTTCATTTTTGGCATCCCGCCTTTCACCGGTTTTCGTGAATCCGCTATTCAGATCGTATTGTACATCTTCGGCTTTTGTTATTTCTGAAGCGAATTTCACAGGGCTGTTACCAAACAACCTTAATCCGAGTTTTGAATCTTCAATGACCACCGTTCCGTTATAGTTAAGATGATAATAAGGAACGCCCTGCTTCAGCTGAAAGTTCATTTCAAATTTTCCGTCAGGCGATTTGAGGGATTGTGCATTGATAAACACAGAGAATATCGGGAGAAATATTGCTCCCATGGTACTGTTTTTCATATTGGCGATTTGGTTTATTAAAAATAGTGAAAGTTCACCAAACTACCATATCCTGAGGGAAGTAAGTTCTGGAAAAAGATAAATAATATCAGACTAAAGATACCGGACTCTTACCGGATTTTTTCCTCGGCAGCATAAACCAAAATGTACTTCCTTCACCGATTTTGCTGTCTACCTCAATCTTTCCGGAATGTTTTTTAATGATTTCCGCACAGATATATAGACCTAAGCCGAGACCTGAATATGATTTCCCGGCATGTTCCGCTCTGTAGTACCGGTCGAACAGATGGGGAATGACTGCTTCAGGAATTCCCTGTCCGAAATCGCGGACCGAAACTTTTACATAGTCGGGATCAACTTCTGTGAACAGATGGATTTCATTTGAGCCTTTGGCGTATTTTACGGCATTATTCACCAGATTAGTGACCACCTGCTCGATCCGGTCTTCATCCGCATAAATTTCCAGTGATTCGTCACCTTGCAAAATAAGTTTATATTTTCCTTCCAGCCGTATATGATAGCAGCTTTTACCCAGCATTTCATGCAGGTTGAATGTTTTATATTCGAGCATCAGCTGATCCTGCCCCAGCCGGCTCATGTTCAGCAGATCGTCAATCAGAACGCACATTTTTTCAATGCCTTTATCCGATTGTTCAATAAGCCGGATATGAGTTTGGGAAAACGGTTTTTCCTTGATCCGGTTTAGCAATTGTATAGACGCTCTGACGGCGGTAAGCGGTGTTTTCAATTCATGGCTGGCCACACTTAAAAAATCATCCTTGCGCTGTTCGGCCAGCTTCTTATCCGTAATGTCGGCATTCATCCCAACCATCCGGTCGGCTACCCCTTCTTTATTGAATCTCGGTCTTCCATAGGCCTGGATCCAGTGGATGGAACCGTCTTTCCATTTTACCGGGTATTCTGCCCTGTAAACTTCATTGGTCTTGATGGACTCTTTCATCAGGTCCTTGATACGCCTTCTGTGTTCCGGCAGGATGGATTCATACAAATCCAGATAAGTAAACTCATCTTCCGTCCGGTAACCGTAATTATATTTAAACTGATTGGTACTGTCCATGGTTCCGGTCGAAAGATTGATTTCCATAGAACCGAGACAGCCTGCATCCAGCGCAATTTCCAAACGGTTTTTTATTTCAATGATCGATTCCCTGGCCTGTACCTGCTCGGTAACGTCAGTAGCTACCACAAGAATGGAATCCGTTGCATTATTTTCATCAAAAATAGGCTGATAGACGAAATTAAGGTAGCATTCAGTAAGTTCGCCGTTCTTTTCGAGCATCGCTTTCAGTTCCTTTCCGAAATAAGTTTTTCCGGTAGTATACACTTCTTTAAGGATATTGAGAAAAGGCTGATCTTTAAGTTCAGGAAGCGCTTCAGATAAAGGCATACCGACGACCGAACGGTCTTTGTTCCAGATATGCAAAGCTTTATCATTTACAATATCTACTTCAAAATTTTCACCCTGTAAAGAAGCCATGGCAACGGGAGACTTTTCGACCAGGTTTTTAAACCGCTTTTCATTTTCCACCAGGGTATGGTTGACCGTCAGCAATTCTTTTTTTATGCTTAAAAGCTCATTGTTGGCCTTAAAAAGTTCCTCGTGTTTGGAAATAAGATCTTCGTTGGTTGCAAGGTATTCCTCATTCAGTGCGGAAAGGTCATCAATCAGCTTTTGTTCGGATCTGGATTTTTCATCCACCAGTTTCATCGCTTTCCGTCTTTCCGTGACTTCAGAAGCTGTATGCAGGATATAGCTGGTTTTTCCGTCGGCATCTAAAATTGCCTTGTACTCGAAATCAAAATAAAATTTTTCCGGAAAACCATTGACCGTCAGGATGGCAGGATAATCTTTGGCAATAAAGGTTTCCCCGGACAGCCACACGTTTCTTAAAATTTCAAAAAAAGGCTGCCCATCCAATTCAGGCAGCGCAGAACAGAAATCTTTTCCGATGATTCCCTGATCTTTTCCCCAGAATTTCAGCATTGCTTTATTGGCACTCAGGATCTTTACGTCTTCATCTTTATATATCGCAGTTGCATTCGGAGAATGAAACAATACGGACAATAGCTCTTCTGCATGGATCTGATTGGGGGAATTCATAAATTTTATTTAAACTAGTCAAAGATAACCATAAAAATATCATACCACATTTACTCAAAACATAGATTTTACAACATTTTTAATGTATTAAATCATTTATCAGGTTGTGGTAACCGGTTTACCAAAAAATAATTAAAAAACAGCATTGTTACTGACAGCCCCTTGTCACAAAGCCTGCTTATTTTTGCTTTATAATTTTTAAAATAAGAAAATGAAATTAGTTTCCCTACGGATTATTACCGCCGATGCAAAAGTGCTCACAGACTTTTATGAAAAGGTAACTGGCATTGAAACCCTGCGCTACACCGAAGATTTCGCAGAAATCAAAACACCGGCAGCCACCCTTGCGATCGGCAGTACCCGCACCCTGCAGTTATTTGGCGGTGAAGATATCGCAAGACCTGCGGAAAACCATACGGCAATTATTGAATTTTTAGTTGATGACGTTGATGAAGTGTTTGAACGCCTTAAGAACGACGGATCGATTCCTGTCGTTCAGGAACCGACAACGATGCCCTGGGGAAACCGGTCGCTTCTTTTCAGGGATCCCGACGGCAATCTGGTAAATTTCTTTACACCGGTTTCAAAAGAAGCTGTTGAGAAATTCAGATCCTAATTTTTGAATTAGAAACTATATGAAGAGGCTGGAAGAAGGAAGCCGGATGCCGGAAGTTCCTTTTGTCAGTCATAGCAAATAGCTTTAAATTAACGTGAACTTAACCATATTTAGCTTTGATTCATTTAACGTTTGTCCGAATTTTTTTGTGGCACAACGAAGAAAAATGTACCGGGAACGTGTAAAGCAAAACCTCTGGTTTGTAGTTCAGCAGCTTCCCCGATACGATTTTTCAAAATCTACTTGAAGCGACGACAGTCCAATATTGAAGATACTCTTCGTTGGTGGCTACTCTGTTTTTAAATACGGAATTATTTAAGTCTGTTTTATATTAAATGATTGATATTTAAATGAATATCATCGAGTTTACGTTAAATACCATCTAATTCATATTAAATCAATGATTGACCGCCCGGCTTTTAAGATATAAACCCTTAAGAATTAATAAGGCATTGAGAAAAATGAAGATGAGCTTTGCTTTAAACTTCATGTTAAACAAAAATCCTTGATCTTTCTTAATCAAATCTTAAGTTTTTCATGCCTCTACATGGTTCAAACTGCGTTATCATCCGGTTTTACTTTTTAACGTGATGAAATATATTCGAAATGATTCGATTCACGTTAATTGATCTGACATTAAAAGAGGCTGCTTATCCATCTGATAACAGCCCTTTTATTTTTATTTGCTTTTGTAATGCATGAGCGAAAGACCTTTCAGTACTTCGGCGCTCTGTTCCGGCGTGATATCCCGTTGCGGTTCGGCCAGCATTTCGTAACCGACCATAAATTTTTTCACTTCGGCATTCCGGAGCAATGGCGGATAAAAATGCATGTGGAAGTGCCATTCCGGGTGCACTTCGCCGTCAGTAGGCGACTGGTGGATTCCGGCTGAATAAGGAAATGACATCTCAAAAAGATTATCGTATTTGGTAGTCAAATCCCTGATCATCGAGGCCAGGGAAAGCTTTTCAGCTTCGGAAAAATGCAGGAGATTCTTAATTTTCCTTTTGCTCACAATCATCGTTTCATAAGGCCAGACGGCCCAGAAGGGAACAATGGCTGCAAAATCTTCATTTTCCAGAATAATCCTTTCACCGGCTTCGAGTTCTTTTTTAACATAATCTTCCAACAGCGAAATTCCGTTTTTCTCAAAGTATTTCTTCAGGTTTTCCTGCGTTTTTGAGACGATGGAAGGAATAGAAGACTGTGCCCAGATCTGCCCGTGCGGATGCGGGTTGCTGCAGCCCATCATCTGCCCTTTGTTCTCAAAAATCTGGATGTGGTTGATGTAATCCAGGCTTCCCAGTTCTTTATATTGCTGCTGCCAGACATCGACTACTTCTTTAATGTCATCCACTTCCATTTCAGGCAATGTAAGGCTGTGGTTTTCCGAAAAACAGATCACCCGGTTGATTCCCCGTTCCGGTTGTAAGGTAAAGAAACCGGAAGATTCAAAGGATGATTCCACCTCATCTTTCATCAGCGAACCGAAATCATTATTAAAGACATAGACGCCTTTGTATTCAGGGTTTCTTTCACCATTGACGCGCAGGTTTCCGGAACACAGGTAGCAGTTTTCATCATGTTCGGGAAGTATTTCTTCTTCTCTTTTTTCAGTCTGTCCCTGCCATGGCCGGTTGGCGCGCTGCGGAGATACCAGGATCCACTCGTCCAAAAGCGGATTGTATCTTCTGTGCGGATGTTTCTTTTGGTCAAATGACAATTTCATTTTTTGTGTATTCATTAATTCCGTCTGAGATTTTTACCTGGTAGACTTTCATTTCGATGCCGAAAGAAGCATTGTATTTAGCCTTTATAGTTTCGGTTACTTCATCTACATATTCATCTTTGATGAGATTGATGGTGCACCCGCCGAAGCCTCCGCCCATCATTCTCGTACCTAACACACCGTTCTGTTTCAACGTTTCCTCCACCATAAAATCAAGCTCTTCACAACTGACTTCAAATTCGGTAGAAAGCCCGGTATGTGTTTCATTGAGCAGCTTACCCAGGTATTCCGTATTGCCTTCAGCCAGAGCTTGTGCCGCTTCTTCTACCCTTTTGATTTCCTTTAAAAGGTAAAAACATCTTTTATAGGAAGTTTCGCCCATTTCTGCTCTGGCTTCGTCCAGCATTTCGAAACTGAAATCCCTGAACTTCTTTACGGCAGGAAACTTTTCCCATAATACTTTTTTTCCCAGGTCAACATCTTTCCGCCGGTCGTTGTAGCCTGAGGTAAGGTGGGTATGTTTCACGCAGCTGTCGAAAAGAACCAGGCTGTACCCTTCCAGATTGGCTTCAAAATACTGATGATCCAGAGAGTGGCAGTCCAGCATGATCACCTGATGTTCTTTTCCGAAGACGGAAGAAAACTGATCCATAATACCGCATTTTACGCCCACAAAGGTATGTTCGGCTTTCTGGCCGGTCAGCGCCAGTTCTTTTTTGGTTAAATTCAAATTAAAAAGTTCATTGAGAATATAGGCAAACCCGCATTCCAACGCTGCCGAAGAAGACAGGCCCGAACCCATCGGAATGGTGCTGCTGAAAGCGATCTGCAAACCTCCGATCTCTTTGCCCGACTCCTGAATGGCATTGAAAACGCCCAATAGATAATTGGCCCAAATCTGCGAAACCGGAGATTGTTTTTCCTTTACTTTAAAGGTGAACGACTCGTTGAAATCTTTAGCAAAAAAAGTGCAGGTTTCTGAATCGTCTTTCTTCTTCACAGCAAAACAGATGTGCTTGTCAATAGCCGCCGGCAGTACAAAGCCATCGCTGTAATCCACGTGTTCACCGATGATGTTGATCCTTCCGGGAGCCAGGAAAATACGTTCCGGTTCCGATTGAAATGCCGTCCGGAATGCCTCCGAAGTATCATTGATTAATTGTTCCTGCATAGACCTGCAAATATATTTGGATAAAAAATTTAAGTTTTAAAATAATTACTAAAGTTAACCATTTCCGGGCAATTGAAAGCGTTACTCATCCGGAAAAACGATGCCTGAAAGATTCCGGATTCTGTCCAGGGTCTGCATCAGTAAAATACTGTAGGTGTGAGGAACTACTGTACTTTCGGTGGTTCCTTTCAAGAGACAGCCGGTCACATGACGGGCTTCATACTGATACCCTAAACCATTCTCTTTCTCTGTTTTGATAACGGTCTTTTTTCCATCAATCTCATGTTCCAAAGCAGAAGATGAATCGTAAAAAGGTGCCGTTAATTTCAGCCGGCCCAACGTTCCGCAGATTTCGACCTCCGTTTCCAGATTCACCGAAATTGAAGAAAATAAACTTGCCATCGCCCCATGGTGATATTTAAAAATAACAGCGCATTGTTCGTCGATTCCTTTGTCCGTAGCATTGATGCTCACACTGATCTCATCAGGTTTTCCCAAAATATCCAAAGCGGTGAATACATTGTAAATCCCGATATCCATCAGTGAGCCGCCGCCGAGTTCAGGATTTAAGAGACGGGAATCCGGTTGTGCATTGGACTGAAAGCCGAAATTGGCGCGAACCATTTTTATTTCTCCCAATTCCCCGCTTCTCACCATTCCGAGCATTTTCTGATAATGGGGAAGAAATTTCGTCCATAAAGCATCCATCAGAAATACATTTTTCCTACGGGCCAGCCCGATCATTTCCGAAGACTGTCTTACATTCAGGGCAAACGGTTTTTCACAGAGCACTGCTTTTCCATAGTTCAGGCAAAGTAAAGTATTGGGATGATGAAGATTATTGGGCGTCGCAACATAAATGATGTCGATTTCATCGCATGCTGCCAGTTCTTCATAGCTTCCAAAACTTAAGGGTATATTAAATTCTTTACTAAATGCTTCCGCGCTGTGCAGCGATCGGGAACCCACGGCAAGCAGCTCGGCATTTTCCACCCACTTCAGGTCCGATGCAAATTTATGGGCAATGGTTCCCGTTCCCAGAATTCCCCAACGTATTTTGTTCATCTCTTTTTTGATGAACATTAAATTCATCAGGTTTTAAAGTTTAATATAAAGCTTATTTTCGTTTCATTACTTTTTTAACAGCTTCTACAATATCATTAGCCGTTAATCCGTATTTTTCCATGAGCTGCTCAGGGGTACCGCTTTCTCCGAAGCTGTCGTTTACCGCAACATATTCCTGCGGTGCCAGATGTTCGGTAATGAGAAGCTGGGCCACGCTGTCGCCCAATCCGCCTAACCGGTTGTGCTCTTCAGCCGTAACCACACAGCCTGTTTTTTTAACGGAATTAAGAATCGCTTCCGTATCCAGCGGCTTGATGGTGTGGATGTTGATGATTTCCGCATCAATGCCCTGCTCTTCCAGGATTTCGCCGGCTTTGATGGCTTCCCAGACCAAATGTCCGGTGGCAACAATCGTTACATCTTTTCCTTCGTTCACCATCCAGGCTTTCCCGATTTCAAAGGTCTGATTTTCATCCGTAAAAACCGGAATCACGGGACGACCGAAACGCAGGTAAACCGGACCGTCGTAATCCGCAATCGCAATGGTAGCTGCTTTGGTCTGATTGTAATCGCAGGTGTTGATGACCGTCATTCCCGGCAGCATCTTCATCAGCCCGATGTCTTCCAGGATCTGGTGGGTCGCCCCGTCTTCTCCCAGGGTAAGACCGGCGTGGGAAGCACAGATTTTCACGTTTTTCCCGGAATACGCCACCGACTGACGGATCTGATCGTAAACCCTTCCGGTTGAAAAGTTGGCAAACGTTCCGGTGAACGGAATCTTCCCTTCGATGGCCAGGCCGGCGGCCATTCCGATCATGTTGGCTTCGGCAATGCCGACCTGGAAAAAACGTTCCGGTGCTTTCTCGATGAACTTTTCCATTTTCAGGGAACCGATCAGGTCGGCGCAAAGGGCCACGACTTCCGGATTTTTATCGGCTAATTCTGCCAGGCCGGCCCCAAAGCCGCTCCGGGTATCTTTTTTTTCTGTATAGGTATATTTTTTCATTTTGAATCTGTTGGTTGTTGTTGGTTTTTAACGCAAAGAGCGCAAAGGTTTTTTTTATCTTATTGAGAATATTTTCGTTCGCAAAGGCGTAAACTCAGCTAAGAAATTCATAACCGGATTTCAAATTATTTTGATAATATTGCATCATTCGTAATCCCGCTTAAATTAGCTTGCTTTTTATGAAACTTTGCTTAAATTCAGGCTTTCTAATTATTTAATAATCGCCGAATTTATTGGTTGTTGTTGGTTTTTAAACGCAAAGAGCGCAAAGTTTTTTTTATCTTATTGAGAATATTTTTCGTTCGCAAAGGCGTAAACTCAGCTAAGGAATTCATAACTGGATTTCAAATTATTTTGATAACATTGCATCATTCGTAATCCTGCTTAAATTAGCTTGCTTTTTATGAAACTTTGCTTAAATTCAGGCTTCTAAATTGTTTAATAATCGCCGAATTTATTGGTTGTTATTCGTTTTTAACGCAAAGCCCGCAAAGATTTTTTTTATCTTATTGAGAATATTTTTCATTCGCAAAGGCGTAAACTCAGCTAAGAAAGTGGATTTCTCAAGGGAACTTTATTCGATGTTTGACAAAATATTTCTTTTTTAATGAATACTAAAAACTGTACAGGTCACCTCTACGAGGTTTTGTGATGCTGAATTATTTTAGTCTGTTATCAGTTTGCTCCTATGAAACATTTATGATTCTGAAGCCTGTTAAGATCGAGCCGCAGCGTGGCGAACTGTTAATAGAAATATTAATTTCAGAGCATCAAGCTGTCCAAATGATTATCATTTTAATAATCGCCCAAAGTTTCTTCCAGCTGGTCCAGTGCTTTGGCCAGTTGCTCGTCATTCGGGGCTTTTCCGTGCCAGGCATGGCTTCCCATCATGTAATCGACTCCGTAGCCCATTCCGGTTTTTAATAAGATACAGATCGGTTGATCTTTTCCTGTCAAAGATTTCGCTTTGTCCAGGGCATTCAGGATTTCTTCCATATCGTTTCCTTTGTCCACTTCCAGGACTTTCCAGCCGAAGGCCTCAAATTTTGTCTTAAGATTGCCTAAAGAAAGCACTTTTGAAGTTGGTCCGTCAATCTGCTGTCCATTGTAGTCTACTGTAGCGATCAGGTTATCTACCTTGTTGTGAGAGGCGTACATGATGGCTTCCCAGTTCTGCCCTTCCTGCAATTCGCCATCGCCGTGAAGGCTGAAGACAAGATGCGGGTCTTTATTCAGTTTTTTTCCGGCTGCGTGACCGATGGCTACCGACATTCCTTGCCCAAGCGAACCTGATGCAATACGGACTCCCGGAAGATGTTCATGCGTCGTCGGATGGCCTTGAAGCCTGGAATTGAGCTTCCTGAAAGTGGCCAGTTCCGATTTATCGAAATAGCCGGCGTGTGCCAGAACGCTGTAAAAAACCGGAGAGATGTGGCCGTTGGAAAGATAAAAGACATCTTCCCCTTTTCCCGTCATATCGAAACCTTTCTTTCTTTCCATTGCATCGAAATACAGAGCAACCAGAAAATCGGTACAGCCCAATGAACCGCCGGGATGGCCCGACTGGCAGGCATGAACCATTCTTACGATATCCCTCCGAACCTGCGAAGCGATGTTTTTTAATTTTGAAATATCGTGCATCCTATTATTGCATTTTTTGTGAATCTTTGATGAACTGCTCCAGGCCATTATCCGTTAAAGGATGTTTAAGCAGTGACAAAATCGGAGGCAGCGGACAGGTAACCACATCGGCACCGATTTTTGCACAGTTGATGATGTGCATGCTGTGGCGTACGGAAGCCGCAAGAATCTCCGTTTCGTATCCGAAGTTATCAAAAATCGTCCGGATCTCCTGAATCAGATGAAGCCCGTCGGTCGAGACATCGTCCAGTCTTCCCAAAAACGGAGAAACATAAGTAGCTCCGGCTTTTGCCGCCAGAAGGGCTTGTCCAGCAGAGAAAATCAGGGTACAGTTGGTACGGATTCCTTTTTCCGAAAAATACTTAATGGCTTTGATGCCATCCTTTGTAATCGGAACTTTCACCACGATCTGCGGGTGCAGCGCAGCCAGCTCCTCTCCTTCGGCGATCATTTCGTCGTAGGTGATTCCCAATACTTCCGCACTTACGTCGCCGTCTACGATTTCACAGATTTCAAGGTAGTGCTTCAGAATGTTATGCTTCCCGGAAACACCTTCTTTGGCCATTAGTGAAGGATTAGTTGTAACGCCGTCAAGGATTCCCAAAGCATTCGCCTCTTCTATCATGGCTAGATTGGCCGTGTCGATAAAAAATTTCATTTAAAATAAAGTTGGTTTTATATAAGTGTTAAATTTACACTTAATTTAGTAAACAGACAAATTCCTGTCTTTTAATAAAAGATAAATTGTTTATTTAAAAAATCAGTGTCACTAAAAATTAAATTTAAATTTCCCGCAGATGGATTTCTGCTTCATCTGCGGGAAAATGGTATAAGTTGTATTCATCTGAATGAAAAATCATGATCAATTATGATGTCCCATATTCAGCTTGATTTTCTTCAGGTCTTCCAGCTCGTTCACCGGACGTTCGATGTCATATGGAATCGGTCTTTTAGAGAACGTCTGGAAATACAGCAGGCAGGCATCTTTCCACCAAACCGCATCTTTCGCCTGGATTTTCAGTTTGGACTGAACCTCGGAGAAGCGCTGCTCATCGATATACGGCTGCATCCGGTCCCAGGTTTTCTGGTATTCCCTTACCTGATGAACTCCTGAATCGTATTTGTAGCACAACTCGTCCCACAGGGTTTTGCCGTCTTTCATTTTATAATCCCACGGTACATGATGGAACCACAGGATCAGGTTTTCCGGGCAGGTTTCGATGTTTCCGTAAATTTCATTCAACGGCGGGAAATATTGCGAAACGGCGTTGCTTCCGGTTTTGGTGCGGTCGAAGCCGATTCCTTTGGCATCCGCGCGGTGGTAATACACCGGCGACCAATCCGGTCTTCCGCCTTTGTAATCGCCCCATGGTTCCGGGCCGTAGTGGTGGTTTCCGGCAAAGATGTGGTGAAGTCCCAGCGGCATCATGTAATCCACCACCGTTTCGCGGGAAGTCAGCATCATCTGTTTTACCGGATTTAAAAATTCCGGTTTATCGGTAAAGGTCATTTTAATCCATTCGTCGGCGATCTGCTCGGAAGTCAGTTCATGATTCCAGGCCAGCCTTCCGAAAGCGTACCAGTTGGATTGGGCAAACTGATGGCCGGTCCAGTTGGTATCTTCCCCGATATTGGCAACTGCTGAAATAGCGGTCATTTTTCCGGGTCTTAAAGTACCGTCGGTAATTTTGGCAATGGTCGATCCTTTTCCGTCGGAATAGGTATCGCTTTCCAGGGTTTCTTTAAACAACGGAGCCAAGTAAGCCAGATGATTGGCCTGCCCCAGGTACTCCTGGGTAATCTGAAATTCCACCATTTCCGGCGTTTTTTTCAAAGCTCCGAATAAAGGATTGAAAGCTTCTCTAGGCTGGAAATCAACCGGACCGTTCTTGATCTGGATGATCACATTGTCCCTGAATTTTCCGTCCAGCGGAACAAATTCCAGGTAGGCCTGCTTGGCGCGGTCTTCTTTGCTCGGACTATACACGAACGCTCTCCACATAACGATTCCGCCGTAAGGTTTCAGGACATCGGCCATCATATTGGCGCCGTCGGCGTGGGTTCTTCCGTAATCCTGCGGCCCTGGCTGTCCCTCGGAATTGGCCTTCACCAGAAATCCGCCGAAGTCGGGAATCAATTTGTAAATTTCGGCCGCTTTTTCTTTCCACCATTTCTGAACGTCTTTGTTCAAAGGATCTGAATTCTCTGTTTTTCCCAGTACTTTAGGTGAGGAAAAGTTTACGGAAAGGTAAACCTTAATACCGTAAGGCCTGAAAATATCCGCCAGTACCTTTACTTTTTTCAGGTAATCTTCCCGAAGCATATTCGGAGAAGCATTCACGTTATTCAATACGGTCGCGTTGATTCCGATGGAAGCATTTGCTCTTGCGTATTCTTCATATCTCGGAGAAACGGTATTGGGCAGATCTTCCCATTTCCATAACGAGTGGCCTGCATATCCGCGCTCGATGCTTCCGTCCAGGTTGTCCCAATGGTTCAGGATCCTTACATCATAAGACGGTTTTTCGGTAATATTCAGGTTGTTGAGGTTCACGTTAGTCTGCTGCAGCCTGAGCATGTGGTACACCCCATACAGCAATCCCGATTCTTTCGGTGCTGAAACAACGATCTTTTCAGGTGAGGATGTTATCCGGTAACCGTCTTTCAGGTTTTTCAGTGATTTTTCCAGCCTGAGTTCTACCGTTTGTCCCTGCCAGTGACCGGTCAGCTCTTTGCGGGCAATCTTCAGCATCGGGCTGTTGCCTTTAGCCATGATCTTTTCAGAGGATATTTCGTTTTTTGAAGGAAACCGGAGCCAGAGCTGACTTCCGTCTTCCGCGAAAATCATCATCGGAACCACCAGGAATAAGATAAGATAAGTTCGGAAATGCTGCATCGGATTTTTAATTTTGATTTGAATTTGAATTTGAAAAGGGTTTCCAACTATTAGGTTTTTCCTATGTTTGATGTCAACTCTTTGACTTTTACCATAGGTTTCACCTATGGCTATTGTTGTTGAACCCTTCGGGTTCTGCTGGAAACAAACTTTGTCAAAGTTCTGAACTTTGACAAAGTTGATCGCCGGAAAACCCGGAAGGCTGATCTCAGGTTTACTGATTTTCTTCCAGTCCTTCAATGGTTTTTATTTTGCCGTCGTTATCGTATTCGATTTCCACGACTTTCATGCTTCTCAGCCACGTTCTGCCGCCGCTTGGAACGGAATCATGAAAGAACAGGTACCATTTCCCTTCAAATTCAACGATGCTGTGGTGGGTGGTCCAGCCGACAACCGGGGTCAGGATTTCGCCCTGGAAGGTAAACGGTCCATACGGATTATCACCGGTCGCATAGCAGATCAGATGGGTATCGCCCGTTGAATAAGAGAAGTAATACTTCCCGTTGTATTTGTGCATCCAGGAAGCCTCGAAAAAGCGGTGTTTGTCGCCATGCAATAAAGGATTTCCGTTTTCATCAAGAATCAGGAGGTCTTTCGGCTCTTCACCGAATTCCAGCATATCGTCACTCAGCCTTACTACTTTTGACGGGATCGCCGGTTCGTTATCATTCGGAATAACGGCACATTCCAAAGCCTTGTTGTTTCGGTATCTTTGCAATTGTCCGCCCCAGATGCCTCCGAAATACATATAATGCTCCCCCTCGTCTTCAAACAGGCAAGGATCGATGCTGTAGCTTCCCATCATCGGATGCTTTTCCGGAACAAACGGCCCGTAAGGCTTGTCGCTTACCGCTACCCCGATTCTGAAAATGTCGTTTTTGTCTTTTAAAGGGAAATACATATAATATTTTCCGTCTTTATGGGCTACGTCACAATCCCACAACTGCCTTCCAGACCATGGAACATCCTTTACCGAAAGCACTACGCCGTGATCCGTGATCTCCCCATTTTCCACATTATCAAGGGAGAAAACATGGTAATCATTCATATCAAAATGGTCGCCGTTGTCATTTTCTTCGATGCCGCTTTCACGGTCGTGGGAAGGATAGATATACAGTTTGCCTTCAAAAACATGTACGGAAGGATCGGCCATATAATCTTTCGGGAAAAGGTATTTTGCTTTGTTCATTTTTTATAGTTTAAACTTTAGACTTTTAGATTTTCAACCACAAAAGTCACAAAAGATTTAATTCTGCTTAAAGCTATTCAGAAGTTCAAAAAAGAATTATCATGTCGCTTTTTTGAACTTTTGAACCGCTCTGTTTTCAAGCATTTCTTTTGTGGCTTTTGTGGTTTATTAATTTATTTGGTTAATTCAATGATTTTCTCCACCACCGGTTTTGCCTGGTAATTCCGGTCGAAAAGCAACGGGTAATCGGTTCTGCCTTTTACCGGGAAATCGTTTTTCCAGGACTGATTATCGGTAACGCCCCAAAGGGTTACCCTTCTGATTTTGTCCTGGTGTTTGATGAATAATCTGAAGAAATCCAGGTACCGGGTTTCCCATTCTTGCTGAACATTCTCCGGGAGTCCTTTGGTATACGGATTCATTTTCGCCTCGTATTCCACTTTGTCGGAAACGTTGGCGGAGGTTCCCCACGGCGAAGGAAGGGCACTGATTTCCATTTCTGTAACGTTTACCTTTACGCCGGCGGCCGCGTAATCGGTGATGGCTTTTTCATATTCTTCCAGTTTCGGATTGTCGAGCCCGACGTGGGTCTGCATTCCGACACCATCGATCCGGATCCCTCTGGATTTTAAATTTCTGACGATTTTATTAACCGTTTTTACTTTTTCCGGGAACCATTCGTTGTAATCGTTGTAATACAATTCAGCATTCGGGTCTGCTTCCTGTGCATATTGAAAAGCCAGAGGGATAAATTCCTCACCCAGGATTTCGTAAAATTTGGATTTCCGGTAGGTTCCGTCTTCCATAATGGCTTCGTTTACCACATCCCAGCCTTTTACACGGCCTTTGTACCGGCCTACCAACGTGGAAATATGGCTCTTCATCCGTTGTTTCAAAACTTCGGGTGAAACATCTTTGCCGTCTTTGCCTACGAAAAACCATTTCGGTAATTGGGAATGCCAGATCAGCGTATGCCCGATGATGAACATGTTGTTTTTCTCTCCGAAAGCCACGAATTTATCGGCATCGCCGAAGAAGAATTTGCCTTCCTGCGGCTGAATAAACATGGATTTCATACAATTTTCGGCCACAATGGAGCTGAACTGTTTTCGGATGATGTCGTCGGATTTTACGTCAGTCCCGTCGATCTGCGGAAGGCTCATCGCGGTTCCGATGTAAAATTTATTTTTAAAGGCATCTTTCAGGGAATCGCCTGATGCAGCCTGTGCTGTTTTACACGAAACCGTAAGGGCTAAAATTCCTAATAATGCAATGGCTTTCTTCATAATCAATTTTTTATATTTTATCTATTAACAGGTCGCCTCTACGAGGCTTGATGGGTTGTCTCTGATATCATTGCTATTAACAGATCGCTCCTACGGAGCTTTGTCAATTGCGGCAGGTTCCAGCACGATAACTTGTTTCTATTACCTTAGCTGTAAATTTTGGCTAAAGCCATTTTGGTGAATCTTAGAGATGAATGGGCTAAAGCCCATTCCTATTGATTTCCATTATATGAATTACCATACAGTTCTTTGATACAATATTCAGATTGCTACAGAAATCGAAGATGATCTCCCTAGGTCGATGAATACTATTTCAATGCAGCCAATGACAAACAGTCTGTCGATAATCAATCCTCTTTTTTCCTTCTTTCTTTCAGATCCTGTTCGATCTGGACTTCCATCTTTTTATCGATTTTATAGAAAAACAGCAGGCCGCAGGAAGCAAAAAACGGAATGGCCGGAAAAATACTCACCAGCATTTTGGCTCCGGCGGCTACGGTTTCAGGCTGGATCACATGCTCACTGCCTTCGGATGAAATGTATCCGTAATGCCCGATGATGGAAGAAACCAGCGAGCTTCCGATGCTTAACCCGACTTTTAACCCCACCATCATGGCGGAGAAAATAATCGCTGTTGCACGTCTGTTGTTTTTCCACTCGGAATAGTCGGCTACATCCGCGATCATGGCCCAAAGCAGCGGCGTGCTGATCCCGTAGAAGAATCCGTGAAGGATCTGAGACAGGAACATCAGGCCTACCGACTTCGGCGGATAGAATATAAAAGCGACAATAAATAAAGTGGAAATAAACAGGGAAGCGATAAACGCATCTCTCTTTCCATATTTATCGGCAAATCTTTTGGAGAAAGTGATTCCGACAATCATCATGATAATTCCGCCGGCATTAAACAAACCGAATCCTGCTGATCTTGGATCTTCCCCGAAGAAATTCATCCCGACAGAGTTAAAAAAGTTGGTAATCGGTGAAATGAATGAAGCCAGAGCCGGTTCATCCACATAATTATTGAAATAGTAAACATAAGAACCTCCTTTCATCGCCAGGGTGATGAAGATCAATGCCGTTACGGTAAGCATAATAATCCACGGCTTATTTTTGGAAAGGTCTTTCAGGTCTTCTTTTAAACTCGATTTCTGATCGGAAGTCGGAATGATTCTTTCTTTGGTAGTGAAAAAAGTAATCAGCAACATCACCGAGCCAATCACAGCCAGCCAGGTCATTACGGTTTCAATCCCCGCTGCTTTATCGCCATGCCCTGCAGACAGAATGATGGGAAGCATGAATACCTGTACGAAAAACTGCGCAAACATCACCGCCACGAAGCGGTAGGAAGAAATGCTGTTCCGCTCTCCCATGTCTCCGGTAATTACCCCGCTCAATGCGGCGTACGGCAGGTTGTTGGCCGCATACAGTAATAAAAGCAGGGAATATGTAACTGCTGCATAGATCATTTTACCTTTATACGAAAATCCGGGGGTACTGAAGGCCAGAAGCGCTGCAATCCCCAACGGAACGGCTGTAAATAAAATCCAAGGACGGAATTTCCCCCATTTGGTTTTGGTACGGTCTGCCAACGCACCGATTACCGGATTAAATCCGAATCCTGCAATAAGGCCTACAATCAGGGTAATAATGGAAGCATCTTCCGGTTTCAGTCCGTAAATATCGGTATAAAAGTAAGCAAGGTAGGTAACCAGGGTCTGAAAAACAAGATTGGCCGCAAGGTCACCTAAGCTGTAGCCTATTTTTTCGGATACGGATATTTTCTGTGGATGATTGTTCATTCTAATAATTGATAAATGATTATTGATAATTTATTATTCCGTTGTGAAAGGAGAAGCCGGAAGTCCGGTTTTGTTTTTCAGGTTTCCGTCGGGGTTGTCTGCCCAGTCGTAACGTACGGCTACCGGATTGCTGACCTGGTCGTTCCAGACCACTACTTTTTTACCTTCGATTTTTGCTTTAGCCCACGCCCAGCTTCCGTCTGAATTTTTGATGGCAAAGCCTTTAAGTTCGGCAACCGGTGCAAGATCATCTGTTCCGGTTTTGAAAGAAAGGACGATTTTGTTTCCTTCCGTTTTCATCGACTGATACACCGGTCCGTCTGCTATGATATTCTTTTTATCGGCTATTTTCAAAGCCTGGAACGCCAACCGGTCACCGACTGCTTTTTTATTCAGCGGATGGATGTCGTTCCACTCTCCTACGTCAATGGTTACGGCCAGTCCGGTGTTCGGAACGGTCTGGGAAACCAAGCGCTGCTGGTCTCTCAGTTCCGCCCAGTTGCTTTCTATGGGCTGGCTTTTCGTTTCCATGAAGTTGGCGAGCTGAACAACCATAAACGGTGCATTTTGTTCATGCCACTTGGAACGCCAGTCGGTGATCATCGTTGTAAGCAGATCGCCGTATTCTTTTGGTTTTCCGGTATTGCTTTCGCCCTGATACCAGAGGAATCCTTTTACTTTATAATTGGTCAGCGGATTAATCATCGAATTGTACAATCCGGTCGGTTTCCAGCGGATAAAGGTTTGTCCGGGAGCTACTCTCGACATTTTTGCACCTACCTTATACTTCCAGGTTCCGGTAAGATCTATTTTCTGCCCTCCGACTTCCAGATAATAGGGTTTATCGGCAATGAACTGCCCTCTCCCGCTTCCGTTGGTAATCCGTACGGTGATCATATTCTTTCCGTCCTTCAGTACGCCTGCCGGGATATCGTACCAGCGCGGCGGATATTCATAGGTTACATTTCCAACTTTGACGCCGTTGATATAGGTAATATCGGCATCTTTGATCCTTCCTAAATTTAAAAATGCAGGTTTCCCGGCTGATCCGGCCGGTACATAGATCTCTTTTCTCAGCCAGACCGTTCCGTCAAATGATCCTTCCTGGTCTTCCCAGGATCCCGGAACCGTCATGGTTTTCCATCCGGAGTCATCAACGTCTGTTTTTTCCCAGTGCTGTGCCAATCCGGGATCATTCTGGTCAAGCTCGGCATACCATGCTCTGCTGGCTGCCTGCTCGCCGGATTCGGTAGATTTAATCAGATCATCGTTCTGCCATTTCCTGGCTTCTTCCAGATATTCGGGATATTTTTTCAGGGAATTGGTATCCATCCAGGCCTGAACCGGAGATCCGCCGAGACTGGTGTGGATGATTCCCACCGGGACTTTATTTTCAGCATTTATTTCTTTGGCAAAAAAATACGCTACCCCTGAAAAATCAAGAATGGTTTGCGGATCAGTGGATTGCCATTTACCGCCATCGAGTTCCGTCTGCGGTGCTTTGAAATTGTATTTTTGCGGTACCGTAAAAAAGCGGATATTTTTATTGTTCGCCTTCTTTATTTCATCACCGTACAAAGGGGTCAGCCTGCGCATCGGAAGTTCCATATTGGATTGTCCGGAAGCCACCCATACATCACCGATCAGGATGTCTTTCAGTGTAATTTCATTGATGGTCATGACGTAGGGTCCGCCGGCTTTCAGTTCAGGAAGCATGATGTTCCAGTTTCCTCTTTTGTCGGCACTGGTGGTATAGGTTTTGTTTAAAAATTTAACGTTTATCTTTTCGCCTGCATCGGCAGAACCCCAGATCTTCAGCGGCATATTCCTTTGCAGGATCATCCCGTCCGAAACTAAGGCAGGAAGCTTTACTTTGGCTTCCATCATGGAAAGACTGAAGAGGCTGACGATCAGAAAAGAGGCGGTTTTAGACTTATGGATATTCATAGAAGATATGATCTGTTATTCAATTTACTTAATCGGTTCATAGTTTTGGGTGAGAAGACGGACTTCAATGATCCTTGAGGTCATGGCCTGATCCTCTGCAGAGAATTTTACCGTAAGGCTTTCTTTGTTTTTATCAGAATCCGACACCGGTAGAAGCAGATACTGCGGCGCATTCCCGGCTTTGCCTTCCAATTTTTTAGCAAAAACTTTTTTACCGTTGATTTCCGCATTCAGCATCCGTCCGGCGTTATTATCGAAATACAGAACATAGAGGTAAGCTGCATTTTTTCCGGGATTCTTCATGCGGTAGCTGAACCAGCCTTTGGCATCACGGAAATGGCGGTCTTCCATATATCCCGTGTTGGAATCTTTGCTTTCAAAGAAATGATCGGATTCCGGCTGCTGTTCGCCCAGCTGGATTTTATCGGCGGTAATGAGGTCAAGCTTTCTGGTTTCGGCTTCTTCCTGCGTTCTTTGTTTTTGTACGGCCTGTATCTTGTCCCGGTCTGCCTGCGGCCAATAAAGAATATACCGTTCTTCCTGAATGGTGTAAAACGGAACCAGCTGAAGCCCTTTACCGAACTTTTCGGAAGGATATAGCCCGTTGATGCTGAATGAAAGGTTGGTCCCGTTTACCGGCTGCACATGATTCAGCACTTCCGAAGCATTGCCTTCGATGACAGGAATTTCGTTAAGAGGAATCTGCGGACCGTGGGCAATATGCCCGCCGCGGCTGTCATCGGCCAGAAGTCCCTGCTGGTTTTCTTTTCCGTAAGGTGCCGCTAAAACTACAGGACCGTATTTAAAAGCATAATAATCCGACTGGTCCGGCAGCTGCTCTGCGGTAAGGTGCATCGGCATTTTCATTTCTACGGCATCGCCTTTTTTCCATTTCCTGTTGATATTGATATAGCCGTCGGCATCAACAGGTACATGTATATTTTTTGAATTAATGGAAACTATGATCTGTGAAGCATTCGTCCATTCGGGTGCTCTCAATTTAAGGTTGATTTCAGATTTCGGAGCTGCTTCAAAAACCAATTTGGTGGAAGGATTCTGCGGAAAGTTGTTTTCCTGTTTCAGCACCATTTTTTTCTCCGCCCACTTCAGAACGGATGGAATAAAAAGGTTTATGTACAGGTCTTTATCCGTATGGGCGTAGATCATTTCCCCATATTTGGCATGATTCTCCATTCCTGAACCGACACAGCACCAAAAGCTGGTCTGCGGCTGGGAATACACCCGGTAATGTCCGGGACGCATCGGTGTGAAATACACGAAGCCGCCTTTGTCATGATTTTCCGTGGACAGGATGTGGTTGTACAGTGCCCGCTCGTAATAATCCATATAATAGGATTTGGGCAGTGTGGCAAACAGCTGTCCTGTCAGCTTCAGCATATTATAAGTATTGCAGGTTTCAGGGCCTTCAATGCTTTTGATCATACTGCTGAAATCATTTACCGGATTGAAATGCTCGCTTACGCTGTTCCCGCCGATGACGGAAGATCTTTTTTCAGTGACGTTATGCCAGAAAAAATCGGTTGCGGCGTTCCACGAAGCATTATTTTCAAGATCGGCAATGCGTTTGTAGCCGATGACTTTCGGGATTTGCGTATTGGCATGGATTCCCGTGAGTTTATCTTCGTTATTCAGCAGCGGGTTCAGGATCGCCTGATGCGAAAACCGGTGCGCCAGCTGAAGGTACTTTTTATTTTTTGTAATATCGTATACATCCGCAAAGACTTCATTCAGTCCTCCGTGCTCACTTCGCAGCATATCCTGAATCTGTTCATCGGAAAGTCCGGAAACTTCACCGGCCATCCAATCCGTTAACCGGATCAACATCTCTTTTGCCTTTTCATTTCCTGCATACCAGTAGGCATCGCGCAGTCCGGAATAAGTTTTATGGATATTATACAATGGAACCCAGCGGTCATTCAGTCCGAATCCGGACGCCCGGATATTCCCTTCAGCAATTTCGTTCCAGATCTTTTTACCGTTCGGAATCCCGGAAACATAGCCGTTGCCTGAAGCTTTCTGACAGCGTTCCAGCTCATCGATCATGTAGTCGAGACGTTGCTTTACTTTAGAATCGCCTGTGGAAGCATACATCAGAGCGAGGGCTGAAATATAATGCCCGCCGATATGGCCGTCCAGTCCGGTATTTTCCCAGTTGGGATAATTCACTGCTTTAGCGGAGAGGCCGGCCTCTTTCAGGTAAGGCGCCAGCAAACGGTCCGGTTCCATCGCCATAATATACCCTTTATCTGCCTGCATGGCTTTGTTGAAGACACTTTCTGTCAGTTGCACGGTATTCAGCGGAAAATACCGGATATTTTTCTTTACCTGAGCAAAGGTAACAGCCGTAAAACCCAGGAATAATAAAGACAGTTTTTTATTCATTAATAAATGTTATTTCAACATTTCTAAAATAACAGAAAGAATCTATATACAAAACGATTTGTAAAAACGAGGAAGCAGCCCCACCAAAAACCCTATACCTACCGGACCTTATCACAGGCAAAACCACCCTACCTTATCATAAAAAATAAGATTATGAACAATTGCGTGAATCAGATTAATACCCTCAAACCGGCACTATTTAAAACAGATAAGAAGTATTTGTATAAAATTGTCAATTATATCCGGAAATACTTATCGTATTTTTAAGATTAAGCCTGAAAATTTATTCCCCACTATCTAAATTTACAAATTGTTAAACTTTAACATAATTTTAACATTGCATTCATATAAATTTAATGTATTTCGCATCGTTTTTTCAGCGTTATCACTTAGTTTCCCTTCCCAAAATTCGTCCTTAGAACAGCTATTTTAATAATTACGAAATGATTTTGCAAAAAAGTGTAAAAAACACATTTGTTTCCGGCCTGCCCATGATAAAAGCTTTATCTTTGTATAAAATAAAACGATGGAACAGGATTACTCACAATATCCCAGACATTTGGTTGCGGTAGACTGCATTATATTCGGATTTGACGGAGAGCATCTTAAAATTCTTCTGGTGAAGAGAAATTTCGAGCCCCAGCTGGGAGAATGGTCCCTGATGGGAGGATTTGTCGGGAATGAAGAAACGGCTGATGATGCAGCCCAACGCGTCCTTCATACGCTTACCGGACTTGAAAACATCTATCTTGAACAGCTGAATTCCTACACTGAAATCAACCGGGAACCGACGGCGCGGATTATCTCAATTTCCTATTATGCCCTGATCCACATTGAAAAGGACCTTCAGATCAATGAAAACTATAATGCCCAGTGGTTTGATCTCCAGAACGCGCCGAACCTTATTTTCGACCATAATGAAATGGTAAAAGATGCTGTGCTGAGACTCAGAAGACGGGCTTCGACAAGGCCGATCGGATTCGAGCTGCTTCCTGAGAAATTTACGATGAAGGACCTTCAGAATTTATACGAAGCGATTTTCAGCGAAACCTTTGACAAACGGAATTTTACCAGCAAAATCACCGGAATGGATATCCTGGTGAAAACGGATGAAAAAGATATGACTTCCTCCAAGAAGGGATCTTTCCTCTACCGCTTCGATGAAAAGAAATACAACAAAAAGATTTCTCAGGGGTTTATGTTTAAAATGTAGATTTTTTTAACCACAAACCAAAGGTTCGACGAAGTCAAAAGCCATAAAAGGTTTGACCCATAAGTCACAGGATATTTTAGTTTTCGGCTTTGCGCATATTTTAGAACACAGAAGAAAAAAATCAAAGATTTTTTGGTATAGTACTATACGATCCGGTGACTGAGCGGAGCCGAAACCACATGATCATTTGTGAGAATCCGTACCAATCTGTACTCGTATACTAACTGTAAAAATTTTTACCACAAAAGCTTTAACACATGAGGCTCGTGAGATTTTAGTTTAATGCTTTCCGTATATTTCAGAGCACAAAAGAAAGAAAATCAAAGATTTTCTTTGGTATAATGCTTAATACTTACTGCTTGGTGGTTGATGCTATCCAAATCCCGGTGGCAGAGCGGAGCTGAAGCCACGCCGCCATCTGCGAAACTCCGTGAAATTCTGGAGCTTAAATCAAAATGTTTGAAATTAGCATAACGGACTCCAAATAAAAATCCTTTCAGTATCCCATGTACTGAAAGGATTTAAATCATCCGAAGAGATTATAATCTTTCCATTACCATTTTTCTTGGTCCCATATCCACTTCCTGTTTCAGGAGCTCGCGGGTTTTACTGTCGATAAAATAGGTACTTACGGCCTTTTGCTGAGAGATATCATCCGTCACGGAAACCAGCCAGACCGGTTTGTTTCTGTATATGCCTTTTTTTGTTCCGGTAATATAGGCTTTCATGATGCCTTTTCCCGAGGCCGGGTTATAATCGAAGATAGCCATTTCAGTGGTATAGCCTTCTTTCAGGGGAAGCCAGCGGATGAGCTGAGTATACAGATTGCTGTCGAAGAATTTTCCGTCGGCAGTTTCATTGATTTCGGTCTTTTCATTTTTCGTTTTGTCAAGATAATATCCTGTCACGGTATTTTTCTTTCCGAAATCCAGCAGCATATCGCGCTGAACATTGAAAGAGGTATGTTTTACCGGCGCAAAGCCGGGGAACACCGCTACAGTTTCATCTTTCCAGTCCGGCATCCCCTTCATTTTAACCGTTGTATGTATTGTGATGCGGTTACCTGATTTCAGGATCCGGGTATCTACTTTTCCGATTTTCCACTTTTGCCGTATCCTTCATCGCATACCAAGTCATTGAATAATCTTCGTCTCTGACCAGCGAACGGTCTACCTGGTTTTTTTCCGGTGTCTGAACGATCTGCTGGGCATTTGAAAAAGCCGGCTGCAAAAACAGCAATACAAGTAGAAGTTTTAACAATTTCATAGGTTTGTTTTTACTAATTAGTGAAGGACCCTTCTGAATTGTTACAGGATGATATTGAAGAATTGCAGTTAAAGCGCACTCTGAATATTTTAATCCGGCTATTTATAAAGATGAGGCTCATGAATCCCTCTTTTGTTAAGATTCTCTTTATTCATTTCATAATGCATGATGGTCATATCATTATAATATTTTTTAAAGGACGGCATATTATATTCTTTTCTAAGCTGCTCTACATGAGCACTGTCTGTAAGTCCGTTTTTAGGAACAGCCTGTCCCAATTTATTATAAGTGACCTGAGAGCCAAATCTCTGTTTCTGATCGGTATTGATGGCAATCCGGTCTTCGAGCATAGCGTAATGTAACTTTGGCGCATTATTTTTCCTGATTTCCTTTCTTAAAGCTTTCAGCATTTTCTTTTGAAATTCTACATCATTGTCCGCATGCTGTATTGAAATCCAGAAGTCGGTTTCGTTTGATCCTACTTTATCAAATCCCAGATAGCCATAACGATCATATAGTTTTTTGATTCTTTCCTGATTATCATTCCCTACACTATCTCTTTTGCTGATAAAAAACCTGCCATCCTTTTTCTTCTCCATACTTTTCCATGACTTCTTTAGGCGGAATTCCTGCGTATGCCTGATCTATCTCAGAGATATATTTCAATTCTTTTAGCACAATGGCCTTTTCATTTTCAGACATTTTACGGGAAGCACAGCCAACAACAGCAAGGCAAAAAATAAAGAGCAATACGTTTTTCATAATATTTTTATGCAAAATTGCTTTAAATGGTATAACGGAAATTGTACAAATGTAAACTCATGCCAACATCCATGGATTGGAGGTCATAAAATGTATATTTTTAAAGAATAATTTGGGCTGGTAGCCTGTCAGGGTTCTGATTTCTTTCGAGAAATGCGACTGATCATAAAACGAGGCATCGAGCCCTTTATGGGTCAGACTGATTTCTTTACTCTTTGCAGACTGTATGAATCTCTGAATGCGTTTAAAATCCCGCGGCGACTTTCCCAGATAGCGGTGAAACAGATTATTGATGTACTGCCTTGAGATATTGTATTTCAGCGACAGGCTTTCAATATCAAGGTATTCGATTTCTTTGACGAGGTTTGTAATAAGATCTATTTTTTTTAAAACGAATCGGTTAGCAAAATAATTTTCCAGTTCAGATAAAGATTCTCCGGGATTTTCAGAACTTAGGATGTTCCGGATACCTGATTCGAAATCATGAAACAGGGTAAAATTTTCAAACTGTTCATAATTTTCAAAGTGAGAAACAAACTGATGTAATCCTAAAGGTTTGAAATAGATGGTGAGTTCTTTTACCTTCCCAAAGTATTCGATCTTCATGGGCGAAGTAAAGTGGTTTATAAAATAGGCCGATATCTGATGATCTGAAGGCATCACTTGTATCAGGTTGCCTTCCCTGCTTGCTGTGCCGTTGAGGAGAAAGGTTACCATCTGGAAATTATTCGGGAATGTATGGTACGAGAATCCGGAATCTTCCTTTTCATTCATCAGCAGATAAAAGCCTTCAATATAATCTGACAGCAATTTGCTGTCCGGTTTTTTAAAATATACATCCATCATTATATTTTTTAATTATCGAAAACATTAAAGGCTTCCGGTAAATTTCATTCGGATGCCCTGCTGGAAGTTGCTGATGGTTTTGAAAATCTCGGTCAGGGTCACGCGTTCGATTTTGGTAAGGCGGCTGATCTCAATATAATTATCCGGCATTTTCTTTTCGATATTGATCTGGTAAACCTGGTTTTTCAGACGCAGTGCCATCAGGTAGTAATACGAATGATGCAGTTCCTGGTATTGTTCTTTGCTGAAAACGCCGGCTTCCTGCAGTTTTTTCATCCGTTCCCCGGTATTTTCATTATTGATCCCATTCTTTAACGCATATACTCTGAGCAGGTCGACAATCGGGCTCATGGCCGTTTTGATGTCGAAAACTTCGGCTTTACCGATGGTCTGCGTCTTGATTCTTTTAAAAAAGGTCAAAGGTGCTTCGTACTGAAGGGCATTTTTGGCAATAAAGGTAAAAAACCTTTCGTTCGGAACGCGAAGCTGGTCCTGTATGAAATCTTTCAGTTCGTTGATAATGGATTCTTCCCCGTAGATATAACGGCAGTCGAAAAGAGTTGAAAATTTCATTGCATTCTCAGGAACGGTTTCATTGATCCATTCTTCGTAATTCCTTTTCCAGTGGGACAGCGAATGGGTCCATTTCGGATTGCTGGCCATGAATTCGCCTTTGCAGTATACAAAACCGATGGTATTCAGGTCATCCGAAACCCTTTTGGCAAAATCGAGAAAGTATTCGCGTACCATTTCGCGCTGTTCGTTGGCTTTATCTTCATAGATGATGCCGTTGTCCTGGTCGGTGCTCAAAGTCTGCTCTTTCCGTCCTTCGCTTCCGGTGACCATGAACACGAATTTCGCCGGCGGTTTCCCGATCTGGCGGATCACGTTTTCAATCACTTTTACCGTGATGGTATCGGCAATCGTGGTAATGATCTGACTGGCAATTTCCCCGTGAACGCCGCGGCCCAGCAGCTGATTGATCATATCCGGAACCTGAAGCCATTTTTTACGTAGCTCAATGGTGTTTCCGGCCTGCTTTACCGACTGGATAAAGACCAGCGGCGACTGTGCCTGCTCGCTCAATAACCGGTTCCGGCTGAGGAATCCAGCCATCTCACCGTCTTTCTCCACCAGTAAATACCGGGTCTTGGTTTTGAACATCATCAGTACCGCTTCGTAGAGATAGGCATCGCTGGAAATGGAAACAATGGGATTATCCATTACTTCCTTCACCGCTTTCTTAGGATCGATACATTGGGCAATCACATTGTCCCGCAAGGTTATATCCGTTACATAACCAATGATTTTCCGGCTGTTTTCCTGCCTGATGAACAGACAGCTCACTTTGTTTTTCGCCATGATCCGGGCCACTTCAAAAATCGGCGTGTTTTCGGTACATGAAACGATATCTTTAAAAGCAATGCTTTCTATTTTCCTGGAATACAACTGGTCCGCCGCAAAATAACTTTCCTCAAAAGACGCCGGTGTTTTCACAAAATGGGCGAATTCCTCATCCAGCATTTTCTTCCCGAAATCCGAAGTGAAATAATGGAAGAAATCCTCGTAGGCATTGCAGAGTTCCGTAAATTCCTTTTTGGGAAGGGTGTACACAACAGTTCCCTTTTTGGCCATCACCGATTTTAAGGCACGGACCCTGTTCAGCACTACTGAGATTCCTCCGAAGCAATACGGTGAATGGTGAATTTCGATGCACCTTTTATTCTGGGAAGCATCAAAGAAGAAGGTTTCGTATTCGCCTTCCATAATCACATCCACGCCCTGCATTTCCGTCACTTCCTGGCGATAGGCCAGTGTTTCCTTAGGAAAAGTTCTTTTCTGCATGCTTTCGGAGACTTCCTGCAACACGCTTTCCGGCAAAAGGCTGAAAGGCGGGGTTCTTTGTAAAAGCGGGATCAGATGTTCCATAAATTTATTGGGATTTTAAAACGGAAAAATGTAATGTATCGGCGATCATACGGTTTTTTTCTTCAAGATCTTTCTCAGTAATTTGATTTTGACACCGGATTTCAAAAAAACAGCGGGCCGTCATTCCGGCATCAACAATCGCATTATGGGAAGGTTCTGCTTTATCATTTAAAAGGAGACGATAGAGCTGCGGCAGACGCATACCGGTTTTTGAAGTTCCTGACCTGTATTGATGGCTTTTTAGCATCGTACAGTAAAACCGGCTGTTTCCGAAAGGATTCGGCAATTGCGCTCTCAGGAAATCAGCTGAAAGGATGTGCAGGTCAAATTCCAGGAAATGGCCTACAATTAATGGATTGTATTTTACAATATCTCCGGCAAGATCATTCAGCACTTCCCTTCTGCTTTTCCCTCTTGACCTCAGGAATTCCTCGGTAATGCCGTGCACCCTGAAGGAGCCTTCGCTAATCACCAGATCTTCTTCAAAGATGTACCGGTCTTCCTTTTTTATCTCCGTTCCGTCTTCCGAACAGATGATCCAGGACACCTGAACCGCAGAGGGCCAGTTTCCGGTGTCGGAATACGGCAGATCCCAGCGTTTGGGAACGGCGGTGGTCTCCGTATCAATAAATAAAAGGTAAGAATTCACGGGAAATGTTTAAATACAAATGTAGTGATATTGATCTTTTCAGGAGCCTATTTAGTTGTTATAATTTTATATTTTACAGTAAATTTTATATCTTATTTTTGAAATATACTCTCGCAGATTTATCGGATTTCACAGATTTTTTTAAACAAGATTAATAAGGAAATTAAAGGTGATCAATCGGGCCAGATAATAGAAATTGATTTGCTCGGGAGAAGCAATATCTGTGTAGTGTTTATAGATAGAGAAACCTGAACTCCGGCAGAGTTCTATCTTTTGCGGTAGTTTTTCCAGACGGGTAATTTTTAATAGCACACCTAAGGCGTGCTGCTCACGTTGAACCCTGTTTTTCTACACAGATATTATTCCTACGGAATAACTTTAAGCAATTACAAGGAAAATTTCCTATTTCTGGGCATCTCTGACTTTTAAGAATAATTTATTTGATTTTAAATCCTTTATAATAGACCATACATAAAAAAACAGGACACCGATGCATCCTGTTTTTTATTTATCTTGTCATTAAAACTTACCAGAATCTTACGTAAATAGCGGTAAGCAATAATAAAGTAACTACAATAAGTATCATCGTTCTTGGATCTACCTTGAACATTTTGCTGTCGATGGCAAAAGCTTTCGGGTTAACTTTCGGACCAGCTAAGCTGATCAGTACCATCACGACAATGGTGATGAAAAATGACCATCCCATATTGATGAGGAACGGGATTTCGGTGATGGTATGCACCATGCCGTTTTCCAGCTTTTCATAGGTGAATGCCGTATACAGCCAGGTTTCTTTTCCAAAGATGCCGATGGCAAAGCTGTTGAAGAAGATCGCCAATACAAAACCTAAGATGACCCCCACCAAAGCGGCAGTTCCTGTCGTTCTCTTCCAGAACATTCCCAGTAAGAACATGGCGAAAACCCCCGGGCTGATAAATCCGGTGTATTTCTGGATAAAGGTGAATCCGCCTTCTCCACCGATGCCCAGAACGTCCGTCCAGGTAAAGGCAAGCGCAACCATCATTGCGATGATGATGACCCATCTTCCGGTTCTTACCATCTGGATTTCGGTAGCATCTGCTTTCAGGTATTTTTTATAGATATCTAAAGTAAAAATCGTAGAGATACTGTTTACTTTTCCGGCCAGGGAAGCTACGATGGCTGCTGTTAATGCCGCTACCGCCAGGCCTTTCAATCCGGAAGGAAGGAAGGTAAGGATTGCAGAATAGGCACCGTCTTTCACGCCGTTGAATCCGGGAAGCTGCCCTTTGGTATACAGCACATACGCTGCAATTCCCGGAAGCATCACGATGATCGGCATGAAAAGCTTTAAAAATCCGGCAAACAGAATCCCGGTTCTTGCTGTCTTAAGGTCTGCTCCCAAAGCACGCTGGGTGATGTACTGGTTGCAGCCCCAATAGTTCAGGTTTACGATCCATTGTCCGGCAAAATACATGGCCAGTCCCGGTAATACCACATATTTCTGAACTTCCAGGTTTTGTGGCATTCCCAAAGTAGTGGTGGTCGTTGTCGGTTTATCAAGCATCAGCTTGAAGTGACCCGGCGCTTCGTTCATCAAAGTATTGAATCCGGCAAATGCATTTCCTACCGCTACCCCGTTGATTCTCTGGTCAACGATCTGCAGTGCCATATACACGGTAGCAAAACCACCGATGATCAGTACCGCTACCTGGATTACATCGGTGTACCCGATTACTTTCATTCCTCCCAGACCGATCAGCAAAGCCATCAGCAGGAGAACGATCATAATGATGTGAAGGTGTTCACCGCCCAATAAGGTATCAATCGCCAAAGCTCCAAGATACAGGATGGAAGTCAGGTTTACGATAACATATAAAAACAGCCAGAACACGGCCATGATCAGGGAAACCGATTTGTTATAACGGGTTTCCAGGAACTGCGGCATCGTATAAATCTTGTTTTTAAGATAGATCGGAATAAACCATACGGCGATGATGATCAAGGCTACGGCTGCGATCCATTCGTAGGCGGCAACGGCCACTCCCACGAAGAATCCTTCACCGCTCATTCCGATGAATTGCTCCGCCGAAATGTTGGAGGCAATCAGGCTGGCACCGATGGCCCACCACGTAAGCGATCCTTCGGCAAGAAAATAATCTTTACTTCCGGTAGACTCGGATTTTTTCTTTTTGTAAATCCAGAGTCCGTATCCGGCTACCACCACAAAATAAATGAGGAATATGATGATATCAATGGTTGCTAGTTGTCCCATAGTTTATTTTTTAACTGAAAATTTATAGATGGTTTTAGTCTGATATTTCTGCCCGGGCTTCAGTTCCGTGGTCGGGAAAGCCGGCTGGTTCGGAGAATCCGGGTAATGCTGGGTTTCCAAACAGAATCCGCTTCTCTTTTCGTATTTGCCACCGGTTTTGGTATCAAATTTTCCGTCCAGAAAGTTTCCGGAATAAAACTGAACGCCCGGCTGGTCGGTCATTACTTCCATCACTCTTCCGCTGGCCGGATGGTATACGGTTGCAATGGTTCTCATTCCGTTTCCGTTCAGGATCCAGTTGTGGTCATAACCGCCGCCCAGCTTCAGTTGCTCGTCTTCTGCATTGATGTCTTTTCCGATGGCTTTGGCAGCCGTGAAATCAAACCGAGTTCCTTTAACCTCTTTCTGCTCTCCTACAGGAATAAGCGTTTTGTTCACCGGTAAAAATGTATCGGCATTGATCTGCAATTCGTGATCGGTAATCAGGTTGGAAAAGTTTCCGGAAAGATTGAAGTACGAATGCTGTGTAAGATTTACGACCGTTGCTTTATCGGTTTCCGCTTCGTAAGAAATTTCCAGGGCATTATCGTCGGTTAGGGTGTACAGAACTGTAGTGGTAAGTTTTCCCGGATATCCTTCTTCACCGTCAGCACTTATGTAGGTTAATTTTAAAGTTGGTAACTTCGCATCTTTCACCGGTTCGACAGCCCAAATTTTAGTATGGAATCCCTCTTTTCCTCCGTGGAGACTATTTGGGCCATCATTTTTATCGATGTCATAGGTTTTGCCATCCAAGGTGAATTTAGCATTGGCAATCCGGTTTCCATATCTTCCGATCAGTGCGCCGAAATAGTACGGATTTCCATTGAAGTAATCTTCAGGTTTGGTAAAACCCAGCACTACATCCTGGTATTTCCCGTCTTTATCGGGAGCCGTCAGCGAAGTGATGATACCGCCGTAGTTGATGATCTCCACTTTCATCCCGTTTTTGTTGCTTAACGTATATTTTTTGATGGAATCCCCTTTTGCGGTAACCCCGTAATCTGAAACCTGTACATTTTCCATGGTATCTGAGTTCGTTTTATTGTTGTTTTCCTTTTTATTGCAGCCGAAAATACATAAAACTGCCAATAAAATGAATAAACTGCCTCCTATTTTTTTCATAATACATGATATTTGTTGAAGAATTAACGGTAATAGATTTCATTCCAGCGAAGGGTGTTCTTAAAATCACGGATTTTCGTGTTTTCGTCAATGACCAGCGATTCGATGTTTGCCATTTCTGCAAAGTCTTCCAGCTGGTCCACCGTCAGGTTTTCACTGTAGCACGTATGATGTGCACCGCCGGCCAGGATCCAGGCTTCAGCCGCAGTGTACAGATCAGGAAGCGGTTTCCAGAGCACCCTTGCTACCGGAAGTTTCGGAAGCTCTTCGGTAATATCCAGGGATTTTGTTTTATTGATCAGCAATCTAAAATGGTTTCCGAAATCCATCAAAGCCGCAACCAGCGAATCGGTATTCCCCCTTGAATTGAAAACCAGTCTTACCGGATCGGCCTTTCCACCGATTCCCAACGGGTGAATTTCACACGAAGGTTTATCGGCTGCCAATACCGGATCCACTTCCAGCATGTGGGAACCTAAAATGGATGGATTGGATGGATTCAGATGGTAGGTATAATCTTCCATGAATGCGTTTCCACCCTGTAAGCCCTGTCCCATTGTTTTCATAGCTCTTACCAGGGCTGCCGTTTTCCAGTCGCCTTCGCCGGCAAAACCGTATCCTTTTTCCATCAGCCTTTGTACGGCGATTCCCGGAAGCTGTTCCATCCCGTGAAGGTCTTCAAAAGTATCAGAAAAGCCTTTGAAATTTCCGTCTTTAAGGAATTTTTCCAATCCTAATTCAATTCTTGCAGCCGTTTCCAGAGATTTTCTGTTGGCACCGCCGGAAAGCAGGGATTCTGCCATTCGGTAAGATGCTTCGTATTCTTCGATCAGGGTTTTTACTTCACCTTCCCCGACGCCGTTGATCACGCTTACCAAATCCCCGATTCCCCAAGTATTTACGGAAAATCCGAATTTGGTTTCTGCCTCCACTTTATCCCCATCGGTAACGGCTACATATCTCATGTTATCTCCGAAACGCGCGAACCTGGCACCCTGCCAGTCGTCCCAGCCTGCAGCCACGCGGCTCCAGTCGCCAATTTGTTTCTGTACTCTTTCTTCCGCCCAGTGTCCTACCACCACTTTCCTGTTCTTGCGGAGGCGGCTCACCATAAACCCGAATTCGCGGTCACCGTGCGCCGCCTGGTTCAGGTTCATGAAATCCATATCCATCGTCGACCACGGAATATCCTGGTTGAATTGGGTATGAAGGTGCAGCATCGGTTTCTGCAAAGCGGTCAGTCCGCGGATCCACATTTTTGCAGGTGAAAAGGTATGCATCCAGGTTACCACTCCGATACAGTCGGCGGTGTGATTGGCGGCTACCAGGGTTTCAAAAATTTCTTCCGTTGTTTTTACGGTTGGCTTTAAAACCACTTTTACAGGAATCTGTGACGAAGCATTCAACGCTTCCACGATTTTCGCCGAATGTTCGGCAACCTGCGCTAATGTTTCAGGGCCGTATAAATGCTGGCTTCCGGTGATGAACCAGATTTCTTTCGTATTGAGAGGTGTTAACATAGTTTATAAATGATAATTGATATTTGATATTTGCTTTTTTATTAACCTAACGGGTTTCTGAAACCCGTTAGGTTTATTTGATTATGCCTGATATTTTTTCATAGCTTTCACCATATCGCTATGGTTGCTTAACTCTTCGGGTTTGAATATTCCTTCTTCTTTTCAAACCTTCAAGGTTTTGAAAACCTTGAAGGTTTATAATCAGGCAAGTAGCCAAAAAGCCAATCGCCAGCAGCCTACTGCCCGTAATAAGCATCCTTGCCGTGCTTTCTTTCGTAATGCTTTTTGATTAAAGAATCCTTTAACCGAAGCGCGTTCGGATTGATCTGTCGGGTGAGATAGGCCATTTCAGCAATGGTTTCCAGAACTTTGCTGTTGTACACCGCCTTTTCCGCATTTTTTCCCCAGGTAAACGGGCCGTGGTTTCCGATCAGGACCATTTCCACTTCCTGAGGGGAAAGGTTTTTCTCCCTGAAACAGTCGAGGATCTGGATGCCGGTGTTGTATTCATAGTTGCCTTCGATCAGGCTGTCGTCCATCGGAGGCGCACACGGAATATCAGAGGTCAGGTGATCCGCATGCGTCGTCCCGAAAATCGGAATGTCCATCTGCGCCTGGGCCCACGCTACAGAATAAATGGCGTGGGTATGGGAAATTCCACCGATGTTTTCCCAGTTTTTGTAAAGGTACGCATGGGTTTTGGTATCGGAAGACGGTCTCAGTTGGCCTTCAATGACATTCGCATCAAAATCGAGGATGACCATATCTTTCGGCTTTAAATCGGCATACGGAACACCGCTTGGCTTGATGGCGAAAATGCCTTCGTTGCGGTCAACAGCACTTACATTGCCGAAGGTGTAAACCACGAGCTTCAACGCATCAAGCTGCATATTGGCTTCGTAGCACTCCCGTTGAAGTTCTTTATATTTTTTCATGTTGTTTGTTTTTTAGCCCTGTTAAGGTTTTAACCTTAACAGGGCTCTTAATTACGCTTTCCGTAAAATCGGCCAGCTGCTGATACTGCTGCATCAATCGGGCGTATTGCTGAACATGCTCGGGCTGCGGATGGTATTCGGCTTCAAAATCGGAGCCCATTTTCCGGCTGGCTTCCTGAATATCAGGATAAACGCCTGCGGCCACCGCAGCATAAATGGCAGCACCCAACGCCGGAGCCTGGTCTGAAGCCGCAACGATAATCGGCATATCCAGTACATTGGCCAATGTCTGCATGATAAACGGTGATTTTCTGGCAACGCCTCCGATTCCGATCACTTTTTCGATTTTGACGCCTTCTTCCTCGAAACGGTCTACAATTTTTTTAGCACCGAAACAGATGGCATTGACCAAAGCTTTGAAAATATGCGGGGCTTTGGTTCCCAGGGAAAGGTGGCTGATGGCCGCTTTCAGTTCCTGGTTGGCATCCGGGGTTCTTCTTCCGTTGACCCAGTCAAGGGCTATCGGTAAAGCTTCATCGGCCGGAATTTTTTCCGCTTCCAGGGTTAGATTTTTAATCAAATTGTTTTCAAACTCTTCTTTAAGCTGCGCTTTCTGTTCCGGGGAAATGATCTCGGAATGTTGCAGCATGTTGTTCACCGGCCACATCAGAATGTCCCGGAACCATGCCAGTACGTCTCCGAAAGCAGATTGTCCCGCTTCGAGCCCGGCCATTCCCGGGATCACGGATCCGTCTACCTGGCCGCAGATTCCTTTTACGGTTTTGTTGCCAATGATTTCGTTAGGGGCTACCATGATGTCGCAGGTAGAAGTTCCCATAATTCTGATCAGGGTGTTCTCCTCCACTTTAGCACCTACGGCACCGGAATGAGCATCAAAAGTTCCGACGGCAATGGCGGTAGAAGTCGTTAAGCCTAAGCGCTGCGCCCATTCTTCGTTAAGATGGCCGGCGATTTCGTTAGAAGTATACGTTTTATCATATAACCGTTCCCTCAGTTCTCCCAAAGACGGATCGAGTCTGTTGAGGAAATCTTCAGAAGGCAGTCCGCCCCAGCTTTCATGCCACATGGCTTTGTGTCCGGCTGCGCAACGGCTTCTCTTGAATGTTTTGAGATCTTTATGGTCCGACAACAGGAAAGTGATGTAATCGCAGTGTTCCATCCAGCTATACGCTGCATTTTTCACGTTTTCATCTGCCCTGTTGATGTGCAAAATTTTAGCCCAGAACCATTCGGAGGAATAGATGCCGCCTTCAAAACGGGTGTAATCTTCCCCGCCCCAGGTTCTCGCAAGCGTATTGATTTCTTCGGCCTCACGGATGGCAGTATGGTCTTTCCAGAGCACCATCATGGCATTCGGGTTTTCTTCAAAGCCAGGCGTTAAGGAAAGGGCAATTCCCTCCTGAGTTACAGGCAACGGAGATGATCCGGTGGTATCGATGCAGATGCTGACGATTTCTTCCGGCTGTACCCCGCTTTGCTGAACTACTTCGGTGATGGTTTTTTCCAACCCTTTGATATGATCTGAAGGATGCTGCCGGAACCTGTTTTTTTCAGGACTGCAGAAAAGGCCTTCTTTCCAGCGTTGGTAATAGCTTACAGAGGAAGCCAGCTCCGCTCCGTTTTCGGTATCGATGAGGACTGCCCGGACGGAATCGGTTCCGTAGTCTAATCCTATAACATATTTTTTCATTAACGTAATGCTTGATTTTTGATAATCTTTTTAAAAAATCGGTCTGAACTTCTTTATAGCTTTTCCATTCCAGAGATTTAAACAAATATAAGATTCTTTTCAATTAAATGTAATAAATACACTTAATTTTTATTAATTATTGATTATCAATTATTTAAAATCACTTTACCTTTAAAATTACGAGAGATTGCGAAGGAATTTCCACCGTCATTTTCCCTTTTTTGAGACTTACCGTTTCTTCTTTGGGCTGAATGGGTTCATTTTCAAAGCTGTTCTCGGTAGAAAGCTGAGGGGCCGTCAGGGTAATTTTGGTCAACGTGTTCCCAAGTTTCAGGTTTGCCGGATTGATGGTTACGGATTTACCTTTAGCATCCGTATTTACCAGTTTGATGATCGTTTCTTTACTATCAGCATCTTTTACCGCCGTAGCATACAACTGATCCTGACCGGTTACGGGTTTGCCATGATCAGTAATTTTCAGGACTTCCGTTCCTTTGTTGTTGGAAAAAAGTTTTTGAACGTAATAATTCGGGGTCGCGTAAGATTTCAGATTATTAAACCAAATCAAATCCGGCGTCCACTGCCATCCGTCTGCATGGGCGAAAAGCGGTGCGTAAGATGTCATGGTCACCACATCTGCATTACGTTCCAGTCCGGTCATAAAAGCGGCTTCAGAAAGTGCGGTCAGCCAATTGTTCTTATTGTCGGGTTTTACAACGCCAACCGATTGTGCGGCATATTCCCCGGCGAAAACTTTGGGTCCGGAACGGTCGTATTTATCATATCTTCCTGCATTTTTCATAAACCATTCCGGGGAATTGTAATAATGTTCGTCGACGATCTGGGCATTGAGTTTTTTCAGCTCTTTCCATCCGTAATCAAAGAATTCGCCGTCGGGCGAAGGCCCGCTTCCGGAAACGATCTTAATATCCGGATATTTTGAATGGATGGCTTTTTCAAAAACTTTATAGCGTTCGATATAATCTGCTCCCCATTGTTCGTTTCCAACCCCGATGAATTTCATATTAAAAGGTTTCGGATGTCCCATTTCAGCACGGATTTTGCCCCATTTTGAGTTGGAATCTCCATTGGCAAATTCAATCAGATCCAAAGCGTCCTGAACATACGGATCCAAATCTTTCATTTTTACAAGTTCGGCGGTGTTGAACTGACAAGCCATTCCACAGCTTAAAATCGGAAGCGGTTCAGCCCCCAGATCTTCTGCCAACTGGAAATATTCAAAAAAGCCAAGACCGAAAGACTGCCAGTAATCCGGTGTGAGCCGGTGCGCAAATCCGTTGTTCCATTTATTTATTAAATTTTCCCGGTCTTCTACTTTGACGATTGTTTTTTTCCATTGATAACGCTCTGCCAACGTCCTCCCTTCGACGATGCAGCCACCCGGAAAACGCAGGAACCCTGGTTTCAGGTCATACAGTTTCTGCACCAGGTCTTTCCTTAGGCCTCCTTTTCTGGCTTTCCAGGTATCCTGAGGAAACAGGGAGATCATATCCATATTTACCACTCCATTTCCGGTAAAGGTGATTTGAAGCTTTGCTTTTTCAATCGTTTTGGAAGGATTGAAAACCGCATTGTATTTTTGCCAGCCACTACCTTTTATGATGTTTGAAACTGAAGAAACTACCGTTCCGTTTTCGTCGACAAGACTGATGTTGATGGCAGAAATGTTTCCTGAAACGTTTTCCAAATTAAAATTTAAATCATATTTACCACCCTGATGCAGGCCGATTCCTCTGAATCCATCGTTTTCCAGCAGATAATTTTTGTCGTTCGAAACCGTAACTCTTGCATAATTCTTATTAGGTTTAGACTTATCGGTTATGATGGTCAAAAACCCGGAATCCAGGTTTGGAGATAATGTTTTCGTATTGGGCTGCTTCCATCCGGTCAACGGTTCGTCGAACTCAAAGCTGCGGTTTTTGATCAGTTCCGCATACAATCCGCCATCGGCTGCAAAGTTGATGTCCTCAAAGAAAATCCCGTACATCGTGGGCTGGATTTTAATACCGGTGGAAGCTCCGTTCAGATCAAGGCTGAAACTAGACTTTTGAGACTGAGCGGAAAATAAAGTGGCCGTCAGGAAAAGGGCGGCGGCACAGATTGTATTTTTTGTTTTCATTAAGGTTTTTTATCAAGCTAAACCTCATAGGTTTTAAAAACCTATTAGGTTTGATAAGGTTAATCATTATTTTACTTGCAGCGAAAGGCTTTTTAATCCCGAATCGGCCGAGGTTCCACCATACAGGATCGTATAATCTCCCGGTTTCGATACCAGGTCATCCGCTTTTTCGTCATAGAACATAAACGAATCTGGAGACAGGGTCAGCTGAACATTTGCAGAGCTTTTGGACGGAACGGCTACCCTTTGGAATGCCCTGAGTGTTTTTACAGGAGCCAGCGGATCATTGTTGCGTTTGATGTACACCTCAACGACCTCCTCCCCGTTTTTTCCTGAAGTATTGGTAACAGGAACGGAAATGGTTACGTTTTCATTAGCACTGATGCTGTTTTTACTGAGTGTCGCATTCCCGTAGGAGAAAGTGGAATAACTTAATCCGTGACCAAATGGATATAACGGCGTTTCTTTCATATACCGGTAGGTCCTTCCCTGCATATCATAGTTTTCAAACCCTTGATGTTTGCTGGTTGTAGACAACCCGTTATCCAGTTGCTCAATATTTTTGTAGAAGGTCACCGGCAGTTTTCCGGACGGATTGTAATCACCGGACAGCACATCTGCCACCGCTGTTCCGCTGGACTGTCCGCCATACCAGGCGTTCACCAGGGCATCATAATTTTTTTCATCCTGCTCCAATCCGAGGGCGCTTCCGGTACACAACACGAAAACAACGGGCTTTCCGGTTTTTCTTAATTCGGCCAACAGTTCGCGCTGCACTTTCGGAAGCTCGATATTGGTTTTGTCACCGCCTTTGAAGCCTTCTGCATTGACCATCATTTCCTCTCCTTCCAGGCTTGGGGACAGTCCGCCGGCAAAAATGATGACCTCCGCATCTTTTACTTTTTCCTTTACGGCAGCGAAATTGACAGGATCTTTTCTGTACACATCAAAGGTGATGCTCACATATTTACCGATCTGCCTATGCTGAAATTCAATTTTATATTCTTTTCCTTTTTCCATTTTCACAGGAAATTCCGAAGGATGCCTTGCATCGGGACCTTTTCGGGTAGCCACTTCCTTACCGTCCACAAAGAGCGTATACACATCTGAAGTGGATGCTGAGAAAATCACATCGCCTGTGTAGGTACTTTTAAAAATTCCTGAAATTTTTGCAGAGGTATTTTCCCTGCCGACGTTCGGGGCAAGCTGGGTGCCGCCGAAACTGTTGTAGCTGATCCCGGTTTTATTGACGGAAATATTGGCCGGTGATCCTTTGAATTCGTTGTTGTTGAAAAACTCTACTTTCAGGCCTTTTTCCCCGTTTTTCTGACTTAAAAAGTTCTGGTACAGTGATGTTCTTGAAGACGGATCGGTGACTTCACTACCTTTTTCATAAATGATCTCCGCATTTGGGAACTTGGTTCTGATCCCGTCTAAAATGGTTACGATCGAGGAAGGTGTTCCATTGTAATTCCCGAGCTGCATCAGTCCGTCATCGGCATTTGGTCCTACGACAGCGATTTTTTTGATATTCTTGTTTAATGGCAAAACATTCTTATCATTTTTCATCAGAACGATTGATTTTTGAGCCATTTTTAAAGCCTGTTTTTTATGATCTTCAGAATCGACTACCGTAAACGGGATGCTGTTCCAGCGTACGGCCGATTTCGGATCGAGCATGCCTAATTCAAACCAGCCTTTCAGGATTCTGCGCATGGAAGCATCGATGTCTTTTTCGGTAATGAGTCCGCTGGCAAGGGATTTATTAAGGTTATTGTAGGTATCGCCACATTCCAGGTCGGTGGAATGTTTCAGTGCATCTGCTGCGGTCGATTTTTCATCCGGGTGGGTGCCGTGATATTTTTTCTGGTAGAAATCGGCGAGTGCCCAACAATCGGACACCACCATGCCGTCGTATTTCCATTTTCCGCGGAGGATATCGCTGACCAGGAAATCATTGGCGCAGCAAGGCTGGCCGTCGAAAGCATTGTAAGCACACATCACTTCCCTTACATTTCCTTCGATCACCAAAGCCTTGAACGCCGGAAGATAGGTTTCGTAAAGGTCGCGGTGCGAAATCTCGGCGTTGTAGGAATGCCGGTTCCATTCCGGGCCGCTGTGTACGGCGAAATGTTTGGCGCAGGCGTGGGTTTTGAAATAGTCGGGATCATTTCCCTGCAGTCCTTTTACGGCTGCTACACCCAGACTGGCTGTCAGGAACGGGTCTTCCCCGTAAGTCTCCTGGCCTCTTCCCCATCGCGGGTCGCGGAAGATATTGATGTTGGGCGTCCAGAACGTGAGTCCTTCGTAGCGTCCGGTTTTCCCGGCTTCATCAAAAGACCGGTTGTATTTGGCCCGGGCTTCATCGGAAATCATTTCAAAGGTTTTCAGGTGTTCAGTTACGTCCCAGCTCGCTGCCAGTCCTATCGCCTGCGGAAAAACGGTAGCCGTTCCGGCCCTGGCCACCCCGTGCAGCGCTTCGTTCCACCAGCCGTAAGCCGGAATGCCTAATCGCGGAACAGCTTTGGAATTATCCATCATCATGCCTATCTTTTCATCTACGGTGAGCAGTCCGAGGAGGTTTTCAATCCGCTGTTCTACCGGCAGTTTTGTATTTCGGAACGGTTCCGTTTTGGCGGTCTGTGCAGATACTGCCGATGCGGTGCTGATGAGGAGGCTGATGCCTAAAGTGATCTTTTTCATATATGAATGTCAATGGTCAAACGTTCTGTAAGCTTTTTATCATTTTAAATTCATCAATGGTTTCCGGTAGTTGTTGAGAGAAGCACAAATATAGGATTCTCTTTTAAATAAATGTGTAATTAACACTTAATTTTTAAAAATAATGCGGAGGGCCTGTTTACATAAACAAAGTCTATTTTAATCCAGATCATTAAGAGAAAAGGCGGAAGTTGCTGAATCTAAATAAGCTGAAGTTCCGGTTTTTAAAAATGATCACCAGGACAAATCGAAGATGAAAAAAGTTCAACCGGATTTTTTAACGCAAAGATCTATTCTCTTTATGGATACATAAGGGAGCAAAGATTTGATCAGCAAGCTGATCTGATGAAGCAATCGTGTTATGCTGTACTTATTTAATTTGAATACATCAGCTTGTTCCGACTGAATAGAAGAGCAGATTTATGTGGAGATGTCCGTGCTGATCCATATAATCCGGGGAAGTGTTTTAATTTATATAATCTTTAATAATTTGATTTAAACATAACTGCCTGTAATTTCACAAAATACAGTAAATTAAGGCCTTGAAAACTGTTACCACTTATTTACTAACAGCAAAACCAAATCCCACTATGAAATCCATTATTCTCATCTGCTTTTTTATGGCTTCTGCTCTGTCTGCCCAACTAAGTACATTTTCTGACCGCGAATTATACCAGATCGGAAAAGTCTGGGGATTGATGAAATATTACCATCCTGCCGTATCGCAGGGAAAAACAGACTGGGATGGTGTTCTGCTGGAAAGTTTCCGTTCCGGTTCAAAAGAAGGAGTTGATGGCATTGTTAAAAATTGGATGACCACAGCAGATCAGCAAAAGTTTGACGAAACTGCCAGGAAAGATAATGACTGCGACAGCATTACCCTCCGTAATTTTGACGCTTCATGGATAGAAAAATTAAAAAACATTAGCCCTGAAAGCAAAAAACGTTTATCAGATCTTATCAATCACCCAAGCAATGTAGGTTCATTTTATTCTAATCCGCCTGAAAATGATATTTATTTCAGCAGTAAAAATGAAAAAGTTTATGATACATTTTCAGTAGAGGTTAAAATGCTGGATTTATTCAGGATCTGGAATGCCATTGAGTATTTTTACCCTTATAAGTACCTGCTTGATCATCAGTGGGATGATGTCCTGAAAAAATACATTTCCATATTCAAAAAAATAAATAACGAGAAAGACTATGAATCGGCAGTGATGCAACTGGCCGCTGAGCTGCAGGATACCCATACCAGCATTGAAAAGACCTATCAGTATGATGTAGTCGGGAAGTTGTCTTCTCCGTTTACTTTTCAGATGGTTGACGATGCTGTACTTATCACAGGAAGTAAGGATGAGGCTAAGATGAAAAAAGCAAACCTGAAAATGGGCGATCTGATTACTAAAATTAACGGCAAATCTATTCTAAAAAATATAAAAGAAAAATCGAAATATTTTGCCTTTTCCAATAGATCCGTCGAACTGCGCGAGGCATACAGTTATCTGTTCAGCGGAGATGAAGAAACCTTTATTGTGGAAGGACTGCATAACAGTGGAGAAAAGTTCCGGACCACCGTGGAACGGACAAAGCGTATTTTCGATCAGGAATGGGATAAAGACGGCATCCCAGATCTTCACCTGGTATATCAGGGAAAAACCTATAATTATTTAACGTACAATGAAAAAGAAAGCCGCCTGAATCCTAGTTTCCCCATAGATGATAAGGTGTATTTCGAATTTGCATCATTGAAAGGATCGGAAATCCCTGCCCTGATGGAACAATACAAAAATACAAAGGGGTTGGTTTTTGATCTGCGCGGCTACAATGATAATGCTTCCCTGCTTAAAGTTTTTGATTATTTATTAGCCCATCCCGTTGTATACGGAATAAAAACCCAGCCCAACTTCAGCCAGCCGGGTAGATTTTGTTTTGTAGACAATATTGTGAATAAAGAATATAAATTCGCAGGAAAAGATAATCCTGATCCGTATAAAGGACAGGTAGTCGTTCTTATTAATGAACATACCCAAAGTGCAGAAGAAATGTGGGCCATGGTTTTCAAAAAAGTGCCTCATGTGATTTTTGTAGGCAGCCAGACCGCCGGCGCCGATGGTAATAAAACTTTCATTAAACTGACGGATGGCCATAAGATCATCTTTTCCGGACTGGGTATTTATTATCCGGACGGAGGGGAAACCCAACGTATCGGCATCAAACCGGATGTCGTGGTGCGTCCTACGGTTGAGAGCACCCGCAATAAAGAAGACCTTCTGCTCCTGAAAGCTCTGGAACTGATTGATCAGAAGAAGTAGGTTCGCTATATTAACAAGCATAATATTATATTCAAACAATAATTCATTTACTATTAATAGCAAATAAGTGAATCGCACGCAGATTGAGCAGATTGAGCAGATTTATGCGTTATCATCTATTCTATAGGAGAAAATGTAACCATAAAAGTCACAAAAACTTTTAACACATAAGGCACATTAGAATTTTTAGTTGTTTAACGTTATGCATATTTTAGAGCACATAAGAATGAAAATCAAAGATTTTCTTTATTCGCTCGGTTGTCATCCTGAAAAGATCTAAACTGCATTATTTAAGCGCAATTATCTGTGCAAATCCGAAAATCTGCCGGAATAAATTAAATAAGATGATGTTAAGCCTGATCTGATTTAAAATTAGGCTAAAGCCATTTTTTACATTTGTTTTGTAAAGCGGACTAAAGTCCGCTCCTATTGATAAACAACAAAGCCACCAAATATGGTGGCTTTGAAGTATGAAAAAGTGATCTTTATTCAAAAAAATTATTGCTTGATGAACTTTTTCTGAACGGATTTGTTTCCGGATGGGGAGATTTCCACCAGATACATTCCTGCAGGAAGATGTCCGATGTCGATGCGGTTTTTACCCGAGCGTAATGGCTGATCTTTAATGATGAGACTACCTTTAGCATCGAATACCGAAGCGGTACCGGAAGTTTTCAGGTCGATGAAGATTTCATTCTTTGCCGGACTTGGATAGAGGCTCGGTTCATTCTTATCGGCAAGAAGATTTTCGGCTGCCAGTGTTGTGAAGCTTAACGGAAGTACTGATGCCGTGTAGGTATTTTCCTCGGTCAGATACGCTCTGAAAGGATTGATCATCGGTTCGCTTCCTGCTGCTACTTTAGAGAAGGCCGGAGTTCCGTTAACGGTCTGTAAAACATAGCTGTTGGCCGGAACTTTTAAGGTGTTGTACACCCCGTTCATCTGGTTAACGGTGATGGCTTTCGGCGTGGAAACATTTCCGGTTCCCTGGAAGGTAACGGCTCCTGTGGCATTCACCAATACCGGTGTACTGGCCGGAATGGTTCCGTTTGTAATAGCGGTACAGCTGATCCCGGTAGAACCTGGTGCCAACTGATAAACACTCACTCCGGATGGAATCGTCGCCGTAAAAGGCAAAAGCAGCATTTCAAATCCGTTGAATGTACGGGAATACGATGCAGCTGATGCACTGAAGGTAAACGGAACCTGGAAATCTTTCCCCTGGTCTGAAAGGACAAGATTGGCAGCACTTGTTCCCGAAATTACATTGTTATTGGAAGAAGTTACCGTGGATGGCACATAATAAATGCTGTTGGAATTGGCACTTCCCGGCTGCCAGTTGTTTGCAGAAGTTGTTCCGGTTGTATTCCTAAAATCTATTGAAGTGTAATAGCCGTTTTCCAGGGCATCCATCAGGTTGCTGTCGCCGTCGGAATAAGAACCTGCAAATTTGGAAGCCACTTCGTTACCGACGTTGAAATACACATCGCCTAAATTCAGGGTGAGCACAGAGCCGTAATTGGAATTCCGTAGTCCTAAAATACCTTTGCAGCCGTCCGTCAGAACCTGTCTTGAAATATCCAAAGTAATATCAAAGTTTCCTCCTGCCGGGAAAGTGATTTTTCCGTAGTTGTAAGATTTTGTGAGTCCCTGGCTGTTGATGTAATACAACGTGGTATTGTCGGAATAGCTCTGCCCCGCTGTGGTAAAGCTGTTTACGTGAAGTACCATTTTGTTGTAACGGTCATTCAGCTGTAAATAGCCATTGGCAGAAGTCGTATTGGTGCTGATCAACGGACTGGCATTGGAGAATGTTGCCGTTGTATTGCTGATGTTAAACCCTGTTCCGAAAGCGGAATTGGTCGGCGCCATCGTTTCAATTTTGTTGTAACGGATATCGCTTCCGGTCATCGCTGAAACGGGGCGGTCACCACTTTTATTGAATACGAAAGTCATCACACTGGATGCGTTGATCGTTACGCCGGGACGGAAGGTCTGCGCCATCGTGATCGGTGTCGTGGCCATATTGTTCTGTGCATCAGTCAGCACTTTGGTTCCTGATGTAGAGTAAAACGGCAGATCCACTTTCAGATTATACGAATTGGCTGAAGGATTAATGACCATCAGCACGATCTGATTACCATCCAGGGAAATGTAGGAAGACCCCTGAAGCATCCCGGTGGTGTCGCCCCATGTTGCGGCGATACGCGTTTTTCCAGTGGTATATTTGGCGTAATGCGAAAGAATATAGCCTCTTTTGGTCATGACCCCGGTTGTAGTTCCGTTGGTTCCGTCACCCATCAGCGCATAGTACCGCTTGGCGGCATAATGGATCCAGGCATTTACATTGCCCAGCATGGCATTATTGATGCTGGAAGCAAAGTTAAAGGCATCCAGGTTCCAGCTGAAATCGCGTGGTGTCCCGGTGGACGGATTCCAGTTGATCAGGTATTCCGTCTGCCAGATTTCTTTGTTGTTGTTTTGGAACTGTTTGTAGGCAGATTGCATCAGGCCGTACTGGTGTCCGCCATAGACCTCAAAATTGTCCATGGTAGGCTGGTTGAGCATGGCGTTGGCGAAATTATCCGTAAAACCCACACTTTCGGGAGCGATGACTTTACAGTTGATCAGCTGACCGTAATCACGTACAAATGTAGCGATCTGCGCCGGTGTCCAGATGCATCCCTGGTACTGCGCCATTTCATCCGGTTCGTTCTGGATGGAAATATAATCCAGCGTTACCCCGTTGCTCTGCAGATAGGTAACGAAACTGTTGAGATACAGAGCATAATCCTGGTAATTGGCCGTTTTCAGGGAACCGATCTGCTGTACGCCATTGGCGTCGGTATACACCGCATTCACATGATTATTGGTTTTCCAGGCAGCCGGCATGGTCCACGGACTGGCAAAAATAGTTAAGCCCATCGATTTGGCGAGTTGTGCCGTAGCCAGTACGGAACTCCAGTTGTTGCTGTCTTCCGGGATATAGAGCCTCATGATGTTGTAGCCTGCCTGACTGTTGGCTCCCCAAAGGGTCTGGATTTCGGAAGTCGTCATGTGGTTGTACCCAAACTGAGGGCTGCAGACAAAACCGCCGAAGCCGGTAATTTTCTGGTAGGTTGTGTTTTTGTTAATTCTTACCGTGGTAAGCTGCCCGGACCCGCTGATGCCTGTAAGTAAACAGACGGCAGCCAGTGCAATGCGCTGAGCAAGTTTTTTCATAATCTTATTGTTTTAGGTTAAGCTCCAGCAAGCGACTGAAGAGTATTTTATATCTGTTTCAGAATGATCAGGTTTTGTCACTAAGAAACCTTCCTGACTGTTAAAGAGCCAGGCTAAAATCGTTACATAAATTGTTGGAAATGATCCTTCCGTATTCTTATGATTTTTTGAAACTATTTAAATACGAAAGGTAAAGCGGAGTCATGTATTCATATTATTGTATGGATTTGGATTTGTATCTGTAATTTTTAATGAAGCCTTTTAATCCTGGAATTGATTATTGAATACCACTTCATTATTAGAAAAATCACCATGATTTTAAATCATCCGCGAAGAATATATACCCTTTATCAAAAATTCAATAAGTCTGAAATCATATTCCATTATGAACAAAACTTCATATTCCGTTACAGACAAATATAACATTCTATTTGAAATAAATGTATAAAATACACTTTATTTTTTCAAAACTGTTCAACCCGGATATTGACCCAATACAAACCAAAACCTATTGATATGATATTCAAAAGTATAAATATCATTAATTTAATGATTTACATTTTATAAAGTTTGATTTTAAAAGGATAAAACAGGCCATTTTAATCATCAAAAATCCTATTCTGAAGGAAAAAATTTAACCGAAAACGGGGTCTGCCACCGTAAATCGGACGAAAGGGTGAAAAGGCTAGAAGAAGGAAGCGGAAGGCTGGAAGTTTATTCTGTCGATGGATTGTTATTGGCCTTACCTATTAAGTGGCTGATCGCAATTAGCTTTGCTACTGGCTTTAGATTAAAGTGAACTCGGATAATCCGGAGAGCAGCCGATATTTGATGGTTATGCCCTTACAGGGCTCAAATGCACTCTTTCACAATTTACCTCGGGCGATGCCCGGGGCCTATTGATACCGCCCTTTCAGGGCTGGATGAATTCTGACGCCGATTTAAACCAACATGAATTCGATCGTATTTAATTTATTTTCAGTCACTTATTTAAATTATAGATTGGAGTTCAATTTGATGAGTCGGAATTTTAATAGAGTTTGTATTCATATATAACAAACAATTAAATTAATACCATTGATCGTAATATTGACAAGAGAAACTTCCAGCTTCCATCTTCCAGCCTGTTAATCCGGGTTCTACTGCGAGTTTACGTTAAAAATCCTGTCAAATTCACCTTATTAATCCTAAAAAGAAACTTCCATCAAATTTGCTTTAACGGAAGTTATTTTTATCGATTTCAACAGTACTCACTACAACGGTTATGCGATGTTTTCTTTAAACGGATTGACACTGATTTCAATCATCAGCTTTTCAAAATAAAATTAGAAGCCGAAGGTATTCCTTATTTTTTTCGGCTCTGTCCTCAAATGACCAAGTCAAATTGATGACCGTTTTCCAGTATAGGCATTTTGCTATTGCGGCTGACGATCAGGCTAAACCCTAAATAACTCGGATATCGCAAGCGTAGCCCTTTCTAATATCCAACCGCTGTAAATTAATAAGTAGATACCGGATATCATATGAAACTGTACAATTAAAAAGTGATAATGTCCAATTAATTAATATTTAATATTAAAAATACTTTTCAACCTTATTTTTGCACAAATATTTTTCAGCAAAAGCTTGAAAGTTGTGAAATACGAAATGATATGAATACACATTTACTCAGTGCGATTACTTTATTGATTTCTATCATTTCTACTGAAATAGCCAGATCTGTTGTATATACTGCAAACGCCGGATCTATAGCAACCGGAAATCTCATCAAATAACAGAGATGTGTCCAGAACCAATGGAAACGCTGATTTTCGGCTGGTCAGATTTCCGGATTCAGGGATAACGGAATGGAAAACCTTATGGAGGAAAAAACTTTGAACGGCCTGATTCTGTTATCAAGAATACAGGCAACTGATATGTAACAGCAGCCGGTTCGGATTCTAAAAACGGAGATATTTCCGGTTCCGGGAATGGCCTTACCAATACGCTTGTTCTCAGATCGGACTCTTATGAGTAAAATTGCACGTTCTTTAGAAGTTACCTGACTATAAACAGTTGTGGACGTAACTATTTGCTCAACCCAATTTAGACAAATAAATATAAAACATGAATTTCAAGAACATCCATATCGGAAGTATGATTGAAAAAAAAGTGGCAGAAAGCGGAATCGAAGTATCCCGCATCTGTAACTTTCTTCACTGCCATGAGGAAGATCTCCTGAAGACCTATAAGGCTTCGGAAATTTCTACCGATACTCTGCTCCAATGGAGCAAATTGTTGGACTATGACTTTTTCAGACTCTACAGCCAGCATCTCATTCTCTATGCTCCTCCAGGAAACCAAAAGAGTGATAAAAACAAAGTTTCTACCCAACTGCCGACCTTCAGGAAGAATATCTATACCAAAGAAATCATCGATTTTATTCTGGAGATGATTAAAACCGAGCAAAAAACCAAAATGGAGATAGTACAGCAGTACCGTATCCCGAAAACCACCCTTTACAAATGGATCAGCAAACTACAGAATTCGAAAAGCAATGAATAAAATTCCTGATTACAAAAGAATCTATTCGGATATGGTGTCTATAAAATATCCTGAAAAAGCCCCTTTCTGCAAGTCTATTTTGCGTAAAAAAGAAATCGGAATTATGGATGTGATCCGCCTCGGCAAAATCATCAGCGGATACACAAGCGAGAACAATTCCCGTTTCAACCAGAAGCTGAAGTCCTACGATAAGAAAACCATTCTGGAAATCCTGGATTACCAAAAAAAGCACCGTCTTAATAATTCACAGCTGGCCAGGCATTTTAAATTAAGCAGGAACAGCATTACCCGTTGGAAGAAAATATTTCTATAAACCGTCCATATGACTCTGGTAATGAATCTGCAGGCGTTATGGAAGCTGGCTCAAGTATTGTTCCGGCCGGTTTTGAATCCCGTATGTTTAAAGAATAGCCTCACTTAAAAAAGTAGTATGCTCATGACCGGTTCAATAGTACGCAGTGGCTTGGGAGATCCTAAATCATTACGCTGTCGCAAGCATATATCTTCTCTAACCTCTAATCGCTGTAAATGTTTGAATTATTTTTGAAAAGAGGCAGAAAGGATTTATATTGTTTAAATGCGAATAAAAACATATAGTTCAGACCTTTCTGCCAAGAGTTGGCAAGTTATAAAAAATATCTTACCGGTAAAAAGAAAAAGCAAATGGAATCTTCATGAAATAATAAATGCCATTTTTTATCTCACTAAAAATGGCTGTGTACGGAGGGATATTCCGGGAGAGTTTCTGCCCTGGCAAATGGTTTACCGGTATCATCGTAAATGGGTGAAAGATGGAACCTGGAATCATATTAACCGGTTACTGATAGCAAATAAGCTTGATGGAAGAAAAGGACTGGCAGCCTAAGACAGCAATAATTGACAGCCAGACCACCAAAAATTCATCTACAAGTACAGAAAATATTGGTATTGACGGAGGTAAACTCATTAAGGGAAGAAAGCGATTCTATATAGTAGACACTTTGGGAAACCTTTTGGACAGCTTTATAGTTCCTGCTAATTTATACGATGGAACTACAGCCATAAAACATTGGTGTGTAAAGTACTCAGAGAATGAGTTGTTGGAAAACATACAGCTTATTTATGCCGATGGAACTTTTGGAGGGACTTTTCGCCGGCAGATGAAGACAAAATATGAGATTGAAGTTGAAATACCCATCATCCCGATTGCTCAAAAAGGTAAAGTTGAGATTCATGAAAAGCGTTGGATTGTTGAAAGAACCATTGCCTGGACACTTAATAACAGAAGGTGTTCCAAAGATTATGAAA